>Ga0265334_10000009_pt1 | contig 194312 bp, 181 predicted proteins | sample 42023metaG_FD_192442 | JGI IMG/M metagenome (GOLD analysis project Ga0265334, IMG submission 192442) | Rhizosphere microbial communities from Carex aquatilis grown in University of Washington, Seatle, WA, United States - 4-20-23 metaG | ecosystem: Host-associated > Plants > Roots >...
ACACCGCCCAGCTGGGCAAGATCGAAGTGACGGGCACGCGCATCAAGCGCACCGACGTCGAGACCGCCCAGCCGGTGAGCATCATCACCGCTGCGCAGCTCAAGTCGACCGGCCTGACCTCCATCGGCGACATCCTGCAGACCGTCAGCCAGGCGGGTGCTGCCCTCAACACCACGTTCAACAACGGCGGTAACGGCCGCACCAACATCGACCTGCGCTTCCTCGGCGCCAACCGCGTGCTGGTGCTCGTGGACGGCCGTCGTTGGATCCCGGGCCTGGGTGGTCCGGGCGAGAATGGCGTGGACCTGAACGAGATCCCCGTCTCCATCATCGACCACGTCGAGATCCTGCAGGACGGCGCTTCGGCGATCTACGGTTCTGACGCGATCGCGGGCGTGGTGAACATCATCACCATCAAGAACTACAACGGCGCTGAAGCCAACGCCTATACCAGCATCTATTCCGGCGAAGGCCATCACGACGGCAAGACGCAGGAATACGACTTCACCCTGGGTTCCAGCGGTGACAAGGGCGCTGTGGTGATGAACGTCGCTTACGTCAACCAGCACGAAGTGTGGGCTGGCGCGCGCAGCATCTCCAAGGAGCCGATCCGTGATGCGGGTCCGGCGAGCGGTTCGGGCGCTTCGGCCAACGGCCAGCTCGTGGTCGCGGGCCCTCTCTTCGCCGGCAACAGCGGCAAGACTGGTTCGGGCGTTTGCGCCCCCTACAACCCGGCCAGCCACTCCTACGGCACTTGCGACCTGACCATCAACAAGCCGGTCGCTGGCAAGCCGGCGGTCTCCGATTTCCGTAACTTCGCCCTCGGGGACAAGTACAACTTCGCCCCGCTGAACTACTTCGTGACCCCGAACGAGCGCACCAGCTTCTACGCCCAGGGTCACTACGACCTGGCGGACAACCTGACGTTCAGCTCGGAAGTCGTGTTCAACAAGCGTAATTCCCAGCAGGCCCTGGCGTCTTCGCCCCTGTTCCTGGGTCTCGGCTTGTCGACCACTAACGGTCAGGGCATCGGCATCGGCAAGACCAACATCTACAATCCCTTCGGGATCGACTTCGTTGGTAACATCAGCCAGTACGACCCGGCCACCAACGAGCTGCTGCTTGAGTACGCACGCCGTCCGATCGAAGGCGGTCTGCGTCTGTTCAACCAGAACGTGGAAACTTACCAGTACACCGGCGGCTTCAAGGGCTACTTCAACCTGGGCGGCAACGAGTGGGATTGGGATGCCAACTACACGTTCGCCGATGACTACCAGTCCAACATCACCACCGGCCTGTTCAACACCTCACGGCTGGCTCAGGCTCTGGACTCGCCGGGCTTCGCGCCTTGCGCCCAGACCGCGGGTTGCGTGGCCTTCAACCCCTTCGGGGGCTTGGGTTCCATCACCCCGGCGATGCTGCAGTACACGCAGTTCGAAGAGCACGACATCTCCGATGTGCAGATGCGCGACTACACCGCGAACCTGAACGGCAGTATCGCTGATCTGCCGGCGGGTCCGCTGGGCTTCGCCACCGGCCTGGAATACCTGGAGTTCAACGGCTTCTTCCATCCGGATAGCACCGTGTCCTCCGGCAACACCACCGGCAACGTGACGCAGCCGACCGACGGCCGCACGAAGACGAACGCCGAGTACGTCGAGTTCGACTTCCCGCTGGTCGCCGATGCCCCGGGCTTCAAGATGCTGGACCTGGACGTGGCCAACCGTTGGTCGCAGTTCAAGTGGTTCGGCGGAACGCCTGGCAGCGCCAGTTCTGTGCAGGAGCACACCGCCAATGCCTCGACGGCTCGTGCGGCCTTGAAGTGGCAGCCGACGGATACCCTGTTGATCCGCGCCGCCTGGTCTCAGGGCTTCCGTACCCCGAGCATCAGCGAGCTGTTCCTGGGTAACTCCGACTCGTTCCCGCTGGCGTCTGACCCGTGCGCTCCTCCGCCGAACGGCGGTTGGGACGGCGTGCCTTCGCATCTGCCGGCGAGCTGCGGTGGCAAGCAGCACCGTCAGTCGAACGGCCAGATCAAGTCCACGATCGGCGGTAACGCGACTCTGAAGCCGGAACGGGCCCTGTCCCGCAGCGTCGGGTTCGTCTATAACCCGGACTTCATCCCGGGCTTCGACTTCAGCATCGACTACTACAAGATCGAGCTGAACCAGGAGATCACCGCGATTGCTCCGCAGATCATCCTCAACGGCTGCTATCCGACCACTGGCGTGGGTAACGCCGCGGATTGCTCCAAGCTGACGGTGGTCAACGGTTCGATCACGGACATCTTCGATGCCAACACCAACATCGGCGGCATCAAGACCAGCGGCTTCGACGTTGCCTCTCACTACAAGTTCCCGTCCACTTCGGCCGGCGACTTCAAGCTGAGCTTGGATTGGACGTTCCTGAAGATGTATCAGCAGACCGTGCCGAACACCTCCAGCGCGACGGGCTTCTCCACCAGCGAGCTGGCGGGTAACACCACCCCGTTCGGTGGCTTCCCGAAGTCGAAGGCCAATCTGTCCTTGGCTTGGAACTACGGTGATTGGTCCGCGTCGTGGAACATGCAGTACATCGCCTCGATGTTCGAGACCTGCTCCGCGGCCGTGGTTGCCCGTAACGAATGTTCGCATGTCGCGACCGATCCGACCGACACGAACAGGAACTACCTGGGCAGGACGATCTATCACGACGTCCAGGCCACTTATCATGTGGATGACTGGAATACCGACCTCACCTTCGGTATCCGGAACCTCTTCGATAAGCAGCCTCCCACCGCGCTGACGGCCTTCGCGAACAGCTTCCTGCCCGCGTTCTATCGCGTGCCGGGTCGCGAGTTCTACGGCCGGATCTCGGTCAAGTTCTAATAACGAACCGTATCAACGGTCTATTGAGCGGCCCCGAAAGGGGCCGCTTTTTTTGCGCCTCTGGGCTCCCTGGTGTGCCTCGCCGCGATGTTGCTAGACTGGGGCCAAGTGACCCTGGCCGCCCATGTCTCAGACCCCCCCTCTACAGCAGGCTCTCGCAGACGCCAGCCGGGCGCACCGGCAGGGCCAGATAGGCTTGGCCGAGAGGCTCTACCGTTCGGTGCTTGAGGCCTATCCAGAGCAGCCAGACGCGTCCCATTACCTCGGCCTCATAGCCCACCAGACCGGGCGAGGCGACCTCGCGGAACGGCTGTTGGAGCGCTCCGTAGCCCAGGCCCCGGACAACCCCGTATTCCACTACAACTATGCCGGGGTGCTCGCTCTCTCGGGGCGGGGCCAAGAAGCCGTGCCGCACTATCAGCGCGCCCTGGAACTCCGCCCGACCGATGCGGATGCCTGGCACGGCCTGGCCGGCGTCCTGCTGACGATGGGGCACGAGGGGGATGCCATCGCCTGTTGGCAGCGGGGATTGGCAGCAGTGCCTGCGCACCGCGCATCGCTGTGTGGGATCGCGGATGCCTTCCGGACCCTCAGCCTGCATGCCGACGAGATAGCTGCCTGCCGGCGCCTGTATGAGGTGGACCGCGGTTCGCCGGAATCGGGCACCAGGCTGGCGGAAGCCCTGGCGGATGCGGACCGGCAGGATGAGGCGCTCGACGTCCTGGACAAACTCTTGGAGCAGCGGCAGAAGCTGCCTGACGCGCATTGCCTGAAAGGCGTGATCCTCAGCACGCGAGGGCGGTTCCCGGAGGCCGTCCGCGAGTTCGAACTGGCGATAGGGCAGGCGGAGGGTTTCCACGAGGCGATGAACCATCTCGTGAACATCCGCAAGGTCTCTCCCGCGGAACCGCTGGCGCAGCCTCTCATCGCACGCGCCCGCGACAAGTCATGGGCCGATCTGGCAGAGGCGGTGAGCGTTTCCTTCGCGTTGGGGAAGATCTTCGAGGACGCCGGCAGCTACGACGAGGCTTTCGGCCATTACGCGCAAGGCAACCGCCTCTACCGGGACAGCATCGAGTATTCAATCGACTCCCAGGCCCGGTACTTCGAGCGGCTGAAGCAGTGCTTCGGCGCCGGGTTCCAGCAGCGCGCGGTCGGCTCTGAAGCCGCGTGTATGCCCATATTCATCGTCGGCATGCCTAGGTCGGGCACCACGCTCGTCGAGCAGATACTCTCATCCCACCGCGAGGTGCATGCCGGAGGGGAGTTGACCGCCCTCAGCGGGAACATCCGCAGCAGGATCGGCAGCGAATTCGTGCGCGACATGCCGGGGGCCGTCGCCGCGCTGGACGATCGCGCCATCGCGGCCATCGGCGCGTCCTATCTGAGTCACCTTCGTGGCCTGGACGGGCGGGCGGCACGGATCACGGACAAGATGCCTTCGAACTTCATGCAGGTGGGCCTGATCCATGCGCTCTTCCCCGGGGCGGCGATCATCCACTGCAACCGGGATCCCATGGATACCTGCGTATCCTGCTATACGAACCTCTTCAGGAACGGCCAGCTCTTCTCCTACGATCTGGACGAGCTGGGCAGGTTCTACCGGCTATATGCCGGCATGATGGACTATTGGGATGCCTTGTTGCCGGGCCGCATCCATAGGGTGGATTACGAACGGCTCGTCGCAGACATAGAAGGCGAGTCACGGCGCATGCTGGCCCATTGCGGTCTCGACTGGGATCCTGGCTGCCTGGAATTCGACTCCGCTTCCAATGCCGTGCGTACCGCCAGCGTCTATCAGGTGCGGCAACCCGTATACAGCACGTCGGTCCGCAGATGGCGGCGCTATGAGAAGCACCTGCAACCCCTGATCCAGGCGCTGGGCTGAGGCTGCGTTGCATCGTGGTGCGGGACTCGGTAGGCTCGCATCGCCGGCCTGAGTGCGGCATATCGGGAAGCGGAAGGACCGGTCATGAAAGCCAGCCGTCAGCAGACCATCGAGGGGCGTGAGATACGCGTATACGACGACCTGCTCAGCATGCAGGTCATCTATGCGCTCACCGACATGCTGGACAAGGGCGAGTTCACGCGGAGCGAATGGGCGCGGGATGACACCAAGTCGGTCCGCCATTGGGCATTGAACCTATCAGTGGAGATGGCCACACGGCTGCCCGTGTATGAGCAGACCCTACGTGCCATAGAAGACTTCGATCCGTCCTCCGCATATCGGATATACCGCAGCTATTGCAACCATTCGTCCTACGGCGACATGCTGTTCACGCATACCGACTCCAGGCCCGGCGAGAAGGGGTTGACCGCGCTGTGGTATATCGCGCCGATATGGGATTTCGAATGGGGCGGCGAGACGCTGTTCTTCAATTCGTCGAATGACGCCGAGGCGGTGGTCAGCCCCAAGCCGGGCAGGCTGGTAATATTCGATGGATCGATCGTCCACGCAGGCCGCCCACCGACCCGCATCTGCCACGCGCCCCGGTACACCCTGGCTTACAAATTCGATCACGTCGTAGCGTAGCCGAACTCGCGGATGTAAGGTTCCAGCAGGGCGACGGCTTCCTCCATATAGCTCTCGTAGTTCCGCCACCGGTTCAGGGAGTCGGTATACAGCGGCCGGCTGACCTGATGGTAGCTCGGCGTGTAGATGCGGCCCCGTTTCTGCGCGTGCGCCACATGGTCGGAGAGGGCGTCATCCCAGCCCAAGCCCAGGAACTCCAAGGTCGAACGCACGTGGGTGTCCTTGTCGGTCACCAGCGCCTCATAGCGCAGTTCGTGGCAATCGAGCGGCAGGTTCGAGCGGAACCGGAGCCAGAGCTGCATCACCCTCCGGTAGGTCTGGGCGCCGCCGGTGAGGCTGGTGAAATTGGCGAGCGCCGGGTTGCGGCCGAAAGGCTGCATGAAGCATGACAAGACCACGGCGCAGGGGTGACGCAAGGCGAATACGAACTTCGCGTCGGGGAAGAGGCGGTGGATGAGCAGCGCACGCGTCGAATAGAACGGGTTCTTGTCGACGACGAGTTGCCCGGGGCGCAAGGAGTCACCCAGGTATTTCCTGGCTTCGCTCCAGTAGAGGGCGCGCAGTTCATCCAGCTTGGCCTCAGGCAGGGCCGATAAGGCGCGAGGGTCCGGGCCGTATGCATTGAACACCGCTTCATGCACCTTGTGCAGCGGAGGCTCCTCTTCCATCACCGCCACTTCAGGATGGGAACCCAGGATCGTGTCCATGAGCGTGGTGCCGGATCTCGGGAAGCCCACCAGGAACACCAGGCCGTTCGGCGAGGGCGGGGAGGGCGTCTTCTCAAGGCCGCGCAGCAGCTTCTCATCGCAGGCGGCGAGCATCTCATCCAGTTCTTCGAGGTAGCGTGCGCCGCCCGCGACCATGTCCGGCCAGAGTTCGTCCGCTATGCGGTTGCCGGACTGGAAATGCCGGAAAGCCTTGTCTATCTCCCCGATGCCATCGTAGTCGCGGCCCAATTCGAAATGCAGGCCGCGTCTTGCCTGCAGCGAAGTCGAATCCAGCGCGAGCGTAGATTCGATCCTGCGGATGGCGTCCTCGGGCGCGCCTCTGCGGCGTTCGCAACGGGCCGCCACCAGGTTCAGGATGCCGTTCCTCGGTTCCAATCCCAGCCCGATGGCCGCGGTCTCCTCGGCCAGCTCCACTTCGTTCATCTGTTCGTACAGCATGGCGAGGTTGGAGAGCAGGCCCAGGTTGCCCGGTTCCAGGCTTAAGCCGCGCTTGTATGCAGCGGCGGCGGCTTCGTAGTCGTGCTTCCTGTTCAGCGTCACGGCGAGGTTGTTGTAGACGGCGGCATCGTCCGGCTTGAGCCGCAGCGAGAGCTCGAATGCCCTCACCGCACCGTCGAAATCCTCCGCCTCATGCAATGCCAGCCCCAATTCGGCCAGCAGTCCCGGGTCGGGCGGTCCGAGGCGCAGAGCATCATGATAGGCCGATACCGCCTGGGGCCACTCATCCAGTGCGGCGAAGGCTTGTCCCAACGAGCGGCGGATGCCGGGGTGATCGGGGGAGACGTCGGCGGCCGCCTTGAGCTTCAACAAGGCCGAAGCCGCATCGCCTGCATCCAATTCGAGAGCGCCTGCGATGTATAGCGCGCCTGCGTGGCGGGGTTCCTGCGCCAGGACCTCAAGCGCGAGGAGCCGCGCCGTCCGCCAGTCGCTCATCTCATAGGCGCGCAGGGCAGCATCGAACTTTTCCATGGGGCTGTTCAAGGTCTTACCCGGTCCGGCATCAGGCCTTCACACGCACGCCGGGCTCATCGTTTTCCTGGTCTGCATGCCGCACCCAGACGTTGAATGCCACGGTGATGCGCGGGCGCTGCCCATAGTAGGGAGCCACCTCGTGGATGAGATAAGAGGGGAACATCAGAAGCTGGCCGGCGCGCAGGTTGAAGGCCATCTCGCCGAAACCGAAGGGCTCGCGCCAGTTGGCGTTGCCGGGATCCAGGTACATCCCGGCCGTGGTGCGCCCGTCCAGGAACCGGAGGCTGCCGTTGTTAGGTTTGTCCTGCACCGGGTCGCCGGGATCCACGCAATAGACGCCCGACCACGAGGCCATGGGATGGTTGTGCTGGGCGGTGTATCCGCCCTGGCGCGTCAGATGGTACCAACTGTGGTGGAAGAGCCGCAGTTGCTGCATCTCTTCCGGCGTGTAGTTGTTCAGTTGCTGCACGACGTAGCCGACGTTCATGAGGCAGAACCGCGCCAGCGTCTGGATGGGGGCTTCCGGGTTGTCGAAGAGCATGAAGTCGCTCTCATAGACCGCGACCTTCATCACCTGGGTCGGAGCGGAACGCCGTGCGCGGGTCACATCCTTCTCCCAGTCCAGGAACAGGCGCGATAGGTCGGCGTTCAGGCTGTCCGGATTGGGGAGAGCGGTGTCGATGACCGGGGATGCAAACACGGGCATGATGTTCATGGGGCCGGAAGCTCCGTACAGGAGGGTGTCACAGGCGGTTGCTCAACGCCCGCAGGCGCTCTTCCATGTCCGCCAGCGATGCCAGTGGACCGGCCAGTGCGGTTTCGTGGCGCCGCCATTTCCCGGTCGCGGGGGCGGTGAGGGTGTAACGCGACAGCGGGAGCTGTCCGGAGGGCGAGAGCGGGGTCTTCGCTGCGGCGGGCATACCGATGAACTCCGCGGTCCGTCTCAGCACGCCCGGAGCATCGCCCACGAGGCTGGCGTAGTCCAGGGTGCGCCAACGCTCCGGCGGCAAGCCCGAGAGGTCATCCAGGATCGCCTGGTTGGTCATGCGCCATTGGTGCGCCACGACCTCCGCCATCGGCTTGCCTGCCAGGGCCTTCCACCCCGGGGGCAGCAAGAGCGACCAAGGCGGTCCCGGCCAGTCGGGCAGGTTGCCATAGGTCACGAAGCGGCCCGATTGCCACGCGTCCAGCATGCTGCCCAGGTTCTCGGCGGCATCGCGGTACAGGAAGAGGAAGCGGGCATCGGGGAATAGGGCGTCCAGGAAGCGGATGCGCAAAGCGTTCTTGGGCGTCTTCTCCAGCAACCGCACACGCTCGGGCCGATCGGGCCGGGTCAGCCAACGCCGCCCCGCATGATCGCGCAGCTGCAGGGTGATGTTGCGCAGGAACTGTCCGCGCCTGTCCGGCGTGGCATCTTCCGCCGCCAGCGCATTGGAGATGAAGCCCCGTTCCTCCGGCGCGAGCCCCGGGATCGACTCGATCTCCTTATGGCTCTCGTCGCCCAGGTTCCAGAGGCCCGGGATCTGTTTCAGGGTCTCGAACAGCAGGGTGCTGCCGCTGCGCGGTGCCGCAACGATGATCAGCGGCCGCGGGAACTCCGGCGTCGGTGCCGCGGCAAGCCAGGCCTGGAAGCCCTCGAACATGCCCGCGAGGTAGCGTTGCAGCACCAGGTTCACCTGGGTGCCGTTGCTGGGCAGGCGGATGCCTTGGCCGAACTGGCCGGCCTGCTTCAAGGCATCGTCGATGAGCACCGCATAGTGCCCGTAGTGGCCGGGTTCGCTGCCGAAACGTGCCCACAGGGCCTGCCACTCGTTGGCGAAATCCAGCAGCGCGTTCTCGAGGGCCGCCTGTTGCGCGCTCCGCGCCGGCGCATTGTGCAGGTCGCCCACCAGTTCCCGGATGGTCGACCTCACCGCTGCGGGGTGCGCCAGCGGCTCGGGCGCATGGGACTCGAACACGAGATCGTCCTCAGCGTCCGCGCTGTATTCGAGCAGCTCGGCCGGTAGCTGAGCAGCGGCCGACGCCACCACTCCGCCCGAGGCCAGTTTCCAGAACTCGGCGCTGCCGACGGTGTCCATCACGAGATGGACCCGGCGTATGCCGCTGCCGTTGATGACGTGGTGTGGCCGCCAGTTGTCGAAGATCCAGGCCTCGCCCTCGGCCATGTGGATCTCCACCCCGTCGCAGTTGAAGCGCACGCTGGGGTCCGTGACGATGGGCACATGGATGCGGATGCGGTCACGCCAATAGAAGTCGATGTCGGTATGGGGCGTGACCTCGGCGCCGGGCTCCAGGCGCATCAGCCTGGATCGTCCCACTACAGTCCTGAAACTCGCCATCACCTGCCGCAGGTAGTCGCACTGCGCCAGGCGCGGCGCCGGCACCATGATGCCGGACGTGTCGTCGTTCTCGGTGCCGAGGTGCGACACCAGGATCAGGGCTGAGTTGCCCGCGAACCCCTGGGGATGCGCGCGCCATTCGCTCTCCGGTATGCGTCCGATCTCGGCGCGCAGGCGCGCGGTATCGAAGCGCAGGGGGAGCTTGATGAATGGGGCAGGGAGACGCATGGGGACCCGTGTTTGCCGGGCGCGGAAAAAGCGCCGCGGACTGGCTGCACTATAGCCAATGCAGCCCGCGCCCAGCAAGGCGATCGCCGTGGCGGCGGGCGGGCTAAGGTACACTTCCGCCCATGGATGGAGCCTTCGACAAGCGCGAGCACGTGGCTGCCTGCCGCCGGTTGCCCCAGGCGGTGGATGCGGCACGCCTGCAGCGTGAGGTGGCCGCGTTGCCCGCTGCGCTATGGGATAATGTGCGTGCCCCGGTGCACCGTGAGACCCGGTCCTTGTTCCTGAAGGGCCATGCACCATTGCTCAAGATCGAAGGGGACCCGGAACAACCCCCTTTGGATGACTGCCCTTACATCCGCGAACTGCTCTATGGACTCCTGTCCGGCGTGCCCGGCAAATGCCTGCTGGCATCGTTGCGGCCCGTAGGCATCGTGTATCCGCACAAGGACATCGACAACGATTACTTCGTGCGTTCCTTCCGTGTGCACCTGCCGGTCTTCACCAATCCGCAGGTGCGTTTCTATTGCAACGGCCGTTTCTTCCATATGGCCGCCGGCGAAGTCTGGACGGTCAATAACCTCGCGCCGCATGCCGTGGTCAACGACCACCCGAGCGAATCACGGGTGCATCTGATCTTCGACGTGTTCCCCTCACAGGAAGGCATCGCGCGGGTGGACGCCGCGCCGGAAGCGGAGGGCATGGACGAGCCGGCGCTGTTCGCGCGCCTCTCCGGGCAGAGGCCGGCTGACGCGCAAGTGATGGATTAGAACTCGTAGTCGTAGCTTTCGATGATGGACCAGTCCCGTTCAGCCACCAGGTCCTTCAGTTCCTCGTCATAGTAGCCGCGGTAGTCGCGCCGCGGCGACGCGTTCACCGCCGGCGCCGTGGCGATGTCCCGGGCCAGTTCTGCTGTCACCACCGTGCCATATCCCTCCAGCAGCGTCGGCAGCTCCTCGCGCAGGTGTTCCATCCGACCCATGCGCAGACCCTGGGGCGAGCCCTCGACGAAGCACATGTAGCGGGTGAGCCAGGTGAGGTAACCCGCATCGGGGTCGGTGAAGCCCCGCATCACCCTGCGCGTGATGCCGCTGCCCAGGTTGCCTTCGCGGTCCTCCGGGAGCGCCAGCGCGATCTCTTCGCGCAACGCTGCATGCAGAGGGTGACCGAGATGCAGCAGGGTGGTGATGGAAGTCTTGAAGTCGGCTGCACCGCCTTCGGATACCGCACGGAAGATGGGGTTGCGTTGCGGGTTCGCGAGGTTGAAGGCGTACCAGGACACGTACCAGTCCCAGGGGTTGCGCATGAAGGCAAAGGCCGGCAGCGACTTCAGCTCCGCCGGTGCCTCGCTGCGAGGCAGGTGGTAACCGATGGGGCGTGCATCCGGCAGGTGAGCGAGCAGCAGGCGGTTGACGAACTGCCCGCCGGTCTTGTGCAGGTGGATGAACAGCAGCCGCGAACTCGCGATCATGCCGCCGGTTCCCTAGGCGGCCGTCAGGCCGCGCCGCCATACTTGCGGCTGAAGTCCTCGATCGCCCCCACCATGGCCACGATGCCCTCGCGTTCCGCTTCGGACACTTCGGGGTGCCACATCTCCATGATCAGCACCACGCGAGACTTGTCGCTGCGGTTCCAGGCTTCATGCTGGAAGCTGTCATCGAAGACGAGACATTCACCTTCCTTCCAGCCATGCGTATCGTTGCCGATGCGGATGCTGCAGTCGGGAGGGACCATGAGCGGCAGGTGCACGGCCAGCTTGTAGTTGGCGAGGCCGAAATGCGACGGGATGTGCGCTCCCGGGTTCAAGATGGAGAAGAATGCTTCCGGTGCATGACCCGGTATCTGCGGGAGGGACAGTGCCGCCAGCGCCGCGGCCGTATGGGGGCAGCGATCCAGGTTCTCCTTGACGGCTTCACCGGCCTTATAGAAGTGCAGGGAGCTCCACTGGCTGGAGCCGGCGAGATCCGCCCACTGCTGCGGGTCCTGGCCCGCGGGGATTCGCACGTAAGGAGCCAGGCCTTCCCCGCTCGCCAGCACTGCGCGCAACTCCTCGCGGATCGCGTCGGTAGCGGACTCCAGATGCCGCAGCTGCGGGAACTTGCTGCGTGCCGGCACGGGGTCGGCCTTGAGGTGCGGCAGGTAGAGGAAGGCGGGCCGCTGCAAGGCATGCTGGTAAACGGGTGTGCGCCGGCCGACATAGATCTCGGCCATCTCATCCACGCGTGCGAGGGCGTCGGCGCCGTGGCGCTCGTGCAGCGGGGCCAATGCATCCGCGATCAGCTGTACCTGCTTCGCGCGTATATGCTCGGCCGCTTCCCTGACCAGGTTGCGTATCGCCAGCGGCGTGAAGGGATCGTTGGCGACCAACTCAGGGTTGGGGAAGTTCCGCCAGGCCTGCCAATAGATCGACACGGCTTCGTCGCGGCGGCCCAACTCCATGAGCACGGCACCCTTGTGCAGTCGCGCGTTGCGGTGCTCGGGCTTGAGCGCGATGGCGCGATCGAGCCATATCAATGCATCGGCGAGTTCGCCCCGCTCCCGCTGCACCAGGCCCATGTTCTGATTGAGGATGGCGCGATCCGGTGCGGCACGCAGCGCCTGTTCCAGGTACGCCCGGCTCTTGTCCAGTTCCCCGCGGATCATGGCCTGCACCGCCAGGAAATTGAGCGAGCGCACGTGGTAGGGCGCCACCTCGAGGATGCGGCGATAGATGTCCTCGGCTTCGCGCAGTTCACCGCGGTCGGCGAGCAGTTTGGCGCTGTCGGCGAGGGTCTGGATTTGCCAGGCGGCATCGGGGGCGGGCTGGTTCACGGTAGTCACGCTTGAGACAGTCTATTAAGGATGCACATTCTTGCACATCCGCGTCTTCTCAGGGCAGCAGCGCCTGCACCGCAGGGAGGTCTGCCGGGGACTCGCGGAGCAGCGGTTCGGCCCACGCCAGGGCGGCATGCAACTCGGCGCCGTGCCGTGCCTGGATGTCCCGGTTCTCCTCGTCGCGCCGGCCGCTGTCATAGCGGGAGAAGGGATCCTTGGCATGGGTGTTCCAGACGGGCCCGGCCACGATGGCCCGGGCTTGCTCCGCTCCCATGCCGTAGCCGAGGAAATCGGCCGCGGCGGCGAGGGCGTGGGCGGGTTCCTGCAGCATCCTTGCGCTGTCCAGGTGTCTCAGCCGCGTGCCCGCTTCGGAGCCCAGCAGCGACTGGAACTCGATCATCTGCGCATGCCAGATCACGACCAGGGATTGCAGGTAATCGAGCGAGTCCAGGTCGAGACCGAAACGGCGCGCATAGCCCGAGTCCTGGTCGAACAGCCTGAGCAGCAAGGGCGTCTTCTGCTTGGTCTCGTCGGTCTTCTTGAGGTTGGAGACCAGGAAGCTCTCGAGGTCGGAATGCAGCAGCAGACCGCGGGCCTTGGGGCGGATATTGAGGGCGTCGGCGGCGAGGTTGTTGGCTGCATGGGTGGGCTTTATGAGCACCGCTTCCTCCGGCAGCCAGGTCTTCGCCAGCAGTGTGAGGGCGAGATCCAGCAGCATCGGTCCTTGCGGGTACCAGGCTTGGCCGCGGGCCAGGGTGCCGCGCTTCAGGTCGGCGATGCGCCTGAGCACCCAGGGTTCCCTCAGCACCAGCGTGCGGCCCTCCAGCTGCAGCGAGCGGGCCAGCAGCGAAGAGCAACAGAAGGAGGAATGGAACAGGAAGGCCACATCGTGCGTCGGTGCCGGACGGCGCGCGAGGGCGGAGGCCACCGCGTCGAGGGGGAAGCCGTGCAGTCTGTCCCCCGTGTAGGCGATACGGTTGTCCAGGAACGCCGAGACCCGGAAGGTCTCGGGGGTCGCTTCCAGGAAATGCAGCTCGCCCCGCTGCATGTCCAGGTCATACAGGTGCCAGGCGGGGTTACGGGCGATGTCGTCCGCGGTGAGGTCGATGGCCATGTCGGCTGCTCGGGCGGCGGGATTGTCATACTATATCAAGGAGTGCCGCTCCCGGCGGCACAGGCACACGGGGACGCCATGAGCGAGGAGAGCGCCACGGTCGCGATGCGCCGGCTGTTCCAGCAGGCGGTGGCGGCGTTCACGCAGCACCGTTACGCGGATGCGCAGCCGCTCCTGGAGCGGGCTGCCGAGGGCCACGATGCGGAGGCGCAGAACCTCCTGGGCATCATGCTCCTGAACGGGATGGGCGTGACCCCGGACGTGCGCCGCGCCGCGGTGCTGTTCGAGGCGGCCGCCGCAGGCGGCCTGAAAGAAGCGCACTACAACCTCGCCAACATCAAGTTCAACGCCATCGGCGCTGTCCGCGACGAGGCTGCTGCACAGCGCCACCTGCTCGCCGCCGCCCGTGCCGGCCACCGGCCTTCATTGCGCTCGCTGGGGTTCATCTACCACGCGGCGGGGAAGCAGGATCGTTGGCCCGCGCTCGCCACCCATTGTTTCCGTCTCGCCGCCGAAGCGGGAGACCCCTTGGCGCAATACATCTATGGCCTGCGCCTGAACCGCGGCCATGGCACGCCGGCCGATCCACTGGCTGCCGCCGATTGCTTCGCCGCCGCCGCCCAGGCGGGCGTGTATCTCGCGCGTGAGCGCCTCGCGGAAGTGCGGGAACTCACCCAGAGCCGTACCCAGCTTCCGGCAGCGCGCGCCGACGAGGAGTTGCCGCCCTGCCTCTTGCCCGAACTGCCGCCGGCGGAACCGGCCCGCACGGTCGCGTTCATGTCCGAGCACCGAGATGCCTTGGACGAATACCTGGGGGACCATCTCATCAACGTCGCGGCACCCCGCCTCATGCCTTCAGGCGTGGTGGACCCCGATACCGGGGCGGCGGTGCATTCGGAACTGCGCACCAGCCATTCCATGCATTTCCAGCCTTCCATGTACGACGCAGCCGTGTACCTGGCGCTGCGCCGCATCGCGTGGATCGCCGGTTCGCCGCCGGAGCACGCGGAGCCGCTCGGCGTGTTGCGCTACGGGCCCGGACAGGAATACCGGCCGCACTACGATTACTACACCGATGACCGGCACGAGGTCCAGCGCGTCGCCACTGTGTTCGTCTACCTGAACGAGGTGGCCGAGGGCGGGGGTACCGACTTCCCGCGGCTCGCGGTGAAGGTGGATCCGGAGCGGGGCAAGGCGGTGAAGTTCCTGAACTGCACCCCGGGCGGCGAGCCGAACCCGGATACCCTGCACGCGGGCCTGCCGGTGGTCCGCGGCGAGAAATGGCTCGCGACCCTGTGGTTCTGGGACCGCCCCTTCCGGTGGTTTGGCTGAATTCCCCGGGGTTTTCGCCGCATCCAGACAGGCGCCTTTCATCTTTCCGGTCGCTTGCGCTACACTATCCAACTGCGGCCTGAGCGGGTATCTCCGTAAGGAGAGTGCCGTAAGTCTCTTGAATACGTTGCCATTTTCTCAGTCATCGCGGGCGCGTCTTCCGCTGGCCGTCCGATGCAACCAATGGCGAAAATGAGCGAATCACTGCAAGCACGCGAATCCACCACGCCGCTCTCCGGCGGCAACGCACCCTACGTCGAAGCCCTCTACGAGCAGTACCTGAAGGACCCCGCGTCGGTGCCTCAGGCGTGGCAGGACTATTTCCGCGCCCTCCAGTCCGGTGCCCGTGAGACGGCCCGTGGCCCCATCGAGGCCGAACTCCTGGCTCGCGCCCATGCCCCGCGCCGGGTTGCGGCGGAGAGCACCGGTAGTGGTCTGGACCCGGCAGCAGCGGAGAAGCAGGCGGCGGTGATCCGCCTCATCGAGGCCTATCGCGGCCGCGGCCATCAGCACGCCAAGCTCGATCCCCTGGGTCTCGTGGCCCCCACGGATGCGCCGGACCTGCAACTGGAATTCCACGGCCTGGGCCAGGCGGACATGGGCACGGTGTTCAGCACCGTCTCCCTCACCGGCCCGGACCGCCGCCCCCTCAAGGACATCTGGCAGATGCTGCAGCAGGTCTACTGCGGCACCATCGGCTTCGAGTTCATGCACGTCACCAACAGCGAGGAGCGCCTGTGGCTGAAGAGCCGCATCGAAGGCAGCGGTGCCCGCGCTCCCTTGAGCGCCGACGAACGCATGACCGTGCTCAAGAACCTGACCGCCGCCGAAGGCCTCGAGAAGTACCTGCACACCAAGTACGTGGGGCAGAAGCGCTTCTCCCTGGAGGGTGGCGACTCGATGATGCCGCTCCTGCATGACGTGGTGCAGAAGGGCGGCGCCGCCGGCATCCAGGAGATCGTGGTGGGCATGGCGCACCGCGGCCGCCTGAACGTGCTCATCAACCTGCTCGGCAAGTCGCCCAAGGAACTGTTCCTCGAGTTCGAGGGCATACACGAACACAAGGACGGCGACGGCTCCGGCGACGTGAAGTACCACATGGGCTTCTCGTCCGACATCAAGACGCCCGGTGGCAACGTGCATCTCGCGCTCGCCTTCAACCCCTCGCACCTCGAGATCGTGAACCCGGTGGTGGAGGGCTCCGTGCGCGCCCGCCAGGACCGCCGCGACGACGCCAAGGGCGACAAGATACTGCCGGTGCTGATCCACGGCGATGCGGCCTTCGCCGGCCAGGGCGTGGGGATGGAGACGCTGCAGCTGTCCCAGGCGCGAGGCTTCCACACCGGCGGCACCCTGCACGTGGTGCTGAACAACCAGGTGGGCTTCACCATCAGCGATCCGCGCGATGCGCGTTCCACGCCTTACTGCACCGACCTCGCCAAGATGCTCGAGGCGCCGGTGTTCCATGTGAACGGCGACGACCCGGAGGCGGTGATCTTCGTCACGCGCATGGCGCTCGACTACCGCCAGACCTTCCATAAAGACGTGTTCATCGACCTCGTGTGTTACCGCCGCCACGGCCACAACGAGGCGGACGAGCCTTCGGCCACGCAGCCGGTGATGTACCAGCACATCAAGAGCCACGCTACGCCGCGCGCGCTCTACGCCGAGTCGCTGGCGGGGCAGGGCGTGATCGAGGCCGCTGCCGCGGCGGCGCTCACCGAGCAGTACCGTAAGGACCTGGACGCCGGCAAGCCGGTGGCGCCCGGCATCACCCCCTATGTCGCCAACGAATTCAGCGTCGACTGGTCGCGCTTCCAGAAGCGCAGCATCACCGAGGCCTTCGAGACCAGGCTCGACAAGAAGCGCATGCAGCCGCTGATGGACGCCATGAACCGGGTGCCGGCGGATGTGGAGCTGCATCCGCGCGTCGCCAAGATCTACGAAGATCGCCGCAAGATGGCCGCCGGCGAGCAGCCCATGGACTGGGGCTTCGCCGAGATCCTCGCCTATGCGAGCCTCGTGACCGAGGACTGCGCCGTGCGTCTCACCGGGCAGGACAGCGGCCGCGGCACTTTCTTCCACCGCCACGCGGTGCTGCACAACCAGAAGGACTACAGCACCTGGACGCCGCTGCAGCACGTGGCGCCGGCGCAGAAGCGTTTCACGGTGGTGGACTCGCTGCTCTCGGAAGAGGCGGTGATGGGCTTCGAATACGGCTACAGCACCGCGGACCCCGAGGCGCTGGTGATCTGGGAAGGGCAGTTCGGCGACTTCGCCAACGGCGCCCAGGTGGTCATCGACCAGTTCATGGCGGCGGGTGAGGCCAAGTGGGGCCGGCTCTGCGGGCTCACCTTGTTCCTGCCGCACGGTTATGAAGGCCAGGGCCCCGAGCATTCCTCCGCGCGTCTGGAGCGCTACCTGCAGCTCTGCGCCGAGCACAACATGCAGGTGTGCGTGCCGTCCAACCCGGCCCAGATGTTCCACATGATCCGCCGCCAGGGCCTGCGCCCGTTCCGCAAGCCGCTCGTGGTCATGACGCCGAAGAGCCTCCTGCGCCATAAGCTCTCCGTGTCTTCGCTCGCCGACCTCTCCGGCGGCAAGTTCCAGTTGCTCATCCCCGAGACGGAGGACGTGAAGGCCGCCCAGGTGACGCGGGTGGTGTTCTGCTCCGGCAAGGTCTACTACGACCTCATCGAAGCGCGTCGCGCCGCCGGCACCGACGACACCGCCATCGTGCGCATCGAGCAGCTCTATCCCTTCCCGCAGGCGGAATACGCCGATGTCATCAACGGCTACCCCAACGCCCGCGACATCATCTGGTGCCAGGAAGAGCCCGAGAACCAGGGCGCCTGGTACCAGATACGCCACCGCCTGCAGGAGCCGCTCAAGCAGAAGCACGCCCTGAGTTATGCGGGCCGCAGCGCTTCCGCGTCCACGGCCGCGGGCTACATGCAGCTGCACATGCAGCAGCAGAAGGCGCTGATCCAGGAGGCGCTCGGCACTGCCGACGCCAAGGCCAAGACCCGTCCCAGCCTCATCAAGTCTTAATCGATCGGAGCAGGCATGAGCATCGAAGTAAAAGTCCCCCAGCTACCGGAGTCCGTCCAGGACGCGACCCTCGTCAGCTGGCACAAGAAGGCCGGCGACGCGGTGACCCGCGACGAGAACCTGGTGGACATCGAGACCGACAAGGTGGTGCTGGAAGTGCCGGCGCCGGTGTCAGGCGTGCTGAAGGAGGTCCGCGTCAAGGACGGCACCACCGTCGGCGCAGGCCAGGTGCTCGCGATACTGGAAGAGGGCAGCGGTGCCGCCGCCGCCCCCGCCTCGAAGGCCGAAGCCAGGCCCGCGGCTGCGCCCCAGCCCGCAGCGCCGGCTCCCGCCGCCGCGCCCGCGAGCGAGGCCTCCGGCGGCGACATGCCGCTCAGCCCCTCGGTGCGCCGCCTGGTGGAAGAGAACAAGCTCGACCCCTCGCAGATCCGCGGCAGTGCCCGCGACGGCCGCCTCACCAAGGGCGACGTGCTCGACTACATGGCGAACCGCGGCAACGCGCAGCCTGCGGCCCCGGCTCCCGCCGCGGCTCCCGCAGCACGCGCGCCGGCCCGTTCGGGCGCCCGCGAGGAGCGCCGCGTGCCCATGACGCGCATGCGCGCCCGCATCGCCGAGCGCCTATCCCAGTCCCAGGCCAGCACCGTGATGCTCACCTCCTTCAACGAGGTGGACCTTTCGGCGGTGATGGCGCTGCGCGCCAAGTACAAGGATAAGTTCGAGAAGGAGCATGGCGTGAAGCTCGGCTTCATGTCCTTCTTCGTCAAGGCCGCGGTGGAGGCCCTCAAGAAGTACCCGGTGGTGAACGCCTCGGTCGAGGGCAACGACATCGTGTACCACGACTACTGGGACGTCAGCGTCGCTGTCTCCACGCCCAAGGGCCTGGTGACGCCGGTGCTGCGCGACGCCGACCAGATGGGCTTCGCCGACATCGAGAAGACCCTGGGCGACATGGCTGCCCGCGCCCGCGATGGCAAGATCGGCATCGAGGAGCTGACCGGTGGCACCTTCACCATCACCAACGGCGGCGTGTTCGGCTCGCTCATGTCCACGCCCATCATCAACCCCCCCCAGAGCGCCATCCTCGGCATGCATGCCACCAAGGACCGCGCCGTGGTGGTGGACGGGCAGGTGGTGGCGCGACCCATGATGTACATCGCGCTCACCTACGACCACCGCATCATCGACGGTAAGGAAGCGGTGCTGACGCTGGTATCCATCAAGGAATCCCTCGAAGATCCGGCCCGCTTGGTCTTGGGCATCTGATCCCCATATATACCTGACGACGGACGGCCCCTCCGGGGCCGTTCAGTTCTAAGACACAAGGAAATCGCCATGAGCCAGAGTTTCGATGTGGTCGTGATCGGCGGCGGTCCCGCCGGCTACGTGGCCGCCATCCGCGCCGCCCAGAACGGCCTGAAGACCGCCTGCGTGGATAACTGGAAGAACCCGGACGGCAAGCACGCCTTCGGCGGCACCTGCCTCAATGCCGGTTGCATCCCCTCCAAGGCGCTGCTCGAGTCCTCGGAGATGTACCACAAGGCCACCCATGAGTTCGCCACCCACGGCGTGAAGATGAGCGGCGTGAGCATGGACATCGCGGCCATGCAGGCGCGCAAGAACAAGATCACCTCGAGCCTCACCGGCGGCATCGCCCAGCTGTTCAAGGCCAACAACGTCACCGGCATCCGCGGCACCGGCCGGCTGCTGAAGGGCGGTAAGGTCGAGGTCATCGACTACGACGACTCCAAGAAGAAGGAGATCATCGAGGCCAAGCACGTGGTGCTGGCGGCGGGCTCCGAGCCCGTGGAACTGAAGGTCGTCCCCTTCGACCGCAAGGACATCGTGGACTCCTGGGGCGCGCTGGACTTCACCGAGGTGCCGAAGCGCCTCGGCGTCATCGGCGGCGGCGTCATCGGGCTCGAGCTAGGCAGCGTGTGGCAGCGCCTCGGCGCGCAGGTCACCATCCTCGAGGCGATGGACAGCTTCCTGTTCATGGCCGACCAGCAGGTGGCCAAGGATGCGGAGCGCCAGTTCCGCAAGCAGGGTCTGGACATCCGCCTCGGCGCCAAGGTGACGGGCGCGGAGAAGGGCAAGACCGGCATCAGCGTCAGCTACGATGACAAGGATGGCAAGCAGAAGCTGGAAGTGGACAAGCTTATCGTCGCCGTCGGCCGTCGTCCGGCCACCAAGGACCTGCTGGAAGACGGCAGCGGTGTCGCCCTCGATGAGCGCGGCTTCATCAAGGTGGACCATGAGTGCCGCACCGGCACCAAGAACATCTGGGCCATCGGCGACTGCGTGCGCGGTCCGATGCTCGCCCACAAGGGCTCCGAGGAAGGCGTGATGGTCGCTGACCTGATCGCGGGCAAGGTCTCGGAGATGAACTACGACGTGATCCCCTCGGTCATCTACACCTGGCCCGAGATTGCATGGGTCGGCAAGACCGAGGAAGAACTCAAGAAGGCCGGCACCCGCTACAAGGTCGGCACCTTCCCCTTCGCCGCCAGCGGCCGTGCCAAGGCGATGGAAGCAGCTTCCGGCATGGTGAAGATGCTGGCCCATGCGGACACCGACGAGATCCTGGGCGTGCACATCGTGGGGCCCATGGCCTCGGAGATGCTGTCCGAGGCGGTGGTGGCCATGGAGTTCCGCGCCAGCGCGGAGGACCTGCAGCGCACCATCCATGCGCATCCGACCCTGTCGGAAGCCATGCATGAGGCGTCGCTCGCCGTGGACAAGCGTGCCATCCACGCCATCAACAAGTAGACATATCGCCGTTGCGACAGGAGAAGGCGCCGGAAGGCGCCTTCTTTTTTATTGCCTCACTGTATCGGGCGGAGTAGGGTGACCGCATGGGAAAATTCGCCGCATCATTGCTGTTCCTGTGTGCTTGCCTTCCGTCCTTCTGTGAGGCTGCGTCGCTGGTCCCGTCCCATGCGGTGGTGTTCATCTACCATCGCTTCGGCGATGCACGCTATCCCACGACCGACACCACCACCGAGCAGTTCAAAGCCCAACTGGACTGGCTGGCGGACAACCACTACGAGGTCTGGCCGCTGCCGCGCATCGTGCAGTACCTGAAGGATGGCAAGGCCATCCCGGACCACGTGGTGGCGATCACCGTGGATGACGCTTTCCAATCCTTCTATGAGAACGGTTATCCATTGCTGAAGAGCCACGACTGGCCGTTCACGGTGTTCGTCAGCACCGACGGCGTGGACTCGAAGCAGTCGGACTTCATGACCTGGGATGAGCTGCGGGAGATGGCCGGCCATGGAGCGACGCTCGCCAACCACACCGCTGACCACGGGCATCTCCCGTTCCGCCTCAAGGGCGAATCGGACCTCGCCTGGGCTGACCGGGTGCGGGCCGACATCGGGAAGGGTGAATCACGGCTGGAAGCGGAGCTGGGCAAGGACGTGAACCGGGATCCCAAGCTCTTCGCCTACCCCTATGGCGAATACAGCGAGGAACTGGTGAAACTGGTGAACGGCCTGGGCTACGTCGCTTTCGGCCAGCAGGCGGGTGTCATGGCGGCACCGCTGGATCCCCGCGCCTTGCCGCGCTTCCCCATCAACGAGCATTATGCCGCGGTGCCGGAGTTCGCCCTCAAGGCCGCGGCACTGCCTTTCCCTGCCAAGTCATTCAGCCCTTGGGATCCGCAGATCAAGGGCAACAATCCGCCGAAGCTGGATGTGCAACTGGAAGCGGGCGCGCTGCCGGCGGCGGCGCTGCATTGCTACCAGAACGGACCGGAGATGACGATCGACTGGCAGGACGGTGACAAGACCCATTTCAGTATCCAGGCAGAGAAGCGCCTGGACGTGGGGCGCGACCGCTACAACTGCACGGCCTTCGTCGGCGGACGTTATCGCTGGTACAGCCACATGTGGCTGCTAGCCCCCAGCGCCGAGTGACCCCTCAAAGCTGCTGCGCCTCGCATAGCGTCGTTGCGCTTCGGGCTCGCAGTCGCTCATGCACACAAGAGTGCACTCTCTCCTGTTGCCTCGCGCGCCTAGCTCTGCTTCGGTTCGCGACGCTTTGGGGGGAATTTTTCGAGATTGTTAAGAAGGGCTAGTTGGCGGGATCGAGGGTCAGGGCGCTGAGCTTGTCCAGCTCGTCGCTGTGCAGCATGTTGCGGATGTCGTTCACGTAGATGTCGCCGGCGGCGGAGTAGTGGTCCAGGGTGCCCGCCAGGGCAAAAGGATCCAGGGGCTTGCCGGCGGCGCGCATGTCGGCACGCAGGTCCCGGAACTCGGTGTAAGCGAAGCCGATGTTGATGTTGTGAAGGTAGGCGCGTACCGAGGCCTGGATGTCCGGATACACCCGCACCATGTGGGTGGCGTCGTCGGGACGGTTCAGCGGCACCGAGCCCACGTCCTCGTTCCAGGTCCAGATGCCGAACAGGTTGTTGGATTCCAGCGCGAAGCGCGAGGTGCCCCAGCCGCTCTCCTGGGCCGCCTGGGCCAGCACCAGCGTCACCGGCACCACGTCCACGCGCCTGAGCAGCGTGTCGCGGGTCGAGGGCTCGTTGAAGTCTCCGTCCACCCGGTAGCGATCCGCGATGCGCGCCACCTCCTGGCCGGCATCGCTGTGGGTATCCACCGCCCCCAGGCCGAACTGCTGCAGCAGGAACACCCGCTCGTTCCAGATGCGCGTGTTCTCCGCCAGCACGATGGGCAGGAGCGCGCGGTAGAACACGGTCTTCTTCTCGTCTTTGTCCAGGGTATCGAGGCCGTAGGGCAGGTTCTGGATGGCGTAGGGGGGCACTGTGTCCTGCGGCGGCCAGTCATAGTCCTCGCTGGAGAAGATGTTCTTGAGGGCTTCCGCCGAAGGCGGCTTGATCGGGATGAGCTGCACGTTCTCGATGGAGGGGGACTCCACCGCACGGATGTGCTGGTACTGGCGGGCGATGAGCCATGCCACCGTGAGTGGCAGCAGCGCGAACAGCGCATAGACCACCATGCGGGCCGCGCGGGCCAGCTTGGAGGGGCGCTTCTGCGGGGCGCGGCCCTGGGGGCGTCTCTTGCGGGTGGAACGCATGCCCGGACTGTATTACAGCGTGAGACCTAAAGATATCTTGAATTTTACCGGCCTTGCGCTACGCGGGCCGCGTGGTGGATGCCCGCTATCTGCGTCAGGCGGTTCAGCAGCCGCGAGAGTTGCGGCAACCCCGTCACGCTCACCGTGAGCTTCAGGTTCAGCATCCCCGCATCCGCGTCCGGTTGCGTGTCCAGGGCCAGCAGGCGCAGATGCTCGTCCGCCAGCAGGGCCATTATGTCGTTCAAGAGGTTACGCCGGTCGCGTCCTTCCACCGCGATCTCCGCCGGATGCCCCTGCGGGCCCTCGTTGCCCCAGCGCACGTCGGTGAGACGCTGCGGCGCACGTGCCGTCAGCCGCGCGAGGCTGGCGCAGTTCATGCGGTGCACGGTGATGCCGCGTCCCTGGGTGATGTAGCCGCGGATGGCCTCGCCCGGCACCGGATGGCAGCAGCGGGCGAAAGCCACCAGCACGTCGCCTTCCATGCCCGGCAGCACCACCGCGGGAGTACGACCCTTGCGCGGCCGCGGCGCGCGCGTGAGCTTCGGCGGCAGCGGGTCCCGTTGCAGCGCCAGTTCCCGCTGCAATGCTCCGGCGATCTGCGCCGGCGAGAGATCGCCCGCACCGAGCGCGGCGAAGAGGTCGTCCAGACCATCGAAGGGGAAGTGTTTCAGCAGCCGGTCGTGGCGGAAGTCGCGGATCGCGAGCCGCTCCAGTTCCCGTTCCAGTGCGTCACGCCCGTAGCTGACGTTCAGGCCCCGGTCCTGCTGGCGGAAGAAGGCGCGCAGCTTGTCCCGTGCCCGCGGCGTGTTGAGGTAACCGGATTGGGGGTTGAGCCAGTCCCGGCTCGGCTCGCCCTGGCGGCTGGTCTGGATGTCCACCTGGTCGCCGTCCGCCAGCACGTGGCTGATGGGCACCATGCGGCCATTGATGCGCGCGCCGCGGCAGCGGTGGCCCACGTCGGTATGCACGTAGTAGGCGAAGTCGAGCGCGGTGGCGCCGCGAGGCAGGTCGAACACGTCGCCCCGGGGCGTCAGCACGTAGACCCGTTCCTCCACGAGTTCGGTGCGGAAGCGCTCGATGAAGTCCTCGTCGCCGCCGGGCGCCAGCAGCTGGCGCATCCAGCCGATTCGCGTCTCCAGCGCCGGGTCGTAGCGCAGGCCTTCCTTGTAGCGCCAGTGGGATGCCACGCCGAACTCCGCGTGTCGGTGCATCTCGCGGGTGCGGATCTGGATCTCCAGCGAGCGGGCTTCCGGCCCCAGCACGGCGGTGTGCAGGGAGCGGTAGAAGTTGTCCTTGGGGGCGGCGATGTAGTCGTCGAATTCCCGCGCGATGTGGCGCCACAGGCCGTGCACCACGCCCAGGGCCGCGTAGCAGGCGGGTACGTCGTCCACCAGCACCCGGAGGGCATTCAGGTCGTAGAGGTCCTCGAAGGAGAGGTCCTTCTTCTGCATCTTCTTCCAGATGCTGTAGATGTGCTTCGGTCGCCCCACCACCTCGGCGGCGATGCCGGCTTCGGCGAGGCGGGCCTGCAGTTCCGCAGATGCGGCGGCGAGGTAGGACTCCCGGTCGGTGCGCCGCTGTTTGAGCCAGGAAGCCACCTCTCGGTAGCGATGGGGTTCCAGATAACGGAACGCCAGGTCCTCCAGCTCCCACTTGAGCTGCCAGATCCCCAAGCGATTGGCGAGCGGAGCATAGATGCCGCGGGTCGCTGCGGCCAGGCGCTGCTGTTCTGCCGCCGGCAGCGGTTTGGCGGAGCGCAGGGCGTGCAGGCGTTCCGCCAGGCGGATCACCATCACCCGGCCGTCCCGGATCACCGCCAACAGCAGCTTTCGCAGGTTCTCCGCCTGGGCGGGTGAGAGCGGCGTCTCGCCCTGAGCGCCCACCGCATCCAGGCCCGGAAGCGCCAGTACCTCGCGGGTGAGCCGCGCGGCTTCGCCATCCAGGTGTCGGTCCAATGCATCGGCGGCGAGTGCGCCGCCATCCACCAGCGCCGCCGCCATGCCGGCGCGTACGATGACGGGATCCAGTTCCAGCGCCTGCAGGATTGCGCCTATGCCCGCGGCGCGTTCGTCGAGGGTCGCGGGGAGTCCGCTCAGGCCGAAGGATGCTTGCGCCGACGGCGGTGGGTTCGGGGTGGAGGAAGGTGAAGGCATGGTCTTGGATCCGCGTGCGCGGGTGTCAGATTCGGCGATTAACGGTATCATATAGATGTAGGTGCCGTGCGCACCTGGATTTCCAAGGGAGATGCGTCCATGAGGCTTCACCGTGCCGGTCTGTTCCTGGTCTTGGCCTCAGCGGCCTTCGCCGCCCAGGGCGCCAACCTCGACTTCAACCTGGCCAGCAACGCTGCGGCCGTGGACTTCTCCACCAACCTGACCGACTCCGGCCTGGAAGCGGGCTTGGGTTACCTGCACCACACCGACCGGGTGGACGTCATCGACGCCAGCCTGGACCTCACCGGCAACGCCAGCCCGGTGGGTTCGCCGCTGATCTTCGGTGTGGGCGGCAAGTTCTTCTTCATCAGTCCCAAGCAGGCCGGTCTCGACAACGGGGAGGCTCTGGGCGTGGGCGCCCACTTCCGCTACACCTGGCCCACCTTCAACCGCTTCGCCCTCGGCGGCGAGCTGTACTTCGCTCCCAGCATCGTCTCCTTCCAGAGCGTCGACCGCTACTGGCAGGCACGCCTCACCGCCAACTACCAGGTGCTGCGCACCGCGGACGTCTACGTGGGCTACCGTTACGTCTCGGCGGCCTTCAACGGCAGCTCCAACATCACGCTCGATAGCTCCATCATCGTGGGCATGTCTCTCACGTTCTAAGCGGGGCCCTGGGGTAGAAGATGGCCGGACACAGCAAGTGGGCTAACATCCAGCATCGTAAGGGCGTCCAGGACGCCAAGCGCGGCAAGATCTTCACGCGCTGCATCCGCGAGATAACCACCGCGGCGCGTAACGGCGACCCGGATCCCGCCAACAACCCGCGGCTGCGCCTGGCCATCGACAAGGCGCTCACCGCCAACATGACCCGCGACACCATCGAGCGCGCCGTCAAGCGCGGCGCCGGCGGTGATGACAGCGCAGCCATCGAGGAGATCCGCTACGAGGGTTACGGCCCCGGCGGCGTCGCCATCATCGTCGATTGCATGTCCGACAACCGCACCCGCACGGTGGGTGAGGTGCGCCATGCCTTCGCCAAGCATGGCGGCAACCTGGGCGCCGACGGCTCCGTGGGGTACCTCTTCAACAAGTGCGGCGTGCTGTCATTCCCCGCGAGCGTGGGGGAGGACAAGGTGATGGAGGCTGCGCTGGAGGCGGGCGCCGAGGACGTGGTGAACGACGGCGGCATCGAAGTGCTCACCGAGCCCGGCACCTTCCTCAAGGTTAAGGAATCCATGGAGAAGGCGGGCTTGAAGCCCGAATCCGCCGAGATCACCCTCCGAGCCTCCACTTCAGTGACCGTCGAGGGCGAGAACGCAGAGTCGGTGATGGAACTGCTGGAGGCGCTCGAGAACCTGGACGACGTGCAGACCGTGTATTCCAACGCCGATTTCCCCGACGAGGTCCTGCGGACCTTGGCCGGATGAGCGCCTGATGCCGCGCATACTCGGCATCGATCCGGGTTCGATCTCGACCGGCTACGGCATCGTCGACAGTGAAGGGCAGAAGCTCCAGTACGTCATCTGCGGCAACATCCGCACCAGCGGCGCCGGCATCGCCGAGCGCCTCACCGAGATCTATTTCGCCATGGCCGCCGTCGTCGAGCAGTATTCGCCCGATGAGGTGGCGGTGGAGCGGGCCTTCGTCCACAAGAACGCCGACAGCGCCTTGAAGCTCGGCCAGGCCCGCGCCGCCGCCATCTGCGGCACGCTGGGGAAGCGCCTGCCGCTGCATGAGTACAGCCCCAAGGAAGTGAAGCAGGCGGTGGTGGGTAAGGGCGGCGCCGACAAGGAGCAGGTGCAGCACATGATGCGCGTGATTCTGGGCCTCAAGGGCGAGCTGCAGGCGGACAGCGCCGATGCGCTGGCGGTGGCGGTGTGCCACGCCCACAGCCGCGGCCTCAAGGCCGAACTCGCCGCCATGCTGCGGGCGGGAGCGCGCCGATGATCGGGCGCCTGCGGGGCACCTTGCTGCGCAAGCAGCCGCCGCACCTGCTGATAGATGTGCATGGCGTCGGCTACGAGGTGGAGGCGCCCATGTCCACCTTCTATGACCTGCCGGAAGCGGGGGGCGAGGTCACCTTATATACCCATCTCACGGTGCGGGAGGACGCTCACGTGCTGTTCGGCTTCGGCAGCGAGGCGGAGCGGCGCTTCTTCCGCAGCCTGATCCGGGTGAACGGCGTGGGCCCCAAGCTAGCTCTCACCATCCTCTCCGGCATCAGCGTGGACGGGTTCATCCGTTGCGTGCAGGAGAACGACACCGCCGCACTCACGCGCCTGCCGGGCATCGGCAAGAAGACCGCCGAGCGGCTGGTGGTGGAGATGCGAGACCGCCTGGATGACGTGGGCGGTGCCGCCACGGCGGCCGGCATCTCGGCCCATCCCCGCGACGAGGCCCTGGGCGCGCTGGTGTCCCTGGGTTACAAGCCCCAGGAAGCGGCTCTCATGCTGCGGGGCATCAAGGAAGACGGCCTCTCCAGCGAAGAACTCATCCGCCGCGCCCTGCAGGGCGCGCTGCGCAACGGGTAGACTGAGCCATGGCCCAGGAACGCATCATCACACCCCAAGGCAGCTCAGAAGACGAAGCGCTGGACCGGGCCATCCGCCCGCGCAACCTCGCGGACTACGTTGGCCAGCCGGCGGTGCGCGAGCAGATGGAGATCTTCATCGGCGCCGCCAAGAAGCGCGGCGAAGCCCTCGACCACGTACTCATCTTCGGCCCACCGGGCCTCGGCAAGACCACCCTCGCGCACATCATCGCCCATGAACTCGGCGTGAACCTGCGCCAGACATCGGGGCCGGTGCTGGAGCGTCCCGGGGACCTCGCGGCGCTACTCACCAACCTCGAGCCACGCGACGTGCTGTTCGTGGATGAGATCCACCGCTTGAGCGCCGTGGTGGAGGAGGTGCTGTACCCGGCACTCGAGGACTACAAGCTCGACATCATGATCGGCGAAGGCCCCGCGGCCCGTTCCATCAAGCTCGAACTGCCGCCCTTCACCCTGGTGGGCGCCACCACCCGTGCGGGTCTCCTCACTTCGCCCCTGCGTGACCGCTTCGGCATCGTGCAGCGCCTGGAGTTCTACAGCCTCGAGGACCTCACCCACATCGTGACGCGCTCAGCGCGCATCCTGGCGCTGAAGCTCGACCCGCAAGGGGCCCGCGAGATCGCCTCCCGTTCCCGCGGCACGCCGCGCATCGCCAACCGCCTGCTGCGCCGCGTGCGGGACTATGCCGAAGTGAAGGCCGATGGCCGCATCACCGCCGAGGTAGCGCACCAGGCCCTCGACCTCCTCGACGTGGACCAGCACGGCTTCGACATGCTGGACCGCAAGCTCCTCATGGCGGTGATAGAGAAGTTCGACGGCGGCCCGGTAGGCGTGGACAGCCTGGCGGCGGCCATCGGCGAGGAGCGGGGCACCATCGAGGATGTGCTGGAACCCTTCCTCATCCAGCAGGGCTTCCTCATGCGCACCGCCCGGGGACGCATGGCCACCAAGACCGCTTATCAGCATTTCGGCCTGAAGCCGCCGCGGCGCGAGTCCGCCGCGGACCTCTTCGACGAACCGAGGGGCTAGGCGTGGATCGCGTAAAACGTGCGACCGGTCACACTGCCGGTGAAGCGCACGACATAAGCTCCAGTCATGCCGGGTTCACCTGGAAGGTGCGGGTCTATTATGAAGACACCGACCTGGGGGGCGTGGTGTACCACGCCAATTACCTTCGATTCATGGAGCGGGCCCGCACCGAGTGGTTACGGGGCCTCGGTTTCGAACAGGATATGTTGCGTGAGCATCATGCGGTGCAGTTCGTGGTGGTGGACGCGACCGTCGGCTTCCGCCGGCCAGCGCGCTTCAACGATGAACTCATGGTGAGCGTGGAAGTGAAGGACACGGCGCGGGCCAGCCTCACCTTCCACCAGGAAGTGCGTAATGCCGGCAACGGACACGCCTTGCTTTGCACGGGCGAGATACGGGTCGCCTGCATCGATTCGGACACATTCAAACCCAGGCCCCTGCCGCGGGAGATCCTGAGGGAGTTCGCTAGATGAACGGAGAAGAATCCTTCCTGGAGATAGCGCTGCACGCGAGCCTCGTGGTGAAGCTGGTGCTGTTGCTCCTCATCGCGGCATCCATCGCCTCATGGGCGATGATCTTCCGCAAGCGCCGCATGATCAAGCAGGCCAAGGCCCGCGCCGAGGAGTTCGAGAAGCGCTTCTGGTCCGGCGGCGACCTCGCCGGCATGTACAAGGAGATCACCGGCACCGGCGCCGAAGGCGGCATGGAGAACATCTTCGAGGCCGGCTTCGCCGAGTTCGCGCGCCTGCGCAAGCAGAGCGACGACCCGACCCAGGTGATCGAGGGTGCGCGCCGCGCCATGCGCGTGGCGCAGATCCGCGAAGTGGACCGGCTGGAGGAGAACCTGGTGTTCCTGGCCTCGGTGGGCTCGACCAGCCCCTACGTGGGCCTGTTCGGAACCGTGTGGGGCATCATGAACGCTTTCCACTCCCTCGGTAACGTGCAGCACGCCACCATCTCCATGGTCGCGCCCGGCATCTCCGAGGCGCTCATCGCCACCGCCATGGGCCTGTTCGCCGCCATCCCGGCCGTGCTCGCCTACAACCGTTTCTCCAACAACGTGGAACGGCTGGAGACGCGCTTCGACGGATTCCTGGAGGAGTTCTCCACCATCCTGCAGCGCCACACCGGACCGCGCGCGGGCGGAGCGAAGTAAGGCCATGGCCCGCCGGCACAAACGCCGCATGATGAGCGAGATCAACGTCGTCCCTTACATCGACGTGATGCTCGTGTTGCTCATCATCTTCATGATCACGGCGCCGCTGCTCTCGGAAGGGGTGAAGGTGGACCTGCCGCCCGCCAACGCCAAGCCCATCGACCTGAAGCAGGACGAGACGCCGGTGATCCTGTCGGTGAACTCCGCCGGCCAGTATTTCCTCAACATCGGCACTGGCACCGACAAGCCCATCGATGCCAGCGTGGTGGTGGCCCGCGTCACCGCGGTGCTGAAGCTGAATCCGGGCGCACACATCTTCGTGCGCGGCGACCGCAAGGCCAGTTACGAGCAGGTGCTGGACGGCATGGTGCTGCTGCAGGCGGCAGGGGCCCCCAGCGTCGGCCTCGAGACCGAGCCCGACAACGCACCCACCGTGCAGATCAACGGGAAGTAGGGCGATGCGCTTCGACCTCGACCGCAGCCGGCCCTGGGGATACTCGCTGCTCCTGCACGTGGGTCTGGTGCTGCTGCTGGTGCTCAGCTTCCACTGGAGCAGCTCGGTGGTACCGTCCCTCGGCGGCCACAGCCAGGACGCAGAACCGGTGAAGGCCACGGTGGTGGACCAGAAGCTCATCGATCAGCAGATGTCCATGCTCAAGACCGAGCAGCAGAAGAAGCAGCAGGAGAAGCAGCAGCTCGAGCAGAACATCACCGACCTGAAACAGCAGCAGGTGAAGGCCGAGCAGCAGATGAACCAGCAGATGGCTGACATGAAGGCGCAGGCGGACCGGCTGGCCAAACTCAAGGCCGAGGACGAGCAGTTGAGCCAGAAGAAGAAGACCGCGGATACCGCTGCCCGCCGCAAGCAGCTGCAGGATGAGATCGCCAACGAGGAGAGGGCCCAGGATGCCCGTCTGGCCTCCCTGCAGCAACGATATGTCGCCTTGATCAAGCAAAAAGTCACCAATAACTGGATTCGGCCTGCCACTACCCCTGATAATCTCAAATGCGTCGTTTTGGTGAGCCAGGTGCCGGGCGGCACGGTCACCGACGTCGACTTCGGCGATTGCAACGGGGATGACGTGGTGCGTGATTCCATACGCACCGCCGTATATAAGGCATCACCCCTGCCGGCCCCGCCAGACCCGGCGCTGTTCGACAAGAGCGTCAAGTTCACCTTCGACAACAAGAGCCAATGATCCGTATGTTGAGAAACTCTGTCTTGAGCGCGATGGCGGTCCTCCTGTTGTTGCTGCCTGTGGCGGCACCCAAGGCGACACTTGAGATCGAGATCACCAGCGGCGTGAACAGCGCAGTGCCGGTGGCCATCGTGCCCTTCAGCTTCGACGGCCAGGGCCCGCTGCCGGTGGACGTGGCGGCAGTGATCGGCGCCGACCTCACCCGCAGCGGCCGCTTCAAGGCCATCGACCCCAAGGACATGATCGAGAAGCCGAGCCAGGCCTCCGCCATCAACTTCAACAGCTGGCAGGTGATCAAGGTCAACGACCTGGTCATCGGGCGCATCAAGGCGGTGGGCGGCGGTTACTCGGTGGAGTACCAGGTGTTCAACGTCTACACCCACCAGCAGATCATGGGCTACAGCGTCGCCACCAGCGCCGCGCGCCTGCGCTACACCGCGCATTTCATCAGTGACTCCATCTACCAGAAGCTCACCGGCCAGCGCGGCGCCTTCACCACCCGCATCGCCTACGTCGAAGTGGGGGCAGGGGAGCGCTACTCGCTGGTGGTGGCGGATGCGGACGGCTACAACGCCCAGCCTATCGTGCCGGATGCGAAGCAGCCGCTCATCTCGGTGGCCTGGTCGCCGGACGGCAGCCAGCTCGCCTACGTGTCCTTCGAGGACATCCAGCCGGCCATCTACCTGCAGACCTTGGCCACCGGCCAGCGCACGCTCTTGTCCAAGCAGACTGGCGTGAACAGCGCGCCTTCGTTCTCGCCGGACGGCAAGTACCTGGCGCTGACGCTCTCCACCTCGCCGGGGAACCTTGACGTCTACGTGATGGACCTGGCCACCAAGAAATCGAGGCGCATCACCACCTCCGACGCGGCGGACACGGAGCCTACCTGGTCGCCGGACGGCGCCAACCTGTATTTCACTTCGGACCGGGGCGGCAGCCCGCAGGTCTATAAAGTCAGTTCCCAGGGCGGCGACCCCCAGCGCATCACTTTCGACGGCAGCTACAACGCCAATGCCCACGTCTCGCCGGACGGCAAGTCGCTGGTGATGGTGCACAGGGAGGAGGGGCACCTGCGCATCGCGGTCATGGACCTCGCGAGCGGCACGCTCCAGACCCTCACCGACGGCGACCTGGACAAGTCCCCCAGCTTCGCGCCCAACGGCAGCATGATCATCTTCGAGGCCGACTATAACGAGCGCGGCGTGCTCGAGATGGTGTCGGTGGACGGGCAGGTGCGGGAGCGCCTGTCCGAGCGCCAGGGCGGCGTCGACGTGCATACCCCGGCATGGGGTCCTTTCCTGTCCCCGGGGCAGTGACCCCGGGGCTCCAAGCGGTTAATCTATGTCATCCAGAGGAGTGTCATCATGAAGACCTTTCGTCTAGCCCTTACCATCGCAGTCCTGGCGCTTTCCGCCGTGGCCTGCTCCAAGAACGTGAAGCCGACCAACGCGCCCGCCCAGGCGCCGGCTCCCGCCACCGTGGCCCCGGCGGCCCCGGCGACGGTCAACAATGCGCCTGCCGTCAGCCCCTTGGATGACCCCAACAGCCCGTTGGCGCAGCGCGTCGTGTTCTTCGACTTCGACAAGAGCGACGTGAAGCCCGAGTACCTGGACACCCTCACGGCCCATGCCAAGTACCTGGTGGCCAACCCCACCCAGAAGATCCGCATCGAAGGCTACACCGACGAGCGCGGCACCGTGGAGTACAACATCGCGCTGGGTGACCGCCGTGCCCAGGCCGTGCGCCGCTTCATGCTGTTCCAGGGCGTGAGCGCCGACCAGATCACCACCGTGAGCTATGGCGAGGCGCATCCCTCCGACGCCGGCCACGATGAGACCTCCTGGTCGAAGAACCGTCGCGCGGTGATCGTGTACCTGAAATGAGATCGCTACGGCTCCTGATCCTCTGTGCCGGACTTGGCACCCTGCTCGCAGGGTGCCAAGTCCGCGATGACGACCCCTACGCGGTGCGCCAGCGCGAGCTGGAACAGCGCGTGGACCGTCTCGAGAAGACGTCTACCAGCCAGGGCCTCGGCCTGGCTCAGAGCGTCGAGGACCTGAAGGAGCAGATCAAGCAGATGCAGGGCGACATCGAGGTCCTGCAGCACAGCGGTGATACTTCCAGCAAACAGCAGCGCGATCTGTACCAGGATCTGGACAAGCGACTGCAGAAGCTCGAAACCAGCCTCTCCGCCACGCCGGCCCCGGCGCCGGTGACGCTGGAGCCGCCTCCGGCCACCACCGCTGCGGCCACTCCGGGCGGCGGCATGGACGATGCGGTATACCAGAAAGACTTCAACCTGCTGAAACAGGGCCGCTTCGCCGAAGCCATCAAGGGTTTCCGCGCCTTCCAGAAGCAGTATCCCCAGAGCCCGCTCCTGCCGAACGCGGTGTTCTGGACCGGCGAGGCCTACTACCAGACCAGCGACTTCGAGACCGCCCTCGCCACCTTCCGCAAGGTGATCAAGGACTATCCGAAGTCCAACAAGGTGCCGGATGCGACCCTCAAGGTCGGCTATTGCCAGTACGAACTGCAGCAGTGGCAGAGCGCGAAGCAGACGCTGAACAGCGTGGTGCAGAACTTCCCCAACACCAGCGCGGCGGGCCTCGCGACCCAGCGCCTCCAGCGCATGCAGGACGAGGGGCACTGAAGACGTGAACGCGGTACGGCAATCCGGCCGCGCGACGCGGCGGGATGACCTGCCGGCCGCGGAGCGTCTTAGGATCACCGAGATATTCCATTCGATCCAGGGCGAGGCGGACAGCGTCGGCTGGCCCACCGTGTTCGTGCGTCTCACCGGTTGCCCGCTGCGTTGCGGCTATTGCGACACCGCCTACGCCTTCCACGGCGGCGGGTGGTGGAGCATGGACGAGGTGCTGGCGGAGGTGGCCGAGCACGGCGCCCGCCACGTCACCGTCACCGGTGGCGAGCCCCTGGCCCAGAAGAACTGCCTCGCGCTGCTCATGCGCCTCTGCGACGCCGGCCATAGCGTCTCCATCGAGACCAGCGGTGCCATGCCTATCGCCGGGCTCGATCCTCGGGTGGTGCGCGTCATGGACCTGAAGACCCCCGGCTCCGGCGAGGTGGACCGCAACCTGATGGAGAACATCCCGGCGCTCCGGGCCGTGGACCAGGTGAAGTTCGTGATCTGCGACCGGGCCGACTATGAATGGGCCCGCGCGCTCACGGCGGAGCAGGGGCTGGCCGTCCGCTGCCAGGTGCTGTTCTCTCCCAGCCACGGACAGGTGCACCCGAAGGACCTCGCCGAATGGATCCTGGCGGACAAGCTGGCGGTGCGCCTGCAAGTGCAGCTCCACAAATATCTCTGGGGCAACGTCCCCGGCCACTGATTCGCGATCCACATGAAAAAAGCAGTCGTGCTCCTCTCCGGTGGGCTGGATTCCGCCACCATCCTCGCCATCGCCCGCCGCGACGGTTTCGAGTGCCATGCCCTGAGCTTCGCCTATGGCCAGCGCCACAAGGCGGAACTGGATGCGGCGGCCCGGGTCGCGAAAGCCCTGGGCGCGGTGGAGCACAAGACCGTGGCTCTCGATCTCTCGGCCATCGGCGGTTCGGCCCTCACGGACGACTCCATCCCGGTGCCGGATCATCCCAGCGAGGGCATCCCCTCGACCTACGTGCCGGCCCGCAACACCGTGTTCCTGGCGGTGGCGCTGGGTTGGGCCGAAGTGCTGGAGTCCCAGGACATCTTCATCGGCGTGAATGCGGTGGACTACTCCGGCTATCCCGATTGCCGTCCGGAGTTCATCGCCGCTTTCCAGCAGGTGGCGAACCTCGGCACCAAGGCCGGGGTGGAGGGCAGGGGCCTCGCCATCCACGCGCCCCTGGTGCAGCTCTCCAAGGCCGAGATCGTCCGCCTGGGCACGCAGCTGGGAGTGGACTACGGTCTCACGGTGTCCTGCTACACGGCGGATGCGGCGGGCCGCGCCTGCGGTGTCTGCGATAGCTGCCGGCTGCGGCGCCAAGGCTTCCTGGAGGCTGGCCTGCAGGACCCCACGGCCTACCGCTAGGCCATTCCAGACAGCTATTTACGGGTGTTTACAGTAAAATAGCGCCGCTTCGCGGGGTCCGACCGCGGAGCGGTCGGACGACCGGGCAGGACGCCCGGTCTGGGCGTCGCAAAAAGGCCCCAACTGACGCCAGGGATGGCTAGTCAGAGATGATCTAAGAGGGCCGTTAGCTCAGTCGGTAGAGCAGCTGGCTTTTAACCAGTTGGTCGACAGTTCGAATCTGTCACGGCCCACCATCTTCCGCGTCTCCTCTGCTAAAATACGCGTCTTTTCCGGGGTTTTATGCCCAATGAGGCCCCCGGGAGCCCCATTCCGATTGCATAGAGGCCAGATCCATGAACCTGCACGAACTGGAAAGCATCGCCCACAAGCTGGTGGCGGACCATCGCGGCATCCTCGCCGCCGACGAGAGCACCAGCACCATCGAGAAGCGCTTCAAGTCCATCGGTGTCGAGAACACCGAGGAGAACCGCCGCGCCTACCGGGACATGCTGTTCAGCACCCCGGGGGCGGCGAAGTTCATCAGCGGCGTCATCATGTACGACGAGACCATCCGCCAGAAGAGCAAGGACGGCACATCCTTCGCCGACCAGCAGGTGAAGCATGGCGTCATCCCCGGCATCAAGGTGGACAAGGGCGTGAAGGAGCTGCCGGGCAGCCCCCAGGAGAAGATCACCGAGGGCCTGGACGGCCTGCGTGAGCGCCTGCAGGAATACCACAAGCTGGGTGCCCGCTTCGCCAAGTGGCGCGCGGTCATCGACATCGGCGCCGGCATCCCCACCGACTACTGCATCCGCGCCAACGCCCAGGCCCTGGCCCGCTATGCGGCCCTGTGCCAGGTGGAAGGCATCGTGCCGATCGTGGAGCCGGAAGTGCTCATGGACGGCGCCCACGACATCGCCCGCTGCAGCGAGGTGACTGCCGAGACCCTGAAGGTGGTGTTCGAGGAGCTGTCCAACCACCGGGTGGCCCTGGAAGGCATGCTGCTCAAGCCCAACATGGTGATCGCCGGCATGAAGTCCCCGAAGCAGGCCTCCGTGGAGGAGGTGGCCCGGGAGACGGTTAAGGTGCTGAAGCGCTTCGTCCCGGCGGCCGTGCCCGGCATCGTGTTCCTGTCCGGCGGCCAGAGCGACGTGGTGGCCACCGAGCACCTCCACGCGATGAACGCCATCGGCCCCATGCCCTGGAAGCTCAGCTTCTCCTACGGCCGCGCCCTGCAGGCGGCGGCCCTGGCCGCCTGGGCGGGCAAGGAAGGCAACGTGGGGGCCGGCCAGAAGGCCTTCCACCACCGTTCCAAGTGCAACAGCGCAGCCTGTGCAGCCACCTACAGCACCCAGATGGAGAAGGCGGCCTGAGCGCATACAAGCCGCTTTAAAGACCGCACACTGGGCCATCCTGCTGGCGTCTGGGGCGTTATTGGCAGGGTAGCCCGGCGTCAGGCCTGGGCTTCCGGTCCGGTTTGACTGGGCAGGCATTATCAAACTAGACTGGACCGTCTAGTCTAATCTGAACCGGCTCCAACGCTAACAACAAGGACACCGCCGGCGGCAGCCATGGCAAGCGACCACCAGAAGAACAACGACCACATCATCGAGATCCGCGGCCTCAAGTACCGCCGGGGCGAGAAGCCGATCTTCGATAACCTGGACATCGACATCCAGCGCGGCAAGGTCACGGCCATCATGGGCCCCTCGGGCACCGGCAAGACCACCTTGCTGCGCATCATGACGGGGCAGGTGCTGCCCGACCGGGGCAAGGTGCTGGTGGACGGCAGGAACGTCCCGGCCCTCTCCGCCGACGACCTGTTCGAGCTGCGCAAGGAGATGGGCTTCCTGTTCCAGAACGGGGCGCTCTTCACCGACTACAGCGTCTACGAGAACGTGGTGTTCCCGCTGCGTGAGCACACCGACCTGCCCGAGAGCCTGATCCGCCACGTCGGGCTCATGAAGCTCCAGGCGGTGGGCCTGCGTGGCGCCGCCGACCTCATGCCCACGGAACTCTCAGGCGGCATGGCGCGGCGCGTGGCGCTGGCGCGGGCCATCGCCCTCGATCCCAAGATCATCTTCTACGACGAGCCCTTCACCGGACTCGACCCCATCTCCATGGGCGTGATCGTGCGGCTCATCCGCGAACTCAACGACAACCTGGGTCTCACCAGCATCATCGTGTCCCACGACGTGGAGGAGGTGTCCTCCGTGTCCGACCACAGCTACCTCATCTCCGAGGGCAAGGTGGTGGCCTACGGCACGCCCGCGGAACTGGAACAGAACAAGTCCGCCTGGGTACGGCAGTTCATGAAAGGCCTCTCGGACGGCCCGGTGCCGTTCCACTATCCGGCGCCGGACCTCGCCAAACAGCTGCTGGGCGAGGGCAAGGCATGAAGCTCCTGCGCGAAGCCTATTACATCGTGCTCGGCTTCATGGAGATGCTGGGGGCCTGCGGCCTGTTCATGCTGCACCTCCTGCGCCTGACGCCCTATGCATTGCGCCGGCCCAGCCTCATCTTCCAGCAGGTGTTCAACATCGGTGCCATGTCGCTGGTGCTGATCATGGTGTCGGGGCTGTTCGTGGGCATGGTGCTCGGCCTGCAAGGCTTCAACACCCTCAACAAATACGCCTCCACCGCGGCGCTCGGCACCCTGGTGGCCCTGTCCCTGCTGCGCGAGCTTGGCCCCGTGATCACCGCCTTGCTCTATGCCGGCCGCGCCGGTACCGCGCTCACCTCCGAGATCGGCCTGATGCGTGCCACCGAGCAGCTCGCCGGCATGGAGATGATGGCGGTGGACCCGGTGCGCCGCATCGTGGTGCCGCGCTTCCTGGCGGGCGTGATCTCCATGCCGCTCCTGGTGGGAATCTTCAACGCCGTGGGCCTCCTCGGCGGCTACCTCGTGGGCGTGGTGCTCATGCACGTGGACCAGGGCTCGTTCTGGGCCCAGATCCACACCCACGTGGACCTGCACGAGGATTTCTTCAGCGGCGTCATCAAGAGCGTCGTGTTCGGAGCGGCGGCCACCCTGATCGCCGTGTTCGAGGGCTACTACGCCCAGCCCACCGCCGAGGGCGTGAGCCGCGCCACCACCCGCACGGTGGTGAACAGCGCGGTCGCCGTGCTGGCCCTCGATTACCTACTCACCGCATTCATGTTCTAAGGGAACATCCCCATGAAGCAGACCCGTACCATCGAGATCGTCACCGGCGCCTTCATCATCCTGGGGATCGCCGCACTCTACGTGCTGGCCACCAGCGCCACCAACATCAGCTCCTACGGCGAGAACAAGGGTTACGCCGTGACGGCTTCCTTCAGCAACATCGGCGGCCTGAAGCCACGCGCGGCCGTGACCATGGCCGGCGTCGCCATCGGCCGCGTCACCGACATCAAGCTCGACCCGAAGAGCTTCAGCGCCGTGATCACCATGCAGATCGACGGGCGCTACAACGAAGTGCCGGACGACTCCACCGCCAGCATCCTGACCTCGGGCCTGCTGGGCGAGCAGTACATCGGCATCGATCCGGGCGGCTCCGAGACCTTCCTAAAGCAGGGCAGCAGCATCCAGTACACCCAGTCGGCGCTGGTGCTCGAGAAGCTCATCGGCCAATTCTTCTCCAAGGCAACTGAACCAGCCAGTAAGTAAAGGTGACAAGACATGCGCACTAATATCCTCCTCGCCGCCGTACTCTCCTTCGCGAGCCTCGCGGCCCTCGCCGATGCACCCGCCCCCCAGGTGCCGCCGGACAAGGTGGTGCAGCAGACTGCCACGTCCATGTTCGACATGGTCAATGCCAAGAAGGCGGAACTGCAGAAGAATCCGCAGGAACTCTATGATGAAGTGGGCAAGATCCTGCTCCCGCACTTCGATTTCCAGCGTGCCTCGCTCTTGGTGCTCGGCCAGTACGCCCGCGGCGCCAGCGATGCGCAGAAGAAGGGTTTCCAGGATGCGTTCTACAAGTACCTGGTGCACGGCTATTCCGACGCGCTGCTGAAGGGCAACTATTCCGAGCACAACGTTCAGGTCGAGCCCTACCGCGCCGGCAGCGACGCCGGCAAGGCCACGGTCAAGACCAAGGTGATGCGCGAGAACGCGCCGCCGGTGCAGGTGGACTACGTCCTGATCAACGAGAACGGCGAATGGAAGGCCATCGACGTGGTCATCGAGGGCATCTCCTATGTGCTGAACTACCGCAACCAGTTCGGTCCGGAGATCCAGAAGAACGGCCTCGACGCGCTCATCAAGCGCCTGAACGACGATGCGGCGCGCGGCCAGGTCGAGCAACCCGGCAAGACCCAGGCCAGCGGCGGATGAGCGACTTAAGCTTCGAGCAGACCGGCAAGGACCGCTTCCTCCTGAAGGGCCGCCTGGGGTTCGAGACCGCGGCCCATGCGCTGGCGGAGAGCGCCAAGCTCTTCGCCGGCCACAAGAAGCTGGAACTGGACTTCGAGGGCGTGGAGGGCACCGACAGCGCGGGTCTCGCGCTCCTGGTGGAGTGGACCGGTTGGGCGCGCCGTGAGAAGGTCAAGCTCGCGTTCAAGCATGTGCCGAAACAGGCCGTCGCCCTGGCCAAGATCAGCGAAGTGGACGGCATCCTGCCCATCAGCTGAACCGAGCGCTACGCATCCTGCTACGCGCGCAGTCCAGGGTGGCTATCTGGCCGCCCGTCTCGCGCCGGCGCGAGACCCGCGATTTCCTTCGCTTTCCAACCGCGGGCGGTTGGAAAGCGTTGATACATCCCTGTATCAAACTTTCTTTGACAGATGGCGGGCCTCAGGCCCGCCTTTTTATTGGTGAGTGGAGGCGGCGGGCGCGGCGCGGGTGCCGGCGGGAGGCGCCGGGCTCGCCGCAGCAGGCGGTTCAGCCGTGCTGTCGTCCGGCGGCAAGTCGTAGAGCGAGTCATCCGTCGGCGGCTCGCCGTCGAAGATCTTATAGCGGCGGTTCTGCAGGTAAGCGTCGCGCATGAAGCTGTAGGGGTCGTAGGAGTTATCGAGGGTCTCGTTGGTCTCCATCAGGCCCGCGCGGGTGTCGATGGCATCCAGGGCCAGTTCTGCGTTGCGCCAATGGGGTTGCAGGTCGGTGCGGGGCGGGTCGGTGTAGATGTCGCCCACGCGGCCGCCCGCATCGCGCACCGAGCTTGGTCCCAATATCGGCAGCACCAGATAGGGGCCCGAGGGCACGCCCCAGGTGGCCAGCGTCTGGCCCAGATCCTCGTCGTGATGGGGCAGGCCCACGTGCTGGGCCACGTCGAACCAGCCGAGCAGGCCCAAGGTGGTGTTCACCAGTAAGCGTCCCAGGTCCTGGAAGCCCTGCTTGAGCTTGCCCTGCAGCGCGTCGTTCACCACCGTGATCGGTTCGCTGAGGTTGGTCACCACGTTATGGAAGCCGCTGCGGGCGGGTGAGGGCATGGCCCGGGTGTAGGCGCTCGCCACGGGCCGCGCCACGTTCTTGTCCAGAGCATCGTTGAAGGCGTAGACCTTGCGGTTGAAGCCTTCCCAGGGGTCCTTGGTCTGGGTCACCGAATCCGGAGGCGCGCTGGCGCAGCCGGCGAGCAGCAGCATGGCGGCGATCAGGAGCGTGGGGAAGGTCGATCTCGACAGGTGCCGCACCGGGCCGGACATGGGGATTCCTTGGCGGTATTCACCTGCAATCCTAGCAGGTCGGGAGCGGGTTACCCAAGCGTAACCGCGCATGGACTGGCCTCAGGGCGGGCGGCGGCGGGCATTGTCGTCCCGGTCGGCGCGGGCTTCCTCTTCCACGCGGTGCAGGCGCGCGCGGTAGCGCTGCTTCTGCACGCTGTCGATGCCGGGGGTGGCCAGTGCGATGCGCAGCTGGTCCACGGCGGCGGCCGGAAGGCCGCTCACCAGGTAGTACTCGGACATGTAGTAGTGGGAGTCGCCGCTGTTGCCGTTCTTGTCATAAGCCTTGGCCAGGAGGTGCACCGCCTCCGGGTCGTCACGGGACTGCTGGTTCAGGGCCTGCAGGAGGTCGATGGCACGCTGCGGCTTGCCGGCATCGATGAGGTCGTTGGCATAGCTCAGGACCAGCGGGACGCTGTCGGGGAAGAGACGCATGGCATCGCCATAGGCGGCGATGCCCGCCTGCAGGTTGCCGGCATGGATGAGGGCATCCGCCAGGCCTATGCGGAAGGCGATCACGTCGTCATGTTGCTGCACCAGGCTGCGCATCGAGGCCACCGCATCCTCGTAGCGGCCGGCTTTCTGGTAGACCAGGGCCTGGCCATAGCGCAGAGCCACCTGATCCCAATCCTTGGCGGTATCCAGGCGGGCCTGGAAGTCGGTGAGTTGCCGGTCCGTGCCGTCGTTGTTCTGCATGGCCAGGAGCCGCGCCTTCATGAGCGCGTAGCTCCGGTTGGGCGGGCGCAGCGGCACGTGCAACTGGCTGGCGCGGTTCTGTGCCTCGCTCATGCGGTTCAGGTCCAGCGGGTGGTCCAGCAGGAACTCCGGGATCTTGTCGTAGCCGTTGAGGGAGGAGTTCTTCTGCATCACGGCGAAGAAATCCACCATGCCCTGGGGTTGGAAGCCGGCACGCGCCAGGGTGGCGATACCCACCCGGTCCGCCTCGGCTTCGTCGCCGCGGGTGTAGTTGATCTGGTGCTGGATCAGCGATGCCTGGGCGCTGGCCAGCGCGCCCACCGCCACGTCCGGGTTGCTGGCGCGGGTGGCGGCCACCACCGCCGCCAGCATGGTGGCGAGGTCGAGGAAGGTGTGGTCCTTCTGGTCCTCCAGCTGCCGCGCCAGGTGCCGCTGGGTCACGTGGCCCACTTCATGGGCGATGACACCCGCCAGTTCGTCCTCGCTGTCTGTGAGCAGCACCAGGCCGCTGTTCACCACGATGAAGCCGCCGGGCAGGGTGGTGGCATTGATCTCGTCGTCGTCGATGACGTAGAAGGCGAAGTGCAGCTGCGGGTTGTCGCTGTGGGAGGAGAGTTGCCCGCCCAGGTCCTGGATGTACTGCTGCAGCTGCGGATCGTCGAGGATGGCACCCGAGTCCCGCAGCTGGTTGATGATCTGCAGGCCGATGGTGTACTCCTGCTGGGGCGTGATCACGTCCCCGCCGGCTTCGCCTATCTGCGGCAGGTTGAAATCGCTGCTGTTGGACTGGGTGCTGCCGCCGTAGTCGTTGGAGCGGGGCTGGGATGCCTGCGTGGTGGCAGCGGGCGCGGGCTGGGGTGCCGCTGCCGCGAGCGTCGCCGCCGCGAGGAGGGCGGTGCAGAGGAGAGCCAAGCTGTGCTTCAGTGATCGGGCCAAGGTGACGGTCCGGGCGGGGATGATCTGTTAGACGCCATTATGGCATGGGCGTTGACCTCGGGCCTGCAAAGAAAAAGCCCCGGCGTTGCGGGGGCGCGCGGCATGCCGCGCGCGCCGAGGCGCGATGCTGAGGCTGGGAGTTAAAAGAAATTCATATTCACGCCAGGGATGGCATAAAAAACCCCCGCAGAGCGGGGGTTTTAGTTTCTAGGACTAAGTCAGTTCTTAGAACTTGTAACGGTACGACACGCCCAGGATGTCGGCATCGGCCTGGAAGGTGCCCACGATGTGGTCCTGGCCGTTGGCGTTTATCTGGTTGAAGTCCAGGCTCGAACCCAGGAACAGATGCGCGTAGCCCACATCCCACTGGGAGTGCTCGCTCACGCGCCAGGTGGCGCCGAAGGACAGCCACTTGCGGTCGCCGTCCGGCAGGCGGGCGGTGCGGCTTCCGTTCACGGCATTGGTCTGGGTGTTGGAGGCGGTGGTCGGATCCGGCACCGGAGAGAGGTCGAGCGCCACGCCGCCGCGGAAGGTCCAGGCATCGCTGAAGCGGTAGTCCGCACCGAAGGCGAAGCGGTTGGAATCGCTCAGGCCCTCGTCCACCACCGCGTCCTGGGTGCCCTTGTTGGCGAACTTGATGTCCAGCTTGTCGAAGCTGCTCCAGCTGGTGCGGGACCAGTCGGCGGAGAGCTTCCAGTGCTCGTCGATGTCACCGGCCCAGCTCAGGGACATGACGGCAGGCGAATCGAACCCGGCGGTCACGCCCTGGTCCTGGAACTGCGCCTGGCTGGCGAAGGCGGTGGGCACGTTGGTGAAGCTCGCGCTGCCGCTCAGGTTGTGGGTGACCTTGGAGCGGTAGGAGAAGCCGATGTTGTTCTTGTCGTTGACCTTCCACAGGGCGCCGACGTTGAAGCCGGTGCCGTTGCCGCTGGCCTGGGCCTCGAAGAAGCCGTCATGGCCCTGCGGGGTGAGGCCGAGGGAGGTGCAGGTAACCGGGTTCACCTGACCGAAGCAGATGGAGCCGTAGTCCAGGTCGTTGGTGAGCTTCACGTTCATGGTCTGGTAGTCGATGCCGAAGCCCAGCGAGAACTGGTCGTTGATCTTCCAGGCGAGCGTCGGGTTGTAGTTGATCACCGCCACGCTGCTGTAGATGGCCTGGTAGCGGAAGATCGAGTCGTCGTCGTACTTGGTGGCCAGGCCGAAGGGCGAGTTCACACCGAAACCGAAGGTCCACTGGCTGTTGATCGGGGTGGAGTAGTACACGAAGAAGGGGCCGCCGAGCTTGCCGACCTTGCCGCCTTCGCCGCCAGAGAGGTTCTGGCCGATGGCATCGGTGGCGGAAGTCTTGGTGAAGTCCGCGTTGAAGCGGATCAGGCTGTACCCGCCCAGGATCTCGGAACCGGAGAGGTCGGAGAGGCCCGCCGGGTTGTACCAGATGCTGGAGGCATCCTCGGCCATCGCGGCGCCGCCGGAATGGGCTCGCCCGAGGCTGGTCACGCTCTGCTCGGTGAGCTGGAAGTTGGAGGCGGAAGCGGCGCCCGGGAGGATGGCGGTCAGTGCGGCTGCGGCCAGCGACGCGCTACCCAGGACGGTGTACTTCTTATTCATGATTTTCCCCAACAGATGACGGGTATGTGACCGTCAGATTTAAGCATAGGCCATCGCAAATTGTAAGCACCCCAGGGGCTTAGACGGCTTGTCTAGAGGGCGAGGGCGGTGATTTATGCGAGCACCGCGCGCATCCGCCCGAACGCCCGGACAGGGGCTCGGCGCATGCGCCGAGCGGCAGGCAGGAAGCCTGCCTGGACTGAGTGCGGAGCAGGAGCGGAGCACGCCGCCGGGTTGGAAGGCGCACCAGGGATGGTTAGCGCGCCGATTGCGGCAAGATGTCTCGGGGTGTACGGGTTACAAGCTCTCGGAGGCGAAATCCGCCAGCCGCGAGCGTTCGCCGCGCAACAGAGTGAGATGCCCGGAATGGGGCCACTGCTTGAAGCGGTCCACCACGAAGGTGAGGCCGGATGTGGTCTCGGTGAGGTAGGGGGTGTCGATCTGCGAGATGTTCCCGATGCAGACCATCTTGGTGCCCGGCCCGGCGCGGGTGATGAGCGCCTTCAGTTGCTTGGGGGTGAGGTTCTGGGCCTCGTCCACGATGATGTAGCGGTTGAGGAAGGTGCGTCCTCGCATGAAGTTCATGGAGCGGATCTTGATGCGGTTGCGCAGGAGGTCGCTGGTGGCGGCGCGGCCCCATTCGCTGCCCTCGCCTGATTGTGTCAGCACTTCCAGGTTGTCCATGAGCGCGCCCATCCAGGGCGTCATCTTCTCCTCCTCGGTGCCGGGCAGGAAGCCGATGTCCTCGCCCAGCGGCACCGTGACGCGGGTCATGATGATCTCGCGGTAGCGGTTCTGCTCCAGGGTCTGGGCCAGGCCGGCGGCGAGCGCCAGCAGGGTCTTGCCGGTGCCGGCGGAGCCGAGCAGGGAGACGAAGTCCACGCCAGGATCCAGCAGCATGTTGAGGGCGAAGTTCTGTTCACGGTTGCGGGCGTTGATGCCCCACACCGTGTGGCGGATGCCGCGGTAGTCGCGGGTCAGCTCCAAGAGCGCGCCGCGGTCGTCGATGCCGCGCACCAGCGCCTCGAAGTTGTCGCTGTCGCTGTAGACGCACTGATTGGGATGCCAGTCCTTCACCAGCGGTCCCTGGATGCGGTACCAGGTGCGGCCTTCCTGCTGCCAGGATTCCATGTCCTTGCTGTGCTTGTCCCAGAAGTCCTTGGGCAGTTCCTGCATGCCGGTGAACAGCAGGTCCAGGTCGTCCAGCGCCTTGTCGTTGAAGTAGTCCTCGGCATGGATGCCGAGCACCGCCGCCTTGATGCGCAGGTTGATGTCCTTCGACACCAGCGCCACGCGCGTGCCTGGGTGCTTCTTCTGCAGCGCCAGGGTGATGGCGAGGATATAGTTGTCCGGCTTGTTGCCCGGCAGGCTGTCTGGCAGGGCATCGGACAGGGCTTCGGTCTGGAAGAACAGGCGGCCACCGGTGATCGCGGCGCCGGTGGCGTTCTGCAGGTTCTGGATCACGAGGCCCGCGTCGATCTCGTCCTTGCTCACGTCGCGCATCATGTCATCGAGGAAGCGGCTCACCTGGCGCACGTTGCGTGAGGCCTCGGAGATGCCTTTCTTGCCCGCATCCAGCTCCTCCAGCACCACCATGGGCAGGAAGATGTCATGTTCCTGGAAGCGGAAGATGGACGTGGGGTCGTGCATCAGCACATTGGTGTCGAGGACGTAGAGGCGGCGCTGCTCTTTGCTGCGGGCGGGTTTCTTGCTCACTTGCGACCCCGCTTGCCTGCCTTCTTCTTCTTCGCGGCTTTCTTCCTGGGCACAGCTTTTTTCTTGGGATTGGGCTTGCCGGCCTTGGGTGGAGCAGCGTCGGCGGCACCGGTGGCTTCCAGCACCTCGGCGGCGTGGCCCTCGACCTTCACCTTGCGCCACTCGCGGCGCAGCGTGCCGTCCTTGCCGATGAGGAAGGTGCTGCGTTCGATGCCGCGCACCTTCTTGCCGTACATGTTCTTCATCTTGATCACGTCGAAGAGCCTGCAGAGCTTCTCGTCCTCATCGGAGAGGAGTTCGAAGTCGAGAGCGTATTTCTGGCAGAACTTCGCGTGGGACTTCAGGCTGTCGCGGGACACGCCGAGGATCACCGCGCCGAGGCGCGCGAAGCGCGGGTGCAGGTCACGGAAGTCCTGGCCCTCGAGGGTGCAGCCGGGGGTGTCGTCCTTGGGGTAGAAGTAGAGCACCACGTCGTGCCCCTTGAGGGAAGAGAGCCTCACGTCCCGGCCGTTGGTGGCGGGCAGGCTGAAGTCCGGGACCTTCTTGCCGACGGCGATCTTGCTCATGTATTCAGCCTTTGATGGGTTCCATGATGGCGTCGAGGTTCAGGCTGTCGCAGAACTCCATGAAGTCCTCGCGCAGCCGCCCGATCTGCATGTCCGCCGGGATGTTCACCGACATCTGCACCGCGAACATGGGTGCCCCGGTATGGGCGGCGGCGTAGCTGCGGGTGCTCAGGTCCGCCACGCCGATGTTGCGCTCGGAGAAGAAGTTGGCGAGGTTGAAGATGATGCCCGGTTGGTCCAGACACACCACGTCCACGGCATAGGGCAGGAGGTCTTCGCGGGGCTCGCGCTCGGTGGTGCGGCGCGAGGCGAGGGTCAGCTTCAGGCTCTTCTCGAGCTTGGGCAGGGCCCCCTCCAGCTTGGTGACGGTGTTCCAGTTGCCGGACACCAGCAGCAGCATGGAGAACTCTCCGCCCAGGATGGTCATGCGGCTCTCGACCACGTTGCAGCCGCAGTCTTTCACCGCCCGCGCGAGGTCATGGAGGATGCCCGGCCGGTCTTCCGCCAGCACCGAGAGCACCAGGAACTGTTTCATTCGGGCTCGCAGCGGGCTAACCAGTACCGGCGGGGGAGGATGGGAGCAGTGTAACGGGTTTCCCTGCCGCTGCAACTCCGCTGGCGGTGGCGGCGGGCGGCCGTTAAAATAGCGTTTTCCCCGAGGTCCCTCCCGTATGTTCCAGGGAAGCATGGTGGCGCTGGTCACGCCCATGGCCGCCGACGGCCGGGTGGATCTGGCTGCCCTCGACGCGCTGGTGGAATGGCACGTGGCCCAGGGCACGGATGCCATCGTCGCGCTGGGCACCACCGGCGAAGCCTCGGTGGTGGAAGGGGACGAGCAGCTCGAGGTGCTGGCCCATTGCGTGCGCATCGCCGCGGGGCGCATCCCGGTCATCGCGGGAGCCACTTCCAATTCCACAGCCCACGCGGTGCAGCTCAGCCGGCGCGCCGAGACCGTGGGTGCCGATGCGGTCCTGAGCGCCGCGCCGTACTACAACAAGCCTGGGCAGGAGGGCCTGTACCGGCACTTCCGCGCCGTGGCGGAAGCCATCTCTATCCCGTTGCTCCTCTATAACGTGCCGAGCCGCACCATCACGGACATCCTGCCGGAGACGGTCGGGCGGCTGGCCCAGCTCCCGAACGTGAAGGGCATCAAGGAAGCCACCGGGGATCTCAAGCGCGCGGCGGACATCCGTCAGCGTTGCGGCAAGGACTTCCTGCTCATCAGCGGCGACGACGCCACCGCCCGGGCCTTCATCCTAGAAGGGGGGCGCGGGGTGATCTCGGTCACCGCCAACGTGGCGCCCAGGCTCATGCACGAGATGTGCAAGGCGGCGCTGACGGGTGACGCGACCAAGGCGGCGGCGCTGGATGCCGAGCTTGCCCCGCTGCACAAGGCTCTCTTCGTGGAGAGCAATCCCATCCCCGTGAAATGGGCTTTGGCGGAGATGGGGCGGATCCCTCCCGGCATCCGCCTGCCCCTGACCCCGCTCGCGGAAGAGCATCATCCCGCGGTGCGGGCAGCCCTCAAGGCCGCCCACGCCCTGGCTTAAAGTACCCAACCGGCCCCATCCCTAAGGCATACGATGACAATGCGTCCCCTGGCTTCCTCCATACTGCTCGCCGCCAGCACCCTGCTGGCTTCCTGCAGCGGCACGCTCACCTGCGGCAACTCCCATCCCTATGGCGCCAACGTGCCGCGGCCGCCGCTCGCGGCGCCTCCGGGCGTCACCGTGCCGGTGCCGGATCCGGCCTATATCGTGCCGGCCGGCAGCACCAAGCCCACGGCAGCGCCTGCCGCTACCACGGGTCCTTTGGCCCAGCCTTGCCTGGTCACGCCGCCCAATGTCCTGACGCCGACGGATGTCAGGAAAGTCGCTCCGGCCGCTGCTACCGGTTCCAAGCCCCAGCCGGCCCCTGCGGTCGCCACCAAACCGCGGCCCAATGTTGCGGCCGGGGGCCCCTTGGAGTAACCTGCCGCGCCTTTTGCCGCCCACTCCGGCAGAAGTTAAGTAGTTGAGAAGTTTTGTATACGGAGAGGTGTCCGAGTGGGCGAAGGCGGGGATTCCATGCGAGCGAAGCTCGCATCCGCCTGAGCGCGAGGCAGGAGCCGAGCTGGTCATAGCGCCAGGGACGGCAGAATGGCCTCCGGACCGAAGTTTGAGTTTACGGAGAGGTGTCCGAGTGGTTTAAGGAGCACGCCTGGAAAGTGTGTATACGGCTAACACCGTATCGCGGGTTCGAATCCCGCCCTCTCCGCCAGTAGCCAAAATAAAAGGGGCCTTCCAGGCCCCTTTTATTTTGGCTCATGTGGAGAAGATGTCGGATTCGAACCCGCGATGCATATATCGGCTGGTTCGAAAAAATCGCCAGGAGCGATTTTTGACCCCGCGAAGCGGGGGCCCCGAAGGGGCGAGCCCCAGGGATGGGGCGAGCAATCCCGCCCTCGGTCTTCATCCTTTTCTCCGTTTTCTGTCTTTAGCTTTTTCTAGCCTTTAGATTTTTCTTGAATAGCCTCTCCCCAACCCCCATCATTACCAAGTCAATGGCAGCCTGCGCTGGCTCCCCGGCCGTGACGCACTGCGAATCCCGCCAGGCCCGGAAGGGAGCAACGGTAGCAGAGGCTTCGCGGGCCGGACCGGGCTGGCGCGGGCGGCCACCCATACATCCATATATGCCGTCAGGCGGCGGGGGTCTGTTAAAGTACCCTCCGATGGCGTGCAACCCCTAGAAAACACCGAGCCCGCATGTCGTATCAGGTCCTGGCGAGAAAATGGCGGCCCCGCAACTTCGCGGAGATGGTGGGCCAGGAGCATGTGCTGCGGGCGCTGATCAACGCGCTCGACCACGACCGGCTGCACCACGCCTTCCTGTTCACCGGCACCCGCGGCGTGGGCAAGACCACCATCGCGCGCATCCTCGCCAAGTCCCTCAACTGCGAGACCGGCGTCACCTCGCGGCCCTGCGGCCAGTGCAGTGCCTGCCAGGAGATCGACGCGGGCCGCTTCGTGGACCTCATCGAAGTGGATGCCGCCTCCCGCACCGGCGTGGACGACACCCGCGAACTGCTGGACAACGTGCAGTACGCCCCCAGCCGCGGCCGCTATAAGGTCTACCTCATCGACGAAGTGCACATGCTCTCCAAGAGCGCCTTCAACGCCCTGTTGAAGACCCTGGAGGAGCCGCCTCCACACGTGAAGTTCCTGCTGGCCACCACCGATCCGCAGAAGATCCCGGTGACGGTGCTGTCCCGCTGCCTGCAGTTCAACCTGAAGCGCCTGTCGGAGAGCCTCATCGCCGGGCGTATCACCCAGATCCTCGATGCCGAGAAGATCAGCTACGAGAAGCCCGCAGCGGACCTGCTGGCCCATGCGGCGGACGGCAGCCTGCGTGACGGACTGAGCCTGCTGGACCAGTCCATCGCCTTCGGCGGGGGCGAGGTGAAGGACGCGGACGTGCGCAGCATGCTCGGCACCATCGAGCGCACCCACGTGCGCGCGCTGCTGGAAGCCCTGGCGTCGCGCAATGGCGCGGCAGCACTCGCGGCAGTGGCGCAGCTGGATGAGCGCGCCCCGGACTATGGTCTCGTGCTGGACGAGCTGGCTTCCGCGCTGCAGCGCATCGCCGTGGCCCAGGCGGTCCCCGCCGCGGCCGCGGAGTTCGACGAAGCCGAACTCATCAAGGCACTGGCGGGCCGGCTCGATGCGGCCGACGTGCAGCTCTATTACCAGATCGCGATCATGGGCAAGCGTGACCTCGGGCTCGCGCCCTCGGCACGGGCAGGTTTCGAGATGACCTTGCTGCGCATGCTGGCCTTCCAGCCCATGGACGGCACACCGGCCGCAGTGGGCGGCGGCGCCCAGCCCCAGGCGGCGCAGGCACCGGCCCCAAGACCGGCGGCAGCGCAGGCGGCACCGGCAGCGCCGAGTCCACCGGTACAGACGAGCGCGCCGACTCCTTGGCACGAACCGGATTGGAACAGCCTGGCGGATTCGCTGGGCTTGAAGGGCGCCGCACAACAGCTGGCGGCGAACTGCGCATACCTGCGCCGTGAGGGGGCGACCCTGCACCTGGAAGTGGGTGCGGACCACCGGCAGATGATCATCCCCCAGGCCCAGGCCCGCCTCGAAGAAGCGCTCTCGCGTCATTTCGGCGAAGCGCTCAAGGTGCGCATCCAGGTGGGCGAGGGCACTCTCGCCACGCCCGCCAAGCTCGGCGAGCAGCGTGAGGCGGACAAGCTGGCGGCGGCGCGTGATGCCATCGCCGCGGACCCGGCCATGCGCGAACTCTGCGAGACCTTCGGCACCCAGGTGAACCCGGAACTGGTGAAACCGCTGGATTGAGCGGGGTCCCGGGGTCCGACTCTTAATATATATGGAGTGACGTCTATGCGCGGTGGTCTCGGCAACATGATGAAGCAGGCGCAGCAGCTGCAGGAGAACATGCGCCGCGCCCAGGAAGACCTGGAGAAGCTCGAGGTCGCCGGGTCGGCCGGCGGCGGCAAGGTCACGGTGACCATGAGCGGCAAGCACGAGGTGCGCCGCGTGCAGATCGCCCCGGAACTCCTCGGCGGGGATGCAGAGATGCTGGAGGACCTCGTCGCCGTAGCCTGCAACGACGCCGCCGCCAAGGTGGAGGCGGCCATGCGCGAGCGCTTCGGCAACCTGGGCCTGCCCGCGGGCATGAAACTCCCCTTCTAGGGTATCCATGGCCTACTCACCGCTATTGCAGAAGCTGGTGGAGTCCCTGCGTTGTCTGCCGGGCGTGGGGCCGAAGTCCGCCCAGCGCATGGCCTTCCACCTGCTGGAGCGCAACCGCGCGGGCGCCCTGGCGCTGGCGGAGGCCTTGCAGGCTGCGATGCAGGGCGTGGGCCACTGCGAGCGCTGCCGCAACTTCACGGAAAGCCAGCTCTGCGCCATCTGTTCCAACGCCAAGCGCGACCCCGCCGTGGTCTGCGTGGTGGAGACGCCGGCGGACGTGAGCGCGCTGGAAGGCGCCACCGGGTTCCGTGGCCAGTATTTCGTGCTCATGGGCCACCTCTCGCCCCTGGATGGCATCGGCCCGGAGGAGCTCGGCCTCGCGCTACTGGAGAAGCGCCTGGACGAGGGCGGCGTCACCGAACTCATCCTCGCCACCAACCCGACGGTGGAGGGCGAAGCCACCGCGCATTACCTGGCGGAACTGTCCCAGCGGCGCGGCATCCGCGCCACACGCATCGCCCACGGTGTGCCCATCGGCGGCGAACTCGAATACATAGATGGCGGCACCCTGTCCCACGCTTTCAGCGGCCGGCAGGACGTACACTGAGGCCGCCATGAAACTCAAAGAGATCCTCTACGGCTTCAAGTTCCGGCCCGCGGCGCGGGAGTACGGCTACACCGTGCAGGACTACACCCTGGCCAAGGAAGGGCATGTGCAATACGCCTCCTGGGACCACCCCAAGGAGATGCCCAAGCGTTTCGACCAGGACTACGTGGACGTGCTGCGGGAGTTCCTGAAGCCCGGCGATTTCGCCATCGACGTGGGGGCCCACTCGGGCGATACCACGCTGCCCATGGCGCTGGCCGTGGGCGCCGAGGGTGGCGTGTTCGCGCTGGAACCGAACCCGCACGTGTTCACGGTGCTGGCCGCCAACGCCCGGCTCAATCCCGGCAAGACCCGCATCTATCCCCTGATGTTCGCCGCCACCGGCGAAGACGGCGAATACGAGTTCGAGTACTCCGACCCCGGTTTCAGCAACGGCGGCTTCCACCAGGGCATCAGCCATTGGCGCCACGGTCATTTCTTCAAGCTCAAGGTGCAGGGACGGAACCTGCTGCGCTTCCTGGAACGGGAATACCCCAAGGACATCCCGCGCATCCGCTACATCAAGATAGACGCGGAAGGCTACGACCATGCCATCGTGAGCGCCCTGCGCGGGCTCATCCAGAGCAACCGCCCTTACATCCGCGCCGAGGTCTACAAGCACCTGGCGGTGGATGCGCGCCGCGCCTTCTTCCGGGAGCTGGAGGGTCTGGGCTACGTCCTGCACAAGTTCGGGGATGAGAAACATTATCGCGGCGAGGTGCTCAACGAGGCCATGCTCATGGACTGGGACCACTTCGACATCTTCGCGGTGCCGCGCTGAGGGAGACGCCCATGGCCGACTGCCTGTTCTGCAAGATGGTATCCGGCGAGATCAAGCCGGACATGGTCTATCAGGACTCTGACCTCATCGCCTTCCGCGACATCGTGCCCCAGGCCCCGACCCACGTGCTGATCGTCCCGCGCAAGCACATCGCCAGCCTGGACGCGGCCAAGCCGGAGGACGCGGAACTCCTGGGCAAACTGCTGCTGACGGCGCAGAAGATCGCGCGCCAGGAGGGCATCGCGGCTTCGGGCTATCGCACGGTGATGAATTGCAACGCTGATGCGGGGCAGACGGTGTTCCACATCCATCTGCACCTTTTGGGCGGCAAGAGGCTCGTCAGCCCGTTCGGCTGAACTCAGCTGTACTTGTTGTCTTTTGCCTGCTTCATGGTGGTCATGAGCCAGCGATAGCTGGTGTAGCGGCTCTCCGGTATCTCCTTCTTCTCCACGGCTTCCTTCACCGCACAGCCCGGCTCCTGCAGATGCAGGCAGTTGGCGAAGCGGCAGCGGCTCGCGGGGCCGCGGAAATCCCTGAACAGAGGGGATATCTGCCCGGGATCCCGTATGGAGAGTTCCAGGTCCCGTACCCCCGGTGAATCCAGCAGCGCGCCGCCGCCCGGAAGCGGGTGCAGGGTGGTGGCGGTGGTGGTGTGGCGCCCTTCGTCGGTGGCGGCGGAGAGATCGTCGATTCGATGGCGGGCTTCCGGGACCAGCGTGTTCAGGAGCGAGGACTTGCCCACACCGGACTGTCCCACCAGCAGGCTGTTCTTGCCGGCCAATGCCTTGGTCAGCGTATCCATGCCGGCTCCCGTGCGCGTGCTGACCCGGTACACCGGGTAGCCGAGGCGGCCCAGGTAATCCAGGCGGCGGTTCAAGCCGCCATCATCCTCCGTGTCCACCAGATCCATCTTGTTGAGCGCGATGCCTGCCGCGATCCCCATGCCCTCGATGGCGGCGAGGTACTTGTCCATGAGGAAGAGCTCCGGCGCGGGCAGCGGCGCCAGCACCATGAGCACGAGATCCAGGTTCGCGGCGGCGGCCACGGAGCGTCCGCGGTTATCGGCCTTGCTGAACAGGGAACGTCGCGGCATCACGTCGAGGATGCGCGGCTCGGCCGCGGTGTCCGTGTCGATGTGCACCCGGTCGCCGCACACCACGTGCAGCGAGCGGTTGGCGGTGAGGCAGACGAGACGTGCTCCATCGTCACTCTCCACCACGAAGCGGCGTCCATTGCCGGCCACCACTTGCGCTTCGCGCGGCGTCGTCATGGCTCAGCGCGCCGCATCGGCGGCTTGCAGGCGGGCGATGCGGCTCAGGGCGGGCGGATGGGAATCGTAGAAGGCGGAATGCAGCGGATCGGGGGTGAGGCTGGAGGCATTGTCCCGGTAGAGTTTCACCAGGGCGCGCACCAGCGCGGCTCCGTCCGCTTGCCGGCGCGCGTAGGCGTCCGCCTCGAACTCATGCTTGCGTGACCAGGCTGCGCCCAGGGGCTCCAGCACCAGGGTGAAGGGCGGCAGCAACAGGGTGAACAGCAGCAAGGCCATGTAGTCCGAAGGGGCGGCGACACCCAGGCCCGTGTAGAAACCATCCTGGGCCGTGAGCCAGCCAAGCAGCGCGAGGCCCAGGAGGCCCAGCACGGCCGTAAGCACCAGCCGCTGGATCACGTGGTGCAGACGGAAGTGGCCGAGTTCGTGGGCCAGCACCGCCTCGATCTCCTCCGGCGCGAGGGTCGCCATCAGGGTGTCGAAGAAAACGATGCGCTTGTTGGCGCCGAAGCCGGTGAAGTAGGCGTTCCCGTGGGCCGAGCGCGTGGACCCATCCATCACGAACACACCCTGGCTGGTGAACCCGCAGCGGGTGAGCAGGTTCTCGATGCGCGCCTTCAGGCTCTCGTCCGCGAGAGGGGAGAACTTGTTGAAGATCGGCGCGATGAACTTGGGGTAGGCCCAGGTGATGAAGAGGCTGAAGCCGAACCAGAGGGCCCAGACGTAGAGCCACCAGTGACCGCCGGCCTTCTGCATCAGCGCGAGCGCCGCGTACAGGAGCGGCAGCCCGAGCACGGTCGCAAGCAGCAGCGTCTTCAGGATATCCAGCACGTAGGTGCGCAGGGTGGTCCGGTTGAAGCCGAAGTCCGCCTCGATGCCGAACGTGGAATAGAGGCTCAAGGGCAGGCCGATGAGTGCATTGAGCACGACGAAACTCGTTATGACAAGCACGCCGGTGTTGAGGCGGCTCAACTCGAGGCTGCGCCAGGTGTCGTCCAGGGCCGTGAGGCCACCACCCAGGGTCCAGACCAGCACCAGCGCGAAGTCCAGGACCAGGCTGATGCGGCCGAGCCGGCCCTTGGCGACCGTGTAGTCGGCGGCCTTCTGGTGGGCGTCCAGACCGATGTCGGCGGCGAAGGGGGCGGGCACCGCACCGCGGTGGCTGCGGACGTGGCGCAGCTGCCGGAAGCTCAGCCAGGCACGCAACACCAGCGAGAGGCAGAGGGCGACGACGAAGACCAGGGAAAGCGCGTTCATGCGCGCTATCTTAAGCCATGCGCTAGACTAGCGGCACCATTACAGCGGAAACCCAGCGGCCATGGCGCAAGACGCGGAGAACCTCATCTGGATCGACCTGGAGATGACCGGCCTCGATCCCGCCACCGACCAGATACTCGAGATCGCCACGCTGGTGACGGACAAGCAGCTGAATCTCCTGGCGGAGGGCCCGATCCTCGCCATACATCACCCGGATGCGGTGCTCGCTGCCATGGGTGAGTGGTGCACCAAGCAACACGGCCAGTCGGGTCTCACGGGACGGGTGCGCGAAAGCCGCACCGGCATGGCCGAGGCGGAACGCCTGACGCTGGAGTTCCTCGGAGAGTACATCGCGGCGGGGAAATCCCCCATGTGCGGCAACAGCATCTGCCAGGACCGACGTTTCCTGGCGCGGCAGATGCCGGAATTGGAGCGCTTCTTCCACTACCGCAACCTGGACGTGAGCACGCTGAAGGAACTGGCCAAGCGCTGGGCGCCGGGCGCGGCCGCGGGGTTCACCAAGGAATCCACCCATCTCGCCATGGCGGACATCCGCGATTCGGTGGCGGAACTCAAGTACTACCGGGAGCGTCTGTTCCGTCCGGAGTTCGCGGCTCCTCAGGGCTGATCCCGAGCAGCTCGCCGCGCAGGGCGGTGATCCCGCCGATCACGATGAGCGCGCCGCCCAGCCAGAACAGGAGGCGCGGCGTCTCACCCCATATGGCCCAACCGGCCAGCACGCTGAACACGATGTTGCCGTAGCCGAAAGGCCCGACCTGGGCCGCCGGCGCCAGCGCGTATCCGCGCGTCATGAGCAGTTGGCCCAGGGCCGCCAGCGCGCCTATCGCCACCAGCAAGGGCATCTCGCTCCAGCCAGGCGTCACCCAGATCCAGGGCAGCGGCAGGGCCGAACCCAAGGTCGCGTACAGGCAGAAGTAGAAAACGATGCGTGTGGTGGGTTCGGTGCGGGAGGAGTAGCGGATGGTCACCACCGAGAATGCCGCGGTGAAGCCGGAGGCGAGGCCGATGAGCGCCACCCAGGAGACGATGCCCCGGCCCGGCGGCATCACCAGCAGCACCCCCGTGAAGCCGATGAGGATGGCCCAGCGCACTTTCATCGCCACCGGTTCCTTGAGCCAGACGAGGCCGATGAAGGGCACGAACAGCGTGGCGGTCTGGTTCAGCAGCGTCGCCTCGGCGATGGGCAGGTGGCCGAGGGCATAGAACAGGCAATACATGGAGAGCAGGCCCGAGACCGCACGTATCACGTGCAGGTGCATGCGCTCGCTCTTCAGGTGCGTCCAGGAAAGCTTGAGCAGGAGCGGCGTCAGGAACACGAGCGAGAAGAAGCTGCGCCAGAACACCAGCATGCCGTCGGGGAGATGCCCGGAGAGGTGCCGGATCAGCACCGACATGGTGGAGAAGGCCGCCGCCGCGCCGAGTATGCAGGCGGCGCCCCGCGCCGGATGGTCCTTGAGATGGCCGCCGGAGGCGGGATGTTGCTCTACGGTCTGCATCGGGGCGGACGGGCGTCCATGACGGCGGCGGGTTATTATCCCCTGAATCCCTCATCCCGCGGAAGTTTTCGCATGCAGGACATCCTGAAGTTCGAGCACATCCGCGCCGCTGCGGCGCGCATCGCACCCCATATACGCCATACACCGGTGCTGCGTTGCCCCGAGTTGGAGGCGGAACTGGGCGGCGAGCTGCACTTCAAGTGCGAGAACTTCCAGGAGATGGGTGCCTTCAAGCTGCGCGGCGCCAGCAACGCGGTACTGAGCCTGGACGGAGCGGCGCTGAAGAAAGGCGTGGCGACGCACTCCTCGGGGAACCACGGCACCGCGCTAGCACTCGCGGCGAAGCGCCGCGGCGTGCATGCCTGCGTGGTGATGCCGGACAACGCCAGCGCCTACAAGAAGCGCGCGGTGGCGGAGTACGGCGCCGAGATCATCTACTGCGAACCGACCCAGGCGGGGCGCGAGGCGGCCCTGGCCGCGTATGTGGCCAAGACCGGTGCCTCCGTGGTGCATCCCTACAACGATGCCGCCGTGATGGCCGGGCAGGGCACTGCAGCGATGGAACTGCATGAGCAGGTGCCTGGACTGGATATCGTGCTCGCGCCTCTTGGCGGCGGCGGGCTGCTCTCCGGCACCGCGGTCGCCACCCATGCGCTGCGGCCCGATGCCAAGGTCATCGGCGCCGAGCCCCTGGGCGCCGACGATGCCTGGCGTTCCCTCAAGGCGGGCCATATCGAACCCGTGCCCCATCCGGATACGGTGGCGGACGGCCTCAGGGCCACCATAGGGACCCTGACTTTCGCCGTGCTGAGAGAGCAGGCGGACGAGGTCGTGCGGGTGGAGGAACAGGACATACTGGATGCCATGCGCTACGTCTGGGAGCGCATGAAGATCGTGATCGAACCCTCGGCGGCGGTGCCGGTGGCGGCCCTGCGCCGGGGTCTCGTGCCCGTGCGCGGCCGGCGGGCTGGTATCATCCTGAGCGGCGGCAACGTGGATCTCGACAAACTCGTGTGGAGCGTCAAATGAAGCTGAAGCGTCTCATCCTCGTCTTCCTCGCACTCTGCCTCGGCAGCGCCGCCTTGGCGGCGGACAAGCCCCTCGACGTGCGCGACGTGATGACGGCGAGCCAGTTCCATGCCACCGGCCTCGACACGCTCAAGCCCGATCAACTCGCTGCGTTCAACGCCTGGCTGTCGACCTACTCCCATGCGTCTGCTCCGGGCAGCGCCGCGATGGTCCCTGCACCTGCCGCTCCTGTGGCGCTCGCGGTTCCCGTGCCGGTGCCTGCTCCTGCCGTCGCACCCAGCGCCGCCGCCCAACCGGCCACCGCCATGACACCGGCCGCTACCAGCCTCTTCGGCCACGAGATGCTCTCGCCCACTGAGCGCAAGGAGCCGGAGCGCATCGAGACCCGCATCCTCGGCAGCTTCACCGGCTGGAACGGCAACACCCTGTTCAAGCTGGAGAACGGCCAGATCTGGAAGCAGGCGGACTCGAGCGTCTATGAGACCAAGCTCGAGAACCCCCAGGTGGTCATCAAGCGCCTGGGGTTCGGCTACCTGCTGACATTGAGCGGCCACGGCGCCACGGTGTTCGTGGCCCGCGTTCACTGACCGGCCGTGAACCGCTACGGCTTCCTGCTGGCGCTGACCCTGCCCCTGATGGTGGTGGCGGGCTACGCGCTGGGCGGAGCCTGGAACTTCCTCACCATCGTCTTCTCCTATTTCCTGCTGCCGTTCCTGGATCTCTGGTCCGGCATCGACCTCTCCAAGCCTGGAAAGGATGAGGTGCTGCAGCTGGAGCGGGATCCCTGGTACCGCGCCATCCTCTATCTGGGTGCGCTGGAGAATTTCGCGCTGCTGGTCTTCGGTGCCTGGGTCGTCACCCATGCGAGCCTGCCCTGGTATGCGCTTGCGGGTTTCGTCCTGTCTGTGGGAACCAGCAGCGGCAGCGTGGGCATCGTGGTGGCCCATGAACTCGGGCACCACGTGAGCAAGTGGGACCGCATCCTGTCCCGCGCGCTCCTGGTCTCGGTCTGCTACATGCATTTCTACGTGGAGCACAACCGCGGCCACCATTCTCACGTCGCCACCCCCGACGATCCGGCCTCGGCCCGCTACGACGAGGGGCTCTACGCCTTCCTGCCCCGCACGCTCATCGGTAGCTGGACCCACGCCTGGGAGCTGGAGCGTGAACGCCTGGCCAAGTCCGGCAGCGGCCCCTGGAGCATCGGGAACCCCATGCTCTGGTGCGTGATCTGGCCCGCGCTGCTGGCTACGGCGTTAGGCCTTGTCTTCGGCGCGGCGGCAGTGTGGTATTTCTTCCTGCAGGCCTTCATCGCCGTGGTGCTGCTGGAGGCGGTGAACTACATCGAGCATTACGGCCTCGAGCGCGGCCTGAAAGCCGACGGCAGCCGTGAGCGCATGACCGTGGCGCATTCCTGGAACTCCAGCCAGCGCCTCAGTAACTATTTCCTGTTCAACCTCACGCGCCATTCGCACCATCACATCCAGGCCCAGCGTCACTACCAGGCCCTGGCCCATGAGGACGAGAGCCCCCAGATGCCCGCCGGCTATGCCGGCATGCTCATGCTCGCGTTCTTCCCGCCACTGTGGAAGCGGGTGATGCATCCGCGGCTCGCGGCTCACCGCTCAGGCCGCTGACCTTCCCCCAAGGAGACTCCCGCATGCGTGCGCTCCGCCATCTGCCGATCATTTTGCTGTCCTTCTGTCTCGCCGCGCCCGCCTGGGCGGCGGACGACGCCGATGCGGTGCTGGGCGCCTGGGTCACCGCTGACGGAAAAGCCAAGGTGGAGATCGAGAAGCACGACGGCGTGTACGACGGCCGCATCGTATGGTTGAAGGAGCCCAACTACCCGGCGGACGACAAGCTCATGCCGGGCCAGCCCAAGGTGGACCGGGTGAATCCGGACAAGGCGCTGCAGGCGCATCCCATCGTCGGCCTGCCGCTGATCTCCGGCTTCAGATATGCCGGCGACAACGTCTGGAGCGACGGCCAGATCTATGACCCCGAGAGCGGCAAGCTCTACAGCTGCAAGATGACCCTGATGATGGACGGCAGCCTCAAGGTGCGCGGCTACGTCGGCATCTCGCTCTTCGGCCGCACCGAGATATGGACGCGGCCACCCACGGACGCGCCGGCAGCCCACACGTGAGCGGTCCGCGGCCGGCACATCTCATCCTGCTGGGCCTTGCGCTGCTGGTTTTCCTCTGGTCAGCGATCCACCCGCACGATTATTTCACCTGGGCGCTGGAGACCTTCCCGGCCATGATCGGAGTGCCGCTGCTCATCGGCCTCTATCCGCGTTTCCGTTTCACCACCCTCGTGTACACCCTGGTGCTGCTGCACGCGTGCATCCTGATGGTGGGCGGGCATTACACCTATGCGGAGGTGCCGCTGTTCGACTGGCTGCGGGACGATCACCTCGGTCTCGTGCGAAACGACTTCGACCGCCTGGGCCATTTCGCCCAGGGCTTCGTGCCGGCCATGATCGCGCGGGAGGTGTTGCTGCGCCGTTCGCCGCTCAAGCGCGGCGGCTGGCTCATCTTCACGGTGATGAGCTTCTGCATGGCCTTGAGCGCCTGCTATGAGCTGTTGGAGTGGGGCGTGGCGGAAGCCAGCGGCACCCAGGCTGATGCCTTCCTCGCCACCCAGGGCGACGTCTGGGACACCCAATGGGACATGCTCACGGCCGGCATCGGCGCTTCCTTGAGCCTGCTCTGCATGTCCCGCTGGCAGGACCGTGAGCTACGGGAGATGGCTCAGGGCTGATCGGATGTGGAAGCAGAGGGGGCTGACTGGGACTCGATGGCCTGGTCCGTGGCCTGGCCCTGCTGCTGCACCTGGCTGTTCACCGCCTTGGCCTTGTTGAGGTCCTGCACCAGCGGGCTGAACACGTTGCTCTTGGATATCTTCACCGGCCCCGTGCCCGGCGGTGGTGCCGCGGTCGCACTGCTGCCATCCTGCTTGCTGGAGCAGGCTGCAAGAGCCAGCAGGCAAAGCAGCGGCAGGGTGAGTTTCTTGTCCATGGTCATCTCCCCATCATGAAAGCGTGACGCCGAAGCGCTTCAAGCCCGTCAGCATGAGCGCATAGGCAGCCATTGTCACCACTGCCGCCAGCATCAACGAGAGCATGAAGCCGGCGCCTTGCTTCAGCAACAGGGGCAGCGCCAGGAAGAAGACGAGGGAAGGCAGCACCAGCCAGAATATGCTCATGGACAGCTCCGATACCTGACGCGCATCGCGGGTGTCCAGATACAGCCAGACGATGGCCAAGAGCGACACTAACGGCAGCGAAGCGAGCAGGCCGCCCCAGGCTGGCTGGCGCTTGGCCAGTTCCGAAACGGCGACGATGATGGCGGCCGAGAGGATGAGTTTCACAGCGTAGTAGAGCATCGCGATCTCGCGGTTGAAGCAACCTGGCTTACTGTAGCCCAAGCGGGGCAAGCCTGGGCCAATATGTGAACCCCATCACGGGGTCTCCACCTGTCGCAGGCCCTATAATCTCGCAGGGGAAAAGGGGTCGTCCATGCACATCGAGAACCAGAAGTTCTTCCACATCCACAAGCACAACTCGCCCAAGTGGTTCGAGGGTGCGCGCATGGGTTTCGGCATCGAGCCCAACAACGCCTGGCGCGCCTTCGAGGTGGCCCGTCGCGGCATCACCAACCCCAAGAGCAACGAGATCTACACGGTGGACATGGTGGCCCTGCGTGCCCTCGAGTTCTACCGCAAGCAGAAGCCCAAGGACGCCAAGCTCAGCTTCTACCATTTCGACCCGGTGGTGACCCTGGCTGAGACCCTGGACAGCCTGTTCCTGGCCACGCGCATGGTGCGGGAGATGATCTTCGAGGAGGTGCGCCGGCAGATGTACATCGGCCTGCCTTCGCGCATGAGCTGCATCTGGCTCATCCCCGAGGACCCGCGCGCGGTCCGCTTCTGGCTCGACAACATGCGCGGCGACTACAAGAAGGTCTACCGCGTGAACGCCACCGGCGAGCTGCACCGGGCCACCCAGCAGATCGTCATGGGCGACACCATCTCCATGAGCGAATGGCGGCGCCGCGCCACGGACTACTGGAACGGCGCCCACTCCGAGTCCCACGACGACGAACTGCTCCTGAGCGGCGACATCGAAGTGCTGGAGGAAGTCCCGGCTACGGAGTTCTGAATATACCGGAAAGGCCATCCTGGCCTTTCCGGCCCGTCCGGCGAAAGCCAGCTTCCGCCGGGCGGATTTCTTAGAGCGAGTGAGTTCTTAAACTCAGCGGCCATCCATGGGCCGCATGCACGTCAGAATACGAATTGGGTGTTCTGGATCAAGACGTCGAAGGCCACGATGCAGCGCTCACCGGCGCCGCGGAACGGATAGACGTAATGGATGTAGTAGGGCGGGAATAGGATCAGGTCGCCGGTCTTCGGCATGATGCGCCGGGTCAGGCTCACGCCGTGGTGGTGTGATACGGGGTGTGGGTTCAGGAACTCGATGCAGCCTTCCGGTTCCGGCTTCTCCGGCACCGCCGCGTAGTACACGCCGCTGATGAGGTTGCCGTTGCTGGGATGCATGTGCGGCGCCTGCCAGTCCCCCTCGCAGAGGATGTTGGCCCAGGACACGGTGCGGAGCTTGAGCTGCTTCGCCTGGTCCGCGTAGACCTTGTCCACATAAGCCTGCACCGCCGGCTGCACGATCTGCTCGCGCAGTGCCTGCACCTCCGGCTCCGGCCGGTTCAGGAACATCATCTTCTTGGAGGTCTGGTAGCCGCCGTAGGTGGTGATGGTGCCGGAGAGCGCCTCGTTCTCCTGCCTGTCCCTGAGGAACTGCTTGCGCAGGCCGTGCAGCAGAGCCGCGATGCCGAGGTTGATGTCCTCCGCGCCGGCATGGTGGCTCACCATCACCGTGAGGGGGAAGTGTTCCTCGAAGCGGCTGTCGGCCTTCACGCCCATGCTCAAGCCTTCTTGCCCGCCAGGAACAGCCAGGTCTCCACCACCGTGTCCGGGTTCAGCGACACGCTCTCGATGCCCTGTTCCAGCAGCCACTTGGCGAGGTCCGGGTGGTCCGAGGGGCCCTGGCCGCAGATGCCGATGTACTTGCCATGCTTCTTGCAGGCCTGGATGGCGAGGGAGAGCAGTTTCTTCACCGCGTCGTTGCGTTCGTCGAAGAGATGCGCGATCACGCCGGAGTCTCGATCGAGGCCGAGGGTGAGCTGTGTCAGGTCGTTGGAACCGATGGAGAAGCCGTCGAAGTGCTCCAGGAACTCATCCGCCAAGAGGGCGTTGGAGGGGAGTTCGCACATCATGATGACCTTAAGGCCATCCTGGCCGCGCTTCAGGCCGTTGGTCGCAAGGATCTCCACCACCTTGCGCGCTTCGTCCACCGTGCGCACGAAGGGGATCATCACCTGCACGTTGGCGAGGCCCATCTCGTTGCGCACCTTCTTCAGGGCGCGGCATTCCAGCTCGAAGCAGTCGCGGAAGCTGGGATCGATGTAGCGGGAGGCGCCGCGGAACCCGAGCATCGGGTTCTCCTCGTGGGGCTCGTACTGGCGGCCGCCCACGAGGTTGGCGTACTCGTTGGACTTGAAGTCGGAGGTGCGCACGATCACCGGCTCCGGCGCGAAGGCCGCGGCGATGGTGGCGATGCCCTCGGCCAGCCGGTCCACGTAGAAGCTCACCGGATCCTTGTAACCTGCCATGCGCGAGTCGATCTCGCGCTTCACGTCGGCCGGCTGGGCCGCGTAGTTGATGAGCGCCTTGGGGTGCACGCCGATCATGCGGTTGATGATGAACTCGAGCCGCGCCAGGCCCACCCCCCTGTGGGGGAGGCTCGCGAAGTCGAAGGCCCGCTCCGGCGTGCCCACGTTCATCATGATCTTGAGGGGTGCCTCGGGCATCTTGGCCAGGCTGATCTCGTGGCGCTCGAACTCGAGCTTGCCATCGTAGATGAAGCCGGTGTCGCCCTCGGCGCATGAGACGGTCACGGCCTGGCCATCCTTTATCTTCTTGGTCGCATCGCCGCAGCCCACCACGGCGGGGATGCCGAGTTCGCGGGCGATGATGGCCGCGTGACAGGTGCGTCCGCCGCGGTTGGTCACGATGGCGGAAGCCCGCTTCATCACCGGTTCCCAGTCCGGGTCGGTCATGTCCGTCACCAGCACGTCACCGGGCTGGATGCGGTTCATCTCGTGCAGGTCTGAGACCACCTTGGCGGTGCCGGCGCCGATCTTCTGACCGATGCTGCGGCCCTCCGCCAGCACGGGACCCTTGGTCTTCAGCGCGTAGCGCTCGATGTTCTGGCTGCGGCGGCTCTTCACCGTCTCGGGGCGCGCCTGCAGGATGTAGATCTTGCCGTCGTGCCCGTCCTTGGCCCACTCGATGTCCATCGGCCGCTTGTAGTGCTGCTCGATCACCAGCGCCTGCTTGGCGAGTTCCAGCACGTCCGCGTCGTTGATGCAGAAACGGCTGCGCTGCTCCGCGTGCACGTCCACGGTCTTGACGGCTTTCCCGCCGCCTTCGCCGTACACCATCATGATGGCCTTGCTGCCGAGGTTGCGGCGGACGATGGGCGACTTGCCCTGGCGCAGTGCCGGCTTGTAGACGTAGAACTCGTCCGGGTTCACCGCGCCCTGCACCACGGTCTCGCCGAGGCCGTAGGAGGCGGTGATGAACACCACGTCGTTGAAGCCGGACTCGGTGTCCATGGTGAACATCACGCCGCTCGCGCCGAGATCGCTGCGCGCCATGCGCTGGATGCCGGCAGAGAGCGCCACTTCCGCGTGCTCGAAGCCGTGGTGCACGCGGTAGGAGATGGCCCGGTCGTTGAAGAGGGAGGCGAACACCAGCTTGACCGCCTTGATCACCTCGTCCGCGCCGCGCACGTTGAGGAAGGTCTCCTGCTGGCCCGCGAAGGAGGCGTCCGGCAGGTCTTCCGCGGTGGCGGAGGAACGCACCGCCACGGACACGTCCTTGCCGGGGCCGCCGGCCAGGGCCGCGTAGCCTTCGCGGATGGATTTCTCCAGGGAGGCGGGGAAGGGGGTCTCGCTCAGCCACTGGCGGATGCGCTTGCCGGTCTCGGCCAGCTTGGTCACGTCGTCCACGTCCAGTTGGGAGAGTTCGCGGTTCACGCGCTCGGCGAGGCCCTCATGGGCCAGGAACTCGCGGTAGGCATCGGCGGTGGTGGCGAAGCCGCCGGGCACCGAGACGCCCAGCTTGGCGAGATGGCTGATCATCTCCCCCAGGGAGGCGTTCTTGCCGCCCACCTTGTCCACATCGCCCATGCCGAGCTTCTCGAAACTGATGACGTAGCGTGGGTCCACGGTCTTCCCCAGGGTGAGATTCCATTATTATACCGGCAGAGGCTCCGGCCCAAGCCGGAGCGCCCCAACCAAGATGGGACCTTTATGCAGAACCGGCGCACGGTGTTCTTCGTCTCGGACCGCACCGGCATCACGGCCGAGGCCCTCGGCCGCAGCCTCATGAGCCAGTTCGACGGCTCAGGTGTGACCCAGGTCACCCTTCCTTTCATCGATACCCTGGATAAGGCCAAGACCGCCGTGGCGCGCATCAACGCCACCGCCAAGGAGGACGGCGCCCGCCCTGTGGTGTTCAGCACCCTGGTGCAGGACGACCTCAGGGCCGAGTTCCACGCCAGCGAGGCCCTCTGCCTGGACTTCTTCGATGCCTTCATCGGCCCCCTGGAGCGGGAGCTGGGGGTGAAGTCCTCCCATGCCAGCGGCAAGGCCCACGCCAATGCCGACGATGCCGCCTACCTCACCCGCATCGAGGCGGTGAACTACGCCCTCGCCAACGACGATGGCGTCACTACCCGGCATTACCCGGAGGCGGACGTGGTGCTGGTGGGGGTATCCCGCTCCGGCAAGACCCCGACCTGCCTGTACCTCGCCCTGCAATACGGCATCTCCGCGGCCAACTACCCGCTCACCGAGGACGACATGGACCGGGGCCGGCTGCCGGACGCGCTATTGCCGTTCAAGAACAAGCTCTATGGCCTCACCATCGCGCCCCAGCGCCTCCAGCAGATCCGCCAGGAGCGGCGACCCGACAGCCGCTACGCCTCACAGGATCAGGTGAGCTACGAGGTGCAGAAGGCGGAGAACCTGTTCCGGGGGGCGGGTATCCCGTTCATCAACACCACGCACCCTTCGATAGAAGAGATCGCCACGACGATTCTCCATCAATCAGGCCTTAAACGTCGCTATTGATTCAGGTGGTCTGGCTCGGTTGAGTCATGCCCGTCAATTCTTCCAAGCGCAACACAGTCCGCGCCGCCCGCGAGAGCGGCGCCAGGGCCGCTTGCGCAGTCTCCGCCTGCCGCGCTACGACCGGTTCATGCCGTTCCAGGTAGACCCGCAGCGTCGCGCCGCGCGTGCCGGTGCCTGAGAGGCGGAACACCAGCCGCGCACCGTCAGCCAGGGACACCTGGATGCCCTGGTTGCGGCTCACGCTGTGGTCGATGGGGTCTTCGTAGGTGAAGCTCATGGCGGAGGCGATGCGCAAGCCGGCGGCCTCGGTGCCCGCGAGACCGGGCAACGATGCTTCCAGTTCCTTCATCACCTGTGCCGCCCGTGCGGCGTCGGGGATGTCGTAGTCCTCGCGGATGAAATAGTCGCGGCCGTACTCGGCCCAGTGGGCCTTGAGGATGGCGGGCAGGGGTTCGCGCCGCGCCGCCAGCACGTCCAGCCAGAACAGCGCGGCCCACATCCCGTCCTTCTCGCGGCAGTGGTCGCTGCTGGTGCCGAAGCTCTCCTCGCCGCAGAGCGTCACCTTGCCCGCGTCCAGCAGGTTGCAGAAGAAGCGCCAGCCGGTGGGTGTCTCGTAGCAGGGGATGCCGAGCTTCGCCGCCACCCGGTCCGCGGCGCGACTCGTGGGCATGGAGCGGGCGATGCCCGCCAGACCCTCGCGGTAGCCCGGCACGAGTCGCGCGTTGGCCGCGAGCAGCGCCAGGCTGTCGCCGGGGGAGACCACGAGTCCCGGCCCCACGATCATGTTGCGGTCCCCGTCGCCGTCGGAAGCGGCGCCGAAGTCCGGCGCGTCTTGGCCGGCGAAGAGCTGCACGAAGCCGCGCGCATCGTGCGGGTTCGGATCCGGGTGGCCGCCGCCGAAGTCCATCAGTGGCTGCCCATGCAGCACCGTGCCTGCGGGCGCGCCCAACTGCCGCTCGAAGATCTCCGTTGCATAGGGCCCCGTCACCGCGTTCAGCGCATCGAAGCGCATGCGGAAGCGGTCGGACGTGAGCAGGGCGCGCATGCGCTCGAAGTCGAAGTAGCGCTGCATCACCGAAGCGTAGTGCGCCACCGGATCGACGATCTCCACCTGCATGCCGGCGAAGCCGTGCTTGGCGATGCGCGCGAGGTCGATGGCGCAGGGTTCGGGGACGATGAAGTAGCGCTCGATCACCCGGGTGCGGGCGTAGATCGCTTCCGTCAGCGTCTCGGAGGCCTGGCCGCCGTTCGCCACGTTGAACTTTATGCCGAAGTCGCCGCGCGGACCGCCCGGGTTGTGGCTGGCGGTGAGTACGAAGCCGCCGGCCGCCTGCACCGCGGGGATGAGCAGCGAGGCCGCGGGCGTCGAGAGCAGGCCGCCCTTGCCCACCACGCAGCGCGTCACGCCGTTGGCGGCGGCCATGCGCAGCAGCACGGCGATGGCTTCGCGGTTGTGGAAGCGGCCGTCGCCGCCGATCACCAGCGTCGCGCCCTTGAGCGCGGGGTGGCAGTCGAACACCGACTGGATGAAGTTCTCCAGGTAGTGCGGTTCCTGGAAACGCGACACGGATTTGCGCAGGCCGGCGGTGCCGGGGCGCTGGTCTTCGAAGGCTTGGGTGACGACGGCGGGAAAGGACATCATGCACCCGGGACTGTGGTTTGCCAAGCAGGTCGGCTCAGGCCCCTATGATATAGTCCCTCGCATGTTCGTCGAAACCATAGAGCAGCGCGTACGCTTGGTGCGGCCCCGCAGTTTCGCGGGGCTCATGACGCTCTACGAGGGCAACCACGCGCGCCTGAAGCAGCTCCTGGGTAGCCTGCGCCGGGTGCCGGAGCACGCGGTCTCCCGCAGCCCCAGCGACCTCAGCCTGCACGTGAGCGTGCAGGAGCGCTCGCCCTATACCACCGTCATGCAGATGACATACTGGTTCGACGGCGCCGAGGGCAGCGCCCCCGACCCGGACCTGCTGGTGCGCGTGTACCACGACGCACGCCTGGCGGAGGCGGTGAGCTGCGCCGGCAGCCCGCGCCATGAGGCTCTGCAGGGCCTGTGGCGTCCGGCCCGCACCGAGATGGAGCACCGCTGGACCCTCAATATTTTGCTCAGTAAATGGCTCGAGTACTGCCTCGACCACCGTCACCGCTTCCCGCACACCCTCCATCCCATCATCACCCGCTGAGCGGTCCGCTTCCGCCGACGGTAAAGCTGCACGGCTCCTTGCCGTTATGGCAAGATTATCGGGTACCCGATAAACGCCCTCCGGAGCGCTCCAAGACCGTGGCCTTCAAGAAACAAGACACCGACGCGACGCCGGCTCCCGGCCCCACCGACCACTCCCTGGTACAGATCTTCCAGGAGCGCAACACTCTCAAGCGCAAGCTGGACGAGGCGGAAGCGGAGCGGGCGGTGCTGCGCACCGACGTGGCGGACCTGGGCAAGCGCGCCGAAGAAGCCACGCGCCAGCTGGCGGCCCTGGAGAAGATGCTCACCGACCCCGAGAAGGGGCAGAACGCCATCCTCTACTACCGCCTGCGCGCGGTGTGGGAACTGTGCCGCAACCAGATCCGCCTGCTGGCGGAGGACCTCTCCAACAAACAGGACCAGGTGGAGCACAAGCGCTACATGGAGGCCTACGAGCAGCAGCGCGCCTCCCAGCTGAAAGATACCCAGCGCATGATCGAGATCTTGGACCGGGACCGGCAGAACATCGCCGCCGGCATCGCCCAGATGGAAGGGCAGATCGCCGGACTCAAGCGCTTCTGGCACAAGAAGAAGCGCGAGCGCCTCATGGAGGAGGTGGAGGGGGCTTACGCCAAGCTGGCGCCTATCGACAAGCGCCGCATGGAACTGGTCTCCAAGCTGGAGAAGATCCGCAAGGCGCCGGTACCGCACTATCTGGGCATCGGCGTCCCCGCGCGCCGCGCCATCAACATCGCGCTCATCTCCATGGCCCAGTACCTGTACCTGCACTTCATGGAACACGATATCTCCACCATGGCGCGCAGCGCGGGCCTCAAGCCCGTGATGGACGTGAACTTCGGCGGGGCCAATGACTGCCTGAAGATCGGCGCGCAGATGTGGGAAGTGGTGATGAAGCTCCGGGCCGACACGCTCAGGCCCGAGAAGCTCAAGCACCGGGCCGAGTTCTTGAAGCAGAAGCTCACCTACGCCTCGGACCAGGACAGCGTGCCGGAGGTGTCGTCCCTGGACTACATGCTGCCGTTCACGCCGAACGGCGCCACGCTGGACGACAGCCTCACCAAGACCATCCCGGTGAACGTGCTGCGCATGAACTACTGGGACCTGGAGACCTTGGTGCTGAAGACCCCGGGCAAGGCCGATGAGCCGGCAGCCGCGGGGAACGACATCGGTTTCGGCAGTGGCTTCGTGGACTGAGTCCGCCCCATCCCCGCAGAGCAGAAAGGCCCGCTCGCGCGGGCCTTTCTTTTCCATCTGTTCAGGCCGGTCCGGGTCCGGTCTTCCCGGAAGCGGGTTCACGGGCGGGCGGCGCCGGCTCCAATCCGCGCGCCTCGTAGAGTTCCGTCGCGCGTTGGGGCACGGACTTCGTATCCATGCGCTTGAACAGGCACTGCAGGCACCAGCATTCCGGGCCGCCGGGCAGGGTCTCGCGGTGCGGCTCAGACATCGGAGACGAGCGGCGCGCTCTTGCGCAGCTTCCAGTCGCGGGCCAGCTGCATCACCCGTGAGGACCAGATGCCGAGGTCGTCCAGCAGGATGTAGATGGTCGGCAGCACCAGCAGGCTGATGACCGTGGAGAAGGCCAGGCCGCCGATGATGGCGCGAGCCATGGGGAAGTAGGGCGGCCCGTCGCCGCCGATGGTGGTGTTGCCTATGGCGAGCGGCACCAGGCCCAGGATTGTGGTGGACATGGTCATGAGGATGGGCCGCAGGCGGTGCGTGGCGCCTTCCACCACCGCCGCGTAGCGCGATGTGCCCGCGCGCCGCAGCTGGTTGATGTGGTCGATCATCACGATGCCGTTGTTCACCACCACGCCCATGAGGATCAGGATCCCGATCATGGCCATGATGCCGAAGCTCGTGCCCGTGATGAGGAAGAACCAGAACACACCGAAGATCGAGAACACGATGCCGGAGAGGATCGCCGCCGGGTGCAGCAGCGACTCGAACAGCGCCGCCATCACGATGTAGATCATGAGCGCCGCCAGCAGCATGTTGGTGACCATGGTCTGGGTGTCGGCGTCGTCCTGCTGCACGCCCTCGCCGAAGGTCCACTGGTAGCCGGGCGGCAGGTTGATGCCGTCCATCACGCGTTTGATCTGCGGCCGCACCTCGTCGAAGCTCACCTTGGGCCCGAGCCCGATGGTGACGCCGATGGAGGCGGCGCGGTTTACGTGCTCGATGCTGGTGGGACCTTCCGCCACGCTGAAGTCCACCACGGAATCAAGGCGGATCGCCTGGCCCTGCGCGTTGTAGAGCTGCAGGTTGCGCAGCTGCTCCAGGGTCTCGCGGTCCTGCTTCTGGTAGGCGAGGCGGATGTCCACCTCGCCGTTGGCGCCGCGGTACTGGCTCAGCTGCTCGCCGCGCAGGGCCACCATGATGGCGATGGCCACCTGCTCGGCGCCGAGGCCCGCGCGCAGGGCGCGCTCGCGGTCCACGTGCACGCGGATCTCGCGGGTGCCGGCCAGCGCGTCGGCGCGCACGTCCACCACGCCCGGCACGCGCGAGAGGATGCGGGTCACCTCGCGGGCACGCTCCTCCAGCACCGTGGTGGAGTCGCCGGTCAGCTGCATCTGCACGCCGCCGCCGCCCTGCTGGTCGTCGAAGCTGGGCTTGCCGAGTGCCAGGGAGGGCAGCCCCTTGCGGATCTCGTCCTCCAGTTCCGGCGCGCTCTTGCGGTCCTTGAGGTCATCGCGCAGGAGGATGGTGGTCTGGGCGTTGCCGTTGTCGTAGTAGCTGTAGATGGAGCGGAACTGGAACTGTTCCTTGTGGGCGAAGAGATAGGCCTCCACCTGCGTGACGCCGTCCTCGACGGTCTCCAGGGAATAGTGCCCGCTCAGGTTGTACTGCAGCACCAGCCGCGTCGGATTGCCGTTGCCCGAGTCCTTCTTGACCAGCGCGATCGGTATGGCGGCGGTCACCATCACCAGGAAGATGATGCCGATCATGGTCCAGCGGCGGGTGAGGGACCAGCCGAGGAGCTGCGTGTAGCGCGCGGTCAGCTTGTCCACCAGCGTCTTGCGCTTCGGGGGCTTGGGCGCCTTTATGCGCGCCGACAGCATCGGCATCATGGTGAGCGAGATGAAGAGCGAGGCCACCAGCGAGACCACGATGGCGATGGCCACGTGTTTCAGGAACACCGTCACGTCGGTCTGGGCGCCGAACACGTTGGGCAGGAACACGATGATGGTGGCGAGCGTGCCCGCGGTGACCGCGAGGGATACCTCTTGCGCGCCGGTGCGGGCGGAATTGGCGGAGTTGCCGGGGGTGAGCTGGCGGTGGCGGAAGATGCTCTCGGTGACCACCACCGCGTTGTCCACCAGCATGCCGATGGCGAGCATCAGGCCCATCATGGACAGGATGTTGAGCGAGAGGCCCATGAAGTACATGACCGCCAGCGCGATCAGGAGCGAGAAGGGCACCGCCAGCGTCACCATGAAGGTGGTGCTGATCTGGCGCAGGAAGTAGTAGAGCACCACCAGGGACATGAGGGCGCCCAAGAGGCCCGCGTCCAGCACGCTGGAGAGGGACTGGCGCACGCCGTCCGCCTGGTTGTCCAGGAAGAAGATGTTGATGCCCTGCATCTCCGGCAGGCGGCCGATGTCGTTGACCTCGGCGATCACACGCTGGCCCACCTCCACCATGTTGGCGCCGGTCTCCTTGAAGACGTCGAGGCCGATGGCGTACTTGCGGTCCAGGTGGCGGCCATAGGTGAGTTCGGTGTTGCCGTACTCGACGTCGGCGATGTCCTTCAGGTGCAGGTCGCCCTGGCCGATGCGCAGGTTGCGGATGTCATCCAGTGACTTGTACTCGTCGTTGAGCTGCACCATCAGGCGCTGGCCGCCGTCGGTGATGCTGCCGCTGCTCACGGTGAAGTTGCCGCGCAGCAGGGTGGAGTTGAGCTTGTTGAGGTCCACGTGGTGGGCGGCGATGGCGTCGGCGTGCAGCTCGATGCGCACCTCCTGGGGCTCGACGCCGTAGAGGTTGACGTGGGACACGCCCGAGACGCGCTGGATGCGGTCCTTGAGCAGCCGGTTCAGCAGCTCGTAGGAGCGGGTCATGTCGCGGTTGCTGGACAGGCGCAGCTGCAGGATCGGCACGTCGGCGCCGGACTGCTTCAGCACGCCGATGTGGCGCACGTCCGCCGGCAGGTCGCCGCGGATGGCGTCCACCTTGTCCAGCACCTGCACTTCCTTCACCGCCACGTTCTCGCCCCAGTCGAACTGCATGAACACCTGGGACTGGTTCGCGTCCGAGGTGGAGGTCATGCGCTTGACGCCGGAGAGCGTCGCCAGCGACTCCTCGATGGGCTTGGTGATGAGCCGTTCCACTTCCTCGGGGCTGGAACCCTGGTAGTCCACCTGCACCGCGATGAAGGGGAACTCGATGTCGGGGAAGTACTCGAGCGGCAGGAGCCGTGCCGCGATCACGCCGATCGCGGCGAAGCAGGTGAAGATCACCATCACCGTGACCGGGCGCTTGAGGGCGAAGTCTGTGATGTTCACGGCGCGACACCTTCCCCGGCTTCCGCGGAGTCGGCGTCCTCATCCCGCACCTGGATGGCCTTGCGGTCCAGCAGCGAGTAGGCCACCGGCACCACCACCAGGGTGAGCAGGGTGGAGAACAGGATGCCGCCGATGACCGTGATGGCCATGGGCGCGCGGATCTCGGCGCCCTGGCCCATGCCCAGCGCCATGGGCAAGAGCCCCAGGGTGGTGGTGAGCATGGTCATGACGATGGGGCGCAGGCGCGAGCGCCCGGCTTCCACCAGCGCCTCGTCCCGCTCCATGCCGCGGGCGCGCAGCTGGTTCACCAGGTCCACCAGCACGATGGCGTTGTTGACCACGATGCCCGCCAGCATGATGAGGCCGATGAACACCACCACGCTGATGGTGGTGTGGGTGATGAACAGCGCGAACACCGCGCCCACCAGGGCCAGCGGCACGCTGAACATGATGACGAGCGGGTGGATCAGTGACTCGAACTGGGCCGCCATCACCAGGTAGACCAGGAAGATCGCCAGCACCAGCGCGAACTGCATGGAGCGGAAGGAACTCTGCATCTCCTCGTTCTGGCCCGTGACCCGCACGAACACGCCGGAGGGCAGGGAGATCCTGGCCACGATGGCGCTGGCCTCGGCGGCCGCGCCGCCCAGGTCGCCTTGGGCGATGTTGGCGGACACGAGCGCCACCCGCTGCTGCGCGGTGCGGCGGATCTCGCCGGGGCCCTCGTCCAGGCTCACGTCGGCCACCGCCGAGAGCGGCACGGCCTGGGCCGCGCCCGGGTTGATGATGAGGTTGCTGATGTCCGAGAGGCTCGCGCGCTGGTCGTCGCGGTTGCGCACCAGCACGTCGATCTTGCGGTCATGCAGCGTGTAGCGCGTGGCCACGTCGCCGCGCACCTTGGAGACCACCGTGTCCGCCACGTCGCTGGTCAGCAGCCCGAGCTGGGCGCTCTTGGCCGCGTCGATGTGGATCTGGATCTCCGGCTGGCCGGACTGCATGGTGCTCTTCACGTCGGCGAAGCGCGGCGAGGTGGACAGCGCCTGGGCCACCTCGTTGCTGACCTGCTTCAGGGTATCCAGGTTGTAACCGACGATCTCCACCTCCAGCGGCGTCGCCAGGGTGAAGAGCGAGGGCTCCTCGAACTTGTAGTTCACGCCCGGCATCTGCGCGAGCGAGGCGCGCAGGGCGCCCATGACGTTCGCTTCCACGCGCTTGCTGGTGCCGGGCTTCAGCACCACGTTCAGGCTCGCGGTGTTCTCGCCCGCGTCCACCGGATTCGCATCCAGGCGGTTGCCGGTACCGGCCACCGAGTAGGTGGTGAGTACCTGCGGGATCTTGGCGGCGGCGTCCTGCAGCGCGGCGACGGCCTGGTCGCTGCTGGTGAGGGGCGTGCCCGGTGGCAGCGTCATCTTCACCTGGAACTCGCCCTGGGAGAGTTGCGGGATGAGTTCGACGCCCAGGGTCGGCAGCAGCGCCAGCGCCACCAGCAGGGAGCCGGCGGCGACGCCCAGCACCCGCACCTTGTGCACCAGGGCCCAGCGGATGAGGCGCGGATAGCCGTCGTCCAGCCAGGTGTAGCCGCGGGTGAAGGCGTTCAGCACCGGGCGCATGGGCCGGCCGACCACGAAGCCGAGCAGCTTCGAGAGACCGCCGAAGCCGAGCACCACCCATTTGGCGGCGAAGGTGAAGCCGGTCGAGAGGCCGCGCGGGATCTTGTACAGGAACTTGGTGATGCGCCCCTGGGGCAGGGCGCGCGGGCGGTCCTCGCCCGTGCCTTCCACTTTCAGCTTGTTGGCGCCGGTGACGCCGAGGCAGGCCAGCATCGGGATGAGCGTCAAGGCCGCGAACAGCGAGAACACCACGGAGTAGGTGACCGTCAGGGACTGGTCGCGGAACAGCTGCCCGGCGATGCCGGTGACGAACACCAGCGGGAAGAACACCGCGATGGTGGTGAGGGTGGCCGCGGTGATGGCGCCGCCCACCTCGCTGGTGCCGTGCTGCACCGCCTCGACCGTGCCCTTGCCCATGGCGCGGTGGCGCGAGATGTTCTCCAGCACCACGATGGAGCTGTCCACCAGCATGCCGATGGCGAGCGAGATGCCGCCCAGAGACATCATGTTGAGGGTGATGTGGCCCGCGTACATGGCGATGAAGGTAGCGATCACCGACACCGGGATCGCGATGCTCACGATCACCGTGGACCAGACGTTGCGCAGGAAGAAGAAGATCACCAGCGCCGCCAGCATGCCGCCGATGATGGCGGCGTCGATCACGTCGCCGATGGCCTCGGAGATGAACACCGCCTGGTCGTATTCCTTGGTGAGCTTGAGGCCCGCCGGCAGGTGCTGGTTCAGGTCCGCGATCTTCGCGTCCACCTGCTTGGACACGGACACCGTGTTGGCGTCGCCGGCCTTGTACACCGCGAGTTCCACCGACTCCGCGCCGTTGATGCGGGTGATGGCCTGGCGCTCCTTGTAGGAGCGCTCCACGTCCGCCACGTCCTTCAGGTAGATGGGGCGGCCGTCGCGGGTGGCGACGATGGCGCCGGCGATGTCGCCCACGCTCTGGAACTCGTTGACCGTGCGCACCAGCAGTTTCTGGTTGCCCTGCTGCAGGAGGCCGCCGGAGAGGTTCACGTTCTCGGCCTTGAGCCGGTCCGCCACCTCGGCGTTGGTCAGGTGCAGCTCCGCGAGCTTGCCCTGGTCCGCCAGCACGTGGATTTCGTCCTCCAGGCCGCCGCTGACCTTCACCGCGCCCACGCCGTCCACGGCCTCCAGGGTCTTGGTCAGGTCCTGGTCCGCGTAGGTGCGCAGGTAGCGCAGCTGCTGGACGCCGGCATCGGCGCCGGTGGCGCCCTGCAGGTCCTTCGGGATGCCGGTCAGGCCGAAGCGCATGACGGGCTCGGTGGAGGGGTCGAAGCGCAGCAGCACCGGGCGCTTGGCCTCGGTGGGGAGTTCCAGCGCGTCGATCTTCTCACGCACGTCCACGCCCGAGTAGTCCATGTCCGTGCCCCAGGTGAACTCCAGGGTCACGTCGGATTCACCGGGACGCGAGATGGAACGCACCTGGCGCACGTTCTTGATGACGCTCACCGCCTCTTCGATGGGCTTGGTGACCAGGTTCTCCACCTCTTCCGGCGCCGCTCCCGGCAATTCCGTGCGCACCGTGAGGGAGGGGTAGGAGAGTTCCGGCAGCAGGTTGAGCCGCAGGCGTGAGAGCGAGACGAAGCCGAACACGATCACCGCCAGGGTGAGCATGCCGATGGTGACGCGCCGCCCGGTGGCGAGCTTGACGATGCCGAGGACCTTGGGGTTCTTCACGGGCTTCAGACCTCTCTATCGTCGATGTGGCAGTCGTGCTCGGAGTCGGTGTCGATCACCGCGTAGGGCTTGAAGGCGGGCAACTGGGCCGAGAGTTGTTCCTGCACCTGCCGCTCGGCCTGCACGTCCTTGCAGAGCGCGCGGGCCTGTTGCTTGATGGGCTCCGCCTTGGCGTTGGCCTGGCGTTCGATCTCCTGGTCGTCGGCGCCGCCCAGGGCCTCCGCCACCAGGGTTCCGAGCATGCCGCCGACCATGTTCACGGCGCTCTCGCCGATGTGCAGGCCGCGCATCTCGATGTCGCGGATGCCGTGGGAGTAGCGCAGCAGCAGCTGGCGCTGCGCATCGTTTACGTCCACTGCCTTGCCGCGGATGAAGAGGTCGCCGGCGGGGGTGATGCGTGCCTCGCTGTCATCGTCCGCGGTAATCACCACGTCTTCGCCGCTGAAGCCGATGTCCGAGTGGACATGGTGGGCGGCGTTGACGCGCACGTCGGCGTAGGCGGTCGCGGAGGCGAGCGCGAGGCAAGCGGCTCCGGCGTACAGCATGGTCTTCAGAGGCTGATGCGGTTTCATGGGGACCCCCTGTCTGCGGTTCTATATGAGGAAGGGACGCCGGATCACACCGAAGGGACCGGCTTCACGGGCTGCGCGGCCACGGCCTTCTGCGGCGAGGTGTTCACGATCGCCACCTTGGTGCCGTCCTTCAGGCTGTTCTGGCCGAGCGTCACCACCATGTCGCCGTTCGCGACGCCGCGGGTGATCTCCACCTTGTCACCCTCGGCGTAGCCGAGGGTCACGCCCATGCGGTGGGCCACGCCGGCCTTCACCACGTACACGGCCGATTCGCCGTCCTCGGTGATGATGGCGGCGCGCGGCACGGTGAGCGCGTCCTTGTGCACGTCGTAGGTGACGCTCACGCGGCTGAACATGCCGGGAGCCAGCACGTGGTCGGTGCGGCGAACTTCCACCGTCACCTTGAAGGTGCCCGTCTGCGGGTCCACCACCGGCGAGAGGCGCGCCACGCGGCCGGTGAAGGTCTTGCCCGCGAGGGCATCGGCACTGAGCTGGGCCGGCTGGCCGGGCTTCAGGCGCGCCAGCGCGTTCTCCGGCACGTACAGCACGGCCAGCAGCGGGTCGAAGTCGGTGACCACGTAGACTTCCTGGTTCGGCGTCAGCGTGTTGCCCACCTTGATGAGGCGCTTGGCCACCACGCCGCCGATGGGCGAGCGCAGTACGGTGCGGTCCAGGTTGAGCTTGGCGAGGTCGTTCGCCGCCTTCAGCACCGCCAGGTCGTACTTCACCGCGTCGAATGCGTCCGCGCTGATGAGCTTGCGGTCGTACAGCGTCTGGCTGCGGTTGAACTCCTGCTGCTTCTTGTCGTAGTTGGCCTGGGCCTGCTCGGCGGCGTAGCGCATGTCGGAGTCGTCGAGCCTGGCCAGCGCCTCGCCGGCGCGCACCTCGCGGCCTTCCTCGGCGTAGATCTCCGAGACCGTGCCCGGCACCTTCGCCACCACCGCGGCTTCCTGGTCCGCTTCCAGCGTGGTGGTGCCGGAGTAGGTGGCCGCCACCTCGCTGCGCTGGGCCGCGGCCGCTTCCACCGGGATCGCCGGGGTGGTGTCGGCCGGGGCTTCCTTGGCCTGGGCCTCGCTGCCGCCGCAGGCGGAGAGGCTCAGGGAGCCGGCACTGATGAGGGCCAGGGAGAGCAGGGTGGCGAGCTTGCGGTTCATGGCTTTTGCCTCAGATTCCGTTGGTTTTCGACCCAGGGGCAGGATACTGTTATAGCTAAGTATAACAGTAGTTTTGATACATGCAAGGCAAGACCCCCTGATAAATCAGGGGGGTTACCAAATAGATGCTTGGGGAGGAGGGTTAGTTGCGCTTAGGGCCGCGGTGCTTCCGCGACCGCTGTATTGGGCCGGCCCTGGAACAGGCCCTGGGCGTCCATGTCCGCCACGATGGCGGCGGATTCGTCCAGCAGCACATCGGCCACGCCACCCGTGTCCGGGTCGCTGTCGCCGTTGGCATCGGGCTTGGCTGCCTTCAGCGCGTCTTCCAAGGTCGCCGCCGCCGGCAGGCCCTTGAGCTTGCGCCAGGCGTTCAGGCTCGCGAGGCGCTTGGTATCGTCCTCGGTCCGCTGCTTCTGGCGGTCCGCCAGCACCAGCGAGATGGAAGTCTGGGCCCGGGCGGTCTCCAGGTCATGCACGCTGTCCATGAACAGCTTCCAACCCGGGTCTTTCGCGATGCGATCGCCATGGGCGCTGAGGAGGGAGGGCAGGGCCTTGTCCAGGCCGGACTTCAGCGGGGTGTAGTCGCTGGCCCGGATCTCGTCCCAGGGCAGGGCGCTCGGGTTCGCCGATTCGCCGAAGTCCGTGGGATCGACGAGGGCGGGCAGGGTGATGTCCGGGTTCACGCCCTTGTGCTGGGTGCTGGAGCCGTTCACGCGGTAGAACTTGTCCACCGTGAGCTTCAGCTGGCCCGCATCCTGGTCGCCGGGCAGGTAGCGGTTGAGGTCGCGGATCTGCTGCACCGTGCCCTTGCCGTAGGTGACCGAGCCCACCACCACGCCGCGGTGGTAGTCCTGGATCGCGGCGGCGAAGATCTCCGAGGCTGAGGCGGTGAAGCGGTTCACCAGCACCGTCAGCGGGCCTGAGTAGACCACGCCCGTGTCCTCGTCCTCGTCATCCACTTGGATGTTGCCGGCCGGATCGCGGATCTGCACCACCGGGCCCTTCGGGATGAAGAGGCCGGTCAGGTCCTCGGCTTCCTTGAGGGAGCCGCCGCCGTCGTTGCGCAGGTCGATGACGATGCCGTCCACGTGCTGCGCCTGCAGTTCGCCGAGGAGCTTGCGCACGTCATGGGTGGTGCTGGTGTAGTCCTTCACGCCTGAGCTGCGCGCATCGATGTCCTCGTAGAAACCCGGGATGGTGATGACGCCGACGCGGTACTTGCGTCCCTCGCGGGTCACGTCCATCACCTTCTGGCGGGCCGCCTGGGCCTCCAGCTTGATGTTGTCGCGGATGAAGGAGATGGTCCTCTCGGTGCTGCCCGGCGCGGCGCCGGCCGGCAGGATCTGCAGGCGCACGGGCGTGCCCGGGGTGCCGCGGATCAGCGCCACCACGTCAGTCAGGCGCCAGCCCACCACGTCGGTCATGTCCCCGTCGCCCTGGGCCACGCCGGTGATGCGGTCGTCGGCGCGCAGCTGCTTCAGCGGGTCCCGGTCGGCGGGGCCGCCCGGCAGCAGGTGGTCCACCTTGGTGTATTCGCCGTCGGTGACCAGCGAGGCGCCGATGCCCTGCAATTTGAGGCTCATCTGGATCTGGAACTCCTCCGCCTGCACCGGCGGGAAGTAGTCCGTGTGCGGATCGAGCGAATGGGCGTAGGAGTTCATGAACAGCGAGAACACATCCTCCGAGGTCACCTGGCGCGAACGGTAGGAGAAGTTCTGGTAGCGCTTGCGCAGCATGTCCTGGGCCTGGGGCCAGGTCTTGCCCGCCAGCAGCAGGCCGATGACGTCGTTCTTCACGCGCCGGCGCCAGATGTCGTCCAGTTCCGTGGAATCCTTGGCCCAGGGCGCCTTGCTGCGGTCGAAGACGAAGCTCTCCTTCACCGTCAGGTCCGGCTGCTTGTCCAGGAACTTGATGGCGTACTGGATGCGCTGGTCCACGCGCTTCTGGAACACGTTGTAGATGTCGAAGGCGGGCTTCACGTCGCCGGCGCGGATGTCGTCGTCGAGCTTCAGGCGGTCGGCGGTGAAGGCGTCGATGTCCGCCTGCACGAAGTAGCTGCGGTTGCCGTCCAGGTCCTGCAGGTACTGGTCGAAGATCAGCGCCGACTGCTTGTCGTCGAGCACCGGCTTCGCATAGTGCTGGCGCAGCAGGAGCTGGGCCACCACCTGGTCCACGTCGCTCTGGCTGGGCTGGGGTGTCACGTCCTTGAGCGGCGCCTTGGTGACCGCGGCGGGTGTCGGCGTCACGGCCGAGAGCGCGGTGGAGGCGAGGACGGCGATGCCGCCGGTGAAGGCCAGCAGCAGAGGGAGCTTATGACGCATGGAGGACAGGTTCCGGGAGGGGTAGGGGACTGGCTACTTATATATCACAACGGGCGCAGGGCATCCCGCGGGCCTACAATAGCGGCCTCCCGCGCCGCTCCGGGCGGCCGCTTCCTCTATATATACGGTACCGGCATGCGACCCATGACGTTCATCAATGGCGTGCTGCTGGGCAGCGTCGGGGCGCTGGCCTCCGTGCTCGGCATCATCCTGTTCTTCCGCTGGGTCATGACGCTGGATGCCACCCTCGACCAGACCGTGGTGCAGAGCGGCCTCCCCCTCGGGGAACTCCTGCGGGACATGTGCATATTCACGGCCTTGAGCGGGGTGGCCCTGGCCGCCTTCTGGGGCGAGCTGCGCATGCGGCCCTGGCGGGTGGGGGCGGACTGGCTGCTGGCGGTGTCGCTCGCGGGGGTGGCGGTGTACTTCTTCGCCGAGCCGGCTGCGCGCCCGCGCGACCTGGGGGTGCTGGGGGTGGCGGCCGTCGCCGGCATGCTGATCTACGGTGCGGCTAGTAGTTTGGGGCTGCTGGCGCGACTCTCGCGCTGGCTCGGGGACTGAAGCCCTGCCGAGTTCTGAATCAGCTTTTTATAAGGTTTTTATAAGGTTTTTCGCTGGTAATGGCCGTGTAACCGGACTAAGTTTCCTGACGAGCGGTGCGAAAATCACGCCGCCGTCAAGGGGGAGTTTGAGGCATAATGTGCCCCCTTAGACCCTATGAAACGCCCTCGGATTATTGACTTAAAGTGCCTGATTAGAGTAAAAATCAGGGCCCACTGACGGCGTGATTAGGGATGGTCCGCGAGCAGAGCTGCTTGGCGGACGATTTTCGCGCATTTGTAATAGAGCGAATCCACATCTGGTGTTTCAGGAGACATCCACGTGAACTTTCAAGAATTACTCCATATTGCTGCGGTCTCGGGCGGCATCCTCTACATCCTCGTGTTCATCCTGTTGGTGGCCCTCACCATCATCGTCGACCGCACCTGGTACCTCGCCAAGGTCGTGCGCCAGGGCGAACTGATCGCCGGCACCGTGCTCGAGATGGAAGATGTGGATCGTGACGCGCTCATGGATCTCGCGGTGCGCACCGCCAAGTACCCGCAGGGTGCGATCCTGGAAGTGGCGCTCAAGTATCCCGACGTGAAGGATCCGGCCCGTCTGTCGGATCTGATCGAAGAGACCATCTTGCTGCAGGCTCCGCGCATCGACCGCAGCCTGTGGGCGCTGGACACCATCGTGACGCTCGGCCCCTTGTTGGGCCTGCTCGGCACCATCGTCGGCATCTTCGAGGCCTTCAAGGTGCTCGGTGCCGCCGACACGGCTCCCACCAAGGTGACCGGCGGCGTGGCCGAGGCCTTGATCGCCACGGCGGCCGGCCTGTTCGTCGCCATCCTGGGCCTGATCTTCTTCAACGGCCTTAACAACCGCGTCCGCCTGATCATGCATCAGATGGAAGCCATCAAGGTCATGCTGGTCAACCGGCTTACCTGATAAGTGACTGCGGCACGGCGCCCCGCATCCCGGGGCGCCGTCCACACAACCTAAGGCTGGCTGCCCTCTAGGGCGGCCGAGGCAGGAAAAAGTGGCTAATAAGTTTTTCGTAGAGAAGAAGGGTCGCATCGAGATCATCCCGATGATCGACATCATGTTCTTCTTGCTCGTGTTCTTCGTCATGATCACCTTGCGCATGATCCCGGCCACGGGCATCGCCTCGAAGCTGCCGCGCAGCTCCACGGCGGTGAACATCGAACGGCCGAAGATCATCATCAGCCTGCTGGCTGACGGCGAGATCGTCGTCGACGACCAGAAGATGACCGCAGACCAGCTCACGACCTACCTGTTGGGTCAGGACCCGGCGCACGCCAACGTGACCATCGCCGGTGCCAAGGAGACGACGCTGCAGTACCTGGTGATCGTCATGGATGCCATCCGCACCGCGGGTGTCACCGAGATCGGCATCGCCGCGAAGAACACGGACTAAGAGGCCCCACCCGTGGCAGAGAAATACGTCTTCTCGGAAGGGCTGTTCACACTCAAGAACCTGCGTTCGCTGGGCGCGGCCGCCATCCTCGAGGTGGCCATCGCCGTCGGCGTCGCCGGTATCCTGATCTGGCAGCAGCTCCATCCGGCCCCGCCGCCGCCGCCGATCCAGTCGGCGTCGCTGGAGATCCCGCCGAATCCGCCGCCGCCGCCCCCGCCGCCGCCGCGGAACGTGCCCACCCCGCAGCCGCCGCAGCCGCAGCCGCTGTCCGAGGTGCCGCCGATCCCGACGCCGATCCCGACGCCGAACGCGGTGCCGGTGCAGCCGCCGTCACCGCCGCCGATCCCCACCTCGCGTCCGCCCAATCAGGACTCGATCATGGCGGAGTTCCAGGCGAGCATGCGCGCGGCCATCGACGCGGCCAAGGTGTACCCGAAGGAAGCGGTCATGGCCGGTGAGACCGGTACCGTGACGGTGTCCTTCGACTACGTGAACGGCGTGGTGAGCAACATCCATGTGGACAGGTCGAGCGGCTCGCGCGCCATCGACAAGTCGGCCATGCAGGCCGTGCAGAAGGCGGCCATGCCGCCGAAGCCGGCGGAACTGGCGGGTGTCGGCCACTTCGTGATCTTGGTGAACTACAGCCTGGGCGGCTAAGAAAGCCCAAGCTGAAGCGACAATAAAGGCCCGCCTAATGGCGGGCCTTTTCTTTATCTGATGAAAATCGGCGATATCCTTGCCGGCCTTCCTGGGCCGCTCCCGACCCTGCCTTCCTGGCAGAGCGTTCGGCCGTTTAGCGGCCTCTTATCCCTCTCGGTCATTAATTCTTGTAGTTGATGATGATATTGACTCGACGGTTTTCCTGCTCACCTTCCAGGCTTGTGTTGTAAGCGAAGCGGCGCGTCTGGCCGAATCCCTCCGCCGTCAGGCGTGAACGGGCGATGCCGAAGTTTTTCACCAGGTAGTCGACCACGTTCTGGGCCCGGTCCTGGGACATCTTCATGCTGGAAGCGGCGTTGGTCTGCAGGTTTCCGGTATGGCCTTCCACCGTCGCCGTGACGCTGGGGTTCGCTTTCAGGAAGTCCGCGACTGTGCGCAGATCGTCGTTGTATATCGGCTTGACGTCGCTCTTGTCGGCATCGAAATCGATATACATGGCCATGGTCATGCGCGCGGGCTTCACTGTCAGGCCGGTTATATCCGTAGCGCAGGCGATGACCGCGTCTATGCGCCGGTTGGCGCGCCGGCCTTCCTCGGTGTCATTGCTGGCGATGGGACGAGTCTCGCCGTACCCGACTGCGGACAGTCTGGATGCGGCAATGTGGGAGTTATCCTCGAGATAGGTGACCACGCTGTCAGCCCGTGCCTGCGACAACTTGAGGTTGTCCGCGGATGACCCGACGTTGTCGCTGTGGCCTTCGATCACGGCGGTAGTTGAAGGATACTTGGTCATGAAGGTACCCACCACCGACATCTTCTCCTTCTCCTGGCGCTGGATGTCGTCCTGGTTTATCTCGAATTGGATGTCGAGGATGCTGCAGTATTCCTGGGTCTTGGCCGCTACCGGTACGATGACCAAGGCCGGTTTCGGGGCCGGAGCCGCCGCTGGCGCAGGCGTGATCGCTGCCGTGGTGGAATCGCCGGAACTGCCGCCGAAGCGCATCAGCACGCCGACCGACAACAGATTGATGTCGCCCTTCTGGCCCACCCCCGGGTTGACCCGGTAGCGCTCCATTTCGAGGCGTCCGCCGAACCTATTGGTGAAATCATATTGCAGGCCGAAGCCGAACTTGTAGCTGAACTGGGTCTTGCTCGGGTTCGAATCGATCACCGTCACGAGTCCCGTACCATTGAAGCTGTCCTTCGCCTGTACGTAGTCCACACCGAATCGCGCGAACCCCGAGAACCTATCGGTGAAAGGCAGCATGCCCACAGCGTCGAAATTGACGCCCTTTACCCTCATCTCACCGGTAAGAGTGCCCGTCGGGAGGGTCGTGGCAGTGAAACCGAATTGACCTAGGTCGAAGTAACCGCCTTCGAGGGCGAAGTTCTGGTTGAACTTGTAGCCGCCGAAGATCTTGTAGCCGAAGTGATGGTCGTCGTCGCTGAGGGTGGTAGTGGTGAAACCGGCACCCAAGAGGTCGTTAGTCACACGGCCGTCGTCGATCTTGGCCCGTGACTGGCCGATATTCAGGCCGCCGTACCAATAGGAGTCGTCGGTCAGGGACGGCACCGGAGCGTCCGCGAAAGCGAGCGGGCTCGCGAGGGCCGTTAACACCGCCATGCTCAGGGTCCTTGAAGCGAGTCTCGATCTCATGTTCTTCTCCATAAATTTTCTTCCTCAGGTATCAAGTCTTGGGTCTGTCGCCGGTGTCGCGGCAGTCAAGCCGCCGGCCTCACGGCGGGCAGCCATTGCCGGGTATCGAGACCACATTGGAATCGAATATGAGCGCGCCGCTGACGCTGATGCTGCCGGTCCAGGCGCCCGCCATCATGCGGCCGCAGGAGCTGGCACCGGTCTTCATGGTGATGTCGAAGGCCGAGAGCACGTTGCCGTTGAACTGCGCCTGCACGCCGATGGTCGCGGAGCTGCCGACCGACCACCATACGTTGGACGCCTTGGCACCGTTGATCAGGAGCACGCGTGCATGGGTTGCGATCGAACCGTCCGCCACCGTCAGTGCGCTGCCTGCCTGGAAGACGAAGACAGCGTTGCCATCGCCCTGGGCATCCAGAGTGATGTCGTTGGCAATATCAATTGTCGATGCGGAGGTATACACACCTGGGGTGAAGTAGTTCTGCCCGAGCACCCTTGCGCTGCCGGTCGGCGCGCCAAGCGACAGGTTCGCAAGCGTCGTGCCGGTATTGAGCGAACAAGCCGCAGCCGGTCGTCCTGGGAAACAGGTGCTGAGGAAGGCGTGGTTCAGATCCGCCTCGATCGCTGCCGAATCGGTGGTGTTCGGGAAGGTGTTGGTGATCACCTGCCCGTTGAGTACCGGCGGGGCACCGCCACACAGGCCGAAGGTGCCGTTGTTCGGAACGCTCACCGCGTTGCAAGTGAAGTTAGGGTCCAGCACCACATTACTGTTAATCGTCGTGATCGGCGCGGTGATGGTGTTGGTGACGCCGTGCGTCGCGGCATCGGCAAAAGGTGTGGCGAGACCCATGGCGATCTGTGCCGTGCAGATGCCGGTGGCCGGACCTGCAGTGAAACTCCAGGTCTTGTCCTTAGCCAGGCTATTGGCCGGGATCGCCAGATCTTTGACGCCATTCTTGCCGCTCAGGATGGTGACCAGGTACTTGGAGCCGTTGACTAGCGGGTTGAGGGGAGTGAAAGTCGCCAGGCGCCCGGTGTTGGCGGAGTCCAGCGAGACCGTACCGGCGACTGGCGTGAAGGCCGGTCCCACACCCGTCATGCTGAAGGTGGTGGTGGTGATGCTCAGCGGGTCCATCTTCAGGCCGGAGGGCACGCTGAAGGTGGCATTGACGGTCGAGTCCGGACATACAGCGATTTCGGTATCGGAGGGGTTGGTGGACAGCACCGACACGGGCTTGCCAGCGGTGGCAGCCACGGTCTTGAACGTCCATACATAGTCGCTGGCTGCAGGCAGAGCGGCCTGGTTGCCCGCCAATTTGTTGCCGGCGAGATCGGTGGCAGCGGAGGTGATGGTGGCGGTATAAGTCTCGCCGACCGCCAGCACTGTGTCAGGCGTGAAAACCGCGGTCTTGCTGCCGACGGCATAGCTCACGGTGCCTTTCGGTGACACGCAAGGCCCGGAGCAAGTGACCGTGAAGCTGCCGGCAGCGATGGTCAGGGGAGCCATGTCCTCAGTGAACGCAGCGGTGATCGCGGCGTTGCTGGGCACGCCTTGGGTGGGGCCCGGGGTAGTGGTGCCAGGAACCGTCAGCGTCACGCTCGGCCGGGTGGCATCCGCCACCAGACCGGTGGTGAAGTGCCAGATGAAGGATTTCGCCAGGGACAGACCAGAAGCAAGGCTGGTCGCGCCCGTGATGGTCGCTGTGTAGACGGTGTCCTTCTCGAGGTTGGTCGCCACCGGTAGGGTGAAGGTGGCGATGCGGTGCGTCGCATCGAGGGTCACGGTGCCGTTGGGGCTCACGCAGGGTGAAGCGCAGGTCAGGGTGAAGCTTGCAGCGCCCGTGAACGCAGCTACCGGCTCACTGAGTTCCGCCGTCACGATGTTGAGGTTGATCGCCACGCCGACTGCTTTGTTGAGCGGTGCCACTGCGGTCACGGTTGGTGCGATCCGGGCGATGTCGCCGCCGAGGATGGGGTCCTGCCCGCCGCATGCGGCCAGCAATGTGCCGACCAGGATGGCCGTCGCCAAGGTGATGGCGTTTGAATAAGTTGTGATCTTGCTCATGATTCTGTCCGTGCCCTATGTGATCGGCAATGTACGGGCGATGTCCGCATACCGTGCCTTACGCACGCCGATGGCGATGCGCTGGTTTTTAAGTGGGTCTTTACGCCGCGCGAGCATCTGCTTCTGCATGGAAACATTCTGTTCGTTGCCGCACATTAGGATAAAGACCCGATATGTGCGTCAACGCACATAGCGGTGCGGCTATGGGCTAGAGGATGATCTAGGCAGATTTAGACGCGGGGAGCAGTTGGATGCGAAGTGTCGCGGGAGGGGCGCAAAGCGTGGAGAGTTTTCCGCAAGGTCTCCGATTCGAATTCGGCGGTTCTCGCAGACCCTTATTGCCAAAAGCTTAGCACGGGCATTGCTCCCCAAACCGGCGGTTTCGCCGGGAGATTCCGCCTCTGGATTCCGTAGCGCGACCTATACTTCAGGTGTGTGACCGGTATGGGTTCCTCACTGAGGAGGTTACGCGTGGCACAGAAATCCGTCTTCGTAGAAGGGCTCTTCACTCTCCGCAACCTGCGTTCTGCGGGCACCGCCGCGGTCATCGAGGCGGCCATCGCCCTCGCTGTGACCGGCATCCTCGTCTAGCAGCAATTGCAGCCGCCGCCGGCCTTGCCGCCACGGATATCGGATCCGATCGTCGATTTCACCAAGCCGATACCGCCGCTGCAGCACAGTGAGGCCGTGCCGCAACCCCCGCTGCACCAGGACCTGTCGCAAGTGCCGCCGATCCCGACGGACATTCCGACGGAGAAGACGCTGCCGGTGCAGCCACCGCCACCGCCCCTGACGCAGGGACAGCGGTCCCAGCCGGAAGGCTTGGTCAGCGAGTTCAGCATGAATATGTTACGGGCCATAAACGGCCAAGAAGGTGTATCCGAGGGTGTCGCTGCTCAAGGGTGAGACGGGCGAGACCGTGGTCTCCTTCGACTATATGGACGGCGTGGTGAGCAATATCCACGTGGACAGGTCCAGCGGCTCGCGTGAACTCGACCAGGCGGCCGTCCAGGCCGTGCAGAAGGCAGTATTGCCGCCGAAGCCTGCGGAGCTCGCGGGCGTCAGCCACTTCGTGTTCCACCTGGAGTTCGCTCTGGGGGAGCCGAGGTAGCGGCGGACGGGCTGCCGGGAGCAGCCCAGGAGGAGGGCAGGGAAGCGCCTCACAGCATCGCTGATGGGGACAAGCCGCCAGCCTCAGGGCTGGCGGCTTTTTGTCCAAGCGGGATGCCTTGCCTTCCGTGTCGCGGGAATAGCGGTGTATATTGCGGGGTCTGGACCCATGCACCCGTCATGCGGTGCGATTCAGGAGCGACACCATGCGTACTTTCCTCGGTTCCGTCCTACTGGCTTCCGCCCTCGTGTTCCAGGCCTCGGCCCAGGCGGACGGTTTCACCGTCAGCACCCCGGCGTTCAAGGATGGCGGGACCATCTCCATGACGCAGGTGTTCAACAGCTTCGGCTGCACCGGCGGCAACCACTCGCCGGAACTGTCCTGGTCTGGCGCGCCCGCCGGGACCAAGAGCTTCGCCGTCACCATCTATGATCCGGATGCGCCCACCGGCAGCGGCTTCTGGCATTGGACCGTGTTCAACATCCCGGCCAGCGTGACCCATCTGCCGGCCGATGCCGGCGGCGAGAAGGGCACGGGCCTGCCCGCCGGCGCCATCCAGGGCCGCACCGATTTCGGCTTCTCCCATTTCGGCGGTCCCTGTCCGCCGGCGGGCGATGCCCCGCACCATTACCAGGTGACGGTGTATGCGCTGAAGACCGACAAGTTCGATCTGGACGCGAACGCTCCCGGCGCGCTGGTCGGCTTCTACATCCACATGAACACGCTCGGCAAGGCCAGCATCACGGGGCTTTTCGGCCGCAGCAAGTGACGAGATGATGGATTCCCCGGTCAGGCCTCGCCTGACCGGGGATATTCACTAGGCGATGGGGTTCGCCTTTAACCGCTCCGGCATCCGCCGGAGCTGATGACTCCTACTGGATACCTCAACTGGCGTTCAGGAGGAGTTTTCTATGTGGAACTATGTTGCTGTCGCTTTGGGCGGCGCCCTCGGTTGTTGCGCGCGCCTCGGCGTGAACCAGCTGGTGCATGAACGCTACGGCCAGGGTTTCCCGCTGGCCACGCTCATCATCAACGTGTCCGGCTGTCTGCTCATGGGCTTCCTGTTCTTCTTCACGCTGGAGCGGGTGAGCATCAGCCCCACGCTCAGGCTCGCCATCATCACCGGCGGACTCGGCGGCTTCACCACCTTCTCCGCCTTCGGCATCGAGACGCTGCTCCTGGTGGAGGACGGCAAGGCGGGCTATGCCGCGCTCTACGTGGGGCTGTCGGTTGTGTTGGGCTTGGCGGCGGTGTTCGCCGGTGCATGGCTGGTGCGCAGCCTGTGAACGACGTCGCGCGCAAGAAAGCCCTGCGCTTCGTCATAAGCCTCGGGATCGTCAGCCTGTTCGCCGACTTCACCTATGAAGGCGGGCGCAGCATCGTCGGACCTTACCTCGCCACTTTGGGCGCCAGTTCCCTGTTCGTAGGCGTGGTCGGAGGCCTAGGCGAATTCCTGGGTTACCTGATGCGCCTGTTCTCGGGCCGCTTCGTGGACCGGACCCACCGCCATTGGACGGTGATGGCGGCCGGCTACACCGTCAACCTGATGTCGGTGCCGCTCCTGGCGCTCGCCGGCAACCCGTGGTTCGCGGGGTTCCTGGTGTTCAGCGAGCGTCTGGGCAAGGGCGCGCGGGTGCCGCCGCGGGATGCCTTGCTGTCCCGCGCCGGCCGCGAACTGGGTCATGGCTTCGCCTTCGGCGTGCATGAGGCCCTGGACAAGACCGGCGCGGTGCTGGGCCCGCTGCTGGTGGCCGCTGCCGTCGCCTGGTCCGGCTATCGCTTAGGCTTCGCCGTCCTCGCGGTGCCGGCGTTCCTGGCGCTCCTGTTCCTGCTGCGCGCGCGCGGGGTCGAACCCGAACCGGCTCACAAGCACGCTGTCGCCGGCGATGCGCATTTCGATGCACGCTATTATCTTTATCTCGCCTTCTCGGTTGTCTCGGTGTTCGGGTTCGCGCAGTACATCCTGGTGGCCTATCACCTGCAGGCGGCCCATCGGCTCGCGCCGGCGCTGATCCCCGTGCTGTATGCCGTGGCCATGGGCGTGGATGCCCTGGCGGCGCTGCTCGGCGGCCGTGTCTTCGACCGCCATGGGTTGAAGGTGCTGGTGGTGCTGCCGCTGCTGTCGCTGCCGGCAGTCCCGCTCCTGTTCCTGTCCAGCACGCCCGCTTATATCTGGCTGGGCGCCGTGTTCTGGGGCGCGGCCCTCGGCGTGCAGCAGAGCACGGTGCGCGCGGGCGTCGCGATGCTCACACCCGAGCACAAGCGCGGGACCGCGTACGGCATATTCGATTCCGCCTTCGGGCTGGCCTTGCTCCTGGGCAGCATGCTGCTGGGCGCCCTCTACGGGCGGAGCGTGGAGACACTGGTGATCGTGGCGGTGGCGTTCCAGGTGGCGGCCTTGCCGCTGCTCTTCCTCACCCTGCGCGCCAAGAAGGCTTCAGCGGCTTAGGCGCTCAAGGACATTGCTTGCCGGGTTCCGGCTTGCAGGGCTTGGGGCGGGGCTGGCGCCGGTGCTTCGGCGGCGGATGGGGAGCAGGCACCGGCTCCGGCGGCTTGGCCGGCGGAGGCGGCGCGACCGGTACCGGCACCGGTTGGGGCACCAGCACCACGCCGGTGCCGGGGTAATAGGGATACTCGTAGCCCGGGTAGTAGGGATCCGGCACCAACTGGGGCGACGGTTCGCAGGGCGGATACTGCGGCATGTCCACCGCGCAGCCATGCAGCGTGGACGGGGCCCTAGCCGGCTGCGAGGGATTGGAGGAGCAGGCAGCCAGGGCCAGGGCGATGCAGCCCAGCTTCAGGCCAGCGGTGAGAGCGGAAGAAGGTCGCATGGGAGCACTATAACGCGGCATCGCGACGCCGGCTGACCGGTTGAAGACGACACATTTCGCCCCCATTTGATCCCGATACCTTTCTCCAGGAGCAAGCATGACCCGGTCCGAGAACGCCGATTCCCCGCGCAGCGTGGCGCGCATCGTCACCAGCATCCGTACCCGCGAGGGCGGCGGCTTCATCGTGCACCGCCCGTTCCCCACCCAGATGCTCATGGATTTCGATCCCTTCCTTCTCCTGGACGAGATGGGCCCGGTGGACTACGCCCCGGGCCAGGCGGTGGGCGCGCCGGACCATCCGCACCGCGGCTTCGAGACCGTCACCTACGTGCTGGAAGGCAAGATGCAGCACAAGGATTCCCACGGCCATGCGGGCTCCCTCGGGCCCGGCGACGTGCAGTGGATGACCGCCGGCGCGGGTGTGGTGCATTCCGAGATGCCGGAGGCGGGCTTCACCGCGAAAGGCGGCCGCATGCACGGCTTCCAGATCTGGGTGAACCTGCCGCGTAAGGACAAGCTCATGAAGCCCCGTTACCAGGAACTGCCGGATGCCGGCATCCCGGTGGCCCTGAGCGCGGACGGCAAGGTGAAGGTGAAGATCGTGGCCGGCGAGTCGCTGGGCAAGAGAGCGGCCATAGACACGCGCACACCGATAGCTTTCCTGCACATGACCCTGCAGCCGGGCGGCAGCATCGACCAGCCTCTGCCGGCCAACTACAACGCCTTCGCCTTCCTCATCTCAGGAGAAGGGGAGTTCGGCGCGGGTGCCACCAAGGCTTCGGCGCACCAGATGGTCATATTCGGGAACGACGGTGCCGTGGCGAAGATCAAGAACAGGGAGGACTCGAAAGAGACCTTGGAATTGCTATTGCTCGCGGGCGTGCCGCTGAATGAGCCGGTGGTGAGATATGGGCCGTTCGTCATGAACACGGAGGCGGAGATACACCAGGCGATAAAGGATTATCAGCAGGGGAAGATGGGGGAGATTGATTTTTGATGGCGGTTGAGAAGCACAATAAGTTAGATATCGCGGCTCGCCAACTTGAGGCTGCTGTGCATCTTTATTTGGGAGGCGGGGATCGCTATTCCGTTATAACGTTGGCTGGGGCTGCAAACTCTATTTTGACAGCACTTGTGCTTAAAGCCGGTAAAGAGCCCTTTGCTGATTTTGCAAGGCGCGCGCATGAAGCAATAAAGGGATCAATGCCCTCGCGCGGCAAGTTTATGAGCCATCTCAATAAAGTGCTGGGTATAAATGCTCTAAAACATATGGATCAAGGAGATGACGAGGTCGTAGAATTTGATGCGGAGAAATCAGCGCGCGATGCTGTTCTCATCGCCTTATCTAATTATCGTAAGCTGACGGGGAAAGATGAAGAATTCATGTTCGCCTTTTTCCAGCGTCTACACGATGATATGCCTCCTGAAGAAAGGGGGGAGGTGCAGAAGCAATACGAGAATCGACCTGAGAAAATGAAGAAGGGTCCGAAGATGTTTAGTGACTAAGGGAGGGGCTAGACGTAAAGAAACGCACCTCGATATATTTGACTGCTGTGGCCCGGGCGGTGGCTGTCACAAAAGATTCATAGAGGGGGGAGGGTAAGAAGTTAAATCGAATGAGAGGGGGGGGGGGCTAGACCCTTGGATTCAGCCTAGTCAGTATTGTCATCCTCGAACCGATTGTTGAGCAGAAATCAGATTGCTAAGAATGATTTTCCATTGTCATAGCAGGTTATATCCCCGTCCGAAGAGATTTTTATCGCCAGACCATAGTGCGAAAAGCCAATTGCTGCTTTCGTCCGGCTACCTTCAGCGGGAGAAACATTCCCTCTCTTCTTGGGTTGCAGCACAGCGCCATAGGCGAGTAGCTTGCCAGTGTTGCTAACGATGGCAGCGCCATCGAGCCCAATTAATTCGACAAAAACTCGTCGTGATATTTCATGGATGCTTTTGGAGGTAATTGCATCATCTAAATATTTGTCTAGGCGCTGCCTCGACTTATGCCCGATACGGTCGCCCTTTAAGACTGATTTGCCCAAGTGGGCTTTATTTCCAACTAGACCAATCAACCCACCTGTTCGGCGAAATGACACGTCCAAAGCGGCTCGGTATAGAAATCGCACGGCATCACCAATGACTTCTTTTTTTACGTGGCGCGCTCTTGCTCGATCTCTGAGCAAATTCACAATATGGGCGTGATTCCAGTGTTGCCACCGGCCAAATCTATAAGAAAATTTTAGAGAGGTGGAATCGAATATGAGTATATCGCCCTGTCTGGTGAGGCATATCCCTATATTTCCATCAACGCAATGATGCGCAATATATTCGCACCACTCTGGGTAGTAATAATCTTTATGGTTTCTTATTTTTTCTGAAGGTAATTTTATATCTTCAAATCTAATAAGGTGACCTGTTCTGGAGAGGCGATAGGCGGTTCGAAAACCATCCGATAAAGCTCGAATTTTCTTCCTTGAAATGAACTGTCTAGGAAAACCTTCCGTATCGTCAGACCCTCCAGATCGTTTATGGTCAATGATACAGCCAAGCGTTAGAGATTTATTTTCATAACTTTGTTCGGCTAGCTCTCGAATTGACGCAAGTAAGGCAGACAAATTGAATGCAATTTCGTGTTTATCTGCCAAGTGAGCGGAGACTATTTGTTCGTCGAAGACGGATTTGATGGCTGCAATTGATTCATACGAATCGTTCGCATCGTCTCCCACTAAAGTTTTCTCGATTTTTGAGAGTATCCGACTGCAGATATCTTTTTCATTATCATCCATTGTTCGCTTTACGTTGCCAACGCCCACTCCTCGTTTTTTCCCAATCTCGTTCTTTAAACAAAATTCCTTGCCATCTATTTCAAGATGTAAAGAAAGATTCAGTGAGCGTAGCTTCTTGTCCTTATATGTGGCCTTTGTGGTTCCGGATTTATGAACTTTCCAGCGGGATAACTCCGAGTGGGGAAGAATCCGTGGAATGGATAAGAGAGAGAAGTGCAGGAATTCCCAGCCATGCGGTCCCAAAGCGTCCTTGAGTTGGTCCGCTCTGGCACTCTTGCGAAATAGACTAGGTGATCCCTTCCCCATGCTTTGTTTTACCCCTAATGCGCAATGTCGTCTAGGGTTTGAGCGTGGAGTTTAAGTCCAGTATTTCGGCAGAGGCGGCGCGTCCCTCTCGCACATCCCTGTGCTACCGGGACATTAGTGCATCCTTGCACGTCAATCGAACGCCGCTACGCGGGTTCGATGCCCACCCAACTCTCCAAGAGCGAAGCAAAAAAATGGCCACCCAAGAGGGTGGCCATTTTTTGCTTCGTTTGGTGGAGGCGGCGGGAATCGAACCCGCGTCCGTAAGTGATCCGCCCTTAGACCTACATGCTTAGCACACGTCGTTGTTTTAACTGGCGGCTACCCGACGGGCAGGGAAAACCGACAGCGATTCCGGTATTTTTAACCGTCCGGCGCCGGATGCACCGTACAGCGGTCTTGTGAGCACGACCTCTGAAGCGACACCGAAGTGTCTCTGGACGCACAAGCACGGCTCCAGTCAGAGGCTAGCCGGGATTAGGCGGCTAGGGCGTAGTTGCTATCGTTCGCAGCTAAGCGTTTTTGCAAGACAGTTTAACGAGGAATCATGCACCTCGGCATGCACTTCAGGTTTCACGACCCACGTCGAAGCCAAGTCGCCCCCAAATGCAGGAGTCATTCTACAGTATCGGAGATATGGCCGTTTCCGGCCTGGGACAAGGCCTTATGTGTGCCTCAAGAGCCGGCCCTTCTGGCGCTTCCAGTCCCGTTCCTTCTCGGTGGCCCGCTTGTCGTGGGCCTGCTTGCCCTTGGCCAGGCCGATCTCGAGCTTGGCCCGGCCCTTGCTCCAGTACATGGCCGTCGGGACGATGGTGTAGCCCTTGCGTTCCACGGCGCCGATGAGCCGCGCCAGCTGCTCCCGGTGCAGCAGGAGCTTGCGGGTGCGGGTCGGGTCCGGATGGATGTGGGTGGAGGCGGTCATGAGCGGGGTGATGAGGGCGCCCAGGAGGAAGGCTTCCTCGTCCTTGATGATCACGTAGCTCTCGGCGATCTGGACCTTGCCGGCGCGCAGGCTCTTCACTTCCCAGCCTTCCAGGGAGATGCCGGCCTCGAAGCGGTCCTCGATGAAGTAGTCGAAGCGAGCGCGCTTGTTGAGCGCGATGGTGGACTGGCCCGGCTTCTTGTCGTCCTCTTTCTTCGCCATGCGGCCATTATATAGAGCCGGTGGGTTAGGTGCAGGGATGCACCTAACGCGGATCAGGCTTTAGCCTGATTCGACGGAGGCGAGTACGGGCGTGGACCGGGCTCGCCGAGGTCCGAGAAACCTGGGATGGTTTCTCGGACTGGGAATGGAGCGGCGCTAGGCGGTTGTACCCGATGGTCCCATGCCGCAAAATTACGCTATGGATAAAATGACTGGGCCATATCTATGCGCCGCGTGAACAAGAGCGCGCTCGTCCCTTACCCGGCGGCCGATATGTATGGGCTCGTGAACGACGTGGCCCGCTACCCGGAGTTCCTGCCCTGGTGCCGCGGCTCGCAGGTGCTGGAGGAGAGCGAGACCCTGATGCGCGCGCGGTTGGACCTCACACGGGGCCGGTTCAGCCGGAGCTTCACCACGCGCAACTACCTGACCCCCGGCAGCGCCATCACCATGACCCTGGAGGACGGACCCTTCAAGCACCTGGAGGGCCGCTGGCAGTTCACGGACCTGGGGCCGGAAGGCTCCAAGGTGGTGCTGGACATGGAGTTCCAGTTCGACAGCATGCTGCTGGACATGGTGGCGGGTCCGGTGTTCGAGGACATCTGCAACTCGCTGGTGGACGCCTTCATCCGCCGCGCGACGGCCCTGCATGGCGGCTGAGGCCATCCGGGTGGAGGTCTGCTACGCCCGGGAGGAGGTGCAGGCCATGGTGGCGCTGACGCTGCCCGCCGGCAGCACGGCGCGGCAGGCGGCGGAGGAGTCCGGTCTCGGGGCGCGGTTCCCGGAGATCGATCTCGCGGTGATGCCGCTCGGCATCCGGGGCAAGCGCGTCGAAGCAGGACACGTGCTGGAAGAGGGCGACCGGGTGGAGATACTGAGGCCACTTACAGCCGATCCCAAGGAGACGCGCCGACGGCTCGCCCGCAAGGGTAAAACGATGGGCCGACGCAGCTAGGCTTTCGCTTCGGCCTTGTTGGAGCGCCGGAGCGGGATCTCCTTGAGGAAGAAGGTGGAGACCAGGATCACGCAGATCAGTCCCGCCGCCACGTAGAAGATGTGGCTGAGGGCCGCCGGCATGCCGAGCACCGGTGTCTGGGCCGCCAGGATGCTGCCGTACACCGCCACGCCCACCGAACCTGCCATCAGGCGCATGAAATAGACCATGGACGTGACCACGCCCAGGCTCTGCACCGGCGCGGCGTTCTGCACGGCGATGTTGTAGATGGGCATGCATATCGCCAGGCCGAAACCCGTCAGCATGGAATAGAGCAGCAGGGCGAGGCGGGAGACCTCCGCCGTGGTCTGGGCCAGCAACAGGCAGCCCAGCACGCCGATGGCGGCACCCGCGAGGGCCAGGTAGCGGTAGCGGTGGATCTTGCCCACCAGCAGCCCCGTGGCGGTGGCGGTGATGCCGAAGGTGGCGGTCAGGGGCAGCAGGATCTCGCCGCTCAGCTGGGCGCTGGTGTGCAGCACGCTCTGCATGAACAGCGGCACGAACAGCGTGACGCTGTAGATGGCGGCCATGGAGAGCGCGGTGTTGAGCAGGCCGATGGCGATGATGGAGTCCTTGAACACCGGCAGCGGCACGATGGGGTGCGCGGCCCTGGTCTCCACGAACAGGAACACGCCCACGAAGGCCGCGCCCAGCGCCAACAGGCCCAAAGTGGTGCCATCCCAGCCGCCTTTCTCGCCGATGTCGTGCAAGGCCAGCAGCATGGGCACCACGCCGAGCGCGAGGGTCAGCGCGCCCCAGTAATCGATGCGGAAGTCCTCGACCTTGGTGCGCTGGATGCGCGGGAAGTAGCGCCACGTCACCGCGGCGCCGATGAGGCCCACCGGCAGGTTGATGAGGAACACGTAGCGCCAGCCGGGTCCGTCGGCGAGGTAGCCGCCCAGCACCGGACCGATGACGCTGGCCAGCACCGAGAGGGTGGAGAGCAGGCCGATGGCGCGGCCGCGCTTCGCCGGCGGGTAGAGGTCGGCGATGGTGGTGGTGGCCGCGGCCTGCATCAGGCCGGCGCCCAGGCCCTTCACGGCCCGGAACACGATGAGTTGGGTCATGGAACCGGCCACGCCGCAGAGCGCGCTGGCGGCGGTGAACCAGAGCATGCCGATGATGAGCACGCGCTTGCGGCCGTACACGTCCGAGAGCTTGCCGCCGATGGGCAGCATCACGGTGGAGGCGATGAGGTAGGCGCTGAACACGCCGGAGTAGCTGCTGAAGCCGTGCAGGGAGCGGACGATGGCCGGCATGGCCGTGGCCACGATGGTCTGGTCGAGGGCGCCCATGAAGATGGCGGTGAGCACGCCCACCATGGTGAGGGCTACCGCTCGGGGTTCGAGTTCGTGGAAGCGGATGCGGGGCTTATCCAGTCGACTCGATCCTGGCTGGAGAGAGGTTGATGCTAAATCAGAGTGGAGGCGGCGGTGAATTTTCGCCGGGCGAATCCGGCAGTTCCGAAGCGTCTTTCACGGTCGGCATCTGCAGCTGCTGTTCCTTGTTCTTCACTTCCGGCTGGTCGATGCGGGTGACCTTGCCGCCGTCGAAGTAGACGATGACATGCCAGTTCTGCTCGGGGTCGCCGTTGTTCGGGTTCACGTACCGCAGGTAGTCCCAACGGTTCGGATGGAAGGGGTCCAGCACCATCGGCTTGCCCAACACGAACTGCACCTGGGTCTGGCTCATGCCCACCTTCACCAGGGCGATCTTGTCGTCCGAAAGGAAGTTGCCCTGGCGGATCTCGGGCTTGAAGCAGCCGGAGAGGCTCAAGGCGGAAGCGGCGAGTAGGAAGAGGGGCAGGGCGCGCATGCGTTGAGCCAGGTTGCGTTGCTTGACTGGGGGAGCATAATACCTGACAGCCCCGCCATTAACTACCCGTGAAGCCCGTGAGCCAAGCCTCAGCCGAGAACCAGGAACTGCGCAACGCCGGCCTCAAGGTCACGCTGCCGCGCGTCAAGATCCTCGAGATACTGGAGCGCAGCAACCCCCGGCACATCAGCGCGGAAGACATGTACAAGGCCCTGCTGGAGTCCGGGGAGGACATCGGCCTCGCCACGGTCTACCGGGTCCTGACCCAGTTCGAGACCGCCGGCCTCGTGACCCGCCACCACTTCGAGGGCGGCCATTCGGTGTTCGAGCTGAACCAGGGCGCCCACCACGACCATATCCTGTGCGTGAAATGCGGGCGGGTGGATGAGTTTGTGGATGCGGAGATCGAGTCGCGCCAGAAGAAGATCGCCAGCGCCAAGGGCTATGAGATGACCGACCATTCCTTGTACATCTACGGCATCTGTTCAACCTGCCGCAAGACTCTTAAGTAACCCAAAAGCTACTGCGTTTGCCATAGCTTCGTTGCGCTTCGGGCTCGCAGTCGGTCACGTACACTCAGAGTACGCTCCCTCTTGCTCGCCTCGCGCGCCTCACTCTGGCTGCGCTCGTTACGCTTTTGGGTCGATCGTAGTTCTTAACTAGCCCGTCGCTCGGGCAATCATTTCGCGGGCGTGCTTGCGGGTTATCTCTGTGATCTCGACGCCGCCCAGCATCCGTGCCAGCTCTTCCACCTGGGATTTCTTGTCCAGGGATTCGATCTGGGTGAGGGTGTTCTGGCCTTTCACCTGCTTCGCCACCCGGAAGTGCTGATGGGCCTGTGAGGCCACCTGGGGCAGATGGGTGACGCAGAGCACCTGGCGCTTGGCGGCGAGGGCCCTGAGCTGCCGGCCTACGATCTCGGCCACGCCACCACCGATTCCGGCATCCACTTCGTCGAACACCATGGAGGGGATGGCTGCCGACTGTGCGGCGATCACCTGGATGGCGAGGGAGATGCGGGAGAGTTCGCCGCCGGAAGCGACCTTGGCGAGCGGCTTCTCCGGCTGGCCCTTGTTGGCGCTCACCATGAACTCCACCTGGTCCACGCCGCGGGGCGTGAAGCGGGCGGCGTCCGGCACGCTGACTTCGATGCTGAACTTGCCGCCGGCCATGCCCAGTTCCTGCATCACGGCAGTCACCTTCTTGCCGAGTTCAGCGGCGGTCTTCACGCGCTTCCCGTGCAGCTCGTCGGCGGCTTTCTTATAAGAGGTCTCAAGGCGCTTCAGTTCCGCTTCCAGGTCCTGCAGCGCCACGTCGGAGTTCTCGAGGGTCTTGAGTTCGGTCTGCAGCGCGTCGAAGCGCTCCAGCAGGTGCTCGGGCTCGATGCGGTGCTTGCGGGCGAGGTCGTGGATGGAGGCGAGGCGGTTCTCCAGCCAGTCGAGCCGCTTCGGGTCCATGTCCAGGTCCGCGAGATAGTTACGCAGGGCGTCCGCTGCTTCCGAGATCTGCACTTCCGCTTCCGCGAGGGTGCGGCGGATGGCTTCGAACTTGGGTTCCAGTTCGCTCGCGGCGTCCAGGGCGGCGAGGGCGCGGCTCACCCGCTGGTGGGCGGTGCCTTCCTCGGCTTCATACAGGGAATCGAGGGTGCTTTGGGCCGTCTCCAGCAGTTTGCCGCCGTGGGCGAGGCGCTTGTGCTCCGCGTCCACCGCCTGAACTTCGCCGGGCTTCAGTGCCAGGGCCGAGAGTTCGGAGACCTGATGGCGCAGCATCTCGATACGGGAATCCCGGTCGCCGGCGGCGGCACGCAGGGTGCTGAGCCGGTCGTGGGCGATCTTCCAGTCCGCGTGCAGCTTCGCCGTGGTCTGCAGCAGCGGTGCATGCTCGCCGTAGGCATCCAGCAGGGCCATCTGCGCCACGGGCCGCATGAGCGATTGATGCTCGTGCTGGCCGTGGATGTCCAACAGCGACTCGCCGAGTTCCTTGAGGGACTGGAGCGGCACGCTGCGGCCGTTGATCTGGGCGCGGGAGCGGCCATCCTTGCCCACCACGCGGCGCAGGATGCACTGGCCGTCGTCCGCCAGGTCGTTCTCCTCGAGCCAGGCGGCGGCGTCCTTCGCGTCCTTCAGGTCGAACTCGGCGCTCATCTCGGCCTTCTCGCTGCCGTGGCGCACCACACCGGCGTCGGCCCGGTCGCCCATGATGAGCCCGAGCGCGTCCACCAGGATGGATTTGCCCGCGCCGGTCTCGCCGGTGAGCACGGTCATGCCCGGTTTGAATTCCAGTTCCAGCGTGTCGATGATGGCGAAGTCGCGGATGAGGATGTGCGTCAGCATCGCCGTCAGTGCTTGTCCGGGTGGTGGTTGGCGCGCCCGCCCCAATGGAGCTTGGTGCGCAGGATCGTATAGTAATCGTAACCGCGCGGATGGATGAAGGAGAGGCGCCGTTCGGCGCGCCGCACCTGCACCCGCTCGCCGGTCTCCAGCATCTCAGCGTGCTGCCCGTCCCAGGTCACCTGGGCGCGGCCGCCGTGGGTGTCGCCGATGCGGATCTCGATGACGCTGTTCCCTGCCACCACGATGGGCCGGTCGCCCAGGGTGTGGGGGCAGATGGGCACCAGCGCGATCGCATCCATCGCAGGGTGGACAATCGGCCCGCCGCCGGAGAGGGCATAGGCGGTGGAGCCGGTGGGCGTGGCCACCACGATGCCGTCGGCCCGGTAGGCGCAGACGAAGTGGCCGTCCACATAGGTCTCGAACTCGATGAGCCGGCCGCCGTCGGACTTGTGCACCACCACGTCGTTGAGCGCGGGACGCGCCGCTTCGGCCCGGCCGTCGCGCAGGGCCTGGCCCTGCAGCACCAGCCGTTCCTCGGAGCTGTACTCGCCCTTCAGGATGGCGGCGATGTCGTGCTGCACCTGATCCGGGGTGATGTCCGCCAAGAAGCCAAGACGCCCAAGATTCACCCCCACCAAAGGGATAGGTCGCGCCGTCACCGCGTGGGTGGCCTTCAGCAGGGTGCCGTCGCCTCCCACCACGATGAGGAGATCGGCCTTGGCGGCGAGGGCCGCGATGGGCAGCACCTGGATGCCGGTGGAGGCGGGCAGATCCAGGGCTTCGTCCGCGTAGACCTGGACCTTGGCGAGGCCGAGCTGTTTCGCCAGCCGGACCGCCATCTCCGTGACCTGCGGGTCGGCCAAGCGGCCCATGAGGCCTACGGTGGAGAAGCGGGGAGTCATAGGGTCGGCACGTTAGCATGGGCCTCGCGCCGCGCCAACGGCCATTCTGAGCATGTGCGCCTAAGTCCTTGACAGGAAAGGGTACAGGTGCATAATTCTGACTTAGCACTCCAGCAATAGGAGTGCCAAGGTCACGCAACCCATTCCGAGCACCATGAGCGCCGACAGCACAGAAAAGGCCCTGAGCGACCGCGCACAATACCTGCTCAAGTCGCTGGTTGAACGTTACATCCGCGACGGCGAGCCGGTGGGCTCCCGCACCCTCTCCAAGGATTCCGGCCTCGACCTGAGCCCCGCCAGCATCCGCAACATCATGGCGGACCTGGAGGAGCTTGGCTTCGTCACCTCACCCCACACCTCCGCGGGGCGCATCCCCACGGTGAAGGGCTACCGGCTGTTCGTCGACACCTTGCTCAAGGTGAAGCCGCTGGACGAGCAGGAAGTGCGCCTCATGCGCAGCCACCTGGACCCGGCCGAGACCAACCCGCAGCAACTGCTCGCTTCCGCTTCCAGCCTGCTCTCCGCCATCACCCGCATGACCGGCGTGGTGACCCTGCCCAAGCGTGAGCACCTCTCCTGGCGCCACATCGAGTTCATGCCCCTCTCTGACAACCGGGTACTGGTGATCCTGGTGCTGAACGACGGCGAGGTGCAGAACCGGGTGCTGCATCTCGAGCGCGGTTACGAGGCCGCCAGCCTCCAGCAGATCAGCAACTACCTCAACAACCATTTCGCCGGGCGCGACATCCATGAGCTGCGTCGCGGCCTCCTGACCGAACTCAACCGCACCCGCGAGTCCATGAACGAGCTGATGCATGCCGCCATCACCATGGCGGACAAGGTGTTCCAGGTACGCGCCGGCGAACCCACCTACATGATGGCGGGCGAGACCAACCTCATGGAGTTCGCCGACCTCTCCGACATGGAGAAGCTGCGCCGCCTGTTCGAGGCCTTCAACCACAAGCGCGACATCCTGACCTTGCTGGACAAGTGCATCGTGGCCGAGGGCGTGCAGATATTCATCGGCGAGGAGTCCGGCTACAAGGTGCTGGACGAGGTGAGCGTGGTGACCGCGCCCTATCGCATGGGCGAGGGCGTGGTGGGCGTGCTGGGGGTCATCGGCCCCACGCGCATGGCCTATGAACGCGTCATACCCATCGTGGATCTGACAGCACGGCTCCTGTCCGCTGCCTTGAATCCGAGGAAGTAAGCCGCAGATTGAGTCAGGACGATCCGCATGCACCGCGGGCAGCCTCGAGGCTGCCCGTGACGTTTACATAAATAGAGGGATGGATGGAGCACATGAACGACGAGCAGACCAAACCTGCCGCTTCCCCCGAGGCTGACGCCAACGCGGCCACCTTGGACCCCGTGCAGGCCCTGCAGGCCGCGCTCGCCGCGGCGGAAGCCAAGGCCAGCCAGAACTGGGACAGCTATCTCCGGGCCGTGGCGGAGCAGGACAACATCCGCAAGCGCGGCCAGCGGGACGTGGAGCAGGCGCATAAGTTCGGCGTGGAGCGCCTCTTGAGCGACCTCGTGCCGGTGAAGGACAGCCTGGAGATGGCGCTGCAGTCCTTGGGTGACAAGCCCGAAGCCGCCGCCCTCGCTACCGGCGTGCAGATGACTTTGAAGCTCCTGGGCTCCGCCCTGGAGCGCCAGGGAGTGAAGGAGATCGACCCCGCCAAGGGAGATGCCTTCGACCCGGAATGGCATGAGGCCATGGCCACCCAGGAATCAGCGGACGTGCCGGCGGACGCGATCCTGCTCACGGTGCAGAGGGGTTATGCCCTCAATGGCCGCCTTTTACGCCCGGCCAGGGTCCTGGTGGCCCGCGCCCCGGCCAAATAAGGGGTCCCGGGGTGGTTTCCGACTTGAAACCGCCCGACATACCCCCACATAGCCCATAACGAATTTTCGAACCTTTTTGGAGCCAAGAGCATGAGCAAGATCATCGGCATCGACCTGGGTACCACCAATTCCTGCGTGGCCATCATGGAGAGCGGTAAGCCCCGCGTCATCGAGAACAGCGAGGGCGACCGCACCACCCCGTCCATCATCGCCTTCACCAAGGACGGCGAAGTGGTGGTGGGCCAGTCCGCCAAGCGCCAGGCCGTCACCAACCCGCGCAACACCCTCTACGCCATCAAGCGCCTCATCGGCCGCAAGTTCAAGGATGACGTGGTGCAGAAGGACATCGCGATGGTGCCTTACGCCATCGTCGGCGCCGAGAACGGCGACGCCTGGGTGGACGTGAACGGCAAGAAGATGGCGCCGCCGGAGATCTCCGCGCGCGTGCTCATGAAGATGAAGAAGACCGCCGAGGATTACCTGGGCGAGCCCGTGACCGAAGCGGTCATCACCGTGCCGGCCTACTTCAACGATTCCCAGCGCCAGGCCACCAAGGACGCCGGCAAGATCGCCGGCCTGGATGTGAAGCGCATCATCAACGAGCCCACCGCGGCGGCGCTCGCCTACGGCATGGACAAGGTCAAGGGCGACCGCAAGATCGCCGTGTATGACCTGGGCGGCGGCACCTTCGACGTCTCCATCATCGAGATCGCGGAAGTGGACGGCGAACACCAGTTCGAGGTGCTCTCCACCAACGGCGACACCTTCCTGGGCGGCGAGGACTTCGACAAGCGCATCATCGACTTCATCGCCGACGAGTTCCGCAAGGAGCAGGGCATCGACGTGCGCACCGATCCGCTCGCCATGCAGCGCCTGAAAGAAGCGGCGGAGAAGGCCAAGATCGAGCTGTCCTCGAACCAGCAGACCGAGATCAACCTGCCTTACATCACCGCCGACGCCAGCGGTCCGAAGCACCTCACGGTGAAGCTCACCCGCGCCAAGCTGGAGTCGCTGGTGGACGACCTGGTCGCCAAGACCATCGAGCCCTGCCGCATCGCGCTCAAGGACGCGGGCCTCCAGGCCTCCGACTTGCAGGACGTGATCCTGGTGGGCGGCCAGACCCGCATGCCCAAGGTGCAGGAGAAGGTGAAGGAGTTCTTCGGCCGCGAGCCGCGCAAGGACGTGAACCCGGATGAGGCGGTGGCCGTGGGCGCCGCGATCCAGGCGGGCGTGCTGAAGGGCGACGTCAAGGACGTGCTGCTCCTGGACGTGACCCCGCTGTCGCTCGGCATCGAGACCCTGGGCGGCGTCATGACCAAGCTCATCGAGAAGAACACCACCATCCCGACCAAGGCGGCGCAGACCTTCTCGACCGCGGATGACAACCAGACCGCGGTCACCGTGCACGTGCTGCAGGGCGAGCGCGAGATGGCGCGCGACAACAAGTCGCTGGGCCGCTTCGACCTGGCGGACCTGCCGACCGCGCCGCGCGGCGTGCCGCAGATCGAGGTCAGCTTCGACATCGACGCCAACGGCATCCTGAACGTGTCCGCCAAGGACAAGGCCACCGGCAAGGCGCAGTCCATCGTGATCAAGGCCTCCTCGGGCCTCTCGGACGAGGAAGTGAAGCGCATGATCAAGGAAGCCGAGGCCCACGCCGAGGAAGACCGCAAGACGCGTGAGTTAGTCGACGCCCGTAACCAGGCGGACGCGCTCATCCACGGTGCCGAGAAGGGCCTGGCCGAACTCGGCGACAAGGTCTCCGGCGAAGAGCGTGCCGCCATCGAGACGGCGGTGAACGACCTCAAGGCCGTGCTGAAGAACGACGACAAGACGGTCATCGACGCCAAGGCCAAGGCCCTCGCCGATGCCTCCGGCAAGATGGCCGAGCGCCTCTACGCCGCCAAGAACGAGGCGGGTGCCGCGCAGGGCCAGCAGGCCCCGGGTGGGCAGCCCAACGGCGGCAAGGACGACGTGGTGGACGCGGAGTTCGAAGAGGTGAAGAAGGACAAGCAGTAAGTCCTGACCTAAAACGCAAGCGGAATGCGCCGGAGTCTCGTCTTGTACGGGCTCCGGCGCGATACTGTTAAGGTGTTCGCGAGGAGCTGACCGGATGCAGATGGGTACGAGCCGGATGGAGGCGTTCAGCGACGGCGTGCTGGCCGTCATCATCACCATCATGGTGCTGGAGATGAAGGTGCCCCAGGGCGCAGACTGGGCCGCGCTCGCCACGATCCTGCCTGTCTTCCTGGTCTACATGCTCAGCTTCATCAACATAGGCATCTACTGGAACAACCACCATCACATGCTGCAGGCTGCCAAGCACACCAGCGGGCGTGCCATGTGGGCCAACCTGCATCTCCTGTTCTGGCTCTCGCTGGTGCCTTTCGTCACCGGCTGGATGGGCGAGAACCATTTCGCGGCGCTGCCGACCGCGCTCTATGGCACGGTGCTGCTGATGGCGGCCATCGCCTACACGCTGCTGCAGAACTCGCTCATGGCCGCCGACGGGAAGCGTGCGCTCCTGGCCCGCGCCGTGGGCGACGACCTGAAAGGCAAGATATCCATCGCCTGCTACGTGCTTTCCATCCCGCTGGCCTTCGTCAACCAGATACTCTCCGACGTCCTGTTCGTGGGCGTGGCGGTGATGTGGCTGGTGCCGGACAGGCGCATAGAACGGGTGAACGAACGATGAGCAAGCGCGACTACTACGAAGTGCTGGGCCTGAAGAAGGACGCCACCGAGGCCGACATCAAGAAGGCCTACCGCCGGCTCGCCATGAAGCACCATCCGGACCGCAACCCCGGCGACAAGACCTCCGAGGAGCAGTTCAAGGAAGCCAAGGAAGCCTACGAGGTGCTGAGCGACGCCAAGAAGCGCGGCACCTACGACCAGTTCGGGCACGCGGGCGTGGATGCGCACGCGGCCGGCGCGCGCGGCCCGGGCGGCGGTGCGGGCTTCGACCCCAACGACATCTTCGGCGATATCTTCGGTGACGCCTTCGGCGACATCTTCTCCGGCGGCCGCCGTGGCGGCGGCGGGCAGCGTGTATATCGCGGCGCCGACTTGCGCTACGGCCTGAACCTCACGCTGGAGCAGGCGGTCAACGGCGACACCATCACCATCCAGGTGCCGACCCTGGTGGGCTGCGATGTCTGCCACGGCAGCGGCGCCAAGCCCGGCACCCAGCCCCAGACCTGCACCACCTGCGGCGGCCGCGGCCAGGTGCGCATGCAGCAGGGCTTCTTCACGGTGCAGCAGACCTGCCCGCGCTGCCGCGGCACCGGCAAGATCATCAGCGACCCCTGCGTGAAGTGCCATGGCCAGGGCCGCGTCGAGAAGGAGAAGACCCTCTCGGTGAAGATCCCGGCGGGGGTGGATAACGGCGATCGCATCCGCCTCTCCGGCGAGGGCGAGGCGGGCCCCAACGGCGGCCCGGCCGGCGACCTCTACGTCGAGATCAGCGTGCTGCCCCATGCCATCTTCAGCCGCGACGGCGCCGACCTCGCCTGCGAGGTGCCGGTGGCTTTCGCCACGGCGGCGCTGGGCGGCGAGATCGAAGTGCCGACCTTAGGGGGAAGCGTGTCCCTCAAGATCCCGGCGGAGACCCAGACCGGCAAGGTGTTCCGCCTGCGTGGCAAGGGCGTGAAGCCGGTACGGGGTGGTTCCATCGGCGATCTGCTCTGCCGCGTGGAGGTGGAGACACCGGTTCACCTCAACAAGGAACAGAAGGAACTGCTGAAGAAGTTCGACGCCGCCCTCAAGGCCGGCGGCGGCAAGCATTCGCCCCGGGAGCATTCCTGGCTCGAAGGCGTCAAGAAATTCTTCAAGGAGAAGGCGTGAAGCCGGTGCGCATCGCGCTGCTCGGTGCCGCCGGCCGCATGGGCCAGGCGGTGCTGGATGCGGCAGCGGGACGGGACGACCTCAAGGTCACCGCCGCCCTGGTGCGTGCCGGCAGCGCCTCCGCCGGCAAGCCGTCCCATGGCCTGACTTACGGCAGCGATCTCGCCGCCGCGCTCGCCGGAGCCGACGTGCTCCTGGACTTCTCCCTGCCGGAATCCACCGGTCAGGCTCTGGAGGCCTGCCTCGCCGCCGGCAAACCGCTGGTGACCGGCGTGACCGGCATGGACGAGGCCCTGAAGATGCGGCTGCGGGAGGCGGGCGGGCGTATCCCGGTGCTGGCGGCCCCCAACATGAGCCTGGGAGTGGCCTTGCTCAGCCGCATGGCGGAGCAGGCGGCCCGGGTGCTGGGGCAGGATTTCGACATCGAAGTGTCGGAAGTCCACCATCGCCATAAGAAGGATGCGCCTTCGGGCACGGCGCTGGCCCTCGCCGACGTCATGGCGAAAGCCCGCGGCACGGGACCTGTGGACCGCAGCACCGACCGGCAGGGTCCGCGCCAGCCCGGCAGCATCGGCTTCTCGGTGGTGCGGGCCGGGGACATCGTCGGCGAGCACACCATATTGTTCGCAGGCGCGGGGGAACGGCTGGAACTCAGCCATCGTGCCCAGAGCCGTGCGACCTTCGCCCACGGCGCCCTCAGGGCGTCGAGTTGGATCGTCGGCCGACCGGCTGGAACCTATTCACTGGCCGACACGCTCGGCGCCTGAAGAAAAACCCGTCAGGGCGTAGACGCTCGCGCCGCCAATCCGTTAAAATTAATAAGTTTGTACGCACGGGGGTGTCCTTGGAACATCCAGCCATCCTGGCCCTTGAGGACGGTACGGTATTCCGGGGTATTTCCATTGGTGCGGCGGGGTCCTCCGTCGGCGAGGTGGTGTTCAACACCGCCATGACCGGCTACCAGGAGATCCTGACCGACCCGTCCTACTCCCGTCAGCTCGTCACGCTCACCTATCCCCACATCGGCAACACCGGCGTCAACGATGCCGACCGCGAATCCGCGCGCATCATGGCCGCCGGTCTCATCATCCGCGACCTGCCGCTGGCCATGAGCAGCTGGCGCGCCAAGACCACCCTGGACGATTACCTCCGGGACGAAGGCATCGTCGCCATCGCCGGCATCGACACCCGCAAGCTCACGCGCCTGCTCCGCACCAAAGGTGCCCAGAACGGCTGCATCCTGGCTGGGGGGAAGATGGACGAGGCGGAGGCGCTCAAGCAGGCGCGGGCCTTCCCGGGCCTGAAGGGCATGGATCTCGCCAAGGTGGTCAGCACCAAGCAGCCCTATGAATGGAACGAAGGCAGCTGGTCCCTCGAGACCGACAAGAACTCGACCGTGACGGGTGGTCGCTTCCACGTGGTGGCCTACGACTACGGCGTGAAGCGCAACATCCTGCGCATCCTCGCCGATCACGGCTGTCGCGTGACGGTGGTGCCGGCCGAGATGCCCGCGAAGGAGGCCCTGGCCCTGAAGCCGGACGGCATCTTCCTCGCCAACGGCCCCGGCGACCCGGAGCCCTGCGACTATGCCATCGCCGCCATCAAGGAATGCATCGCCGCGGGTGTGCCGGTGTTCGGCATCTGCCTCGGCCACCAGTTGCTCGGCCTCGCCAGCGGCGCCAAGACCCTCAAGATGAAGTTCGGCCATCACGGCGCAAACCATCCGGTCATCGACCTGGACACGGGCCGGGTGATGATCTCGAGCCAGAACCACGGTTTCGCGGTGGACGAGGCGAGCCTCCCGGCCAACCTGCGGCCCACCCATCGCTCGCTGTTCGACGGCACGCTGCAGGGCGTGGAGCGCACGGACTGCGAAGCCTTCAGTTTCCAGGGACACCCCGAGGCGAGCCCGGGTCCCCACGACGTGAAGCCCCTGTTCGAACGCTTCGTGCGCGCCATGGCTGCACGCACCGGGCGCAAGGACAAGGCTGCCGCCACGGGCTGAGGAAATTTTCGGAGCATGACGGTGATGGGCAGCATCCATAGACAAGCCGCCCCGGCCGTCATGCGCCTAACCTAGAGGGTCGAGAGCAGAACATGCCGAAACGCACAGACATCAAGAGCGTGCTCATCATCGGCGCCGGGCCCATCGTCATCGGCCAGGCCTGCGAGTTCGATTACTCCGGGGCACAGGCCTGCAAGGCGCTGCGCCAGGAGGGCTACCGGGTGGTGCTGGTGAACTCCAACCCCGCCACCATCATGACCGACCCGGAGATGGCGGACGCCATATATATAGAGCCGATCCACTGGAGCACGCTCGCCCGCATCATCGAGAAGGAGAAGCCGGACGCGCTGCTGCCCACCATGGGCGGCCAGACGGCGCTGAACTGCGCCCTCGACCTGGTGCGCGAGGGCGTGCTGGCCAAGTTCGGGGTGGAGCTCATCGGCGCCTCCCGCGAGGCCATCGACATGGCCGAGGACCGGGACCAGTTCCGCCGCGCCATGCGCGAGATCGGCCTGGACACGCCGCGCGCGGGCCTCGCCCACAACATGGAGGAGGCGCTCGCCGTGCAGGCGGAGATCGGCTTCCCCACCATCATCCGTCCTTCCTTCACGCTCGGCGGCTCCGGCGGCGGCGTCGCCTACAACCGCGACGAGTTCATCGAGATCTGCGAACTAGGGCTCGACCTCTCGCCCACCAACGAACTCCTCATCGAGGAGTCGGTGCTGGGCTGGAAGGAGTTCGAGACCGAGGTGGTGCGGGACAAGAAGGACAATTGCATCATCGTCTGCACCATCGAGAACCTGGACCCGATGGGCATCCACACCGGCGACTCCATCACCGTGGCCCCGGCCCAGACGCTGACGGACAAGGAATACCAGATCATGCGCGACGCGTCCCTCGCGGTGCTGCGCAAGATCGGTGTCGAGACCGGCGGTTCCAACGTGCAGTTCGGCATCAACCCGAAGGACGGCCGCATGGTCGTCATCGAGATGAACCCACGCGTGTCGCGCTCCTCGGCGCTGGCGTCGAAGGCCACCGGTTTTCCGATTGCAAAAGTAGCTGCGAAGCTCGCCATCGGCTATACCTTGGACGAGCTGAAGAACGAGATCACCGGCGGCGCCACGCCTGCGTCCTTCGAGCCCACCATCGACTACGTGGTCACCAAGGTGCCGCGCTTCACCTTCGAGAAGTTCCCCCAGGCGGAGCCGCGCCTCTCGACCCAGATGAAGTCGGTGGGCGAGGTGATGGCCATGGGCCGCACCTTCCAGGAGTCGCTGCAGAAGGCCTTGCGCGGGCTCGAGACCGGCACCGACGGCTTCACCGAGAAGCTCGCCGACTACAAGGCGCCCGGCGCCATGGACATGCTGCGCCACGAGCTGCGCGCCGCCGGCCCCGACCGCATCTGGTACGTGGCGGATGCGTTCCGCGCCGGCCTCTCGCTCCAGGACATCAACGCGCTCTCGCATATCGACCCCTGGTTCCTCGCGCAGATCGAGGATCTGCTGAAGGAAGAGCAGGCGGTGAAGACGGGCGGTCAGAAGGCGCTGGACGCCGCCCGGCTGCGCGCGCTGAAGCGCAAGGGTTTCGCCGACAGCCGTATCGCGAGACTCGTGGGCGCCAAGGAAGCCGACGTGCGCGCCCTGCGCGTGAAGCACGGCATCCGCCCGGTCTACAAGCGCGTGGATTCCTGCGCGGCCGAGTTCGCCGCCACCACCGCCTACATGTATTCCACCTACGAGGATGAATGCGAGGCGCTGCCGACCCAGCGCGACAAGATCATGGTGCTGGGCGGCGGGCCCAACCGCATCGGCCAGGGCATCGAGTTCGACTACTGCTGCGTGCACGCGGCCCTGGCGCTGAAGCAGGACGGCTTCGAGACCATCATGGTCAACTGCAACCCGGAGACCGTCTCCACCGACTACGACACCTCGGACCGGCTCTACTTCGAGCCGCTCACCTTCGAGGACGTGATGGAGATCATCGATCTCGAGAAGCCGAAGGGCGTGATCGTGCAGTTCGGCGGCCAGACGCCGCTCAAGCTCGCTCGCGCGCTCGAGGCCGCCGGCGCTCCCATCATCGGCACCACGCCGGACTCCATCGATCTTGCCGAGGACCGGGAGCGGTTCTCGAAGCTGGTGGACAAGCTCAAGCTGCGCCAGCCGCCTGCGCGCACCGCCCGCAACGAGGAGGAGGCGGTCAGGCTCTCCAAGGACGTGGGTTTCCCGCTCATGGTGCGCCCCAGCTACGTGCTGGGCGGCCGCGCCATGGAAGTGGTGTTCAACGAAGACGACCTGCGCGGCTACATCCGCAACGCGGTGAAGGTCTCCAACGACTCGCCGGTGCTCATGGACCGTTTCCTGGAGGATGCCACCGAGGTGGACGTGGATGCGCTCTCGGACGGCGAGGACGTGCTCATCGCCGGCATCATGGAGCACGTGGAGCAGGCGGGCGTGCACTCTGGTGACTCCAGCTGCTCCTTGCCGCCCAACAGCCTGAGCGAGGAGCTGCAGGAGGAGATCCGCAAACAGGTGGTGGTGCTGGCGAAGGCGCTCAAGGTAATCGGCCTCATGAACATCCAGTTCGCGATCCAGCAGGACAAGGTCTTCATCCTGGAAGTGAACCCGCGGGCCTCGCGTACCGCACCCTTCGTCTCCAAGGCGGTCGGCGTGCCTCTCGCCAAGGTGGCGGCGCGCTGCATGGCGGGCAAGAGCCTGAAGGCCCAAGGCATCCTCTCCATCCCGGTGCCGCGCTACTTCGCGGTCAAGGTGCCGGTGTTCCCCTTCATCAAGTTCCGCGGTGCCGACCCCATCCTGGGGCCCGAGATGAAGTCCACCGGCGAGGTCATGGGGGCGGGGCTCACCTTCGGCGAGTCCTACGCCAAAGCCCAGTTCGCTGCGGGTATCATCATACCCAGGGGCGGCAAGGCGCTGATCTCGGTGCGCGAGCAGGACAAGCCGGCGGCGGTGAGCTTGGCGCGGGAACTGACCGCGCGCGGTTTCACCCTGGTGGCGACCCACGGCACGGCGGCGGCGATCCGCGCCGCGGGCGTGGAGTGCCAGGGCGTGAACAAGGTGCGCGAGGGACGACCCCACGTGGTGGACATGATCAAGAACGATGAACTCTCGCTCATCGTCAACACCACCGAGGGCAAGCAGGCGATCCTGGAGTCCTTCTCCATCCGCCGCGAGGCGGTGGGGCACAAGGTGACGTATTACACGACCATCAAGGCCGCTAGGGCCACGGTGATCGCGCTGGACCATCTGGACGAGGCAGGCGTGAACAAGCTGCAGGACCTTCATCGGGAGTGGGTGGCATGAGCAAGGTGCCCTTGACCGTGCGCGGCGCCGAGCGCCTGCGCGAGGAACTGAAGCGCCTGAAGGGCGTGGACCGGCCCAAGGTCATCCAGGCCATCGCAGAGGCGCGCGCCCACGGCGACCTGAAGGAGAACGCGGAGTACCACGCGGCCCGCGAACAGCAGGGCTTCATCGAGGGACGCATCCAGGACATCGAGGGCAAGCTCGGCAACGCCGAGATCATCGATGTGACGCAGATGAACGCCCACGGCAAGGTGATCTTCGGCGCGACGGTGCTGCTCTCGGACGAGGACAGCGGGAACGAGGTGACCTACCAGATCGTCGGCGAGGACGAGGCGGACATCAAGGCCCACCGCATCTCCATCAACTCGCCCATCGCCCGTGGCCTCATCGGCAAGGAGGAGGGCGACGTGGTCACCATCCGCACGCCAGCCGGCGAGAAACAGTTCGAAATCATCGAAGTCAAATACGAGTGAGATCGCCTTACTTAGGCAGTTCGATCTTCGGCTTCTTAGAGTTGCGCTTGTACAAGACCGCCATATTGCCGATGCGTTGGACCAGGGTCGCCTTGGTCGCCGCGCACAGGCGTTCGATGAAGCGGTCGCGCGCCTCGCGATCCTCGGCCGCCACCTTCACCTTGATGAGTTCGTGGGCGAGCAGCTGCGCCTCGACCTCCTTGATGAGGTTCTGGGTCAGGCCGGGGTTGCCGCTGCGGGCCTTGGGCTCCAGCTTGTGGGCCAGGCCGCGCAGGTGTTTCTTCTGTTTCTCGCTGAGTTCCATGCCGCGCATTGTAACAGGGGCTTTACATGCCTAAGCGCAGCAAGAGCAGCTCCCGCTGGCTGGCGGAGCACTTCAAGGACACCTACGTGAAGCGCGCGCACCAGACCGGCGCGCGCTCGCGCGCGGTGTTCAAGCTGGAGGAGATCCAGCAGCGCGACCGGCTGATGCATCCCGGCATGACGGTGGTGGATCTCGGCGCGGCGCCGGGCGGCTGGAGCCAGTTCGCCGCCAAGACCCTCAAGGGTCAGGGCCGCATCCTGGCCCTGGACATCCTGCCCATGCCCGCCCTGGAAGGGGTGGAGTTCATGCAGGGGGATTTCACATCTGACGAAGTGTTACAGGCTCTGCGCGCCCGCCTGGAGGGGGGTAAGGTGGACCTTGTTATGTCCGATATCGCCCCAAACATGAGTGGTGTGGGCGATGTGGACCAGGCCCGTGCCATGCATCTGGCGGAGCTGGCCCTGGATTTCGCCCGCGAGGCCCTGAAACCGGGGGGCAGCTTCCTGGTGAAGGTGTTCCAGGGACAGGGTTTCCAGGAGTACATGAAGGCCCTCCGGGCCGATTTCGGTGAGGTGGCCTCGCGCAAGCCCAAGTCCTCCCGGGCCCGCAGCCCTGAGGTGTATTTGCTGGCGAGAAACTACCGGCGCTAGACTGTCCCTGTGCGGTGCGAGAGGTCGTGCCGTGCGGTGCCCATATAGAGGTATATGACTTGAACGATTTCGCGCGAAATTTGCTGGTCTGGGTCGTGATCGTGCTGGTGGTGCTGGCTGTGCTCAACAGCTTCAACTCCGGTACCTCGAAGACCAAGGCCGTCACCTATTCCGATTTCCTGACGTCGGTGGAGAAGGGCAACGTCAAGTCCGTGAGCTTCGACGGCCTCGCCATCACCGGCAGCTACAACGACAACGGCAACTTCAGCACCTACAGCCCGGTCAACGACTTCGCCCCCCTCATCGAGGAGCTGCGCAAGGACGATCCGGGCGCGCAGATCGAGGCCAAGCCGCCCGAGCAGTCCTGGTTCTGGCCGGCGCTCCTGTCCTTCGGCCCCATCATCGGCCTGATCATCTTCTGGTTCTACATGATGCGGCAGATGCAGGGCGGCGGCGGCCGCGGCGCCATGTCCTTCGGCAAGAGCCGCGCCCGAATGCTGGGTGAGGATCAGGTGAAGATCACCTTCAGCGACGTGGCCGGCGTCGAGGAGGCCAAGGAGGAGGTCGCGGAACTCGTGGAGTTCCTGCGTGACCCCGGCAAGTTCCAGAAGCTGGGCGGGCGCATCCCGCGCGGCGTGCTGATGGTGGGTTCACCCGGCACCGGCAAGACCCTGCTCGCCAAGGCCATCGCCGGCGAGGCCAAGGTCCCGTTCTTCAGCATCTCCGGTTCCGACTTCGTCGAGATGTTCGTCGGCGTCGGCGCCTCGCGCGTGCGCGATATGTTCGAGCAGGCCAAGAAGCACGCGCCCTGCATCATCTTCATCGACGAGATCGACGCGGTGGGCCGCCATCGCGGCGCCGGCTTGGGCGGCGGACACGATGAGCGCGAACAGACCCTCAACCAGCTGCTGGTAGAGATGGACGGCTTCGAGGGCAGCGAGGGCGTGATCGTCATCGCCGCCACCAACCGCCCCGACGTGCTTGACCCGGCGCTCCTGCGCCCGGGCCGCTTCGACCGCCAGGTGGTGGTGCCGCTGCCGGACGTGCGCGGCCGCGAGCAGATCCTTAAAGTGCACATGCGCAAGGTGCCGGTGGGCGACGACGTGAAGCCCGGCATCATCGCGCGTGGAACGCCCGGCTTCTCCGGCGCTGACCTCGCCAACCTGGTGAACGAGGCGGCCCTGTTCGCGGCGCGCGCCAACCGGCGCACGGTGAGCATGGAGGAGTTCGAGAAGGCCAAGGACAAGCTGATGATGGGCGCCGAGCGGCGTTCCATGGTGATGGGCGAGGAGGAGAAGAAGCTCACTGCCTACCACGAGTCAGGTCACGCCATCGTCGGCCGCCTGGTGCCGGACCACGATCCGGTCTACAAGGTGAGCATCATCCCGCGCGGCCGCGCGCTGGGCGTCACCATGTTCCTGCCGGAGGACGACCGCTACAGCTACAGCAAGCGCCGCCTGGAGAGCCAGCTCTCCAGCCTGTTCGGCGGACGCGTCGCCGAAGAGCTGATCTTCGGCCTGGAGCACGTCACCACCGGCGCCTCCAACGACATCGAGCGCGCCACCCAGATCGCGCGCAATATGGTCACCAAGTGGGGCCTGTCCGAGAAGCTCGGCCCCCTGTCCTACGACGAGGAGGACGGCGAGGTGTTCCTGGGCCACTCCGTGACGCGCCACAAGAACATCTCCGGCGACACCCAGCGCATCATCGACGAGGAGGTGCGCAGCGTGATCGAGCGCAACTACCAGCGCACCCGCGGCCTGCTGCAGGAGAACCAGGACAAGCTGCACCTCATGGCCAAGGCGCTCATCAAGTACGAGACCCTCGACGCGACCCAGATCGACGACATCATGTCTGACCGCGAACCGCGCCCGCCGGAAGGCTGGAACGACGTGGACGGCGGCGGCCCGACCACGGTGCCGGTGAAGGGCAAGGTCATCGCGCCGGAGCCGGACGACGGCGGCCTGACGCCGGCCAGCCAGCACTGAACGGGCTTCCCGCCCTATAGAATAGAGGCCGATATCCCCCGGGGTATCGGCCTTTTTCTTGGAGCATCCCCTTGAAGCTCACGCTCGGCAGCAAGCTGCTGGACCTGGACCAGCCCCGCATCATGGGAGTGCTGAACCGCACGCCCGATTCCTTCTCCGACGGCGGCCGTTTCACCGGCTTCGACGCGGCCCTGGCCCAGGTGGAACGCATGCTGGGCGAGGGTGCCGACATCATCGACGTGGGCGGCGAGTCCACGCGGCCTGGCGCGGAAGAGGTGGGCGTGCAGGAGGAACTGGACCGGGTGATCCCGCTCATCGAGAAGCTCTCGACCGGCCTCGGTGCCGCGGTCTCGGTGGATACCAGCAAGCCCGAGGTGATGCGCGCTGCCATCGCCGCCGGCGCGGTGATGATCAACGACGTCTATGCCCTGCGCCGCCCCGGCGCGCAGGAGGCGGCGGCCGGTTCCGGCGCCGCGCTCTGCCTCATGCACATGCAGGGCGAGCCGCGCACCATGCAGAAGGCGCCGCATTACGGTGATGTGGTGGCGGAAGTGAAGGCCTTCCTCAAGCAGCGGGCGGAGGCCTTGCAGGCGGACGGCGTGCCCCGGGACCGCATCGTGCTGGATCCGGGCTTCGGCTTCGGCAAGAACCTTGAACATAATCTTTCTCTATTGAGAGGCCTGCGCCCCCTCACCGAGCTGGGTTATCCGCTGTTGGTGGGCCTGTCCCGCAAGGCCATGATCGGCACGCTCCTCGGCGGCAAGCCAGCGGAAGAGCGGGTGCAGGGCAGCGTGGCGGCTGCGCTCATCGCGGTGCTTAACGGCGCCTCCATCGTCCGCTGTCATGACGTGGCGCCGACGGTCGAAGCCCTGAAGATAGCCGCAGCGGTCGCAAAGCCTCCCTCCAATCCGAGCTGAAAGACCCATCCCGGGCTTTTCAGCCTGCCTGGCGCGGCACATGTCCGCGCCAGGCGCAGCACTTAACTGATTTATGCTCTCCTTAATTTACGGCGCACGTACCTGTGCGCTTCTTGTTTGTTAAAATCACAGGCTATGAATAGGAAATACTTTGGCACCGACGGCGTACGCGGCCGCGTGGGCAGCGCCCACATGAACGCGGAGTTCGTGCTGCGCCTCGGTCGCGCCGCGGGACGCGTGCTGGCGAAGCGCGCCGCGGGCGGCGAGAGCACCGTGCTAGTGGGCAAGGACACGCGCATCTCCGGTTACATGTTCGAGTCGGCGCTGGAGGCAGGACTCTCCGCCGCGGGCGTGAACACGCGGCTGCTCGGCCCCATGCCGACGCCGGCCATCGCGCATCTCACCCGCAGCCTCGGCGCCCAGGCGGGCATCGTCATCAGCGCATCCCACAACCCCTATTACGACAACGGCATCAAGTTCTTCTCCGCCGATGGCCGCAAGCTGCCGGACGAAGTGGAGTTGAGCATCGAGGCCGAGCTGGAGCGTCCCTTCGAGACGGTGGAGTCGGGAGAACTCGGCAATGCCAAGCGCATCGCCGACGCGCCGGCGCGCTACGTGGAGTTCTGCAAGTCCACGGTGCCCTACGGGCTCAAGCTCGCGGGCCTCAAGGTGGTGCTGGATTGCGCCAATGGCGCCACCTACAAGGCGGCGCCCGGCGTGTTCGAGGACCTCGGGGCCAAGCTCACCTGCATCGGCGTGAACCCGGACGGTCTCAACATCAACCAGGATTGCGGGTCCACTTATCCGGAAGGCCTGCGCAGGAAAGTGCTGGAGCTGAGCGCGGACTTCGGCATCGCCTTCGATGGCGACGGCGACCGAGTGATGATGGTGGACCACAAGGGCGAACTGGTGGATGGAGATGAACTCCTCTACATCATCGCCATGGCGCGCAAGGCCGAGGGCAGCCTGAAGGGCCCGGTGGTGGGCACGCTCATGAGCAACCTGGGGCTGGAACAGGCCCTCAAGCAGGAAGGCATCGAGTTCCGCCGCGCCGCGGTGGGTGACCGCTACGTGCTCGCCATGATGGAGGAGCAGGGTGGCATCCTCGGCGGCGAGAACTCCGGCCACATCGTCTGCCTGGACCGTGCCACCACCGGCGATGGCATCGTCGCCGCTTTGCAGGTGCTTCAGGCCCTGCACGTATCCGGCCGGACTCTCGCTGATGCGCGCGCGCCGGTGAAGAAATACCCCCAGGTGCTGGTGAACGTGAAGACGCCGGCCCGGGTGGACCTGAAGGCCGCCCCGGTGCAGGCGGCGGTCGCCGCCGTGGAGAAGAAACTGGATGGCAGGGGCCGGGTGCTGCTGCGGGCTTCCGGCACCGAACCCGTGATACGGGTGATGGTGGAGGGGGAGGAAGCCCAGGCCGTGAGTGCCCTGGCGGAGGATATCGCCGCCGCCGTCAGGACCGCCGCAGGCATTTGATTTCCGGGCCTTGGGGCCGTAAAGTGCGCGCCGCGTGACCGGCCCCTGGGGGCCGGCCTTTCCTCCAAGGATCCCAAGCACATGCGCCAGCCCCTGGTCGCCGGCAACTGGAAGATGAACGGCAGCCGCGACAGCGCGGTGAAGCTCGCCGAAGCCATCCTCCAGGCCCCGGACCGCGCTTCCGCCGAAGTGCTGCTCTGCCCCCCGTTCGTTTACCTGGCCGACGTGGCCCGCACCCTGAAGGGCAGCGGCGTCGCGCTCGGCGCACAGGACCTCTGTGCGGAGGAGAACGGCGCCTTCACCGGCGAGGTCTCCGGCACCATGTTGCGGGACTTCGACTGCGGTTACGTGATCGTGGGCCACTCCGAGCGACGGGCCTTGTTCGGCGAGACGGATGCCTGGGTCGCACGCAAGTTCATGGCGGCGCAGAAGGCGGGGCTCACGCCCGTGCTCTGCGTCGGCGAGACCCTTTCCGAGCGCGAGGCCGGCACCACCTCGGCGGTGGTCAGCCGCCAGCTGAAGGCGGTGCTGGATGCCGCGGGCATCGCCGCTTTCGCCAAGGCGGTGGTGGCCTATGAGCCGGTCTGGGCCATCGGTACCGGCCGCACCGCCAAATCGGACCAGGCCCAGGAAGTGCACGCCCTGATCCGAGGCCTGCTCGCGGCCGAGGATGCTAAGATAGCCGCCGCGACGCGGCTGCTCTACGGCGGCAGCGTCAAGGCCGCCAACGCCGCCGAACTGTTCGGCATGCCGGACATCGATGGCGGGCTGGTGGGCGGCGCCTCGTTGGATGCCGCCGAGTTCCTGGCCATCTGCGCCGCGGCGGCCTGAAGACCCCATAACCGGATCAATCGAGTCATCCCATGCTCCTCTATAACGTACTCACGCTCATCCTGGTCATCGTCGCGCTGTTGCTCATCGGCCTCATCCTGCTGCAGCAGGGCAAGGGTGCCGATGCCGGCGCCGCCTTCGGCAGCGGGTCATCCGGCACCGTGTTCGGCGCCGCGGGCGCGGGCGGTTTCCTGAGCCGTCTCACCTGGGTGCTCGCCGGTGTGTTCTTCTTGCTGGCGCTCGGCATGGCCTACCTCGCGCGACACACCAGCGCGACGCCCACGAGCATCGTCGAGCAGGCACAGCAGCAGGCCGCGCCGGCCGCCGCCACCGCTCCGGCGGCGCCGACGAGCCCCGCGCCCTCAGCCGGTACGCACTGAGCACGACCTTCCGGCATCGCTTTTCAGGCCCTCGATACGTTAAAATTGCCGGGCTTTGCGCCGGGCGGCCGACAGCCTTGCGCGATTTGAGTTTCGCCGACGTGGTGGAATTGGTAGACACGCTACTTTGAGGTGGTAGTGGAGAAATCCGTGGAGGTTCGAGTCCTCTCGTCGGCACCAGAATCCCTTTGAGATGCCGCTGGCCTATATATAGGTAGGCCAGCAGCGCCGGCCCCCGCGAGATGGGGCGGCGCCTCACCCCTAAGGTTGGAGAGCATGCTCGAGAATTACGTCCCGATCCTGATCTTCCTCGTCGGCGGCCTGCTCTTCGGCTGCGTGCTGCTCGGTGCCGGGTTCCTGGCCAGCAGCTTCCTGGGCGCCCGCCGCCCGGACGCAGAGAAGCAGTCGCCCTATGAGTGCGGCTTCGACCCGTTCGAGGACACGCGCATGAAGTTCGACGTGCGCTACTACCTCGTCGCCATCCTGTTCATCATCTTCGATCTCGAGATCGCCTTCCTGTTCCCCTGGGCGGTGTCCCTGCACGGCATCGGCATGTTCGGTTTCCTCGCCATGATGCTGTTCCTCGGCATCCTGGTGGTGGGCTTCATCTACGAGTGGAAGAAGGGAGCGCTCGAGTGGGAGTAGAAGGCGTGCAGCAGAAGGGGTTCGTCACCGCGAACGTGGACAACCTGGTCAACTGGGCGCGCACCGGCTCACTCTGGCCCATGACCTTCGGTCTCGCCTGCTGCGCGGTCGAGATGATGCACGCGGGCGCCGCGCGCTATGACCTGGACCGCTTCGGCGTGATCTTCCGCCCCAGCCCGCGCCAATCGGACGTGATGATCGTGGCCGGCACCCTCGTGAACAAGATGGCGCCGGCGCTGCGCAAGGTCTATGACCAGATGGCCGAGCCGCGCTGGGTGATCTCCATGGGCTCCTGCGCCAACGGCGGCGGTTACTACCATTATTCCTACGCGGTGGTGCGTGGCTGCGACCGCATCGTGCCCGTCGACGTCTACGTGCCTGGGTGCCCGCCCAGCGCCGAGCAGCTTCTGTACGGCATCATCCAGCTGCAGAAGAAGATCCGCCGCACCAACACCATCGCGCGATAGGGGAGAGCATGACCGCAGCCGTCGACAAGCTGGCCGAGCAGGTGGAAGCGCGCTTCAAGGACGCGCTCGTGCGCGTGCCGTCGACCGTGAACGAGCTCACCTACGAACTGCCCGCGGCGAAGCTGTTGGAAGTCTGCCGCGCGCTGCGCGACGAGAAGGCATTCCGTTTCGAGCAGCTGGTGGACGTCTGCGGTGTGGATTACCTCGGCCACGGCAGCGATGAGTGGCGTACCGAATCCGCCACCAAGAGCGGCTTCAGCCGCGGTGTGAAGCGCGCGCAACCGCAGGCCTCGCAGCAGCCGGAACGCCGTTACGCGGTGGTCTATCACCTGCTTTCCGTCAGCCGCAACGAGCGGCTGCGCCTGAGGGTCTATTGCCCTGGAGACGATTCGCCCATCGTCGTCTCCGTGACCGGCATCTGGGCCGGCGCCGCCTGGTTCGAGCGCGAGGCCTTCGACCTCTACGGCATCCTGTTCGACGGCAACCCTGACCTGCGCCGCATCCTCACGGACTATGGTTTCATCGGGCACCCATTCCGCAAGGACTTCCCGCTCTCCGGCAACGTCGAGGTGCGCTACGACCCTGAGAAGAAGCGCGTTGTCTACCAGCCGGTGAGCATCGAGCCGCGCGTGCTGGTGCCGCGCGTCATCCGCCACGACCCGCGCTACGACGAAGCATCCAGGGAGGTGGCCAAGGATGCCTGAGATCCAGAACCTGACGATGAACTTCGGCCCGCAGCATCCGGCGGCCCACGGCGTGCTGCGCCTGGTGCTGGAGATGGACGGCGAGATCATCACCAAGGCCGACCCGCACATCGGCCTGCTGCACCGCGCCACCGAGAAGCTGGCCGAGAGCAAACCCTACAACCAGAGCATCGGTTACATGGACCGGCTCGACTACGTGTCCATGATGTGCAACGAGCACGCCTATGTCATGGCCATCGAGCGCCTGCTGGGGATCGCGCCGCCGCCGCGCGCCCAGGCGATCCGCACCATGTTCGACGAGCTGACCCGAATCACCAACCACCTCCTGTGGCTGGGCGCGCACGGCCTCGACATCGGCGCCATGACGGTGTTCCTCTACTGCTTCCGCGAGCGTGAGGACGTGATGGACATGTATGAGGCGGTATCGGGCGCGCGCATGCACGCGACCTACTACCGCCCCGGCGGCGTCTACCGCGACCTGCCGGACCGCATGCCGCGCTTCGACGAGTCCCGCTTCCGCAGTAAGGGCGACCTGAAGCGCCTGAACGGCGCGCGCGACGGCTCGCTGCTGGATTTCATCGACGACTTCGCCAAGCGCTTCCCCAAGTGCGTGGACGAGTACGAGACCCTGCTCACCGACAACCGCATCTGGAAGCAACGCACCGTCGGCATCGGCGTGGTGTCGCCTGAGCGCGCCCTGCAGCTCGGCTTCACCGGCCCCATGCTGCGCGGCTCAGGCGTGGAATGGGACCTGCGCAAGAAACAGCCCTACGCCATGTACGAACAGATGGACTTCGACATCCCGGTGGGCACGAACGGCGACTGCTACGACCGCTACCTGGTGCGCATCGCTGAGATGCGCCAGTCCGCCGCCATCGTGCGCCAGTGCGTCGAGTGGCTGCGCAGGAACCCGGGTCCGGTGATGCTGGAGGACCACAAGGTCACGCCGCCGACCCGCGAGGAAGCGAAGTCGGACATGGAATCCCTGATCCACCACTTCAAGTACTTCACGGAAGGCTACTGCGTGCCGGCCGGCGAGGTGTACGCGGCGGTGGAGCATCCCAAGGGCGAGTTCGGCGTGTACATGATCTCGGATGGTGCCAACAAGCCGTTCCGCGTGAAGATCCGCGCCGCCGGCTTCGCGCACCTGTCGGCCCTCGACGAGATGGTGCGCGGCCACATGCTCGCGGACCTGGTGGCCATCATCGGCACCCAGGACATCGTGTTCGGAGAGGTGGACCGCTGATGAGCGAGAGCGCAGCCAAAGACGGACTGCTGTCCAAGCATGCCCGCCAGGTGATGGACGAGTGGATCAAGAAGTACCCGGAGGGCCGGCAGCGCTCGGCCGTCTTCGCGGGCCTGCGCGAGGCGCAGCATGAGAACGATGGCTTCCTCACTGTGCCGCTGATGGACGCGGTGGCGGAATACCTGCAGCTCGAACCCATCAAGGTGTACGAGGTCGCGAGCTTCTACTCGATGTTCGAGACCAAGCCGGTCGGCCGCCACAGCATCTCGGTCTGCACCAACATCTCCTGCATGCTGCGCGGCGCCGACGGCATCGTCGGACACCTGGAGAAGAAGCTTGGCATCAAGACCGGCGAGAGCAGCAAGGATGGGCGCATCTACCTGAAGTGCGAGGAGGAGTGCCTGGCCGCCTGCGCCGGCGCCCCCATGATGATGGTGGACCACAAGTACCACGAGAACCTGACGCCGGAGAAGGTGGACAAGATCCTGGAGGACCTGAAATGACCCAGCTCAACCAGGTCTGCTACCGCACGCTGCAGTTCGACCAGCCTTGGACCTACGCTAACTACCTGAAGGTGGACGGCTATAAGGCCTGGCGCAAGATCCTGAAAGAGAAGATCACGCCGGAGGCCATCGTCGAGGAGATCAAGGCCTCGGGCTTGCGCGGCCGCGGCGGAGCGGGTTTCCCCACCGGCGTGAAGTGGAGCTTCATGCCCAAGGCGCCCACGGGGCCGTCCTACGTGGTGTGCAACTCCGACGAATCCGAGCCCGGCACCTGCAAGGACCGGGACATCCTGCGCTTCAACCCGCACGCGCTCATCGAGGGCATGGCCATCGCCGGCTACGCCATGCGCTGCAAGGTCGGCTACAACTACCTGCGCGGCGAGTTCATGGATGAGCCCTTCGAGCGCTGCGAGCAGGCGCTGAAGGAAGCCTACGCGGAGGGCCTGTTGGGCAAGGACATCCTCGGTTCCGGCATCGACTTCGACCTCTATAACCATCTCGGCGCCGGCGCTTATATATGCGGTGAGGAGACGGCACTCCTGGAGTCGCTGGAAGGCAAGAAGGGCCAGCCGCGCTTCAAGCCGCCGTTCCCGGCCAACTACGGCGCCTTCGGCCGCCCGACCACCGTCAACAACACCGAGACCTTCGCCTCGGCGCCGAGCATCATGCTGAACGGTGGCAAGTGGTTCGCCGACCTCGGCAAGCCCAACAACGGCGGCACCAAGATCTTCTCCGTGTCCGGCCACGTAGCCAAGCCCGGCAACTTCGAGGTGCCGCTCGGCATCCCGTTCCAGGAACTGCTGGCGCTGGCCGGCGGCGTGTGGAAGGGGCACAAGCTCAAGGCCGTGATCCCGGGCGGTTCCTCCGCGCCGGTGCTGCCGGCGGAAGCCATGCTGAACTGCACCATGGACTTCGACTCGCTGAAGAACGCGGGCTCCATGCTCGGTTCCGGCGCGGTGGTGGTGATGGACGAGACCACCTGCATGGTGCGCATGCTGGAGCGCATCGCGCGTTTCTACTACTCCGAATCCTGCGGCCAGTGCACGCCCTGCCGCGAGGGTACCGGTTGGATGTACCGGGTCATCAAGCGCATCGAGGAAGGCCAGGGCCGCCAGGAGGACCTGGACATGCTGGTGGACGTGTCGAAGAAGATCGAAGGCCACACCATCTGTGCCTTCGGTGACGCTGCCGCCTGGCCGGTGCAGAGCTTCATCAAGCACTACCGCCAGGAATTCCAGTACCACATCGACAACGGTTGCTGCATGGTGGGCCCGGGCGCCCGCCGGCACGCGGCCTGACGGATACAGAGCGGACAATGGCAGACGAACTGGTCAACATCGAGCTGGACGGCAAACCGGTCAAGGCGCGCAAGGGTGAGATGATCATCCAGGCGGCGGACCGGGAGGGCGTCTACATCCCGCGCTTCTGCTACCACGAGAAGCTCTCGGTGGCGGCCAACTGCCGCATGTGCCTGGTCGAGCAGGAGAAGATGGGCAAGCCGATGCCGGCCTGCGCCACGCCGGTGATGGAAGGCATGAAGATATTCACCCGTTCGGTGAAGGCCATCGCCGCGCAACGCGCGACCATGGAGTTCCTGCTCATCAACCACCCGCTGGATTGCCCGATCTGCGACCAGGGCGGTGAGTGCGAGCTGCAGGACCTGGCCATGGGCTACGGCCGCGACATCTCACGCTACACCGAGAACAAGCGCGTGGTGAAGGACGAGGACATCGGCCCGCTGGTGTCCACCGACATGACCCGCTGCATCCACTGCACCCGCTGCGTGCGCTTCGGCCAGGAGATCGCCGGCATCCAGGAGATGGGCGGCACCGGACGCGGCGAGAACCTGCGCATCGGAACCTACATCGGCAAGGCCGTGGACCACGAGCTGTCCGGCAACATCATCGACCTCTGCCCGGTGGGTGCGCTGAACTCGAAGCCCTTCCGCAACCGCGGCCGCGGCTGGGAGATGACCCAGGTGGCGGCGGTGGCGCCCCACGACTGCGTCGGCTCGAACCTCTATGCCCACGTGCTGCGCGGCCAGTTCATGCGCGCCGTGCCCAAGCCCACCGAGGAAGTGAACGAGACCTGGCTTTCGGACCGCGACCGCTTCGGTTACGCCGGCATCCACAGCGAGGACCGCCTCACCAAGCCGATGATCAAGAAGTCGGCGAAGTGGCAGGAGTGCGACTGGGAGACTGCGCTGGAAGCTGCCGTCAACGGCCTCAAGGAGACCGTCACCGTGAAGGGTGCGGACGCCGCCGGCGTATTGGCGTCCCCGAGCGCGACTGTCGAAGAACTCTATCTGCTGCAGAAGTTGGCCCGCGGCTTGGGCATCCCGCACATCGACGTGCGCCTGCGCCAGGCGGACTTCCGCGACGACGCAGCGGAGCCGATCTTCCCTTGGCTCGGCCAAGGCGTGCAGGACATCGAGAGATTGGAAGCCGCGCTCATCGTCGGTTCCAACATCCGCAAGGAAGTGCCGCTCCTGGCGCATCGCCTGCGCAAGGCCGCGCTGAAGGGAGGGGCGGTGATGTTCCTGAACCCGCGCCGCTATCCGATGCTCTTCCCGGTGCGCGCTTACCTCGCCACCGCGGCCCAGGACATGGTGGATACGCTCGCGGCGGTGTTGAAAGCCACCGGCAAGCCGGTGCCCGCCTACCTGAAGGACATCGTCACGGCCCAGAAGCCGGCGGCGGAGCACAACCAGGTGGCAGCAGAACTCGCCAAGGGAGAGCGCAAGGCCATCCTGCTCGGCCATCTCGCCCTCAGCCATCCTGCCTACGCGGACATCCGCGCACTGGCGGCGGCCCTCGCCGAAGCCACCGGTGCCAAGCTCGGTTACATGAGCGAAGGGGCTAACAGCGCCGGCGCCTGGCTCGCGGGCGCAGTGCCCATGCGCATGGCCGGCGGCCGCAACATCGACAAGCCCGGCCGCAACGCCGCGGCGATGCTGGAAGAGCCGCGCTCGGCTTATCTGTTGCTTGGCACCGAACCGGAACTGGAATGCTTCGATGGCGCCCAGGCCCTGAAGGCGCTGAAGAGCGCCAAGCACGTGGTGGCCATCACGCCCTACGTGACCGAGACCATGAAGCAGTACGCCGACGTGCTGTTGCCCGCCGGTGCCTATGGCGAGTCCTCCGGCACCTTCGTCAACGCGGAAGGCCGCTGGCAGAGCTTCACCGGCATCGCGAAGCCGCTGGGCGAATCGCGTCCGGCCTGGAAGATCCTGCGCGTGATGGGCAACCTCTGCGAGCTGAAAGGCTTCGAACAGGATTCCTCCGAGGACGTACTGAACGAAGTGCGTGGCGCGGTGGGCGAGGTGCACGCGGATAACAAGTTCGCCGGCAGCCGCAACGTCAACTCCCAGGTCACCCACAAGGGTTTCCTGCGGGTGGGTGAGACGCCCATGTACGCGGTGGACGCGCTGGTGCGCCGTTCCGCGCCGCTGCAGCAGACCAAGGATGCGGACGTGGCCTATGCCCAGTTCTCGCCGGACGACGCCAAACGCCTCAAGCTCGAGGCGGGCGACGCCGTGAGCCTGCGCCACAACGGCACGCGCGTGGTGCTGCCGGTGAAGTTCGATGACAGCATCGCCCAAGGCGAGGTGTGGGTGCCGGGTGGCCTCGCCGCCACGGTCGCGCTCGGACCCCTGAGCGGCGCGCTCGAAGTGGAGAAGGCCTGATGTCCCTCTGGCAGCAAGCCGTCGAGCTGTGGAACAGCCTGCCTTTCGCCTGGCAGCTGGTGATACGTTCCGTGGCGGGCATCGTCGCCATCATGGTCCCGCTCATCATCACCGTGGCGATGCTCACCCTGGCGGAGCGGCGCGTCATCGGCGCCATGCAGGTACGCATGGGACCGAACCGGGTCGGGCCCTGGGGCCTGCTGCAGCCCTTCGCCGATGTCCTGAAGCTCGTCTTCAAGGAGATCGTGCTGCCGGAGCGGGCCAACAAGTTCATCTTCTTCCTGGCGCCGGTGATCTCCATCGGCACCGCCTTCGCCGCCTGGGCGGTTATCCCGTTCCAGAACGGCGTGATCCTCGCCAACATCAACGCGGGGCTGCTCTATATATTGGCGCTCACGTCCTTCGGGGTGTACGGCGTGATCCTCTCCGGCTGGGCCTCCAACTCCAAGTACGCGTTCCTGGGCGCCATGCGCTCCGCCGCGCAGATGGTGGCCTATGAGATCGCCATGGGCTTCGCCCTGGTGGGCGTGCTGATGGTGAGCCAGAGCCTGAACCTCAACGACATCGTGCTGGGCCAGGCCGGCGGAGCGGGGCACTGGTTCATCTGGCCGCTGCTGCCCTTGGCGGTGATCTACTTCATCGCCGGCGTGGCCGAGACCAACCGCGCGCCCTTCGACGTGGCGGAAGGCGAGTCCGAGATCGTGGCCGGCTTCCACGTGGAGTACTCCGGCACCGCCTTCGCCGCCTTCTTCCTGGCGGAATACGCCAACATGATCCTGATCACGGCGCTCGCCAGCATCATGTTCCTGGGCGGCTGGATGTCGCCGTTCCCCGACTCCTGGGGCTGGTTGGGAAGCCCAAGCTTCCTCTGGTTCGCGGCGAAGATGTGCTTCTTCCTGTACCTGTACCTGTGGTTCCGCGCCACCTTCCCGCGCTACCGCTATGACCAGATCATGCGGCTCGGCTGGAAGATATTCATCCCCATCACCATCATCTGGCTGGCGCTGCTCGGCTTCGTGATCGTGGCCAAGGTCCCGCTCACCGCGTTCGGTGCCTGGACCGTGGCGGGGGTGTGCGCCTTCCTGCTCCTCAACTTCCTGTTGTCGAGGAAGCCCCGATGAAGACCCTGCGCAGCTGGCTGAAGAGCCTCCTTCTGGCTGAACTGATGCAGGGCATGGCGCTGACCCTGGGATACTTCTTCAAGCCGAAGTTCACCATCCGCTATCCCGAGGAGCGCACGCCGAAGTCGCCGCGCTACCGCGGCCTGCATGCGCAACGGCGCTACGCCAACGGTGAGGAACGCTGCATCGCCTGCAAGCTGTGCGAGGCGGTGTGCCCGGCGCTGGCCATCACCATCGATTCCGAGATGCGCGCCGACGGCACCCGCCGCACCACGCGCTACGACATCGACCTGTTCAAGTGCATCTACTGCGGCTTCTGCGAGGAGGCGTGCCCGGTGGACGCCATCGTCGAGACCAGCGTCACCGACTTCCACTTCGAGAAGGCCGGCGAGCAGATCATGACCAAGGAGAAGCTCCTGGCCATGGGCGACAAGTTCGAACCGCAGATCGCCGCCGACCGCGCGGCCGACGCGCGCTACCGCTAGGGGCCTGGCATGGTACAGGAACTGATTTTCAGCGTGCTGGCGGCCCTCGTGGTGGGGTCCGCGCTCGGCGTCATCACCGCCCGCAACCCGGTGCACGCGGTGCTGTTCCTGGTGCTGGCCTTCGTCGGCAGTGCCGGGCTATGGCTGCTCATGGAGGCCGAGTTCCTCGGCATCGTGCTGGTGCTGGTCTACGTCGGCGCCGTGATGGTGCTGTTCCTGTTCGTGGTGATGATGCTGGACATCAACGTCGCCTCGCTGCGCGGCGGGCTCGCGCGCTACGCGCCCATCGGCGCTGTGGTGGCGGTCATCATGGCGGGCGAGATCGGCTACGTGGTCTGGTCGCGCAAGCTGGGGGTCAGCTTCGGCGCCCCGGTCGAGCATGGGGCCGGCTACAGCAACACCCGCGAGCTCGGGGACATCATCTACACGGTCTACGCCTATCCCTTCGAGATCGCCGCAGTGATACTGCTGGTGGGCATAGTCGCCGCCATCGCGCTCACGTTGCGCCGCCGCGAAGGCACCCGCAGCCAGGATCCGGCCAAGCAGGTGCAGGCTACCGTCGAGGGGCGAGTGCGCCTGGTCAGCATGCCGTCCGACACCGCCAAGCGGCAGGGGAAGTGACATGATCACGCTGTTCCACTTCCTGGCCCTGTCCGGCGCGCTGTTCGCCATCAGTGCCGCGGGCATCTTCCTCAACCGCAAGAACGTGATCCTGCTGCTGATGTGCATCGAGCTGATGCTGCTGGCGGTGAACTTCAACTTCATCGCCTTCTCGCGCTACCTGAACGACAGCGCCGGCCAGGTGTTCGTGTTCTTCATCCTGACGGTCGCGGCGGCGGAAGCGGCCATCGGCCTCGCCATCCTGGTGGTGCTGTTCCGCAACCGCCAGAGCATCAACGTCGAAGACCTCGACCGCATGAAGGGCTGACATGGATCTGCAGAGCGTCTTCCTCACCATCGTCCTGTCGCCGCTCGTCGCGGCGCTGGTGGCCGGCCTCGGCATGCGCTTCATCCCGCGTGCCGCCGCACACTGGCTCACCATCCTGGGCGTGGGGCTGTCGTTCCTGCTCTCCGCCTGGGTGCTGGTGGCGATGCTGGGCGGCTCGCTCGGCGACACCAACGTCACGGTCTACCAGTGGGGGCTCTCGGACGGCATCAGCTTCCAGGTCGGCTTCCTGGTGGACCACCTGACTGCGCTTATGATCACCGTGGTGACCTTCGTCTCGCTGATGGTGCACGTCTACACCATCGGCTACATGGCGGATGACCCGGGCTACAAGCGCTTCTTCAGCTACATCTCGCTGTTCACCTTCTCCATGCTCATGCTGGTGATGGCGAACAACTTCCTGCAGCTGTTCTTCGGCTGGGAAGCGGTTGGTCTCGTCTCCTACCTGCTGATCGGCTTCTGGTACACGCGCCCCACGGCCATCTACGCCAACCTGAAAGCCTTCCTGGTGAACCGGGTGGGCGACTTCGGCTTCCTGCTCGGCATCGCCATGGTGCTGCAGTACACCGGCAGCCTGGACTACTCGACCGTGTTCGCCGCGGCACCGCAGCTGGGGGGGCAAGGCATCGAACTCTTCCACGGCTACATGTGGTCCGTGCCCACGGTCATGTGCATCCTGTTGTTCGTGGGCGCCATGGGCAAGTCGGCACAGGTGCCGCTGCACGTGTGGCTGCCGGATTCCATGGAAGGCCCGACCCCCATCTCGGCGCTGATCCACGCCGCCACCATGGTGACCGCCGGCATCTTCATGGTGTCGCGCCTCTCGCCGCTGTTCGAGCTATCCGACACCGCGCTCTCGGTGGTGCTGGTGATCGGCGCCACGACAGCGTTCTTCATGGGCCTCATCGGCATCGTGAACAACGACATCAAGCGCGTGGTGGCGTACTCGACCCTGTCCCAGCTCGGTTACATGGCCACGGCGCTCGGCGCCTCCGCCTATAGCGCGGGCATGTTCCACCTCATGACCCACGCCTTCTTCAAGGCGCTGCTGTTCCTGGCGGCGGGCTCCGTGATCATGGCCATGCACCATGAGCAGGACATGCGCTACATGGGCGGCCTGAAGAAGTACATGCCTATCACCTACTGGACCTGCCTCATCGGCTCGCTGGCGCTCATCGCCTTCCCGGGTTTCGCTGGGTTCTTCTCCAAGGACACCATCATCGAGGCGGTGCACGCCTCGACCCGGCCGGGCGCCACCTATGCCTATTGGTGCGTGCTGCTCGGCGCCTTCGTCACGGCGCTCTACACCTTCCGCATGCTGTTCATGACCTTCCACGGCAAGGAACGTTTCAAGGTGGTGAAGCACCACCATGATGGGCATGACGACAGCCACCATCACAAGCCCGGTGAGCTGGCCCATGCACCGCATGAATCACCCTGGGTGGTCACGGTGCCGCTGATCCTGCTTGCCATCCCCTCTGTCATCATCGGCTGGATCACCGCCTGGCCGGTGCTGTTCGGCGGTTGGCTGTCGGATGCCATCCACGTGAACCCGGCCAACGACGTGCTCGGCCGCATGGCGGAGGAGTTCGGCAGCGCAGGCCATGCCGTGATGATGAGCGTGACCTCGCCGACCTTGTATCTCGCGCTCGCCGGCGTGGCGGTGGCCTGGTGCCTCTACATCTACCGCCCGGACCTGCCGGCGGTGATCGCGCGCAAGACGAAGCCGGTCTACACGTTGCTCGTCAACAAGTTCTATTTCGACGAGCTGTTCGCCTTCGTCTTCGCCGGCGGCACGCGCGCCCTCGGCAAGCTGCTCTGGCAGGTGGGTGACGTGACGCTCATCGACAACATCGCCATCAACGGCACGGCCAACTCCATCGGCCGGCTGGCCGGCGTCCTGCGGCGTGCCCAGTCGGGTTACCTCTACCACTATGCCTTCGCCATGATCATCGGACTTTGCGTCCTGCTTGGCTGGCTCATCACAAGATAATGGGGCGATAGATGACGGGGCACTTTCCGATCTTGAGTCTGCTGCTATGGCTGCCCATCGCCGGCGGGATGCTGGTGCTCGCCGCCGGGCGCATCGCCCCGCAGGCCGTGCGCTGGCTGTCCCTGTTCGTGGCGGTGCTGGTGTTCGCCGTGAGCGTGCCGCTGTGGACGCAGTTCGATACCACCACCGCAGCCATGCAGTTCACCGAGAAGCTGCCCTGGATCGGCACCTTCAACGTGTTCTATTCCCTGGGCGTGGACGGCATCTCCATGCCACTGATCCTGCTCACCACCTTCGTCACCATCCTGGTGGTGATCGCGGGCTGGGAGGTCATCCAGTACAAGACGGCGCAGTACTTCGCAGCCTTCCTGATCCTGGAAGGGCTCATGAACGGCGTGTTCGCCGCCATGGACGGCATGCTCTTCTACGTGCTGTGGGAGGCCATGCTGATACCGATGTTCCTCATCATCGGTATCTGGGGCGGGCCGCGGCGCGTGTACGCCACCATCAAGTTCTTCCTCTACACCTTCCTCGGCTCTGTGTTCATGCTGGTGGCCATCATCTACATGTACCTGAAGGCCGGCAGCTTCGACATCCTGGCCTTCCAGCAGCTGCAGATGGGTCTGCAGCCGCAGATCCTTGTCTTCGTGGCTTTCCTGCTGGCCTTCGCGGTGAAGGTGCCCATGTGGCCGGTGCACACCTGGCTGCCGGACGCGCACGTGGAGGCGCCGACCGGCGGCTCGGTGATCCTGGCGGCCATCATGTTGAAGATGGGCGGGTACGGCTTCCTGCGCTTCAGCCTGCCCATCACCCCGGACGCGAGCCATGCGCTCACCTGGCTGGTGATCGGCCTCTCGCTCACCGCCATCGTCTATATCGGCTTCGTGGCGGTGGTGCAGACGGACATGAAGAAGCTCGTCGCCTACTCGTCCGTGGCGCACATGGGTTTCGTCACCCTCGGCTTCTTCCTCTTGTTCGCCATCTTCGAGCGCAGCGGCAGCCTCTCCGGGACCGTCATGGGCGTGGAGGGCGGCATGGTGCAGATGGTGTCCCACGGCTTCATCTCGGGCGCCCTGTTCCTCTGCGTCGGCGTGCTCTACGACCGAATGCACACCCGCGACATCAACGCCTATGGCGGCGTGGTCAACGTGATGCCGGCCTTCGCCTTCTTCATGGTGTTGTTCGCCATGGCCAACTGCGGCCTGCCCGGAACCTCCGGCTTCGTGGGTGAGTGGATGGTGATCCTCTCGGCCATGCGCGCGAACTTCTGGATCGCCTTCGCCGCTGCCTTCACCCTGTTCCTGGGCGCGGCCTACTCGCTGTGGCTGGTGAAGCGGGTGCTGTACGGCCCCATCGGCAACGATCACGTGCGCGAGATGAAGGACATCAGCCAGCGCGAGTTCGTGGTGCTGGGCCTGTGCGCGGTGCCCGTGGTGCTGTTCGGCATCTGGCCGGCGCCGCTGCTGGACGTGATGCACGCCACCGTCACCAACCTGGTGCACCAGGTGGTGCAGACCAAACTGACAGGCGGATGACCCCATGACCTTCGAGCTGCCCCAGTTCCTGCCCGCGATCCCGGAGATGTTCCTGCTCGGGATGATCTGCTTCATCCTGGTGGTGGACGTGTTCCTGCCGGACACCCACCGGCTGGTGACCTACTGGCTCTCGCTCCCGACCGTGGCCGGCACCGCCTTGCTCACTGTGCTGGTGGCCCAGCAGGGGAGCCTGCTCACCTTCGGCGGCATGTTCGTCAACGACGCCATGGGCAACGTGCTGAAGCTCTTCACCTATCTCGTGGTGGCGATGGTGTTCATCTACTCCCGCGACTACCTGCGGGACCGCAGCCTGTTCAAGGGTGAGTACTACATCCTCGGCCTTACCGCGCTGCTAGGCATGATGATCATGATCTCGGCCCACAACATGCTGGTGGTGTACCTGGGACTGGAACTCAACTCCCTCTCGCTCTACGCCATGGTCGCGCTGGACCGGGAGTCCCCGGTGGCCTCCGAGGCGGCCATGAAGTATTTCGTGCTCGGTGCCATCGCCTCGGGCGTACTGCTCTACGGCATGTCACTGCTCTACGGCGCCACCGGCACCCTGGACATCACCGGGCTCGGCATGCATATCGCCGCCGATCCCACTGCCAACATCGGCACGCTGTTCGCGCTCGGCTTCGTCATCGTGGGCCTGTGCTTCAAGCTCGGCGCAGTGCCGTTCCATATGTGGCTGCCGGACGTGTACGAGGGCTCCGCCACCTCCGTGACGCTGTTCGTGGGCACCGGCCCGAAGATCGCGTCCTTCGCGCTGTTCATGCGCCTGCTGGTGGAGGGTTTGGGCGGCCTGCACGCCCAGTGGCAGCCGATCCTCATCGCCATCTCCGTGCTCTCCATGGCCATCGGCAGCATCGTCGCCATCGCCCAGACCAACTTCAAGCGCTTGCTGGCGTACTCCACCATCGGCCACGTGGGCTTCATCCTGCTCGGCATCCTCTCCGGCACCAGCGGCGGCTACCAGGCGGCGATGTTCTACACGCTCACCTATGTGATCACCGCCACCGCGGGCTTCGGCCTGATCCTGCTGCTGGCGCGCAAGGGCTTCGAGTCCGAGCGCCTGGACGACTTCAAGGGCCTCAACGAACGCAGCCCCTGGTTCGCGGCCATGATGCTGGCGGTAATGTTCAGCATGGCGGGGGTGCCGCCCTTCGTCGGCTTCTTCGCCAAGCTCTACGTGCTGCGAGCGGTCATCGACGCGGGCCTCACCTGGCTCGCGGTGACGGCGGTCGTGTTCTCCATCATCAGCGCCTTCTACTACCTGCGCATCGTGAAGCTCATGTACTTTGACCGCGCGCCGGCCAACGCGCGCCAGGTGCAGGCCGAGTTCGACATGCGCTGGCTGATCTCGGGCAACGGCCTAGCCATCCTGCTGCTGGGGGTGCTGCCGGGCCCCTTGCTGGCGCTCTGCGCCCGGGTCATCGGCTACTGAGAAATCTTCCGGACGGCGTCGGAGCAGGCGAGGCTCCGACGTAACGTCGCATTTCCGCTACAAAACCTTGAAAAACCGACCCTTTTGCTATATATTTCCTGTCCGCCGGGTGCGGGGTGGAGCAGTCTGGCAGCTCGTCGGGCTCATAACCCGAAGGTCGTAGGTTCAAATCCTACCCCCGCTACCAATAAATCAATGACTTAGGTAGCATTGCTACAGAAGTTCTTGGATACAGGGACCCCGGATAGGGGTTTTTTTGTGTCCGGCGCCGGGCCTCCTGCCAGAGGGGCTGCGCCAAACACCCGGGCAAGCCGGGTTTGTCGTCTAGGTCGTCCCGTCCTCCGCGGGGCGGTTTTTGGAGATGGGCCCGAGGGCCCATTTTTATTTGAGGGCACGAAGCGCGTGCGCGAAAGGTTGATCAGCCTGCTGGAAGCGCCGATCGAGGCGCTGGGATACGAGTTGGTGGAGCTGGAATTCCCGCCCCACCTGCTGAGGATATACATAGACCGTGAGGGCGGCGTCACGGTGGACGATTGCGAGAAGGTCAGCCGCCAGGTGAGCGGCGTGCTGGACGTGGAGGACCCGATCCCGGGCCATTACACCCTCGAGGTGTCGTCGCCGGGTCTGGACCGCCCCCTGCGCAAGCCCGCGGACTTCGCGCGCTTTGCCGGCGAGCAGGCCAGGATCGAACTCTCGCTGCCGCTCGAGGGGCGCCGCCGCTTCGCCGGCACGCTCAAGGGCTGCGAGGGCGAGGAAGTGTTGATAGAGGTGGACGGCACGCTCCACCGCTTGCCCCTGGAGGGCATCGCGAAAGCGCGCCTGGTACCGGAATTCGAATCGAAACATTGATCTGGAAGCTAGAGCCATGAACAAAGAGATACTGCTGGTCGTCGATGCCGTCTCCAACGAGAAGGGCGTGGACAAGAACGTCATCTTCGAGGCGCTGGAAGCGGCGCTCGCGTCCGCCACGCGCAAGAAGCACGGCGGCGACATCGACGCGCGGGTGGCGATCGACCGCCAGACGGGCGAGTACGACACCTTCCGCCGTTGGGTGGTGCAGCCCGACGACGCGGTGCTGGAGTCGCCGGACCGTGAGATCCGCCTGATGGACGCAGTGGACGTGAAGCCCGAGATCCAGGTGGGTGAGTTCATCGAGGAGCCCATGGCTTCCGTGCCCTTCGGCCGCATCGGCGCCCAGACCGCGAAGCAGGTCATCGTGCAGAAGGTGCGCGAGGCCGAGCGTGCGCAGGTGGTGGAGGCCTACCAGGGCCGCATCGGCGAGCTGGTCACAGGCCTGGTCAAGCGCGTGGAGCGCGGCAACATCTATATCGACCTCGGCAACAACGCCGAGGCCTTCATCCCCCGCGAGGACATGATCCCGCGCGAGGCGGTGCGCACCGGTGACCGCATCCGCGGCTTCCTCAAGGAAGTGCGCGCGGAGGCCCGCGGTCCGCAGCTGTTCGTGACCCGTACCGCGCCCGAGTTCCTGATCGAGCTGTTCAAGCTCGAGGTGCCGGAAGTCGGCCAGGGCCTGATCGAGATCAAGGGCGCGGCCCGCGACCCGGGTTCCCGCGCCAAGGTGGCGGTGATGAGCCACGACTCGCGCATCGACCCGGTCGGCGCCTGCGTCGGCATGCGCGGTTCGCGCGTGCAGGCCGTGTCCAACGAACTCTCCGGCGAGCGTGTGGACATCGTGCCCTTCGACGAGAATCCGGCACAGTTCGTAATCAACGCCATGTCCCCGGCCGAGGTGATCTCCATCACCATGGACGAGGAATCCAAGAGCATGGATCTCGCCGTCGCCGAGGACAACCTCTCCAAGGCCATCGGCCGCGGCGGCCAGAACGTGCGCCTCGCCAGCCAGCTCTCGGGCTGGGAACTAAACGTGATGAGCGAGGCCCAGGCCACGCAGAAGACCGAGGCCGAGGCACAGACGCTGCAGAAGCTGTTCATGGAACAGCTGGACGTGGACGCCGACGTGGCCGCGATCCTGGTGCAGGAGGGCTTCTCCAGCATCGAGGAGATCGCCTACGTGCCCACCGCGGAACTGCTCAACATCGAGGAGTTCGACGAGGCCACCGTCGAGGAGCTGCGCGGCCGCGCCCGCGACGTGCTGCTCACGCAGGCCATCGCCAGCGAGGAGCAGGTGGGCGACACCGAGCCCGCTGAGGATCTGCTCAACATGGACGGCATGGACCGGGCACTGGCCTTCAAGCTGGCGGCCGCGGGCATCCGCACCATGGAAGAGCTGGCCGAGCAGGCCGTCGAGGACATCAAGGGCATCGAAGGCCTGGACGAGGTCCGCGCCGCGGCGCTGATCATGACCGCCCGCGCGCCCTGGTTCGCCGGCGAGCAGCAGGCCTGAAGTAGCACGAACGAGCAGAGGATCTAGGGCATGGCACAAGTCACCGTAAGACAACTGGCTGAAGTCGTCGGCACGCCCGTCGACCGCCTGCTCACGCAGCTGGCGGAAGCCGGCATCGAGGTCGGCGACCCGGACGCCGCCATCAGCGACGACCAGAAGATGCAGCTATTGAGCCATCTGCGCCAGAGCCACGGCGAGAATTCCACGAACGAGCCGCGCAAGATCACCCTCAAGCGCCGCAGCGTCTCCGAGATCAAGGTCTCGGGCTCCCAGGGCCGCGCCAAGACCGTGAGCGTCGAGGTGCGCAAGCAGCGCACCTACGTCAAGCGCAGCGCGGTGATGGAAGAGGAAGCCAAGCGTCGCGCCGAAGAGGACGCCGTACGCCAGGCCGAACTGGATGCCCAGAACGCCGAACAGGCCAAGCGCGACGCCGAGAAGAAGGCTGTGGACGACGCCAAGCGCGCCGTCGAGGAACAGGAGCGCAAGGCCAAGCAGGACGAAGACGCCAAGCGCAAACAGGAGCAGGAGACCCACGCCCGCGCCGACGCCGAGCGCCGCCGCGCCGAGGCCGACGCCCGCCGCGAGGCGGACGAGGAAGACCGTCGCATGCGCGCCGCGTTGCCGAAGGGCAAGCCCGGGACGCCTGTCGCGACGCCGCCCGCTGCGGGAGCGGCCCCGGTCTCGTCCGAGGCCCACACCCGCTACGGCCGCAACCAGTTGCACGTGGCCGGCGGCATGTCCAACAAGCGCAAGAGCAAGAAGCCGGGCAAGAGCCGCGGCGCCGTCAACGTGTCCATGGAGTCCAAGCACGCCTTCGAGAAGCCGGTGGCGCCGCAGGTGCGTGAGGTGCAGATCCCCGAGACCATCACCGTGGGTGAACTGGCCGCGCGCATGGCCGTGAAGGCCAATGAAGTCATCAAGATCATGATGAACATGGGCGCCATGGCGACCATCAACCAGGTCATCGACCAGGACACCGCGGCCATCGTGGTGCACGAGATGGGCCACACGCCCAAGCTGCTCAAGGAGAGCGATCTCGAGGACAAGATGCTGCAGGCCAACCCCGCCGGGGAGGGCAACGAGACCCCGCGCGCGCCGGTGGTCACCATCATGGGCCACGTCGATCACGGCAAGACCTCGCTGCTCGACTACATACGCAAGACACGAGTCGCGGCCCGCGAGGCCGGCGGCATCACCCAGCACATCGGCGCCTACCATGTGCAGACGCCGAAGGGCGCCATCACCTTCCTCGACACCCCGGGCCACGCGGCGTTCACCTCCATGCGCGCCCGCGGCGCCAAGGTGACGGACATCGTGGTGCTGGTGGTGGCGGCGGATGACGGCGTCATGCCCCAGACCATCGAGGCCATCAACCATGCGCGCGCCGCCGAGGTGCCGATCGTGGTGGCGCTCACCAAGAGCGACAAGCCGGAAGCGGACTTCGACAAGGTGCGCAACGGCCTGTCGCAGCACCAGATCATCCCGGAAGAGTGGGGCGGCGAGAACATCTTCGTGCAGGTGTCGGCCAAGACCGGCGCCGGCGTGGACAAGCTGCTCGACTCCATCATCGTGCAGGCGGAGATCATGGAGCTGAAGGCCGTGGCCGAGGGTCCCGCCACCGGCTTCGTGCTCGAGTCCAGCCTGGAGAAGGGCCGTGGCGCGGTCGCCACCGTGCTCATCCAGAAGGGCAAGCTCAAGACCGGCGACATCCTGCTCACGGGCCAGGAGTTCGGCCGCGTGCGCGCCATGTTCGACGAGGCGGGCGAGCGCATCGACGAGGCCGGCCCCTCCATCCCAGCGCAGGTGCTGGGCCTCTCCGGCACGCCCAACGCGGGTGACGAGGCGCTGGTGGTGGCCGATGAGCGCAAGGCCCGCGAGGTCGCGCTCTACCGCCAGGGCAAGTTCCGCGACGTGAAGCTGGCACGCGCCCAGGGCGCCAAGCTAGAAGACGTGTTCCAACAGCTGGCCGAGGGTCAGAAATCCCTCAACCTGCTGGTTAAGTCCGACGTGCAGGGCAGCGCCGAGGCGCTGCGCGACTCACTCACCGGGCTCTCCACCGACGAGATCAAGGTCAAGGTGCTCGCCAGCAGCGTCGGCGGCATCACCGAGTCCGACGTGAACCTGGCCGCAGCCTCCAAGGCGGTGATCATCGGTTTCAACGTGCGCGCCGATGCCGGCGCGCGCCGCCTGGTGGCCGAGGCCGGCGTGGACCTGCGCTACTACAGCGTGATCTACGAAGCCATCGACGACGTGAAGAAGGCCATGACCGGCATGCTCGGCACCGAGACCCGCGAGCAGATCGTGGGCCTGGCCGAGGTGCGCGATGTGTTCCGCTCCTCCAAGATCGGCGCCATCGCCGGCTGCCTGGTGGTGGAAGGCTACGTCAAGCGCAACAACCCGATCCGCGTGCTGCGCAACGACGTGGTGATCTACCAGGGCGCGCTCGAATCCCTGCGCCGCTTCAAGGACGACGTCGGTGAAGTCCGCGCCGGAACCGAGTGCGGCATCGGGGTGAAGGACTACAACGACGTGCAGCCAGGCGACAAGATCGAGTGCTACGAGCGCGTGGAAGTGGCGCGCACGCTGTAAGCGGCCCATGGCGAAGGAATACCAGCGCTCCACCCGCGTCGCCGAGCAGCTCCAACGTGAGCTGGCCGGGATGATCGGACGTGTGCTGGAGGATCCCCGCGCCGGGATGGTGACGGTCACGGCGGTGAAGCTCACCAAGGACCTGTCCCACGCCAAGGTGTTCGTCTCCGCCATCGGCGGCAGCCTCACACAGCAGGAGCTGGTGCAGGCGCTGCAGCACGCCTCCGGGTTCATGCGGCATGAGATCGGCCGCGCCATGAAGCTGCGCATCCAGCCGGAACTGCGCTTCATCTACGACGAGACCGAGGAGCGGGCTGCGCACCTGGAAGCGCTCATCGCCCGCGCCAACTCCGAAGACGGCGGGAAAGACCGCTCGTGACGGATGGCAAGCCCGCCGCCGGGCAGCGGGTGAAGGCGCCGCGCCGGGACGTGCACGGCGTGCTGCTCCTCGACAAGCCCATCGGCATCAGCTCCAACGACGCCCTGCAGAAAGCCAAGCGCCTGTTCCAGGCCAACAAGGCCGGCCACACCGGCAGCCTGGATCCGCTCGCTACCGGCATGCTCCCGCTCTGTTTCGGCGAGGCCACCAAAGTCTCCGGCTTCCTGCTGGACGCGGACAAGCGCTACGCCGTCACCTGCCGCCTGGGGGCTCGCACCGACACCGCCGATGCGGAAGGCAAGGTGGTCGAGACCAAGCCCATCCCTGCCTTGGGCGTGGATCTGATAGAACGCGCGCTCGCGAGATTCAGGGGCGCCATCCTGCAGGTGCCGCCCATGTATTCGGCGCTGCACCACGAGGGGCAGCGGCTCTATGACCTGGCCCGGGAGGGGGTGGAGGTGCCGCGGGAGGCGCGGCCCGTGACCATCCTGGAACTCACCATGAGCGCCTGGACGCCGGACTCCCTGAGCCTGGAGGTGCGTTGCTCCAAAGGCACCTACATCCGCACCCTGGTGGAAGACGTGGCGGTGGCTTTGGGCACCCTGGCGCATGTGACGGTGCTTCGGCGCCTCTCGGTGGGCCCATTCGGCCTGGATTCGGTCATGCACACTCTCCCAGAGCTGGAAGCGAGGCTCGCGGAGGCGGGTCCTGCGGGTCTGGATGCCCTGTTGCTGCCGGTGGACTACGCAGTGCTGCACTGGCCCAAGGCGGACTTAGGCACCGATGCAGCCTGGTACTTCACCCGCGGACAGGCAGTATTCCTGGGGGGTACCCCTGGTCAGGGCCTGATGCGGGTCTATGGGGAAGGGCGGTTCTTAGGGATAGGCGAGATCCAGACCGATGGGCGCCTCGCCCCCAAGCGCCTCATGAATCTGCCGGTCCCGGCCGCGGAAGGCCTCGCCGAGCGCGTGGTTCAGCCCTGATTCCATTGGATTTTTGCTTGTCCGAGTAGGGCGGCGCGGATACAATAGGCGGCTGAACCCAAGGTTAAAAACTATAGTCTGGAGTCGAACGAATGGTTTTCACGGCTGAGAAGAAACAGGAAGTCATCGCCACCTACCGTCGCGATGCGAAAGACACCGGTTCCCCCGAAGTCCAGGTGGCGCTGCTCAGCGCGCGCATCGGCGGCCTCGAGGACCACTTCAACCAGCATAAGCAGGATCATCACTCCCGTCGTGGACTGCTCAAGATGGTTAACCAGCGCCGCAAGCTGCTGGACTATCTCAAGAAGGCCGATCTCAAGCGCTACGAGACGCTCATCGAGCGGCTCGGCCTGCGCCGCTGATACCGACTGCCTTCCAAAACACGTAGCAGAACACGAAGGGGATAACCCGTGAGCGTATTCCGCAAGAGTTTCCAGTACGGAGAGCACACCGTCACCCTCGAGACGGGTGAGATCGCCCGCCAGGCCGACGGCGCGGTGATGGTGACCATGAACGACACGATGGTGCTGGTCACCGCCGTGGGTTCCACCAAGGCTATACCGGGCCGGGACTTCTTCCCGCTCACCGTGAACTACCAGGAGAAGACCTACGCCGCGGGCAAGATCCCGGGCGGCTTCTTCAAGCGTGAAGGCCGGCCGAACGAGAACGAGACGCTGGTCTCGCGCCTCATCGACCGCCCGCTGCGCCCGCTGTTCCCCAAGGGCTTCGTCAACGAAGTGCAGGTGGTCTCCACCGTCATGTCCAACAATCCGGACGTGAATGCGGACATTCCCTCGCTCATCGGCGCCTCCGCCGCGCTCGCCATCTCCGGCCTGCCGTTCGCCGGCCCCATCGGCGCTGCCCGGGTCGGTTACATCAACGGCAAGTACGTGCTCAACCCCACCCGCACCCAGCTGCTGGAATCGGATCTCGACCTCGTGGTCGCCGGTACCGAGAGCGCCGTGCTGATGGTGGAGTCCGAGGCCGACTGCCTCTCCGAAGAGGTCATGCTCGGCGCCGTGGTGTTCGGCCATGAGCAGATGCAGGCCGCCATCACGGTCATCAAGGAACTCGCCAAGGAAGCCGGCAAGCCCGCCTGGGACTGGAAGCCGGAAGAGAAGGATAAGGGCCTGGCCCAGGTCGTGGCCGGCCACTTCGAGAAGCCCCTGGTCGAGGCTTATCAGATCTCAGACAAGCAGGATCGCTACACCAAGATCGACGAGATTCGTGCCGCTACCGTCACCCAGTTCGCCGGTGAAGGCGAGGGCAAGTACGCAGAAGCGCTGGTGAAGGGCGCGTTCGCCGATCTCGAGAAGAAGATCGTCCGCGGCCGCATCATCGAGGGCAAGCCCCGCATCGACGGGCGCGATACCAAGACCGTGCGTCCCATCACCATCAAGGTCGGCGTGCTGCCCCGCGCCCACGGCTCGGCGCTGTTCACCCGCGGCGAGACCCAGGCGATCGTGGTCACCACGCTCGGCACCGGCCGCGACGCGCAGATCATCGACGCCATCGAGGGCGAGCGCAAAGAGCCCTTCATGCTGCACTACAACTTCCCGCCGTACTCGGTGGGCGAGACCGGCATGATGGGTTCCCCCAAGCGCCGCGAGATCGGCCATGGACGCCTCGCCAAGCGGGGCATCCAGGCCGTGATGCCCGACATGACGACCTATCCCTACGTGGTTCGCGTGGTCTCGGAGATCACCGAGTCCAACGGCTCCAGCTCCATGGCTTCCGTCTGCGGCACCAGCCTCGCGCTGATGGATGCGGGCGTGCCGCTGAAGGCCCCCGTGGCCGGTGTGGCCATGGGCCTCATCAAGGAAGAGAAGGGTTTCGCCGTGCTCACCGACATCCTCGGCGATGAGGATCACCTGGGTGACATGGACTTCAAGGTGGCGGGCACCGCCACCGGCGTCACCGCCCTCCAGATGGACATCAAGATCCAGGGCATCACCAAGGAGATCATGCAACAGGCCCTCGCCCAGGCGAAGGACGGCCGTCTGCACATCCTCGGCAAGATGAACGAAGTCATCTCCAAGCCCCGCGCGGACATGTCCGAGTGGGCGCCCCGCATCGTCGTCATCAAGATCGACCCCGAGAAGATCCGCGACGTCATCGGCAAGGGCGGCGTGGTCGTGCGCGGCATCCAGGAGGAGACCGGCACCACCATCGAGATCGAGGACGACGGCACCATCAAGATCGCCTCGGTGGACAAGGCCCAGGGCGAAGCCGCCCGCAAGCGCATCGAGGACATCACCGCCGACGTGGAAGTGGGCCGCATCTACGAGGGTAAGGTGGTCAAGCTCATGGACTTCGGCGCCTTCGTCGCCATCCTGCCGGGCCGCGACGGCCTGGTGCACATCTCCCAGATCTCCGAAGAGCGTGTCGAGCGCGTCAGCGACAAGCTCAAGGAAGGCGATGTGATCAAGGTCAAGGTGCTGGAAGTGGACAAGCAGGGGCGCATCCGCCTCAGCATGAAGGCTGTGAACGCTCCGGCGTAAACGGTACGAAGTTGAAAACAAGAAGGGGACCGCGAGGTCCCCTTTTTATTTGTGCGATGAGAGCCATCCCTGTAAAACTGCTCGCGCTAAATCCCTGGGTTCGCCCGTTCGGCTTCTTCTGCGTTTACGCAGGCAGATGCGCCTGCAGGTGGCTGGTGATGCGCTGGTCCACCCAGCGGCGCGGCTTCAGCAGGCTGCCATCGATGAAGCCCACGTGGCCGCCGCGCTCCGTCAACTCGAAGGTCACGTTCGGCGACAGCTCATCGTCCTTCGGCACCACCGCCGGGGTCATGAAGGGGTCGTCTACCGAGTGCACCACCAGGGTAGGCACCGTGATGTGCTTCAGGAATGGCTTGCTGCTCGCGCGCTTGTAGTAGTCGTCCGCGTCCTTGTAGCCGTGCAACGGCGCGGTCATGGCGTCGTCGAACTGGCGGAAGGTCTTGAGCGCGCCGATGTCCGGCAGCTTGATGGGCGAGTGGATGCGGTCGAACTTGCGCTGGGCCGAGCGCTTCATGCGGCTCATGAGTTCCCACATGTAGAACTTGGAGAGGCCCTTGCCGATGGCCTCGGAGCAGACTGCGAGGTCGAAGGGCACCGACACGGCCACGCCGGTGACGATGCGCGAGGCGTTGGGGCTCTCGCCCAGCCACTTCAGCAGCACGTTGCCGCCAAGTGAATAGCCCACGGCGGCCAGCGGCGTCTCCGGCTCGCGCTGCTTCAGGACGCCGCTGAAATATTCGATGTCCTGGGTGAAGCCCGAGTGGTAGCCGATGGGCAGGCGGTTGGGCTCGCCGCTGCAGCCGCGGAAGTAGGGCAGCGCGGCGCGGAAGCCCATCTCGTGGATCTTGCGCATGATGTTGCAGGCGTAGCGGGAACGGATGGATCCCTCTAATCCATGGAGGACTATGACGATCGGCCCGGACTTGCCGGTGGTCCAGTCCACGTCGATGAAGTCCCCGTCCGGCAGCTCCAGGCGCTCGCGCCGGAGTTCCAGCTTGGGCCGGGGGAACAGGGTGTTGGGGATGACGGTCTGGATGTGCCGGTTGCGCCACAGTCCCTTGGGCTTGAACTCGCTTCTCACGATCATCTTGGCTCGTCCTTAAGGCTCATGCGGGTTGGTACGTTGTAGGTCATTTCGCGGATGCAGCTTCGATCTCGGCCCGTCCGGCCACCAGTCTCTCCACCACCGAGGGGTCGGCGAGGGTGCTGGTGTCGCCGAGGCTCTCGAGGTCGTTGGCGGCGATCTTGCGCAGGATGCGGCGCATGATCTTGCCGGAACGGGTCTTGGGCAGGTAAGCGGTCCACTGGATCGCGTCCGGCGCGGCGAAGGACCCGATCTCCTTGCGCACCAGCGCGATGAGTTCCTGACGCAGCTTCTCGTCCGGCTGCACGCCGCTCATGGTGGTGACGAAGGCATAGATGCCCTGGCCCTTGATGGGATGGGGGTAGCCCACCACGGCAGCTTCCGCCACCTTGTCGTGCAGGACGAGCGCGCTCTCGACCTCGGCGGTGCCGATGCGGTGGCCCGAGACATTGATGACGTCGTCCACCCGGCCGGTTATCCACCAGTAGCCATCCTTGTCGCGGCGCGCGCCATCACCGGTGAAGTAGTTACCTGGGTATTGCTTGAAGTAGGTGTCGAAGAAGCGCTGATGGTCGCCGTAGACGGTGCGCATCTGGCCGGGCCAGGGGAAGGTGATCACCAGGTTGCCGGAGGTGGCGCCTTCCAGCACCTTGCCGGTGCCGTCCACGAGGGCAGGGCGTATGCCGAAGAAGGGCAACGTGGCGGAGCCCGGCTTCAGGGCCACCGCGCCCGGGAGGGGCGTGATGAGGATGCCGCCGGTCTCGGTCTGCCACCAGGTGTCCACGATGGGACAGCGTTCCTCGCCCACCACGTGGTAATACCACTCCCAGGCTTCCGGGTTGATGGGTTCGCCCACGCTGCCGAGTATGCGCAGGGACTTGCGCGAGGTCTTCTTCACCGGAGCATCGCCCTGGGCCATGAGCGCCCGCAGCGCTGTCGGCGCGGTATAGAAGATGTTCACTTCGTGCCGGTCGATCACTTCCCAGAAGCGCGAGGCATCGGGGTGGTTGGGCACACCCTCGAACATGAGGGTGGTGGCGCCGTTGGCCAACGGCCCATACACGATGTAGCTGTGGCCGGTGACCCAACCCACGTCCGCGGTGCACCAGTAGACGTCGCCGTCCTGATAGTCGAACACGTACTTATGGGTGATGGCGGCATATAGGAGGTATCCGCCGGAGCTGTGCAGCACGCCCTTGGGCTTGCCGGTGGAACCGGACGTATAGAGGATGAACAGCGGATCCTCCGCGTCCATGGACTCCGGCCTGCAGTCGGCGGACTCCTTCGGCACCGTCTCGTGGTACCAGATGTCCCGCTTCGCATCCCATTGGATGTTTCCGCCGGTGCGCTTCAGCACCAGCACCGTGCTGACGTCGGGGCAGGATTTCAGCGCTTCGTCGCAGTTGGCCTTGAGGGGCACCTTCTTGCCGCCCCTGAGACCCTCGTCTGCGGTGATGAGCACCCGGCAGTCGGAATCCAGGATGCGGTCCTTGAGGGACTCGGGCGAGAAGCCGCCGAACACGACCGAGTGCACGGCGCCGATCCTGGCGCAGGCGAGCATGGCCACCGCCACCTCCGGCACCATGGGCATATAGATGCAGACCCGGTCGCCTTTCTTGATCCCGCGTCTCTTGAGCAGGTTACCGAGCCGGCAGACTTCCGCGTGCAGCTCCCGGTAACTCAGCTTGCGCTGGTCCTTGGGGTCGTCGCCCTCCCAGAGGATGGCGGTCTGATCGCCGCGCTTCTCGAGGTGCCGGTCAAGGCAGTTGGCGCTGACGTTGAGCCGGCCGCCCTCGAACCAGCGGATGTGGGCCTTGTGGTAATCCCAGTCCAGGACCCGTTTCCAGGGATGCTCCCAGTCCAGGAAGGCCTTGGCCTGTTCAGCCCAGAATCCTTCCGGGTCTTCCACGGACCACCGGTACAGAGCCTCATAGCCGGCCTTATCCAGCAGCGGCTTGCGGACGGGTCGGGCAGGGACTGGATAGACCTTGTCGTCGGACATGAGAGCTTCGGATCCTTAAGGAGATTCCTGGGCGGCTACCTTAATACACGCCATCCTGTGTATTAAGAGCCGTGCCGTAAATCAGGGCTTCACCCCAAAATGTCGTATTTAAACCTTTAGATAACAAAGAGATAGTAAAGAATCATTATTTCAAATCTCAGTCCAGACGGAGCTGCCGGATGCCCTTCAGAGCCCCCGCCTGCCAGTTCGCCCGTGCCCAAGCCCACACCTCATCTATAGATGCGCGCTCAAGCGACTGGGGCGGCAGCTGGCGCAGAGATACCAGGGCTCGCCAGAGGGTCGAAGCCGGCCGGGAGAGGTCCAGGGGCGCTGCCTGGGTCTGTTTGCTGAGCTTCTCCCCGGCCGCATTCACCGCCACCGGCAGATGCATATAGATAGGGTGCGGCAGGCCCAAGAGGGTCTGGAGATGGAGCTGCCGCGGGGTAGAGAGGAGCAGGTCCGCGCCCCGCACCACATGGGTGATGCCTGCCCAGGCATCGTCCAGGACCACCGCCAGCTGGTAGGCATGGCAGCCATCCGCCCGGCGCACGATGAAGTCGCCGATGTCCCGAGCGAGATCCTGGCAGACGGTGCCCTGGAGCGGGTCCTGGAAACAGAGCTCCCGCGAGGCCACCTTCAGGCGCAGGGCCCGGGCGGCCTTGCCCTCCGGCAGACCGGCACGGCAGGTACCGGGGTAGACGGGCCCTTCGATGCCGGTCAGGGCACTGTCGGCGATCTCGCTGCGGGAGCAGGCGCAGGGGAACACGGCGCCTTCCTGCTGGAGGCGGGTGAGGGCTTCCTCGTAGGCTTCCACCCGGCTGCTCTGGTAGAGCACCGCCCCATCCCATTCGAAACCGAGGGCATCGAGGCTGCGAAGGATGTCGTCGGCGGCGCCGGGCACTTCCCGGGGTGGATCCAGGTCCTCTATACGCAGCAGCCAGCGACCGCCCTGGACCCGCGCCTCCAGACAGCTACCGAAGGCGGCCAGTAGGGAGCCGGTATGGAGCGGGCCGGTGGGGGAAGGGGCGAAACGGCCGACGTAAGTCATGACCTAGATACTACAGAAATGAAAAAAGCCCATTAAGGGCTTCTTTCTATTAAGGGAATCGACCTGATCGGCCGTCCGCATCCCTGTTCCTTGCTCCAGTCGAGGGCGTACATCCTGTACGCGCGTGGTTAAAACGAAGCTGTGCTTCGTTTTTAACCACCCATCTGCTTCTCTCTGATCTCATCCAACTGCTTGCAGTCGATGCACTGGGTGGCGGTAGGGCGGGCTTCCAGGCGGCGGATACCGATCTCGACGCCACAGGTCTCGCAGTAGCCGTATTCGTTGGCGTCCAGGTTGGCCAGGGCCTCGTCGATCTTCTTGATGAGCTTGCGTTCCCGGTCGCGGGTGCGCAGCTCGAGGCTGAACTCGGATTCCTGGGTGGCCCGGTCGTTCGGGTCCGGGAAGTTGGCGGCCTCGTCCTGCATGTGGTGCACGGTACGGTCCACTTCCTCCATCAGCTCGCGCTTCCAGCCCCGCAGGATCTCGCGGAAATGCGCCCGCTGGGGGTCGTTCATGTAGGGCTCGCCCTTCTTGACCGGGTAGGGCGTGAAGCCGCGGAACATGTCGCCGGCGCCGCGTGAGGCGCTCTTCTTGGGGGCGGGTTTGGCCGGAGCCTTCTTCGCGGCCACCTTGGGGGCAGCCTTGGGCGCCGCCTTCTTGGCGGGTTTGGCGGGAGCGGCTTTCTTCTTAGCCGGCATGGGGGGCTCCTGGACCTGGATTAAAAAGCGGGCGGTGTTATACCGGATTTGGGCGGGTTGGCGCAAGTTTGGCCGGCAAACGGCCTATTCAGGGCAGCGTCACGGGGCTGGGGCCCTGCCAGCCGGGGGCACGGTGCTCGGCCACCACGGTGGTGAAGATCCCGCCGCGCACGTTGAACTCGGCGGTGAGCCGCATGAACTTGGGCGACAGGGTCCGGGCGATGTCGTCGAGGATGCGATTGGTCACGTCCTCGTGGAAATGCCCCTCGTCGCGGAAGCTCCACATGTAGAGCTTGAGCGCCTTCAGTTCCACGCACAGCTTGTCGGGGACGTACTCCAGCAGCATCTCGGCGAAGTCCGGCTGACCGGTCTTAGGACACAGGCAGGTGAACTCGGGCATCCGGATGCGGATGGTATAATCCCTCCCTTCGCGCGGGTTGGGGAAAGTCTCCAGTTCTTTGCTGGGTCGGGTGGTCATGGGGGCCATTCGGCTCTGCGATTCCAGGCGCCGATACTTTACACTACCGGGCCATCACTGGCCATTTCTACAGCACCGGCGAGGCACATGCGGCTCTCCAAGATAAAGCTCGTGGGATTCAAGTCCTTCGTGGACCCCACCTCGATCGAATTCCCGAGCAACCTCGTGGGCATCGTCGGCCCCAACGGCTGCGGCAAGTCCAACACCATCGACGCCGTGCGCTGGGTGCTGGGCGAGACTTCCGCCAAGAACCTGCGCGGCGATTCCATGGCGGACGTGATCTTCAACGGCTCTTCGGCCAGGAAGCCGGTCGGCACCGCTTCGGTCGAGCTGGTCTTCGACAACTCCGATGGCGCCATCGGCGGCCAGTACGCGAGCTACGCGGAAGTCTCGGTGCGCCGCGAAGTGGTGCGCGACGGCACCTCCAACTATTACTTGAACGGCGTGCGCTGCCGTCGCCGCGACATCACCGACATGTTCCTCGGCACCGGCCTCGGTCCGCGCAGCTACGCCATCATCGAGCAGGGCACCATCTCGCGCCTGGTCGAGTCCAAGCCCGACGAGCTGCGCGTGTTCCTGGAGGAGGCCGCCGGCATCTCCAAGTACAAGGAGCGTCGACGCGAGACCGAGAACCGCATCCAGCACACCAAGGAGAACGTCGAGCGCCTGAACGACCTGCGCGATGAGGTCGAGAAGCAGCTCGAGCGCCTGCAACGCCAGGCGCGCGCCGCGGAGCGCTACAAGGAACTGAACGACGAGAAACGCAAGACCAAGGCCGAGCTGCAGGCGCTGAACTGGCGCACCCTCGATGCCGACGTGAGCGAGAAGGACGGCATCATCCGCGAGCGCGAGACTTCGCTCGAGGCCGCCGTCGCCGAGCAGCGCTCCATCGAGAGCGACATGGAGAAGGCCCGCGTCCGCCACGACGAGGCCACGGACTCATTCAATACCGTGCAGGGCCGCTTCTACGAGGTGGGCGCAACCATCGCGCGCGCCGAGCAGGGCTTGCAGCACGCGCGCGAGCTGCGCAAGCGCCAGCAGTCCGAACTGGAACAGGCCGAGGCCCAGTGGCGCGAGTTGGATGGGCACATCAGCCGCGACAAGAAACAGATCGAGACCCTCGGCGCCGAGATCACCGGGCTCGAACCCGCGTTCAATGCCGCCAAGCAGGCTGAAGCCAAAGCTGTCGCCAACCTGGCGCAGGCCGAGCAGGCCATGCAGGATTGGCAGGCGGGCTGGGAAGGGTTCAACAAGGGTGTCAGCGAGCACACCCAGACCGCCGAGGTGGGCCGCGCCCAGGTGGAACAGCTGGAACGCCAGCTCATGCAGACGCTGCAGCGCCGCGAGCGCGTCGAGGCGGAGCGCAAGCAGTACGCCGCCGACAGCCAGCAGCAGGCATTGACCAACCTCGAGGGCGAAGCCCAGGCCGCCGAGGCCAAGCTGCAACGCCTGCAGGGCGAGCTCGCCGAAGTATTGAAGGAACTGGAGACGCGACGCGCCGAGGAACAGCAGTCGTCGCGTGCGCTGCACGAGCTGCGCAGCAAGCTGGAGGACAGTCGCGGCCGCGTGGCATCCCTCGAAGCGCTGCAGCAGGCGGCGTTGGGCAAGAGCCGCGAGCAGGTGAACGCCTGGCTCAAGCAGAAGCGCCTGGATTCATCGCCGCGCCTCGCCGAGCAGCTGCACGTGGATGCGGGCTGGGAACGCGCCGTGGAGACGGTGCTGGGCTGGCACCTCGAAGCGCTGGTGGTGAGCGAGTCGGCACCGAAGCCGGAAGACCTCGCCGGCCTCACCGGCGGCTCCATGACTTTCATCGAGACCTCGGGCCAGGCGGCTCAAGGTCCCGGCCTGTTGCAGAAGGTGAAGGGCCCCGCGGCCCTGTCGGACTTCCTCAAGGGTGTGCGTACCGCTGATTCCCTGGCGGAAGCACTGCAGCAGCGCAGCTCCCTGGGTGACGGCGAATCCATCATCACCCGCGATGGGATGTGGCTGGGCAAGCACTGGCTGCGGGTGATCCGCGACAACGACGAGCGTGCCGGCGTGCTGGCGCGTGAGCAGCAGCTGCGCGACCTCAAGCAGCAGCTCGCCGACAACGAGAAGGCCGCGGCCGAGCAGGCGGCGAAGCTGGACGGGCAGAAGTCCGCCGTGAAGGAGCTGGAGACGCGCCGCGAGCTGCTCCAGATGGACGTGAACCGCGCCAACCGCGAGGCGGCGGACGCCCAGGCCAAGTTCAAGGCCGCCCGCTCCACCCAGGAGCAGGTGGCGGCCCGCATCAAGACGCTGGAGACCGAGGCGGGGGAGATCGCTGCCTTGGTGGCCCAGGCCGAGCAGGAGATCAAGGGAGCGCGCGGGCGCGTGGAGAGCGCGCTGAAGGCCTTGCAGGAACTGGAAGGCAAACGCACCGGCCTGCAGTCGCAGCGCGACGGCCTGCGCGCGAAGCTCGACGGCGAACGCCAAGCTGCGGCCCGCGACAGGGACGCAGCCCACGAACTGGCGCTGAAGCTGGAATCGCGCCGCTCGCAGAAGACATCCACCGAGCAGGGCATGGGCCGCATGCAGTCGCAGGTAACGCAGCTCGAGCAGCGCCGCACCGAACTGAAGCGCTCCACCGAGCAGGCGCTCGAGCCCATGCACGTGCAGGAACAGGAACTGAAGTCCTTACTGGACAAGCGCACCCGCGTGGACGCGGAGCTGACCGAGGCGCGCCGCGCCGTCGAGGCGGTGGCCGAGCAGATGCGCCAGCTGGACCAGGCGCGCATGGTGCGCGAGCGCAAGGCTGAAGCCCTGCGCGAGGAAGTGCAGCGCCTGCGCATGGACAGCCAGGACGTACGCATCAAGCGCGAGACCATCGTCGCGCAGCTGAAGGAAGAGAGCCTCGAGCTGCAGCAGGTGCTGGACGGCATGCCGGAAGGCGCCGAGGTCGGCGCCTGGGCCGAGAAGCTCGCGGAGACCGAGCAGCGCATCGGGCGCCTGGGCGAGATCAACATGGCCGCGATCAGCGAGTACACGGAACAATCCGAGCGCAAGAAGTACCTGGACGCGCAGCTGGCGGACCTCACCGAGGCGCTCAGCATCCTCGAGAACGCCATCAAGAAGATCGACCGTGAGACGCGCACGCGCTTCAAGGAGACCTTCGACAAGGTGAACTCCGGCCTCTCGGCCAACTTCCCCAAGCTCTTCGGCGGTGGACACGCCTACCTGGAGCTGACCGGGGAGGAACTGCTGGATGCTGGCGTCGCCATCATGGCGCGCCCGCCCGGCAAGCGGAACACCAGCATCCACCTGCTCTCGGGCGGCGAGAAGGCGCTCACCGCGGTGGCGCTGGTGTTCTCCATCTTCGAGCTCAATCCGGCGCCGTTCTGCATGCTGGACGAGGTGGACGCGCCATTGGACGAGGCCAACATCGGCCGCTTCTGCGACATGGTCCGCAGCATGTCGGACCGGGTGCAGTTCATCTTCATCAGCCACAACAAGAGCACCATGGAGATGTCCAAGCAGCTCATGGGCGTCACCATGAACGAGCCGGGTGTGTCGCGGCTGGTGGCGGTGGACGTGGAAGAAGCCGTGCGCATCGCCGCCATGTGAGGACGCGATGGAGCTGCGCCTCATCCTGATCCTCATCGGTGCGGCCATCATCGCGGCCATCTGGCTGTTCTCGCGGCAGCGCACCGGCGCCGGCAGGTCCGGGCCGCGCGAGGCACCCACTCTCGGTGACGAGAGTTTCCCCGAGGACGACTTCCCCTCCGAGACCATCCCCGGCAGTTCCGCCAGGAGCGCGCCGGTGCGGGAGCAGGGCGAGCAGCTGATCCTGGCCCTGCACGTCATGCCCCGCACCGTGGTGCAGTTCCCCGGCGCCGCGTTGCGCCAGGCCTTCGAGGCCTGCAACCTCAAGTACGGCCGCTACCAGGTGTTCCACCGCCTGGAGGGCGAAGCCTCCGTGTTCAGCGTCGCCAACGTGGTGGAACCCGGCTCCTTCATACTCGATGAGATGGATTCCTCCGAATACCCCGGCTTGACCCTGTTCATGCTGCTGCCGGGCCCCCGTGGCGGCGTGGCGTCCTATGCCGACATGCTCGCGACCGCGCGCCAGCTGGCCCAGGCCCTGGACGGGGAGGTGCTGGACCAGGAGCGCAGCACCCTCACGCGCCAGACCGCCCGCCACATCCGCGAGCGCATCATCACCTTCGAGACGCAGCTGCGCTTAAGGCGCCCCTCCCAGGCATGACCAGCCGACGCGACGCCGAGAAGCGCCTGCACACGCTGCGCGAGCAGCTCCGGCACCATAACCACCGCTACTACGTGCTCGACGACCCGGAAGTCCCGGATGCCGAGTACGACCGCCTGATGCGGGAACTCCAATCTCTCGAAACGGAACATCCCGAATTCGTCACGCCGGACTCACCCTCGCAACGGGTGGGCGCGGCGCCGCTCGCCGAGTTCGGCGAGGTGCGCCACGCGGTTCCGATGCTGTCCCTGGAGAATGCCTTCAGCGAGGATGACCTGCAGGGTTTCGACCGGCGCATCCGCGAGCGGCTGGAAGCGGAGGAGGTGGAGTACACCGCCGAGCCGAAGCTGGACGGCCTCGCCATCAGCCTGCGCTACGAGCAGGGCATGCTCGTGCGGGGCGCCACCCGCGGCGACGGCTCGACCGGCGAGGACGTGACCCAGAACATCCGCACCATCAAGTCCATCCCGTTGCATCTCTTGGGAAAAGGTTGGCCCGCAGTGCTGGAAGTGCGCGGCGAAGTGTACATGCCGAAGAAGGGTTTCGAGGAACTGAACAAGCGCCTCGCCGCGAAGGGCGAGAAGACCTATGTGAACCCCCGCAACACCGCCGCCGGCAGCCTGCGCCAGCTGGACCCGCGCATCACCGCCGAACGGCCGTTGGAGTTCTACGCCTATGGCCTCGGTGAAGTGAGGCCCGATAGCCTGCCCAAGCGCCAGAGCGCCATCCTGGAGAAGTTCAGGGAGTGGGGCCTGCGGGTCAACCGGGAGATCGCCCAGGTGAAGGGCGCCGCCGGCTGCTTCGCCTACTACCAGAAGCTCGGCGCGAAGCGCGCGAAGCTGCCCTATGAGATCGACGGCGTGGTCTACAAGGTGGACCGCCTCGACTGGCAGCAGGAACTCGGTTTCGTGGCGCGCGCGCCGCGCTGGGCCGTGGCCCACAAGTTCCCGGCGGAAGAGATGATGACGGTGCTGAAGTCCGTGGACTTCCAGGTGGGGCGCACCGGCGCGCTCACGCCGACGGCGCGACTCGAACCGGTGTTCGTCGGCGGAGCCAATGTGAGCAACGCGACGCTGCACAACATGGATGAGGTGGAGCGAAAGGACATCCGCATCGGCGACACGGTGATCGTGCGCCGCGCCGGCGACGTGATCCCCGAGGTGGCGGGCGTGGTGCTGGCGAAGCGCCCGAAGGACGCCAAGAGAGTGAAGCTGCCGAAGAAGTGCCCCGTGTGCGGTTCCGAGGTGATGCGACCCGAAGGCGAAGCCGTGGCCCGCTGCAGCGGAGGGCTGTTCTGCGCCGCCCAGCGCGGCCAGCTGGTCCGGCACTTCGCCGCGCGCCGCGCCATGGACATCGAGGGCTTCGGCGAGAAGCTCATCGACCAGCTCATCGAGAAGGGCCTGGTGCACACGCCGGCCGACATCTACAAGCTGGACCTGAAGACCTTCGCCGAACTGGATCGCATGGGCGAGAAGTCCGCCCAGAACCTCATGGATGCCATCGAGAAGAGCAAGACCACCACGCTCCCGCGCTTCCTGTTCGCGCTCGGCATCCCGGACGTGGGCGAGACCACCGCCGCCGATCTCGCGCGGCATTTCGCCGGCCTGGACAAGCTGGAGGAGGCGGCCATCTCCTATGAGAAGCAGAGACTGAAGCATGCGGAACTGCCACCCAAGGACGCCGAGAAGCTCCTGAAGGAGCTGGAACTGCGCCAGGTGGAGGGCATCGGCCCGGTGGTGGCCGAGCAAATAGGGGCATTTTTCAATCAGCCCGGCAACCGCAAGGTCATCGCGGAGCTCTATAAGGCCGGCATCCACTGGCCCGCGGCACCGAAGCGCCCAGCGCCCGGCGCCCAATCGCTGGCGGGCAAGACCCTGGTGCTCACGGGCACCCTGCCTTCCATGACCCGCGACGAGGCCAAGGACCTGATCCTGTCGCATGGCGGCAAGGTGGCGGGCAGCGTCTCCAAGAAGACCGACTACGTGGTGGCCGGCAGCGAGGCCGGTTCCAAGCTCACGGACGCGCAGAAGCTCGGTGTCGCCGTCCTGGACGAAGCGGGGCTCCTGAAGCTCCTGCAATCCTGAGTGCCTGTTGCTAGAATGAAGCCGATGCGACACACGGTGAACCTGGACAGGCGATGGCGCTGGCTGCTGGCGGTATTGCCGCTGGCCCTGGCTGGCTGCGGCGGACCGCTCTCGCCTGACTACGGCGTGCGCGAAGGTAAGTTCCCGACCTGTCCCGCCAACCAGGACTGCGTCTCCAGCCAGGAGACGGATCCCAAGCTCTACATCGCACCTCTGCATTATCGCCCCAGCCACACCAGTTCCCAGGTGGACCGCGACAAGGCCCACACGGACCTCGTGGCCGCGATCAACGCCGCCGGTCCCGCCCGCATCGTCTCCAACCACCGCAACTACATCCGCGTCGAATATCCCGTCGCGCCCCACGACCAGCGCAAGACCGACTACTACTACCAGCCGGAGCAGGCGGTGGACGAGGTGCAGTTCTACCTCTCGCCCACGGACTACACGGTGGAGATGTTCTCGGTGGGCAAGCTCGGGCTCCTCGAGAGCGGCGACAGTCGCGAACGCCTGGAGAAGGTGCGGGCCTACTTCGACAAGCTGCAGCAACAACCCCGCAGCTGAACCTGCAAAAAAAGAAGGCCGGTCTCGCGACCGGCCTCCCTGTCTTCTGAACTCGATCGTCTAGATCACTTGGCCGGAGCGCTCGCCGCCGCCGGAGCCGGAGTGCTGGGCGCCGCCGGGGCGGGATAGGTGACCTTGGCAGCGTCCGTCAACTGCTTGATGTAGCTCTCCACGGCCTTGCGCTGCATGTCATTCATGATCTGCTCGCGCATCTGGTCGAGGCTCGGCGGCGCCTGTTCGCGCACGTCTTCCAGCTGGATCACGTGGTAGCCGTACTGGGTGTGCACCGGCTCCTGGGTGATCTCGCCCTTCTTGAGCTTGGCGAGGGCCGCGGCGAACTCCGGCACCATGGTGCTTCCGGAGAACCAGTCGCCGCCCAGCTCGCCGCCGTTCGCGGCGCTGCCCGGGTCCTGGGAGTACTTCTTGGCGAGCTTGCCGAAGTCGGCGCGCTTGTCGAGCTGCGCGATGATGTCCTTGGCCTGGGCCTCGTCCTTCACCAGGATGTGGCGCGCCTTGTACTCATGGCTGTCGGTGCCCTTGATGCGTTCGTCGTAGGCGGCCTTGATGTCGGCGTCCGAAGGCTGATGGTCCTTCAAATAGTTCTGGATGTAGACCTGGGCCAGGATGCTGTTGTCGCTGGTCTTGAGATCTGCCTGGGTGTCGGGCTGCTTGTCCACGCCGGCCTTACGGGCGGCCTGGGCCAGCAGTTCCATGTTCACCAGGGTCTTCACCACGCTGGCTTTCTGCACGGGGTTCAGCGGCGGCTCCTGGCCGCCGGTCTGGGCCCGCACGAAGGCGCGCAGTTCGCCGTTGGTGATGGCGGTGCCGTTCACCGTGGCCAGCACCTGGGCATCGTCGGCCTTGCCGCCGGCCGGCGTCTTGTTGCAGGCCGCGAGGCCGAGGCCCAGCAGGGCGAGGATGATCAGTCTGGATAGGATGCGCATGCGGATTCCTTTGGGTCGGTTAATCGGTCTCGTCGGGGGTCAAAGCGGAGATGCTGAGGGCATGGATGTCGGTCTGCATGAGCGCGCCGAGGGCGGCGTAGACCATGCGGTGGCGCTCCACGCGCCCGTGGGTAGCGAAAGCGGAGGAGACGATGCGCACCGCGAAGTGGCCGCGGCCATCGCGGGCGCCGGCATGGCCGGCATGCTGTGCGCTGTCGTCGCGCACGTCCAGCTCCAGCGGCGCGAAGCGCTGCTGCAGGCGGGTGCGGATCTCGGCGCTGCGGTCCATCTCAGGGCAGCGTCCTGCGGAAGGGCTTGACGGTGACGCGGGCGAACACGCCGGCAGCCACGTAGGGGTCAGCCTCGGCCCAGACCTTGGCCTCATCCAGCGACTTGAACTCGGCCACGATCAGGCTGCCGGTGAAGCCGGCATTGCCCGGATCCTCGGCGTCCAGCGCCGGGTGCGGACCGGCCAGCAGCAAGCGGCCCTCACGCTTCAGCTGCTCGAGGCGCGCCACGTGGGCGGGGCGCGCGCCGAGGCGCTTGTCCAGGGAATCGGCCACGTCTTCGCAGATGATCGCGTACCACATCAGGGCTTGTCCTCTTTGGGCATGTACCGGGCGAGATAGACGGTCTGGATCACGGCGAACACCAGGCCGAGACCGATGGCGCCCCAGACTTTGAAGCGCACCCACACGTCGGTGCTGAAGTTGTAGAGCACGTAGACGTTGAGGGTGCCCAGCGACAGGAAGAACAGGCCCCACATGAGGTTGAGGCGGGTCCACACGGCGTCAGGCAGCTTGAGCTGCTCACCCATGGCGCGCCGGATGATGGGCTTCTCGCCGATGAACTGGCTGCCGATGAACGTGAGGCCCGTCAGCCACTCGATCACCGAGAACTTCCACTTGAGGAACACCGGGTCGCGGAATGCGAGCGTAAGTCCTCCGAACGCCAGCGAGAGCAGCATGGTGATGATCAGCATGGGCTTGACCTTGCGCGTCATCACCCAGGAGATGGCCACCACGACCACGCTTCCGGCCATGAGCACGCCGGTGGCGGTGTAGATGCCTTTCCAGAGGTAGCTCAGGAAGAATGCGGCGAGCAGGAGGAATTCGAGCAGCGAGGACATGTTTCCGTGCCGGGGCGGCGGGGCGCGGCTATGATAGCGCATGCCCCCTTGGCGGGGCGAGCCGGCACTCAGGGATATGAGCCAGTATTTCGTCGTCCACCCGGTCAATCCGCAGCTCAGGCTCATCCGGCGTGCGGTGGAGATACTCCGGGCCGGCGGCCTGGTGGTCTACCCCACGGACTCCTGCTATGCCCTGGGCTGCCACCTAGGGGACAAGGACGCCATGGAGCGCATCCGGCGCATCCGCCAGGCGGACAAGGACCACAACTTCACCCTGGTGTGCCGCGACCTTTCCGAGATCGCCACCTACGCCAAGGTGGACAACCCGACCTTCCGCCTGCTGAAGGCCTACACCCCGGGGCCCTACACCTTCATCCTGGAGGCGACCCGCGAGGTGCCGCGGCGGCTGCAGCACCCCAAGCGCAAGACCATCGGCATCCGCGTGCCGGACCATCCGGTGCCGCAGGCCCTACTCGCGGAACTTGGGGAACCGGTCATGAGTTCGACGCTGATCCTGCCCGGCGACGACGCGCCGCTCACGGACCCGGAAGAGATGCGCGCGCGGCTGGAGCACCAGGTGGAACTCATCCTGGACGGCGGCCCCTGCGGCTTCGAGGCGACCACGGTGGTGGACCTGACCGGAGAATCGCCGCGGCTGCTGCGGGCCGGAAGAGGGGACCCCAAGCCCTTCGGCGGCTGACGGCGCCTGTATAATGCCGCGCATGCCGGAATTCAACCTGGTCCAGAAGATCCTGCTCATGGGCATCCCCATCCTGTTCGCCATCACGGTGCACGAGGTGGCCCACGGCTGGGTGGCCAACAAGCTCGGGGACCCCACGGCCCGTATGCTGGGCCGGCTGACCCTGAACCCCATCAAGCACATCGACCCGGTGGGCACGCTCCTCATACCGGCGGCTTTGCTCCTGCTCGGCGCGCCCTTCCTGTTCGGCTGGGCCAAGCCCGTGCCCATCACCCCGCAGAACTTCGCCAAGCCCCGCATCGGCATGGCCTGGGTGGCGGCGGCCGGCCCCGCCTCGAACCTGCTGATGGCGATCATGTGGGTCGCGGTGTGCTGGATGGCGGCGACCTTCGGCGCCGAAGTGCCCTACATCGTGCCGCTCTATTGGATGGGCATCTTCGGCGTGCTCGCCAACGTGGCCCTGGGCGTGCTGAACCTCTTCCCGCTGCCGCCCCTGGACGGTAGCAAGGTGCTGGCGGGCTTCCTGCCGGCGCGCGCGGCGCGCGCCATGTACCGCGTCGAGTATCTCGGCCTCCTGCTGGTGGCTGTGCTGCTCTGGACCGGCATCCTCGGGCGCCTGCTCAGTCCCATCATCTTCGGTATCACCAACGTGTTGCTGGCCCCCGTGCCGGAGCTACATTGAACGCAGTCATGCCCGGCAACCACCGCGTCGTCTCCGGTATGCGCCCCACGGGACGCATGCACCTCGGCCACTACCACGGCGTGCTCAAGAACTGGCTCAAGCTGCAGCACGAGTACGAGTGCTACTTCTTCGTGGCGGACTGGCACGCGCTCACCACCGGCTACGACGACGTGAGCGGCATCGAGGATTCCGTCTGGGACATGCTGGTGGACTGGTTCGCCGTGGGTGTGGATCCGGGCAAGTCCAACCTCTTCATCCAGTCGCGCATCCCGGAGCACGCGGAGCTGCACCTCCTGCTCTCCATGATCACGCCCCTCGGCTGGCTGGAGCGGGTGCCCACTTATAAGGATCAGCAGGAGAAGCTCTCCGACAAGGACCTCTCCACCTACGGCTTCCTCGGCTACCCGGTGCTGCAGAGCGCCGACATCCTCATGTACAAGGCCGGCCACGTGCCGGTGGGCGAGGACCAGGTGCCGCACGTGGAGCTGACGCGCGAGATCGCGCGCCGTTTCAACCACATCTTCGGCCGCGAGCACGACTTCGAGGCCAAGGCCGAGGCCGCGGTGAAGAAGCTCGGCAAGAAGAACGGAAAGCTCTATTCCGAGCTGCGCAAGCAGTATCAGGAGCAGGGCGACGCGGAGGCGCTGAAGACCGCCGCCGCGCTGGTGACCGGCAACCAGAACCTGACGCTGGGCGACCGCGACCGCCTGCTGGGCCACCTCGAGGGCGGCGGACGGCCCATCCTCATCGAGCCGCACCCCCTGCTCACGGAATCGGCGCGCATGCCGGGTCTGGACGGGCAGAAGATGTCCAAGTCCTACGGCAACACCATCGGCCTGCGCGAGGACCCGAAGGAAGTGGAGCAGAAGCTCAAGACCATGCCCACGGATCCCGCGCGCGTGCGCCGGAATGATCCGGGCAATCCCGAGAAGTGCCCGGTGTGGGAGTTCCACAAGGTCTACTCCGACCAGGCGACCCGCGACTGGGCCTGGAAGGGCTGCACCACCGCCGGCATCGGATGTCTGGACTGCAAGAAACCGGTCATCGACTCCGTGCTGAAGGAACTCGCGCCCATACGCGAGCGCGCGCTGGAGATCGAGGCCAATCCCGAGGCGGTGCGCGCCGCGGTGGCGCAGGGCTGCGAGGCGGCCCGTGCCGTGGCGCGGGACACGATGGATGAAGTACGCCAGGCTGTGGGCCTGGGCCAACGGTGAGCGTGATGCAGCAGGACGAGATCAAACCGGTGACGGAGCCGGCCCCCGAGCAGGCGGAGATGCCGTTCGCCATCGTGCAGGGCGCGCCCTACATGACGCTGCCGCGTGACCTCTACATCCCGCCGCAGGCGCTGGAGGTGTTCCTGGAGGCCTTCGAGGGGCCGCTGGACCTGCTGCTGTACCTCATCCGCCGCCAGAACCTAGACATCCTCGACATCCCCATCGCCGAGATCACGCGCCAGTACATGGAATACATCGACCTGATGAAGGACATGCAGCTCGAACTCGCCGGCGAATACCTGGTGATGGCTGCGATGCTGGCCGAGATCAAGTCGCGCATGCTGCTGCCGCGCCCGCCCATCGAGGAAGGCGAGGAAGTGGATCCGCGCGCCGAGCTGGTACGCCGCCTGCAGGAGTACGAGCGCTACAAGCAGGCGGGCGAGGACATCGACGCCATGCCGCGGGTCAACCGCGACGTGTACCCGGCCCAGGCGGAGGTCGAGGAACAGCGCGCCGTGCAGATCCTGCCCGACCTGACCATGAAGGAACTGCTGATCGCCTTCAAGGAAGTGTTGCACCGCGCCGACATGTTCACCCATCACCAGGTGGGCCGCGAGCAACTCTCGGTGCGACAGCGCATGTCCGACGTGCTGGCGAGCCTGCAGGGCGAGGATTTCAAGGAGTTCACCACGCTGTTCACGGCGGAGGAAGGCCGGTTGGGTGTGGTGGTGACGTTCCTGGCGCTGCTGGAACTCATCAAGCAGCATCTCATCGAACTGGTGCAGGCCGAATCCTTCGCGCAGATACACGTGAAGGCGGCGGCGGGCGTGCACGACGTGGACCTGGGGAAGATCGAACTGGACGTGGACGGGGAGGAGAGCGCCCATGAAGCCTGAGAAGAAGATCGAACTGCGCAACATCGTCGAGGGAGCCTTGCTGGCCGCCGGCCGCCCCCTGAACCTGGAAGAGCTGATGGCGCTGTTCCCGGATGACGACCGCCCGGGCCGCGACGACATGCGCAAGGCGCTGGACGGCCTGAAGCAGGACTTCGAGGGCCGCGGCATCGAGATGAAGGAAGTGGCGAGCGGTTTCCGCATCCAGGTGCGCAAGGAACTGGCGCCCTACATGGGCCGCCTCTGGGAAGAGCGCCCGACGCGCTACTCGCGCGCGCTGCTGGAGACCCTGGCGCTGGTCGCCTACCGCCAGCCCATCACCCGCGGCGAGATCGAGGAAGTGCGCGGCGTCACCGTCAGCACCCACATCATCCGTACCCTGCAGGACCGCAACTGGATCCGCATCGTCGGCCACCGGGACGTGCCCGGCCACCCGGAGATGTTCGGCACCACCAAGGAGTTCCTGGACTACTTCAGCCTGAAGAGCCTGGACGAACTGCCGACGCTGGCGCAGCTGAGGGACATCGAGAGCATCAACGCGGAACTGGACTTCGGCATGGACCCGAACATGCAGGCCCAGGCCGCCCCGCCGGCGCCCGCGCCGCGCCTAGCCGAGGACGAGTCCTCGGCCATGGATGACGATGCCGGCGAAGCCGGCGTGACCACGCACTGATGAAGCAGGACGACTCCGCGGGCGAGAGGCTGCAGAAAGTCCTGGCGGCCGCAGGGCTCGGTTCCCGGCGTGAGATCGAAGGCTGGATCGCGGAAGGCCGCGTGACCGTCAACGGCAAGACCGCGAAGCTCGGTGACCGGGTGCAGCCTTCGGACCGCGTGGGGGTGGACGGCAAGCCGGTGCGGGGCCTGGAGCACGGCAGCGACGTGCGCCGCCGCGTGATCCTCTACCACAAGCCGGAAGGCGAACTCACCACGCGCAAGGACCCGGAAGGACGCCCGACGGTGTTCGAATCCCTGCCGCGCCTGCGCGGCAGCCGCTGGGTGTCGGTGGGGCGCCTGGACACCAACACCTCTGGACTGCTGATCTTCACCAACGACGGCGCGCTCGCCAACAAACTCATGCATCCCTCCACCGAGATGGAGCGTGAGTACGCGGTGCGAGTGCTGGGCAAGGTCACGGACGAGCAACTGGCGGCTCTCAAGAAGGGCGTGCGCCTCGAAGACGGCATGGGCAAGTTCGACGACATCCGCGAGGCGGGCGGCGAGGGCGCCAACCACTGGTACCACGTGATCCTGAGGGAAGGCCGCAACCGCGAGGTGCGTCGCCTGTGGGACGCTGTGGGGGTGACCGTGAGCCGCCTGATCCGCATCCGCTACGGCACCCTCAGCCTGCCGCGGAACCTGCCGCGGGGCGCCTGGCGCGATGCCACCGAGGAGGAGATGGGTACCCTTGCGGGTGCCGCCGGGATGCCCGTGGCGGCGAAGAAGCCGACCCGCTCCTCGGGGCCACGGAAGAAGCTAACGCTCTCCAAACCGAGACGGACTCCGCGCCAGTAGTCGACTACGCGTCGAACTGCTCTCCGGTCACGCCCTTGCTGTCCGGGCCTAAGAGATAAAGATAAGTCCCCACGATCTGCTCCGGCGTCGCGAGCTTGTCCCGGTCTTCCGCCGGGAAGGCGAGGCGGCGCATCTCGGTCTTCACCGGGCCCGGGTTTATGCTGTTCACCCTCAGGGTCTTACGGAACTCCGTCTCGTCCGCGAGGGTCGTGGACAGGGCCTCGATGCCGGCCTTGGACACGGAGTAGGCGCCCCAGTAAGCGCGCGGCTTGCGGCCGACACCGGATGAGGTGAACACCACCGAGGCGTCCGGCGACTTGTAGAGGAGTTCCAGGCAGGCGCGACTCATCATGAACGGCGCGGTGAGGTTCACCTGCAGCACCTGCTGCCAGATGTGCACCTCGTGGTGCTCGATGGGCGAGCGCTCGCCCAGGATGCCGGCGTTGTGCAGCAGTCCGTCGAGCTTGCCGTATTCCTTGTCCAGCACGCCCACCATGTCCTCGTGATCCTTGAAGCGGGCTCCCATGAGATCCATGGGATAGATGCCGGGTTTGGGCGCGCCCGCCGCCACGAGCAGGTCGTAGGTCGCTTCCAGCTTCTTCACGGTCTTGCCCAGGAGCACTACGGTGGCCCCGTGGGCGCCCAAGGCGACGGACACGGCGCGGCCGATGCCATCGCCGGCGCCGGTGACCAGGATCACCCGGTCCTTGAGCAGGTCTTTTGCCGGGGAGTAATCGCGCTTCGATTCAGCCATGGACCCAACCTATTTCGCTTTGCGCGCGGCGTTCCAGGCGGTGAACAGCGCGGACAGGGGCTGCAATTCTACGGGCTCGGCGGCGTGGCGGGAACCCAAGTGCTCCTGCTTGTGAGCGCGCTTCAGGGCCAGCGTGCTGCGCACATGCCAGACGGTGAGAGCGCGGCGCTCGCCCTTGGGAGCGGACTGCGTGGCCGCGGCGCGCATGGCCTGGGCCCGGTCACCGTAGTCCCGCACCAGCTCCTGCACCGAGTCGTCCGCCTGGGTGCCGTTGTGGATGTGCTTGTCCACGCCGTGCAGGCGCAGGTCTTCTGCGGCGAAGAAGAGCCGGCCCTGCAAGGCATCGGCGACGCCCCGGGTGGCGATATCCGCGATGCAGGTGGCATTGCCCAGCATCCGGGCCGAGAGCAGTGCTTCCTCGGACCCGGCACCTGCCAGCAGGGCGGAGAGTTCCGCCAGGGCGCCGGAATGGCGATAGCAGTAGCGTTTCACGTCCTCGAAGCTGTCGAATCCGGCGCCGTCGATGTCCATGCGGGTGCCGGTGATGAGATCCAGGAAGGTGGCCTGCCTGCCCTTGAGCGCCGGCAGGTGCGGTGCGAGCGCCTGGGTGAGGGGATGACGCGCCTTACCGGCATAGAGCATGGCGAACTCTTCTTCCCACCAGCGCAGCTTCACGTCCGCCACGCCCGGGTCGCGCGCTTCCCGGGGCACTTCCAGCAGTTCGAGGTAGACGGCATGCAGCGCGACCTGGGCAGCGCGCTGCTCAGGAAGGATGAAGGTGAGGGCGAGGCGGAGATCGAGGGGCGCGGCCGCAACCTTGGCTTCGGCCTGTTCAGCCTGGTTCATGCATCCGGCTTCTTGGCATCGGTGAGCCGCGCGGCGGTCTCTATGGGTTCCAGGTCCGGCATGTCTTTCTTGGACTGGACGCCGAGTTCCGTGAAACGGCGCGCGGCGGGCAGCACTTGGCGCTCCAGGGAACCCACGGCATTGTTGAAGTGCTGCACGCTGTTTTCGAGCGCGCCGCCGACCTTCTGCATGTGCTCGGCGAAGGTGGCGATGCGCTGGTGCAGGGTCTCGGCATGCTCGCGGATGCGCTCGGCGTTCTCGGCGAGAGCCACCTGCCGCCAGCCGTAGGCCACGGCCTTCAGCAAGGCCACGAAGCTCGTGGGCGTGGCCAGCATCACCTTCTGCCTCAAGGCCTCTTCTATGAGGCCGGGTTCGCGGTCGAGGGCCGCAGAGAGGAACTGGTCGCCGGGGATGAACAGGATCACGAAGTCGGGGCTGGTCTTGAACTGGTCCCAGTAGCGCTTGCCCGCCAGCTCCTTGATGCGCTCTCGAACCTTGCGGGCGTGGCTCGCGAGATGGGCATCCCGCGCCTGGGCGTCCGGCGCCTCGATGGCGGCGATATAGCTGTCCAGCGAGGTCTTGGCGTCCACCACCAGTTCGCGGTTGTCCGGCAGGCGCACCACCATGTCCGGGCGCATGGCGCCATCGTCGGTGCCGGTGTGCACCTGCTCGAAGAAGTCGCAGCGGTCCACCATGCCGGCGAGTTCCGCCAGGCGCTTCAGGGTCATCTCACCCCAGCGGCCGCGCACTTCCGGGCGGCGCAGGGCATTGACGAGGTTGCGGGTCTCGGTCTCCAGCTGCTGCTGGCCGTCCGCCATGTGCTTCAGGTGACTGACGATGCTGCCGAAGGACTCCTTGCGCTCCTTCTCGATCTCGCGGATCTGCTCTTCGGTCTTCTTGAGGGCCTCGCCGATGGGCTTCACCAGCTCCGCGAAGGATTGCTGCTTCTTCTCCAGCTCGCCCTTAGCTTCCGCCTGGTAGCGGCTCAGGTTCTGGTTGGCGAGGTCCAGGAAAGCCTGGTTGTTCTTCTGCAAGGCCTCGCCTGCCAGCAGGCGGAAGTTCTTCTCCAGTTCCGCGCTGGCATCGGCCATAGCCTTGTAGCGGGCGAGACGCAGGGTCGCGAGCGCGTAGCCGATGGCGAAGCCCGCGGCGAGGATCACCGCGCCGAATATGAACAGCAGCACCCAGCTCATGTGCCCACTCCGGCGGAGGCGCTGCGGGAGGGCGGCTGGGTGGCGAGCCAAGTGAGGAGTTCGCTGGGATGCATGATCATGTGGTCCGGCTTCCAGACGTCGGGCCGGTCCTCGTCGCCGAGGTATCCATACATGGCCACCACCGCCAGCATGCCGGCGGCATGGGCTGATTGCACATCTCGTTCTGCATCGCCCACGTACACGGCTTCGCCGGCCGGCTGGCCGCAGAGGCCGGCGGCATGGAGCAGGGGATCCGGGTGGGGCTTGCGGCGCGCCACGGTGTCGCCGCTCACCACGCAGGCGGCGCGAGTGCGCAGGCCTCTCGCCTCCAGCAACGGTTCCGTGAGCCAACCCGGCTTGTTGGTGACGATGCCCCAGGTGATGCCCTGCTGTTCGAGACTGTCCAATACCTTGTCCATGCCGTGGAAGAGATGGGTGTCGTCCACCAGGTGCTGGCGGTAGATGGCGAGGTAACGGCTGCGCATCTCGGCGAAGCGGGCGTCCTGGGGTTCGATGCCGAAACCCAGCTTGAGCAGCCCGAGGGCGCCGTGGGAGACCTGGGGGCGGATGCGGTCGGCGGAGAGGGGTGGCAGGTTGTGCTCGGCCCGCAGGATGTTCAGGGCGGCGCCCATGTCCGGCGCCGTGTCCATGAGGGTTCCATCCAGATCGAAGAGCGCGAGCTTCGTCATGCGCCCGGGTCCCCGGCGGGCTTGCTGAAGTGCATGAAGTAGTTCACGTCCAGGCCCGGCCCCATCCGGTATCCGCGGGTGAGCGGATTGTAGTGCAGCCCGGTGCTGTGGCGATGCTGGAGTCCCGTCTCCCGGGCCCAGGCCTCCAGCTCCGAGGGCCGGATGAACTTGGCGTACTCGTGGGTGCCGGCGGGGATGAGCCGCAGCAGGTATTCGCCGCCCACGATGGCCATGGCGAAGGCCTTGGGCGTGCGGTTCAAGGTGGAGAAGACCGCTTCACCGCCGGGCTTCAGCATCGCCGCGATGGCGCGGATCACGGAGGCCGGATCCGGCACGTGCTCCAGCATCTCGAGGCAGGTGATCACATCGAAACTCGCCGGGCGCTCCGCGGCCAGAGCCTCGGCGCTGATATGGAGATACTCCACCTGCCGGCCGCTCTCCTTGAGATGCAGGCGTGCCACCTTGAGCGCGCCCTCCGAGAGGTCGATGCCCGTGACCTTGGCGCCGCGGGCTGCCATGGCTTCCGCCATGAGCCCACCGCCGCAGCCGATGTCCAGCACCGTGCGGCCCTTCAAGGGCGCGCGCTTATCTACATAGTCCAAACGCAGCGGGTTGATGGCGTGCAACGGCTTGAACTCACCGCCCGGGTCCCACCAGCGGGCCGCGATGGCATCGAACTTCGCGATCTCGTCTGCGTCTATGTTGGTGTGCATGCTCAGGCGCTCTTCGCTTGCGCACCGGCGGCGATACGCCCACGCCAATCCTCGGCGCGCTTCAGGATCGCCGGCAGATCCATGCGGGTGAGACGGCGGTCCTGCAGCAGGCGCCGGCCCGCCACCCAGACGTCGCTCACCTGTTCGCGGTTGGAGGCGTAGACCAGGGTGGAGATGACGTCGTGCACCGGCTGGGTCTCGGCTGCGCTCAAGTCCAGCGCGGCGATGTCTGCCCACTTGCCGGTGCTGAGAGAGCCCAGTTCCTTATCGAGTCCCAAGGCCTTGGCGCCGTTCAGGGTGGCCATGCGCAGGGCGGTGGCTGCCGGCACGGCGGTCGGATCCCCTGAGACGCCTTTGGCCAGCAGCGCCGCTTGTTTCATCTCCGCGAGCATATCGAGGGTGTTGTTGCTGGCGGCGCCATCGGTGCCGAGGGCCACGTTGGCGCCCGCCTTGATGAGCTTCGCCACCGGGCAGAAGCCGGAAGCGAGTTTCAGATTGGAGGAGGGGCAGTGCACCACGCTGATGCCGTTCTTCGCGGCCTCGGCGATCTCCACATCCGTGAGTTGGGTCATGTGCGCCGCCAGCAGCGAGGCGCTGAAGAGCCCGAGGCCCTGTAGCCGCGCGATGGGCCGCATCCCGTGCTTGGCTTCGCTGTCCGCCACTTCGCCCGCGGTCTCATGCACGTGTGTGTGCACCGGGAGATCCAACTCGTCCGCCAGCGCCCTGATCTGCACCAGCCAGGGATCGGAGACGGTGTAGGGCGCGTGGGGTGCGAACACGAAGGAGAGCAGGGGATCGTTCTTGTGCTGGTCGCGCAGCGCCAGGCCCTTGGCCAGGTATTCCTCCGGGCCGCTGCCCCAGGCGCTGGGGAAGTCGAACACGATCATGCCGAGGGCGGCGCGCATGCCGGCTTGGTGCGCCGCCTGGGCGGCGGCTTCCGGGAAGAAGTACATGTCGCCGAAGCAGGTGATGCCGCCGCGCAGCATCTCGGCGATGGCGAGCTCCGTGCCATCGCGCACGAAGTCGGGGCTCACCCAGCGGCTCTCCACCGGCCAGATGTGGTCATGCAACCATTGCATCAGCGGCAAATCATCTGCGAGCCCGCGCAGGAGCGTCATGGCGGCGTGGGTATGGGTGTTCACGAGACCGGGGATGAGCGCATGGTGCGGCAGCGTCACGTCTTCGCGTGCCTGATAGCGGCTGCGGGTCTCGGCGGTGGGCAGGAGGGCGACGATGCGGCCGTGATCCAGGGCGAGGCTGTGGTGCTCCAGCACGCGGCCGGCCGGCTCCACCGGTACGACCCAGCGGGCATGGACCAGCGTCTCGACGGTCTGCATCGGAAGGACCCGGAAGTGTAGGCGTGAATCGCTAGTGTATATAAATGCCCCAGCGTCGTCCGCACCGCAGCAGACGCGACATGCAGCGTGACGGCGCCATCGCGTGCGCGGTTGGCGCTTGGAGGAGACGAAGAGGGCTCGGAATTCGGCATGCGCGGAAGGCCGGCGAGCCGCTCAAAAAGCGCTCAATTTTGGCCCTGAAAACGGGGCAAATAACCACACGGAAGTATTTGAAACGGCTCGATAAATCGGCCTTTTATGGTAAGATATTCGTTCGCATTTTCCCGCCCTGGGCGGACCCAAAAAACCCTTAGAAATCCAGCTGTTGCATGGCCGAATTTGCCCGCGAACTCGCGCTCGTAAACCTCGAAGACGAGATGAAGCAGTCCTACCTGGATTACGCCATGAGCGTGATCGTGGGCAGGGCGCTGCCGGACGTGCGCGACGGCCTGAAGCCGGTGCACCGGCGCGTGCTCTACGCGATGCAGGAGCTGGGCAACGACTACAACAAGGCCTACAAGAAGTCGGCCCGCGTGGTCGGCGACGTCATCGGTAAGTACCACCCCCACGGGGACGTGGCGGTCTACGACACCATCGTGCGCATGGCGCAGCCCTTCTCGATGCGCTACGTGCTCATCGACGGCCAGGGCAACTTCGGCTCCGTGGACGGCGACGCCCCGGCTGCCATGCGTTACACCGAAGTGCGCATGGCCAAGATCGCCCACGAGATGCTCGCGGACATCGACAAGGAGACGGTGGACTTCCACCCGAACTACGACGAGTCCGAGAGCGAGCCCTCGGTGCTGCCGGCCAAGTTGCCGAACCTGCTCATCAACGGCTCCTCGGGCATCGCGGTGGGCATGGCCACCAACATCCCCCCGCACAACATCAAGGAGACGATCAGCGCCTGCATCGCGCTCATCGACGATCCCGCCCTCACCATCCATGACCTGATGAAGCACATGCCGGGCCCGGATTTCCCGACCGGCGGCATCATCAACGGCGCGCGTGGCATCCACGAGGCCTACTTCACCGGCCGCGGCCGCATCTTCGTGCGCGCCCGTTGCCACGTGGAGGGCAAGGAAGGCACCAAGCAGTCCATCATCGTGACGGAGTTGCCGTACATGGTGAACAAGGCGCGTCTGCTGGAGCGCATCGCCGAGCTGGTGAAGGAGAAGAAGCTCGACGGCATCACTGAGCTGCGCGACGAGTCCGACAAGGACGGCATGCGCATGGTGATCGAGATGCGCCGCGGCGAGAACGCCGAGGTGATGATCAACAACCTCTACCAGCACACCGCCATGCAGACGGTGTTCGGCATCAACACCGTGGCGCTGGTGGACGGGCAGCCGAAGCTGCTCAACCTGAAGGACCTGCTGGACGCCTTCCTGCGCCACCGCCGCGAAGTGGTGACGCGCCGCACCATCTTCGACCTACGCAAGGCCCGCGAGCGCGCCCACGTGCTGGAAGGCTTGGCCGTGGCGCTCGCCAACATCGACGAGATGATCGAGCTCATCAAGCGCTCGCCGAGCCCGGCCGAAGCCAAGGCCGGACTGCTCGGCCGCAGCTGGGCCGCCGGCGTGGTGGCCGCCATGCTGCAGGCCGCCGGCGCCGAGGCTTCGCGCCCCGACGGGCTCGCGCCCGAGTTCGGCCTGGTCAAGGGCAAGTACACGCTCTCCGAAGCCCAGGCACAGGCGATCCTCGACCTGCGCCTGCACCGCCTCACGGGGCTGGAGCAGGAGAAGATCGTCGGCGAATACAAGGAACTGCTCGCGCTCATCGGCGAGTTGCGCGCGATCCTGGCGGACCCGGACAAGCTGCTGAAGGTCATCCGGGGCGAACTCACCGCCCTGCGCGAGGAATACGGCGATGAGCGTCGCACCGAGATCATCTCCGACCAGGAGGACCTCACCATCGAGGACCTGATCACGGAGGAGGAAGTGGTGGTGACCCTGTCCCATGCGGGTTACGCCAAGTCCCAGCCGGTCTCCGCCTACCGGGCGCAACGCCGCGGCGGCCGCGGCAAGGCCGCCACCTCGGTGAAGGACGAGGATTTCGTCGACAACCTGTTCGTCGCCAACACCCATGACACGGTGCTGTGCTTCTCCAGCATCGGCAAGGTGTACTGGTTGAAGGTCTATCAGTTCCCGCAGGCCGGCCGCGGCGCGCGCGGCAAGCCCATCGTGAACCTGCTGCCGCTGGCCGAGAACGAGCGCATCACCGCCGCCATGCCGGTGAAGGACTATTCCGCCGACAAGTTCGTGTTCATGGCGACCCGCGACGGCACCGTGAAGAAGACCTCGCTCGACAACTTCTCGCGCCCGCGCAACAGCGGCATCATCGCGGTGGAGCTGAACGAGGGCGACGGCCTGGTGGGCGTGGCCATCACCGACGGCAAGCGCGACGTGATGCTGTTCGCCTCCAACGGCAAGTCCATCCGATTCAAGGAAGAGGACGTGCGCGCCATGGGCCGCAATGCCGCCGGCGTGCGCGGCATCCAGCTCGCCGAGGGCGAGCACGTCATCGGGCTCATCATCGTCGCCGAGGGCGAGGTGCTGACCGCCACCGAACACGGCTACGGCAAGCGCACCCCGGCCGCGGATTACCCGGTGCAGGGTCGCGGCGGCCAGGGCGTGATCTCCATCCAGACCACCGAGCGCAACGGCCGGGTGGTGGGCGCCATCCAGGTGGCCCCCGATTCCGAAGTGATGCTCATCAGCAACGCCGGCACCCTGGTGCGCACGCCGGCCCAGGACATCTCCATCATCGGCCGCAACACCCAGGGCGTGCGCCTGATCCGTCTCGCGGAAGGCGAGATCCTGGTGGGCGTGGACCGTATCGAGAGCGAGGAAGGGGAAGAGGGCGGTGGCTAAGAGCAAGACGCTGGTGGAAGGCCGCGGCTACAACTTCGGCGCCGGTCCGGCCATGCTGCCGACGGAAGTGATGCTGGAGCTGCGCGAGGAACTGCTGGACTACCGCGGTACGCGCCAGTCGGTGATGGAGATGGGCCATCGCACGCCCATGTTCGAGCCCATCGCCGCCGACTGCGAAGCGACGCTCCGCTCACTGATGGACATCTCTGAGGACTACGTGGTGCTGTTCCTCCAGGGCGGCGCCGCGACGCAGTTCGGCATGGTGCCGCTGAACCTGGCGCCCGCGCCCGACGGCAAGGCTGACTACGTGGTCACGGGCCACTGGTCCAACCGAGCCTGGCAGGAAGGGCAGAAGCTCACCCAGGCGAACCTCGCCGCCGACGCCAAGGATTCTGACTACAAGGACATCCCGCCGGTCTCCTCCTGGAAACTGCGCAAGGATGCGGCCTACCTGCATTACACCGTCAACGAGACCATCGGCGGCATCGAGTTCCTCTCGGTGCCCGATGTGGGCGTGCCGCTGGCGGCGGACATGACCTCCATGATCCTGTCCCGCCCGGTGGATGTGAACAAGTACGCTCTCATCTACGCTGCGGCCCAGAAGAACCTCGGCATCGCCGGCCTCACGGTGGTGATCGCGCGGCGCGACGCGCTGCGCGCGCCGGCCTCCGGCATCCCCACCATGATGGATTACCGCGCCCACGCCGAGCAGCACTCCATGCTGAACACGCCCTCGGTTTACCCGTGGTACGTCTGCGGCAAGATGCTGCACTGGATCAAGCGCGAGGGCGGCGCCGAAGCCATGGCCACGCGCAACAAGCACAAGGCCGAACTACTCTACAAGCGCGTGGACAAGAACGGCTTCTACGTGAACAAGATCGCGAAGCACGCGCGTTCCATAATGAACGTGCCCTTCAACTGCTCCGACAAGGCCCTCGAACCCAAGTTCCTGGAAGAAGCCGAGACCGCGGGCCTGCTCAACCTGAAGGGCCACCGTTTCGCCGGCGGCATGCGCGCCAGCATGTACAACGCCATGCCGGAAGAGGGCGCCCAGGCGCTGGTGGATTTCATGGACGACTTCGAACGCCGTCATGGCTGAGTTCGACCCGCTCCAGTTCTGCATGCCGGGCGTGCGCCAGCTGCACCCCTACGAGCCCGGCAAGCCCATCGCGGAGCTTGAGCGCGAACTCGGCATTACCGGCATCATCAAGCTGGCTTCCAACGAGAACCCCCTCGGCACCAGCCCCAAGGCGCTGGCTGCCATGCGCGCGGTGCTGGACGAGGCCGCGCTCTATCCGGACGGCAACGCCTTCGCGCTGAAGCGGGCGCTGGCGGAACACCACGGCACCGGCGCCGCGCACATCCTGGTGGCCACCGGCTCTGACCACATCCTGGAGATGGTGGCGCGGGCCTTCCTCGGCGCCGGCCGCTCAGCGGTCATCTCACGCTACGGCTTCGCGGTCTACTCCATCGTGTCCCAGGCGGCGGGGGCTGAACTCGTCATCACGGACGCGTTGCCGGCGGATCATCCGCAGCAACCCTATGGTCATGACCTCGGGAAGATGGCGGCAGCCATCCGGCCCGACACCCGCGTGGTGTTCATCGCCAACCCGAATAACCCAACCGGCACCTGGGCCGGCAAGGCAGAACTCAGCACCTTCCTGGAGAAGGTGCCCGCGGACTGCCTGGTGCTGCTGGACGAGGCCTACTTCGAGTTCGCTTCCGATTTCACCCGGGATTATCCGGACGGGAGCACGCTGCTCGCGCGCTTCCCCAACCTCATCGTGATGCGCACCTTCTCCAAGATCTACGGTCTCGCCGGCGCGCGGGTGGGTTATGCGCTGGCGCACCCGAAGCTCATCGAGCTCTTGAACCGCGTGCGCCTGTCCTTCAACCCCAACAGCATCGGCCAGGCGGGCGCCGCCGCGGCCCTGGACGACCAGGAGCATCTCAACAGGACGCTCGAACTCAACCGCACGGAATTGCCGAAGCTGGATGCCGGTCTTAAGGCCATGGGCCTCAACACCATCCCCTCCATCTGCAACTTCGTCACGGTGGACATGGGATGCCCCGGCCGGCCGGTGTTCCAGGCACTGCTCAAGCAAGGCGTGATCGTGCGGCCCCTGGACGGCTACGGCATGCCGAACCACCTGCGCATCAGCGTGGGGCTGAAGGAACAGAACCTGCGGCTGCTCGCGGCCCTCAAGCAAGTTCTGGGGACCTGATGATGACGGCCCGCGTGGACTTCAGGGTCACGCCGGGCGGCTCGCTCCAGGGCAAGCTGCGGGTGCCCGGGGACAAGTCCATATCCCATCGCGCGCTCATGCTCGGCGCCATCGCCGAGGGCGACACAGAGATCGAAGGCTTCCTCACGGGCGCCGATTGCCTCGCGACCCTCGCCGCCGTGCGCGCCATGGGCATCGCGGTCGAGGAGCGTTCACCCTCTCACCTCATCGTGCACGGCCGCGGTCTCTACGGCCTGAAGCGGCCGGCGGGCCCCCTGGATCTTGGAAACTCCGGCACAGGCATGCGGCTCTTCATGGGCCTGCTGGCGGGACAGGGGTTCGAGACCACGCTCATGGGCGACGAGTCCCTGAGCAAGCGTCCCATGAAGCGGGTGATCCATCCGCTCATGGCCATGGGTGCGAGCATCGAGTCGCGCAACGGCTACGCCCCCATCACGCTGCATCCCATCAAGCCCCTGGAGCCTGCGCGCCACGTGCTGCAGGTGGCGAGCGCCCAGGTGAAGTCGGCACTGCTGCTCGCCGGTCTTTATGCCGGCGGCTACACCTGGCTGAAGGAAGCGGGCCCGAGCCGCGACCACACCGAGCGCATGCTGCACAGTTTCGGCGTGCATCTCCTGCGAGAGAGCGGCTGGCTCGGCATCCACGGCGGGGAGTCCCTGAGCGGCACGCGCGTGGAGGTGCCTGCCGACCTCTCTTCCGCGGCATTCTTCCTGGCGGGTGCCGCCATGACCCCGGGCAGCGACTTGACGCTCGAGGGCGTGGGTGTGAACCCGAGCCGCGACGGCGTGATCCGCATCCTGCGTCTCATGGGCGCCCGCATCGAGATACGCCACTCGCACCTGGGCGGTGGCGAACCGGCGGCGGATATCCACGTGCAGGGCGGACGCCTGCGTGGCATCGACGTGACGCCGGAGCTGGTGGCGCTGGCCATCGACGACATCCCGGCGGTGCTGATCGCGGCAGCCTGCGCCGAGGGCACCACCCGCGTGCACGGCGCGGCGGAGCTCAGGGTGAAGGAGAGTGACCGCCTGCAGGCCATGCAGGCGGGACTCGAGGCCCTGGGGGTGACGGTGGCGGCGGGCCCGGACAGCATCAACGTCACCGGCGCGGGGCACCTGCGCGGTGGCGAAGTGGACAGCTTCGGCGACCATCGCATCGCCATGGCCTTCGCCATGGCCGGGCTGCGCACCGAGAGCCCCATGCTCATCCGCGACTGCGCCAACGTGGACACTTCTTTCCCGGGCTTCGTGCCCCTGGCGCGTGGCGCCGGGCTCCAGGTGAGCCTGGATGGACAGCGGGCGGCATGAACACGGTCCCGGTCATCGCCATCGACGGCCCCAGCGGCTCCGGCAAGGGCACCATCGCCCGGGCCGTGGCGGGGCGCCTGGGGTGGAATCTCTTGGACAGCGGCGCCCTCTATCGGCTGCTGGCTCTGGCGGCCGAGGAAGCTTATGTACCCGCCGAGGACCCGAAGCGCCTGGGTACCCTGGCCAGGAACCTAGGCGTCGAGTTCAGCCAGGACGCGGCCGGCGGCGAGCGCATCGTCATGGGCGGACGCGACGTGACCCTGATGGTCCGGGCCGAGGCCACGGGCGAGATGGCTTCGCGGCTCGCAGTCGTCCCCGAGGTGCGGGCCGGCCTGCTGGAGCTGCAGCATGCTTTCCGGCGGTCTCCGGGTCTGGTGGCGGATGGCCGGGACATGGGTACCGTGGTATTTCCGGACGCCGGCTTGAAGATCTTCCTCACGGCGAGCGTCGCCGAAAGGGCCAAAAGACGCTATAACCAGTTGATAGAAAAAGGATTAACTGCTAACCTTGACGCCCTTTTTCGTGACATAAGCGCCCGGGACGAGCGGGATAGGACCCGCGCCGTCTCCCCCCTGGAGCCCGCCGCGGATGCGGTGAGGCTGGATACCACGGATGTGGGTATCGGCCAGGTGGTGGCGCGTGTCATGGAATTGGCCGGTGAGCGCCTGGGCGCGAAACCGGCACGCTGATATCCCCAGGAGTCCAGGCCGGGCAGGATGCCCAACAGCCTGTTTATTAAACAACCCGTTATCCCGAAGGATCGGGCGGCGGTAAATCACCACAGGTACCCCTCGAGAGGGGGGAGTAAGCAACTCACAATGACCGAATCATTCGCACAACTTTTCGAAGAGAGCATCAGCAAGAAACAGATGCAGTCAGGGTCCATCTTGAAGGCCCTGGTGGTAGAGATCCGGCCCGATGTCGTCATCGTCAACGCCGGCCTCAAATCGGAAGGGGTGATCCCCGCCGAACAATTTTACAACGAACAGGGTGAGCTGGAAGTCGCCGTCGGCGACGAAGTCGAAGTCGCACTCGATGCATTCGAGGACGGTTTCGGCGAAACGCGCCTGTCGCGCGAGAAAGCCAAGCGCGCCCGTTCGTGGACCCGCCTCGAGGATTCCTTCAACAAGGGCGAGATCGTCAAGGGCTTCATCACCGGTAAGGTGAAGGGCGGCTTCACCGTCGAGGTCGACGGCGTGCGCGCGTTCCTGCCCGGCTCGCTGGTGGACGTGCGCCCCGTGCGCGACCCGGTCTACCTGGAAGGCAAGGAACTCGAATTCAAGGTCATCAAGCTCGACCAGCGCCGCAACAACGTGGTGGTCTCCCGCCGCGCGGTCGTCGAGCAGGAATACAGCGCCGAGCGCGAAGAGCTGCTCACCAAGCTGCAGGAAGGCGCGGTCGTCAAGGGCGTGGTCAAGAACCTCACCGAGTACGGTGCGTTCGTGGACCTCGGCGGCATCGATGGCCTGCTGCACATCACCGACATGGCCTGGAAGCGCGTCAAGCACCCGTCCGAAGTCGTGGCCGTGGGCCAGGAGATCGACGTCAAGGTGCTGAAGTTCGACCGTGAACGCAACCGCGTCTCGCTGGGTCTGAAGCAGCTGGGCGAGGACCCGTGGGTCGACATCGCTCGCCGCTACCCGAACGGCACCCGCCTGTTCGGCAAGGTCACGAACCTGGCCGACTACGGCTGCTTCGTCGAGATCGAGCCGGGCGTCGAAGGCCTGGTGCACGTGTCCGAGATGGACTGGACCAACAAGAACATCAACCCGGCCAAGGTCGTCCAGGTGGGCGACGAGACCGAGGTGATGGTGCTGGACATCGACGAGGAGCGCCGCCGCATCTCGCTCGGCATGAAGCAGTGCAAGCCCAACCCCTGGGACGACTTCGCCGTCGGCCACAACAAAGGCGACCGCATCAAGGGCAAGATCAAGTCGATCACCGACTTCGGCATCTTCGTCGGCCTGGACGGCGGCATCGATGGCCTGGTGCACCTCTCCGACATCTCCTGGGATAACCCGGGCGAAGAAGCGGTGCGCAACTACAAGAAGGGTGACGAGGTCGAGGCCGTGGTGCTGGCCGTGGACGCGGAGCGCGAGCGCATCTCGCTCGGCATCAAGCAGATGGAGAAGGATCCGTTCTCCAACTTCCTGGCCGACCACCCCAAGGGCAGCATCGTGAAGGGCAAGATCACCGCGGTGGACGCCAAGGGCGCCAACGTGGATCTGGGCAACGGCATCGAAGGCTACCTGCGTGCCTCGGAACTGTCGCGCGACCGCATCGAGGACGCGCGTACGGTGCTGAAGGAGGGCGACGAGATCGAAGCCCGCTTCACCGGCGTGGACCGCAAGAACCGCACCTTGAGCCTGTCCGTGAAGGCGAAGGAGATGCAGGAAGAAGCCCAGGCCATGGAAGACTATGGCCGTGGCGGCCAGGGCGGCACTACCGCTCTCGGCGACCTGCTGAAGGAACATATCGCGGGTAACAAAGAAGACTGATGTGAATCGCACCCGCGGCGGTGACGCCGCGGGTGCCTTTCCTTCGATTGCGTCAAGCACCTTGAGTTTTGACTAAACTCGTTCGGCGGAAGGCAGAGCATGACCAAGTCTGAGCTGATCGAACTGATATCGCGCAAGCAGAGCCATCTGGCCGCCAAGGACATCGAACTGGCGGTGAAGATGATACTGGAGCGCATGAGCGGTGCCCTCTCCACGGGGCGGCGCATCGAGATCCGCGGCTTCGGCAGCTTCTCGTTGCATTTCCGTCCGCCGCGCATGGGGCGCAACCCCAAGACCGGCGATGCCGTGGCGCTGCCGGGTAAGTACGTCCCGCACTTCAAGCCGGGCAAGGATCTGCGCGATCGCGTGAACGGCGATGACGATGGCGATGGCGCCGTCGAAGCCTGAACCCTCCCGCCGCCGGCGGTGACCCTCACATGCTCCGCTGGATCACCATAGTCTCCCTCCTGTCCGTCTTCATCGTGGCTTTGCTGCTGGCGTATGCCAATGGCGCCATGGTCAAGCTCGATTACCTCGTGGGCAGCGAGGAGGTGCACCTGTCCTCGGCTCTGCTCGGGGCTGCGGTGCTGGGCTGGCTGCTCGGCCTCGCCAGTGGCTTCAGCGTGGTGTTCCGCCTGAAGCGCGAGATGCGGCGCCAGAAGCGCACCCTCGACGAGGTGGAATCCGAACTCCGCAGCCTGCGCAGCGTGCCACCCCAGAATGAACGTTAATACCGGCGCAGTCGCCTTCGTGCTGATCGTGGCATCCGGTTTCGGCGGCTGGTTCCTGGCGCGCTGGACGCGCGCGGGGCAGCGGCACCTGCCGGCCAAGTTCGCCAGTGCCGAGTACTTCAAGGGCCTGAACTACCTGCTCAACGAGGAGCCGGACAAGGCCATCGAAGTGTTCATCCGGATGGCCGAGGTGGACTCGGACACGGTGGAGACGCACTTCGCGTTGGGTAGCCTGTTCCGCGGCCGTGGCGAAGCGGACCGGGCCATCCGTATCCACCAGAACCTCATCGCAAGGCCTAACCTGAGCCGCCAGCACCGTGCCGAGGCGCTGTACGAGCTGGCCCAGGACTACCTGCGGGCCGGGCTCATGGACCGCGCCGAGACCATCCTGCTGGAACTCCTGGACGCCCCGTCCTACACCGAGCAGGTGCTGCACAGCCTGGTGACGCTGTATGAGATGCAGCGTGACTGGGAGCAGGCCATCGCCATGCGCCGGCGCCTGGAGTCCCTCACCACCGATCCCGAGTGGCGCATCATCGCCCAGTACTACTGTGAGCTGGCCCAGAGCGCGCTCCTGGCGCAGGATCTCGCGGCTGCCCACAAGTTCCTGAAGAAGGCCCAATCCCAGGACAAGGACTGCGTGCGTGCCCACCTGATGCTGGCGCAGATGGCGGAGAACGCCTCCGACTGGCAGGGGAGCCGCGCCGACTATCAGGCAGTGCTGGAACACGAGATCCGCTACGCCACCGAGGTGCTGCCGCCGCTGGCGCGCATCGTGCGCCGCATCGATGGCGACGCGGCCTTCGAGGAACTGCTGCTCAAGCTCAAGAACTCCAGCCCCAAGGCGGTGCGCTACATCGGCCTTGCCTCCATCATGGATGACAGCCTGGACGATCCGCTCTCGCGCGAGTGCGTGGCGGAATACCTGCGCACCGAGCCCACCTTGCAGAGCCTCTACCAGATGCACGCGGCCCTGGCCTCACGCCACAGCGAACAGGCGGCGGCGGACATCGAGCCGCTACGGGTAGCGGTGCGCAGCCTCATGAAGAACGGACCGCGCTACCGTTGCGAGGAATGCGGCTTCCGCAGCCGTACCCTCTACTGGCAGTGCCCCACCTGCAAGACCTGGGACAGCACCGTGCCGTTCCATGAAGTGTTGCTCTCCGGCCCCGGCCAGAGCGTGAACCCCAAGCCCGTGAACCAATAAGCGGTCTTGAAGCCGCAAGCGAGCGAAAGACATGTCCACCACAACCCACATCCGCAAAGCCGTGTTCCCCGTGGCGGGCCTCGGCACGCGCTTCCTGCCGGCCACCAAGGCGATGCCGAAGGAGATGCTGCCGGTGGTGGACAAGCCGCTCATCCAGTACGCGGTAGAGGAGGCGGTACAGGCGGGGGTGGAGGTGCTGATCTTCGTCACCAGCCGCACCAAGCGCGCCATCGAGGACCATTTCGACAGCGCCTATGAGCTCGAGACCGAACTCGCGCGCCGCGGCCGCAAGACGGAGCTGGAGATGGTGCAGAGCATCGTCCCGCCCCACGTGACCTGCGTCTACATCCGCCAGGCAGAGGCCCTGGGGCTGGGCCATGCGGTGCTTTGCGCGGAGGCCGCTGTGGGCCATGAGCCTTTCTTCGTGATCCTGGCCGACGACCTCATCGACGGCGGTAAGCGCTCGGCGCTACAGCAGATGGCGGACGTCTACCTCAAGCACCAGTCCAGCGTGGTGGGCATCGAGCGGGTGAAATCCGACGAGACCCAGCGCTACGGCATCATCAGCCCCAAGGATGCGGGTCCGCGGCTGCACCAGGTGCAGGCCATCGTCGAGAAGCCCAAGCCCGAGGTGGCGCCCTCGAATCTGGGTGTGGTGGGCCGTTACATCCTCACTCCGCGCATCTTCGATCTGCTCAAGTCCACCGGCCGCGGTGCCGGCAACGAGATCCAGCTCACTGACGGCATCGCCTCGCTGCTGGAGTTCGAGAAGGTATATGGCTGCGAGCTGGAAGGGGTGCGCTACGACTGCGGCAGCAAGCTCGGCTACCTGCGGGCCACCGTGGAGTTCGGCCTGCAGCACACGGAACTCGGCGACACCTTCCGCGATTACCTGAAACAGGTGGGCGGCGAGCTGAGTTCCGGCAAGAAATGAGTCCGGCGCTCGCCTGGGCCTTGCTGGTGGTAGCGGGCCTGTTCGAAGTGGCCTGGGCCATCGGTCTCAAATACACGCAAGGTTTCACCCAGCCTGTCGCCACGGCGCTCACGGTCGCCGCCATGGTGGTGAGCATGGGTCTGCTGGGCGTGGTAGCGCGGCAACTGCCCATCGGCACCGCCTATGCAGTGTGGACTGGCATCGGCGTGTTTGGCACCGCGGTGCTCGGTATGTATCTCTTCGGGGAATCTCTTGCGCCGCTACGGCTGCTTTGCCTCGCGTTGATCATGACAGGCATAGTCGGCCTGAAACTGACCACGGCTTAACGCTCTTTGGGGCTCTTGAGGGCTTCGTCTGCTTCCTTCTCCGCCGCCTGGATCAGCCTGCGCAGGTTCTTGAACCCGCGCAGGTATAACCGTAACCGATAGCTGAACACCGTCCAGGCCGGGAAGTGTTTCTTGGCGAACATGAGTTCGCAATAGTAATAGGACTGCTCGAAGAAGTTGTTCTTGACGCCGGTCCCGACCCCGCCGCTGGCGCTCTTGTGGTGGAAGAGGGCGGCGGAAGCCGAGAACTTGAACTTGAGACCGGCCTTGAAGGCGCGGCGGGCATAGTCGCTCTCCTCACGCACCGATACCCCTTTGAAGTTCTCGTCGAAGTAGCCGATGCGCTCCACCACTTCGCGACGGATGGAGAAGTTGCAGCCGGTGATGTTGTTGGTGGCACCGTCCCGATCGTAGTTGTCGCCGCCCTTGAAGCGCAAGGACTCCGTGAGCCAGGTGGGTTGGGTGGGGTGTTTGGAACCCTGTTCCGTGACCCGGCCCTGCACCACGTCCGTGCCGTCCGCGTGGGCGGCCACGTGCCGGGAGATGAAGTCCGGCTCGAAGCTCACGTCGTCGTCGATGAACACGATGACCTGGCCCTGGGCGCGCCGCAGACCCTCGTTGCGGGCCTTGGTCACGGAGGCGAAATCGGGGCGGACATGCTTGAGGCGGCTCCGGTTCTGATCCAGGAAGGCCTGGGTCTCCGGCGCGTGGACCTTGGTCTGGTCGATGACCAGGATCTCGAGGTCGGGATAGTCCTGGGCGAAGGCGCAGCGCAGGGTACCCACCAGGAGTTCTTCGCGGTTGTAGGTGGGGATGACGAGGCTGGCTTTCATCTCAGTTCCCTGGGCCGATGCATGGCCGGCGAAGCCTGATTCTAAAGCACGGCCAGGCATTTGGGACGAGCACGGGCGGCAGGTATGCAGTTAAGATAGGCGCCCATGGGAGACACGGTCCGCATCGCAGTCATACTGCCCTGCTACAACGAAGCGGTGGCCATCGCCAAGGTGGTCAAGAGCTTCGCGCGGGCGCTGCCGTCCGCCCGTATCCACGTCTTCGACAACCGTTCCACCGATGCCACCGTCGCCGAAGCGCGGGCCGCCGGGGCCGTCGTGCACAGCGTCACGGCGCGTGGGAAGGGCAACGTCATCCGCCGCATGTTCGCCGACGTGGATGCGGACATCTACGTGATGGCGGACGGGGACGACACCTATGAGGCCGAGGCGGCGCCCGGGATGGTGCGCAAGCTGCAGGAGGAGGGCCTCGACATGGTGGTGGGCTCGAGGGTCAGCGGATCCGCCGGCGCTTACCGGCCTGGGCACCGCCTGGGCAACCTCCTGCTGACGCGCTGCGTGGCGCTGCTCTTCGGCGACACTTTCACGGACATGCTCTCGGGATACCGGGTGTTCTCGCGCCGCTACGTGAAGTCCTTCCCCGCCAGCGCAACCGGCTTCGAGACCGAGACCGAACTCACGGTGCATGCCCTGCAGCTGCGCATGCCAGTGGCCGAAGTCGCCACCCGGTATGGGGAACGACCGGAAGGTTCGGTCAGCAAGCTGAACACCTGGAGAGACGGGTTCCGGGTGCTGCTCACCATCGTCCGCTTGCTGAAGTCCGAGCGGCCGCTGATGTTCTTCACCGGGGCCTTCGCACTCTGCTGCGCGGCCGCGGTCTGGCTCGCGGTACCCCTGTTCCAGGTCTACCTGCAGACCGGATTGGTGCCCCGCATCCCCACGGCGGTGCTTTGCACGGGTCTCGTGCTGTTCGGCGTGGTGCTCCTGGCCTGCGGCCTGGTGCTGAACACGGTCACGCGCGGGCGCATCGAAGCAAAGCGTTTCGCCTATCTCGCCCAGCCGCTGCCGCCGGGACCGGGCTGACCATGCGCCGTCAGTTCCTTTGGTTCGCGCTGGCGGGCGCGGCCGGGTTCCTGGTGGATATAAGCGTGCTTTATGGGGCGGTCTATGCCGGAGCCGGATACTACCTGGGTCGCATCCTCTCTTTCACGGCTGCGGCCACCACGACCTGGCTGATCAACCGGCATTATGCTTTCGCCCACGCGGCGGACGAGCGCCTGCTGGAGGAATGGCTGCGCTATATGTCAGCCATGCTAGGGGGAGGCGCGGTGAATTACCTGATATATGTGATCTGTCTCCACGTGCTGCCAAGCGGAAGTTGGTTGCCGTTGTTCGCGGTCGCGGCGGGTTCCGTCGCAGGGCTGCTCGTCAACTTCATGACCGCGAAGAACTGGGTGTTCCGGTCCAGGGGAAGTTGAGCATGGGCATACCACGCATAGACTTCAGTGATCCCGCGACCACGCGGCATGCGCGCTGGCTGGTGCCCGTGCTGTTCGGCCTGCTATCGGTCTGGCTCGGCGCCGACAGCAACTGGGATCTTTTCAACTACCATCTCTATAACCCTTTCGCCTTCCTGCACGGCAAACTCGCTACGGATCTCGCGCCGGCTGGGGTACAGAGCTATTTCAATCCGCTGCTGGACCTGCCGTATTACCTGATGCTCATCCACTGGCCCGGCCCCCTGGCCGGATTCGTTATGGGGCTTCTGCACGGCCTCAACTTCTTGCTGGTGCTGGCCATCTGCCGCGCCGTGTTGCAGGGTCTGCCGGAGCAGGACCGGGACCGCGTGCCGCTGCTGCTCGCGATAGCCGGTGTGCTGACCGCGAACTTCCTGTCCGAACTTGGCAACAGCATGGGCGACGACATGACGTCGCTGTTCGAGCTGGGAGCGCTGTGTCTTTTGCTGAGGGAATGGGACGTGGTGATCGGCGCTACGCGGCGTGGCCTGCTGCTCGCCTGCATCGCCGGACTGCTCGCGGGCCTTGGAGCCGGCCTCAAGCTCACCAACGTCATATATCTGGCCGCGTTCTCGGCCGGGTTCCTGGTGTTGCCGCTGGCCTGGCCTGCGCGGCTGCGTCTGGCTGTGCTCTTCGGCATCGGCGCCGTCATCGGCCTCGCCGTGACCGGGGGCTTCTGGTTCCTGCAGATGTGGCAGAGCTTCGGGGATCCGCTCTTCCCCATGTACACATCGGTCTTCCCGAACCCGCTGGTGCACCCGATCGGGGCCGCGGATGCGTCCTGGCGGCCGAAGGGCGTGCTGGAATACGTCTTCTGGCCTTTCGTGTTCGGCCTGGATGCCCGTCGCGTGGGCCAGTTGCCTTTGCGCCAGATCATATGGCCCATCGTCTACGTGCTGTTCTTCTGGTGGGCGATCAAAGTGATCTTGCGTCGCCGTGGGCGTGTGATTGCAGCAGAGGCGCTGAGTACCCGAGAGCGGTATCTCTTGGCCTGCATCGGTTTCGGTTACCTCGTCTGGATGCTGCTCTTCAGCATCTACCGGTACCTGGTGCCGATCGAACTGTTGACGCCTCTGCTGGTGTTCGTGCTGTGCCGCGGGATGTTCAGTTACGCCGTGGCACGGCGTGTCGTGAGATGGGCGCTGGCGATATCGATAGTGGTGGTGCTGGCTGGCTTGCGCAGTTGGGGACACGATCCCTGGGCCGCCCCCATGCTGAGAGCCGAACTCCCTGAGGTGACTGAGCCGGCAAAGGATACGGTGCTGGTCACTGGCCTCGAATCCGCCAACGCGTGGCTCGCGGTCCTGTACCCGCCGGAACTGGCGTTCGCCGGTGTCGGCAGCGACCTTCCGGCCACCCGCGCCTACACCAAACGGCTGCATCAGCTGACGGCGGCACGTGCAGGCGCCATCTATGCGGTGGTTACCGGCCACGCCAACTCGCGCGCCGAAAGCGTGGCCAGGGCCGAAGCCTACGCGCAGCGCCTGGGTCTCACGGATGGCAGCCGCGGTTGCGCGCTGTTGGGCTGGGCTACCGCACACTTAAGCCTGCACGCGCAGGTCCAGGCTGCAGGGACGGGTTGCAGCCTGGCTCTGTTGCCTGAGGACGGCGTGGATATAAAAGCCCTGGATGACGCATCGGCGGGGAGGGCTGCTCTCATCCTGGAGCGCAACGGCTTCGTGTTGGACAGGTCCTCATGCACCCCCCAGGTGGCCTACCTGGCTGGGGGTGCCCATGCTTACCAGTGGTGCAAGGTCTCGGAATCGCAACGAAGCCCGTAGGATTCGACGGACCCGATTTGCCTTCCAGGACCCGATTTTATTGACCCCCGACAAGGGGTTAATTACACTATGCGCCCTTCGAGATTCCCCGGTAGCTCAGTGGTAGAGCAGTCGACTGTTAATCGACTGGTCGCTGGTTCGAATCCGGCCCGGGGAGCCACTTTCTCAAGCCCACCAGGGCGAAACCTCCAGCTCTTAAAGACTCAGGCCTTCTCCAGGAAGGCCGCGATGCGGCTCATGGCGCCCTTGAGGTTGTCCATGCTGGTGGCGAAGGACATGCGCAGATGGCCCGGAGCGCCGAAGGCGGAGCCCGCCACCGCCGCCACGCCGCCGTCCACCAGGAGCTTCTCGGCCAGCGCGTTGTCATCCTTCAGTTTCATGCGCCGGATGACCTCGGAGAAATCCGCGAAGGCGTAGAAGGTCCCGTCCGCAGGCAGCATGGAGACACCGGGCATGGCGGTGAGGGCCATGTGCACGTAGTCGTGGCGCTCGCGGAAGGCCTTGCACATCATCTGCACGTATTCCTGGCTGCCATTGAGCGCAGCTTCCGCTGCCGCCTGGGAGATGGAGCAGGGGTTGGAGGTGCTCTGGGACTGCATGTTGCCCATGGCCTTGATCACGTCCGCCGGGCCGCCGGCGTAGCCGATGCGCCAGCCCGTCATGGCATAGGCCTTGGAGCAGCCGTTCAGCACCAGGGTCCGGTCGTAGAGGTCCGGACAAGCCATGAGGATGTTGCAGAAGGGTTCGCCGTGCCAGATGAAGGGCTCGTACATGTCGTCGGTTGCGATGAGCACTTTCGGGTGCCTGCGCAGCACCTCGCCGAAGGCGAGCAGTTCCTTGCGCCGGTAGGCCATGCCCGTAGGGTTGGAGGGGCTGTTGATCACCACCAGGCGCGTACGCGGGGTGATGCTCTTCTCCAGCTGTTCCGGGGTGAGCTTGTAGTGTTGGTCAGCGCCCGCATAGGGCATGACCGGCGTGCCGTCGGCGATGGCGACGATCTCGGGGTAGGACACCCAGTAAGGGGCCGGCACCACTACCTCGTCGCCTTTTCCGATCACGGCTTGGCAGAGGTTGAAGAAGCTCTGTTTGCCCCCAGATGAGACCAGGATCTGGGCGGGCGTGTATGTCAGCCCATTGTCCCGCTTGAATTTGTCCACCACCGCCTTGCGCAGTGCGAGGGTGCCCTCCACGGCGGTGTACTTGGTCTGGCCGGCCCGCATGGCGCGGATGGCCGCTTCTTTGACATGTTCCGGCGTGTCGAAGTCCGGCTCGCCGGCACCGAGGCCGATGATGTCCTTGCCTTCGGCTTTCAGGGCCGCGGCGCGCGCCGTGACGGCGAGCGTGGGGGAGGGCTGAAGACGCCGGGCGCGTTCAGAGAGTTCGATATCCAAGAGATCGCTCCATCCAGGCGGGAGGGGCGGTATCATCATAAAGGAAAGGCAAACACAGCACCATGAGCGACGGATTCAGACTCGCATCCGACTACAAGCCCGCCGGCGACCAGCCGCAGGCCATCGCTGCCTTGAGCGCGGGCCTGAAGGACGGGCTCGCCCGCCAGACGCTGCTCGGCGTGACCGGCTCCGGCAAGACCTTCAGCGTGGCCAACGTCATCCAGGACCTGCAGCGCCCGACCCTGGTGCTGGCCCCCAACAAGACCCTGGCGGCCCAGCTCTACGGGGAGTTCAAGACTTTCTTCCCGGACAACGCGGTGGAGTACTTCGTCTCCTATTACGACTATTACCAGCCGGAGGCCTACGTCCCCTCATCCGACACTTATATAGAGAAGGACGCCTCCATCAACGAGCACATCGAGCAGATGCGGCTCTCGGCCACCAAGGCCATCCTGGAGCGGGCGGACACCATCATCGTGGCCACGGTCTCGGCCATCTACGGCCTGGGCGACCCGAACTCCTACCTCAGCATGGTGCTGCACATCAGTCGGGGCGAGAAGATAGACCAGCGCGCCATCCTGCGACGCCTGGCGGAGATGCAGTACATCCGCAACGACCTGGATTTCTCCTCCGGCACCTACCGGGTGCGGGGCGAGATCATCGACGTGTTCCCGGCGGAGTCGGACCGGGAGGCCCTGCGGATCGAACTCTTCGATGACGAGGTGGAATCCCTCAACGTGTTCGACCCGCTCACGGGCGCGGTCATCAAGCCGGTACCGCGCTACACCGTGTACCCGACTAGCCACTACGTCACGCCCCGCGGCACGCTGCTGGAAGCCATCGACAAGATCAAGGCGGAACTGAAACCGCGCCTGGATGAGCTGCGCACGGCCAACAAGCTCGTGGAAGCCCAGCGGCTGGAGCAGCGCACGCTCTTCGACCTCGAGATGATGGTGGAGATCGGCTACTGCAGCGGCATCGAGAATTACTCGCGCCACCTCTCCAACCGCAAGCCCGGCGAGCCGCCGCCCACGCTGTTCGACTACCTGCCGCCCAACGCGCTCTTGGTGGTGGACGAGAGCCACGTGACCATCCCGCAGCTCGGCGGCATGTACAAGGGCGACCGCTCTCGCAAGGAGACGCTCGTCGAATACGGTTTCCGGCTGCCTTCGGCCCTGGACAACCGCCCCCTGCGCTTCGAAGAGTGGGAGGCTCGTGCGCCCCAGACCCTCTTCATCTCCGCGACGCCGGGGCCATACGAGAAACGCACTTCCGATCAGACGGTGGAGCAGCTGGTACGGCCCACAGGCCTGATAGATCCGGCGGTCGAGATACGCCCGGCCCGCACCCAGGTGGACGACCTGCTCTCGGAAGTGAAGAAGCGCGCCGAACGTAGCGAGCGGGTGCTGGTGACCACCCTAACCAAGCGCATGGCCGAGGACCTGACGGAGTACCTCGCCGAGCACGGGGTGAAGGTGCGCTACCTGCACTCGGACATCGAGACGGTGGAGCGGGCCGAGATCATCCGCGACCTGCGGCTTGGCACCTTCGACGTGCTGGTGGGCATCAACCTGCTGCGGGAGGGCCTGGATCTGCCTGAGGTCTCGCTGGTGGCCATCCTGGACGCGGACAAGGAAGGCTTCCTGCGCTCCGAAGGTTCCCTGATCCAGACCATCGGCCGCGCCGCCCGCAACATCAACGGCATGGCAATCCTCTACGCCGAGAAGATCACGGGTTCCATGCAGCGGGCCATCGACGAGACGGACCGGCGCCGCGCCACCCAGGTGGCCTACAACCTTAAGCATGGCATCTCGCCCCAGGGTATCCAGAAAGCCGTGGCAGACGTGATGGAAGGCGCCCGGGGCTATGCCGCCGGCGCGCGCGCGCCCATGCTCAAGGCGGCGGACGAGCGGGCCCGCTACGAGGCCATGACGCCCGAGAAACGCATCAAGCTCATCCGCCAGCTGGAGGTGCAGATGCAGAAGCACGCCCGGGACCTGGAGTTCGAGGAGGCGGCCCGGGTGCGGGACGAGATCCGGCGCCTGCGGGAGATCGACATGGGCTTGCCGGAGGTCAAAACCGGCTAAAACCTTGAAGAAACAAGGTGTTTCCGGTATCGTTTGCGGCCTGAATTTACAGGCGTGTAGCTCAGTTGGTTAGAGCACCACCTTGACATGGTGGGGGTCGTTGGTTCGAATCCAATCACGCCTACCAATCACATACGAGATAGGTTTCCACATAACCCGAAGCACGCGGCCCCTCGTATAGGTCGCCACTGTAAGGAGAGAGCGCCATGCCCGCCATCACTCTGCCCGACGGCTCCAAACGCGAATTCCCCAACCCGGTGACGGTCGCCGAGGTGGCCGCCAGCATCGGCCCAGGCCTCGCCAAGGCTGCGCTCGCTGGCAAGGTGGACGGGAAGGTGGTGGACACCTCGTTCACGATCGACCACGACGCCCCCTTGAGCATCATCACCGAGCGTGACGCGGAAGGCTTGGACGTGGTCCGCCATTCCACGGCGCACCTGCTCGCACAGGCGGTGAAGCAGCTCTTCCCCGAGGCCCAGGTCACCATCGGCCCGGTGATCGAGGACGGCTTCTACTACGACTTCGCCTTCAGCCGACCCTTCACGCCGGAGGACCTCGCCGCCATCGAGAAGCGCATGGAGGAACTCGCGGCCCAGGACCAGAAGGTCACCCGCAGCGTCATGCCGCGCGACGAGGCCGTGAAGTTCTTCCGCGGGATGGGCGAGAAGTACAAGGCCGAGATCATCGCCAGCATCCCGTCCAACGAGGACATCTCCCTCTACCGCCAGGGCGACTTCATCGACCTCTGCCGCGGCCCCCACGTGCCGAGCACGGGTAAGCTCAAGGCCTTCAAGCTCATGAAGGTGGCCGGCGCCTACTGGCGCGGCGACTCCAAGAACGAGATGCTGCAGCGCATCTACGGCACCGCCTGGACCGACAAGAAGGCCCTGCAGGCCTACCTGACGCGCCTCGAGGAAGCGGAGAAGCGCGACCACCGCCGCATCGGCCGTGAGCTGGACCTGTTCCACACCCAGGAAGAGGCCCCGGGCATGATCTTCTGGCACCCGCGTGGCTGGGCCTTGTGGCAGCAGGTGGAGCAGTACATGCGCCGCGTGTACAGCGCCAGCGGCTACAACGAGGTGCGCGGCCCGCAGATCATGGACAAGACCCTGTGGGAGAAGACCGGCCACTGGCAGAACTTCCGCGAGAACATGTTCATCACCCACTCGGAAGAGCGCGACTTCGCGGTCAAGCCCATGAATTGCCCGGGCCACATCCTCATCTACAAGCACGGCCTGAAGAGCTACCGTGACCTGCCGCTGCGCTTCGGCGAGTTTGGCGCCTGCCACCGCAACGAGCCCTCGGGCGCGCTGCACGGTCTCATGCGCGTGCGCGGCTTCACCCAGGACGACGGCCATATCTTCTGCACCGAGGACATGATCCAGGCCGAGTGTGGCGCCTTCACTGCGCTGCTGCAGCGCGTCTACAAGGACTTCGGCTTCACCGAGATCATCTACAAGGTGGCCACCCGGCCGGTCAAGCGGGTCGGGGCAGATGCCCTCTGGGATAAGGCTGAGAAGGCCCTGATGGAGTCCCTCAAGGCTTCCGGCTGCGAGTTCAGCGTCTCGCCGGGGGAGGGGGCCTTCTACGGCCCCAAGATCGAGTATTCCCTCAAGGACGCCATCGGACGGGTCTGGCAGTGCGGCACCATGCAGGTGGACTTCAACATGCCGGGGGCCCTGGGGGCCGAGTTCGTGGGCGAGGACGGAGCCAAGCACACGCCTGTCATGCTGCACCGGGCCATCGTGGGCTCCATGGAGCGTTTCGTGGGTATCCTGATCGAGCACTTCACGGGACGCTTCCCGGCCTGGCTGGCTCCGGTCCAGGCGGTGGTGCTCACCATCACCGACAGGCAGGCGGAATACGCTAAAAATGCCGTCGAAACCCTGAAAACCTTTGGAAATCAGGGATTTCGGGTGGAATCCGACTTGAGGAACGAGAAGATAGGCTTTAAAATACGCGAACATACGCTCCAGCGCGTCCCCTACCTCCTGGTGGTGGGCGACAAGGAGATGGAATCAGGTTCCGTGGCGGTACGCACACGTGAAGGCCAGGACCTGGGCAGCCTCAAGTTGGAGGATTTTGCCCGGCGTCTCGAAGCCGAAGTGGTGAGCCGCGGAGTATCAGCCTGAACCGTGTCCCGGATGTAGAGGGGCGGGTTCAGGTTTATTTTTGGAGGATCATCTATCAGCTCTGAGAAGCGCGCCCGGCGAAACGGGGAGATCACGTCGCCCAAGGTCCGAGTCATCGGACCGGACAACCAGCAGATCGGAATCATGTTCACCCGCGAAGCCATCCAGTACGCCGAAGAGAACGGCCTGGATCTCGTGGAAGTGTCTCCCACGGCGGAGCCGCCGGTCTGCCGCGTGATGGACTTCGGCAAGTACCTGTTCGAGGTCAACAAGAAGCAGCAGAGCGCGCGCAAGAAGCAGAAGCAGATACAGGTCAAGGAAGTCAAGTTCCGTCCGACCACGGACGAGGGTGATTACCAGATCAAGCTGCGCAACCTGACGCGCTTCCTCACGGAAGGCGACAAGGCGAAAGTGACCTTGAGGTTCCGCGGCCGCGAGTTGCTCCACCAGGACTTGGGTGCCCAGACACTGGAGCGCGTCAAGAAGGACCTGGAGGAGGTCGGGCAGGTGGAGCAGTTCCCCCGGCTCGAGGGCAAGCAGATGGTGATGATCATCGGCCCCAAGAAGAAATGAGTTTCCAGCGCTAAGAAGTCGATGCAACAAAAGTGGTCGGGCTTAGTCCCTTCCACCCCTGGCGAACACCTCAACGCCGCTTCTGAGCGGGGCCAGGCTAAGTAGTAACAATCAGGAGTCTCAGTCATGCCCAAGATCAAGACCAAGCGGGCTGCCGCCAAGCGCTTCCGTGCCACCGGCACCGGCAAGTACAAGCGCGGCCAGTCGCACAAGCGCCACATCCTCACCAAGAAGAGCAGCAAGCGGAAGCGTCAGCTCCGCGGCTCCACGCTCGTGGTCCCTCAGGATCACGCCCGCGTGAAGCAGATGTTGCCCTGGTCATAAGGAGAGGATAGAAAAATGGCACGCGTAAAACGTTCCGTCACTAGCCGCGCCAAGCACAAGAAGACGCTGGGCAAGGCCAAGGGCTATTACAACGCCCGTCGCAAGAACATCCGCACCGCCAAGCAGGCGGTGATGAAGGCCGGCCAGTATGCCTTCCGCGACCGTCGCGCACTCAAGCGTGACATGCGCGGCATCTGGATCGCCCGCATCAATGCGGCGGCTCGCCTCTCGGGGCTCTCCTACAGCCGCTTCATGAACGGCCTCAAGAAGGCGAACATCGACCTGGACCGCAAGGTATTGGCCGACATCGCCGTGTTCGACAAGGACGGCTTCGCCGCCCTCGCCGAGAAGGCCAAAGCCAGCTTGTCCTGAACGATGTGATGGCCTTTCTGTAAGGCCTTCATCAGAGCAAGTGGGGGAAAGGCCTTCAAAAGCCTTTCCCCCTTTTCTTTTTGGGGAGCACGGGGTAAACAGAAGCGCATGAGCACCGATCTCGACAAGTTGATCGCCGAAGCCAAGGCGCGCGGCGCGGCCAGCGGCACGCTGGCGGCCCTGGACGAGGTGCGCGTGCATTACCTCGGCAAGAAGGGCGTGCTCACCCTCGAACTGCAGGCGCTCGGCAAGCTGCCGGCAGCAGAGCGGGCTGCCGCGGGCCAGAAGGTGAACCTGGCGAAGCAGGCCGTCACCGCGGCCCTGGATCAGCGCCGCGCGGAGCTGGAGCAGGCGGATCTCGCCGTCAAGCTCAGCCAGGAATCCGTGGACGTGAGCCTGCCGGGCCGCGGCCACGAAGCGGGCGGCCTGCACCCCTCGACGCGCATCATGGAGCGCATCCAGGGTCTGTTCGAGCGCATGGGCTTCCGCATCGAGTCCGGCCCCGAGATCGAGGACGACTTCCACAACTTCGACGCGCTCAACTTCAAGCCGGATCATCCGGCCCGCGCCGAGATGGATACTTTTTACCTGAAAGACAGGCCTTTCCTGCTGCGAACCCACACGTCGCCGGTGCAGGTGCGGGCCATGCTGAAGTCCGGCGCGCCGATCCGTGTGATCGCCGCGGGCCGCACTTATCGCCACGATTACGACATGACCCACACGCCCATGTTCCACCAGGTGGAGGGGCTGCTGGTGGACGAAGGCGTGAGCATGGCGCACCTGCGCGGCACACTCACGGACTTCATGCAGCGCTTCTTCGAGCAGGACGACCTCAAGCTGCGCTTCCGCCCCTCGTACTTCCCCTTCGTGGAACCGGGCGCGGAGGTGGATATCAGCTGCGTGTTCTGCAAGGGCTCGGGCTGCCGCGTGTGCAAGCACACCGGCTGGCTGGAGGTGCTGGGCTGCGGCATGGTGCACCCCAACGTCCTCAGGGCCTGCAAGATAGATCCCGAGCGCTACACCGGCTGGGCCTTCGGCATCGGCGTGGAGCGACTGGGAATGCTGCGCTACGGCATCGACGACATCCGCATGAACTACGACAACGACCTGCGCTTCCTGCGCCAGTTCCGGTGACCCCATGAAGATCAGCGTCGCCTGGCTCAAGGAATTCGTGAAGCTGACCGACGATGCCGCCGGCATAGGCAAGCGCCTCGGCGCGGGCGGCGTGGAGGTGGCTTCGGTCACGCCCGCCATCCCGGCTTTCCAGAAAGTGTACGTGGGCCAGGTGAAGAGCCTGGAGAAGCATCCGTCAGCTGACAAGCTGAATGTCTGCCAGGTGGACGCGGGGCAGGGGAAGCTGCTGCAGATCGTCTGCGGCGCACCCAACGTGAAAGCAGGCATGAAGGCGCCGGTGATCCTGCCAGGCGGCAGGCTGCCGGACGGCACCGAGATCAAAGCGACGCAGCTCCGCGGCGTGGATTCCTCCGGCATGCTCTGTTCCGCCAAGGAGCTGGGTCTACTGGAAGAGGCTTCCGGCCTCTATGTGTTGCCGGACGACGCGCCCGTGGGCAAGGACCTGCGGGAATACCTCGGCGGGGACGACTCTCTCATCGAGATCGAGATCACACCCAATCGTGGCGATTGCCTCAGCATCCTGGGCGTGGCCCGGGAACTGGGCGCGCTTTACGACAAGCCGCTCACGAAGTCCGACGTGGCACCGGTGAAGCAAGCGATCCCGGACACGTTGCCGGTGGAGATACAGGCCCAGAATGCCTGCCCAGTGTTCGCGGGACGCATCATCAAGGGCCTGCGCGCCGACGCGGTGACGCCGCTCTGGATGCGTGAGCGTCTGCGCCGTGCGGGGTTGCGCACCGTGCATCCGGCGGTGGACGTGACCCAGTACGTGATGCTGGAACTCGGCCAGCCCATGCACGCTTATGACCTGAAGCGGCTCGACAAGGGCCTGGTGGTGCGCCTGGCGAAGCAGGGCGAGTCCGCGAAGCTCTTGAACGGCCAGGACTACAAACTCGATCCGGATGTGCTGGTGGTGGCGGACCACTCCCGGGCCCAGGGCCTGGGCGGCATCATGGGCGGCGGCGAGTCCAACATGACCGCCGGCACCACGGACATCTTCCTGGAAGCGGCGTTCTTCGCGCCCGCGGCCATCAGCGGCCGTCCGCGCCGCATGGATCTCCTCACGGATGCCGCTTATCGCTTCGAGCGGGGCGTGGATCCCACCGGCCAGGCCCGTGCCATCGAGCGCGCCACCCAACTGATACTCGAGATCGCCGGTGGCCAGCCGGGTCCCACCACGGTGGTGACGGCGGATAAGACCAGCTTCAAGACCCTGCCCATCCGCCTACGCCGTGCACGACTGGCCTCGCTGCTGGGCATCACGGTGCCTGATGCGGACGTGGCCGGCATCCTTACGCGCCTGGGCTGCGCGGTGACCGCGGACAAGGAAGGCTGGAGTGTGACCGCCCCCAGCCACCGCTTCGACATCGAGATCGAGGAAGACCTGATCGAAGAAGTGGGCCGCGTCCACGGTTACGACAAGATCCCGGCGCTCCAGTACCCCTCACGCCAGGGGATGGACCGGCTGCCGGAAGCCAGGGTGGATGTGCGCCGCCTGCGGCAGGTCTTGGTGGAGCGGGGCTACCAGGAGGTGGTGACCTATAGCTTCGTGGATGCGGCCCTCCAGGCCCAGGTCTACGGCTCAGGGGGCATGGCACTACCCCTGGCCAACCCCATCACCGCGGACATGACCGAGATGCGGATGGGCATCTGGCCGGGCCTGCTGAAGGTGCTGCAGTACAACCTGAACCGGCAGCAGCAGCGCGTCCGCATATTTGAGACTGGTTTGATATTCTATTCGCAAGACGATGATATTAAACAAGAAAATATAATCTCTGGATTGGTCTCCGGGCCCGAATTCCCGCTCCAGTGGGGCGAGAAGGAGCGGACCGTGGACTTCGCCGATCTGAAGGGTGATATCGAGGCTCTCTTGAGGCCGGCCGGTGCTGCCGGGCGCCTTGAGACGGAAGCCAAGCCCCTGGGGGCCCTACATCCGGGCCAATCCGCCCGGCTCATGCTGGATGGCAAGGAATTGGGCTGGATGGGCGCTCTGCACCCCCAGGTGACGAAGACCCTGGACCTGCCCCAAGGCGCCCTGGTGTTCGAAATCCGCCTGGAGATGCTCCTGGAGGGCAAAATCCCGGCTTTTGAGGCTATCTCGCGCTTCCCGGCGGTACGTCGGGACCTGGCAGTGGTGGTGGGGGATGAAGTCTCGGGAGCGGCCCTCCTGGCCCATGCCCGGGAGGCCGCCGGAAGTCTGCTCCAGGAGGCCCGGATCTTCGATATCTACCGCGGTCCGGGCATAGATTCTGGACGAAAAAGCGTCGCTTTAGGCTTGATTTTACAAGACTCTTCGCGCACTCTTACCGATGAAGACGCCGACGGAGCCATGCAGAGGGTGGCGGACCGTCTCAGGCGGGACCTGGGCGCAACAATAAGAGATTAGACCATGGCGCTGACCAAAGCCGAGATGGCTGAAGCCCTGTTTGCTGAGCTGGGGCTCAACAAACGGGAGGCCAAGGAGCTGGTGGACCTGTTCTTCGAGGAGGTCCGGCTGGCCCTGGCAGAGGGCCGCCAGGTCAAGCTCTCCGGATTCGGTAACTTCGACTTACGTAAAAAGAACCAGCGGCCGGGGCGGAACCCCAAGACCGGGGAGGAGATTCCCATCACCGCCCGCCGGGTGGTGACTTTCCGTCCGGGACAGAAGCTCAAGGCACGGGTGGAGACATATGCTGGAAGCAGGGAACAATAGCGAGCTGCCCCCGATCCCGGGGAAGCGCTATTTCACCATCGGCGAGGTGAGCGACCTGTGCGGGGTGAAGCCGCACGTCCTGCGCTATTGGGAACAGGAGTTCCCCCAGCTCAAGCCCGTCAAGCGCCGTGGCAACCGCCGTTACTACCAGCGCCATGACGTGCTGGTCATCCGTCAGATCCGCAGCCTCCTGTACGAGCAGGGCTTCACCATCGGTGGTGCCCGCCAGCAGCTCTCCAGCGACGGCGCCAAGCAGGACATAACCCAGAGCCACCAGATCGTGCGCCAGATGCGCGTCGAGCTGGAAGAGCTGCTTCAGCTTCTCAAGCGCTAACCCAGGTTCCCGGGGGGAGCCGGTTCGCGTATCATTACGGCCCTGCCAAGGCCTGTCCGGGCCATCAGTCAGTTGAATCAGTCGGGGCGTAGCGCAGTCTGGTAGCGCACTTGCATGGGGTGCAAGGGGTCGGAGGTTCAAATCCTCTCGTCCCGACCAATTCAACCTCAGATTTAAGTCATGGATAAGCGGAACTTGAGTCCTTCCGGATAGGGAGGATTTGAACCTCCGAACCGATATAACGGGGTCGGAGGTTCAGTTTCGGCCTTCGCTATCCTGCTACGGCCGAAACTCCA
>Ga0265334_10000010_pt1 | contig 188179 bp, 173 predicted proteins | sample 42023metaG_FD_192442 | JGI IMG/M metagenome (GOLD analysis project Ga0265334, IMG submission 192442) | Rhizosphere microbial communities from Carex aquatilis grown in University of Washington, Seatle, WA, United States - 4-20-23 metaG | ecosystem: Host-associated > Plants > Roots >...
GCGTGCCGCCGTTCAGGGTGAAGGCATCGGTGCTGCTGCCGCCCGTCAGGCTGCGGAAGTTGCTCCAGGCCAGGGTCGCGGTGCTGTCATTCAGGGAACCGCTGTTGGCGCCGGTCACGGTCCAGGTGTTGGCCGTGTTCTCACCCGTCAGGGTGTTGGCGCCGGAGCCGTCCTTCAGGCTGGTGATGTTGGAGAACCCGCCGGTGGGATTCGTGGCGCCGGCCGTGGTGCCGGTGTAGCCGTTGGCGCCCGAGCCCGTCAGGGTCACGTTCACCGCAGTCGTGTAGGCGGACAGATCGAGGGTGTTCACGCCACCCGCGCCGCCATCGACGGTGCCGGACAGGGTCGCGCCGTTGCTGAACACGAAGTTGTCGTTGTTGGTGCCACCGACGAGGCTGCCGATGTTGGAGAACGTGCCGCCCACGCCGGTGACGGTGCCGGTATTGGCACCGGTCACGGTCCAGCTGTTGGCCACGTTATCGCCGGTCAGGGTGTTGCTGCCGCCGGCACCGTTGATGTTGCCACCAAGCGTGCCGCCGGAGAGCACGTAGCTGTCGTTGCCGCTGTTGCCGGTCAGGTTCTCGACCGCGCTGAAGGTGACCGTGGCGCCGTCGATCTGACCCGAGTTGGAGCCGGTGACGGTGTAAGTATGGGTGCCGGTCTGGCCGATGATGGTGTCGCTGCCGGTGCCGCCGTTGTAGGCGACGCTGCTGCCGGTGATGGCGCCCGCGCCCAGGGTCAAGGTGTTGCCGCCGTTGGCCTGGCCGAAGTTGACCTGCACGGCGCCGCCGGAGCTGATGCCGTTCAGGGTCAGGTCGTTCTTGTCATCCAGCGTGATGTTGTTGCTGCCGGTGTTGGTGAGGCTCACCGCGCCGGTGAAATCGTTGCCCGTGTTCGACAGGTTAATGGTGAACCCGCCAGTGGTGACGCTGGTGGTCCCCGGGACGGTGAGCACGCCCGCTTGGCTCACGGCGCCGCCCGCGGTGACGGTCAGATTGCCGGTGCCCGCGAGGGTCGTGGTGGGCAGCACCACCGAACCGCTGGCCGCGGTGACGGTGAGGTTGACGTTGGACGCGGGCGTGATGGTGCCGGCGCCGCTGTCGGTGACGTTGCCACCGGTGACCAGGCTGAGGGTGCTGGCAGCCGTGGTGACGCCCGTGGCGCTGAAGCTACCGAAGACGTCTATGCCTCCGGTGTTGGCGACGGAGCCGATGGTCAGACCACCGGTGCTGGTGATGAAGTTCAACTCCGTGCTGGAGAGACCGAGCTTGGTGCCGGCTGTGTCCGTGGCTGCGCCACCGATGGAAATGACATCGCCTGCCGCATCCGGCGCGAGGGTGACAACGCCGGAACCGGAATTCACGGCCGCCGCGATGCTCATGGTGTTGCCGATGAGCGTGATCGGGCGGTTGGTGGTGGTGAGGCCCGCGCCGCCCGCGATGGTGATCGCCGCCGCGCTATTGGTGTTGCCGGTCCACAGGGTCAGGGTGCCGCCGGTCATGTTGCCGAAAGTGAGCGCCGCGGCGCCGGTGGTTGCGATGGTGCCAAGGAAGGTCGAATCGCCGATCTGGATGCCGCCGGTGGTGGTGATGGCGGTGAGTTCAGCCTGGGTCAGGCCGAGCTGGAAGGCAGCGTCCGCGCCGCCGAGCAGAATCGTGCTCGAAGAACTCTTGGTGTGAGGCGTGATGGTCACGAGACCCGAGCCGGAGCTGATGCTGCCGCTGAGCGCCAATTCATCCGCGATCAGAGTGACCGCGCCGTTCGTGGTGGTCACTGCCCCCGTCACGTTCAGGGTGGTGGTGCCGTTGTCCAGCAGGAAGCCGGTGGCGCCGCCGCTGACGCCGCTGAGGGCGGTGGTGATGGCGTTGCTGGTGTTATCGAGGGTGACGCTACCGCTAGAGACCACGGCCAAAGTACCGGCCTGGATGATGCCGGGCTCGGTGACGTTGCCGACGGAGTTACCAGCTCCGGCCGCGCCGACGTTGACGGTGCCAGCTGCCGCGGCGCCACCGGTACCAGCCTTGGCGATGATGTTGCCGTTGAGGATGAGGGCATTTCCGCCCGTCTCCAGGGTGACATTGCCGCCGATGCCCGCAGTGCCCGAAGCGGAGTTGCCACCGGTGGTATTGATGTTCGGCGTGGTCAGAGTGCTGGCGGTCTTGATGGTGACCGCGCCGCCCGCGCCACCCGCGCCACTCACGGTGGCCGCACCGCCGTTGGTGATGATGGTACCCAGACTGGGTGCGCTGGCAGAGGTGGACGTGATGGTGACTGCGCCGCCGACACCGGCGCCGTTCGTGCCCAAGCTCTGTCCGCCGGTGGTGGTGATGCTGGAAAGACTGAGGGCACCGGAATTATTGGTGATGTTGACGGCGCCGCCCGCGCCACCCGTGTGATTGCCACCAGCGCCGGTGACAGTATTGCCTCCGGTGGTGGTGATACCGCCCGCAACGGACACGTTGCCGGCGGAGTTGAGGGTGACGATCGCAGTGGCGTCGCTGGTGCCGTTGCCCGTCGATGTGCTGTTGCCGGCGGCCGCATTGATGAACGAGGTGACGCCGATATCGCCGCTGGTGGTGGTGGTGAGGGATACCAGACCGCCCGCACCACCTGTATGGGCAGCCGAGCCGGCACCATTGCCACCGTGGGAATCAAGGGCACCGACGCTGATTGAACCGTTGGTATCGCTGAACGTGATGCTGCCGCCCGCGCCACCGTTACCACCGGTGGCGCCACTGCTGACGCCGCCATTGCTCGTGACCGATGTCACGGTGATGCCGCCGCCAGTGGCCGTGAGGTTCACGGCGCCGCCCGCGGCGGCATTGTTGTTGCCGGTGCTGTTGCCGCCGACGGAACTGATCGTGCCGAGGCTGATAGCGCCGGCGGATGCGGTGACCGTGATCGTGGCGGCCGCGGTACCCGTACCCGCAGTGGCTCCGTTGCTGCTGAGATTGCCGCCTCCGGTGACGGAGGTCCCACTGATGCCGATGGTGCCACTCGTACCGGTGCTCGAGCTGGTGATGCTACCGCCGATGGAGACGGTGGAGCTGCCCGTGACGCTGATGGCACCGCCCACAGTTGCGGCGGCGGCGGAGGCGCTGGCGATGCTACCGCCGACAGAGACGGTGGTGCCGAAGATGTTCACGGCGCCACCATTGCTGCTGATGCTGCTGCCGATGGAGACGGAGCCAGAGTTACCCGCACCCGCCGCATTGATGGTGACAGGGGTGGTGGTGGCGGCAACCGTGCCGTTGCCCGAGATGGTGCCGGAGCCGCTGAGGACGATGCTGTTGCCAGCACCGCGGTTCTGCAGGCTGACCGTTCCGCTATTGGTCGTCGCGCCCGCCGCGGTGCTGACGATCGGCGAGGTGATGGTGAGGGTGCAGGTGGCGCAGGCGCCGGCCGTATAGACGGCGTTAGCCGTGGCACCGCCATAGTTGGCGTACAGATCGATGTTGAGCGCGCCGGTGGTGACGCTGATGCCATTGGTGGAGGACGGCGTGAAGCCGCCGCCGGAGCAGGTGGTGGCGCCGCCGCCCATGCAGATGCTGCCAAAGGCTTCCAGCACCAAGGTGGACCTGTTGCCGGCCGCGGTCTCGGTGGCCGTGATGGGGGTGGAGATGATGATGTCACCGGCCTGGGCTCCAGCAGCCGAGGGCCCAGTAAAGACGATCACGGTCGCACCGCTCACGTTTAACAGGCCTTGGAGGGTGGTCACAAGCACGTTCGAGTCGTCAGCCGCAGCCGTGTAGTTGTTACCCGCGAAGGCTCCGGTCATGGAGCAGGCGGCGCAGATGGTGACGTTGTGCGGGTCCAGCAGCCAGGTGCCGCCGGCGGTCAGCATCACATTGCCGAAGGCCTGGAGGTTGTCCGCGCTGGAGGTCTCGACGAAGCCGCCGTTGCCGCCCGCGCTGCCGCCGTTGGCGCTGATGCTGCCGAAGAAGCCGGTGTAGTCATCCGACCAGACGATGACCTTGCCGCCATCGCCAAATTCAGTGGCATCCGCATCCAGCACGGTGGACGGGAACACGACCGTGTCGGAGGCGGTCTGAACCCCATTGCCGCCGTGGTAGTCGCCGCCCACCAGGATGGTGCCGCCGCCGAAGGCGCCGGAGGCATCCACACTGGAGTTGCCGAACAGGCCCACGCGGTGGCCGAGGATCTGGACGTCGCCGCCGGTGCCGGCAGCAGCTGAGGCATCGATGACACCGCCCATGAGAGACGTGGTGGCATTGGACTGCATGAGCACGGAGCCGGCATCGCCCTGCGCCGCGCTGACATCTATAGAGCCGCCGTTCTGTACGGTGCCGCCCTGGGCGGTGAGGCTCACGCTGCCGGTGTGGTCGGTGGTGGTCGGGAGCGAGGGCTCGCCCTCGCCGTCGACGCTGGAGACGCCGCCGCCCAGGAACACGCCACCGCCCTCGCGGGTGACGATACCGGTGGCTTCGATCACGCCGCTGTTGTTCACCGCCTGGGCGAACACGTTGCGGGCGACGTTGGCGGTCATGATGACCGAGCCGCCGTCGGCCTGGACGGTGCCGGCGTTCTCGACCGCGGCGCCGCTCTCGGCGTCCAGCATCTTGTGCAGCACGGGTTCGCTGACTTCGAAAGACATGAGCCCATCGCCGTCGAAGTCGACGGTGACGGCATGACCGGCCACGAGGTCTACCTGGCCTAAGTTGGCCTGGATGACGCCGTCGTTATAGACACTGCCGCCGATGAGGTTGACGGAGCCGCCGTCAGCGGCGATGAGGGTGCCGTGGTTGACGATGGGACCGCCGTCCTGGCCCGGGGCCGCGGCGAAGTCGAGCTTGCCGGCCATGAAGTCGGAATCGGAGATGTTGAGCGAGGTCGCGAACAACGCGCCCGTGTTCACATAGGCGGTCTTGCTGAAGAAGATGCCGTTGGCATTGAGCAGGTAGACCTGGCCGTTGGAGATCAGGTTGCCGTAGATCTGGCTGGCGTTCTGGTCGAAGATGCGGTTGAGGGCGGCAGAATTGGAGTTCGGCTGTATGTACTGGACGGTCTGACCCTTGCCGATGTTGAAGCTGTTCCAGTTGACGACGAGGTTGTTGGACTTCTGGTTGATGACCGTATAGTTCTGGTTGGGATTGCTGATGCGGCCCTGGCCGGCCACGACCTGCCCGCCCTGCGGGTTGGCTTGCGCCTGGAACACGGTGGCGGCGAGGCCCGCGCAGAGCAGCAAGGCCGCCCCCACACGCAGTCCGGCCTTGAACCCCGTTCCATCCGCCCGTCTCGTGGGCAACCCATTCCAGCTCTTCATCGTCTGCCTGCCTTCGTATCTATATATAGGTACGTTTGTCCAAACCCTGTTCCACGTCATGTCGGCTTATGTAAATAAATTCTAGCAGCCGGGTACTGCCTAACCCGGCCGCCAGTCGCCGACCAACGGCTCAACCGGCGTGGGCCCATCACCTTCCCCGACCCGGCTCCGCGTCCCGCGCGGACCCGGGGTCCGGGATCAGAAGCTGTATGTCACGTCGAACCACGTCTCGCTTGAATCGTTAATCGCATTGGGATCCGCCACAGCGGGCTTGCCGTTGCCGTTGGTGTTGCCCCGCGCACCGCCGTTCAACCGCGCCCATTGCAGGTTCGCGGTGAAGCTGCCCGGGATGGTGAACACCAACCCGATGCCGCTGCCCGCGAGGTACTTGCGGTTGGCGGTATCGGTCGGGTCGTTGTCATAGCCGCGGGCCGCATCCACGAACACCCGGAACCGCAGCACCTGGCCCCAGGTGTAGCTGCCGAAGGCATGCTTATCACCAAAACCGGGCGCGCTGATGCTGTATTCCATGGAACTGAAGATGCCGTTGTCCACCAGGAACTGGGACGTCGGCGCCGCGCGCACGCTGTCCGGGCCGCCCATCACGAACTGCTCGAGGGATGAGAGCAGGTCGGGGGAATACTGGCCGCCGAAACGGAACAAGAGGCCCTGGGTGTTGGGCAGGTTCTTGTACCACTGGTAGTTGAGGGTGAGCTTGTTGAACTCAGGCGTGTTCGGGTTGCCGTCCGCACCGGTGCGGCTCGGCGGCACGCCGGTCTTGTTCTTGTTCTGCGGACCGAAGTCGGCCAGCACGTCCGCCTTGGTGGGGACGCCGAGCAACCCTCCGAAGCCGTGCTCGAAGCGCCCGGTGATGGTGGAGATGGTGTTGCTCTCGGTGCTGATGTTGTCGAAGTTCAGTTGCGCGCCGAACACAGCGAGATCGTCGCGATTGAGGACGCCACCGACGCCCAAACCCTTGATGGCGGTAGTCGTGTCTGCGCGCTTGCGGCTGAGGTCTAGCGTGCCGATGAGGTTACTGGTGCGGGAACGGAAGAAGTCGTGTTCTTCGGAGAGTGCGGCGATCTTGGATATGCCGCCGACGCCGCCCGCGGTACCCACGCTGAACGAGTTGCGGCTGAGATCCAATGCCCAGTCGTTGTACGCGTCGTACACCGGACGCTGATAGCGGACGTCACCGTAGGTCGAGTCACCCGCCGGCGTAGTCGTGGTGATCGTCTTGCCGCCGACGGTGTTGCTAGACGTAGTGCTCGTGCCGAACGTCTTCAGCGCGGTGACGGACAACAGGTCCGCATCGCCGGTCGGGTCGTTGACGTCGAGCGTGCCGATGAGACGCTTGCGTCCGGTGAACTCGGTGCCGTCGTTGTCCGCGCGCACGCTGCCGTCGAAACGTTTCTCGTTCTGGACGTTGACGACGATGTCGGTGGTGCCGACGTCGTCGCCCGGACGGAACACGCCGGCGGCGGAGAGGCCCGGGTACTTCGTGAGCGTGAGCAACGCGTTCTCGGTGCGGCCGATGGTGACGAGTTCGCCGAGCAGCGGCTTGAACGGACGCGCGAGGACTTCATCCGAGTACATCTTGTTGCCGGAGGTCTGCACCTTCTCGAGACGGCCTTCGAGCACGCGCACGTTGACGACGCCGTCCTTGATCTCCTGCGCCGGGATCACCGCGCGCGCGAGGAAGTAACCCTTGTCGTGGTAGTACTGCGTGACCGCATCGGCCACCTTCTGCAACTGGCCGATGGTGAGGCCCTGCAGACGCTGCAGGCGCTCGAGCATCAGCTGCTGGATGAACGCCTGGTAGGACTTCTGCTGGTCATCCGGCGACTGGGTCTTCACCGCGTTCTGCATGAACTTGATGATCTTGTCCTGCTCCTCGGGAGTGAAACCTTCCGGTCCCTGCTTCTCGAGGTTCTGCTTGGTGAGGCGCTGCGACTCGACGATCTTCTGGATCGAAGCGAACACCGCGTCCACCGCGGCCTGGATGTCTTCAGGATTGATGCCGGCCTTGCGGTCGCCCACGACGCCGGTGATGACGAAACGCTTGACGAACACACGCTCGCCTTCGTCGGCGCCCAGCGGTCGCTCATACACAGGCGGCACGGAAAGATCGAGGTTGGTCTCGGGGATCGGGATGGTCGGGGGCGGCATCACCGGCTGTGCGCCACCGGGTTGCGCACCCGCGGGCAGCGGCGGTAACGGCGGCGGCAACGGCGGAGCAGCGACGGCCGCCAGTGACAAGGTCAGACCGAAGCTCAAGACCCCGGTCCGGATGAAACGAGTGCGCGCTGACAACCTGGCCTGCATCATAAGCCCTTAATTTTTTGCATGTTGTTTCCCCTCTCACACCGCGGCGGTCGGACAGCAAAACCCCGAAAAACAGGGCCTGTCACGTCCCCTGCCCGACCGACAAGATAGCCTTTCAGGGGGGGGGTTTGCAACATATGTAATATGCTTTTATCCAGATGTTACCGGGCCTTCAAACGGCTAATCCCAGGGACGCTACACTGCGACCGGGACAGGGCCTAATCAGTTATGTAACATGTGTTTTCCGGCGGTTTCCGGAAGGGGATTCCGGCTTTCCGTTCCGGTCTCAGGGGCCATCTGGCAAGGCAAAAAAGCATGAGTGAAGCCCGCGCTTTCCACTGGAACTCACGTGCCATCAGTCACGTGGGTGCGGTGCGCAAGAACAACGAAGATTCCTACCTGCATCGCCCGGATCTCGGCGTGTGGGTGGTGGCGGACGGCATGGGCGGCCACGCGGCCGGTGACGTCGCCAGCCAGACCGTGGTCGAGTGCATGACGCAGATGTCCGCAAATGGCAGCCTGAGCGCCATGATCGACTCGGCCGAGGACAAGCTGCTGGAAGCCAACCGCCGCCTGCTTGCGCTCGCGGTGAACCAGCACCAGCGCACCATCGGCAGCACCGCGGTCGCCCTGCTCGCCCGCGGCAACTACGTGGCCTGCCTGTGGGCCGGCGACAGCCGCGTGTACCGCGTGCGCGGCAAGAAGGTGGAGCGCCTGACCCAGGACCACGCGATGGTGGAAGACCTGGTGTCGAGCGGCCTCATGTCCCGCGACGAGGCCATCAGCCATCCGCAGGCCAACCGCATCACCCGCGCCATCGGCGCCATGCCGGGCCTGTTCGTGGACGTGGAGATGTTCAGCGTCGAACCGAACGACCTGTTCGTGCTCTGCAGTGACGGCCTGTACAAGGAACTGACGGACACCGAGATCGGCAAGACGCTGAGCGGCAACGAACAGGCGGTGGACGCCCTCATCAACCTCGCGCTGGAACGCCGTGCGCGCGACAACGTGACCGCCATCGCGGTGCGTTTCACACAATGAGATCTGGATACAACGCGGATGTCCCCCGGACGTCCATGATCGCCTCGGGAGAAGGTCAGTGACTGATTTCGAAAAACTGCTCAACGACGTAGTCAACGGGAAAGGAAACCTGGCGCCGTTGCGCGGCTGGCTGGACAAGAACCTGTCGAAACCCGGTTGCGACCACGCCACGCTGCTCGCCTCGCTCGACAAGGCGCAGGCTTCCGGACTCTCCGAACCGGTGGTGCGTGCGATCCGCACCCACATCGAATCCGTGGCGCCGGCCGCACCCGCCGCCGACTTCCCCTTCGAACTGGATGAACCGCCGCCGCCGAAGGGCGGCAAGTCCGCCGAGAAGACACAGATCCAGGCGAAGAGCGGCGAGAAGACGGTACTCACCGGCAACGACAAGACGCGCCCCGCCACCGACCGTACACTGACCGCGCCGAGCGACCGCACCACCATCCAGCAACCCACCGGTGAAGATCCGAACGCGACCATGCGCACGGACAAGGGTCAGGGTCGTACCGTGATCACGCGCAGCAGCGGCGGCAAGGAAGATGCCACCACGCGCAGCGGCGGTGGCGGCAACGAGACCGACCCGTTCGCGATAGACTCGCAGCCGACCGCGGGACGCAGCGGCAGCAACCCGACCACCGGCACGAGCTGGCGCACCAGCACCGGGCTCAAGGCATCCGGCGGAGCCGACAACCTCGGCCCCGGCTCCGTGCTCAAGGAACGCTTCGAGCTGATGGACGTGCTCGGCGAAGGCGGCATGGGCAAGGTGTACAAGGCGCGCGACCTGTTGAAGGTCGAGGCCAAGGACAAGAACCCGTACATCGCGGTCAAGACCCTGACCGGCGACTTCAAGCAGCACCCCGAATCCTTCATCGCTCTGCAACGCGAATCGAGCAAGGCGCAGCGCCTCGCCCATCCGAACATCGCCACCGTGTACGACTTCGACCGCGACGGCGGCATGGTGTACATGACCATGGAGCTGATGGAAGGCGACGAACTCGCCAAGTACATCAAGCACCTCCCCGCCGGCGGCCTGCCGGTGGCGGAAGCGATGAACATCATCAAGCAGCTGTGCGACGGCCTCGCCTACGCACACTCGAAGCAGCTGGTGCATTCCGACTTCAAGCCGGGCAACGCCTTCCTCACCAAGGACGGCACCGTCAAGCTCCTCGACTTCGGCATCGCGCGCGCATCCAAGACGCGCAAGGACACCGTCGGCGAGACCACGGTGTTCGATCCGGGTCAGCTGGGCGCGCTCACGCCCGCGTACGCCACCGTGGAGATGTTCGAGGGCATGGACCCGGATCCGCGCGACGACATCTACGCGCTGGCCGCTGTCTCCTACGAACTGCTCACCGGCAAGCACCCCTTCAACAAGCTCTCGGCGCCCAAGGTGCTAGAGAAGGGCCTGAAGCCCGCCTCTGTCGCCAAGCTGACGAGCCGCCAGAACCGCGCGTTGATGAAGGCACTGGCCCTACGCCGCGAAGAACGCACGCTCTCGGTGGAGGAGTTCTGGGAGAACATCCGGCCGCGCAAGAGCCGCGTCAAGCAGTACACCGCCATCGGCGTGGGCGTGGCCATCGTGCTCACCATCGCGCTGTACGGCCCGATCATCGGTTACGTGCACGCCCGCCGCAACAACCAGGTGGTGGCGCAGATCGAATCCGGCAGCGTGGACATCCCCGCGATCCTGAAGGTGGTCACCACCTACGACAAGGATTCGCAGCGCGCGATCCTGGATAACGCCAAGGACAAGATCATCAAGTACTTCGAGTCGCAGGCGGAAGGCGACGTCGCCGAAACCAAGGGCCAGTACAACTACGCCGCTGCGCTGGACGCCATCACGGCCGCCAACGGCTACTACCCCGACTCGGCGGAACTCGCGAACTATGGCCAGGACCTCAACCACCGCAAGGCGACCCTGATCAGTCAGCTGACCACCAACTTCAACAACATGATGACGGCGGGCAAGCTGATGCCGAGCAACGGCGACGACATCACCGACGTGGTGAAGATCCTGCGCGTCGCAGACCCTGCCAACAGCATGCTCAAGGACGCGCGCCTCTCCAACCGCTACGCGGTGATGGTGCAGCAGGCGGTGGGCGACAAGGATTACGTCGCCGCCAACGACATGTTGAAGGTCGGCCTCGATTACGCGCCGAGCGATGCCTTGTTGCTTAACCTCTCCGACCAGGTGAAGCGCGAACTGAAGCGCGAGCAGGATGCCCAGCTCATCGCCCAGCTGCAGACCAAGCTGCGTGAAGCCACGCCCGGCCTGCGCACGCTCGCGGACTTCGACAAGGTCCGCGACGACATGAACAAGCTGCATAACCTCAACCCGGGTGACTCGGTCATCCAGAAGATGAACGACCCGTTGAAGACGGCGCTCTCGAACGCGCTCGCGACGGCTGCGCAGCAGAAGCGTTGGGAGGATGCGGAGAAATCGCTCTACACCTATTCGCATCTGTTGGCCCTGCCGGACCTCCTCGCGCAACGGCAGACCCTGAGCCAGGCCGAAGTGACCGGCGGCTACGTGCCGGCCGACATGCAGGCGCGCCTCGGCCAGGTCAAGCAGCACCGCGACTCGATCACGGCACTGCTCGCCGGCGCCAAGTACGACAGCGACTGGGACAACCAGCTGCTCGGCGCGTTCGAGGAGACCACCGCGCTCCTGCAACCGAACGACATGGACTGGTACCAGGAACTGCGCGACAGCGTGGCGAAGAGCTACATCAAGCTCTCCTCGCAGATGGTGCAGCAGAACCGCTTCGATGCGGCCGAGAACCTCATCGCCAGCGGCAAGCTCTACTCGCCGCAGCTGCCGGACTTCACGCCGGCGGAACAGGCGCTGGCTTCGGCGGAGCAGGCGTTCAAGACGGCGCAGACCGAGAAGCTGCGCGTGGCGCAGATCGACGCTTCGAAGAACCAGTTCCAGACGCAGTTGAACGCGGGCCAGATGGACGCCGCCAAACAGACCTATGCGACCTTGCAGCAGACCCTGCCGGCGAACGACGCGTTCTTCAGCGACACAGCGCCCAAGGCCTATGCGATGGCCTACCTCAACCTGGCGAAAGGCCGCGCCGCGAGCAACGACTTCCGCGGTGCCATGCAACTGGTCAAGACCGGCTTGCAGTACGCGCCCTTGGATGACCTGAAGAAGGCGCAGGCCGACTACGCGGCCCAGGCCTCGAAGGGAGACCTGCTGGCCATGGTGGACAACCTGCAGGCCTCTGGCATCGGCGACCTCAAGGCCAAACTGGCCGAAGTGCAGAAGCAGTTCCCCAAGGAATCGGCCACCATCGCCGATAACCTGGTGAAGCGCCTGGCGCAGCACATCGATTCCCTGAAGGACACCGATGCGGGCCTCGCCTATGACCTGTGGAACGCCGCCCGCACGGGCTTCCCGGACAGCTCGGCGATCGCTTCCTTGAAGATCGCGCCGCCGGCGCGGCCCTCCAAGTTCGCCGGCCTCGGCCGCGATGCCATGAAGCAGAACAACCTGAGCAAGGCCCAGAGCTACTACGACCAGGGCCAGCAGCAGGAAGCCGGCAACCAGGACCTGGCGCAGTTCGGCCAGAGCCTGCAGAAGGCCGAGGCCGATGCGAACCAGTACTTCGTCGCCTACCAGCAGTACATGCAGGCGGGGCAGACGGCGCAGGCGCAGCAGTACCTGGCCGAGGCCCTGCGCCGCTGGGCGGACAACCCGGGCTGGCTGAACGAGAACAAGAAGTTCGCCACCGTGCAGCAGCCGACGCGCAGCGCCAACGGCAGCAAGCCCTGCACCGCCGATCTCGCGGGCTACGGCCGCTCCGGCCGCGCGGAATGCTTCGACATGCTGGACGGCAACGTGCGCGGCCCGACCCTGGTGGTGGTGCCCGCCGGCGGCGGCAGCAGCACGCCCTTCGCCATCGGCAAGTACGAGGTGTCCGTGGGCGACCTCAACGCCTTCTGCAAGAGCGGCGGTGGCTGCCAGCCTTCCGGTGACGGCGCCGACATGCCGGCCGTGAACGTGTCCTTCGCCACGGCCAAGGCCTATGCGGCCTGGCTCACCCAGAAGAGCGGCCTGCGCTACTACATCCCCAGCCAGGACCAGTGGGCCTATGCGGCCAGCACCGGAGGCAGCGACGCCAACCGCGACGTGAACTGCAACGTGAAGCTGGGCGATACGGTCATCAAGGGTCTCTCCATCGTCTCCGTCACCACCGGCAAGTCCAACGCCTGGGGCCTGGTGAATTACCTGGGCAACGTGCAGGAGTTCGTCGCCGCCGGCGGCGGCACGACCGCCATGGGCGGCGACTACCAGGACCCGCTGGCCCAGTGCACCACATCCCTCAGCCGGCCCGGTAGCGGCGCGGCGGACCCGTTGACGGGCTTCCGCGTGGCGCGGGACATCAACCCATGAAGTCCTCCCAGGTACGCGACCTCGCCCGCCGTTACGCGACGGGCAAGCTCAGCCAGGAGAACTACCGCAACCAGCGGCGGTCGCTCATCGATTCCATCACCGGCGGCGGCATCCAGCTCGCCTACCGGGAGGATGAGCGTGCCGTGGCACGGCCGCGCTTCAACAACAAGCTCCTCGGCATGGTGGTGGTCGTCTTGATCGCCACCGGCATCGCTGCGGTGGTGGTGCTGAAGCGCACTGCCGCGGGCCACCCCTCGGGCGCACAAGCAGCCCCCGCCGTCGAGGCGCCTCCTACGGCGCCGCCGGCCCCGGGACCGGAGCTGGTGCGTACCTTCGTGGAAGCCAATGACTGGAGCGATGGCAGCCTGCAGAGCTTCGAGCGCCGCTGGGATGCCCTGGGTGCGGACGGTCAGTCGGCCGCCAAGGACAGCCTAATGTACCCGCGCCTGGTCAGCGGCATACGCCAGCAGATCGATTCGGAGAAAGCGGTGGCATCGGGCGGCGCGGCGGATGCGCACCTCACGGAACTGCAGAAACTGGCCAAGTCCCTCGGAATCCCCGCGTCCTGACCGGCATCGCGCCGGTCCTGCGAAGATCCTAGACCTTACTCCTCGCTCTGGAAGGGTTCGCGGCCTCTCGGCTGCGCTATCCCTGCTCCGCCGAGAGCCCGGGGATGCTTCCTGCATCCCGTCCGCCGCTATGCGGCTCACCCACGAACGGGCGTACAGGGGTCCGAGGCATAGCCTCGGACGGGCATACAGGGATGTATGCGCAGGCCTACAAGCGAAGCAGGATGCGTAGCGCAGTAGTGCGCCCGAACCACTCCACTTCAGTGCTTACTATTCTTCGCTTTGGAAGGAGATGGCATCGGGGGATTCTGGAGCCAGACGCTGCCCCAAACCGATGATGCCGCTACCCTTGATGGGATAGTTGTCGCGGCGCACGAACAGTTCCTCGCCGGAACTGGTGCGCACGTAGGTGCCGTTGATGCTCTGGTCGATGAGCACGAAGTTGCCCTTGCGCAGCTCGATGCGCGCATGCATGCGCGAGATCAGCGTGTTCTTGACCACGAGGTCGTTCTCGTCGGCGCGACCCATGACCACGGACGAATGCAGGTCGTTGACCTCGACCGACTGGTCGCGGTAGCGCAGCATGAGCTTGGCTTTCTTGGTGTCGCTGGTGGTGGGCTTGAACGAGGTGGACATGCGCGTCACGTCCTCGCGCTGCCACAGCAACTCGATCATGTCGATCTCGTCTTTCTTGCCCTTGACCGCGGCACGGTCGATCTGGCGCGTGGAGGCCTTCCACACATCGGAGAGCTTATCCATGGTGGCGGCTGTGGTGAGGGTCTGGCCGGCCTTGGCCTGGCCCGCCATGCGGGCGGCGGTGTTGACCGCGTCGCCGTAGACGTCGCCGTCGGTCTCGACGATCACCGGACCGAAGTGGAACCCTACGCGGATGGCGACGCTCTTGCCCTGCACGACGAGGCCGGCGGAGATGCGCTCCTGCATGCCGCTCGCGGCATCCGCCGCGGCGCTCGGATCCTCGAACACGGACATGACTTCATCGCCGATGGTCTTGACCACGCGGCCTGACTGGCGCTTGGTCTCCTCGTCCATGATGGCGACGCATTTCGCGACGGTGTCCCGCGCGATGGTATCGCCCATCGTCTCGTACAGCTTGGTGCTGCCGCAGACGTCGGCGAACAGGATTGTGAGTTTTGTTTCCTTCATCGGTTCTCGAAAAGCCCCATAGGGCCTCGGTCTCCGCCCCCTTCGGTGGGCTCAATTTACCAATATATTAGGCGCCGGGCCAGCCCGGGACCGGTCATTTCTCCGCCACTATATAGACTACCCAGGACGGGTCCGGCTCGCCGTGCTCGACCGGCGTGAACTCGTCGCTCCCCTCCCCGGTCTTGGGGTCGGTGCCCTGCCAGTAGACGCGGACGCGCTTGAAGCCCGCCTCGGCCAGCAATTCCTGCAGTTCCGGCAGGGTCCACAGGCGCCAGTAGTAGCTGAAGGCCTTATTGAGCCGCGACCCGTCCGGGAAGGCATAGTGGATATGGCAGGTGAAGTCCCCGGTCACGGGGTCGTAGGCCGCCTGGTCCCATATATAGGTGAAGCGGCCCATGTCCTCCCGCTCCCGCATAACCTTGCCGGCCTCGTAACCCCCGAAGGCGTCCAGCATGAAGATGCCATCGGACTTGAGGCCGGCACGGGCGTTCTTGAAGTAGCGCAGGAGCGTCTTCCTGTCCCGGAATATCCAATAGCTGAAGTTGAAGGCGGCGACGATGTCGGCCGGCGCAGGACGGGTCTCCAGCACGTCTTCCTGCAGGAGCTTGAGGCGCTTCGCGGCGGAAGGCGTCAGGCGCGACACGTTGTGCCTGCGGCCCCAATCCAGCACGGTGGAGTCGAGGTCCACACCCACCGCTTCCCGGTCCCGGGCACTCTGCACCCAGGCGCAGGCGAACAGCGCACTGGCGCAGAAGTCCTCGCGCAGGCGCTTCGGGCTGCGGCCGCGGATGCTCTTGTAAGTGTCCGTCATGAAGCCGATCTCCCAGTCCGCGTCCTGGACCGAGCGCTGGTAGAGCGCGTACGGATCAGCACGCTGGGCGAGCGTGGGCTTACGGGGTGTGGGACGTTTGGAGGGACGGGCAGTGGACTTGCGTGGCATCAGTCTCAGCTTCTTCTTTGTGGTGGACGTGAGCGCGACCGCTCATTCTAACCCATCCGCTCAGGCCGCCGCCTTGAGGGAGGCCAGCGCCTGATCGAGCACTTCGAGGTCAGCCCCGGCACGGGTGCCCTCCTCGCTCAATGCGCGGCGCCATTGGCGCGCACCGGGGCAACCGTGGAACAGCCCCAGGGCATGGCGCGTCATGCGTTGCAGCGGCACCCCTTCCTGCAGCTGCGCGGCGAGATAGGGCATCCAGGCCCTCAGCACTTCGGTGCGGGAGATCGGCGCTGCAGTACCGCCGAAGAAGCGGCGGTCCACATCGGCGAACAGATAGGGATTGCTCACCGCCTCGCGGCCCACCATGACGCCATCGAAAGCGCCGAGGTGGGCTTCCATGGCGGCGAGGGTCTGCACACCGCCGTTCACCACGATGGTGAGGGCCGGGAAGTCACGCTTGAGCTGGGCCGCCACGTCATAGCGCAGCGGCGGGATCTCCCGGTTCTCCTTCGGCGAGAGGCCCTTCAGCCAGGCCTTGCGGGCATGGATGATGAAGAGCCTGCAGCCGCCCTCGGCCACCGTTCCCACGAAATCCACGAGTTCGGCGTAACTGTCCCGCTCATCCACCCCGATGCGGGTCTTCACCGTCACGGGCAGCGGGCTCGCTGCGGCCATCGCAGCCACGCAATCCTTGACCAGCTGCGGCTCGTTCATGAGGCAGGCGCCGAAGCGCCCCTGCTGCACCCGATCGCTGGGGCAGCCGGCGTTGAGGTTCACTTCATCATAGCCATAGTCCGCGGCGATGCGGGCGCAGGCGGCGAGCTGCTGAGGATCGCTGCCGCCCAGTTGCAGAGCCAGTGGGTGCTCAGCCGGGTGGAACTCCAGGAACCGGCGCGGATCGCCGTGCAGGAGCGCGCCGGTGGTGAGCATCTCGGTGTAGAGCCGGGTGTGGCGGCTCATGAGGCGGATGAAATAGCGGAAGTGCCGGTCGGTGTAGTCCATCATCGGCGCCACACTGACGCGATGCTCCGCCGCGCGGCCCGCCTGGCCGATGTCGTGGAGGTCGCTCACGGGAACATCCAGGTGTGGCGCCAGCCGGTGTCGCCCAGGAGATAACGCTCCCGCTCGTGCAGGCGCCCCTCGCGGGAAGACCAGAACTCGATCATGTTGGGCACGAGCCGGTAGCCGGACCAATGGGGCGGGCGTGGCACGTCCTTGCCTTCGAACTTCTTCTCATATTCGGCGAACAGGCGGTGCAAGGTGTCCTTGGTTTGCATCTCTTCAGACTGCTGCGAAGCCCAGGCGCCGACCTGGCTGATGCGCTTGCGGCTGGCCCAATAGGCATCCGCCTCCGCCTCGCTGACGCTCTCGGTCACGCCCTCCAGGCGCACCTGCTCCAGCAGCGGCTGCCAGTGGAAGCACAGGGCCGCGCGGGGCTCACCGACGAGCTGGCGGCCCTTGTTGCTCTGCTTGTTGGTGTAGAACACGAAGCCGCGGGCATCGAAGCCCTTCAGCAGCACGATACGCACCGAAGGCCGGCCGTCGGCTGCCACGGTGGCGAGGCTCATGGCGGTGGGCTCGAGGATGCCCTTCTCGGCCTTGGCCTTCTCCAAAAAAACGCCGAAGCGCTGGAGCGCTTCGGCGTAGAGCTTGTCGGTAGCCTGCTGCATGGCCCTAATCTTAACCCCGCAGCGTCGGCCCGGCTTTTTAAGCCGCAGCCTCTGAAGCACGGCCGGCTTTCTTCCGGTCCTGTTCCTTCAGATGCCGCTTGCGCAGACGGATGTTGAGCGGCGTGATCTCGACGAGCTCGTCGTCCTCGATGAACTCCAGCGCCTGCTCCAGGGTGAAGCGCAGGGCCGGAGTGAGGAGGATGTTCTCATCGCGACCGGCGGCGCGGATGTTGGTGAGCTGCTTGGTCTTCAGCGGGTTCACCGTGAGGTCGTTGTCGCGAGCATGGATGCCGACGATCTGGCCTTCGTAGACGTCCTCGCCGGGACCCACGCAGAGGCGGCCGCGCTCCTGCAGGTTGAACAGGCCGTAGGACACGGCCTTGCCGGTGCCGTTGGAGATGAGGGCGCCGTTGGCGCGCTGGTTCATGCCCACGGCCTTGGCCGGCGCGTACTTCTCGAACACGTGGTGCAGCAAACCCGAACCCGAGGTCATGGTGCGGAAATCGGTCTGGAAGCCGATCAGCCCGCGGGCCGGGATGATGTAGTCGAGGCGCACGCGCCCCTGGCCGTCCGGACGCATGTCCTGCAGCGCGCCGCCGCGGGACCCCAGGGCTTCCATGATGGCGCCCTGGTGACGGTCTTCCACGTCCACCGTCAGGTTCTCGTAAGGTTCGTGCCGCTCGCCGTTCACCTCGTGGTAGATCACCTGCGGGCGCGCCACGGCGATCTCGTAACCTTCGCGGCGCATGGTCTCCAGCAGCACGGAGAGGTGCAGCTCGCCGCGGCCGGAGACGCGGAATTTCTCCGTGTCTTCGCTGTCCTCGACGCGCAGGGCCACGTTGTGCAGGGTCTCGCGGTACAGGCGTTCGCGCACCTGGCGGCTGGTCAGGAACTTGCCGTCCTGGCCGGCGAAGGGCGAGCTGTTGGTCTCGAACATCATGCTGATGGTGGGCTCGTCCACGGTGAGGGACGGCAGCGCTTCCACATGCTCCGGGTCGCACAGGGTCTCGGAGATGCGGGGCGCCGGGATGCCTGTGAAGGCGATGATGTCGCCCGCCTGGGCCTCGTCCACTTCCACGCGGTTCAGGCCCATGAAGCCGAACACCTGCAGCACGCGCTCACGGCGGGTGTTGCCTTCGGAATCGGTGACGATCACCGGGCTGTTGCGCTTGATGCGCCCGCGGCTGATGCGGCCGATGCCGATGGCGCCCACATAGCTCGAGTAGTCCATCTGGCTGACCTGCAGCTGGAACGGCCCGTCCAGGTCCACCGGCGGCGGCGGGCAGTGCTTCAGGATGGTCTCGAACAGCGGCATCATGTCCTTGCCGGGCACGTCCGTATCCAGGGTGGCGTAGCCGTTCAGGGCCGAGGCGTACACCACCGGGAAATCCAGCTGCTCGTCGGAGGCGCCGAGCTTGTCGAACAGGTCGAAGGTCTGGTCCAACACCCAATGGGGCCGGGCGCCGTTGCGGTCGATCTTGTTGATCACCACGATGGGCTTCAGGCCGTGGGAGAAGGCCTTCTGGGTGACGAAACGGGTCTGCGGCATGGGGCCGTCGACGGCGTCCACCACCAGCAGCACGCAGTCCACCATGGAGAGCACTCGCTCCACTTCGCCGCCGAAGTCGGCATGCCCCGGGGTGTCCACGATGTTGATGCGGTATTCGGTGTTGCCCTGCTTCAGGCGGATGGCGGTGTTCTTCGCCAGGATGGTGATGCCGCGCTCCTTCTCCAGGTCGTTGGAGTCCATGACCCGTTCGGTCACGGGGGCGCGGGCGTCCAGGGTGCCGGACTGGCGCAGCAGGCAGTCCACCAGGGTGGTCTTGCCATGGTCGACGTGGGCGATGATGGCGATGTTGCGGAGATTTTCGATCACGGGCGGAATCCAGTGGGAAGGGGCCGGGAAAAACGGCGAATTATACCGGTATTCGCGCTCAAACGTAGGGTGTTTTTGGGCGATTTTTTGAGTCTAGACAAGGGGTTCCGGCCATTGGACAGGGTGCTTTGACTCGCGTAAGCTCTTCGGCCGTTCGGGACCTGTCAAGCTAATCTTTGCCGACGTCTACGGGGATGACCTGATATCACGCCGGGGGATCTGACTAAGCTTCGAACAATAAGCGGTTACCCGCTGCCGGCCTGCCGCAAGGCAGTCCAGCGAGGGTCGACCGCAGGTAAACCATGGCCGGCAGCCCCAAAGCCTCCGCCCCATGGCGTGTTCTTCAAGTTCTTGCAAGAGAGTATTAACGTCATGACGTCCATTTATGTCGGCAATCTGCCTTTCTCCGCTAGTGAAGATGAAATCCGCCAGAAGTTCGAGCAGTTCGGCGCCGTGCACTCGGTCAAGCTGATCTCCGATCGTGAGACCGGTCGCCCGCGCGGCTTCGGCTTCGTCGAGATGGATCAGTCCTCCGCTCAGGCCGCGATCCGCGAACTGAATGGCAAGGACATGGGCGGCCGCCCGCTGCGCGTGAATGAAGCGCAGCCGCGTCAGCCCGGTGGTGGCGGCGGCGGCGGCGGTGGTGGTGGCGGCGGTGGCCGCGGTCGCTGGTAAGCCTCCCGCTTACACGCACCCTTTAGCTTAAACAGCTAAACGAGCCCATGCCCCCGGCCCTACCAGGCCGGGGCATGGGCTTTTTTGTCACCCAAGTGCATGACAATGATCACTATCCGGCAAAATAGCGCCTGCTTATGATGGATGCCATTCGAAACTGAAAACACCGAACCCATGGGGCCCGGAGCTGTCTCAACCGGGGTGGGATTCGGACTTCTCAAGAAGCCCAAACCTTCAGATAGATACAGGGGAGATAGCCATGAACGATACCAGTCCGACCGCCTTCGGCAGCCTGATCAACATCTTCCTGGAACCCGGGAAGACCTTCGAGGACGTGCGGCAGCACACCAGCTGGCTGTGGTATCCGCTGATCATAGGTATCGGCAGTGCTCTGTTGATCTTCGCCTGGTACTACGGGACCGCCGATTGGGGTGTGATCCAGCAGCAGACCATGGATTACATCGCTGGCCGCAACTACACCCCTGACCAGCTTGAGCAGATCCGCAACGGACTGACCCGCAAGGGCATCCTGATGCAGACCTGCATCTTCCTCACCATCTTCGTGGTGCTGATCTACCTGATACAGGCGCTGTATTTCTTCCTGGCCGCCAAGATCGGCGGCTATCAGGTCCAGGGCTACGGCAACTGGTTCAACTTCACCTGCTGGGCCTATCTGCCTTCGGTGCTCGGCAACCTGGCCTTCGCGGTCATGTATCTGATAAACGGCAAGCAATCTCCCATCGCATCGCTCGATGTGACCTCACTCAACACCTTGATCTTCAAGCTCACCCCCCAGGACTCGTGGTTCGGCCTGGTCAACAGCCTGCACCTGACCACCTTCTGGACCTTTGCGCTGCTGATCATCGGCTTCTCGCGCTGGACGAAGCAGAGCATGGGCAAGTCGGCCGCCATCGCGCTCGCCCCGCACGCGCTGATCTACGGCATCTGGGTCCTGGTCAAAGTCATCTGAGAACGACACCTCATGGCCAATAAACGCAAACTCTGGACTGCACTCGCCATCGTCGGCGGGCTCATCGTCATCATCCTGCTCAGCCGTGTCGCGGGGCGCAGCAAAGGCGTCGACGTGGAGACTGCGCAGGTGGAGGCCCGCACCATCCGCAGCTCGATCCTGGCTTCCGGCGAGCTCCAGTACAAAGACCCGGTTGAGCTGAAGCCAGAGGTGATCGGCAAGATCAGCGCCATCCCGGTGGTGGAAGGCCAGCGCGTGAAGAAGGGCCAGGTGGTCTTGCGCCTGGATCCGGTGCTGTTCCAGGCACAAGTGGCCCAGCAGCAGGCGGCGATGCAACAGGCTCAGATCGCTATCCAGAGCCAGAAGCTCACGCAGGCGAACCTGCAGCAGCAGTACACGCGCCAGCAGGCACTCTTCAAGCAGCATCTGGTGGATGCCAACAGTTTCGACAACCTGAAGAACCAGCTGGACCTGGCGGATACCGAACTGCAGGCGCGCCAGCAGGCCCTGGAGATAGCCCAGGCGGAGCTGGCGCAGTCCGAGCAGAACCTGAGCAAGACCGTGATCACCTCGCCCCTGGATGGCATGGTCACCAGCTTGCCGGTGAAGGTCGGCGAGACGGTGATCACCGGCACCAACATCGCCGGCTCCACGCTCATGGACATCGCCGACCCTTCGGAGGTGCTGGCGGACGTGCAGGTGGACGAAGCGGACATCGCCAACGTGAAGCTCGGCGAGGACGCGAACATCGACGCCGTGTCGTTCCCGGACCGCACCCTGCACGGCAAGGTGCAGTTCGTGGCTTCCTCGGTGACCGACACCAGCAACAGCCTCACCGCCAGCGCGAGCCAGGGCCGCACCTTCGAGGTGAAGATCGCCATCGGCGACAAGGACATCGGGCTGCTGAAGCCCGGCATGAGCGCGCGCGCCGAGATCTTCACCCAGAGCACGCCGGGCACCCTGGCGGTGCCGGTGCAGGCGATCCTCTATGAGAACGACCCCGGCTCCAAGAGCCTGGAACCCACCACCGGCGCCTACGTGTACCTGGTGACGGACGGCAAGGCGCACAAGACTCCGGTGACCACCGGCGTCTCCAGCGACACCTACCAAGCAGTAACCTCTGGCGTGAAACAGGGTGACACGGTGGTGAGCGGTTCTTACCAGACCCTGCATCACTTGGCTGACGGGTCCGCAGTGACCGCTGCGCCGGCCGCCGCCAGCAAGAGCGCCGCCAAGAAGACGCCGTGATGAGCGTCGACACGGTCCTGGAACTGCGCGCTGTCACCAAACGCTACGTGATGGGCGATGCGGTGCTCAATGCCCTGGACGGCATCGACCTCAGCATCCAGCGCAACGAGTACGCGGCCTTCATCGGTCCCTCAGGCTCGGGCAAGTCCACGCTCATGAACATCGTGGGCTGCCTGGACAAGCCCACCACCGGCGAATACGTACTGAACGGCACGCCCGTGGCCGAGCTGGATGACAACGCGCTGGCGCGCATCCGTAACCGCGAGATCGGCTTCATCTTCCAGAACTTCAATCTGCTGGGCCGCTCCGATGCCCTGCACAACGTGATGCAGCCGCTCATCTACCGGGGCATCCCCTACGGCGAACGCAAGCGCATCGCCACCGAGGCGCTGGAGCAGGTCGGCCTGGGCGAACGCCTGCACCACCTGCCCAACCAGCTCTCCGGCGGCCAGCGCCAGCGCGTGGCCATCGCCCGCGCACTGGTGGGGAGACCCTCGATCCTGCTGGCGGACGAGCCCACCGGCAACCTCGACTCCAGCACCGCCCGCGACGTGATGGCCATGTTCGACGTGCTGCACAAGGCCGGCAACACCATCATCGTGGTGACCCACGACTCGGACATCGCCGCCCACTGCCAGCGGGTGATCCGCATCAAGGACGGCAAGATCATCAGCGACACCATCAACCCCGGCCGCGAGAAGCCGGCGCGCGGATCGGCCCGTGTCTAACTTCCTGGAAAGTTTGCGCGCCGCTCTCACGGCGATCTTCGCCCACAAGCTGCGCAGCGTGCTCACCACCCTCGGCATCATCATCGGCGTGATGTCGGTCATCGCTGTGGTCTCGCTGCTGCAGGGCTTCAGCGTGGCCCTCTCCGCCAACTTCAAGGGCATGGGCTCGAACACGGTGTTCGTGAACTCCTACCTCTCGCGCAACGACCAGCTGGCGGGCAAGACCGCCAAGATCACCACCGACGACCTGCTCTCCATCCAGCACGAGGTGCCTGGCATCAGCCGCATCACACCGGTGCTGATCATGGCGTTCCTGAACGGCCAGGTGCAGTACCAGGGCCAGACCACCTATTCCCTGATCGCCGGGACCAACTACACCCATGCCCAGAACACCGAGTTCTATCCGGTGGAAGGCCGTTACCTCACGCCCAGTGACGACTTCGCACACAGGCGCGTGGCGGTGGTGGGCGCGACGGTGGTCAAGGACTTGAACCTGGGGGACCACCCGGAAGGCCGCTTCATCAAGATGTATAACCAGTGGTTCAAGGTGATCGGGGTGCTGAAATCGCTGGGCTCGTTCCTGGGCTTCGACCAGGATTCGCGCATCTACATCCCCTACGGGACCGCCCACAGCCTGCTGGGAGGCGCGACCAACCCCGACATCCAGATCGACATGGACGTCAACGACATCAAGCAGCTGGATGAGATCAAGTCGCGTATCAGCACGGTGCTGCGCCGCCAGCATCACCTGAAGCCGGGCCAGGACGACGACTTCAAGGTCCAGACGGCGGCCCAACTCGCCGACAGCATCGCGCAGATCTTCAACGTGGCGAGCACCATCCTCGGCGGCATCGTCAGCATCGCGCTCCTGGTGGGCGGCATCGGCATCATGAACATCATGCTGGTGTCGGTCACGGAACGGACCCGCGAGATAGGCATCCTGAAGAGTCTCGGCGCCCGCCGCAGCGACATCCTGCTGCAGTTCCTGATCGAGGCGGTGACCCTGTCGCTGCTGGGAGGCCTGATAGGACTGGCGCTGGGCTATGGCATAGGCCTCATGGTGGTGAAGCTGGTGCCCGCCTTCGAGGGGGCCTACGTGCCCTTCTGGACCGTTGCCCTCGCCATGGGCTTCTCCATGGCCGTGGGCATCGTGTTCGGCATCGCTCCGGCGGCCAAGGCCGCGTCGCTCGATCCCATCGACGCCCTGCGCTACGAGTGAGCCATGCACGCCTTTGGTGAAAGCGTCCGCTCCGCCCTGTACGCGATCCGCGCGCACAAGCTCAGGAGCTTCCTCACGACCCTGGGCATCATCATCGGCGTGATGGCGGTGGTGACGGTGGTGTCCCTGATCCAGGGCTTCAGCCAGTCCATCAGCAGCCAGTTCGCCGGCTTCGGCACCGACAGCCTGACCATTCAGGCCTACCTGCCGTTCAAGGAGCAGCTGCAGGGCAAGACCGCCTACATCACGCCGGAAGACATGCTGAGCATCCAGCACGAGGTGCCCGGCATCAGCGGTGTGACCCCGCTGCTGCAGCTGGGACGCTTCGGCAGCGCTATCCAGTATAAGGGCCAGGCCAGCTCCTCCCAGATCCTCGGCGTGACCCAGGGATACGCCCAGGTGTTCAGCCAGTACCCGGATCTCGGCCGTTTCATCACTCCGACGGACGACCTCTCGCACCGGCGCGTCGCCATCATCGGCGCCACAGTGATAGACAACCTGCACCTGCCGGCGCAACCGCTCGGTGAGTATTTCCAGATCGGCGACCAGTGGTTCAAGGTGGTGGGGGTGCTGCACAAACAGGGTGCCATCTTGGGACAGGACCAGGATAACGAGGTGCTGATCCCCTACGGCACGGCCCACAGCCTGTTGGGAGGCGCCAGCAAGGAGAATATCCAGATCGAGCTCAAGGTGAACGACACCACCCAGATGGATGCCACTGCCGATCGCATCCGCCAACTGCTGCGCCGCACCCATAACCTCAAGAACGGCCAGGACGATGACTTCAAGGTGCAGACCGCGTCGCAGTTCACCGAGTCCTTCAAGAGCATCCTTGACATGCTGACCTTGGTGCTGGGCGGCATCGTCGGCGTCTCACTGCTGGTGGGCGGCATCGGCATCATGAACATCATGCTGGTGTCGGTCACGGAGCGCACCCGTGAGATCGGCATCCTGAAGAGCCTCGGCGCGCGCCGCAGCGACATCCTGGTGCAGTTCCTGCTCGAGGCGGTGGCGCTCTCCATGCTGGGGGGCATCATCGGCCTGATCCTGGGCTATGGCATCGGCACGCTCATCGTCTACGCGGTCCCCTCCTTCCGGGGCGCCCACGTGCCCCTGTGGGCGGCGCTGGTGTCCATCGGCTTCTCCACCAGCATCGGCGTCATCTTCGGCATCGCGCCGGCGGCCAAGGCTGCAGCGTTAAATCCCATAGACGCGCTAAGATACGAGTAGGTAGGCGCCTCTAAAAATTGATCTTTTGTCCTCTGGCGGCGTTAAAAACGCCCTCGCAATCCTCATGTACACTAAAAGTACACTCCGGTTGCTCGGGCATTTTTGCCTTGCCATAGGAGCAAAATCTCTAATTTTTAGAGGCGCCTACTCAAGCCATGTCCGCGAAGACCTTCCCCACGCTGGTGGCCCATCGCGGCTATCCGGCGCGCTACCCCGAGAACACGCTCATCGGCATCCAGGCGGCGGTGGAAGCCGGCGCTCCCTGGTTCGAGTTCGACGTGCAGCTCTCCTCCGATCTCGTGCCCTACCTCTGCCATGACGATTCCCTGGAACGCACCGCGGGCCTGGACCGGCTCATCATGGAGATGGGCTCGAAGGCGCTCGACTCCGTCGACGTAGGCGAGTCGCGCCGCTTCGGCGCCAAGTACGCCGGCACCCCTCCCACCCGCCTGGACGAACTCGCCGGATACCTCGCCATGCACCAGGGCGTACAGGCCTTCGTCGAGATCAAATCCGAGAGCCTGGAATACTTCGGCCACGCCAGAGTCGTGGAGCGGATCATGCAGACCGTGAGACCGGTACTGGACCGCTGCGTGATCATCTCCTTCGACGCCTTGAGCTTGAAGCTCGCGCGGCAGATGGGCGCGGGCCCGGTGGGTTGGGCGCTGGAGGATGTGGATGCGGCGAGTGCGCGCGTCGCGGCAGAGTTCAAACCCGAATACCTGTTCGTGGGGGACCGCAGGTTCACGGAAGCGCACGCTCTCTTCAAAGGCGGCTGGCAGTGGGCGGTGTACCAGGTGCAGGACCCGGCCTACGCGGTCCGGCTCACGGAACAGGGCGCTGATCTCGTGGAGACCGACGCCATCGTCGAGATGCTTGCGGCCTATGGCTGAGAATTTCGATCTCGTCGTCATCGGTGCGGGCATCCACGGCGCTGGCGTGGCCCAGGCCGCAGCGGCGGCCGGCTACAGCGTGCGGGTGCTGGAGCGGCAGGGCATCGCCAGCGGCACCTCCAGCCGCTCCAGCAAGCTCATCCATGGTGGTCTGCGTTACCTGGAGCAGTTCCAGCTCGGCCTGGTGCGGGAATGCCTGCAGGAACGGGAACTCCTGCTGAAGCTCGCGCCGGAACTGGTGCGGATAAAGCCTTTCTATATCCCCGTCTACGAGACCACCCGTCGCCGTCCCTGGCAGCTCTACGCGGGTCTCGGCCTATATGCGCTCCTCGCGGGCCCGGGTCACCACGCCCGCTTCCGTACCCTGCCCCGTAGCGAGTGGGAGAGCCTGGGAGGACTCGATACCGACGGTTTACAACAGGTGTTCCAGTATTGGGACGGCCAGACGGACGACGTGGCGCTCACTACCGCGGTGCTGCGCTCGGCGGAGAGCCTAGGAACGCAACTCAGCATGCCGGTGGCGTTCCTGGGTGCAGAGCTGGAGCCGGACGGCGCGACGGTGCGCTACAGCGAAGCCGGCCAGGAACGCCAATGCCGCGCACGGGTGCTGGTGAATGCAGCCGGCCCCTGGGTGACAGAAGTGGCGGGACGGATCACGCCCCTCACGAGCCACGTGCAGAGCGAACTGGTGCAGGGCACGCATATCGTGGTGGACGTGCCGAGCCGCGACGGTATCTTCTACCTGGAAGTGCCCGAGGACGGCCGGGCCGTGTTCCTGATGCCCTGGAAAGGCATGAGCCTGATGGGCACCACCGAGGCACCCTATCCCGGGCGCGAGCCCGGCGCAGTGGCCCCCAGCGAGCAGGAACGAGCCTATCTGCGGCGGGTGGTGGAGCGCTACTTCCCGCGTCAAACGTTCAAGGAACTCTCCGCCTTCGCGGGATTGAGGGTGCTGCCACGGGATGCGTCACGGCCTTTCGAACGGGGGCGCGAGCTGATCCTGGAGACGGACCGCATGCAGAAGCCGCGTGTCATCAGCCTCTTCGGCGGCAAACTCACCTCTTATCGCGCGGATTCCCTCAAGGTGCTGGCGAAGGTCCGGGGCTCCTTGCCCGATCGCAAACCCCGCGGCGACACGCGCTCGCTCCCCCTGCATCCCGCAGGCTGACCATGGCCGCAACCCGTTGCGTACTCGCGTTGGACCAGGGAGGCCATGCGAGTCGCGCGCTGGTATTCGATACCCGCGGCCGGGTCCTCTCCCAGGCTGAACGACGCATCGGTACGCAACGCACCGGCGGCGACCGGGTGGAGCATCTGCCGGCTGCCGTGCTGCGCTCGTTGCGGCAAGCGGCAGAAGCTGCCATCGCCATGTTGGCTGCCGGCGTGGAGATACAAGCCGCGGCTCTCGCAACCCAGCGATCCAGCATCGCCTGTTGGGACCGGCACACCGGACGGGTGCTGTCGCCGGTGCTCTCCTGGCAGGATCGACGTGCTGCGCGCCGTGTGTCCGCACTGGCAGATCATGGCGCACGGGTCCGCAAGCTCACGGGATTGGTGCTCTCACCTCACTATGGGGCGAGCAAGATCGCGTGGTGTCTGCGCGAACTGCAGCCGGTCAAGCAAGCGCTGAAGGATGGCCGCCTCGCCGCCGGCCCGCTGGCGAGCTATCTGGTGGCAGGGCTCACAGCGGAACACAACTGCGTGGCGGATCCGGTCAATGGCGCCCGCACCCAGCTCATGGACATCCACCGCGGCGCCTGGTCGCCGGAACTCGGAGCGCTCTTCGGCGTGCCCTTGGAGGTATTGCCGACCTGCGTCGATAACCGGCATGCCTTCGGCACGCTGGATATCGCTGGCCAGCGCATCCCCCTCACGGTCGTCACCGGCGACCAGCCGGCGGCGCTGTTCGCGCAAGGGGCTCCAGAATCCGGTGTCGCTTATATGAACATAGGCACCGGGGCTTTCGTGCAATGCCTGACGGAGCGGCAGGTGCCCGACCTGCTCCGCAGCCTGCTGTGGCGCGATGCCGGCCGTACGCTGTACGCGCTGGAGGGTACCGTGAACGGCGCGGGCTCGGCATTGGACACGATGGCCGCCAAGCTCGACCTCGGACCGGCAATGGTGATGCGCCGTTTGCCGGCTTGGCTCGATGGCCCCGGAGAGCCTCCGCTGTTCCTGAACGGCGTCGGCGGCCTGGGCGCTCCCTTCTGGCGTCCAGCGTTCCGCTCCCGTTTCGTGGGCCGTGGGGACGCGGCCGCATGCATGGTGGCCGTGGCGGAGAGCATCGTATTCCTGCTGGTCGAGAACCTGGAACGCATGCAACGCCGCGGCCCGCGCTTGCAGCGCGTTCAGGTCAGCGGCGGCCTCGCACGGCTCGATGGCCTGTGCCAACGCCTCGCTGACTTGAGCGGCCTCCCGGTGGACCGGCCGGAATTGCACGAAGCCACTGCCCTTGGCCTCGCCCATCTGGCGGGCGGGATCGAAGACGCCCCTTCTACTCCCTTCTCTCGATTCCGGCCCCAGCACGACAGCTCGCTCGTTGCGCGACAGCGGCGTTGGCAGCGCGCCCTCGCCGCAGCCCTGGATTGAGGAGCCAAAAAGAGAAGGCCCGGTCAGACCGGGCCTTCTCATCATCTAGACCGTCTTCGACGCTTACTTGTCGTCGGCCTTGACCGCCCAGGTGGGGGGCAGCGAAGGCGTCCAGGAATCGAAGCCATGGGAATCCCAGAGGTTGCCGGAGATGCCCTCGCCTTCGGAGACCAGCGACACGTCGTAGTTGCCGCCGGCACTCAGCTGCGCAGTGATGTGCGGGTTGAACACCAGGCGGAAATCCCCGTGCTCATTGGCGGTGACGATGGCGAACATATGCAGCGGCTTGTAGGCGGCCTTGAAAGTCACGTCGAGTGTGGCATCGCCGCCGTTGATCTGGAGGTTGTCGGTGGCCAGCAGGTAGCCGGGGTTCTGACCGGCGAGATGCAGGTTGCCCGGGTACGGCGCCACGGCCCACTGGGCCGGGAAGTCCTCCCCGGTACCGGCAGCAGCGCCGGCAGTGGAGGCGGCCGGAGCGGGGGTCGCGGCAGCGGCGGCCTTGCCCGTGGCGGCCACGGGAGCCGCGGTCACGTTCGGGGCCGGCAGCTTGGGCGCGTTATTGAGCAGCTTGAAGCCGTTCTCCACGGCGCCGAACTGTATCTCGGTGCCGCCGATGTTGAAGCTCTTGAAGCCGGACTGGTCTTTGACCACCGTGCAGGACGGCTTGTAGAAGTCGGCCCACTCCAGGGAGGCGAAGTGCACGGCGCATTGGCCGCCGTTCACCTCGATGGAGCCCACTACCAGGCGATCATTGGCCGGCAGTTCCGCCACCAACGAGTAGGGCTTGCCCGAGGAGCATCCGAACAGCAGCAGCAGGGCCGAGGCGGCACCCGCGCTTGCGATCCATTGGGTCATGGCACGGCTGGTCATGGCATCATCCCCGTTGTTGATTGACTAGGATTCATTGGCCCGCGGGCCTCGCAGAATCATAGACTGTTGCCCGGCCGGAATCCACGGGGCCTTTGCCCGCCGGAAGACCTAGAGTCTCAGGCCCAGCCGCGTGCCTTCCTCGATGGCCCGCTTGGCGTCCAGTTCACCCGCCAGACGTGCGCCGCCGATGAGGTGCACCGCGATGCCCTCCAGGGCCGCCGCCAGCTCGTTCCGGCTCTCCTGCCCGGCGCAGATGACCACGTTATCCACCTCCAGGAGCCGCGATACGCCGTCGACCCGGATGTGCAGGCCTGCGTCGTCTATGCGCTCGTACTCCACCCCGCCCTGCATCTGCACGCGATGTGCCTTGAGGGAGGCGCGGTGGGCCCAGCCGGTGGTCTTGCCGAGGCTCTTCCCCGGACGTCCCGGTGAACGCTGCAACAGCCAGACCTGGCGGGCCGGCGGTTCCGGTTCCGGCGCCATGAGTCCGCCGGCGGAAGCATAGTGCTCGTCCACGCCCCATTCCTTCAGGTAGCGGTGCACGTCTTCGCTGGGGGAAGGCCGGCCCTCTACCAGGAACTCCGCCACGTCGAACCCGATGCCCCCGGCGCCGACTATGGCCACACGCTGGCCCACGGGCCGGCCGTGCAGGAGCACCTCCACATAGGAGAGGACCTTGGGATGATCGAGGCCCGGGATGGTGGGCATCCGGGGGCGCACGCCGCAGGCCAGCACCACTGCATCGAAGCCGGCCCCACGGAGTGCAGCCGCATCCACTTCATGCCCCAGGGCGAGGTGCACGCCCGTGAGTTCCAGGCGCCGGCGGAAGTAGCGCAGGGTCTCGTGGAACTCTTCCTTGCCGGGGATGCGCTTGGCCATGTTGAACTGGCCGCCGATCTCGGCGGCAGCATCGAACAGGGTCACCGCATGGCGGCGTTCCGCGGCGGTCACGGCGGCGGCGAGACCCGCGGGCCCCGCCCCCACCACCGCAATGCGGCGTTTAATCGTCGCCGGTGCGCTCACGAACTCCGTCTCGCGGCAGGCTCGCGGATTGACGAGGCAGGTGGCCAGCTTCTGCTCGAAGATATGGTCGAGGCAGGCCTGGTTGCAGGCGATGCAGGTGTTGATCTCGTCGCTACGCCCGGTGGCGGCCTTCTTCACCCATTCCGGGTCCGCGAGCAGCGGCCGGGCCATGGAGACCATATCCGCCTGGCCCTCAGCCAGCACCCGCTCCGCCACCTCAGGCATGTTGATGCGGTTGACGGCGATGAGCGGCAGTTTCACTTCGCGTTTCAGGCGTGCCGTGACCCAGCTGAAGGCGGCACGGGGCACGCGCGTCGCGATGGTGGGGATGCGCGCCTCATGCCAGCCGATGCCGGTGTTGATGAGGCTGGCACCGGCGGCCTCGATCGCTTTGGCGAGGGTCACCACCTCGCTCCATTCACTGCCCCGTTCCACCAGGTCCAGCATCGAGAGCCTATAGATGAGTATGAAGTCTTGACCCAGGGCCTCGCGGGTACGGCGCACGATCTCCACCGGCAGACGCATGCGCCGCGGGAAGTCGCCGCCCCAGGCGTCGTCGCGCTTGTTGGTGCGGGCGGCCAGGAACTCGTTGATGAAGTATCCCTCGGAGCCCATGATCTCGACGCCGTCGTAACCCGCATCCCGGGCGCGGCGTGCACAGTCCACGAAGTCCTGGATCTGCTTCTCCACGCCGCGCTCGCTCAAGGCGCGCGGTTTGAACGGCGTGATGGGCGACTTCAGCGCCGAGGGCGCCACCGAGAAGGGATGGTAGGCGTAGCGGCCCGCGTGCAGGATCTGCATGCAGATGTGCCCACCCTCCGCATGCACTGCCTCGGTGATGCGCCGGTGGCGCGGGATCTCCCAGGGCCGGCTGAGCTTGGAGGCGAAGGGCGCGAGGGAACCCACGAGGTTGGGGGCGATGCCGCCGGTGACGATGAGTCCGACACCGCCCCGGGCGCGCTCGGCGAAGTACGCGGCGAGCTTGCCGTAGTCCTTGGCCCGGTCCTCGAGCCCGGTGTGCATGGAGCCCATCAGCACCCGATTGCGCAACGTCACGAACCCGAGATCGAGGGGTGCGAGGAGATGGGGATAGGCCGTGCTCATAGCTCTGCGTCACCATCGGCGATACGCCACAGATACCAGGATGCGATGGAACGATAAGGCGCCCAGGCGCGACCCGCCCGCTCCAGGGTCGAATAGGCCGGCAGGCGTCTCATGTCGTAGGCCCGTTGGAAGCCCTTGCGGACCCCTAAGTCCGTGACCGGCAGCACGTCGGGCCGGCCGAGAGTGAAGATCAGCAGCATCTCCACGGTCCAGCGGCCGACGCCCCGCACCTCCGTGAGACGCTCGATGATCTCGGCATCCGTGAGTCTCTTCAGGCTCTTGGAATCCGGCACGGTCCCGTCCAGGGCCTTGGCGGAAAGGTCGCGCAAGGCCAGGAGCTTGTTGCGCGACAGGCCGGCCCCGCGCAAGGCGGCTTCCGGCAGCTCCAGCAACAGCTGGGGATGCGGCCCAGTCTCCTCCGGGAACAAGGCCACAACCCGGCCATGGATGGTGGCGGCGGCCTTGCCGGAGAGCTGCTGATAGGTGATGGCGCGCATCAGCGAATGGAACGGGCTGTGCAAGGGCGTGAACTCCAGCCGGCAGGGGCCGATGCCCTCGATCACCCGGGCCATGCGCGGGTCGCTGCGGCGCAGGTGCCGCAGGGCCGGACGCACGTCATGACGCGATTTGTCATTTGCGGAGCGTTTCACGCTGTATCACCCTCTTGCCAAGCGGGGCGGCTGGGCTCAACCTTATATGAGAACAACATCCCTCCGCAGACCAAGGTGCCCCAATGCCGCAGAAAGACCTGGTAGCCGCGCTGCTCGCGGCCCTCGAGAAGGACCCGGACATCAACCTGCGCGAATCCCCCATCCATGTCTCCTATCATGACAGCCTGCGGCTCGAAGGCGAAGTGGCCAACATCATCGTCAAACGCAAGGCCCGGCGCATCGCCATGCAGCTCTCGGGCTTGAACGACATCGAGGACCGGCTGCTGCTGCGTCCTGGCGAGCGGCGCAGCGGCAAGGCGCTGCTGGATGCGGTCACCGATGCCCTGTCCCAGGAGGCGGCGTTCCGTGACATCCCTGTCCACCCCAGTCCTGCTACGGAGGATGCCGGCCGCGACTGGATCGGCGTCAGCGTGGAAGAGTGTGTGGTGCGGCTGCATGGCCAGGTCGGCAGCCTCTCCCACCGCCGCTTGGCCGAGGTGATAGCTTGGTGGGTACCCGGGAGCTGCGACGTGCACAACCATATGCGCGTGAAGCCCGCCGAGAAGGACAACGACGACGAGATCTCCGACGCGGTGCGCATGATCCTGGAGAAGGACCCGCTGCTGCACGCCGAGACCCTTGGGGTGCACACCCATAACCGCGAGGTCACGCTGCAGGGCTCGGTCCACAGCGAGGAGCAGCGCCGCATGGCCATCTACGACTGCTGGTATGTGCCAGGGGTGCACGAGGTGCACGACCGTATGCAGGTGCAGGGCTAGGCCCGATTGGGCTGCCGGCGGCGGCCCGGGACAAAATATGAAGATATTGGTGGGTGTGCTCTACACGCTCCTTCCGGAGATCGTGGTGATGGTGCTGGCTGCCCTGCTGGCGGCCCAGGCGAGCGCCTTCCCCGCCGCCGGCCAGCTGGCGGTGGAACTCTCCGCATGCGCCATCCTGCTGGCCGCATTGGGGTTGGCCGGGCAGTTCAACCGCAGTCGCCTGTTCTTCGCCCTGCTCACGCTGCTGTTCGGCTATGCCGCGGTGTTCGCCCTGGGGCGATACGCCGATCCACTGAAGCACTACATCGTCAGTGGCGGCCTCAACCTGTTCCTGCCTCTCGACATCCTGGTCTTCGCCTGCATCCCCGAGCGCGGGGTGTTCAGCCGCTACGGCGGCCTGTGGTTCGGGGTATTGGCGGCCGAGACCCTGGCGCTATGGGCCATGGTCGCCTTCCCCAGCCCGCTACTGGCCCAGGCACTGCACGTGCAGTTCACCCACCTCACTTTCCTGAATGGCTCGGCCGTGACCCAGCCCGCTCTGCTCACCACCGGTGTCGGACTGCTTTGGATCAACGACCGGCTGCTGCGCCGGCACGACGCAGAGACCGCGGCGATCTTCTTCGCGTTCCTCGCGATACTGCCAGCCTTGCATGGCAGCCCACTCGCAGCCGCCGGACTGTACCTCGGCGCCGCGGGGCTGTGCTTCGGTTACGCAGTGATCCAGGGTTCCTGGACCATGGCGTATCTCGATGAACTCACCGGCCTGCCGGGACGCCGTGCCCTGGAAGAGCAGATGCGCCAGCTCGGCGGGCGCTACACCATCGCCATGGTGGACGTAGACCACTTCAAGCATTTCAACGACCGCTACGGCCACGACGTGGGCGACCAGGTGCTGCGCTTCGTGGCCTCGCGCCTGCAGCGGCCGGTATTGGTGGGCAAACCGTTCCGCTACGGCGGCGAGGAGTTCTGCCTGCTCTACAGCGGCCGCGATCTCGTCCAGGTGGAGGAGGAACTCGAGCAGGTACGGGCCGACATCGAGTCCTGCCGTTTCGACCTGCGTCAGGGCGGGCGCCGCAGCGAGGACTCGGTAGCCCATGATGACCACCAGAACATGCTTTCAATAACCGTCAGCATCGGCGCGGCCCAGCACGGCGCGAACCTGGACGAACCTTGGACCGTGCTGAAAGCGGCGGACAAGGCGCTCTACGACGCCAAACACGCGGGCCGCAACCGCGTGAGCCTGGCGGGGGCCTGAGCATGTACCTCGACGCGAGCGGTACCGCCGGCGCGATCCTGCTGCTGCTCCTGGCTGCAGCGGCATTCATCTTCTGGAACGACAGCCTGCGGGCACGGGAGCGCATGCTGGAGACCTGTGCGCGACTGTGCCGTGACCTGAAGGTCCAGTTCCTGGATGAGAGCGTGGTGCTGACGCGTATCCGTCTCGGCCGCGGCGCCGGCGGCTGGCCGCAGTTCACCCGCGTCTACAGTTTCGAGTTCAGCGGCACCGGCAAGGATCGCTGGCAGGGCCGCGCGACCCTGGCTGGACGCGACGTTTTGTCTGTCCAACTCGATCATCCGGACGGGGTCACCATCCTCGGCGCCGGGGCGCCGGTCTCGTCGGACGTGCTGCGCCTCACCCGCTCCGCCTCCACCGGGGAAGACGGCCGCCTGCACTGATCTGTGAGCGGTTGTGATGCCTGGCTGTGTCGTCTAATATCGGCCGGACCCCCGCGCCCCAAGGGCCGGGACTCCATCAATCCGATATAGGGGTTCAGCGAATGGCAGTTCCCGACAAGGTCCGCCGCGAAGCCGGTGTGATCGGACTCCTCTACGCAAGTTTGGGCAGCATCATCGGTTCCGGCTGGCTGTTCGGCGCCCTGAACGCCTCCATGCAGGCAGGCCCCTTCAGCATGATCTCCTGGACCATCGGCGCCACGGCGGTGCTGTTCCTGGCCTTCGTCTTCGCAGAACTCTCCACCATGTTCCCGAACTCGGGAGCCCTGGTGCACATGACCCATGTGAGCCATGGCGACATGCTGGGCAAGATCTGGAGCTGGATCCTGTTCCTGGCTTTCGTCTCGGTGCCGCCGGTCGAAGTGATCGCGGTGCTGACCTACATGAACAGCCTGCGTCCCGGTTTCCTCGATGCCAATGGACTGCTCACCCCCCTGGGCACCATGAGCTCGCTGGTGATGCTGGCCTTGGTGGTGGCCCTGAACTTCATGGCCATCCGCTGGGTCATCGCCATCAATAGCGTCACCACCTGGTGGAAGGTGCTGGTGCCGGTGGTGACGATCTTCATCCTGATGGCCTACTCCTTCCATCCAGGCAACATGACGGCGCAGTTGGACAGCACCCCAGTCAGCGGCATCTTCACCGCCGTGGGCACCGCCGGCATCATCTTCAGCTTCCTGGGTTTCCAGCAGGCCATCGCGCTCGCCGGCGAGACCCGCAACCCGGGCAAGTATGTGCCCATCGCGCTCATCGGCTCGGTGGTCATCGCCCTCATCATCTACCTGGGCCTGCAGTACGCCTTCATCGTGGCGCTGCAACCGGATGCCATCAGCGCCGGCTGGCCCAACCTGCACTTCGTCGGCATGTTCGGCCCCTTGGCCGCGATCCTCACGGCGGTGGGCGCCATGTGGTGGGCCTCGGTGCTGTACTTCGATGCGGTGGTCTCGCCTCTCGGCACCGCCTTCATCTACATCACCGGCAGCCCGCGCATCCTGATGGCTGCCGGCGAGATGGGTGGCGCGCCGTCCCAAGTGGCGAAGCTGAACCGCTGGGGCGTGCCCTGGATCGCCCTCATCGCCACCTACATCTTCGGCGCGGCGTTCTTCTTCCCCTTCCCGTCCTGGTCTAAGCTGGTGTCGGCGGTGTCATCCATCACCGTGCTGTCCTACGCCATCGGTCCGGTCATCCTGCTGCATCTGCGCAAGATCCTGCCCGGCACCGAGCGCCCCTTCCGCCTGAAGGGCGCAGGCATCGTCTCGCTGGTGGCCTTCATCGCCTCCAACTGGATCATCTACTGGACCGGGAACTTCGTGATGAGCGTGCTGTTCGTGCTGGTGGGTAGCTACGTGGCCTTCCTGCTGGTCTGGCACCTCCTGGTGAAGCGCTTGCCCGCCTCCAGCCTCGGGTGGGAGCATGCTTGGTGGCTGCTGCCCTACTTCGCCGGCATGTGGCTCATCAGCTACTTCGGCCCTTCGGGCAGCGGCATGGGCGGCAATGACAGCTTCAGTTTCTTCACCGGCATGCTGCTGGTGGCCCTGTTCAGCCCTGCCATGCTCTGGCTGGCGCTGAAGACGGGTGTCACGAGCACGGCGGCCCAGGCTCACTCCGACAAAGTCGGCGCCATGGGTTCGCGTGGCATGGACATCCCTATGCACTGACCGAAGCTGCTGCGCTCGGCAGGGCGTTGTTGCGCTTCGGACTCGCAGTCGGTCATGCACACTAAGAGTGCACTCCCTCCTGCTCACCTCGCGCGCCTAGCCCTGCCTTCGCTCGCGACGCTTCTCTAGTTGATTTGGTTTTTAAAAAGAAAACCCGGCTTGATGCCGGGTTTTCTTTTTCATGGGTCACCGATCTCAGTCGAAGCTGCGACTGCGCAGGCGCTTCTTGTCGCCCTGGCGTTTCTTGCCATCCAGGCGCCGGCGCTTGGAGCCCTTGGTGGGCTTGGTCTTCTTGCGCGGCTTGGGCGGATGCAGCGCCTGCTCGGCCATGGCGATGAGCCGCTCCAGGGCATCGGCGCGGTTGCGCTCCTGGGTGCGGTGGCGCTGGGCCTGGATGATCAATACGCCATCGTCCGTGAGCTTGGAGCCCGCCAGGGCCTCGAGCCTGAGGCGCATGCCCACCGGGAGATAGATGCTCTTGCGCAGGTCCCAGCGCAGCTCGACGGCGGTGGCGACCTTGTTGACGTTCTGCCCGCCCGGACCGGAGGAGCGCACGAAGCTGAACTGGAACTCGGTGGCGTCAAGCATCAGGCCGTTGCTCAGGAACACTTGGGTCTCGCGGCTCACAGGCGTGCCTCCATCTGGGCGATGCGTGCCGGGTCGATGTCGTAGTCCTTACAATCCACCACCCGCTCCACTTTCCAGGAGAAGCTGCCGTCATGGATGCCGGGCGCCGCGAGGTTGAGCAAGGGGCGGCGCCGGTAAGGACGGCCCTCCCTATCCCGCACCAACATGACCACGGGTTTCAGGCGACTGTCCGGGTTGCTGGACATGACGATGCCGAGAGCCCCGGTGTTTAGCTCCACCAGGCTGCCGATGGGGTAGATGCCGATGCAGCGGATGAATTCCTGCATCAGGTCCTCGCCGAAGTCCCGGGGCGCCCAATGGAACATCATGTTTAGGCAGTTCGCCGCGGGGATGCCGTCGTGGTACACGCGATCGCTGCTGATGTCGTCGTAGACCTCCGCCACCGCCACCACCCGCACGTGCAGCGGGATCTCCTCGCCCTTCAGGCTGAAGGGGTAACCCTGGCCACCCACGCGCTCATGGTGCAGGTGCACCACCTCCAGGGCCAGCGGCGGGAAGCCGCCCTGCTTGCGCAGCATCTGATAGCCGTCTACCGGATGTTTCTTGAGGATGTCGAATTCGTCCTCGGTGAGCACGCCGGGCTTGTCGAGGATGGTGACCGGGGTGCGCATCTTGCCGATGTCGTGCAGGAGCGCGCCCAGGCCCACCTGCTCCAAGGTGTCCTTGGGCATCCCGAGGTGGGAACCGAAGGCCACCGCCAGCACCGCGGTGTTGAAACAGTGGTCCGCGGTGTGGGAATGACGGTCCTTCAGGTTGGTGAGCCAGAGGGCGGCCTGGGCATTCACCGCCACCAGTTCCACGAGTTGCTGGACCATGACCCGGGTCTCACGGGCGTCCATGAGCTTGCCCAGGCGCGCATCTTCCATGACCCGTTGCAGGTGCGGATAGAGCTTCTGCCGGTACTCCAGCACCCGCCGTACCGCCAGCCGGAAACCGCTGCGCTCGGCGGTCTCCTTGATGCCCGGCAGGGTGAGGTCAGCCTCCCCCTCCTGCGGCTCCTCCGGCCCACCCAGGGCCCTGGCTTCGTCTATATAGACGTGCTGGCAGCATTCCTGGAGGGCCGAGAGCTGGTCCGGGGACTCGATGGCGAAGCCCTGGAACAGGAAAGGGCTCTCCAGCCAGGGGCGATCCAGCTCTGTCACATACATGCCCAGGACCAGCTGGGAGACGGGTATTTTTTTGCTCATTTGCCCCGTATTATGCCAGCCCGGCCCGGGAGGCCTAGGCTCCCCGGGGCCGCAAGACCGGCCCGGAAATCGGGCCCCATAGGCGTCAACCCACCCTCCGAGGGGGCGTTATAGCTCCCGACAGAGAGTGTCAGCCCTTGGAACAGGGACCCGGCCGGAAGGCCGGAGCACCGGCTGGACTTGGGGTGGTTTTGCAAAACCTATTAGGTATCCAACGTCAACTTTAACTGGAGTACTCAGAATGAAGCGTCAGATCATGATCAGTGCTATCGCCGCCTCCCTGCTGGCCCTCGCCGGCACCGCCTTCGCTGCCGCCCCGGCCGCCGCTCCGGCTGCCCCGGCTGCTTCCACCGCCAAGGCTGCTGCCCCGGCTGCCGCTCCCGCGAAGAGCGACAAGAAGTCCAGCCATAAGAAGTCCAGCCACAAGAAGAGCCACAAGAAGTCGGCTGCTCCGGCTGCTTCGACCGGCGGCAAGTAATCTCTGACTTTTAGAGATTAAAAAGGCCCGGGAGAAATCCCGGGCCTTTTTCTTTTCTCCATCAAAACTCTGTATCCAGGACGCTAAAAGCATTACGAGCGAAGGTCCGCCGCATGCGGCGGACGCGCAGCCATAGATGGCGGAGCTGAATGCTAACCAGGGATGGTCAGATTGACGGACCGCTCGCCGCTCTCGCACATCCCTGTGCTCCGCGGCACGTACGCATCCCTGCTACAGACGAAGCTATGCCGAGCGCAGTAGCTTTTAAGCGGCCTGGCCTCAGCCGTAACGACCTGTAATGTAATCTTCCGTTTGCTTCTTCGCCGGGTTGGTGAAGAGCGTGCTCGTGTCGGCGAACTCGATCAGGTCCCCCAGGTACATGAAGGCGGTGTAATCGGATACACGGGCCGCCTGCTGCATGTTGTGGGTGACGATGACGATGGTGTAGTCCTTCTTGAGTTCAGCGATGAGCTCTTCCACCTTGAGGGTGGAGATGGGATCCAGGGCGGAGGCCGGCTCGTCCAGCAGCATCACCTCGGGTTTCACGGCGATGGCGCGCGCGATGCACAGACGCTGCTGCTGGCCGCCCGAGAGGCGCGTGCCGCCCTGATGCAGCTTGTCCTTCACCTCATCCCACAGGGCTGCCTTGCGTAGGGCCCATTCCACCCGCTCATCCATCTGGTTGCGCGGCACCCTCTCATAGAGCCGTACGCCGAAGGCGATGTTCTCGTAGACCGACATGGGGAACGGTGTGGGCTTCTGGAACACCATGCCGACCTTGGCCCGCAGCAGGTTGAGGTCCTGGCCCGCAGCCAGGATGTTGCCGCCGTCCAGGATCACGTCGCCGCTGGCGCGCTGCTCGGGGTAAAGCTCATAGATGCGGTTCATGGTGCGCAGCAACGTGGACTTGCCGCAGCCGGAGGGGCCGATGAAGGCGGTCACCTGCTTCTCGGGGATCTTGAGATCGATGCCGTGCAAGGCATGGAACTTCCCGTAGTAGAAGTCCAGCTTGCGGATGTCGATCTTGGGGTTGTCGATGACGGGTGCGGTCATGGGTTCATTTCCCGAATGAATTTGCGCGCAACAGGAAGCGCGCCGTGATGCTGAGGATCAGGATGGCCGTGGTGATCATCAGGGCGCCGGCCCAGGCCAGGTGCTGCCAGCCCTCGTAGGGGCTCATGGCGAACTGGAAGATCATCACCGGCAGGTTGGCCATGGGCTGGGACATGTCGGTGCTGTGGAACTGGTTGTTGAGGGCGGTGAAGAGCAACGGCGCGGTCTCGCCGCTGATGCGCGCGATGCCGAGGATCACGCCCGTGAGCATGCCCGCCAGGGAGGCGCGGTAGACGATATGGACCGTCACCTTCCAGCGCGGCGCACCGAGGGCCGCGGCGGCCTCACGCATCTGGTCCGGCACCAGTCGCATCATGTCCTCGGTGGTGCGCAGCACCACCGGCAGCATGATGATGGCCAGCGACAGACCGCCCGACCAGCCGGAGAAATGCCCGAATGGCGCCACCGCAACGCCGTAGACGAACACGCCTATGACGATCGAGGGAGCGGAAAGCAGGATGTCGTTGACGAAGCGGATCACGGACGCGAGGCGGTTCTCGCGACCGTACTCAGCTAGCCAGGTGCCTGCCATGAGACCCACCGGCGTGCCCACCAGCACCCCGACTCCGGTCAGGAGCAGCGAGCCGATCATGGCGTTGGCCATGCCGCCTTGGGCGCCCGGCGGCGGCGTGTCGCTGGTGAAGAGCTCCATGTTGATGCTGCTGATGCCATGGCTCACCAGCGTCCACAGCAACCAACCCAGCCAGAACAGGCCGAACACCGTGGCCACCATGGACATAGCCAGGTTGAACACGTTGATCGCGCGGCGGAGCAGGTAGCGCTGGTTGTTGTGCTGGATCACGTCTTCGCCCCTTCGCGGGCCGCGACGCGCAGCAGCAGGTACTTGGCGATGGCCAGCACCACGAAGGTGACCAGGAACAGGATGAGGCCCAGGGCGATCAGCGAGGAGGTGTAGTTCACGCCCACCGCCTCGGAGAACTCATTGGCCAGGGTCGAGGAGATGGTGTTGCCCGGCATGAACAGGGCCTTGCTGATGTCGTGGCTGTTGCCGATGACGAATGTCACGGCCATGGTCTCGCCCAGGGCGCGGCCGAGGCCGAGCATGATGCCGCCCACCACGCCCACGCGGGTGTAAGGCAGCACCACGCGCCACATGACTTCCCAGGTGGTGCAGCCGATGCCGTAGGCGGATTCCTTGAGCACGATGGGGACCACGTCGAACACGTCGCGCATCACGGAGGTGACGAAGGGGATGACCATGATCGCCAGGATGAGACCGGCGGTGAACACGCCGATGCCGATGGGCGGGCCCTGGAACAGGCCGCCGATGAGCGGCCAGTTGCCGAGGTGGGCGGTGATCCAGGGCTGGGCCTTGTCGGCGAACAGGGGGGCGAACACGAACAGACCCCACATGCCGTAGATGATGCTGGGGATGGCCGCGAGCAGCTCGACCGCGGTGCTGACCGGCCGCCGCAGCCAGGGCGGCGCCAACTCGGTGATGAAGAGCGCGATGCCGAAGCTGACCGGCACGGCGATGAACATGGCGATGGCCGAGGTGACCAGGGTGCCGTAGATGGATGTCAGGGCCGAGAAGTGCTCGCCGACCGGATCCCATTCTGTGCTGGTGAAGAACTTGAATCCGAAGGTGTGGAAGGCCGGCCACGCTTTGAAGATCAGCAGCCCGATGATGGCCAGGATCAGCCCCAGCACCGTCAGGGCGGCGAGCTGGGTGATGGTCTTGAACACCAGGTCGGCGGCCGAGTCCCGCCAGCGCGTGTTATGCGTGCCGCCGCTCACTGTTCGGGTTCCCGTCTCTATCAGTTCTTCTGACAACACAGTTTCCCCGGCGAAGCGTTGGGCCCAAGGTCTTGAGGGCCGTCCGTCACCGGTCGCCCCGCTGGTAGTCGGGGCAGTCTAGGGGGGGAATATGGCACAAATATGACAGCCGAGGCAGCCGGGTCTTATCGGCCCATATCCGGAGGGGGCGCCGAGAGCAATTTTTGACCAAAGCTGTCCGCCAGGCCCGTGGGCCGCGCAGATCAGTCCAGGCCGAACCGACGGGTGAGACGCGATTTAGACCATTGGGTGAGCGCGATGTAGCCCACCATGATGAAAGGCATGGTGAGCAGGAACGGCAGCGGCACCGGCACCATGCCGAGGCCGTGGGCGAGACCGCTGAAGGGCAGCCACAGGCCCACGATGCACACCAGGACGGTGGTGAGGAACAAGGGCAGGCTCGGCCAGCTCTGCAGGAACGGCACCTTGCCGGTGCGGATCACGTGCACGATGAGCGTCTGGCTGACGATCGACTCCACGAACCAGCCGGTCTGGAACAGCTTCTCATCGTGCCAGCCGTTGAAGAAATAGATCAGCACGCCGAAGGTCACGTAGTCGAAGACCGAACTCAGGGGGCCGATGAACAGCATGTACTGCTTGATGGTGCGCATGTCCCAGCGCCGCGGCTTCTCCAGGTATTCCGGATCGACGTTGTCGGTGGGCATGGCGGTCTGGGAGAAATCGTAGAGCAGCGTGTTGACCAGCACCAGGATGGGCGTCATGGGGACGAAGGGCAGGAACAGGCTCGCCCCCAGCACGCTGAACATGTTGCCGAAGTTCGAGCTGGCACCCATGCGGATGTACTTGATGATGTTGCCGAAGACCTTGCGGCCCTCCAGCACACCCTCTTCCAGCACCAGCAGGTTCTTCTCCAGCAGGATGATGTCGGCGGACTCCTTGGCGATGTCCACCGCGGTGTCCACCGAGATGCCCACGTCCGCCGCCCTGAGCGCGGGGCCGTCGTTGATGCCGTCCCCCAGGAACCCGACCACATGGCCCTTGCGGTGCAAGGCGCGGATGACCCGCGCCTTCTGCTCCGGCGAGAGCTTGGCGAACACGGAGGTGGTCTCGGCCGCCTCAGCCAGGGCCGCGTCATCCATGGCCTCCAGATCCCTGCCCAGCAACAGGTTCGAGACCTCGAGGCCCACCTCGGAGCAGATCTTGCGGGTCACGGTGTCGTTGTCGCCGGTGAGCACCTTCACCGCCACGCCGTGCTGGCGGAGTTTGGCGATGGCCTCCTCGGCGCTCTCCTTGGGGGGATCCAGGAAGGCGATGTAGCCCAGCAGGATCATGTCCGATTCGTCAGCGACTCCGTAGGCGCGCTTGGCCTCGATGGTCTCCTTATAGGCCACGGCGATGACGCGGAAACCGTCCTCGTTCAATTCCAGGGTCACGTCCCGCAGGCGCAACAGGTCCTCCGGCACCAGGTTCTCGATCTCGCCGGCGATCTCGGCGCGGTTGCAGATGCTGAAGATCTCCTCCACCGCCCCCTTGCAGATGAGGACGTGACGCTCCTCCTCTTCCTCCACCACCACCGACATGCGGCGGCGCTGGAAGTCGAAGGGGATCTCGTCCACCTTGCGGTAGTTCGCTTCCGGGTGGAGGTCGGCATACATGTCCACCTTGTCCAGCACCGCCACGTCCAGGAGGTTGCGCAGGCCGGACTGGTAGTAGCTGTTGAGGAAGGCGAACTCCAGCACCCGCTCGCTCTCGTTGCCGTGGATGTCCACGTGCTTCTCCAGGAACACCTTGTCCTGGGTGAGGGTGCCGGTCTTGTCGGTGCAGAGCACGTCCATGGCGCCGAAATTCTGGATGGAGTTGAGGCGCTTGACGATGACCTTGTGGCGCGACATGGCGAGCGCGCCCTTGGCGAGGTTGGCGCTCAGGATCACCGGCAGCATCTCGGGGGTGAGGCCCACCGCCACCGCCAGGGCGAACAGGAAGGCTTCACCCCAGGCGTGCTTGGTGATGCCGTTGATGAGGAACACCAGCGGCACCATGACCGCCATGAACCTGATCATGAGCCAGGTGAACTGGTGGATGCCCTTGTCGAAGCTGGTCTCGACCCGCTCGGTGCCCAGGGAGCTGGCGAGGGAGCCGAAGTAGGTGTCGGCACCGGTCATGACGACGATGCCGACGGCGGTGCCGCTCACGACGTTGGTGCCCATGAAGCAGAGGTTCGGCAGGTCCATGGGGCTGCCCGAGGCGCCCTCCACCGCCATGGCGGCCTTCTCCACGGGCAGGGATTCGCCGGTGAGAGCCGACTGGTTGATGAACAGGTCCTTGGCGGAGAGCAGGCGCAGGTCCGCCGGGATCATGTCGCCGGCGCTGAGGTGCACCAGATCGCCCGGCACCAGCTCCTCGATGGGCACCTGCTTGCGCACGGGCTTGTAGCTCACTCGCGGTTCGTCCCCCTCCGCTTCCTCCTCCTCCGCCTCCTCTTCCTCCATTTCCTCGCGGCGGAGGACGGTGGCAGTGGTCTTCACCATGGCCTGCAGTTTCTCAGCGGCGTTGTTGGAGCGGGCCTCCTGCACCCAGGACAGCCCCACCGACAGGATCACCATGACGGCGATGATGACGGCCCCATCGACGTCGTGTGTGACTGCGGAGATGACGGTGAGGATGATGAGCAGGACATTGAGCGGGTTGGCCAGCCGCACGAACAGCTGGTAGAAGAAGCCGTGCTCGACTTCGCGTGCGACGGTGTTGGGACCGTACTCAGCCAGGCGCTCCTCGGCTTCCGCCTCGGTGAGACCCTGGATGCTGGTGTGGAACTCATCGAAGGTGTCGTCAGCCGCCATGCGGCTGACTTCGACCAGACGCGCGGACACGCGGCTGCCGCGCTCACCTTGGGTGTCGCCTTTGCCGCGCAGGAATCCGCCGAGTCTCTCGAAAGCCACGCTTCACCCGTCTTTGCAGGCGCTACGCCTGTGCGGGCGGAGCGCGAACGTCTATATATACGTCCGCGGCGTCATCGGCTATGGATCGAATCGGCCGCGCTGGCCCTTCCGCATGGACGGAGGCTGCGCGGCCCAGGGGGTTCAGTCGCGCGAGCCGCCGTATTGGCGGGAGGGGTCCTGGTTCAGACAACTACTGCCCACTTCGGGGGCCTCTCGTGACGAAACTGGCGCGGATGCTAGTCCCTGTCCGCGCGGGCTGTCAACGGTCTTCGCACGTCCGCGATGCAACATTGCCGGCCTGGGGCGCCGACGATGCATGGCTTAAGACTCAAGCAGCCGGGTTCGCCCCGGTGGCAGCCTTGGGCACATCCTGGCAAGGATGGCCGCGACGGGCCTGATGCAGGGCCTGCTTGTCGGATTTCACCTTCTGGTCATCCTGCTTGACGTCCTGACGGTCGGTCTTGGCTGCGCTCTTGTCGTCGGCCGCCTTATCCTTGTCGAGCTTGCGGGTATCGGCGTGGCGCTGGCGGCGTTCCTGGTTGAGCTGCTTGTGGTCGCGATGGGCAGCACCGCAGTTACCTGCAGGTGCGGTCGCCGCCGGCGCATCGGCGGCGGCTCGTTCCCAAGCCATCGGCGCGACGAGCAATAGGGCGCTGAACAGGATCACGGGGGTTCGGTTCATGGTTGTCTCCTAAAGACCTGGCGGATGGGCTTATCACTGGCCGCCTGGAGGTTACAACGGCGCGGGAACCCAAGACGTTGACGCTCGACACAGCTTGGAGCCGCTGCGGAGCGGTGACATAAACCTCAAAAAGAAGGGGCGCACATCGCTGTGCACCCCTTCCTGATCCCGGAAAACGGGATAGCCCTTGGCGGCTTAGCGCGGGGGCTGGCCGGCGGTGGAAGCAGCCGGAGCGGCGGCCTTATCCTTCCGGACCGCTTTCTGGTCCTTATGGATGTCTTTCTTGTCGGCAGCACGGTCCTTCTCCTGGGCCTTGGCATCCTTCACGTCCTTGCTGATGGCCGTGTCCTCGGACTTGAGCTGCTTCTCGTCGGCGGCGACGGCGGCAGACTTGCCCGCCTTCTTGTCTTCATCGAGCTTCTTGGCCGTGGCGTCACGGTCCTTGCGCTCGGTTGTGGCGGCAGCCTGGTCCTTCTTGACCGCGGCGTCGTCCTTCTTGATGTCCTTGTCCTGCTTGTTGATCTGGGCCTTCTCATGGCCGACGGCGGTGCTGGCGGCCGGGGCGGCAGCCTGGGCAGAGGTGACGGCGCTGAGGGCCAGGAGAGAGCCCAGGAGGATGGCGGTCTGGCGTTTCATAGGTATCCCTTTTCTGGTAAGTGAGGCGCAAGGTCGCGCAGGGAGAGACAACGGCAGACCGGGCTGGCGGTTGACCTGGCCGGGGTGGCGTGGCGAGGGCCCCTTAGGTGTTATACCCGAGGTTGGGGGCCAGCCATCGTTCGGCGGTGGCGAGGTCCATGCCCTTGCGGCGTGCATAGTCCGTGGCCTGGTCCCGGTTGATGCGCCCGACGGCGAAGTAATGGGACTCTGGATGGGAGAAATAGAACCCGCTCACCGCTGCAGCCGGCCACATGGCGTAATGCTCCGTGAGGCGGATGCCGGCCCGGCGTTCTGCATCCAGGAGCTGCCAGAGCGTGCCCTTCTCGGTGTGCTCCGGGCAGGCGGGATAACCCGGTGCCGGACGGATGCCGCGGTATTCCTCGCGGATGAGCGCATCGTTATCCAGGCCTTCATTTGAAGCGTACCCCCAGGACTCTCGCCGCACCTTGAGATGCAGGCATTCGGCAAAGGCTTCCGCCAGACGGTCCGCCAGGGCTTTCAGCAGGATGGCGCTGTAGTCGTCATGGTCTGCCTCGAAGGCCTTCACCCTTTCCTCTATGCCGAGGCCCGTCGTGACGGCGAAGGCGCCGAGATAATCTTCCCGGGTGCTATCTATGGGCGCCACGAAGTCCGCCAGACAGCGGTTGGGGCGGCCGGTGGGCTTCTGTTGCTGTTGGCGCAGGAAGCGGAAAGTGGCGCTGCGTTCCCCGCGTGAACCGTCTTTGAACACCGCCACGTCGTCCCCCTCGGCGTTCGCCGGGAAGAGACCATAGACCGCGCTGGCCCTGAGCCAGCGTTCTGCGATGATCCTGTCGAGCATGGCCTCGGCGTCCGCCAGCAAGCGACGCGCGGTCTCGCCCTTCTCCGGATCGTCCAATATCTTGGGATAGCTGCCCTTCAGCTGCCAGGCATGGAAGAACGGGGTCCAATCTATATAAGGGCGCAGGGTCTCCAACGGGAAGTCATGCAGGGTCTCCACGCCCAGCCCGCGTGGCTTCGGCGGGGCATACCCCTGCCACTCGATGGGGATGCGGTTGGCGCGCGCTTCGCCGAGGCTCAGCCACTTCTGATCCTGGTCGCGGCCGGCGTATTCGGCGCGCACGTTGGCGTAATCGGCTTCGATGGCCTTGATGACGGCGGCACTCCCATCCCCCAGCAAGCCGGAAGCCACGCTCACGGCACGGGAGGCATCCTTCACGTGGGTGACGGCGCCCTTATAGTACGGCGCGATGCGTACCGCGGTATGGGTGCGGGACGTGGTGGCACCGCCGATCATCAGCGGGATATGGAAGTTATCCCGCTGCATCTCGCGGGCCACGTGCACCATCTCGTCCAGGGAAGGCGTTATGAGACCCGAGAGCCCGATGAGGTCCACCTGACGTTCACGGGCCGTGTCCAGGATCTTCTGGGCCGGCACCATCACGCCCAAGTCCACCACTTCGTAGTTGTTGCACTGCAGCACGATGCCGACGATGTTCTTGCCGATGTCGTGCACGTCGCCCTTGACGGTGGCCATGAGGATGCGGCCCTTGGGGCGGGCACCCACCTGCTTCTCCGCCTCGATGTAGGGCGTGAGCCAGGCCACGGCCTTCTTCATGACACGCGCGGACTTCACCACCTGGGGCAGGAACATCTTTCCGCTGCCGAAGAGGTCCCCCACCACGTCCATGCCGGCCATGAGCGGGCCTTCGATCACGTCCAGCGGCCGCTTGGCGCGCTTACGCGCCTCTTCCGTGTCTTCATCTATGTAGTCGGCGATGCCCTGCACCAGCGCATGCTTCAGGCGCTCCTCCACCGGCAGCTCGCGCCAGGCGAGGTCCTGCACCTGCTTGATGCCGCTCTTGTCCAGAGTGCCCGCGAATGCCATGAGCCGTTCGGTGGCGTCGGGCCGGCGGTCGAAGAGCACGTCTTCCACATGTTCCAGCAGATCCTTCGGTATCTCCTCGTAGACCGCGAGCTGGCCCGCGTTGACGATGCCCATGTCCATGCCGGCGCGGATGGCATGATAGAGGAAGGCCGCGTGCATGGCCTCCCGCACCCGGTCGTTGCCGCGGAAGGCGAAGGACACGTTGCTGACGCCGCCGCTGATGAGCACGCCCGGCAGGCGGCGCTTGATCTCGGTCACCGCCTGGATGTAGTCCACCGCATAGCGGGCATGGACCTCGATGCCGGTGCCGATGGCGAAGATGTTGGGGTCGAAGATGATGTCTTCCGGCGGGAAGCCGAGCTTCCCGGTGAGCAGACCATGGGCCCGCTCGCAGACCGCCACGCGCTTCTCCAGGGTATCCGCTTGGCCCTGCTCGTCGAAGGCCATCACCACGACGGCGGCGCCGTGACGGCGCGCGAGCCGCGCCTGCTTGAGGAAGGGTTCCTCCCCTTCCTTGAGGCTGATCGAGTTGACGACGCACTTGCCCTGCACGCACTTCAGGCCCGCTTCGATGATCTCCCAGCGGGAAGAGTCGAGCATCACCGGGACCCGGGCGATGTCCGGCTCCGCGGCGAGCAGCGAGAGGAAACGGACCATGGCGGCCTTGCCGTCCAGGAGCCCCTCGTCCATGTTCACGTCGATCAGCTGAGCCCCGTTCTGCACCTGTTCCCGGGCCACTTCGAGTGCCGTGGGATAGTCGCCCGCCAGCACCAACTTCTTGAACTTGGCGGAACCGGTGACGTTGGTCCGCTCACCCACGTTCACGAACAGGCTGCCCGGCAGGATGTTGAAAGCCTCCAGGCCCGCGAGCCGGCAGCCCGGCGCGGCGGAGACGCGCTCGCGGGGCTTCTGCCCGGCGACCGCGGCCTTGATGGCACGGATGTGGTCCGGGGTGCTGCCGCAGCAGCCGCCGACGATATCCACGCTGCCCTCTTGCGCCCAGCCGCCGAGGTGGCCGGCCATGTGCGCCGGCGTCTCGTCGTAGCCGCCGAAGGCGTTGGGCAGACCCGCGTTGGGATGGGCGCTCACGTAGCAGTCCGCGAGCTTGGCCAGCTCCTGCACATAGGGGCGCAACTGCTCCGCGCCCAGGGCGCAGTTGAGCCCGATGCTGAAGGGTCTCACATGGCGCACCGAGTTCCAGAACGCTTCCACGGTCTGGCCCGAGAGGGTGCGTCCCGAGAGGTCGGTGATGGTGACGGAGATCATCACCGGCACCGTCTTGCCGCCTGCCTCGAAGTGCTCCTCGATGGCGACGAGCGCGGCCTTGCAGTTCAGGGTGTCGAAGATGGTCTCGACCATGAGCACATCGGCGCCGCCATCCAGGAGGCCGCGTACCGCTTCCGCATAGGCGTCCTTAAGTTCGTCGAAACTCACGTTGCGGAAGCCGGGATCGTTCACGTCAGGCGACATGGAAGCGGTGCGGTTGGTAGGGCCGAGGATGCCCGCCACGAACCGGCGCCGGCCATCCTTCGCCTGCATCGCCGCAGTCTCCTGCTTGGCGAGCTTCGCGCCCTCGCGGTTCAGCTCGTAGGCGAGCGACTGGGTGCCGTAGTCCGCCTGGGAGATGGAAGTGGAATTGAAGGTGTTGGTCTCGAGGATGTCGGCGCCGGCTTCGAGATAGGCGCGATGGATGCCGGCGATGACGTCAGGCCGCGTCAGCGTCAACAGATCGTTGTTGCCCTTCAGGGCATGGGAATGGTCCTTGAAGCGCGCGCCGCGGAAATCCGCCTCTTCCAGCTTGTGGCCCTGGATCATGGTGCCCATGGCGCCATCCAGCAGCAGTATCCGCTCCGCGAGCAACCGCTCCAGTTCGCTCCGGCAGTCCATGGTGTTCAGCGCGCGCCCACCGCCAGGGCCGGTTCCGCCACGGGCACCGGCGCGGGCTTGATGCCCAACAGCCGGCAGATGGCACGGGCCAGCTCCGGACGGTTGAGCGTATAGAAGTGGAACTCCTGCACGCCCTCGGCCTGCAGCAGGCGGCATTGCTCGCCGGCCACATGGGCCGCCACCAGCTTGCGGGTCTCCGGGTCGTCGTCCACGTCCTCGAAGAAATCCGACAGCCAGCGCGGGACGCTGGCGCCGCAGCGGGCGCTGAACTTCTTGACCTGGGCGTAGTTGGTGACCGGCAGGATGCCCGGAATCACCGGCATGTCGATGCCGTTGGCGGCGAGCCGGTCGCGGAAGCGCAGGAATATCTCCACGTCGAAGAAGTACTGGGTGATGGCGCGGGTGGCGCCCGCCTCCATCTTGCGCTTCAGGTTGTCCAAATCGGCCTGGGGCGAGACAGCCTCGGGATGCACTTCCGGATGGGCAGCCACGCTGATCTCGAAGTCCGCCACGCGCTTCAGGCCTGCCACCAGTTCCGCGGCGTTGGCGTAACCGCCAGGGTGCGGCTGGTAATGCTCGCCCTCGGGGGCATCGCCGCGCAGTGCGACGATGTGGCGCACGCCGGCCTGCCAATACCGCTGTGCGATGGCGGCGATCTCCTCGCGGCTCGAGCCCACGCAGGTGAGATGCGCAGCCGGGCGCAATCCGAGGCGGCGCTGGATGGCGACCACGGTGTCGTGGGTGCGCTCGCGGGTGGAACCGCCGGCACCATAGGTGACGGAGACGAAGCGCGGCGCCAGGGGCGCGAGGCGCTCCAGGGCCAGCCACAGCTTCTTCTCCATCTCCGGTGTGCCGGGCGGGAAGAATTCGAAGGAGACGCCGGGGGTGTGCGGGAAAGCCTGCCGGTCCCAGGCGGTGGTGAGCGAGTTCATCGGGTCTCGAAGCTCCTGACGGTTTAGCAGTCGGCGGCCTTCTGGCTGCCGTGATCGCCCTGCAAGTTGTCCTAAACGGCGATGGTGTTTGCCTCTTTCCGTCTCCCTGGATATCCCTGTCCCGGAAAACGAAAAACCTGCTCAGCGTGGCCCTCGTCATCGGAGGGGGCTAAAGCAGGTTCCATGGGGCATCCCGCTTTAGCTGCATTTATAGAGCGCCCGCAAGCTGAGTCTCAAATCGGCGCTATCTAGGTATAACTATCTGATATCCAAGCCAAAGTGTCAAGGCTCGCCGTATATGGCGAGCGGACGGCAAGGGGCTGCCGGCCGGTGCAGCGGGCGGAGCAGGAGCGAAGCACGCTGCCTGAACAAAATATGCAAGTCAGACTGGTCTTAAGAACCGCGAAGATTCTTGAGGTGCCGCCAGACCCACCATGCAGCCCCCAGGACGATGAGGAGGCCGATGACCGCATCGAAGCGGTGGAACCATGTCCCCAGGGTGTCCCAATGTTCACCCAGGCTCCGGCCTATCCAGGCCAGGGCCCAGCACCAGATGAGGGACCCGATGAAGGTGTAGGCCACGAACTTGAGCAGGGGCATGCGGGCGACCCCAGCCGGGAAAGCGATGAAGGTACGCACCACCGGCAGGAGACGTCCGATGAAGATGGTGACCTCGCCATGGCGGGCGAACCAGCGGTCCGCGAGTTCCACGTCCTGCTGCGAGATGAGGAGGTACCGTCCGTACTTCAGCACCAGCGGACGCCCACCCCAGAGACCCACGTAATAAGCCACCAGCGAACCCAGCACGCAGCCAAGGGCTCCAGCGAGCGCGACGCCCCAGAGGGTGAGCGTCCCCTGGAACACCAGGAAGCCGGCGAAGGGCATGATGAGTTCGGAAGGCAGCGGGATGCAGGCGCTCTCGATGGCCATGAGCAGCACCACTCCGCCGTAACCCAGCGACGAGAGGGTGGCGATGATGAAAGCAGCCAGGGCCGAGAGCAGCTTGCCGATCACGGTTCAGTGCCGATCGTTGCGGCCGGCACGCAGGTCTCCCAGACGCAGGCGCAAGCCCAACTCGACCGTGCGGTCGGGCGGGATCTGGTAGAAATCCGTGGCGCGGATGGCATTGCGGGACATGAATGCGAACAGGTTCTCACGCCAGCCCATCATGGAGGGCCAATGCTTGGTGGAGACCAGCGTCTCGCGTCCGAGGTAATAGGTGACGGTCTCTGGATCGATGCTGAGCCCATAATCCTTGGCGCGGCGGAAAGCCTGCGGGATGTTGGGTATCTGCATGAAACCGTAGTGCACGTTCACCCGGTAGAACCCGAGTTCCAGTTTCTGGATCTCGAGACGCTGGGTCGGATGCACGAAAGGCACGTCGTCCGTGAGCACCGTGAGCAGCACGATCTGCTCGTGCAGCACCTGGTTGTGCTCCAGGTGGTGCTGCAGCATGGGCGGCGTGCCGAGGTTCGGTGCCGTCATGAAGATGGCCGTGCCGCGCACCCGGATGGGTTTCTGTTCACGGATATGGGCCAGGAACTCATCCAGAGGCTCGGTGCTGGCGCGCAGACGGTCGATGAGGTTGGAGCGGCCGGTGCTCCAGGTGGACATGATGACGAAGCCGATGAGACCCACCGCCAGTGGGAACCAGCCTCCATCCCAGACCTTGAAGACGTTGGCGCTGAAGTACATTAGGTCCACGGACAGGAAGAACAATCCCAGCCCGCACACCAGCACGACGTTCCAGTGCCAGCGGTCACGCTCGACGAAGAACATGAGGATGGTGGTGATGACCATGGTGGAGCTGACCGCCACGCCGTAGGCCGTCGCCAGACGGTCGGAGCTCTGGAAACCCAAGACGATGCCGATGGTCGCCACCATCAGGATCCAGTTCAGGGCCGGGATGTAGATCTGACCCTTCTCGTCCACCGAGGTCCGGATGATGGTGAGGCGCGGGCTCTGGCCGAATTGGATGGCCTGGCCCATGAGCGAGAAGGCGCCGGAGATCACTGCCTGTGAAGCGATCACGGTGGCGGCTGTGGCCAGCGCGATTAGCGGATACAGGAACCAATTGGGCGAGAGACTGTAGAAGAGCTGCTGTGGAGGCTGGCCGGGGTTGGCCAGAAGCATGGCGCCCTGGCCGAAGTAGTTCAGCATGAGCGCCGGCATGACGAAGGCGAACCAGGCGAGCCGGATGGGCGCGCGGCCGAAGTGACCGAGATCCGCATACAGCGCCTCGGCGCCGGTGACGCAGAGGAACACCGCGCCCAACACCACGATGTCGGCGAAGCCATGATGCGCGATGAACCCGAGCGCATAACCCGGATTGACGGCAGCCAGCACCCCAGGATGCAGCAGGATGGCGCGGAATCCCAGGAAGCCGATGACTGTGAACCAGACGGCGCAGATGGGCCCGAACACCATGCCCACGCGACTGGTGCCGCCGCGCTGGAAGGCGAACAGCCCCACCAGGATGCCGACGGTGATGGCGATGATGGCCGTACGCGAGATGGGATTATCCCCGAGCTGCAGACCTTCCACGGCGCTCAAGACCGAGATAGCCGGTGTCAGCATGCCGTCGCCGTAGAGCAGCGCGGCGCCGAATATGCCGAGGGCGATGAGGATCTGGGAGCGGCGGCTGCGCCGCGTGCGCCAAGGATCCAGGAGCGCCAACAGCGCCAGGATGCCGCCCTCGCCCTTGTTGTCTGCGCGCATGACGAAGAGCTGGTACTTGAGGCAGACGATGATGATGAGGGACCAGAACACCAGTGACAGCACGCCCAACACCGTCTCGGGGGTGGGCACCAGGCCGTTACCGGCGGAGAAGGATGTGCTCAGGGCGTAGAGCGGACTCGTGCCGATGTCGCCGAACACCACACCCAGCGCACCTAGGCTCAGGGCATAGAGACGTTTGCGCTCCATGGGGGCTTCGCCGCCGTGGCCGGCGCCGCTGCGGCGTGCATGTGGATGGTATGCGTGCATGGCCTTAGATCTAGTTTTTGTCCGTATCCCCAAAACACAAACGGCCGGCCTCAAAGTCGAGCGCCAGCCGGTCAGGGTAAAAACGTGGAATTAGGTCAATAGAATCAACGACTTTGCGTCAACCCCGGCTTCAGGGGCGCGAGATTATACTCCAAAGCCGTAATGCGCGCGGCCGGTCAAATCTGGCGAAAAAATATCCGGCTCACTGCACCCGGGCATCCCGCAGCACGCCCACCACCACTCCCTCGATGAGGAGTTCGCGGCTGCGTACGTCCACCACGATGGGCTGGAAGGCGGGATTCTCGGGCAGGAGGTGCACCTCAGGGCCCTGCAGGCGATAGCGCTTGACCGTCACCTCATCCCCCAGGCGGGCCACCACGATCTGGCCATTGCGCACGTCCGGAGTACGGCTCACGGCCACGAGATCGCCGTCCATGATGCCGGCGTCGCGCATGCTCATACCGCGCACGCGCAGCAGATATTCGGCTTTGGGGGAGAACATGCGCGGATCGACCCGCACCCGGCCTTCCAGGTGCTGCTCCGCGAGGATAGGACTGCCCGCCGCTACCCGGCCGACTACCGGGAGACCGGGAGGATCGGTAATGCGGATTCCCCGGGCAGCGCCGGGCAGTAAGGTAATCATACCCTTTCGGGCTAGGGCGCGGAGGTGTTCCTCAGCCGCGTTGGCAGATTTAAATCCCAGGGTCTCTGAGATCTCAGCGCGGGTCGGCGGCATACCGGTTTCTTCTATAACCTGTTGAATCAGGTCGAATATTTCCTGCTGCCGGGGAGTGATCTTTTCCATGGAATGGCGCTACCTAGGCCTGGGTAAACGTACAGGCTTATGTGATTATATACAGGTATCGGCGCTTTGCAAGCCATTGGGAGTCAAGACGAAACACCTGCCTGGCGGCCTGCTTCCCACTGATCTACGGCCTTGGCCATGGCCAAAGTCGCCTGCCGCAAGCTCTGGAGGGCCTGGGGACGCTCACCAGCCATGAGTTCCGCATAGCCTTTCTCCACTAGGGCTTCCTGCGGACCCAGCACACCGTCCTTGAGCAACTGGAGGTAAGCCCGGGACAGGGCGCGCAGGCAGCGCTCCACTTCCGACGCCTCGAGACCGGATTCGGTGAACACCAGCGCGCAGACGGCAAGCGGTGCCCGCTCCAGTTCCGCTCGGGGTGAGGCTTCCACCGGCAGGCCTTGCTCGAGATAGGCATGGGTCAGGGCTGTGACCGTGCCCAGCAGCGCGAGCATGGAAGCCATGTCGTTGTAGAGATGGGGATCGCCCCGCTGGGCGGCCACGTCCGCCGCTGCCTGCAAGGCAGGCGCCGCCAGCAACTCGTATTCGACCGGCTTCAGCAGTCCGTCGGACTCAGGTACGCCCATCACCGCCCTACTTCGGCATATTCAATGACCTCGTTCTCCTGCTCTGCCGCAGCGATCCATTCACGCACGGGCGGGTCGTCGCGTACAGTGTCGACATAGGCCTGGGAGGGCGCATCCAACGGGATCCCATAGGTGGCGAAGCGCAGCGTCATGGGCGCGAACATGGCATCGGCGATGGTGAAATGACCGAACAGCCAGGGACCGCCGCTGCCGTGGGTCTCACGGCAGCCGCGCCACAAGGCCTGCACCCGCATTAGTTCCTGTTGCACCTCCGGCGAGATCGGCACCCGCCGCCCGTGCGCACGACAGTTGAAAGACAACGCATTACGGATCGCACCGAAACCCGACTGCATCTCGGTACTGAAAGTGCGCGCAAGGGCGCGCGCGGCAGGATCCATGGGCCAGAGCCGTGCCTCGGGGAAACGTTCCGCCAGGTATTCGCAGATGGCCAGGGACTCCCACACGCTGAGCGCGCCGTGCTTCAACACCGGCACCTTGCCTACAGGCGAATGCCGTAACAGCTGCTCCTTGGAACCCGGCAAGTAAAGTGCTATGCGGGTCTCGGTGAATTGAATATCCGCATGCTTGAGGACCAGCCAGGGGCGTAGCGACCAGCCGGAATAGGCTTTGTTGCCGATGACCAACTCGAACTTATCCACGACCCTCTCCCTCGCTCAGCGATTTACGGTGCTCATGTCCGGATAACGGTTGCCGGCAGCCACGCCCTTTGGGAAGGCGGCATCGATGCGCAGCAGCTCCTCGGCACTCAGCTTGATGCCGGCAGCGGCGGCATTCTGTTCCAGGTACTTGCGGCGCTTGGTGCCGGGGATGGGGACGATGTCCTCGCCCTGATGCAGCAACCAGGCGAGAGCCACTTGGGAGGCTTGGAGTCCGCGGGCGGAAGCGATCTCCTCCACCCGTGTCACGACATCCAGGTTCTTCTGGAAGTTCTCGCCCTTGAAGCGCGGCATGTTGCGGCGCCAGTCATCCTCCGCCAGGTCCTCGTACTTCTTGATGGTGCCGGTGAGGAAACCCCTGCCCAAGGGGCTGTAGGGGACGAACCCGATACCGAGTTCGCGCACGGTGTCCAGGAGCTCGCCTTCGGGCTCGCGGCTCCAGAGGGAGTACTCGGTCTGGAGCGCGCTGATGGGGTGCACTTTGTGGGCGCGGCGGATGGTGGCAGGCGCGGCTTCAGAAAGACCGAGATAGCGCACCTTGCCCTGGCTGACGAGTTCCGCCATGGCGCCGACGGTGTCTTCGATGGGCGTGTTGATGTCCACCCTGTGTTGGTAGTAGAGATCGATGTGATCCACGCCCATGCGCTTGAGGGATGCATCGCAGCAGGCCTGCACGTACTCGGGCCGGCCGTTCACGCCCAGGAACTTCCCGTCCGGTGTGCGCTGGTTGCCGAACTTGGTGGCGACGACGAAACTATCGCGCTTGCCCTTGATGGCACGCCCCACCAGTTCTTCGTTGGTGAAGGGACCATACATGTCCGCGGTGTCGAGGAAATCGATGCCGAGATCCAAGGCACGGTGGATGGTGGCGATGGACTCCTGTTCGCCCTCTCCGCCTTTGTAGAAATCCGACATACCCATGCAGCCTAGCCCTAAGGCGGAGACCTCAAGGCCTTGGGAACCCAGTTTGCGACGCGGGAAGCTGGCCATGGCTGGACCTCTGCTCAATGAAGTTTCAGACGGGCGAATAGCATATAGGAATGGGGGTTGCCGTAAGCGGTCTGCACCCGCGCCGGCAAGTCATAGAGGCTGACCAGGCCGCCGAGCCCGAAGACGAGGTGGCCTGCGACAGGCCAGTCGCGTATGTAACCCAATGACAATTTCTTGACCGCATATACGCTGCCGGCCTGCGGTGTGCCCGCAGCGAAGAGTTCGCCTTCCTCCACCCGTTCGAGCCGGCCAAACAGGGTATGCATGCCGCCGAACTTGAGTTCGCTCTCAGCGAGCCAGGCATCCAGTTTGCGCCCGGGGCGGTCGTCATCCTGACCCCATGACAGGGTGGTATCCCAGCGGTCGCCGGCACCGAAGTCCCTGCCATACATGACGGACGCAGTGCTCCGGTCCTGGTCGAGCTGCGGGTCCAATTGCTCGGGGCTGTGGATATGACCGCGGCTCGCCTGCAAAGCCCAGTCCTCGCCGGGGTTCCAGCTCAGTCTCAGGGACGAGGAATCCAGGGGGCCCGTCTCTATGTTCCAACGCATCTCATCCGGCTCCCGGCCATGGAAGGCGGATGCCTCCAGTTTCACGTCCCCCAGCACCCCGCCCGCCGTGAGCACACCGAAGGTGACGTGGGTGGAATCCAGCCAGTGATGGGACAGGGGAGCTTCTGGATCGTCCATCCCGGAAGCGCGGTGCATGAAGGCCGGGGGTCCGAGGGCGGGTTCGCCGGGGAGCCCGCCATAGACGAACCAGGAGCGCGTGTCGCTGAGCGGCTGGCTATAGGAGGCGGACAACTCCATGAAGAGATCATGGGGATGCTGGCGATCCACCAGGGGATGCGCGCCATCGGCGGTCTCACCGGTCTGCAGAAGCAGCGGATAGCCGTCCTTCCCCATGAACGGATCCAGGGAGAACATGCCGCGCAGCCCGAAGGTGCCCTGTCCCAGCGGCCGCTGGGCCATGGCCATGAACATGCTCTCGCTGAAGTCCTTGGTGTCGCCCCGCATCCCGCCCTGATGGTCATGCACTTGGTCCATGTAACCGTGGACCATGCTCATCCAGTCGCCGTCCACCTGCATGATGCCGTCCATGGGCGTGGACTCGGGCTGCCAGCTGGTGCCGGAAGCCTCACGGGTCATCGCATAGGGACCATAGGCGCCCGCCATGGCAGGCGCGGGTATGGCATCGCCGGCAAGGCAGACGGCGGCGTGGCCGCAGGCCAGGGCGACCGCGCACAGCAGTAACTTACGCATGGGTTCAGAGTGTGAGGGTCTTGCCGCTCTGGAGCAACACGGTGAATTCGTCGGCGGGTAGGGGCTTGCTGAAGAGATAGCCCTGCAGGCCGTCGCAGCCGTTGGCGCGAAGGAAATCGCACTGGGCCCGGGTCTCGACGCCCTCCGCCACCACGCTCACCTTGAGGTTGCGGGCCATGCCGATGATGGCGGTAACGATGGCCGCATCGTCCACGTCGAGGTCGATGTCGCGCACGAAGGACTGGTCGATCTTGAGCTTGTCCAGGTGGAAACGCCGCAGATAGGTCAGGGAGGAATAGCCGGTGCCGAAATCGTCGAGGGCGAGCTGCACGCCCAGGTCGTCCAGGCGGCTGATGATGGTGCTCACCTCGCGGCTGTCGTGCATCACCGCACTCTCGGTGAACTCGAGTTCGAGGTAACGGGCTTCCAGCTTGGTCTCGGCCAGGATGGCGGAGATGGTGTCGGCCATGTTGCGCCGGTTGAACTGGATGGCGGATAGGTTCACCGCCATGGGCAAGGGCATGAGCCCCATGTCCTGCCACGCACGGTTCTGACGGCAGGCCTCACGCAGCACCCACTCCCCCACTTCGCCGATCATGCCGCTGCTCTCCAGCACCGGCACGAACACGGAAGGCGGCACTTGTTCTTGTCCGCCGCGGTTCCAGCGCAGGAGCGCCTCGATGCCCATGATCTGGCCGGTGCGCAGGTCCACCTGAGGCTGGTAATGCAGCTTGAACTCCTGGCGCTCCATGGCGAGCCGCAAGCTGCCTTCCAGCGAGAGGCGCTCGTAGGCGCGGGTGTTCATCTCAGGCGTGAAGAACTGGAAGTTGAAGCGGCCGTTCTCCTTGGCATGGTACATGGCCGCATCCGCGTTGCGGATCAGATCGTCGATGTCCGTGGCGTCGTCCGGGAACAGGCTGATGCCGATGCTTGGCGTGATGTGCAGCTCGTATTCGCCGATGCGCACGGGCTTGGCGACGGCATCCTGCAGCTTCTCCGCGACCCGTGCCACCCCCGGCGCATCGCTGACGTCGCGCAGGATCAGCAGGAACTCGTCGCCGCCCTGGCGGCTGATGGTGTCGCTATCGCGCATGCATTCGCGCAGGCGCATGGACACGGCTTTCAATAGTTTGTCGCCGGTCTCGTGTCCGAGCGAATCGTTGACGTTCTTGAAGCGGTCCAGGTCGAGATACATCACCGCGAGCTTGGCGTTGCGCCGCCGCGCATCGTGCATGGCCTGGCCTAGCCGGTCCCGCAGCAGCGCACGGTTGGGCAGGCCCGTGAGACTGTCGTAATGGGCGAGCTGGTAGACCTGAGCCTCGGCGCGCTTGCGCTCGGTGATGTCTGAGATCACGCCGTCGAAATAGATGGGCGTGCCCTGCTCGTCCTTGACGGTGGTGGCGCTGTTGACGGCGAAGAAACGGCTGCCGTCCTTGCGCTGGTACTCCACCTCCTCGTTGCGGTAGGAGCCCTTGTCGTCCAGGAGCTGGGTGAGTTCCTGGCGGCGGCGCGGGTTGGCATAGAGGATGGGGCCCGCGACGCTCATCAGCTCGGTGGTGTTCTTGTAGCCGAACATCCGCGCCAACGCGTCGTTGGCGTAGATCATGCCCTTGTCGGGCGTACTCCTATAGATGCCGTCGGAGATGTTGCCGGTGACGGACGAGAGCAGCTGCTCCTGTTCGCGCAGGGACTCGGTCATGCGCTCGGCGAGGCGCAGGGCCCGTGAACGGGTGAGCCCCAGGTTCAGCACCAGCAGCGTCACCGGCACGGTGATGAGGAGTCCGGCCGCGACGATCAGCAGGGCGATCCAGGAGATGCTGGGGGGCTCATGGAACCGCAGGGTCCAGTCCCGGCCGCCGATGTCCATACGCGTGGCATAGTCCGATTCGATGGCGGCGAAGCCGGTCCAGCGGGGATCGCTGCCGGAGTCGCCTTGCTTGCGGTAGAGCATGCCGGCATCGCCAGGCACCGCCGTGTCGTTCACCTCCACTTCCATGGAGACCTGTTCGGGGATGACTCCCGCCACCACCTTGTCCATGGGCAGGGTCTCGGCGACCCAGCCGAAGACCGCAGCGCGGCGCGCAGACTCCGTGGAGATGTCGGCGCGGGGCCGGTACAGCGCCCGCACCGCCACCACGCCGCGGTGCAGCGCACCATCCACATCGCGCAGGTCCAGCGGCACGCTCAGGCTGTTGTGTCCGCTGTCCCGGGCGGCGAACAGCACGCCCGTGTTCATGGCCGCGTGGCAGGGGTCGAAGCCTTCCACGAAATCGATGGTGGCGCGCGGCGCCGAATAGGTGATGGGGCAGTAGAAGTCCCGCTCCTCCACCGGCCGCACCGTGAATTTGGGCGAACCGTCGCCCCGGGTGGCGGCGACGAAGGACTGGAGGTCCTTGCGCTTCACATAGCTCAGGTATTGCAGGCTGGAGATGCCGGGATACTTGGCTTCGAGCGCGATGGCGTCAGCGAAGTTCTCCCAGTCGGCCCGCTGCACGGCGGCGGAGCGGGTGAACAGCCCGGCGCTGGAATCGAGCACCGCCACGTACTGGTCGAAGCGCGCCTCCAGGGTGATGGATACCTGGGTCGCGTAGAGCTTGAAACGGGCGTGGCGACTGTCGGATTGGTACTTGAAGGTGACGACGTAGGCGATGGCCGTGAGGGCGAGACCGGCCGCCAGCACCGCGAGTGCGATGAGGTAGCTGCCGCGGACGCTGCCCAGCGAGCGGCTGGCGCGTAGATATCCCATCCCTAGTGCCCCTTTGCCTTATTCGTTGTCACATTCGCCCATAGTTTTTAACATATGGGCGGGGTGTGGGACCACTGTCCCAAGGCGAATTCGGCTAAATGCTCACTCCATTGAGCAAGATTTCAGCATTCCGTGACGTTCACCGCGAGTCCCCCCAGGGAGGTCTCTTTATAGATGCTGCGCATGTCGTGGCCGGTCTGTCGCATGGTGGATATGACCTGGTCCAGGGATACCCGATGCTGGCCGTCACCGTGCATGGCGAGGCGGGCGGCATTGATGGCCTTCACGGAACCCATGGCATTGCGCTCGATGCAGGGTATCTGCACCAGCCCCCCTACCGGATCGCAGGTGAGCCCGAGGTTGTGCTCCATGCCGATCTCGGCGGCGTTCTCGATCTGCGCGTCGCTGCCCTGCATGGCGGAGATGAGCCCGCCGGCGGCCATGGAGCAGGCCACGCCTACCTCGCCCTGGCAGCCCATCTCGGCGCCTGAGATGGAGGCGTTCTGCTTGTAGAGGATCCCGATGGCGGCGGCGGTGAGCAGGAAGCGCAGGATGCCCTCCTCATCCGAGTCTTCCACGAAGCGCATGTAATAGTGCATGACCGAGGGGATGATGCCGGCGGCGCCGTTGGTGGGCGCCGTGACCACGCGGCCGCCGGCCGCGTTCTCTTCGTTCACGGCCAAGGCCCACAGGTTCACCCAGTCCATGGCATCCAGGGCCGTGGTCTTCTTCTGCGCGGCGAGACGCGCGGTCAGGATAGGCGCACGGCGGATGACCTTGAGGCCGCCGGGAAGCTCTCCTCCCTCCCGCATGCCGCGGGCGACGCAAGCCTGCATCACGTTCCATATCTTCAAGAGGCCGGCGCGGGTCTCGGCTTCAGGGCGCCAAGCCTCTTCGTTGGCCAGCATCAGCTGTGGGATGCTGAGCTTGTGCTTGGCGCACTGTGCCAGCAGCTCGTCGCCGGAGTTGAATGGATAAGGCAGCTTGAACACCACCGCGGCGGCGTCCCCTTCCATCTCGCTGCTGCGCACGATGAAGCCGCCGCCTATGGAGTAGAACTCGTCGGTGAAGAGCGGCTTCTTGTCGGCGTCCAGCGCCGTGAAACGCAGGCCGTTGGAATGCTTCGGCAGCACCTGGTCCCGGTGGAACAGGAGGTCCAGCGCCTCGTCGAAGGGGATCTCACGCTTGCCGAGGAGATCGATGCGACCGCCCTTGCGGATCTTGGCGAGGCGCGCATCGATGGTGTCGGGGTCGATGCCATCGGGTGTCTCGCCCTCGAGGCCCAAAAGGATGGCTCTATCAGTCCCGTGCCCCTTGCCAGTCAGGGCGAGGGAACCGTAGAGCTGCACCGCCACCTGGGCGGTGCGATCGAACAGCTTCTTGTCCTCGAGATCAAGCAGGAATTGGCGCGCGGCGCGCATGGGCCCCACGGTGTGGGAGCTGGAGGGGCCCACGCCGATCTTGAACATGTCGAAGACGCTGACGGCCATGTAAGTGCTACGCGTCCTTCAGTGAGAGCAGCGAGGCGTTGCCGCCCACCGCAGCTGTATTGATCGTGACGGTGCGCTCGGTGGCGAAGCGCAGCATATAGTGCGGGCCACCCGCCTTCGGACCGGTGCCGGAGAGACCCTGGCCGCCGAAGGGCTGCACGCCCACCACCGCGCCGATCATGTTGCGGTTGATGTAGACGTTGCCGACGCGGATGCGGCGCTGGATGTACTGGGCCTGGCTGTCGATGCGCGTGTGGATCCCGAGCGTCAGACCATAGCCCGTGCGGTTGATGCTGTCGATGACCTTATCCAGGTCCGCCGCCTTGTAGCGGATCACGTGCAGCACCGGGCCGAACACCTCACGCTTGAGGATGTCGAGGCTCGGCAGGTCCACCGCCATGGGGGATACGTAGGTGCCCTCGGCGAGTTCCGCCGGAATCGTGAGTTCCTTGATGAGCCGCCCTTGAGTCTTGATCCAGGCCTTGTGCTCGTCGAGCTGCTGCTTGGAAGCCTTGTCGATGACCGGTCCCACGTCGGTGCTGAGCCAGGCCGGATCACCCATGCGCAGCTCATCCATGTAGCCGGAGAGCACTTCCACCACCCGGTCAGCGATCTCTTCCTGCACGAACAGGACCCGCAGGGCCGAACAGCGCTGGCCGGCGCTGTTGAAGGCACTGGCGACCACGTCCATCACCACCTGCTCCGCCAGCGCGGAGGAATCCACGAGCATGCAGTTCTGGCCGCCGGTCTCGGCGATGAGCACCGGGATGATGCCGTCGCGGTTGGCGAGGGTCTGGTTGATGGTCTTGGCGGTCTCGGTGGAACCGGTGAAGGCGACGCCGGCGATGCGCGGATCCGCCACCGCGTGCTGGCCCACCACGGAACCGCGGCCCGGGATGAAGTTCAGCACACCACCGGGGATGCCGGCCTCGTGCATGAGCCGCACGGCCTGGGCGCCGATGAGGGAAGTCTGCTCGGCGGGCTTCGTCAGCACGGCGTTGCCGGCGGCGAGCGCCGCGGCCACCTGGCCGGTGAAGATGGCCAGCGGGAAGTTCCAGGGGGAGATGCAGACGAACACGCCGCGGCCCTGCAGCCACAGCTCATTGGATTCGCCGGTGGGACCCGGCATGGCCTTGGGTTTGCCGAAGTCCTCCTCGGCACGCTCGGCGTAGTAGCGCAGGTAATCCACCGCCTCGCGCACTTCCGAGACCGCGTCGGGGATGGACTTGCCGGCTTCGCGCACGCAGAGGGCCATCAACTCAGCCGTATGGGCTTCAAACAGATCCGCCGCCTTGCGCAGGATGCGGGCCCGTTCCATGGCAGGGGTCGCATCCCAGGCAGGCTGGGCTTCCACTGCGACATCGACTGCCTTGCGTATGGTCTCGGCGTCCGCCTCGCGGATGATGCCCACGGTCTCGCGATTGTCGACGGGATTGAGGGAGGGCTTCTCTTTTCCGGACAGGACCTTTCCACCGATGATGGGCGCGGCGATCCATTCCCGGTCGAAGGCCTTCTGCATCTCGATGGCGAGGCCCGCGAGCTTCTGCTGGTCGGCCAGGTTCACGCCACGGGAGTTGGGGCGCCAGGGGCCGTAGATGTCCTTCGGGAGCGGGATGCGCGGATGCGGCTTAACCGTGAGCGCTTCCACTTCCGCCACCGGGTCCGCCACGATGGCGTCCACGGGCACCTTCTCGTCGATGATGCGGTTGACGAAGGAGGTGTTGGCGCCGTTCTCCAGGAGCCGGCGCACGAGATAGGGCAAGAGGTCCTCGTGGCTGCCCACCGGGGCATACACGCGGCAGTTGAGCTTGAGCTTGTCCGGACCCACCACCTCGTCGTACAGCTCCACGCCCATGCCGTGCAGGCGCTGGAACTCGAAGGCGAGATCGCCGCCGGCCATCTGCAGCACGCTGGAGAGGGTCTGGGCATTGTGGGTGGCGAACATGGGATAGACGGCATCGCGACTGCCCAGCATCTTGCGGGCGCAGGCGAGATAGGCCACGTCGGTGTTCACCTTGCGGGTGTACACGGGATAACCCTCGAGGCCCCGTTCCTGGGCGCGCTTCACTTCGCTGTCCCAGTAGGCGCCCTTCACCAGGCGCACCGGGATGCGTCGCTTGCCATCGCGGGCGAGCGCGATGAGCCAGTCCAGCACGTGCGGCGCGCGCTTCTGGTAAGCCTGCACAGCGAGGCCGAAGCCTTCCCAGCCGGAGAGCTTGGGCGAACGGTACACCGCCTCGATGATGTCCAGCGAGAGATCGAGCCGCTCGCTCTCCTCCGCATCCACGGTCAGGCCCATGCCATAGGACTTGGCGCGCTCGGCCAGCGCGATGACCTTGGGCACCAACTCGCCCATCACGCGCTCATGCTGGGCCAGCTCGTATCGAGGATGCAGGGCCGAGAGCTTGACGGAGATGCTGGGGGCCGAGAACACATCAGCGCCCTTCTCCACCGAGGCGCCGATGGCGTCGATGGCGGTGCGGTAGGCCTGGAAGTAACGCTCTGCGTCCTTCTCGGTGAGGGCCGCTTCGCCCAGCATGTCGTAGGAATGGCGGAACTTGCGGTTCTCGTCATCGCGGGCTCTCTTGAGAGCCTCTTCAATAGTCCGTCCCATGACGAACTGGTGGCCCATGATGCGCATGGCCTGCCGGAAGGCGGCACGGATGACGGGCTCGCCCAGGCGCGCGGCGAGGGCCGCCATGTAGTTGCCGAGGTTCTTCTCGACGGCCTGGTCCAGCTCGATGAGCTTGCCGGTGAGCATGAGACCCCAGGTGGAGGTGTTCACGAACAGCGAGGGGCTGGCACCGAGGTGCTCCGACCAGTTTCCGTTCACGATCTTGTCGCGGATCAGCTTGTCGGCCGTGTCCGCGTCCGGGATGCGCAGGAAGGCTTCGGCGAGGGACATGAGCACCATGCCCTCCTGGGAGGACAGGTCATACTGGCGCAGGAACTCCTCGATGCCGCCCTTGGCGGTGCGGTTCTTGCGCACCGTCTCGACCAGATGCTTGGCACGGGCCTGGATCTCGGTACGGGACTTGTCGTCCAGCTTCGCCTGCGCGAGGAGCGCATCCACGCACTTCGTCTCGTCCGCGAGGTAGAGCGCGTTGATCGCCGCGCGCAGGGGATCCAGCGCGGGCGGCGTGCCCTTGAAGATGAAGCGGTCGTCGGACGCGGCGTCGGCGGCAGGCTGATACATGGAAGCTCCGGACGGATACGGGATAGCGGCCTGGAACCCGCTATTTTACTGGATGGAGGGGGTCAGTGCCCTCGGGACTCTATATATGAGGGGGCGGCGACCTGTTTCCAAGCCGCCGCCCCTGCTGTGCCCTGGATTACAGGTTCTTCACGACTGCATCGGCGAAGGCGCTGGTCTTCACTTCCTTGGCGCCGGTCATCTGGCGGGCGAAGTCGTAGGTCACGACCCCTGAGGCCACGGTCTTGGCGTAGGCCGCCTGGACCATGTCCGCCGCCTCGCGCCAGCCGATGTACTCCAGCATCATCACGCCGGAGAAGAGCAGCGAGCCGGGGTTGGCCTTATCCAGGCCCGCGTGCTTCGGCGCGGTGCCGTGGGTGGCCTCGAACACGGCGAGGGAATCGCCGATGTTGGCGCCGGGGGCGATGCCCACGCCGCCCACTTCCGCCGCAACCGCGTCGGAGAGGTAGTCGCCGTTCAGGTTCGGGGTGGCGAGCACCGCATACTCATCAGGGCGCAGCAGCATCTGCTGGAACATGATGTCCGCGATCTGGTCCTTGATGACGATCCACTTGCCGGTCTTGGGGCTCTTGAAGTGCATCCAGGGGCCGCCGTCCAGCAGCTCGGCGCCGAACTCCTCGCGGGCCACGTCGTAACCCCACTGGCGGAACGCGCCCTCGGTGAACTTCATGATGTTGCCCTTGTGCACCAGGGTAACCGAGCCGCGGTCGTAGTCGATCGCGTGCTGGATGGCCTTGCGCACCAGGCGCTTGGAACCATGGGCGGAGATGGGCTTCACGCCGAGGCCGGCGCCTTCGAAGAACTTGGCGCCCAGCTCCTCGCGCAGGAACTTGGCGAGCTTCTTGTTCTTCTCGCTGCCCGCTTCGTATTCGATGCCGGCGTAGACGTCCTCGGTGTTCTCACGGAAGATCACCACGTCCACGAGTTCAGGCTTCTTCAGCGGCGAAGGCACGCCGGGGTAATGCTTGACCGGGCGCACGCAGGCGTAGAGGTCCAGGTCCTGGCGCAGGGTGACGTTCAAGGAACGGAAGCCGCCGCCCACCGGCGTGGTGAGCGGGCCCTTGATGGAGACGATGAGGTCCTTGATCGCCGTCAGGGTCTCATCCGGGAAGTAGTTGCCGTCATAGAGCTTCTGGGCCTTCTCGCCCAGGTATATCTCGCACCAGTGGATCTTGCGCTTGCCGTTGTAGGCCTTGGCCACGGCCGCATCCCAGATCTTCATGCTGGCGGGCGTGATGTCCACGCCGATGCCGTCGCCTTCGACGTAACCGAGGATGGGGTTCTCCGGCACCACGAGCTTGCCGTTGGTCACAGAGATCTTGGTGCCGCCGGACGGCAGCTTCACGTGCTTGTACGACATGAGTTCCCTCAGACGATGATGTTCGGACTCACGGCCGCGTGGGCCGTGGCGCGCGGATTATACAGGAACGCAGGCCGGGCCCTGGAGGGCCAGCAGGCCGGAACGGCCCGGCAGCTCGCCCATGACCACGGTGCTGATGGGCAGCTTCTTGCGGTCCAGGCCCGCCGCGATGTCGCGGGTGGCGCAGAGCTCGTAGCCCTGGGCTTCCCAGCCGGACAGGAGGCGCTCGAACACGGACCGGAGCGCCATGCCCTCCAGTTCCGCGTGCAGGGTGAACACGTGCCCATGCTCCGGCGCGGTGCCGGCGGTGAGCTGGAGCAGCCGCTCGGCCACCGTCTCCACCGTGACGCCGTCCACCCCCACGAGTTCGTCCAGGGTCGGCAGCGTGGTGGGGAGCTGTGGCACCGAGAACACCCTGCCCTTCATCTCCGGCAGGAAGGGATGGGTGCCGCGGGTGTCGCTGGCGTAGTGCATGCGGTGTTCATGCTCCAGCTCAAAGGCATGGAAGTTCATCTGCCAGCCGGCGGCGCCGAAGGTGTCCGGGGCGGTGCCGAACACTTCCTTGAAACGCGCCACCGCCGCATCGAACTCGCGGCGCGTCCAATCCGCGTCCTTGCCGGCGACGAAGTCCTGCCAGCGGATGTGGTCCCAGGTGTGGATGCCCACCTCGAAGCCGGCGTCCCGTGCAGCACGCATCTCCGCTGCACCGCGCTTGCCGATGTCAGGACCGGGGATGAGCGTGCCGTACATCAGCGTCTTCAGGCCGTAGTTGCCGGCGACGTTGGTGCGGAAGACCTTCTTGAGGAACCCGGGCCGGAATATCCGGCGCAGCGCGCGGCCGGTGTTGTCCGGCCCCAGGCTGAACAGGAAAGTGGCCTGGGCGCCGTGGCGCTTGAGCAGTTCGATGAGAGGCGGCACGCCTTCCTGCGTGCCGCGCAGAGTATCGACGTCGATCTTAAGCGCGAGCCGCTTCACGGCCTTAGGCATTGTCTTCCATCAAGTCGCGGGCCCGGGCCACGTCGCCGCGGTAGAACTCGAAGAGCTTCCTCAAGGAAGTCTTCATGTCCACCTTGGGTTCCCAACCGAGTTCCTTGCGGGTGTGCTCGATGCTGGGCAGGCGGTTCTCCACGTCCTGGTAACCCTTGCCGTAATAGTCGTCGGCGCTGACCTCGAGGAGCTTGACCTTCTTGGCGCTGACAGAGTATTCCGGCATGGAGAGGGCGATCTCCATCATCATGTCCGCCAGTTCCTTCACGGAGTGGCTGTTCTTGGGGTTGCCGATGTTGTAGATGCGCTTGTCGGCCACGCCGCCCTTGTTATCGATGATGGACATGAGCGCGTCGATGCCGTCATCCACGTAGGTGTAGGCGCGCTTGCGGGCGCCGCCGTCCACCAGCTTGATGGTCTCGCCCCGTACGATCTGGCCCAGGAACTGGGTCACCACGCGGGAGCTGCCCTCCTTCGGCGTGTAGATGGAGTCGAGGCCGGGCCCGATCCAGTTGAAGGGGCGGAACAGGGTGTAGGCCAGGCCCTCGCGGTCGCCGTAGGCGGCGATGACGCGGTCCATGAGCTGCTTGCTGCAGCTGTAGATCCAGCGCGGCTTGTTGATGGGCCCGAGGATCAGCTCGGAGGTGTAGGGGTCGAAGCCCGGGTCGCGGCACATGCCGTAGACCTCGGAGGTGGACGGGAACAGCACGCGCTTCTTGTACTTCACGCACTGGCGCACGATGGGCAGGTTCGCCTCGAAGTCCAGCTCGAATACCCGCAACGGATCCTTCACGTAGGTGGCCGGGGTGGCGATGGCCACCAGCGGCAGCACCACGTCGCACTTGCGCACGTGGTACTCGACCCACTCCTTGTTGATGGTGATGTCACCCTCGAAGAAGTTGAAGCGCGGGTTGGACATGAGGTCGGACACCTTGTCCGAGAACATATCCATGCCATGGACTTCCCAGTCCGTGGTCTCGATGATGCGCTTGCTCAAGTGGTGGCCGATGAAGCCGTTCACGCCGAGGATGAGGATCTTCTTCACGTTCAGTCTCCCAATGGAAGCGGTCTGATGAGGTGCTGCGCGAGCTGCGCGGCATCCAGGGTGCGCCCGTCCAGTTCGAGCGCCAGTATCTCGATGCGCTTGCCGTCGCCGCAATCGGCGTAGCAGCGGCCTGTGGATTCCATATATAAGGTCGGTGTCTCGTGCCGGGCAGCCTGGTCCGGGTAGTGGCTGCGCAGCACCTTCAAGGGCTTGCCCCCCGCCGTACTGTAGGCCCCCGGATAGGGCGGCGCCACCGCGCGGATCAGGTTGTGAACGCTCCAGGCCGGCTGCGTCCAGTCGATGCGCCCGTCTTCAGGGCGGCGGCGGCCGTAGTAGCTGCCGGCCTTGAGGTCCAGCGGCTTGCGGCTCGCCGTGTTCAGCACCAGAGCCGGCAGGCTGCGGTCCAACACCTGCTCCGCGGCCACGGTCACCTTGGCGAACACTTCGCTCGCGGTGTCATCCGGCAGGATGGGCACCGCCTGCTGGTCCACGAGATCGCCGGCGTCCGGCTTCTTCTCCATGTAGTGCAGGCTGGCCCCGGTCTGGCGCTCGCCGTGGATGATAGCCCAGTTCACCGGCACCCGGCCGCGGAACTTGGGCAGCAGCGAGCCATGCATGTTGAGAGCGCCGCGGGCAGGGGCATCCAGCAGCGGCGCGCCCAGCATGAAGCGGTAATAGAAGGAGAACAGGAAGTCCGGCTTCAGGGCCGCGATGCGCGCCGCGAACTCGGGCGTGTTGGGGTCCGCCGGCGTCGCCACCGGGATGCCGTTCAGCTCCGCGAGCTTCTTCACGCTGCTGAACCAGATCTGTTCGTTCGGATCGTCCTCATGGGTGACCACGAGGTCCACCTTCACGCCGTAGGCGAGCAGCACCGACAGGCAGCGCACGCCCACGTCATGGTACGCGAACACCACCGCGCTGGCGGAACCGACGCGCTGGCTCATCGGGATCTCTTCTCCAAAAGGCTCCGGATCAGGAAGCGCGGACGGCGCTGCACTTCCTGGTAGATGCGGCCAACGTACTCGCCCAGGAGGCCGATGCCGAACAGGATGATGCCGATGAAGAAGAACATGGCGGCGAACAGCGTGAACACGCCGTCCACGGTGCCCTCCGGGTAGAAGATTCGATAGAGCACCAGCACCAGGAACAGCAGGAACGAGGCGGCGGCGATGATGACCCCGAAGAAGGAGAACACCTGCAGCGGCACCACCGAGAAACCGGTGACGAGGTCGAAGTTCAGACGGATGAGGCTGTAGAACGAGTACTTGGACTCCCCCGCCACGCGCTCGTCGTGCTCCACCATGACCTCCACTGGCCTCAGCGCATACAGGTACGCGAGCGCGGGGATGAAGGTGTTGATCTCGCTGGTGTTGTTGATGGCGTCGATGACGTGGCGGGAATAGGCGCGCAGCATGCAGCCCTGGTCCGTCATCTTGATCTTGGTGATGCGCTCGCGCAGGCGGTTCATGGCGCGGGAGGCGTACTTGCGCCAGGCCACGTCCTGCCGGCTGCGGCGGATGGTCCCGACGTAGTCGTAGCCCTCGTCCATCTTGGCGAGGAGCTTGGCGATCTCCTCCGGCGGGTTCTGCAGGTCCGCGTCCAGCGTCACCACCGCGTCGCCGCGGGAGACATCGAAGCCCGCCAGGATCGCCGCGTGCTGGCCGAAGTTGCTCTGCAGCAACACCACGCGGGTCACATCCTCGCGCTTGCCGAACTGATCGCGCAGCATGGCGGCGGAGCGGTCGGCGCTGCCGTCGTCGATGAAGATGACCTCGTAATCGCGCTTGAGGGCGTCGAGCGCGGGATACAGGCGCGCGAACAAGGTCGGCAGGGAATCCTGCTCGTTGTAGACCGGGATCACTACCGAGAGTTCGGGTGTGTCCACGCTCTTCTTCTTCGGGGCGGTGGCCATGGCGTACTCCGTCAAGCCTTCTGCGTCAGACAATGTTTCAAGGCTTCACACACGCGGTCCACGTCGGACATCTGCATGGTGGGGAACAGCGGGAAGGTCAGCGTCTCGCTGCCGATGCGCTCGGCGTTGGGGAACTGGCCTTCCTTATAGCCCATCTTCTTGTAGAAGCTGAACTGGTTGATGGCCTGGTAGTGGATGCCGAGGCCGATGCCCTGCGCGTGCATGCGCTGCTTCAGGGTGTTCCGGTCCAGTCCGTACTTCTTATATAGAGGCAGCGGCGTGAACATGTGCCAGCTGTGGCCGGCATCGCCCTTGGCGGGCAGGACCGCCAGGGACTCGTCCGCCAGCAGCTCGAAGTACCGGTAGGCGAGTTCGCGGCGCTTCTTGTTGAAGCCGTCCAGGTGCTTCAGCTGGCCGATGCCGACCCGGGCGGCCACGTCGGTCATGTTGTGCTTGCTGGCGGCCTCAGTGATGTCCATGGTCCCGTCGGGGAACTTGGTGATGCCGTGGAAGCGCAGGATCTCCATGCGCCTCGCCTCCTCCGCCGTGGCCACGGAGACCGCGGCACCCTCGATGGTGGTGAGGTTCTTGTTGGCGTGGAAGCTGAACACCACGATGTCGCCGAAGGAGCCGACGCGCCGGCCCTTGTATTCGGTGCCGATGGCCTGCGCCGCGTCCTCGATGACGCGCAGATCGTGCTTCTTGGCGAGCGCATACACCGCATCCAGGTCCGCGGCCATGCCATTCAGATGCACCGGCATGATGGCGCGGGTCTTGGGGGTGATGGCGGCGGCGGCCTGGTCCATGAGCATGGCGCGGCTGCGCAGGTCCACGTCCACCAGCACGGGCTTCGCGCCCACGCGCACCACCACGTTGGCGGTGGCGGCGAAGGTCATGGCCGGGACGATGACCTCGTCCCCAGGCCCGATGCCGGCCATCACCAGGGCTTCTTCCATGGCGCCGGTGGCGTGCAGGTAGGTGCGCACGAAGCGCTGACCACCCAGATAATCCGTGAGGCCCTTCTCCAACTGCTCCACCATGGGGCCGGAGGTGATCCAGCCGGAACGCAGCACGTCGGCCACGCCCTGGATGGTCTCCTCGTCCAAGGTGGGACGGGTGAAGGGCAGGTAATCCTTGTTGCTCATCTGTCTCTCTTTAGCTCCGCGCCACGAGGAAAACCCCGACGATGATCACGGCGATACCGCTGATGCGCATGGCGTTGACCGCCTCTCCCATGAAGGCCCAGGCGATGAAGGCCGTGACCACGTAACCCAAGGACAGCATCGGGTAGGCGATGCTCACCTGCACCCGCGACAGCGCCAGGATCCACACCACCACGCTGATGGCATAACAGGCGAGACCGGCGACGATGTGCGGCTCCAGGGCGAGCTTCAGGCCCGCGCTGAAGATGGTGCCGGGCGTGAGCTGGATGATACCCATGTCCTTGACGCCGGCCTTGAGCAGCAGCTGGGCAGCGGCGTTCAGCAGCACGCCGGTCAGCACCAGGGCGAAACTCACCAGATTCATGGCTTCCTCACGGCGATGTGTTGCGGGTCGCGGCCGATCACCGTCATGGGCAGCCCTTCTGTCGCCAAGGCGTCATAGGTCTCGGGCGGCATCACCGCCAGGGCCGGGCCGCCGGACCGCCATTGTGAGGCAAAAGCATCCAGGTCCGGAATCCACCTGGCCGGTTCCTGGCCAATGCCGAACTCAAGCTCACCTTTATAAGCCACCAAAGTCAGGGTTCGGCCCAGGTAGAACGGCAGGGACTGGGGGTAATCCTGGAGACTATATATAGGCGTCTCGGGGCTGACGGATGCGGCCATCTGGTCCGCGAGGCTCTTCTGCGAATAGGCCGGCGAGAGGGCCTGGGCGCCGTTGGCCAGAACCTGGGTGCCGAGGAGCACGCCCGCCGCCAGCAGCGTGATCCCTGCCGCAACCCGGTTGAAGTAAGCCAGGAAGAAACCCACCGTCGAAGTGAGCATCACCAGCACGATGCCGGCCGCGAGCCAGGGCAGGAAAGCCTGGTACAGCTCCAGCGGCAGCTTGTCGGTGTGCTTCTGCAGCTCCGGCGCCTGCCACAGGGCGACCAGCGCCAGCGCGATGCAGAGGAAAGCACTCAGCATCGCGTCACGGCGGCGCAGCTTCTCCAGTTCGCGGCCCACCAGCAAGGCCAGCGCCGGGAAGATGGGCAGGATGTAGCTGCCCAGCTTGGAATCCGACAGCGAGAAGAACAGGAAGATGAAGCCGCACCACAGCCACAGGAACAGAGGCGTGTTGAAGCGCCCCGGCTCGCGGGCATAGGTCTCGCGGTGGAACAGCGCGGCGGCGGCGCGCACGGATTGGGGCAGGAAGGCGAACAGGCCGAAGATCAGGATCGGCAGGAAGAACCACCAGGGCGCGACCCGATGATGCACAGTGGTGAGGAAGCGCTGGAAGTGCTCGTGCACGAAGAAGAACTGCGGGAACTCGGGGTTGCGCAAGCTCACCAGCAGGAACCATGGCCCGGCGATCAGCAGGTAGATGACGATGCCGGCCAATATATGCAATTGTTTTAAGCGTGCCCAGTCCCGGGTGATGAGCACATAGAGCACGAACACTGCGCCCGGCAGCACCACCGCTTCCAGGCCCTTGCTCAGGGTGGCGAGGGCGGCGCTGCCCCAGGCGATGTACATGAAGCCGCGGCGCACCGCGACGTCTTCCGTCTGCATGGCCAGCAGGAAACCGAACAGGCTCGCGCTCATGAAGAAGCTCACGCCCATGTCGAGGGTGTTGAAGTGCCCCATGACGACGTAGTAACAACTGCCGATGAGCACCAGCGCGGCGCACCAGGCGGTGCGCGCATCGAACAGGCGCAGGGCGGCGTGGGCGGTGATGAGGATGCCGAGGAAGCCGAGCAGCACGGTCCAGAGACGGGAGCTGCCGTTGGATTCACCGAAGGCGCCGTAGGCGGCGGCGGTGGCCCAGTACTGGAGCGGCGGCTTCTCGAAATACTTGAGGCCATCCAGGCGCGGCGTGATCCAGTCGCCGCTCACCAGCATCTCGCGGGGGATCTCGGCGTAGCGGCCTTCGTCGGTCTGGAAGAGGTCGCGATGGCTTAAGCCCGTGAACCAGGCGAGAGCCAGGAGGAGCGCCGCCAGGATGATTTTCGCGCGGGTGCTGAAGACCATTGAGGGCGGCGGATCTGCGTGGGGAAAGGCGCTAATTATAAGGTAGAAGGCAGGTCCATTTCTCCCGCTTTTCTGCTCAATCGCGGCTCTTCACTGCCCTTTTGACCCATACCAGAAGCTCATCCGCATCTTCCAACACGTCGGCCGGGACTTCGTAGTAGCGGTGCAATTCCTGCTTGCCCTTGGGGTTGAACGGCTTGCTGCCGGCTTTCACGTAGGCCGGGCGGCTGGCCTCGTCGGTGCGCAGGTACAGCGAGCCTTTGTGGACGATGCCGAAGAAGGCATCGCCCAGATAGAGGCCGTGGCCACCGAACATGGCCCGCGTCTTCAGGCCGCGGGCCTCTTCAAGCTGTTCCAGCACGTAATCCAAGAAGGAAGTGTCTGCCATGGTCAACGCAGCGGAGTGACCATACCGGTCTCTCTATATTTGCGGTAATCGGCCAGCACCACGGCATGATCGAAAACGAGAGCCGGCGGCTTCAAGGGATCGAAGACCTGCACGTTCTTGGCATCGTCGCCGGCCTTCGGTGTGCCATGCGCTTCGGCCACATACACGGCAGTGATCGTATGGCCGCGGGGGTCCCGGGCCGGATCCGAATAATTACCCAACAGCGCCTTGAGAGTGACCTTGAGGCCCGTCTCCTCTTCCGCTTCGCGGACGGCGGCCTGCTCCAGCCGTTCCCCCACGTCCACGAACCCGCCGGGGATGGCCCAGCCATGGGGCGGGTTGCGCCGCTCGATGAGCACGATGGGGCGCCCGGGCTGATCGAGCAGCTCGATGATGATGTCCGCAGCGATGATGGGAGTGACTGGCCGTGCCATGCGGGTGCCTCTAAAGAATGGATCTTTTGCTTTCTTGCTGCGTTGCACCCAGCCTCGCAGTCCTCACGTACACCAAGAGTACGCTCCGGGTGCTCGGCCGGCCGCGCCTTGCCATAAACCAAAATCTCTCATCTTTAGAGGCACCCCTAAACATCTTTGCGAGTAAAGCGAATTATTTGACGCCGGGCCCGTTTGTCGGGGCGCTTCTCCGGTGCCGGGTTGCTGAGCGCCTTGCTCTTGCGCAACGCTGATCGTGTGGCGCGCATCTCGACGCTGCTGGGTGTCTCTGCATAGAGGGCCTGCGCATCAGCCGCCTTTCCGCGCTTGTCCGAGAGGGCACGTACTGTCAGTTCCATGGGGTCTGCGCCACGAGTGAGGGAGATAGTGTCGCCGATGCGCGCGTCGCGGGAGGGTTTCACCCGCTGCCCGTTCACATGCACCCTGCCTCCATTGATGGCAACAGTGGCAAGACTGCGCGTCTTATATAGACGGGCGGCCCAGAGCCATTTATCCAGTCGTACGTCCCGGCTATCAGGCATGTTCCATATCCTCAGCGCCTCGGTACTCGCCCCAATAATAAAGGAGTCGGTCCCGCCCCCGCCGGGCCCACTGGTATAATCCGCACCGCAATTTATGTCCCCGGAGCCCGCCCTTGAACAAGGCCTTCCTCGCCCAGCTCGCCCAGCAGACCCAGGCCCTCCACGAACAAGGGCTCTACAAGACCGAACGGGTCATCAGCACGCCGCAGCAGGCGGCCATCCGGGTGAAGGGCGGCGCGGAGGTGCTGAACTTCTGCGCCAACAACTACCTCGGGCTCTCGGACCACCCGGCCCTGGTGAAGTCTGCCCAGGAGTCCCTGCCCCTCTACGGTTTCGGCATGTCCTCGGTGCGCTTCATCTGCGGCACCCAGACGGTGCATAAGGAGCTGGAAGCCCGGCTCTCCACGTTCCTGGGGATGGAAGACACCATCCTCTACGGTTCCTGCTTCGACGCCAACGGCGGGCTCTTTGAGACAATTTTGGATGAACAGGATGCGGTGATCAGCGACGCGCTGAACCACGCCTCCATCATCGACGGCGTGCGCCTGTGCAAGGCCAAGCGCTTCCGCTACAACAACAACGACATGGCGGACCTGGAGGCAAAGCTCAAGGAAGCGGATGCCGCCGGCGCGCGCCACAAGCTCATCGCCACCGACGGCGTGTTCTCCATGGACGGCATCATCGCGGACCTGAAAGGCATCTGCGACCTGGCCGACAAGTACCACGCGCTGGTGATGGTGGACGACTCCCACGCGGTGGGCTTCATGGGCGAAGACGGCAAAGGCAGCCACGAGTTCCGTGGCGTGATGGGCCGCATCGACATCCTCACCGGCACGCTCGGCAAGGCGCTGGGCGGCGCCTCCGGCGGCTACACTTCTGCGCGTAAAGAAATCGTTGAGTGGCTGCGGCAGCGTTCGCGCCCCTACCTCTTCTCCAACACCCTTGCCCCCACCATCGCCGCCACCTCCATCAAGGTGCTGGACATGCTGGAGAGCGACGACAGCCTGCGCAGGAAAGTGCATGCCAACAGCAAGCGCTTCCGCGATGGGATGCAGAAGCTCGGCTTCAAGCTCGCCGGCGCGGACCACCCCATCATCCCGGTGATGCTGGGGGACGCGAAGCTCGCCAAGACCATGGCGGACGAGCTGCTGGGCGAAGGCATCTACGTGATCGGCTTCTCCTTCCCGGTGGTGCCCAAGGACCAGGCTCGCATCCGCACCCAGATGTCCGCGGCCCACGAACCGGAACATATCGACAAGGCTGTTGCCGCTTTCGGCAAAGTCGGCCGCAAACTCGGCGTTATCTGAAAATGGTTATTTTGCCCGCTGGCGTTGTTGCGACCGACCTCGCACTCCTCACGTACACTAAGAGTACGCTCCGGGTGCTCGGTCGTCCGCGCCTAGCCAGCGGCCAAAATCCCTCATTTTCAGAATTCTTTTCTACTGAGGTGGTTAAATGAGATCTTTAGTAAAGGCCAAAGCTCAAGAAGGGATTTGGCTGCAAGACGTACCGAAACCCAAATTCGGTCATAACGATCTTCTCATCAAGATCAGCAAGACCGCCATCTGCGGCACCGACATCCACATCTACAACTGGGACGACTGGGCGAAGAAGACCATCCCCGTACCCATGACCGTGGGCCACGAGTTCGTGGGCGTGGTGGCGGAGATCGGCAGCGAAGTGCAGGGCTTCAAAGTGGGCCAGCGCGTCTCCGGCGAGGGCCACATCACCTGCGGCCACTGCCGCAACTGCCGCGCCGGCAAGCGCCACCTCTGCCGCAACACAGTGGGCGTGGGCGTGAACCGCCCCGGCTGCTTCGCCGAGTACCTCTCGATCCCGGCGGTGAACGCCTTCCCGCTGCCGGATGACATCTCCGACGACGTGGCCGCGTTCCTGGATCCGCTGGGCAACGCCACCCACACCGCGCTCTCCTTCGACCTCGTCGGCGAGGACGTGCTCATCACCGGCGCCGGCCCCATCGGCTGTATGGCGGTGGCCATCGCCAAGCACGTGGGCGCCCGCAACGTGGTGATCACCGACGTGAACGACTACCGGCTGGAACTGGCGCGCAAGCTCGGCGCCACCCGTACGGTGAACGTGATGAACCAGAAGCTCGAGGCCGCCATGGAAGACCTCGGCATGAAGGAAGGCTTCGACGTGGGCCTGGAGATGTCCGGCAACGCCCAAGCCTTCCGCCAGATGATCGATACCATGAACCACGGCGGCAAGATCGCCCTGCTCGGCATCCTGCCCCCCGATGCGGCCATCGAGTGGAACAAGGTGATCTTCAAGGGCCTGTTCCTGAAAGGCATCTACGGCCGCGAGATGTTCGAGACCTGGTACAAGATGGTGAGCATGCTGCAGAGCGGGCTGGACATCAGCCCGGTGCTGACGCACCACTACAAGGTGAAGGACTTCCAGGAAGGCTTCGACGTGATGAGATCGGGCAAGTCGGGCAAAGTCGTATTAGATTGGAATTAGCCTCAAAGCTACTGCGCTTGTAAGGCTTTGAGATGGCTGCGAAAGCTTAAGCAGCAACATTTCGATACATCCGCGATGCGTATCTAAAATCGGTCTTCATGGCTCGATGCTAGACTGGCTTCCAAGGAAGGGGGCTTAAAGATGCCTTGGCGTCTCGACACGCGGGACCAGGACCGCATCATCGAGGTTGTGTATGAAGGCACGCTCGCCGCGCCGGAGCTGCGCTCGGCCACCCACCGCATCCTCAGCCTCATGCTCGAGAAGAAGATAGACCGGGTGCTGCTGGACTGCGGCGACGCTCACATGGAAGTGCCGGCCGTGGATGTCTACGACCTGCCGGATGTGTACTCGGATCGCGGCATCTCACGCCAACAGGTACGGGCCGCGGTAGTGATCCCGAAAGACGGTTACAAGCGGGAACTCTATGAGTTCTACGAGGACGTCTGCCGCAACCGGGGCTATTTCGTGAAGCTCTTCGAGAGCCGGGATGCGGCTTGGGAATGGTTGCGGCGGGATAATCCGAGCTAGACCCGACCCAGAAACCCAGCCCGTCCGCAGCGCTATGCATCCGCTACGCTCGCGGTCCAGGGCGTACATGTACGCCCGCCCGAAGCAGTGCTTCGGGCCCTGCGTGGTCGCTCGTAGCTTCGCTACTCACCTAGGCCCCAAGGCCCTCCTCCCATGCTTGCGGCTAGACCTGGTTTAAATCAGCCGATGCTAAACTCTGCGCGGCCGCTAACAAGACAGACGATCTTGGGGAGAGCCCGCATGCCTTGGACGACGCGACACGCAGAAGACAATCAGGTACTGGTGATGGGGTATCACGGGACGATCACTTCCGAAGAATTGGAAGCAGCGAACTACCATGCCATGGGACTGCTGATGGAGCGGAAGATCGACAAGGTGATGGTGGATTGTTCCGCTGCACGGGCCGAGATGCCGATCCTGGACGTGTACAAGCTGCCTGACCTGTACATGGCTGAGGATATGTCGCGGATGATCCGGGTCGCGATGATCCTGCCTAAGGACGGCTACAAGCGGGAAGTCTACGAATTCTATGAGGACGTATGCCGCAACCGCGGTTTCCAGGTACGGCTCTTCGATGACGGCGATGCGGCCTGGGCGTGGCTCGAGAGCGATGCCAGCGTATCCCAGTAGCATCGGCCAGGAATCAGGCCCGCTCGATAGGACGGACCTGGCGACAAGATGTCGGAGCGTGAAGAGCCTCTATGTCGCCGATATCTTCCCACTAGCCAAGATTGGGTTGTTTCACTACCCAGTGGGTTGAAGTGCAACATTCAACATAAGAGTGTCTGGCTGGCGGTTGCCCATGAAATCCGCGACCTCACCGGGAATATTTCCGGCCGGATCGGGTCCCTGTAACCAGGCCCCCGGCCTGTATCATCTATCCCCTTCCCAACGCTCCACCAAGGAGAATTCCATGAAGCGTTTCGCCCCCTTCGCCCTGCTCCTCACCGCCTTCGCGCTGCCGGTCCTGGCCGCCGTGGCCGTGGGTGACAAGGCTCCCGACTTCACCACCCAGGCGTCCCTGGCCGGCAAGGAATACACCTACAACCTGGCCGATGCCCTGAAGAAGGGCCCCGTGGTGCTGTACTTCTACCCCGAGGCCTTCACCAAGGGCTGCACCATCGAGGCGCATGATTTCGCCGACGCAGTGGACCAGTACAAAGCCCTGGGCGCGACGGTGATCGGCGTGTCCCACGACAACGTGGACAAGCTCAACAAGTTCTCGGTGAGCGAGTGCCGCAGCAAGTTCGCCGTGGCGGCGGACCCGGACCTGAAGATCATCAAGGCCTACGGCGCGGAACTGCCGGGCCATGAGACCTATGCCAACCGCACCTCCTACGTGATCACGCCGGACGGCAAGATCCTCTATACCTATACCGACATGAACCCGGACAAGCACGTGGCCAACACGCTGCAAGCCCTCAAGGACTGGCAGAAGACGCAGCCCAAGTGATGCGAGGGGTGGCGCAGGGGCTCAGCCCTGCGCCACCCGTTGCTGCCGCGCGGCGGGCGCGGTAGCGTGTAGCCCTACGGCTTGAAGCCGAAGGGGTCCCGCCATGACTTTCCACAAGCTCCTCCTGGCCGCATTCAGTGTCCTCGTAGTCGGGGCCTGCATCGCTATCCCCTTCGTCCCCGAGACCATCCAGCCGGTGAACGCCACCGTATTTGGCTCCGATCCGGTCATGAAGTTCTCGCCGAGCACGCTCGGCATCCCCTTCCCAGCGGGGCTGCAGCCGGGGGACGTGGCCTACCTCACGGACATGAGCCCCGAGACCCGATCTTTCTTCATGGTGGGCAACTCCAACGCGCCGGCGGGCACGATCATCGACATGCCCATACGCCGTGCGGACGGGATCCACCACATACCGATGCAGTTCGCCCCGGTCAGCTTCCTGAACGGCAATCTCATGAACATGGCCACCGAGATCGCGGGCTATGCCCTCAGCATCCTGATGGCGGCCCTGGGCCTGCTGCTGCTCTGGCGCGGCCACAGCCGCGCGACCCTGGGCGTGGCGCTCTGGTGTCTCACTTCCTTCACGCAGACTGCAGTCGCCATCGCCCCGTTACCTGTGCCCTTCGGCAATCTGCTGAATTCCTGGTGCGCGACGCTGGCGGCCGTAGGTACGCTCGTGGGGCTGTACCTGATCGCGGACGGCCTGACCCTGGAAGCCAGGACACCGCGGCGGCGGCACAGGGCCCACTGGATATTCACCCTCACAGTCGTGCTGTACTCGCTCAGCGTGTTGTCGTTCAACTGGTATTTCTACCAGCACGGCACCTTCGATCTGTTCGGTCCCGGCGCCATCCCGAACATAAGCTGGGCGATAGGCCTGCACTTCGTCGGTTTCATGGTGCCCTTCTCCATGCTGCTGTTCTCCTACCGGCGTTGTGACCCGGTGAATAGGGCACGCATACGCTGGATATTCTTCAGCTTCTTGGGCCTCATCATCACCTACACGCTCGGTTTCTTCGTGGGCCGCTTCAACATTTCATTCGAAGCAGTGAACCTGGTCGGCACGCTGCTGACGGCGGCGACCTTCACCGGTTTCGCCTATGCGGTGCTGAAACATCGCTTGGTGTCATTGGAAGTGGTGCTGAACCGGGCCCTCGTGTACGGCCTCATCACCTCCCTGGTGGTGGGCGTGTTCGCCGCCATGCTCTCCTTCCTGGAGCGGAACACCCTGCACAGCGAGACCAACCAGTTCCTGGCGCTGGTGGTTCCGCTGATCCTCGGCATGGGCATGAACGCTCTCAAGCGGCAGGTGGATGAGCGCATCAACAGCGTGTTCTTCCGCAACAAGCACAAGGCGGAAGCCGCCCTCACCCAGTTCGCCCGCACCTGCTCCTACGTGGAAGACCCGGAGAAGCTCTTAGACCTAGCGGCGGAGGAGCTTTTCCGGAACAGCGGCGCCCAAGGCCTCGCGATCTACTTCACCCAGAAGGGCAAGGCCGGGCCGAAGCTCATGCGTAAGCAGGGGAACCTGGAGTTCCCCGCCAAGCTGGATGCAGACGACCTGGCGCTGCTGCGGCTGAAGGCAGGCGATGCGGAAGTGGACCTGCACGGCACCCTCAGCGGCATGGGGTCGGAAGGCTACGCCTATGCGCTCACTGTGCGGGGCGAGGTGATCGGCTTCGTCGTAATCGGCCCCCGCCCGGCGGACGCCTATTCCCCGGAGGAACGGCGGCTATTCGGGATGGTGGCCCATCAGGTGGGCGTCGCCTTGCATGCCTTGAGGTTGCAGGAGCAGCAGAGTCTATTGAAAGAGTTGGCAGATGGAGTTTTCAAGAGCCTACCCAAAGCGCGAGCAAAGGCGAAAGAATTAATCGGGGTTGCTGGATAGATAAGGAGGTCTTATGCGTTTCTCAGTTTTTATTGTATTGCTTGGATTGCTGACCGGATGCGCTGGGAAACTTGATTATGTTCGCCCTACTTCCTCTGCATCTACGGGAAATATAAAAATTATAAATCATCCTCGCAATGCAGTTTGGGATACCGCAGTTCCACAACTTGGGAAACAGTTTTTTGTAATAAATAATCTCGATAAATCTTCTGGTTTAATTAATATTAGTTACAGCGGTGATCCGCAAGAGTATGTTGATTGCGGACAAATATCGTCTTACGTTAAGAATTTCCGGGGTGAACGTACTTATCAATTCCCGGGTTCAAAAGCAGATGAAAATTATGAAGTCATGGAGAATGGAAATTTATTCGGCATTCAAAGAAAAATGAATCTAGAAGGAAGAGTGAACGTTATCTTTGAAGAAATTGATCAAAACTCAACTCGCGTTACGGTCAACGTGCGCTATATACTTACCAAACAAGCATTTGTCCAAAATGCCGGTGGCGGCAGCCAAAATTATTCCGATACGATTTCATTCAATTCTGGCGGTAGGGCTTCATTTCCGCAAGCTGATTCCAACGGTACTGAGTGCATTCCTACTGGGAAGTTGGAACAAGATATTCTTAGTGCGATGAACTAAACGTATTCTTCAATGAATACGTCAGGGCTTCAAAACATCGCGCGCGCTTGGCAGAGCTAGGCGCGCGAGGACGAGCCCCCGGAGTGTGCTCTTAGGAACGTGAGGGCGCCCGCATGCGGGCGCGGGCGGACAGGACGTTCGCCCTGGGCCGTGAGCGGAGCAGGATAGCGAAGCGAACGGGCGAGCCGGAGCCCAACAAAGTTATGCCCGCGCCGGCGGCGTTTAGCTCGCGCTACCGGATGTCGCAGAAGCAATAGGCATACACCCCTCTCCTATCATTAAATATATCTAAAGACTGTGCCACGTCCAGGAGCTGGCCATACCAGGGGGCGATGCTGGCGCTCGACAACTTCAGCTTCCCCTCTGAACCGGAATTATCCGCCAGGCCCATGAGGAAACGATCCGTGAAGCTCAAGGGCTTCTCTATATAGGTGACGTTATAGTTAGCCCCTAAGTTGGCGAGCTTGGCGGCGGCAGCCTCGGCGTCCTCCAGGTTGCCGAACTTGTCCACCAGCCCCAGGCGCTTCGCATCGGTGCCGGACCAGACGCGGCCCTGGGCGATGGCATCCACCGCCTCCACTTTCATGTGCCGGTTCTCGGCCACCTTGGTGATGAAGGTCTGGTAACCGTGGTCGATGCTGAGCTGGAAGGCCTGCTTAACTTCAGGCGCCATGGCGCGGGTCACGTCCCCCGCGTCGCTCCAGGGCGTGGTGCCGATGCCGTCCGTGTGCACGCCCACCTTGGCGAGTGTGTTCTGGAAGGTGGGCAGCATGCCGAAGATGCCTATCGATCCAGTGATAGTGGAGGGATTGGCGAAGATCTGGTCCCCCGCCATGGAGATCCAATAGCCGCCGGACGCGGCGAGACTGCCCATGGAGACCACCACGGGCTTGCCCGCTTCCTTGGTGAGCTCGATCTCCCGCAGGATCAGGTCCGAGGCGAAAGAGCTGCCGCCGGGGCTGTCCACCCGCAGCACCACGGCGCGCACGGAATCGTCGTTGCGTGCTTCGCGGATGAGTTCCGAGGTGGAATCCCCGCCGATGGAACCCGGAGGCTGGTCGCCATCCATGATGTCACCCGCCGCCACTACCACCGCCACTTCCCCGCCGCCGCGATGCATGTCGTTGGCTTCGGCGGCATCCAGATAATCCTGGTAGCCGATCTGGCGGAAGGTGTGGTCGTAGGTACCGGTGACGCGGGCCACGGCGGCCTGCATCTCATCTGGCGTGGCGATCTTGTCCACCAGCCTCGACTTCAAGGCCAGTTCGGCGCCGTCTCCGTCCACCGCCGCGAGATTCTGATCGAGATCATCTATATAGCTCTTGAGCGCATCGCCTGGGAGCTTGCGGGCATGGGTCACGTCCTGCTGGTAGCCGGTCCAGAGGTCTCCCAGCAACTGGCCGTAATCCTCGCGGGCTTCCGGGGACATGTCGTTGCGTAGGAAGGGCTCGACGGCGGACTTGTACTTGCCGACCCGGAACACGTTCCATTCGATGCCGAGCTTGTCCAGCGCATCCTTGAAGTAAGGCTGGTAGATGCTGTAGCCCTGCAGGAACACGTCACCCTGGGGATGGATGAAGACGGTGTCCGCCTGGGCCGCGAGGTAGTACTGGTTCTGGTCGTAACCCGAGCCCAGCGCGAACACGGGCTTGCCGCTCTTCTTGAAATCCTGGATGGCGCGGCCGATATCCTGGAGCTTGGAGAGCCCGGCGCCCTGCATGTCATCCGTGGCGAGCACGAGCGCCTTGATGCGCTTGTCATCCCGCGCGCGCTCGATGGCTTCCACCACATCCCTGAGGCGCGTCTCCTGCTGATGCTTCTGGCCCAACAGGCGGTCCAGGGCCCGCTGCCCCGGTTCACCGGAGACCTGCTCCACCACCCGGCCGTGGATGTCCACCACCAGCGCGGCTGAACCGGGGACGAGGGGATGGCGCGATGCCATGCTGCCGATGAGCAGAATCAAGACCGTCAGGGTGATGACGAGGTTGATGATGCTGCGGCAGATCAGATCCCAGATCTTCCACATTCCACCGAAAATATGCACAAAGAAGTTCTTTTGGCTCACGGTCGATAGTCCTTACCAGTCGCTACTGACAACTAGATTAATTATGCGCCAAGACCTGGGTGGTGGAGGCGTCCAATATTTCACGTATCCGCGGCAGCCATTCCTTGTGTTCCGGCTTCATGAGGACGGAGCGGAGCGCCGTGGTCATTTCGGAGTCCGCTGCGAGCGTGGGCCACCAGGCCTTGGCCAGTGCATCCGGCAGCTTCAGCAGCGCGAGGTGTAGGTGGCGCGCGGCGGCGGCATCGAACACAGCCTGGGACCGCTCCCCTGCCTGCTTGCGCCCGTTTCCGGCGAGGGTCCAGACCACGATGTCGAGTTCCGGGTTAAGACCCGGTAAATAGCGGTCATCCTTCGCCAAGGCCGCATGTAGCCCGATGGCGGCAGCGCGGCCGGCGGCGAGACCCTGGGCGAACTCACCGCCCTTGGTCATGGGCAGCAGACGCTGGGTGGCCCAGAGGGCCACGGCCGCGGCACCGGCACGGGAACACTCAAGGCTGATCTCCCCCAGGTGCAGGTCCGCGGAAGTGAAATAGGTATAGGGCGAATCATGCTTGTAATAACGCCCCACCGCCGGATCACGGAACAGCACGCAACCGCAGCCATAGGGCTGGAGGCCATGCTTGTGGGGGTCCACCACGATGGAGTCCGCTTCTGCCGTGGCATCGTAGGCGGCGCGGGTGGCGGGACTTAAGTTATCCACGAGCGTGAAGTAGCCGCCGTAGGCGGCGTCCACGTGCAGGCGGAAGCCGTACTTCTCACGCAACTTCACGATCTCATGCAAGGGATCGACCGCACCGAGGGCGGTGTTGCCGAGGGTCGCGACCACGGTGGAGACCTGTTCCTGCTTCAAGGCGTCTTCGAGGGCATTCAGGTCCATACGGCCGAGAGAGTCCACCGCCACGCTCTTGAAAGGCAGCCCCAGCACTTCGCACATGCGGTTGTGGGTGTAGTGGGCCTGGGATGAAGCCAATACGAAGCCCCAGGGCTGCGCATGGCGCGCGACCCAGAGGGCTTCCAGGTTGGCGATGGTGCCGCTGGCGGAGAGATGGCCCAAGTGTTCCTTGTAACCGAACATGGTGGCGATGGCCGCCACCGCTTCCCGCTCCAGCGCAGAGCTGGCGCGGCCGCCGTCGAGCGCATGGTTGTTGGGGTTGATCCACAGGGCCAGCATGTAGGCGACACGCGCCATGGGGTGTGGCGGCTTCAGCATCTGCCCCGCGTACAGGGGATGGGGATAGGGATAGTTGTCCTGCATGCGCCGCGCGGTCTCGAGCAGCACGTCGCGGCCGCGGGTGTCGAGTGCTGGCGGCGTGAAGCCGGGCATATCGGAGAAGCCCTGCTCCAGTACGGTGAGGGCTTCTTCAAGAGCTTTCAGGCTATCGCGTTCGAGCATGAGTCACCTATCCATGAGGCGCATCTTCGGCATCACCTTGCGCCTGCAAGGATGGCGGAATTCGCGACTGATGAAACGAGATCTTTCTGCTGCTGGACGTCCGTCCTGGGACTCAAGCGCAACTGAACCTGATACAGCACATCACCGACCTGCCACCAGAGGTTCGCGGGTCCGCATGAACCTCCGCAGCCGACGGAGCGGAAATACCCCTGTATCCCATTGACTAGGGGGATCGGTTCGACATTAGGGATATCACGGGGACCATATTTCGGCTTCGCCTCACCCGAGAAGCCGCCTGCGTAACCCGCATTCCCGTAATCCAGCCGGAAATAGAGCCCGACATCATATTTGTTTTCCGTCGCGTGGATTAAGACATCCTTCGCGTCAGTGAATGGCTTGGGTAATGCGTCCGGCAACAAGATGGGAACATGGGTCTTCGATTTCAGTTCAGCCAACTTCGGCATGAATACCTCAGCCGGCGGATGGCTCGCCTGGACGATGCCAGCGGTATCTCCGGCGAACGCCGTGACGGGAATCGCCGAAGCACCCATGAGGGTGAACATCGGCACAAGGATCCTTGCTGCGAGTGACGCATACGAATTCGACATCTCGATAAACTCCTTCTGGAAGTCCCTATGGATCATGTCCTTTCCCGTGAACCGCCTCTCTTCCATCGATGAATGCGATCTCACTCAGTGTAGCTCGCTGTCCGGTTTGGCCGGCAGCAGCATCAATTGTTGCAGATCGTGCTCTAGCACCGCCTGCTGGGCTGGGTCGCGGGTGGCGCCCAACAATCCTTTATATAGATTGCGGGCATCGTCCAGGTAACCGGCCTTCGCCAGCATGCCTGCCGCCTGGTAGCGGGAAGTCTGGGCCCACTGGTCCATGGTGAAGGGGCCCGGCAGCATGGCGGAACGCAGGTACAGTTCCGCCGCCTTGGGGTAATCTTCCATCGCCTTATACGAATCCGCGGTCCAGTAGAGCATCTGGCGGCGCTGCTCCGGCGCGAGCGGGCCCTTCAGCAAGTCCTCGAACAGCGGGATGGCGTCCTGGTCCCGGTGCAGGGTCTGCAGGTCGAAGAGCACTTGCAGCACTTCGTCCGTATCCACGGGGCTCCGGTTCTCTATTAGCTTGTGCAGCGAGGCGACACCGGCCGCGGGATCGCCCCCTAAGATGAACACATGCGCGCGCTTCAGCTGCCAGGCAGCATCCGCCACAGCCGCATCCACCTTCTCGCCCGGCGCTGCGGGCGGCGCCGTATCGAGGCCCTGCATCAGCTGGGAAGCGAGGGGGATGTCCGGCATCTCCAGCACGTCATCCACCAGGAGATAGCGCACGTCCGCCGGGATGGTCTTCGGTCCCGCGAAGCGGGAGGAATCGAGGTAGAGGTGGCGCAGCAGCACGTCGCCGTAACGCTGGCTTTGCAGCAGCGTGGCGAACTGGCCTTGGGCGACCTCCGCCTGCTTCGGGTCGCCTGCTTGGTAAGCCACGAGCGAGAACAGCGCCGCAGCGCCGATGGGCGCGCTGTCGTACTGGTTGGATGCGGCCACGAACCAGGCCTGGTCATCACCCACCACCAGCTGCAGCTGGTTGCCGAGATCCTGGCCGTAGGCGATGTAGGCATCCCACAGCATGTCGGGCGTGAGGGCGAAGATATCGTCCTGCTCGATGAGGGTGGGCTGGATGCCGAGCGCGTTCTGCAGCGCGCTGATGCGGGCGACGGGATTCTTGAGATCGTCCGCCGCTTCCGCGGCGATGATCCAGGCGCGCGCCTGCTTCTGGGTGGAGGCGCTGCTGTCGCTGCCGACCTTCACCGCCGCGCCCAGGGCGTCCCCCGGCGAGAGCTGGCCGCTGCGCAGGGACGCGAGCAGCGAGAGCATTTCCGCTTCGTCGCCCTTGGCATCCTCCAGCACTTCCAGCGCGGACTGGGGTGAACCTGAACGCAGGAAGAGGCGCGCTTCCAAGAGCGGCCAGTCGCCCGCGTCCTTCGGATAATCCTGTCGATAACGGATGACGGCGGTCTTGGCATCATCCAGTTTGCCCATGCCGGTGTAGGCGCGGATCACGAGCTGGCGCAGGGCCGCGAGCCCGCGCTCGTCCGGCGGCGACTTCGTGTCCCAGACGAGCGGCTGCACCAGGGCCAGGGCTTTCGCGCCATCACCGAGATGGAGCCAGGCATCCGCCGCCTGCATGGTCTCCCAGGCATGGAAGTCCGGTGTCGCGTCCGCCGGCAGCTTGCCGGCGCGCCCGATCACGGCCTTCCAGGCGCGGCTCGACTGGTAGATATAGATGCGTTCCCGTTCCCAGGCCATCCAGCCCACCGGGTCTTTCGTGGAGTCCGGCTGGTCCCGGTCCATGATCTCCAGCGCGATGCGCGGTGCGCCCGCCTCCGCCATGCCGCTGACGGTGGCGAGGCTTAAGACATTGGGGTCGGCGGTGGAAGCAGAGGGCGCAGGCGTGACGGCGGGCAGCGGTTCCACGATGGTGGCGGGCGCAGGGACTGGCCTGGCTACTGAAGCCGCAGCTTTGGCCGGGGATTTCTTGGGCGCGCCGGCTTTCGCCGGCGCCTTCGCTTCAGCCACGCCCACACCCAAGGCCAGCACGGCGAGTGCGCAGCAAGCGACGCGGCGAAGATGCGGCATGTCCCTTACCCCTGAAACGAAACGGGCGCTTTCGCGCCTGATTAGTGTATCAACTGAATGCTGTCAGTGACCTCGCTAGAACACCCTCCGGGTAGAGGACCAAGAAGCAGTCCAGAACTGGATTCCGGCCTTCGCCGGAATGACGGACAAGATAAATCGGGCCCCAAAAAGAAACGGGCGCTTTCGCGCCCGTTTAGTGTATCAACTGAATGCAGTCTTAATCTCTCGTAAAAAGCGTCACGAGCGAAGGCGGGGCTAGGCGCGCGAGGTGAGCAGGAGGGAGTGCACTCTTGTGTGCATGACCGACTGCGAACCCGAAGCGCAACGACGCCCTGCCGAGCGCAGTAGCTTTTTACACTTTCTCGCGGATACGAGCAGCCTTGCCTGCGAGGTCGCGCAGGTAGTACAGCTTGGCGCGGCGCACGTCGCCCTTGCGCTTCACTTCGATGCCGCCGATGACGGGGCTGTGGGTCTGGAAGGTGCGCTCGACGCCCTCGCCGTGCGAGATCTTGCGCACGGTGAACGAGGAGTTGAGGCCGCGGTTCTTCATGGCGATGACCAGGCCTTCGAAGGCCTGCAGGCGCTCGCGCTCGCCGTCCTTCACCTTGACCTGCACCACCACGGTGTCGCCGGGCTCGAAGGCCGGGACCTGCTTCAACTGCGCTTCTTCGACCGCCTGGATCATCTTGTTCATGACTGCATACCTTGTAAAAATTTCGACCACTATTAACCAGTTGTGCCGCGGTGCACGGATGCACCGCGCCGCGGACCGGTCTGCCGGTTCGCGTAGGCGAGTACGGACATGTGCCGGACTCGCCGAGTCCGAAAAATCCTGGGACGGATTTTTCGGACTTATGATTCATCCCTCTCGCGGATGAAGTCCTTCAGCAACTTCTCCTGCTCCGCGCTCAGCTCCAAGTCCTTCAATAGGTCCGGACGCCTCAACCACGTCCGTCCCAGCATCTGTTGCATGCGCCAGCGGCGTATCGCCGCATGGTCGCCGGAGAGGAGCACTTCCGGCACCCGCCGGCCGTCGATCTCCTCGGGCCGCGTGTAGTGCGGGCAATCCAGCAACCCGTTCTCGAACGAGTCCTGGGCGGCCGACTCCTCGTCGTTCAGCGCCCCGGGGATGAGCCGCGCCAGCGCGTCTATCATCACCAGTGCCGGCAGCTCGCCGCCGGACAGCACGTAGTCCCCGATGGACCACTCTTCATCTATCTCGGTCCCGATCAGGCGCTCATCGATGCCTTCGTAGCGTCCCGCCACCAGCACCAGCGCCGGATGCTTCGACAGCTCCCGCACGCCCGCCTGATCCAGCGGCCGGCCCTGCGGGCTGAGGTAGATCACCTTGGCCCCTTCGCCGGCCTTCCCCTTCGCCTCGCGGATGGCCGCGCGCAGGGTCTCGACCTTCATCACCATCCCGGGGCCGCCGCCGTAAGGCCGGTCGTCCACCGTCTTGTGCTTGTCGGTGGCATGGTCGCGCGGGTTGGATGTACCTACCTGCAGCAGACCGCGCTCCACCGCGCGTCCCGTCACACCGAACTGGAGCAGTGTCGTGACACTCTCCGGAAACAACGTGACGACTTCTATATGCATACGGCCTCTAGAAATCCGGATCCCAGTCCACCGTGATGATCCCGGCGCCGAGATCGACGCCCTTGATCACCTGATCCTGGATGAACGGGACGAGGCGTTCCCGTTGACCTTCCACCACCAGCACGTCGTTCGCGCCGGTGGCCATCATGCCTTTCACCTTGCCGAAGCTCAGGCCTTCAGGCCCCTTCACTTCGAGACCTATCAGGTCGTCCCAGTAATACCGGCCGGGTTCCGGTTCGCCGAGCTGGTCGCGCCACACCGCTATCTCGGCGCCCATCAGTGCGGCGGCTTGGTCACGGTCATCGAGACCGACGAGCCGGGCGGCGAGTCCCTTGCCGTGGGGCCGGAACTCGGCGACCTTCCATTCCTTCCAGCCCTCGCCCTGCTTCAGTTGCCAGGGAGAGTAGTCGGCGATCTCTTCGCGCGGTTCGATCCAGGAGAGGAGCTTGATCCAGCCCTTGACGCCGAACGGCCCGCCGACCTTGCCGATGACGATGCGCTTGCGCTCACCGTGCATACGGTTTACAGCGCGACCTTGTGCTCCTTGAGCAGGTACTGCACGCGGTCAGACGGCTGCGCACCCTTCGAGATCCAGTGCTTCACGCGCTCGGCGTCGACGCGCAGCGTCTCTTCGTGCTTGGCGGCGAGCGGGTTGTAGAAACCCAGGCGCTCGATGTAGCGGCCGTCGCGCGGGCTGCGGCTGCTGGTCGCCACCAGGTGGTAGAACGGGCGCTTCTTGGCGCCGCCGCGGGAGAGACGAATGGTCACCATGTAAATCTAGTCCTCTATGAAAACTTGGGGCCGCCCAAAGGGGGAGACCCGGCAAAAGAGCCCGGTATTTTACGGGAATCCGGAGAAAAGTGAAGGGGTTACGTAGCTTTCGGGGGCGGGAAACGAGGGCTAAAACCCCAAAAAAGCCGTAAAACCGGCTTTGGAACCCCGGCTCGGCCTTTTACCGAGGCCCGAAGCCCGGGGGCATCTTCCCCTTAAGTCCCCGCAACATCTTGGCCATGCCCCCGCCAGCCATCTTCTTCATCATGTCCGCGAGCTGGTCGTACTGCTTGATGAGGCGGTTCACTTCCTGGACCTGGGTGCCGGAACCGGCGGCGATGCGGCGGCGGCGGGAACCGTTCAGGAGGTCGGGCATGGCCCGTTCCTTGGCGGTCATGGAATCGATGATGGCGATCTGGCGGCGGATCTCCTTGTCGCCGAACTGGCCCTGGACCTTGCCCGCCATGGCGGCACCGCCCGGCAGCTTATCCAGCATGGCGCCGACGCCTCCCATGGACTGCACTTGGGCAAGCTGGGCGCGGAAGTCCGTGAGGTCGAAACGCTTGCCCTTCTTCAGCTTCTCGGCCAGCGCCGCGCCCTGCTCATGGTCGAGCTTCTGCTGCGCCTGCTCCACCAGGGCGAGCACGTCGCCCATGCCGAGGATGCGGCCCACCACCCGTTCCGGCTGGAAGGCTTCCAGCGCGGCAGTGTCCTCGCCCACGCCCATGAACTTGATGGGCACGCCGGTGATGTGGCGCACCGAGAGCGCCGCGCCGCCGCGGGCATCGCCGTCCGCCTTGGTGAGGATCACGCCCGTGAGCGGCAGCGCCTTGCCGAACTCGGCGGCGGCGTTGGCCGCGTCCTGGCCCGCCATGGCGTCCATGACGAAGAGCGTCTCCTTCGGGTCGAGCGCCGCATGCAGCTTCCGCACTTCCTGCATCAGCTCTGCGTCCACGTGCAGGCGGCCGGCGGTGTCGACGATGAGCACGTCGTGCAGGCGCGCCTTCGCTTCCTTGAGCGCGCCCGCGGCGATCACGAGCGGCTCGTCGCTATCCGATGTGAAGTAATCCACGCCCACCTGGGCCGCGAGCTTCTGCAACTGCTCCCGGGCCGCGGGACGGTAGACGTCGGTGCTGGTGAGCAAGGGCTTCTTGCCCAGGCGCTCCTTGAGGAAACGCGCGAGCTTGGCGGCGCTGGTGGTCTTGCCGGCACCCTGCAGGCCGGCCATGAGGATGACCACCGGCGGCTGGGCGTTGAGGTCCAGCGGCGCGCCGGGGCCGATGGCCCGAAGCAACTCCTCGTGGACGATCTTGATGAAGGCCTGGCCCGGCGTGAGGCTGGCGCTGACTTCGGTGCCGAGCGCCCGGTCGCGGGCCGCATCGGTGAAAGCCTTGACCACCGGCAGGGCCACGTCCGCTTCCAAGAGCGCCATACGCACGTCGCGCAGGGCGTCTCTTATGTTCTGTTCGGAAAGGCGCCCGGTCCCGCGCAGTGCGGAGAGGGTCTTATTGAGGCGTTCGGTGAGTGACTTGAACATGGACGGAGATTATCGCTGAAGGAACAGATGAAACAGTGTGACTAAGAGCAGGATTCTGGCGGATGGGAAAGACAGCAAAGAGACTGGGTGGCTTACGCCACCTGCCCGGCTCGCTCGCGGCATGCCGCTCTCCCTGCTACGCCAGCAGCACAGCCCGTGCTGTCCTGCACGGCCGCTCGCAGCTGTGCTGTGCTGCTCGCCCTTCGGCATGTGCGTGTTAAGCGGTCATAACTCGAAGACCTCGCCACCCGTGAGCCGGCGCACCTGCCGGTCGGGCATCGCTTTCAGTATCTCCTGGAAGATGACGTCTTCGCTGCCGGGCTTGAGATGCGTTATGTAGAGCGGGCAGTGGTGCTTGAACTTCTTGATGTCCGCGGCGAGGGTCTCGGGGCAGTAATGCTTGGCCATGTCCGCGAGCTTGCGGTTGCTGTTGGCGAAGGCGGCCTCAACCATGAGCGCGTCCACCTTGGGATAGGTGTTGGCCGCGGCCCAGAAAGTGTCGTTGGTGTAAGTATCGCCGGTGAAGGCGAACACCTTGCCCTTGTGCTCGATGATGTAACCGACGCCCGGGACCGTGTGGTCCACCTCGATCATGTGGAAGCTGCGGTCGCCGAGGGTGACCTTGTCACCGAGCGGGACCGGCTGATAGGTCAGCACCGGGTTGTGCTTGCCCGGCAGCTCGCCGAAGTCCGGCCACATGACCCAGTTGAAGATGTTCTTGCGCACCGCTTCCAGGGTCTCGGCGCGGCCGTAGACCGTGAGCGGGGTCTTGAGATGGTCGAAGATGGTGTCCACCAGGAGCGGGAGCCCGCAGGTGTGGTCGAGGTGCGAGTGGGTGAAGAAGACGTGGCGGATCTGGCGCATCTCCTCCAGCGTCAGGTCGCCGATGCCGGTGCCCGCGTCGATGAGCGTGTCGCCGTCCACCAGCAATGAGGTCGTGCGCAGTGCTGCGCCGATACCCCCGCTGCAACCCAGAATCCTGATTCTCATCGTGAAAATGACCCTGCCGTCCAAGCGGCGCCCCCTCCCGGACAGCTTAACACAAGCCATATATATGGTCCTTCACGGGGACCCGAGCCCTATGCGATGATGGATTCCGCCTCGGGGGCCGTGCCCCAGCCAGATACCACCCATGCAGTTCATCGGCACCGCCGCACTCGACCTCGCCCTCTACCTGCTCGCCACCCTGGGCCTGCTGTTGCGCCTGTTGCGCTCCGGACCCGCCCTGCTGCGTGAGAACCGCGGCTTCACCCTTAGCGCGGCGGTGGCGGCGGTCTTCATCCACAGCGTGCTGCTCTATGGTCTCCTTTTCACCCCGCGCGGCCTGGACCTCGGTTACTTCAACGCCCTGGCCCTCACCGGCTGGCTGATGGCGCTGATCGCGCTGGCGGTGTTCCTGAAGCCGGCCTTCGAGAACCTCGGCCTCGTGCTGTTCCCGCTGGCTGGGCTCTCGGTGCTCTCGGCGGAACTCTTCCCCCACGACGTGCTGATGTTGCAGGACCACGGCTGGCCGCTGACCATCCACATCCTCTCCTCCATGCTCGCCTACAGCCTGCTCGGGGTCGCCGCCCTGCAAGCGGGCGTGCTGTACCTGCAGGAGCGGCGCCTGCGCCGCGGCAGCGCCGCCGGGATCCTGAGCGCGCTGCCTCCCATGCAGGAGATGGAACGCTTCCTGTTCCAGCTCATCGGCGCCGGCTTCGTGCTGCTTACGCTCTCGCTCTTCAGCGGGCTCATCTTCGTGCAGGACTTCATGGCGCAGCATCTCGCCCACAAGGCGGTGCTGTCCGCCGCCGCGTGGCTGGTGTTCGCGGTGCTCCTGTGGGGACGCTGGAAGTTCGGCTGGCGCGGCCGCACCGCGATCCGCTGGACACTCGGCGGCTTCGCTTTCCTGGTGCTGGCTTACTTCGGCAGCAAGCTGGTGCTGGAACTCGTGCTCGGCCGCCACTGGTGAGCGGCCGCGACCTCCCGTGAACAGCATGTCCATCCCCTGGCTGATCGGCGTGGTGTGCCTCTGCCTCGCACTGTCGGCCTTCTTCGCCGGTTCCGAGACGGCGCTCATGAGCCTGAACCGCTACCGGCTGCGGCACCTGGCCCGCGCCGGGCACCGCGGCGCCATGCTCGCCGAGCAGCTGCTGAAACGTCCCGACCAGCTCATCGGCCTGATGCGTCTCGGCGACACGCTCGCCAACGTGGCGGCCACCTCCATCACCACGCTCATCGCGCTGCGCCTCGGCGGCGACCAGGCCGTGGCCGTGGCGGGCGGCCTGCTGATCCTGGCCCTGCTGGTGTTCTCGGAGATCACGCCCAAGACCCTGGCGGCGCTCTACCCGGAACGCATCGGTTTCCCGGCCGCGTACATCTACTGGCCGCTGCTGAAGCTCCTGTGGCCGCTGGTATGGCTGCTGAACAGCTTTACCCGCGGCATCTTCCGGCTCATGCGCATCAGCTCCGACGAGGCGCCGCTCCAGTCCATGAGCAGCGAGGAACTGCGCAGCGTGGTGACGGAGGCCGGCGCGCTCATCCCCAAGCGCCACCAACGCATGCTGCTCAGCATCCTCGATCTCGAGAAGATCACCGTCGAGGACATAATGGTGCCGCGCAACGAGATCAGCGGCGTGGACATGGAGGCGGAGTGGGACGACATAGTGCGCCAGCTCCACAGCAGCCAGCACACGCGCATGCCGGTCTACGACGGCAGCATCGACAACGTATTGGGTTTCGTGCACGCCCGCCAGGCTCTGCACCTCCTGTCCCGCGAGGACGCAGGCAAGGAAGGCCTGAAGGATATCCTGCGTGAGGCGCTGTTCGTGCCCGAGGGCACCTCGCTGCAACGGCAGCTCTTCAACTTCCAGAACGCGAAGAAACGCATCGGCCTGGTGGTGGACGAGTACGGCGACATCCAGGGCCTGGTCACGCTGGAGGACATCCTCGAGGAGATCGTGGGCGAGTTCACCAGCGATCCGGCGGCGCAGCACAAGGACGTCTACAAGGAGAGCGAGACGAGCTGCCTCGTGAACGGCAGCGCCAACGTGCGCAGCCTGAACCGGGTGATGCACCTCAAGCTGCCCACCGACGGCCCCAAGACCCTCAACGGGCTGATACTCGAGTTCCTCGAGACCATCCCGCAGCCCGGCACCGCCTTCAAACTGGCGGGCCATTCCTTCGAGGTGGTGCAGACCAGCGGCAACGCGGTGAAGACCGTGCGCCTCTTCACGCCGCCCCAGGTCGAAGCGCCGAAGAAGACGAAGAGCAAAGGCAAGAAGACTAGATAGACGCGATCGCTTCGGCGAGCCGCGTGACGCCGGTCACTTCCAAGCCCTCTATGGACCCTTTCTTGGGCGCATTCGCCCGCGGCACGATGGCGCGCTTGAAGCCGTGCTTGGCGGCTTCCCTGAGACGCTCCTCGCCGTTGTAGACGGGACGGATCTCGCCCGCCAAGCCCACCTCGCCGAACACGATGAGTTCCGGCGGCAGCGGCTTGTCCCGGAAACTGGAGAGCGCCGCCAGGAGCACCGCGAGATCCGCCGCGGTCTCGCTCACGCGCAGGCCGCCCACCACGTTCAGGAACACGTCATGGCCGAACATGGCGATGCCGCCGTGACGGTGCATGACCGCGAGCAGCATGGAGAGGCGGTTGGGGTCCATGCCCACGGCGACGCGCCGTGGGTTGTTCAAGGGGCTCTCGTCCACCAGCGCCTGCACCTCGATGAGCATGGGACGGGTGCCTTCGCGGATCACCGTGACGGCGGAACCCGAGACCGGCTCGCCGTGGCGCGAGAGGAAGATGGCGGAAGGGTTCTTCACTTCCTTGAGGCCCGTCTCGGTCATGGCGAACACGCCGAGTTCATTGGCGGCGCCGAAGCGGTTCTTGACGGAGCGGATGACGCGGTAGCGGCTGCCGGCGTCGTTCTCGAAATACAGCACGGTGTCGACCATGTGCTCCAACACCCGGGGACCGGCGATGACGCCTTCCTTGGTGACGTGACCGACCAGCAGCACAGCGGTACCGCTCTGCTTGGCGTAGCGTGTGAAGAGCGCGGTGCACTCGCGCAGCTGGGCAACGGCCCCGGGGGCGGATTGCAGGCTGACGGTGAAGACGGTCTGGATGGAATCCACCACCAGTACGCCGGGCTTGGCCTGGTGGGCCGCCTCCAGGATGCGTTCGACGCAGGTCTCGGCGGCGAGGGTCACGGGGGCGTCCGCCACCTCCAGGCGCCGGGCCCTCAAGCCCACCTGGCTGAGCGATTCTTCGCCACTCACATAGAGGGTGGGCCGGCCCCGGGCCAGGCTCGCGGTGGCCTGCAACAGGAGCGTGGACTTGCCGATCCCCGGGTCGCCGCCGATGAGGGTGACGGACCCCGGCACCAACCCCCCACCCAGCACCCGGTCCAGTTCATCCAGGCCGGTGGGGAAACGGGGAGTGTCCCGGTCCCGGGCCTGGCCCAGGCTTTCCAGCACAGCCGGTCCGCCGGGCGCCGCGGGTGCGGCAGCCAGGGGTCCCGATAGGGTCTGGGTCTCGGTGAGGGTGTTCCAGGCACCGCAGTCGGGACACTGCCCGGCCCAGCGCAGGGATTTGCCGCCGCAGGAATCGCAGACGTAGACGGTCTTGGTCTTCTTCATGGGGTCCGGGGAACTCGATTGGGCGGCATGGTAGCACGGGCCCCAGCCCGGTTATTCCCGGGGTTTTCGCTTCCATTTCCATGAAAATTCAAGGTACTATGGACCATGCTTGATAGAGCCTCTTAGGGAGAGGACGGGGTGAAAAAGGGCTTCTGGACCACCGACTGGTTCGCCGGGTTGGCGTACGGACTGGTCTTCATCCTCGTTGCTTATGTCATCTTCGCGTCCGGTTTCGACCGGACCGAGACGGCAGCCTATGACCTCGGCATGAGCATGACTTCGGCGGCTCCGGATCCGGACATCGCCGTCATCGCCATCGACGACGCCAGCATCAATACCCTCGGCCGTTGGCCCTGGCCCCGCGACTACCACGCGGAGCTGATACACAAGCTCGCCCAGGATGGCGCCAAGGTCATCGGCTTCACGGTGCTGGTATCGGAAGCGCAGGCGGATGCAGGCAGCATCTATATCAAGGACATGATGAATTTCTACGATTCATCCTCCCTGAACGCCGCCGCCCCCTTCAACGCCCCCGCCTCCGGTACCGCCGCCCCCGCTCCCCGCTCCCCGACCATCGCGGTCCCGGGCAACGTGCGCACGGACCTCGAGGACTTGCGCAAGCGCCTGCAGGATGCGGACGACGTCACGGATACGGACAGCAAGCTCGCCGCTTCCATGCAGCAAGCCGGCAACGTGGTGATCCCGATGATGTTCACGCTGGGCGACCCGCTCGGCAACCAGGGCGAGGCGACGCCGGACTACATCCAGCGCAATGCGCTCTCGCAGGTGGTGAACGCGCCGGACGGCGAGCAGCCCTACCCCACCAAGGCCATGACGCCGCCGCTCTCGGACTTCGCCAAGGTCGCCAGCACCGGCCACCTGGTGGAACTGCCGGACAACGACGGCGTGCTGCGCACCGAACCCCTGGCGCTGCGCTACTACAACTACTACTACCCCTCCATGTCGCTCCTCATCGCCATGAAGAGCTTGAACCTTAGCCCCTCTGACGTGCAGGTCCAGCCGGGCAAGGGCATCAAGATCGGCAAGCTCTTCATCGGCACCGACCCCGGCATGCTGATGCGCAACTTCTATTACAGCGGCACCAACGGCAACCCGGCCTTCCCGGTGTATTCCTACGCCGACGTGAAGCAGGGCAAGGTTCCGCCCGAGGCCTTCCGCGGCAAGATCGTGCTGATCGGTGCCACCGCCTTCGGCGTGGGCACGAGCTTCCCGACTCCCGCCTCGCCCACCATGTCCCCGGCGCTGGTGCAGGCGAACGTGATCTCCTCGATCCTGCAGCAGAACTTCTTCAGCAAGCCCTCCTGGGCGGGCTGGGTCACGCTGCTCGCGCTGCTCGCGATCATCGCTTATCTCAGCGTAGGCCTGCCGCGCCTGAAGCCCGGTATCGCCGCGATGGTGAGCGTCGGTGTCATCGTGCTGATGCTCGTGATCGAGTTCGGCCTGATGAAGAGCAAGTTCGTGTGGGTGCCGCTGATGGTGCCCGTGCTGATGCTGGTGGTCGGCCACCTGGTGGTGACCATCATCCGTTCCGGCATGCTGAACAAGATGCTGGTGCGCAGCGAAGCGGACAGCGCCGAGAGCAACAAGATGCTGGGCCTCGCCTTCCAGGGCCAGGGCCAGCTCGACATGGCCTTCGAGAAGTTCCGCAAGTGCCCGATGGACGATTCCATCGCGGATCTGCTCTACAACCTGGCCCTCGACTACGAGCGCAAGCGCCAGTTCAACAAGGCCGGCTCGGTCTACCACTACATCAACGAGTTCAACCCGAAGTTCCGTGACGTGGCGGAGCGCATGAACCGCTCCAAGCAGATGGAAGGCACCGTGATCCTCGGCGGCGGGGGCGGCGGCACCGCGAGCGGCACCATGATCCTGGGCGACGGCACGGTGCAGAAGCCGATGCTCGGCCGCTACCAGGTGGAGAAGGAACTCGGCAAGGGTGCCATGGGCGTGGTGTACCTGGGCCGCGACCCGAAGATCAACCGCGTGGTGGCCATCAAGACCATGGCGCTGTCGCAGGAGTTCGACGCCGACGAGTTGACCGAGGTGAAGGAGCGCTTCTTCCGCGAGGCCGAGACCGCGGGCCGCCTCAACCACCCGAACATCGTCACCATCTACGACGCCGGCGAGGAGCATGACCTGGCCTACATCGCCATGGAGTTCCTCAAGGGCAAGGACCTGACCAGCCGCACCAAGGGCAATGCCCTGCTGCCGGTCAAGACGGTGCTGGAGATCATCGCCAAGTCCGCCGACGCCCTCGACTACGCCTATACCCAGAACGTGGTGCACCGGGACATCAAACCCGCCAACATCATGTATGACGAGGAAAAGGGCGAGATCAAGGTCACGGACTTCGGCATCGCCCGCATCACGGATTCCAGCAAGACCAAGACCGGTATGGTCCTGGGGACCCCCTCCTATATGAGCCCGGAACAGCTGTCCGGCAAGAAGGTGGACGGGCGTTCCGACCTGTTCTCCCTCGGTGTTACCATGTACCAGCTGCTGGCCGGCCAATTGCCGTTCCAGGCGGACTCGATGGCGACCTTGATGTTCAAGATCGCCAACGAGGCCCACCCTCCGGTGACCTTGGTCAGGGGTGAGTTGCCGGAGAGCGTGAACAGCGTCATCGACAAGGCTATGCAGAAGGATCCCGAACAGCGCTACCAGCGTGGCGCCGAGTTCGCTAAAGACGTGCGCGCCGTAGCCGCACAGATCAGCTAGCTATAAAGAAGGCCATCGAGCATGAGCTATAAGGGCAAGCTGAATTTCGTCGGGCACAGCGACAAGGGGATGGTGCGTCCGAACAACGAGGACTCCATCGGCCTGGACCTGGAGACGGGCCTCGTCGTGGTCGCCGACGGCATGGGCGGCTACAAGGCCGGCGAAGTCGCGAGCGGCATCGCCGTGCAGACCCTCAGCGATTTCATCACGGCCGGCATCAAGGACGCGCACAAGCACCAGGGCGCGGTGGACAACTACTCCGCCGAGAGCATGCTGCTCAAGAACGCGATCCTCAAGGCCAACGACATCATCCACCAGACGGCCAAGAGCCAGCCCCAGTGCGAGGGCATGGGCACCACCATCGTGGCCTGCCTGTTCTACAACAACCGCGTCTCGATCGCCCACGTGGGCGACTCGCGCTTGTACCGCATCCGCCACGGCCAGTTCGAGCAGGTGACCACCGACCATTCCCTGCTGCAGGAACTGGTGGCCCGGGGCTTCTATACCCCCGAAGAGGCCCGCAAGTCCCTCAACAAGAACCTGGTGACCCGCGCCCTGGGCATCGAGCCCACGGTGGACGTGGACGTCCAGGAAGACGTGGTGATGCCGGACGACATCTACCTCCTCTGCTCCGACGGCCTGAATGACATGGTCGAGGACGCGGATATCTACTTAACCCTCAAGACATTTAGTGCTAACCTTGAGACGGCAGCCCAACAGCTGGTCAAGCTGGCCTGCGACAACGGCGGACGTGACAACGTCTCCGTGGTCCTGGTGCAGCCGCTCAAGTCGTTCGAAGCCCAGAGAGGCTTCTTTGACCGATTGACCGACTGGTTCTCGTGAGCGTCGTAGGGGTTATGGCGCGCTGAATGAGAATGAATCACTAAGAGGCAGACCCATGGGCAAGTTGATACTCACACTAGACGGCCAGGAACTGGCGCAGTACGAGCTCGAGAAAGAGCGGTACACGATCGGCCGGCTGGCGGATAACGACATCCATATCGACAACATGGCGGTCTCCGGCCACCATGCGCTCATCATCAACATCCTCAAGGATTCCTTCCTCGAAGACCTGAACAGCACCAACGGCACCTACGTCAACGGCAAGCTGGTCAAGAAGCATGCTCTCCAGGAAGCCGACGTGATCACCATCGGCCGGCACGCGCTCAAGTACGTGAGCGGCAAGGCGGCGGCTGCGGGCGGCGGCGGCGATGCCGACGATTTCGAGAAGACCATGATCATCCGTCCCGGCACCAAGAGCCAGACCGGCGTGCCGAGCATGGACAGCGTCAACAAGGCGATCTCCGATGCCGGCGGCGCGCCCATCGGCGGTGACGGCAAGGCCGCGGCGCTGCCGAAGGCCAAGCTGCAGGTGCTCTCCGGCGGCTTCGCCGGCAAGGAACTGGAACTGAACAAGGCGCTCACCACCCTGGGACGCCCGGGCGTGCAGGTGGCGGCCGTGACGCGCCGCGCCGACGGCTTCTTCGTGGTGCACGTGGAGAGCGGCCAGGGCCAGGGCTTCCCCACCGTGAACGGCAAGGACATCGGCGCCCAGGCGCAGAAGCTCAACGACAACGACGTCATCGAGCTGGCGGGCGTGAAGATGGGCTTCTACGAGATGAAGTGAAGCTCTAGAAAAGCTTCCTGAAGAAAAAAGCCCGTCTTACCGACGGGCTTTTTCTTTGGGATCGATGACGCTGAACTTCACCCGCTGCGTCACGCCGCAGAGCAGCTCCAGCGGGATGGTGCCGGCGGCGCGGGCGATCTCCTCCACCGGCAGTTCCGGCCCCCAGGCCACCACTGGATCCCCCACCGCGGGCCGCGACACGCCGCGCAGGTCCAGGGCGATCATGTCCATGGCCACGCGGCCGACGAGCGGCACGCGCACGCCTTTCACCAGCACCGGCGTGCCGCTGGGGGCATGGCGCGGGTAGCCGTCGCCGTAGCCGATGGCGGCTATCCCCAGGGTCATGTCCTCCGGCGCCACGAAGGAGCCGCCGTAGCCGACGCTCTCCCCTTCCTTCAGGGTCTTCACGGCGATGAGAGTGGTCTCCATGGTCATGACGGGTTTCAGGCCGTCGTCCGCGCCGCACTTCATGGAGAAAGGCGAGGCGCCGTAGAGCATGGAGCCCGGACGTACCCAGTCCGCATGGCTCTGGGGCCAGGCGAGGATACCGGCGGAGTTGGCGATGCTGCGCTCGGCCTCGATGCCCGCGGTGGCTGCAGCGAAGGCTTCGAGCTGGGCCAGGGTCTTGGGGTTGGATATCTCGTCGGCGGAAGCGAAGTGGGTCATGAGGCGCACCGGCTTCTGTACCGCGCGCGCCTTGTTGAGCCGCTTCCAGGCGTCCTGCACCGCGGCGGGGGCGAACCCGAGCCGGTTCATGCCGGTGTCCACTTTGAGCCAGACGCTGATCTCGGACTTGAGCTTGGAGTTCTCGATGAGCTTCAGCTGGTAGGCGTCGTGCACCACCACCTCGCAGCTCCAGCGCACGGCCTCCTCCAGCTCCTCGGTCCCGAAGACGCCTTCGAGCAGCACGATGGGATGGGAGAGCCCGGCGCGGCGGACGATCTGGGCCTCGTCGAGGCCCGCCACGGCGAAAGCATCCGCATCAGACAGGGCCTGGGCGGTGAGCGCGAGGCCGTGGCCGTAGGCGTTGGCCTTGACCACCGCCATGACGCGGGACTTGGGTGCGAGCGCGCGGACCCGCTTCAGGTTATGGCGGAGCGCGGCGAGATCGATGATCGCGCCGGTGGCGCGGCTCATGCGTAGCCACCGCCGTCGTCGGCGGTGTAGTTCTCGAAGCGGGTGAACTGGCCGAGGAAGGTGGTGCGCACCGTGCCGGTGGGGCCGTTACGCTGCTTGCCGATGATGATCTCGGCGGTGCCCTTGTCGGGGCTCTCCTTGTTGTAGACCTCGTCGCGGTAGATGAACACGATGAGGTCCGCGTCCTGCTCGATGGAGCCGGATTCACGCAGGTCGGACATGATGGGGCGCTTGTCGTCCCGCTGCTCGACGCTGCGGTTGAGCTGGGACAGGGCGATCACGGGCACCTTGAGCTCGCGGGCCAGGGATTTCAGGCCGCGGCAGATCTCGGATATCTCGGTGGCGCGGTTCTCGCGGGTGCCGGGCACCTGCATGAGCTGCAGGTAATCCACCACCATGAGGCCGAGGTTGTGGTCGCGCTTGAGGCGCCGGGCGCGGGCGCGGAGTTCCGTGGGCGAGAGGCCGCCGGTATCGTCGATGAACATGGGCGCCTTGGACATGATGGAGATGGCCGAACTCACCCGCTTCCAGTCGGTGTCATCCAGCTTGCCGGTGCGCACCTTCTGCTGGTCGATGCGGCCCAGCGAGGAGATGAGGCGCAACGCGAGCTGCTCGCCCGACATCTCCATGCTGAAGATGCCGGTGGGCACGCCCTTGCCGATGGCGGCATTCTCGGCGATGTTCATGGCGAAGCTGGTCTTGCCCATGGAGGGGCGGCCCGCGACGATGACGAGGTCGCCGGGCTGCAGGCCCGCGGTCATCTCGTCGAAGTAGTTGATGCCGGTGGCGACCCCGGTGACGTGGCTGTCTGCGTGCAGCAGCGTGTCGAGCCGGTCCACGGCCTTGGCCATGAGTTCGTTGATGGGCACGTAGCTGCGTCCGGCACGGTCACCACGCTCGGCGATCTCGAACACGGAGCGTTCCGCCTCGTCCACCAGTTCCGCGACGGAGCGCCCTTCCGGACGGAAAGCGGACTCGGCGAGCTGACCGCCGACCCGGATGAGCTGGCGCATGACCGAGCGCTCGCGCACGATGTCGGCGTAGGCACGCACGTTGGCGGCGGTGGGGGTATCGCGGGCGAGCGTGGCGAGGTTGGCGAGGCCGCCCGCCTGGTCCAGCTTGCCGCGGGCCTGCAGCCACTCGGACAGGGTGACGGCGTCGAAGGGCTGGCTCTGGGCCGAAAGCTCGGCCATGGCGCGGAAGATGAGCTTGTGGTCCTGCCTATAGAAGTCCTCTTCCACCAGCCGGTCCGCCACCTGCTCCCAAGTGCCGTTATCCAGCATCAGGCCACCCAGCACCGCCTGCTCCGCTTCGATGGAGTGCGGCGGAGTGCGCATGGCCTCCAGCGCGGAGGTCGCGACCTGATCTATGGATTTAACGGCGGTGACCATGAGAGAACCCCGAATCTCAATTTCAGACTGTACAAAAGCCATCTACTGACCGGCAAGGCGTGCCTCGCCAGACCGCCAAAAGCGGCCTCCTGACCGAAAGCTATCGGCCGCCACGCGCAAGAATTCCAGGGTTGGCCAAAAAATAGCCAATCTCTTTTCCTGCTCTTCAGCTACCTCAAAACCATCGCGAGCGAAGTCAGGGCTAGGCGCACGAGGCGAGCAGGAGAGAGTGCACTCTGATGTGCATGACCGACTGCGAGTCCGAAGTGCAACAACGCCCTGCCGAGCGCAGCAGGTTTTGAGCTCCAAAAAAGAAAACGGGGGCTGCGCCCCCGCTTTCAAACATCCCGAGTGGAATGCTTACTCTTCGGCAACGACGTTGATGGTGACTTCCACGTTCACGTCGGTGTGCAGGTGGATCTCCACCTTGTGCTCGCCGGCAGTGCGGATCGGGCCCTGCGGCATGCGCACTTCCTTGCGCTCGACCTTGAGGCCTGCCGCGCTGAAGGCTTCGGCGATGTCCACCGTGCCCACGGAACCGAACAGCTTGCCTTCCTGGCCAGCCTTGGAGTTGATGGTGATGACCTTGCCGTCGAGACCGGCCTTGCGCGACTGCGCCTCGGCCAGCTGCTCGTTGGCGAGCTTCTCCAGCTCGGCACGACGCTTCTCGAACTCCTCGATGTTCTTGGCCGTGGCAGGCTTGGCCTTGCCCTGCGGGATGAGGAAGTTGCGGCCGTAGCCGGCACGCACCTTGACCTTGTCGCCCAGGTTGCCGAGGTTCTCGACCTTCTGCAGGAGGATGACTTCCATGGGTTATCTCCTCAGTGCTGGTCGGTGTAGGGCAGGAGCGCCAGGAAGCGCGCGCGCTTCACGGCGAGGGACAGCTGCCGCTGGTAGTTCGAGCGCGTGCCGGTGATGCGGCTCGGCACGATCTTGCCGGTCTCGGTGACGTAGCCCTTGAGGGTGGCCAGATCCTTGTAGTCGATCTCGACCACGCCTTCCGCCGTGAACCGGCAGAACTTGCGCTTACGGAAAAAACGCTGCTGTGACATGTGCTGATCCTCTCGAATTCTGTTTTGGTTCACGCCATGTCGCGATCGTCGTCACGATCGTCGTCATAGCGCTCAGCCCGGCCTTCCTTCTCCTCGTCCTTCGGCTTGACCAGCGCGGAGGGCTCGGTGACGGCTTCCTCGCGGCGCACCACCAGGTGGCGCAGGACGGCGTCGTTGAAGCGGAACATGCCGACCAGCTCATTGAGGGTGGACTGGCCACACTCGATGTTGATCAGGATGTAATGGGCCTTATGGACCTTGGCGATGGGGTAGGCGAGCTGGCGGCGGCCCCAGTCTTCCATGCGGTGCACCTTGCCGCCTTCGGACTCGATCATCGAGCGGTAACGCTCGACCATCGCGGGCACCTGTTCACTCTGGTCAGGGTGGACCAGAAACACGATCTCGTAGTGTCTCAATCGAAGCTCCTTATGGACTGACCGGCTACCCGTCAAAGCGGTGTAGCAAGGGCTTCCGGCGGGTCACGACGGAAGGGCGCGCATTATGCCTTAAGGCCGGCGCGGCTTGCAAATTCAGTGGCTTAGCCCGCCCGGTGCTGCCTTGACAGGGCCATCCCGAGGTCTATCATTAACCTATAAGGGTTAATAATGACTACTATAGCTAAACCTCTGGATATGACTCTCCTGGCCCTGGCGGATCCCACGCGCCGGGCCATCCTGCAGCGTCTGTCCCGTGGCGAGGCCCGGGTCACGGAACTGGCGGCCCCCTTCCCTATCTCTCTCAACTCCGTTTCCAAGCACATCCGTATCTTGGAGCGGGCCCGGCTGGTGCGTCGGCGCCGGGCGGGTCGGGAACACCTGCTGAGCCTGGACCAGCAGCCCCTTGAGGAAGCAGCGGCCTGGATGGCTACCCAACGCAATATCTGGAATGCCCGTCTCGACGTCCTGGAGGCGCTCCTGGAGGCTGAAGATGCTGCCCCCGTCCACGAAGGGGCGGAGATATGACCATGAAACCAACCGTGGATGTGAAAGTCACCCGTCGCTTCAAAGCCTCCCTGGAACGGGTATTCGATGCCTGGCTGGATCCAGCCCAGGCACGTCTATTCCTGTTCGCCACGCCCACAGGTGCGGTTGTGAAGACCGAGATCGACCCGCGAGTGGGCGGCGGTTTCCTGATCGTGGACCGGCGCGAGGGTGAGGACATCGAACACCGGGGCGAGTACCTGGAACTGGACCGCCCCCGGCGCCTGGTATTCGATTTCATGGTGCCGAAATCCTCCCAGCAGAAGAGCCGGGTGAGCGTGGACATCGTGCCTGCGGGCGGCGGCTGCGAACTCACTCTCACCCATACAGGCGTTCTGCCGGAATACGAGAAGGCGACCCAGGGCGGCTGGGCCGGCATCCTGGACGGGCTTGCCAAGCTGACCTGACCTCCGGGTTGACCAAGTCCGAAAACGGCCGGAGCCCGGGCCTGGGCCGTGTTATTCGTAGGGCCTCGTCAACCGGGAGATTCGACCATGCTTAGACCCCTGCTCACCCTGGCACTGCTCAGCGCCGCCCTACCCCTCTCCGCCACGGCGGCACCGGTGCCGGTGCCCCACCACTACTGCGATACGCCCGAATACCACCTGCTGGATTTCTGGATCGGCGATTGGGACACCATCGACATGGGCGACCACCCGGACGGCAAGGGACCTTCCATCGCCCACGCGGTGATCACGCCGGTACTGGACGGTTGCGCGCTGCATGAGAAATACGAGCAGGTGGATGGCCTGATCGGCGAGAGCTACACGCTCTACGTGCCGAGCCTGAAACACTGGCACCAGAGCTGGGTGAACAACGGCGCCGGCCTGTGGCTGCAGGACGGCGACTTCAAGGACGGCGTGATGACGCTGACCGCCACCACCATCAGCAAGGATGGCAGCGAAGTGCACCACAAGATCACCTGGGCCAAGCAAGGTGATGGGGTGCGGGAGACCTCGGTGGCCTCGAAGGACGGCGGCAAGACCTGGGCCCCGGAGTTCGACTGCCTGTTCGTGAAGCACGGCACAGCGCAGAAAGCTAACTGAGACAGAGACGCAAAAGGCGCACCTCCTCACGGAGGTGCGCCTTTTCATTGGATGGCTATTTCTTCTTCGCTTGCCGTTGGCGTAGCGCCTCAAATAATGAGACGCCGGTGGCCACCGACACGTTCAGGCTCTCGACGCTGCCCGCCATGGGGATCTTGGCGAGGAAGTCGCAGTGTTCCTTGGTGAGCCGGCGCATGCCGTCTCCTTCCGCGCCCATGACGATGGCGATGGGCCCCTTGAGATCCAGGTCGTAGATCGACTGGTCCGCTTCGCCGGCGAGGCCGACGAACCAGATGTTACGGTCCTTGAGTTCCCGCAGGGTGCGGGCAAGGTTCGTGACCTGGAAGAAGGGCGTCATCTCCGCGGCGCCGGAGGCCACCTTGCGGGCCACGGCCGTGAGGCCGGCAGACCGGTCCTTGGGCGCGATCACCGCGTGCACGCCGGCGGCATTGGCCGAGCGCAGGCAGGCCCCGAGGTTGTGCGGATCCTGCACGCCGTCCAGCACCAGCAGGAACGGCGGCACATCCAGCCGGTCCAGGAGCGGCATGAGGCCGCCCTCGTCCCGGAGTTCCGCGCCCTCCGCTTCCGCCGCCACGCCCTGGTGGCGGGCATCGTGGGTGAGCCGGTCGAGCTCGTTGCGCGGCACCCGCAGCACCTTCACCCCGGCCTTCTGGGCCAGCTCAGCCACGCGGGTGAGGCGGTCATCGTGCCGGCTGTCGAGCATCCACAGGGAATGCACCGTGCCACCGCCCTCCAGGAGAGCGGTTACGGCATGCAGGCCGTAGATCAGCTCCCGTTCCTTCATCGCTTCCTCTTGGGCGGCCGTGGCTTGTGGCCGCCGCCGCGGCCGGGCTCGGGCAGGGCCGCCAGCTCGAAGTCGATCTTGCGTTCGTCCACGTTCACGGCGGCGACCCGCACCCGCACCTGATCGGTGAGGCGGAACACCCGGCCGGAGCGTTCGCCCACCAGGCGGTGCCCGACGGCGTCGTGGTCGTAGTAATCGTTGGGCAGGGAAGTGATGTGCACCAGGCCCTCCACGTACAGGTCTTTTATCTGCACGAACAGGCCGAAGTTGGTGACGCCGGTGACCAGGCCTTCGAACTCCTCGCCCTGCTTGTCCCGCATGTACTCGGCCTTGAGACGGTCGAGCGCGTCACGGGTGGCCTCGTCGGCGCGCCGCTCGGTCATGGAGCAGTGGGAGCCGAGTTGTTCCATCTGGCCGCCGGAATAGCCGAAACTGCGGGCGTCGCCGCCCCGCACCACGTGGCGTATGGCGCGGTGCACCAGGAGATCCGGGTAGCGCCGGATGGGCGAGGTGAAGTGCGCGTAGAAAGGCAGTGCCAGGCCGAAGTGGCCGACGTTCTCCGGCGTATACACCGCCTGGGACAGGGAGCGCAGCAACACCGTCTGGATGAGGTGCTTGTCGGGCCGGTCTTGCACCTTCTCCAGCAGCTTGGCGTAATCCTTGGGTTCGGGTTTCATGCCGCCGCCGAACTTGAGGCCGAGCGTGCCGAGGAAGGCACGCAGCTTCTCCAGGCCCTCCTCTTTCGGGCCGGCGTGCACGCGGTAGAGGCCGGCAAGCTTGTGCTTGGTCAGGAACTTGCCCGCCTGCACGTTGGCCGCGATCATGCACTCCTCGATGAGCTTGTGGGCGTCGTTACGCACCGTCGGGCGGATGGCGTCGATGCGCCCGTCGGCATTGAACACCACCTTGGTCTCGGTGGTCTCGAAGTCGATGGCGCCGCGGCGGTGCCGCGCCTTGGCGAGCACGTGGTAGAGCGCGTACAGGTCCTCCAGGTGCGGCACCAATGACGCGTATTCGCGGCGCAGGGCCGGGTCCTTGTCCACCAGGATGTTCGCCACCTTGGTGTAGGTGAAGCGCGCGGCGGAGCGCATCACCGCCTCATGGAACTTGGCGCGGCTGACCTCGCCATCCTTGTCCACATGCATCTCGCAGACCAGGCACAGCCGGTCCACCTGCGGGTTGATGGAGCAGAGGCCGTTGGACAGCACCTCCGGCAGCATGGGGATGACCCGGTCGGCGAAGTACACCGAGTTGCCGCGCTTCTGGCCTTCACGGTCCAGCGAGGTGCTGGGCCGCACGTAATGGGAGACGTCGGCGATGGCCACCAGCAGGCGGAAGCCCTGACCGTCGCGCTCGCAGAACACGGCGTCGTCGAAGTCGCGGGCATCCTCGCCGTCGATGGTGACGAGGGGCGTGGAACGGAGATCGAGCCGGCCCTGCTTGGCCTGCTCCGGCACTTCCGGCCCGAGCCCGCGCACCTCGGCCTCCACCTCCGGTGGGAAGGCATGGGGCAGCGCATGGGCATGGATGGCGAGTTCCGTGGCCATCCCGGCGGCGTTGCGCTCACCCATGACGCGGCTGACGCGGCCGATGACCTCGCTCTGCTTGCCGGGCTGCTGGGTGATCTGCACCACCACCATCTGGCCGGAGCGGGCTCCGCCCCGCTCGGCCACGGGGATCTGGATAGTGTGGGAGATGCGGGCATTGTCGGGCGCCACGAAGCTGACGCCGTGTTCCTCGACGTAGCGACCGGCGAGTTCGCTGGTGTTGCGCTCCAGCACGTCCACCAGGGAGCCCTCGGGGCGGCCGCGGCGGTCCACGCCCTGCACCCGCACCATGGCCCGGTCGCCATGCATGAGCTCGCGCATCTGGCGCGGCGGCAGGAAGATGTCGTCGCCACCCTCGTCGGGCTTGAGGAAGCCGAAGCCATCCCGGTGGCCGATGACGGTGCCGGCGATGAGCGGCAGGCGCTTCACCAGGCAGTATTCACCGCGCCGGTTCTGCACCAACTGACCGTCCCGCAACATGGCGCCCAGGCGCCGGTTCAGGGCCTCGACGTCCACGGCGTCGTGGAGCTTGAGGTCGTGGGTCAGGCGCTCGAAGGACAGAGGCTGATCCGCCTCCGTCAGCCACTCCAGGATGGCCTCGCGGCTGGCGATGGGGCGTTCGTATTTGAGGGCTTCGCGCTGGGCGTATGGGTCAGCGCCACTCTTGGCGCGACGACGGGAAGGCTGGTTACGGGTTTTTTTGCGTTTCATTCTGATTGGTCGAAAGGGGAAGACCCCCCGGTCCTGAGATGGGCATTTTTATAGCCGCTTCAAGGGCCTAGGTGGGTAGCGAACATTGACACATGAGGCATGGGCCGGTAAAGTGCCCGCCCTTCGCGCCCCTAAAGCCCAGGTGGCGGAATTGGTAGACGCACTAGTTTCAGGTACTAGCGGGTAACACCGTGGAGGTTCGAGTCCTCTCCTGGGCACCAAGTCTTTCACTCTCTCTGTAATCGCCATCCCTGGCGAAATAAACCGAGACTCTTTCCAACGATAGCCCGGCCCGGACATCCTGTCCGGTCGCTCAGCCGGGCGCGAGCGGTGCTCGCGCTAGTGCTACGCCATGCTGGTTTCTGCCGTCCCTGGCGTATATCCACACATCTTTTCAGACCCCAGCCTCGCCATCCCTGGCGAGGCGTTCGACCGGGCGCGAGCAGTGCTCGCGCCAATACCCGGTCTCACCCTGGGCACCAGTTCAAGCTTTCTCTCTTTCGAATCACTGACCATCCCTGCTGCGCCTTCCAGCCCGGACATCCCTGTCCGGTCGCTCAGGCGGACGCGGCCAGTGGCCGCGTAAAATCACCGCCTTCGCCCCTGGCGACCTTTTCTTTTCTGTCTTTGTTAGTCAGTTTGGGCTGGTTCCCGATGCGGGTGGACGCAGGGCGAAGGGGACACCGCGGTTGAGCGCGCTGATGGCCGCGGCCATGTGCTCGTCCCCGTCGAACTCGACGAACTCCGCGGCGACACCGCTCTGTTTGAGCTTCTCCACCAGCGCGCGCGTCTTCCCGATCTTGTCGTAGTTATCGCCATCCGAGAACAGCTCGGCCACCGCCTGGTCGGGCGTCATGCCGGGGATCTCCTCGGGATGGGCCGCGTACCATCGCCGGTAGTCGTCCTCCAGGGCCGGGCTCGGGCCCTGCTCCAGCGAACCCACCGTCACCAGCAGGCGCGGCAGCTTGCGGCGCGGATCCGACTCGAAGGCGGGCTCTTCCTTGGGCACGATCTCGGCGCCGAAACCGATGTCCGGGCTCGCGGCGAGATACACGTCGAAACTCCCCGGCGACTTGAACAAGGCATGCAGCGCGAAGGAGCCGCCCATGGAATGGCCGAACAGGATGCGCCGATGCGGATCGGTGCGGTAGTGCGCGCTCACCCATGGCTTCACGGTGTCGTCGAGGAAGGCCAGGAATTCATCCCCACCGCCGATGGGGATGCCTTCGAACTCGGGCTCCACCGAACCCGGGGGCGTGAAATCATAGGCACGGGAGTTGTCGAAGAAGGACTTGTTCGCGGCGGCGACGCCGACCACGATGGTGGGCGAGAGCTTCTCGTACTCCCGCATGCGCATGATGCCGGCCGCAGGTTCGAACCAACCGTTGCCGTCCAGCACGTACAGCACCGGATAGCCTTCCTTCGGTGCCGCCGCATCGGGGACCGACACCTGGATGCGATAGTGCCGGCCTTTCTTGGAGGTGAGCGTCAGCTCGTGGTAGTTGCGGCCGTAGGAGGTGTCCGGCTGCTTCGCAGCCGGAGCAGCCGGTGCCGCGGCCACGGCGACCGACCACAGGACGATGATGCCGGCAGCGGCGCTTAGCATCGGTACGGATTTCATGGACCCCTCCAGGCTCGGTACGAGCCCATGATCAGTGTTCGAGTTTGACCCTGGTGCCCAGGGTAGCCCCGACGTGGATGCTATACGCAGGCCCCGGGCCCGTCCAAGACCAGGTCCAAACCCGGTCACTGTGAGTTTTTTACCCATCCCGTCGCCATGGAGGCTCCGTCGCCCCCGCTCACTGCAAAAATATTCCCGGTTTTGTATCAAAACGTAAAACCTTTTCACCCTTCCACACATCCAAGTGACATGCGGAAAAACTCGACTCCCAGCCGGCGGGGTAAAGCGGCACACGGGGTCCTGGTGGCATTGCTGGCGGCCTTGAGCCTGCCGGCGCTGGCCCAGGACGAGACTCCTGAAGTCCAGGCGGGGCGCGTGGATGGCAGCGCCATCGTCGTGGACGGGCGCCTGGACGAGGCGGCCTGGAGCCAGGCCGGCGTGATCCAGGACATCACCCAGCAGAGCCCCCACCCGGGCCAGCCCACTCCTTATCACACGAAGGTCCTGCTGCTCAGGGACGACCATACCCTCTATATCGGCCTGCGCAGCGATGACCCGGACATCAGCAAGGCCGTGTCCCACACCCTGGTGCGGGACGGCTGGCAGGGCAACGACGACAACGTCATGTTCGTGCTGGACACCTTCGGCACCAAGCGCTTCGCCTACGTGTTCCGGGTGAACTCCGCCGGTGCCATGGCGGACGGTCTGCTCTCCCCCACCCCCGCCATCAACAGCAACGACGGCGTGGACTACAACTGGGACGGCATCTGGAGCGCGGCGGTGACCCAGGACGAGCACGGCTGGACCGCCGAGATCGCCATCGACACCCGCAGCCTGCAGTTCACCGACGGCCTCACCCGCTGGGGCTTCAATCTGGCGCGCAACGTGCCGCGCGACCTGCTGACCTTGGACTGGGCCGGCACCACGCTGGACTCCTCCGTCTACCAACTGCAGCGCGAGGGGCTGCTCACGGGCATGCAGGGCATGGAACAGGGCAAGGGCCTGGAGTTCCAGCCCTACGGCCTCGCCAAGTACCAGACCGGCAAAGGCACCACCAGCAACACCGGCTTCGACCTGAAGTACAACTTCAACCCCTCGCTGGCGGGCCTGCTCACCTACCACACGGACTTCGCGGAAGCGGACGCGGACCAGCAGCAGATCAACACCACCCGCTTCCCGCTGTTCTTCCCGGAGAAGCGCCAGTTCTTCCTGCAGGGCTCGAACCTCTTAAGCTTCGGCTACAACCTGGGCACCAACTTCATCCCGTTCAACTCCCGCAACATCGGCCTGGTGAACGGCGACGAAGTGTCCCTGGACGAGGGCGTGAAACTCATCGGCCAATCGGACAACGGCTCGCTGGCACTCTTGGACACCCAGATGGGCGACAGCGCCGTGTCCCAGGGCACCAACCTGTTCGTGGGCCGCGGCACCTACAATGCGACCTCTCAGCTCCAGCTCGGCACCATCGTGACCCACGGCGACCCGACCGGGCTCGATACCAACAGCTTCTTGGGCACCGACGCCACCTGGAAGACTTCCACCTTCGAGGGTGACAAGAACCTGAACTTCTCGGGCTGGATGGGTCATTCCAGTGGCGACGCCTCCAACGGCTTCGCCAGCACCGGCAACACCAACGGCTTCGGCCTGGACGCGGAGTACCCCAACGACCTGTGGTACGCCCACATGCAGTACGAACAATTCGGCGAGGCGCTGGATCCGGCCTTGGGGTTCCTGCCCCGTCCCGGCACGCGCCACTACATGAACGAGCTGAGCTACCAGCCGCGCCCGGCCGCCGACAGCTGGTTCAACTGGGTGCACCGCTTCTGGTTCTACGGCCACTACAGCGAGGACGACAGCTTCGGCGCACCCCAGTACGCCGCTCCCGGCGTGCTCCTGGCGAAACAGGGCAAGCAGAGCGACGAGTGGTTCCTGAGTCCGCAGATGCTGACGGAAGGCGGCTGGTATTGGGAGGCGGACGTCTATCAGGACTACGACGCGCCGACGTCCCCCTTCCCACTCGTGCCGGGCGTGCTGGTGCCTGCAGGGCAGTACACCTATAGCCGCCGCCGCATGGTGATCAACTCACCCCAGTCCAAGCCCCTGTGGTGGGAGTTCATCGACTCCCAGGGCACCTTCTACGCCGGCACCGCTTCGCATCCGCTGGTGCAGGTGAACTGGAACACGCCCTCGGGCAAGTTGGTACTGACTGCCCAGCAGGAATGGCTGTTCTACTACCAGCCGGCGTACCTCAACCCCGGCCAGCCCGATCACGGCATCACGCGCCTCAGCACCGTGACGGGGACCTACTCCTTCACACCCTACATGTACCTCTCGACCCAGATGCAGTACGAGAACGACATCCCGGGCGTGAGCTACAACGTGCGTCTGCGCTGGATCGTGGAAGGCGCGAGCAACATCTATCTGGTGCTGAACCACGGTCTCGTGACCGAGACGGACGGCCTCGGCCAGCCGGTGATCGCTTCGGGCAATGCTGTGATCCTGAAGGTGCAGTGGGACTTCCGGAACTGATCCGGTAGCAAAAAGAAAAAAGGCGAGCCATGGTCGGCTCGCCTTTTCTTTTGCGGGATGGATAACCGGTTCAGTCGAAGGGGTGCTTGAGCACGATGGTCTGGGTGCGGTCCGGGCCCGTGGAGATCATATCCACCGGCACGCCCATCAGCTCCTCGATCTTCTTCAGATAGGCCCGAGCGTTCTCGGGCAACTCTTTGTATTCAGTCACGCCCACGGTGGAGGTCTTCCAGCCGGGCATGTCCACGTACACCGGCTCCGACTCGGCGAAGCTCTCGGCGCCCACGGGCGGCAGATGCATCTCGCCCTGGGGCGTCTTGTAGGCCACGCAGATGCGGATGGTGTCGAGACCGTCCAGCACGTCGAGCTTGGTGATGCAGACGCTGGTGACACTGTTGTTGATGATGGAGCGGCGCAGGGCCACCACGTCGAACCAGCCGCAGCGGCGCGGCCTTCCGGTGACGGAGCCGAACTCGTGGCCGCGGCGCGCGAGGTGTTCCCCCATCGCGTCAAACAGTTCCGTGGGCATGGGGCCCTCGCCCACGCGGGTGGTGTAGGCCTTGACGATACCCATCACCTGGTCGAAGTACTTGGGGCCGAGACCGGTGCCGGTGGCGGCGCCGCCGGCGGTGGTGTTGGACGAGGTGACGTAGGGATAGGTGCCGTGGTCCACGTCCAGCAGCGCGCCCTGGGCGCCCTCGAACAGCACGTTCTCGCCGCGCTCGTGCAGGTTGTAGAGGATGGCGGTGATGTCCGCCACCATGGGCTCGAGCTGGGGGACGAGGTTCAAGCACTGCTCCAGGGTCTCCTGGAAGGACACGGGCTCGACCCGGAAATAATTCTTCAGCACGAAGTTGTGGTAATCCAGCACTTCGCCCAGTTTGGCGGCGAAGCGTTCCCGGTGGAACAGGTCCGCGATGCGCACGGCGCGGCGCGCGATCTTGTCCTCGTAGGCGGGACCGATGCCGCGCCCGGTGGTGCCGATCTTGGCGGCGCCCTTGGCGTGCTCGCGGGCCTTGTCCAGGGCCACGTGGGACGGGAGGATCAGCGGGCAGGCCGGGGAGATCTTGAGGCGACGGCGCGCAGGCACGCCCTTGGCCTCCAGCATGGCGATCTCCTCGAACAGGGCCGTGGGCGAGACCACCACGCCGTTGCCGATGAGGCACTGCACGTCTTCCCGCAGGATGCCCGAGGGGATGAGCTTGAGCACGGTCTTCTCGCCGCCGATGACGAGGGTGTGGCCGGCGTTATGGCCGCCCTGGAAGCGTGCAACGGCCGCGGCCCGGTCCGTGAGCCAATCCACCACCTTCCCCTTGCCTTCGTCGCCCCACTGGGCGCCGATGACGATGACGTTCTTGCCCATCTTTTTTATCCCCGTGCCAGATACAAGACCGCGAGGCCCGCGGCCATGCTCAACAAGCCCACGATCCGCAGCACCCGATCGTCCGCCTGGACCACCGCGGCCAATGTCCGGCGGAACCCGCGCGGGGCGACGAAGGGCGCGATGCCCTCCATCACCAGCATCAGCCCGATCGCGCTCAGGAACGGCACCAGCATGCTCGGAAACCTCCCGAAACCTGCCCGACCCTGCGGGCACAAAAAACGGGCGTCTTTTCCAAGACCGCCCGTGGTCAGATTATACCGGGTTAGGTGCCCGCCTGCCGGGCTAAAAACGGCCTCAGGCCGTGAGCGCCTCGGGCTCCAGGCCCTCCCGGCGGCAGAGCTTCTGGTATTCGCGGCGCGGCAGCTCGACTTCCAGAAGATAGCCGCCTTCGGCATCGTCCTTCTCGCTGCGCACGGCCCCCAGGCTGAAAAAGGCGGCACGGGCGCGGCCATGGGCGGGCGAGAGCCGGATCCAGCCGTGGACAGTGTCGCTCTTGAGATGGGCGGATATCTCCTGGCGCAGGGCACCTAAGCCCTCGCCGGTGACGGCGGAGACCCAGATGCGGCGGGCACGACCATCGGGCCCCCGCTCCACGCCCGCTTCCTGGCCGGTCAGGTCGATCTTGTTGAAGACCTCGATCTGCGGGACCTTATCCGCGCCGATCTCGGTGAGCACGCCGTTGACGGTCTCGATGTACTCGTCCCGCTCCGGGTCGCCGCAATCCACCACGTGCAGGAGCAGCGTGGCCTCCTCGGTCTCCTGCAGGGTGGAACGGAACGCGGCCACTAGGTCATGGGGCAGGTCGCGGATGAAGCCCACCGTGTCCGCCAGCACCGCATGGGTGGCGTCGCCGAGATCCAAGCGGCGTAGAGTAGCGTCCAGGGTGGCGAAGAGCTGGTCGGCGGCCAGCACCCGCGCACCGGTGAGTGCATTGAAGAGCGTGGACTTGCCGGCATTGGTGTAGCCGACCACGGAGACGGTGGGCACGTCGTGCCGCTGGCGCGTGCGGCGGCCCTGCTCGCGCTGATCGCCGACCCGGTCCAGTCGCTTCTCCAGCATGTCGATGCGCTTGCCGATGAGTCGGCGATCGATCTCGAGCTGGGTCTCGCCGGGACCGCGCAGACCGATGCTGCCGCCGCGCTGCCGTTCCAGATGGGTCCAGCCGCGCACTAGGCGCGTGGCGAGGTGCCGGTGCTGGGCAAGCTCCACCTGCAGCTTGCCCTCGAACGTGCGGGCGCGCTGGGCGAAGATGTCTAGGATGAGGCCGGTTCGGTCCAGCACCCGACAGGAGAGCAGCTTCTCGAGGTTGCGCTCCTGGCTGGGGCTCAAGGCGTGGTTGACGAGCACCAGGTCGGCGTTGAGCGCCTTGACCCGCTCGCCCACCTCGGCAGCCTTGCCTTCGCCTATGAAGTAGCGCGCTTCCGGGATCCTGCGGCTGCCCCTGACCGTGTCCAGCACCTCGGCCCCGGCGGCACGGGCAAGCTCGGCGAACTCCGCCAGCAGCACGTCGCCGTGGTCTGACCCTAAGTCGAGGTGGACGAGAACGGCGCGTTCGCCGCTCTTGGGACGCTCAAACAAACCCGTATCCCGGAGCACTCAGGCTCAATGGTGCTCGCCGCCGCCCTCGTTGCCGGCTTCGGCCTCGGCTTCGTGGCCCGGAGCGGGACCCACGTGCACGTGACGGCCCGGCACAACGGTGGAGATGGCGTGCTTGTACACCATCTGGCTGACGCTGTTCTTGAGCAGGATGACGAACTGATCGAAGGACTCGATCTGACCCTGCAACTTGATGCCGTTCACGAGGTAGATCGAAACGGGCACCTTATCGCGCCGCAATGCGTTCAGGAACGGCTCTTGCAGCGACTGACCCTTTGCCATGGTGCTTCTCCTTGTTGTATTAGCAGGCCGGTTGGGTAGGCCCATGGTTCTATACATATATGGTTAAGATTGTATCACATGGGTCCAGAATCACTGGGATTCAAGTCCCATCGCCGCATAGACACGCGCACGTTCGTTAAGTTCCGGCGCGCCGCTCGCGAACCACGCGACATCCTTCTCGGCGCGCAACCAGGTGAGCTGGCGTTTCGCATAGCGTCTTGTCGCGACGATGCCACGTCTCACCGCTTCCTCAAGACTGGTGCCGCCTTCCAGGTATTCCCAGAGTTGGCGATATCCAACAGCGCGCATGGAAGGCATGCCTGCGTCGAGATCGTTACGTGAGCGTAACCGCCTCACTTCTTCCAGGAACCCCTGTTCCATCATGGACCGGAAACGACGCTCGATTATTTCGTGCAGTACGGAGCGTTCAGCGGGTGCCAGCGCCAGCTTGATGTAGCGGTACTCGCCGGCTTCGGCCATACCCTGCAGCTCACTGAGCGGCTTGCCGGTGAGCGTGTGGACTTCCAAGGCCCGCTGGATGCGCTGAGGATCGTTGGGATGGATGCGGGCCGCGGCGTCGGGATCGACGCAGGCCAGTTCGGCATGCAGGGCCGCCCAGCCCACCTGGGCGGCGCGGGCATCGATCTCGGCGCGGACTTCCGCGTCGGCTTCCGGCAAGGGCGAGATGCCGTGTTGCAGCACGTCGAAATAGAGCATGGTGCCGCCGGTGAGCAGCGGCACGCGACCGGCGGCGGTGATCTCGCGCATGGCGGCGAGCGCATCGGCGCGGAAGCGCGCTGCGGAATAGCTCTCGGCGGGGTCCAGGATGTCGATGAGACGGTGCGGTGCCCGGGCGAGGATATCGGGGCCCGGCTTGGCGGTACCGATGTCCATGCCGCGGTAGATCATGGCGGAGTCCACGCTCACGATCTCGCCGCCGAGATGCTCAACGAGATCCACCGCGAGCGCGGTCTTGCCCGACGCAGTCGGACCCATGATGCATACAGCAACAGGTTTCTGATTCATCTACCGCGAAGGAACAATCTGTCCAACTCCGGCATGGTGAGGCGCGTCCAGGTGGGCCGGCCATGGTTGCACTGGTCCGCCCGTGGCGTGCGTTCCATGTCCCGCAGCAACGCATTCATCTCGGGCAGGGTCATCTCCCGGTGCGCGCGCATGGAAGTGTGACAGGCGGAGGTGGCGAGCACCCGCTCGAGGGATTCGTCGACGCGCCGGCTCTCGCCGTGCTCCGCCAGGTCCGCCAGGAGGTCGCGCAGGAGCGCGGTCACGTCTTCCTTCGCGAGGAGTGCGGGCACTTCACGGATGGAGAGGGTCTCGGGCCCGCGCCGTTCCACCACGAAGCCGCCGGCGGCGAGAGCCGCCGACTCGACCTCCGCCAGATCCGCCTCGCGGCGGCTCACCGGCACGCCGATGGGCACCAGCAAGGGCTGGGACACTACGCTGCCCTGCTGCAGGGCCGCCTTCATGCGTTCATAGGTGATGCGCTCGTGGGCGGCGTGCATATCCACCAGGATGAGCCCGTCCGGCGCGGCGGTGAGGATGTAGATGCCGTGCAGCTGCGCGAGCGCGAACCCGAGAGGCGGCACGCCGGAGTCCGCTAGCGGCTGCGATACAGGAGCGACACCATCGGCATGTAATTGCGCATAGGCAGCGAGGCTCTCCCCCACGGCCATGGGCATCTGCCGCGGCCCGATGCCCGCGGGGCGATAGCCGGGCGCGGAAGGCGGCACATAAACCGCGCCCGGCATCTGCGGGAGGTTGCCGGACGCCTGCGGCGTGGTCTCGGCGAGTGCTTCCTGTACGGTGCGGAACACGAAGTCGTGCACCAGGCGGCTGTCCCGGAACCGCACCTCGTGCTTGGCAGGATGGGCGTTCACATCCACCCGTGCGGGGTCGAGTTCGAGATACAGCACGTAGGCTGGGTGCCGGCCGTGGAACAGCACGTCGTGGAACCCGAGGCGCACCGCGTGGGCGAGCAGCTTGTCCCGCACCACCCGGCCGTTCACGTAGAAATACTGCAGGTCCGCCTGGCTGCGGGAGAAGGTGGGCCGCGCCAGCCAGCCGCTCAACTTCAGGCCACCTGCCTGCTGTGAGATGTGGAAGGACTGCTCGATGAACTCGGGCCCCACCAGTTCCTTGAGGCGCCGCTCGACGCCGGCCCGGTCCGACGCGGCCTGCAGTGCGAGCACCGGCTTGCCGTTGTGCTTGAGTTGCAGGTCAAAATCGTGGCGCGCCAGGGCGATGCGCCGCACCGCCGTGTCCAGATGGCCGAACTCGGTGGCCTCGCTCTTCAGGAACTTGCGGCGTGCCGGCGTGTTGAAGAAGAGGTCCCGCACTTCGACGCTGGTACCGGCGGCATGGGCCGCCGGGGCGGGCGCGGCATAGTTACCGTGGCCGTCCCCTTCGAGGCGCCAGGCATGCTCGTCGCTGGCGGTGCGGGTGGTGATGGCGAGGCGCGCTACCGCGCCGATGCTCGGCAGGGCCTCGCCGCGGAAGCCCAAAGTCGACACCCGCTCCAGGTCTTCCAGGCTGCCTATCTTGCTGGTGGCATGGCGCGCCACCGCCAGGGGCAGCTCTGCTTTCGGTATGCCGCCGCCATCGTCCCGCACGCGCATGAGACGCGCGCCGCCGCCCTCCACCTCCACCTCGATGCGGGTGGCGCCCGCGTCCAGCGCGTTCTCCAGGAGTTCCTTGATCACGGACGCGGGCCGCTCCACCACCTCGCCGGCGGCGATCTGGTTCACGAGCTGGGCAGGGAGTTCGCGGATGGGCATAGCGAGCCGGGCCTGGGAAAGGGCCTTAGCTTACAACATGGGTCAAGGAGCCCGGAGGGGCTATTTCTTGGGATTGATGCCTACGCCGGAGGCCAGCACTCCACTGGCGCGGCCGTCGCGCTGCTGCTTCATCAGGGCGTACTGGCTGCCCGGCGGCGGATAGTGGCCGAAGTAGTTGTCCACGCCGGTGAAGATGGCCTGGGCCAGCTGCTGCTGGTAGTCGGGGGACATGAGCAGCTTGGCGGTGCGCGGGTTGGTGATGTAGTTGGTCTCGATGAGCATGGAGGGCACGTCCGGAGCCTTCAGCACCAGGAAGCCCGCCTGTTGCACGCTGCCCTTGTGCATGGCGCCGATGGCAGCGAGCTGCTTGGCCACGCTGCCGCCCACGTCGAAGCTCATGCCCATGACCGCGGACTGGGACATGTCTACCACCACGGACTTCACCTGGGGCGGCAGACCTGCGAGACGCACGCCGCCCACGAGGTCCGAATCGTTCTCTTCCCGTTCCAGGAACTTGGCATGTTCGGTGGTGGCGCCGTGCTCCGAGAGCACGTAGACGGTGGCGCCGTCGGCGCTCTTGTCGCGGGCAGCATCGCAGTGGATGGAGACGAACAGGTCCGCGTTGGCATCGCGGGCCTTCTCGAAACGATCCTTGAGGACCACGAAGGTGTCGCTGTCGCGGGTCAGCACCGCCTTCATGCCAGGCTGCTGGTTCACCAGCGCCGCGAGCTTGCGGGCGACGGCGAGGGTCACGTTCTTCTCATAGGCGCCCTTGGGGCCATGGGCACCGGGATCCTTGCCGCCGTGGCCGGCGTCGATGGCCACTACGATTGCACGTCCGCGCACTGGCGCCGGGCTGGGTGCGGTGGCGACGGGAGCAGGCGTGCTCATGGCGGCGACGGGCGCCGCGGCTACCGGTGCAGCAGCGACGGAGCCAACGGTGAGGAGATCGATCACGAGTTCATTTCCTGCGCTGCCCTTGCGCAGGTAGCTCTGGGGCATGGCGCGGCCGTTCAGATCCAGCACCAGCCGCAGCTTGTCGTCGTGCACGGCACTGCGCATCTCGGTGATGATGCCGCGACCCGTGGGGAGCTTCGCATCCAGGCGCGCGTTGTCCACATCGATGACGATGCGGTCCGGCTGGCTCAGGGTGAAGATGGTGTGATCCGTGGGTGCGGACAGGGACAACACGAGTTCGGTTCGCGCACCCTCGGCCACGAGCTGCACGCCGCTCACGTCCACGGACGTCGATGCGCCCAGGACTACGCCGGGCAATAGCAGCCCCAACCCTAATAGGAAACCCATCGCCCGCACGGATACAGCCCTCGGCCTTGAATGGTGTAGATAATTTATACACCATCCGGGCCGGTTTTCAAGGGTTTTACTATTTAATTGAAGGGGATAGGTCGTACTCTTAGAGTCCAGCCTTACGATTGGCGGCCTCCCAGGCCGAGACCAAGGTCCGGCCGGCCTCGGTGCGGCCCTCTGCCATCAACACCCGACCCGGTTCAGCCGCGGTCAGATGGCACTCCACGTCCGCCAGTGGCAGGAAATGGGCGCCCCGCTCCGGCCATTCGATGAGCACGGTACCGGTCATCTCGCGGATACCCAGGAAGGCCAACTCCTCCGGATCCGCGATGCGGTAGAGATCCAGGTGCCTGAGGCTGTGACGCCCCAGTTCGTAGGGCTCAACCAAGGTATAGGTGGGACTGGGGACGCGCCCTGGATGGCCCAGGGACTGGAGCAGGCCCCGCACCAGGGTGGTCTTGCCGGCACCGAGATCGCCGTGGAGATAGACCGTGAGTTCCGTGACGGGCAGTACCTTGCCCAGGGCCACACCCGCCGCCTCCGTGGCGGCGGCATCCGCAAGGCCGACACGCATCAGACGTTCACCAGATTGCGCAGCGGTTCCATCAGGTCACGCGCCATGAGGCCGCGCTCGCCCTGGCGCGCCGCGAGATCGCCGGCGGCGGCATGCACATAGACCCCCTGGCGCGCCGCCTCGGGGAGCGAGAGGCCCTGGGCCACGAGCGCAGCGATGACGCCGGTGAGCACGTCACCCATGCCCGGTGCCGCCATGCCGGGATTGCCGGCAGTGCAGACTGTAGTTAGTTCGCCGTGAGCGGCAATGAGACTGCCGGCTCCCTTCAGCACCGTGACCGCGTCGAAGCGTTCAGCGATGCGGGACACGCAGGCGTAACGGTCCTGCTGCACCGTGGCGGTGTCGGTACCGAGCAGCCGGCCCGCCTCGCCCGGATGGGGCGTGAGTATCCAGCGGCCGTGCTTGTGGGGCGCTTCCGCCAGCAGGTTGAGCGCGTCTGCATCGACCACGAGCGGCACATGGGAGTCCAGCACTTCTTTCAACAGCATGCGGCCCCAGGCTTCGCGCCCGAGGCCGGGACCGATGGCGACGACGCTGGCCCGGGCCAACAGCGGCTTGAGATCGGCGGCGGTCTCGATGGCGTGGACCATGGCTTCCGGCAAGCCGGCGAGCAGACCCGTGACATGGGCGGCCCGGGTCGCGACGCTGACGAGACCGGCGCCGCTGCGCAGCGCCGCTTCCGCCGTGAGCCGCACCGCGCCGCCCATGCCCTGGTCTCCGCCCACCACCAGCACATGACCGAAGTCGCCCTTGTGGGAATTCCGCGGCCGGCGTCCCAGGTTCGTCTCGCGCATGGCGGCGCTGCGCAGGCGGCGCGCACGGGGCTGCAGGCTGCCGTAGACCTTGGGCGGCACGCCGAGGTCATCGAAACGCAGGAGGCCGGTGCACTCGGGTCCCGCGCCGGTGAAGAGTCCGGCTTTCAGGCCGATGAAGCTCACGGTGAGGTCGGCTCGGATCGACATGCTCATCTCAGCGCCGGTGTCGGCGTTGAGCCCGCTGGGTATATCGAGGGATAGCACCGGCATGCCGGAGCCGTTCACTTCCTGGACGAGCTTCAGCCACTCGCCGTGCAGCGGCCGGTCGAGGCCGGTGCCGAGCAAGGCGTCCACGATCACGTCCGACGCCGGCAGGCGTGAGACGAAGGCGGTCTCGGTTCCACCGGCCTTGAGGAAATCCCCGCGCATGGAAGCGGCGGCGGCTGGCAGGCGCAGCCGGTCTCCCAGGGTGAACACCGTGACCCTCAGCTTCTCCTTGAGCGCGCAGAGGGCGAGCACGTAGCCGTCGCCGGCGTTGCTGCCCGCGCCGCAGAGCACCAGGAGATGCTGGGCGCCGGGCCATTGGTTGCGGAGATGACGCCAGGCAGCCTCGCCTGCCCGCTGCATGAGCGTGGCTCCGGGGATACCCACATCCTCGATGGCGCGGCGATCCAGCTCGCGCACCTGGGCGGCCGTGAAAAGGTTCTCGGGCAAGGCGGACATGTGAGGCATTATATATAGCCTTATGTCCGCCACACCCGATTTCAGCGCCCTCACCGACCGCATCAAGGGATGGGGCCGGGAGCTGGGCTTCCAGCAACTCGGCATCTCCGGCGTGGAGCTGCCGGAGGACGAACGGCGCCTCCTGGAATGGCTTGAGGCAGGACGCCACGGCGACATGGCCTACATGCAGCAGCACGGCACCCGCCGCAGCCGCCCCCAGGAGCTGGTGCCGGGGACGCTCCGCGTCATCTCGGCGCGCATGGACTACTGGCCCGGCAGGACCGAGGAGACCGAAGCCTTGCTGGGGCAGACCGAACGGGCTTACATCGCACGTTACGCGCTGGGCCGCGATTACCACAAAGTGCTTCGCTCACGCCTGCAGAAGCTCGCGGACCGGATCCAGGCGGAGATCGGCCCTTTCGGTTACAGGGCGTTCACGGACAGCGCGCCGGTGCTGGAGAAGGCCCTGGCCCGTGGCGCGGGACTGGGATGGATCGGCAAGCACACCAACCTCATCAACAAGAGCGCCGGCTCCTGGTTCTTCCTGGGGGAGCTCTTCACAGACCTGCCGCTGCCGCTGGATGAGGCTGCCACGGACCATTGCGGGATCTGCCGGACCTGCATGGACGTCTGCCCCACCCAGGCCATCACCGGGCCCTACCAGTTGGATGCGCGGCGCTGCATCGCCTACCTCACCATCGAGCACAAAGGCAGCATCCCCGAGGAGTTCCGCGCACCCATGGGCAACCGGGTGTTCGGCTGCGACGACTGCCAGCTGTTCTGCCCCTGGAACAAGTTCGCACAGGTCTCGGCGGAAGCGGACTTCACACCGCGCGCGGGGCTGGATGGACCGAAGCTCTCGGAACTCTTCGCCTGGACGGAAGAGGAGTTCCTGAAGCGCACCGAAGGCAGCGCGATCCGCCGCACCGGCTATGAAGGCTGGCTCCGAAACATCGCGGTGGGACTGGGCAATGCGGCCACTTCCGACGAGGTGGTATCAGCCCTGCAGAGCCGGGAATCCCATCCTTCGGAGCTGGTACGGGAGCACGTACGCTGGGCGCTAGAACAGCATCGCTCATGACCTTAGCTAGAGACTAGATAAAACCGTCGCGAGCGAAGGCGGGGCTAGGCGCACGAGGCGAGCAGGAGGGAGTGCACTCTTATGTGCATGACCGACTGCGAGTCCGAAGTGCAACAACGCCCCATCGAGCGCAGCAGGTTTTATCAGGCGTGACTCTGGTTCCTTAGACGCCCCGTCATCACCCGCAGCAAGTGCAGGGCGAAGTTCGGGGTCTGTTGCACCAGGAAATAGAAGCGCTTCTCGCTGATCTGAGCCGCCTTGCAGTCGGTCTTGGCGACGGCCGCGGCGCTGCGCACAGCGTGATCGATCAAGGCCATCTCGCCGAAGATGCCGCCGGGACCGATGGTGTCCACCACCTTGCCGCCCTTGCGGATCTCTACTTCCCCCTCAATGACGCCATACATGAAGTCGCCCGGCGCGCCTTCATTGAAGATGGCCTGCCCGGCCTTGAACTGCTGCGGATCGGTCTCGTTGAGGAACAGGTTGGTCGTGGCGGTCACTGGACGTCTCCCTGGAATGTGACAGGATTGCGACGCAGTATCGGCCTCAAGCATTGCAATCATGTGACGACCAGCCAGCTACGGGCCGCCCATCCCTGATGCTGGCGGCGTACCCGGCAGGTCTCATCAGGCATCAGAGCTGATGGCGATTGTGCCAATCGATGATGGCTTCATCCGGATATCCGGGGAAGTGGGTATCGCGCGGACCGCGGGGCACAGAGACCCAGGGGGCAACGAACTCCAGCATAATGTTCGCCGTCTCGGGAGGCTTCGGCAGAGGCGTATCCATGGCCGAAGCGAAGGGATAGACCCACTCGGACCAGCGCGGATCGAAGAGATACAAAGCTGCGCCGCACTCGCGGCAGAAGTGCCGGCGCGCTTCGCTGGGTTTCACCACCCCCTGCTCGTCCGGCAGCATGGCCTGGTACACCTGCACATGCTCCTCGCCCTCCACCGCCAAGGACTTGGCATCGCCCATGATGTTGATGGCGTATCCGCCGCCGCCCGCCGTCTTGCGGCAGATGGAGCAGTAGCAGCGCATGTAGGGATAGGGCGTGGTGGATTCGACGCTGAAACGGACCGCGCCGCAGTGGCAAGAGCCTTCCAACAACATGCTTATCCTCCGGTCACGGCCTTGGTACCGTGACAATCCTTGAACGGTTTCCCGCTATTGCAGGGACAGGGCGCATCCGCGGGGACCGACACCAGCGCATCCTCGCGCCCATAGCTCGCCTCCCGCTGGAAGCGGCGCTGCATGGTGGCCTTGTCGAAGGGGCCGATGCGCTCGCGGCCGTCGAACTTGAAATCGGTGTAGTCCCCGTCCGCATCGACGTAATGCAAGAACACCTGGGCACACCATTCGCCGGTGAAGGGCTCACGCCAATGGGGCACGTCGGCACCACGGTAGATGAGCATGTCGCCGGGGGCGAGTCCGATGGGCTTGTCCTGGCCGTCCGCGTGCACGCAGAGGGGCCAGAGGGACGGCGCACGGATGCCGAGCGAGAGCGAAGCGCTGATCTCGCAGGAAGGGCGATCGAGGTGTTTCGGCAGCACCGCGCCGGGTCCGTAGATGCGGAGATACGAATAGCACGGATGCAGGTTCACGCCCGTGGCCCGTTCCATGACTGGCTTCAGTTCCAGCAGCAGGGTCTCGCTCATGGCATCGGCATAGCGGCCGTGGGCGGCGCGGAACACGTCTTCCGGCTGGTAGTAGTTGGGCCAATGCTGCTGCAGCAAGGCATAGCTGGTCATGAGCTGGGCGCTCTGAGGCGACACCACCTGACGCAAGACCGTGTATTTGCTCTGCTTGAATTGCTGCGACGGACTCGGTTCATTCATAGCGGGAACGTTTCACCGCGGCGCGGGTTGCAGGATCCTTGAGGCCGGTAAGGTCGCCACTCTCGAGGGCGCGCAATACACCCTCAGCGAGCTGTTTGCCGAGTTCCACGCCCATCTGATCGAAAGCATTGATGTCCCAGACGCAGGCCTGCACGAAGGTGCGGTGCTCGTAGAGGGCGAGCAGCATACCCAAGCTCTCTGCATCCAGACGCGAGAGGGTGATGAGTGTGCTCGGGCGTCCGCCGGTGAAAGTCTTGTGGGGCGCCAGCGCCTTGCCGGACTGCTTCTCCGCTTCCGCGGTACTGCGTCCATGGAACAGGGCTTCCGCCTGGGCGTAGCAGTTGGCGAGCAGCATGGCCTGCTGGCGCCAGTTGTCGCTGCCCTCCTCCAGCACTGCGATGAAGTCCACCGGCACGAGATCCGTACCCTGGTGCAGGAGCTGGAAGAAGGCGTGCTGGCCGTTGGTGCCGGTATCGCCCCAGATCACGGGTGCGGTGGCGTAGTCGGTAGGCGTGCCGTCGCGGCGCACGCCCTTGCCATCGCTCTCCATCTCGAGCTGCTGCAAGTAAGGCACCAGCAGGCTCAGGTCCTGGCGGTACGGGATCACGGCGCGCGTCGCTGCGTCCCAGAAGTTGGAGTACCAGATGCCCAGCAGCCCCAGCAGAACCGGCAGGTTCTGCCGCAGGGGTGCATCGTGGAAATGCCGGTCCATCTTCGCCGCGCCGGCGAGCAGCGCCTCGAAGACCTCGAAGCCGTGGGCGAGCGCGATGGGCAGGCCCACCGCCGACCACAGTGAATAGCGGCCGCCCACCCAACCCCAGAAGGCGAATACGCGCTCGGGGGGGATACCGAAGTCCTTGGCCTTGTCCGGCGCCGCGGACACGGCGGCGAAATGCTCCGCCACGGCGCCCTCGCCCAAGGCCTTCACCAGCCAGGCTCTGGCCGTGTGTGCGTTGGCGAGGGTCTCCTGGGTGGTGAAGGTCTTGGAGATGACGATCACCAGTGTATGGGCCGGGTCCAGCGGGGCGAGCACCCGCGCCACGTGCATGGGATCCACGTTGGAGACGAAATGGGTTCGCAGCTTCGGCCCCGTGAAGGGCGTGAGGGCCTGCACCACCGCCTCAGGCCCAAGGTAGGAACCGCCGATGCCGATGCTGACCACGTCCGTGAACTTGCCGGAACCCGACACGGATGCGGTGAACGCCTTCATCTGCTTGAAGACCGTCCGCACCTCTTCGGCCTCGGCTTTCAGTTTCGGAGGGACGTCAGCAGGCGCGGCCCTGAGCAAGGCGTGCAGCGCGGCCCGGTCCTCGGTGTTGTTGACGTGGCCACCCTCGAACAGTTCGCGCCGACGCTTCTCGAGGCCTACGGTCTCGGCGAGCTTGAACAGGAGCTTGAGAGTCTCTTCCGTGGCCAGGTGACGCGAGAGGTCCACGTGCAGACCGGGAAGTTCGAGCGAGAAGTCCGCCACACGCTTGGCATCGCCCGCACGGGCCTTGAGCTCGGCGAGATCGAATGCCGTCCGGTGCGCTTCGAGCGCTTTCCAGGCAGCGGACTGAGTGATAGATGGCATGCCCTAACTTAACCTGCCCTGACGCTTCTTGTCACCGGGCAGCGGGGCTTATTGGCTGTTTAGGCTGCCTGGACGGGAATCGCGTTGGACGTTCTTGAGACTTTGTTGTGCTCATCCAGGTAGATGAGGCGCGGCTTGTGGTTCATGGCCTCGGCGGCGCTCATCTGGCCGTAAGCGCAGATGATGATGATGTCGCCAGGCTTGGCACGGTGCGCGGCGGCGCCATTGATGGAGATGATGCCGGAACCCGCTTCAGCACGCATGGCGTAGGTGGTGAAACGCTCGCCGTTGGTGACGTTGTAGATCTGGATCTGCTCATAGTCGAACATGCCGGCGGTGTCCAGCAGCTGGCTGTCGATGGCGCAAGAGCCTTCATAGTCCAGCTCCGCGTGGGTCACGCGGGCGCGATGGAGCTTCGCCTTGAGCAGGGTCACTTGCATGGGGGGTATCCGGGGAGCGGGATAGACAGTGGGCGTATTTTACCCGACGCTCTCGGGCCGGCTCAAGACGACGGTCTTGTCCTGGGGGACACCTAAATCCAGGGGCAGGTTGTCTATGAGGCGTGCCTTGCCGAGCCAGGCTGCGGCAACCACCACCAGCTTGGTGTCACCGGCCATGGCGGGCGCCAGGGTCCCGGCATGGCGGATCTCCACGTAGTCCGGGCGGAAGCCGCCTTCGGTGAGCCGGCGCACGGCGTCCGCCTGGAGCTTGGCGGAATCCTGCTTGCCGTCCCGCAATGCGGCGCCCATCTCGCTCAGTACGCGGCGTAGCAACGGCGCCTGCGCGCGCTCGGACTTGCTCAGATACTGGTTGCGGGAACTCATGGCGAGACCGTCCGGCTCACGCACCGTGGGATGACCCACGACCTGCACCGGCAGGCAGAGGTCCGCGGTCATGCGACGTATCACCAGCAGCTGCTGGTAATCCTTCTCACCGAAGATGGCGACGTCCGGCTGCACCATGTTGAAGAGCTTGGTCACCACGGTGGCGACACCGGTGAAGTGCCCGGGACGCGAGGCGCCATCGAGGATGCCGTCGAAGGCCGGTACTTCCACGCGGGAGACCTTGTCCATGCCGCCGGGATAGACCTCGTCCACCTCCGGCGTGAACAGGAGGTCGGTGCCCGCCACCGCGAGCTGGAGCTTGTCCGCATCCGGCGTGCGGGGGTAGGCGCCGAAGTCCTCCTTCGGGCCGAACTGCATGGGGTTGACGAAGATGCTCACCACCACCCGGTCGGCGAGCTGCTGGCCGCGCTTGACCAGCGCGATGTGACCGGCGTGCAGGTTGCCCATGGTGGGCACCAGCGCCACTTTCTGGTTGATGGCACGCCAGCGCTGGATGCGCTTGCGCAGTTCCGCAACGGAGTGCTCCGTAAGCATGTCAGTCGAAGCTGTGCTCGGCGGCGGGATAGCTCTTGTCCCGCACCGCCTTCACGTAGGCCGCGACCGCCTCGCCGGGCGTCTTGCCGCCTTCGGTGAAGTTGCGCACGAACTTGGGCCGCTTGCCCGGGGTGATGTCGAGCATGTCGTAGAGCACGAGGATCTGCCCGTCCACCTTGGGTCCGGCGCCGATGCCGATGACCGGCACCTCCACTTCCGCGGTGATCCTGGCGGCGAGGTCGCGCGGCACGAGTTCCAGCAGGATGAGGTCGGCGCCCGCCTTCTCGAGCAGCTTGGCGTCATCCAGCATCTGCTTCGCGGCCTTGGCCTGGCGGCCCTGCACCGAGTAGCCGCCCATCTTGTGCACGAACTGGGGCCGGAGGCCGAGGTGCGCGCAGACGGGCACGCCGTTCTCGGCGAGATAGCTCACGATGTCCGCCTGGCGGCCGCTGCCCTCCAGCTTGACCATCTTGGCGCCACCTTCCTGCATCAGGCGCGCGGCGTTGGCGAGCGCGATCTCGGGAGTCGGATAGCTGATGAAGGGCATGTCGGCGATGAGGAAGGCGCGCTTCAGGCCGCGCGCCACGTTGCGGGTGTGATAGACGATGTCGTCCACCGTAACCGGCACGGTGGTGGTGTGGCCCTGGATCACGTTGCCGAGGGAATCACCCACCAGCACCACGTCTATCCCGGCCCCGTCCAGCAAAGCGGCGAAGCTCGCGTCGTAGGCGGTGAGGCAGGCGATCTTCTCCTTGTCCGCCTTCATGCGCGCGAGCGCGGTGAGGGTGATGGGCTTGGAGTCGTTGGTGTTCTTGGGCGTCGTATACATGGATTCACCTGGAAATCAGCGCTTCAGGATGCCCGCGGGGTCCGCAAATGTCCAGAATCCGCCGCCACTACCTTAGGGGAGTCGGGTTGAAATAGTGCCGGCCGGACCGGACGCGGGATATCTCCCGCACCAGGGCGGCATAGTCCGCCTCGTTCTCCACCGGGTTGATGTCGGCGGCGTTGACGATGAGCAGCGGCGAGGCGCCGTAGTGATGGAAGAAGTGCGCGTAGGCGCCGGCCACCCGCTCCAGGTATTCCTGCTGGATGTAGCGCTCGTAGCCGATACCGCGGCGGTTGACCCGGCGCACCAGCACGTCTACAGGCGCCTGCAGGTAGATGACGAGGTCCGGTCGCGGCGCATCCAGGGTGAGGTGCTGGTAAACCTGGTCGTAGAGCTTCAACTCCTCGTCGTCCAGGTTGAGGCGCGCGAACAGTGGATCCTTGTCCAGCAGGAAATCGGCGACGCGGGTGGGCTGGAAGATGTCGCCTTGGCGCAGCTGCTGCAACTGGCGCGCGCGCTGGAACAGGAACGAGAGCTGGGTGGGGAGCGCGGCGCCCTTGGGATCGCGGTAGAAGCGCTCGAGGAAGGGGTTCTCCTCTGCACGCTCCAGCAGGAGTTCGCCGCCGAGGGTCTCGGCGAGCTTCATGGCGAGGCTGGTCTTGCCGACGCCGATCGGCCCCTCCACCACGAGATAGCGCGACTGTCCGCTCATGGCTCCTGCGACTCCAGCAATGCGATGCGCGCACCGGCGAGACCCGCGCGCAGCTCGCGCAGCGCGCCCTTGCCCGGCACCACGAGATCCGGCGCGATGTCGTGGAGAGGATACAGGACGAAGGCGCGCTCAGGCAGGCCGGGATGAGGCAGCGTCAACTCCGGCGTCTCAAGTACGAGATCGCCATATATAAGGAGGTCGAGGTCGAGACTGCGTGGCCCCCAGCGTGTGCCGTCGCGGCGGCGGCCATGGGCCGATTCGATCCGCCGCAGCTCCGCGAGCAGGACGTGCGGCGCGAGATGGGTCTCGAGGGCGGCGACGGCGTTGACGTAGTCGGGCTGGTCCGGGGGACCCAGGGGCGGACTCTTATATAGAGGCGAGCGTTCGGTGAGATGCGTGTCGGGGAGCACGGCGAGTTCGTCGAACGCGCGGCGCAACTGCTGCGCGGGACCTTCGAGGTTGGCGCCCAGCCCGATGTAGGCCGTGACCGCCGCGGTCACTCAGGCCGGCCCCTCTGCCGTGCCGCCATCATCACGCTTGCGTCCGCGCCCACCGCGGCGGCGGCGGCGACGCCGGCCGCCTCCGGAACCCGGAGTGGACGGAGGCGGCGCCACGGGATTGCCCGCCTGCAGCTCGGTCCACCAGTCCGCCAGTTCCTGCTCAGCCTCCCCCGCCTGGGCACGCAGCACCAGGAAGTCATAGGCGGCGCGGAAGCGCGGATGCTCCATGAGCCGCTGGGGGCGCTTGCCCTGGCGCTGGGTGAAGCGCGGCTGCAGCGAGAAGATCTCGACCATGGGCGTGGAGAAGCGCCGCGGCAAGGCGACGCGCTTCACCTGATCCTCCACCACCTCGAAGGATGCGCGGCGCAGGGCCTCGCTGGGATGCAGGCCGTCGGCCTCAAGCTGGCGTGCGATCTGGCGCACCGGCTCCCACAAGAGCGCTGCGAACAGGAAAGCAGGGGTGACGGGCAGGTCTTCCTGCACGCGACTGTCGGTGCTGGCCAGGGCCTTGGCGATGAACACCAGCGGGAAGCCCTCCTCCTCCACCTCCAGTGCTTCCTCGGTGCGTGGGAACAGCTGCGCAAATAATCCATGGTGGCGCAGGGCCTCGAAGGCCTGCTCGCCGAAACCGTACATGAAGAGCTTGAGGATCTCCTCGAACATGCGCGCCGGGGGCACGTCCGCCAGGAGGCCGCCGAGCCGCCCGATGGGCGCCTCGGTGCGGGGATGCAGCTTGAAGCCGAGCTTCACGGCGAAGCGCACCGCGCGCAGCATGCGGACCGGGTCCTCGCGATAGCGGACATCCGGATCGCCGATGAGGCGCAGCACGCCGTCGCGCAGGTCCGGCAGGCCGTCCACATAGTCGCGGACCGAGAAGTCACGGATGTCGTAGTAGAGGGCGTTGACGCTGAAGTCGCGGCGCTCCGCGTCCTCCTCTACGGTGCCGTAGATGTTGTCGCGCAGGATGCGGCCGGTGCCGCCGTCATGGCTGAGGTCGGGGTCTTCCTCCGGGTCAGCCACGATGTCGGCGGCCCCGCTGGAACGGAAGGTGGCCACCTCGATGATCTCGTCGCCGAAGCGCACGTGGGCCAGGCGGAAACGGCGGCCGATGAGCCGGCAGTTGCGGAACTCCCGCTCCACCTGCTCCGGGCTGGCGTTGGTGGCGACGTCGAAATCCTTGGGTTCCCGGCCGAGCAGGAGGTCGCGGACGCCTCCGCCGACGAGGAAGGCCTCGTAGCCGGCGTTCTTCAGCCGGTAGAGCACCTTGAGGGCGTTTTCGGAGATATGGGCCCGCGAAATGTTGTGGTCGGCGCGGGGGATGATGACGGGGTGGATAAGCAGTCTTCCTGTGTGCTCAGGGGCTCCGGTCGGGCCCGGAGGGCTTATTTTGGCGCGGAACTTGAGCTAATCCGGCGCGTCCGTATAATACCACTCCCTTTCGGCCCGACGCTCCCTTCGTCTAGAGGCCTAGGACGGAGCCCTCTCAAGGCTTAAACGCGGGTTCGAATCCCGCAGGGAGCGCCATCTTGAAACCGCCCGCATGCCGGACGTGAACCCCAACGATCACCTTCCCGTGCCGCTATGGCGCCGGCTCGCCGCCGCGAGCTACGACGGCCTGGTGGTGCTGGCACTCTGGTTCATCGCCAGTGCGCTGGTGATGCCGCTCTCCCGCGGCGCCATCACGCCGGATCACCCGCTGGCGGAACTGCTCTACCGGATCTACATCGTCGCGGTCGGCTTCCTGTTCTTCGGCGGTTTCTGGGTGCGCAACGGCCAGACCCTGGGCATGCTGGCCTGGCGGGTGAAAACGGTGCAGAGCGGCAACGGCAAGTCCATCACCTGGACCCAGGCCCTGCTCCGCTATCTCGCCGCCTACCTCTCCTGGGCGGCGCTGGGCCTGGGCTTCTGGTGGTCACTGTTCGACAGGGACCGGAAGACCTGGCACGACCGGCTCTCGGGCACGACGCTTGTGCGCGCGCCCTCCTTCACGGAAATTTCGCGGACCTAAATCTCAGTCCACAACTCAGTTAAGCCCTTCGTCTTAGATTCCAGTTTTAAGCCACTAGGTCAAAAGCGTCGCGAGCGAAGGCAGGGCTAGGCGCGCGAGGCGAGCACAGGGGTTCGCCGCATGCGGCGAACGGAAGCACATGGATGTGCGACCTGGACCGCGAGCGTAGCCGGATGCGTAGCGAGCATCATCATCGTACATGACCGACTTGCGAGTCGAGCGCAGCAGCTTTTGACGTGATTATTTGATTCTACGAACCGCAAGTACGCTGATCGCCCCTAAAAGAAGCGTGGGGAGCCAGGCGGTGAGGACAGGGTTGATGCCAAACACCACGCCGCTCTGCATGAACATGCTGTTGGCCACGTAGAAGCCGATGCCGATGAGCATGCCCACCAGCATGCGCTGGCCGGTGCTGGAGGACCGCAAGGGTCCGAACACGAAAGGCAGGGCCAGGATGAGCATCAGGAGCAGCGATACGGGTTTGGCGATGTGGCCCCAGAACTCCGCGATGTAGCGCCGCTCATCCAGGCGGTTGGCCTTGAGATACCCGATGTAGTCATACAAGCCCACTGCGGAGAGCGCGGTGGAATCCACCGCGAACAGGCTGATGATGTTGGGGTTGAGGGAAGTCTGCCACGGCTCGCTCTGGGTACGGAATACCTTCGAACCATCGACGCTCATGCGGGTGCCACGTACGCCATGCAGTTCCGGCGGATGCGATTCGAACCATGCGGTGTTGGCGAAGGTGGCGGAGGTGAGCTGCCGGTCCGGGCTCACCTCGTAGACGTACACACCACGTGCCAGCTTGTTGCTGCTCATGGAACGCACGTTGACGAAGCTGGAACCGTCCTTGGCCCAGATGCCGCCCGTCCCGAGCGCGTTGGTCCGGGCATTGACGAGTTCGGCGCGCCGGTCTTCTGCCTGCTGTTCCGTATCCGGCACGACGAGTTCGCCCACCACGATGCAGAAGAACGCCAGCACCAGGCCGCCCAGCATGGCGGAGAGTCCGAGACGCGCCACCGAGACGCCGGCGACGCGCATCACCGTGAGTTCGTTGTGGCCGGCGAGTTCACCGAGGCCCAACAATGCCCCCAGCAGCACGGCGATGGTGAACATGTTGTACATGCCGCCTGGCACCTTGTAGAGGGTGTAACGGGCGGCCTCGACCACGGTGTAGCTGCCGCTCAGGCTGCGTATCTCGCTGACGAAGGTGATGACGCTGGCGAGCGCGGTGAGCACCAGCAGCACGAGCAAGACGTTCACCACCACGGTCTTGGCGAGGTAGACGTCTATGCGCCTCACGTGCGCACCCGCCAGACGGCGCCGAACAACCCGCGCACGCCGTATTGCTGCACCAAGAGCAAGGCCACGGAGGCGAGGAACACTCCATCCACCCACCACATGCCGATGAGCGGCGGCGTCACGCCCTTCTGGAGCCAGACCCGCGCGAGTATGCCCAGGTTGTAGAAGATGACGTAGACAAGGATGGCGATGAGCAGCTTGCCGTAACGTCCCTGGCGCGGCGAAGTGCGGGCTAGCGGCACCGCGAGCAGCGTCAGCAGGAGCACCGAGACCGGCACCGACAGGCGCCACTGCATCTCGGAGGCGGAAGCGAGGTCGTGCAGCTTGAGCAGGTCCGCGGTCGGATAAGCATCGTAGGAATCCAAGCCGCTCTCGGGCTTGGGCGGCTCGATGACGATGCCGTGCTCGTCATAGCGCACGATGCGGTAGTCGGCCTTGCCGGGCGTGCCCTCGTAACGCCAGCCGTCGTGGAGGATCAGCATGCCGCTGCCGTCCTGGTCCGGGGTGCCCTGGCGGTGGCCCTTCTCGGCGATGACCACTGCCATCAGGTCGCCGCTCGGACCCTGCATGAACACCTTGCCCAAGTCCTTGCCGTCCTTGCTGACCTGCTCGGCATAGAGCGCGCCACGGCCATCGTCATCCACCTTGAAGCGCCCGGATTCGAAACTGCCCACCTCGGCGTTGTGGGTGCCGGTGCTGTTGACGATGTGGGTCATGCGCTCCGCCCAGGGCGAGACCTGCAGGGACAGCACTGCGAGACCCGCCGCGAGCACCAGCGCCAGGATCATGAGCGGCCGGTAGATCTGCATGGGCCCGATGCCGCAGGCCATCAGCGTGGTCATCTCGCTGTCGCGGTAGAGGCGCCCCAGCGCGAGCATGATAGCGAGGAAGGTGGCGACAGGCACCACCACGATGAAGAACTTGATGGAAGCGAGGCCGAGCAGGGTGAACACGGTCTCGCGCGGCAGGCGGCCTGCGGCGGCGTCACCCAGGAGGCCCGCGAACTTGTTGCTGAGCAGTATGAGCATCAGCACGCCGGTGACGGCGGCGATGGTGAGCGCCGTCTCCTTGGCGAGATAGCGATCCACGATGCGTATCATGCGTCGACCCGGGGTCTCATCGTGCGGTATGGCCTTGGGGTAGAATGTCGGCCCGTATCCCCCATCTATATAGGACAGGGCGCGCCGCTGGCCCATGATACGCCAGACGCCGCCGTAACCCGAAGCCTCCACGGAGACCTGCATGCAATTTTCCCTGAAGTCCGCCTCCGCTGAATCACTCGCCACGCCCTGCCTGATCGTGGGTCTGTTCGAGGGCGGCAAGTTGCCGGCGGCGGCGCAGGCGCTGGATCAGGCGAGCCATGGTTACCTGACCAGGATCGCCAAGAGCGGCGCGATCGAGGGCCGCGCCGGCCAGGCGCAGCTGCTGTTCGACGTGCCGAAGGCCTCCGCCGAGCGCGTGTTGCTGGTGGGCTTGGGGCAAGAGAAGGACCTGAGCCTGCGCGCCTATCGCCGCGCCGTGGCGAAGGCTGTGCGCACCTTGAACGACGCAGGCGTGAAGGAAGCGGTGAGCACCCTCTCGCTGCTGACCGTCAAGGATGCAGACGCCTACTGGCTCGCGCGCCACGCGGTGGAAGCGGCGGAAGAGGCCAACTACCGTTTCGACCAGTTCAAGGGCCAGGCGAAGGACCGGCACCGCCCCACGCTGCAGAAACTGACCCTGCTCATCGGCCGCGACCAGGCCAAGCCCGCCGAAGAAGGCCTGAGAGTGGGCACGGCGGTGGCCGCTGGGGTGAGCTACACCAAGACCCTCGGTAACCTCCCGCCCAACGTCTGCACCCCCTCCTACCTCGCCGACGAGGCGCGCCGTCTCGCCAAGGGCAGCAAGCTCAAGGTGACGGTGCTGGATGCGGCGCAGATGAAGAAGCTGGGCATGGGCGCGCTGCTGGCGGTGGCCAGCGGCAGTCGCCAGCCGCCGAAGATGATCATCATGGAATACAGCGGCGGCCCCAAGGGCCAGAAACCGCACGTGCTGGTGGGCAAGGGCATCACCTTCGACACCGGCGGCATCTCCATCAAGCCGGCCCAGGCGATGGATGAGATGAAGTTCGACATGTGCGGTGCCGCGAGCGTGTTCGGCACCCTGAAGGCGGCGATGACGCTCGGCCTCAAGCTGAACATAGTGGGCATCGTGCCCAGCGCCGAGAACATGCCCGGCGGCAACGCCGCGCGCCCCGGTGACATCGTCACCACCATGTCGGGCCAGACCGTCGAGATACTCAACACCGACGCGGAAGGCCGCCTGATCCTGTGTGAGGCCCTCACCTACTCCGAGCGCTACAAGCCCGCTTCAGTGGTGGACATCGCGACCCTCACCGGCGCCTGCGTGATCGCCCTCGGCAACGTGGTATCGGGCCTGCTCGGCAACAACGAGCGGCTGGTGCAGGGCCTGAAACAGGCTGGCGAGAAGGCCGAGGATCGCGCCTGGCAGCTGCCGCTGTACGAGGAATACCAGGAGGGCCTGAAGAGCAACTTCGCGGACTTCGCCAACATCGGCGGTCGCGAGGCGGGTGCCATCACTGCCGCCTGCTTCCTGGCGCGCTTCACCAAGAACCTGCCCTGGGCGCACCTGGACATCGCCGGCACCGCCTGGAAGGGCGGCGGAGAGAAGGGTGCGAGCGGACGCCCAGTATCGCTCTTGGTGCAGCACCTGCTCGACCAGCAGTGACCGGCTGAATGACCCAAGTAGATTTCTACATATTGGAGGAGTCCGCGCCGAAGAGCCGCATGCTATTCGCCTGCAAGCTGGCGGACAAGGTGGCGGGCATGGGCCACCGGGTCTTCGTGCAGGCCCCGGATGAGGGCAGTGCGCGGGAGCTGGACGAGCTGATGTGGACCTGGCATGACCGGAGCTTCCTCCCCCACTGCCTGGCAGGCCAGGATCCGGCGGCGGCGGTGCACATCGGCCATGGCGCCGAACCCAGCGAGGGCTTCCACCTGCTCATCAACCTCGGCGCCGAAGTGCCGGGCTTCTTCGCCCGTTTCGAGCGGGTGGCGGAGGTGGTGGACGGGGATGCGGCCCATAAGGCTCAGGGCCGTGAACGGTTCAGGTTCTACAAAGACAGGGGATATCCCCTGGAAACCCATAAACTCTAAAAAACGGGTCTTTTGCCCTCTGGCGGTGTGACGGCCAGGACGGCCTAACGTCGCGGGAGGGCAGGATGATGCGCGCTACGCTACGCGTCCCGCTCCGCTTGCGGCCCAGGTCGCACATCCATGCGCTCCCGTTCACCGCATGCGGCGAACCCCTCCTGCTCACCTCGCGCGCCTAGCCAGAGGCCAAAATCCCTCGTTTTTAGATGTATTCTTCGAAGCTATGGCAAACAGATCCAGAATCCCTCCCAGCCTGGACATCCCGGTGCTAACGGAGGTCGTCGAAGAGTCTATGGAGACGCAGGCACCGGCTGCGGCTCCACAGCCCGCCCCGGGTCCCGCCGTCCCGGCGGTACTCACCATCTCCCAGGACTTGCTCTCGGAAGTGCTGACCGAGCGCATCGCCGCCCTCACGGACCGGCTGCTCCGGGATGCCTCCGCCGAGATCCACGCCACCCTGGTGAACAAGGTCTGGGAAAAGCTCCGGGAGGAGATACCCGGCCTGGTCGAGGAAGCGCTGCGCGAGAACGGCAAAGAGTGACTTACGAATAGATCGAAAAAGACCATCTGTGCTGCGCTCCTGCTCCGCACAGAAGTCCAGGGCGACCATCCTGGTCGCCCGTCCGGCACATACGTGCCAGACCCTGCCTTTTTCTCCGTTTTCACCTCAGCGCAGCTGAGGTGAAAATGCCGGTGCCTCCCTGCACCGGTTCCCCGCCCTCCACTTGTCTGCATTACACCACTGATATAATCCCGTCTTCATGCCGCGCACCGCGGCGCCAGCCGAAAATCCGACTAGGACCCATGGAAAAAGCCTACGAACCCCGCGGCATGGAAGGCCGCTGGTACGAGACTTGGGAGAAGCGCGGCTACTTCGCGCCCGCCGGCTCCGGCACGCCCTACTGCATCCTGCTGCCCCCGCCCAACGTGACGGGCACCCTGCACATGGGCCATGCCTTCCAGCAGACCCTCATGGACGCCCTCACCCGCTACCACCGCATGCGCGGCGAGCGGGTGCTGTGGCAGGGCGGCACCGACCATGCCGGCATCGCCACCCAGAAGATCGTTGAGAACCAGCTGGCCGCCGCCGGCAAGACCCGCCATGACCTGGGCCGCCAGGACTTCGTGAAAAAGGTATGGGAGTGGAAGGAGGAATCCGGCTCTACCATCACCCGCCAGATGCGCCGCCTGGGCGCCTCCACCGACTGGTCCCGCGAGCGCTTCACCATGGACCCGGGCCTCTCAGCCGCGGTCAAACGCGTGTTCGTGCAGTGGTACCGGGACGGCCTGCTCTACCGGGGCAAGCGCCTGGTGCATTGGGATCCGGTGCTGCAGACGGCGGTGTCCGATCTAGAAGTGAACAACGAGGAGCGGGACGGGAGCCTCTGGCTCATCCGCTATCCCGCCGCGACCGGCGGCAAGGATCTCATCGTCGCCACCACGCGACCCGAGACCATGCTGGGCGACGTGGCGGTGGCTGTGCATCCTGAGGACGAACGCTACAAGGACATGATCGGCAAGCAGCTGAAGCTGCCGCTCAGTGACCGACTGATCCCGGTGATCGCCGACGACTATGTCGACAAGGCATTCGGCACTGGTTGCGTGAAGATCACCCCGGCCCACGACTTCAATGACCAGAAGCTCGGCCAGCGCCACAACCTGCCCATCATCAACATCTTCACCCTCGATGCGAAGGTGAATGAGAACGCGCCGGCCGCCTACCGCGGCTTGGACCGTTTCGCGGCGCGCAAGAAGATCGTGGCGGACCTGGATGCCGCGGGCCTCCTGGTGGAGACCAAGAAGCACAAGCTGATGGTGCCCATCAGCCAGCGCTCCGACGCGGTCATCGAGCCCATGCTCACGGACCAATGGTTCCTCGATCTCACCCGTGACACGCTCCCGGACGGACGGCCCGGCGGCAAGCGCGCCATCACCGAGCCCGCGCTGGCCGCGGTGCGCGGCGGGGCCGTGAAGTTCACGCCGGAGAACTGGAGCACCACCTACGTACAGTGGCTGGAGAACATCCAGGATTGGTGCGTGAGCCGCCAGCTCTGGTGGGGCCACCAGATCCCCGCCTGGTTCGACGAGGCAGGCAACATCTTCGTGGGCGAGGACGAGGCGGATGCGCTGACGCACGCCACGGTAAAGCCCGTCGGCAAGCTGCGCCAGGACGAGGATGTGCTGGACACCTGGTTCAGCTCCGCGCTGTGGCCCTTCTCGACCCTGGGCTGGCCGGGCGATACCTCGGAGCGCGCCAAGGAATGGGAGAGCTTCAACGCCTTCCTGCCCTCCTCCGTGCTCATCACCGGTTTCGACATCATCTTCTTCTGGGTGGCGCGCATGGTGATGACCACCCAGTACTTCACCGGCCGGGTGCCGTTCCGCGAGGTGTACATCAATGCCATCGTGCGCGACGCCGAGGGCCAGAAGATGTCCAAATCCAAGGGCAACACCATCGACCCCTTGGATCTCATAGACGGCATCACTCTCGAAGAGCTGGTGCAGAAGTCCACCGCCGCGCTGCTGATACCGCAGGTGCGCGAGAAGGTCGAGAAGCGGGTGCGCAAGGACTACCCCCAGGGCATCCCGGCCGTCGGCGCCGACGCCCTGCGCTTCACCTTCGCGGCCCTCGCCACCTACAGCCGTACCATCAACTTCGACCTGAAACGCTGCGAGGGCTACAAGAACTTCTGCAACAAGCTGTGGAACGCCTCCCGCTACGTGCTGATGAACACGGAAGACAAGGACAACGGTGCCCAGGGCGGAGAGATGGAATTCTCCCTGGCGGATCGCTGGATCCAGTCGCGCCTCTCCGAGACCTTAGGCGTCGTGGAGAAGGAGTTCGCCAGCTACCGCTTCGACCTCGCAGCCCAGGCCCTCTACGAGTTCACCTGGAACGAGTTCTGCGACTGGTACCTGGAGCTTTCCAAACCCGCTTTGCAGGGCGAGGGCCTCAGTGCCGCCCACCAGCGCGGTACGCGCCATACCCTGGTGACGGTGCTGGAGGCACTGCTGCGGGCCCTGCATCCCATCACCCCCTTCATCACCGAGGAGATATGGCAGCGGGTCGCGCCTCTTGCGGGTGTGCAGGGCGAGAGCGTGATGCTCCGACCCTACCCCAAGGCCGCCGACTTCAAGCGCGACGAGACTTCCGAGCAGGAGCTGCGCTGGCTGCAGGAGTTCATCCTGGGAGTGCGCCGCATCCGCGCCGAGATGGACATCGCGCCGGGCAAGGAGATGCCGGTACTACTGCAGGGAATGTCGGCTTCCGATTTGGAACGCCTGGAACAGCATCGGGCGCTGCTGGTGTTCATCGCCCGCCTGAGCGGGATAGACGTGCAGGGCCCCGGCGAGCCGCCGCCCTCCGCCACCGCCCTTCTGGGTGAGATGAAGATCCTGGTGCCCATGGCCGGATTGATAGATATGGGCGCGGAACGGGAGCGGCTCGCCAAGGAGATCGCGCGGATCGAGGGCGAGATCGGCAAGTGCCAAGCCAAGCTCAGCAAGCAGGACTTCGTGGCCAACGCGCCGCCGGCGGTGGTGGAGAAGGAGCGGCAGCGGCTCAAGGACTTCGAGACCGCCCTGCAAGGCCTGCTGGAGCAGTCAAAGCGCCTCGCGACGCTGTAATAAGCCGCATTTCCGCACATCGCCGGGATGCCGGTCTGCCCTGTGTACCCCTGGGCAGGCCTCAGTTTATGATTACACCCCCACCGGGAGCCCCCCATGCTTGCGACCCAGGTCCGACAGAAAGACGGCGTGTTCTATTTCGCGGCCTACCCCGTGGAGGACCTGCTGGCCAAGGTGAGGTTCATCAGCCGCTTCTACGGCGAGGGCGAGCAGATCGCCCCCGAGAAGCCGGTGGAGAGCGATGAGATCGCCGAGTTCATCGGGCATATCGAGCATTCCGACAAGGCGTTCCAGCGCCAGCTCGGCCGCGCCAAGGTGGCGGCCCTCAAGAACTTCTACGAGACCGCCGCCAGCCAGCCGCCCATCCCGGGCACGGTGCTCCTCTTCACCAACGAGCGCCTGAGCTTCGAACCCATGCAGGGCTTCGAGAGCGTGGGCCACCTGCAGGAACCCAAGGGCAAGTACCTCATCATCGACGGCCAGCACCGCCTGGCGGCCCTCAACTTCTACAACAAGGACCGCCCCGGCGAGGCCCGCACCATCAACGTGCCTTGCGTGATCTTCGACGGCCGTAGCGAGGACTTCGCCACCGAGATGTTCGTCATCATCAACTCGACGCCGACGCGCATCAACAAGAGCCACCTGATCGACCTGTACGAGCGCGTGTCCTGGGCCGCGCCTGAGAAGAAATTCGCGGCGCGCGTGGTGGAGAAGCTCTATTCCGAGGGTGACAGCCCGCTGCGCTACCGCATCAACCGCCTGGGCGGCCGCTCCCAGCGCCAGAAGTGGATCCTGCAGGCGGAGCTGTTCAACGAGCTCAACCGCTGGATCAGCGCCGACTGGAAGTCCATCGAGCGCCGCGGCGCCGACGACAAGGAAGCGGACCGCTTCTACCGGGTGGTGCGCGACTTCCTGGAAGCCGCCAAGACCATCTGGGGCGAGACCTGGGGCCACAGCTCCTACATGATCACCACCTCGGTGACGCTCAAGGCGCAGCTGCGCGTGTGCGCGGACCTCGCGCCCCAGGATGCGACGCCCGAGAACGGCCGCCTGGAACGCTGGACCAAGCGCCTCGCTCCCTGGGGCGAGCAGAAGCGCCAGTTCCGCGCCGATGGGTTCTACGAGCGCTTCCCGGCCAAGGGCCAGGTGGAACGGGTCTCGCGCATCCACAAGGAGCTGCTGCGCGCCGCCAACATCGAGCCGCACGTCCGGTCCGCCAGCAAGCGCAAGCCGGAAGCACGCTGACCCTCATGGCAGCAGTCACCGAAGCCGGCAAGGTGCAGACCGGGCAGCACGCCGCCGAGATGCGCAAGCTCGAACAGGCCATCGCCGAGACCAACCGTATCGTGCTCGGCAAGGATGCGCAGATACGCCTGTGCATCGCCTGCCTGCTGGCGGGCGGCCACCTGCTCATCGAGGACATCCCGGGCGTGGGCAAGACCACGCTAGCGCATGCGCTGGCGCGGGTACTCGGCCTCTCCTATCAGCGCATCCAGTTCACCAGCGACCTCCTGCCGGCGGACATCATCGGTGCTTCCATCTTCGAGCGGCAGACTGAGAGCTTCCGCTTCCATCCGGGTCCGATCTTCGCCCAGCTCATCCTGGCTGACGAGGTGAACCGCGCCACACCCAAGACCCAGAGCGCACTGCTCGAGGCCATGGAGGAACGCCAGGTGACGGTGGATGGCGAGACCCGCGCGCTGCCACAACCCTTCTTCGTCATCGCCACCCAGAACCCTCTGCAGCAGGTGGGCACTTTCCCATTGCCGGAGTCGCAGCTGGACCGCTTCCTGATGCGCATCGAACTCGGTTATCCAGGCGAAGACGCGGAGCGTGACTTGCTGCGCGGCCGTGACCGGCGTGAAGTGCTGGCGGACCTGAAACCCGCACTGCAGCCGCATGATCTGGCAACACTGCGCGCAGCCGCGGATCAGGTGCACGTCTCCGACGCACTGCTGGACTACTTGCAGGCACTCGTCCGCTACACCCGCGAGGGGAACCGCTTCGAGAACGGCCTCTCGCCGCGTGCGGCTTTAGGACTGAAGCATGCGGCCCAGGTATGGGCGCTGCTCGCCGGCCGGCCAGGCGTGCTGCCGGAGGACCTGCAGGCCGTGCTGCCGGGCGTGGCGGGCCACCGACTGCATCCGCGCGGCGGACGCGAGGCGCCGCCGGCGGCGCAACTCGCGCGCGAACTCCTCGAAGCCGTCCCCATCCCCTAGACCATGTTCACCGGGGCGCGTGCCGCCTTCCGCCGTCGTATCCAGGCCTGGGCCAAGAGTCGCCAGGGCCCGGACGGGCGCCGCATCACCATCGCCCAGCGCCGCCTCTACATACTCCCCACCGCCCAAGGCTTGTTGTTCGGCGCCACACTACTGGTGATGCTGCTGGGCTCCATGAACTACGCCAACAGCATGGGCTTCATGCTGACCTTCCTGCTCGCCTCCCTCGGCATGGTCGCGATGAACTCGGCCCATGCGAACCTGCTGGGGCTGGAACTTATCGCCGCCCATGCGGAGCCGGTCTTCGCCGGCGAGACCGCACGCTTCCATCTGGCGGTGCACAACCCGGGTCGGCAGACGCGCATCGCCGTCACCCTGAGTGCCGAACAGGACGACCGCACCGTGACCAGTGACGTGCCGGCCGCGGGCCAGAACCTGGCGCCGGTGCCCCTCGCCACCACCCGACGCGGCTGGCAGCCTCTCGGGCGATTAGCGGTCGAAAGCACCTACCCCTTCGGCATGTTCCGGCCCTGGAGCTGGATCTACATGGATTGGAAGGTGTTGGTATATCCGGCCCCGGCGGAACAGGCGCCGCCGCTGCCGGAACCCCTGGGTGGTCAGGGCCTGGGCAAACCCAACGATCAGGGCGAGGACGACTTCGGCGGTTTGCGCCCATACCAGCGCGGTGATTCACCGAGGCGCATCGCCTGGAAAGCCTCGAGCCGCGCACGGGAACTGCTCACCAAGCGCTTCGCCGGCACCGGCCAGCAGACCCGCTGGTTCGATTGGGCGAGCCTGGCGGGACTCGACGATGAGACCAAGCTCTCGGTACTGTGCCGCTGGGTCTTGAATGCACATTCGGCCGGCATGGCCTACGGGCTCAGGCTGCCAGGCAGCGTGTTCCCGCCGGCCGCGGGTGAGGAGCAACGGGACCGGTGCCTGCAGGCGCTGGCCCTGCACGGCCTCGACCCGGTGGAAGTCGGATGAGCGCCGTCGTCGCATCCTTCGGCCATGAGCGCAGCCTGGAACGCCAGCGCCTGGGCTGGAGCCTGGTGGGTCTCGCTGCCATGGCTGCTCCGCAGGTGCTGCATGTACCGGTATGGATCAGCATCGTTGCCGTGCTGCTGGCCGCCTGGCGCGCAGCCGGCGCCTGGTTCGGCTGGCCGCTCCCGGGGCGATATGCCCGCTATGCGCTCGGCATCGGCGCCTTCATCGGCATCGGCATCACCTTCCGCACGATCAACGGCGCGGAATCCGCGGGGGCTCTGCTGCTCCTGCTCGCCATGCTGAAGCTCATGGAGGCGCAGAGCCTGCGGGACTATTTCCTGTTGATGGTGGTGGCGTATTTCCTCTGCATCACCAACTTCCTCTACGACCAGACAGTGCCGCTGGCCATCTACATGATCCCGGCGGTGTGGCTCACCACGGTGGCGCTCCTGAACGTGGCGCATCCGGATCCGGAGCGCAGCTTCCGCACCGCGGCGTGGGCCTCGTCGCGCTTCCTGCTGCCGGCCCTGCCGGTGGCGGTGGTGCTGTTCCTGCTGTTCCCACGCATCTCGGGTCCGCTCTGGGGCTTCGGCTCGCTCAAGCATTCGGGTGTCACCGGCCTCTCCAGCACCATGTCGCCAGGAGACCTGAGCCAGCTCGCCCAATCCGACGAGGTGGCTTTCCACGTCAAGTTCGACGGCGCCGCCCCGCCCCGCAACCAGCTCTACTGGCGGGCACTGGTGCTGCACGACTATGACGGCAAGACCTGGAGCAGCGGCAACCTGCCCTGGCGCGGGACCGCGACCATCGTCCCCAACCGGCCGGCGGTCCATTACCAGGTGACCCTCGAGCCCAACAACCTGGCGACGGTCTACACGCTGGACCTTCCGGTGAAACTGCCCGATGACACCTATCTCTCGGCGAGCTATGAGGTCGAGACCCGCGGCACGGTGACGGAACGCAAGCTCTACGACGCGACCTCCAGCACCGGGTCACGCTACGGCGTGGACACGCCGCACTGGATGCTGCACCGCGACCTCATGCTGCCGCGCAGCGGCGACCCGCGTACGCGCGCGCTCGCGGAACAATGGCACAGCTCCGCTGCATCGCCTGAACAGGTGGTGCAGGATGCCCTCACGCTGTTCCACGGCCAGCCCTTCAGCTACACCTTGCAGCCAGGCGCGCTCACCAGCCCCGACCGGATGGACGAGTTCCTGTTCAAGACCCAGCGCGGTTTCTGCGAGCACTATGCCGGTGCCTTCGTGTACCTGATGCGTGCCGCCGGCATCCCGGCCCACGTGGTGATCGGCTACCAGGGCGGCACAGAGAACCCCCTGGACGGCAACTACGTGGTGCGCCAGCAGGAAGCCCACGCCTGGGCGGAGGTATGGATCGCAGGCCAGGGCTGGATGCGGGTGGACCCCACCGGTGCCGTGGACCCGGCGCGGGTGGAGGAAGGCTTGGCAGATTCGCTGCCGGCCGAGGATCTCGCGGGCTCCATCTACCAGCGCTATCCCTGGCTCGGCACCGTGCGCAACAGCTGGGATGCAGTGAACAGCGGCTGGAACAAATGGGTGCTGGCCTACGGCCCGGACCTGCAGGCGAAGTTCTTCGCCAAGGTGGGTCTGGAGTACGGCAACTGGTTGCAGCTCGCCCTGGTGCTGGGCGGCCTCATGGCTGGGCTGATGGGACTCTATTGGCTCTATCTCATGTGGGGTCGCCGTCCACCGCGCCTGCCGCCGGTAGCGCGTGACTACGCTCACTTCTGCGCCCGCCTCGCGAGACTGGGGCTGCCGCGCGCCGCCCATGAAGGGCCGCTGGATTACGCGGCGCGGGTGGTGGCGGTACGGAACGACCTGGAAGCCGACGTCATGCAGATCACCGGCTGCTACGTGGAACTGCGCTATGCGGACCGGGGCGACCCGCGGCGCCTCACGCGGCTGGTGCGCGGCTTCCGTCCGGCACGCAAAGCGGCCTGAGGCTTCTTCTCCAGCACCAGCAGTATCTGCGCCACCGCCCCGCCCCAGAGCTGGTCGATGGGAAGGCGCAACAGCAGGCAGGCACCGCTCACCAGCCAGCGCAGCGGCGGCACCGGCGCCACCAGGTTGCGCGCCGCCCGTGACAGCTTCGCGATGGGACGCGGCCAGGCGCCCTCCGCCAGGAACCTGCGGTCATAGCCTGCATCCTGCACCCTGAGGCTCACGATCTCCGCGTCCGGCAGGCCGCGCGCCATGTCCAGCAGGTTGCGGGACACCGGCGACCAGCTCCGCTGCTTCGAGAGGGTGAAGCTGAACTTGTGGTCCTTGTTGAACAGGCTCGGCCAATAGCCCTGCTCATACAGGTCCTCGTCCGGCACCACCACCAGCATGCTGCCGCCCGGCTTCACCAGCTGCCACCACTCCCGCAGCGCGTGGTCGGGGTCACGCATGTGCTCCAGGCAATGGGACGAATACACGTAGTCGTAGCTCGCCCGCTGCACGTGGCGGGTGATGTGGTTGGCATCGCCGTGGGCCTGGTCGAAGGGCTGCACGTCCGGGCGCACCGGCCAGGGGCCGCAGCCGATGTCTATGCCCTTGCCCGAGAGCCGGGCCAGCTCCGCCTTGCTCAGGAGCTTCAGGGTCTTGGAAGTCTCATCCACGGCCGGCCTCCGCAGCACGGTCCCCGCCCCCGACCCGCGACAGCAACCAGGCGCCGATGGCGAACAGCAGGATGACCGAGAGGATGGACAGGCGCGGGCTGCCGGTCATGAGGCTCACCACGCCGATGAGCACGGGGCCGATGATGGCGGCGAACTCGCCCAGCATGTTGTAGAAGCCGAAGAACTCGCCGGCCCGCTCCGCCGGCACGAGGCGCGCGTAGTAGGAACGGCTCAGGAGCTGCACGCCCCCCTGCACCAGCCCGATCATGGCCGCCAGCACGTAGAACTGCCAGGCGCTGTGCATGAAGGAGGCGAACAGGGAGACGAAGGTATAGACCGCGAGGCCGATGAAGATGCCGCGCTTGGGGCCGATCCGCTCGCCGATGCGGCCGAAGACGAGCGCCGCCGGGATGCCCACGAACTGCACCAGCACCACCGCCATGATGAGGTCGTTGGTGCTGAAGCCGATGGCTTTGCCGTAGTCCACCGCCATCTGGATGATGGTGTTGACGCCGTCGATGTAGACCCAGTATGCCGCCAGGAACATGAACACCGGCCTGTAGCTGCGCACGTGGCGGAAGGTCTCGACCAGCTGGCGGAAGCCGCCGCCGATGGCCTTGCTGAGGCTCTCCTGCCCGCCGGCCGGGACCGGCTCCGGCACCCAGAACCAGAGCGGGATGGAGAACAGCAGCCACCAGATGGCCGTGAGGATGAGGATGAGCTTCACCGCGGCGGTGGCATCCACCAGCCCGAAGAGCTGGGGCTTTAGGCTCATAACCAAGCCGATGACCAGGAATATCCCACCGCCCAAGTAGCCGCTGAAATAGCCCACGGCGGAGGTGATGTCGAACTTGCCCGGCTCCGAGACGCTCACCAGCATGGAATCGCCAAACACGTTACCCCACCAGTAGCCGATGTTCGCCGCCATGAAGAAGAACATGGCCCACTGCCATTGGCCGACATCCACGAAGTGCAGGGCGAAGACCATCACCGCGCCGATGAAGGCGGAACCGATGAGGAAGCGCTTCTTGTGGCCGCCCTTGTCGGCGATGGCGCCGAGGATGGGCGCCGTGAGGGCGACGAACAGGCTGGAACCGGAGACTGCGAGGGACAGCCGGAAGGTGCTGACGCTCGGGTCGACACCGTGGTTCCAGTAATCCTTGAAGAAGATAGGGAAGAAGACCGTGACCACGGCGGTCGTGAAGGCGTGGTTGCCCCAGTAGTACAGGGCCCAGCCCTTCACCTTGCGGGTCAATAAAGCCATGATGCAGTCTCCCCGTTTGGAGAGATTAGCCTAGCATGTATATACGCTCAAAGCGTCGCGAGCGAAGGCGGGGCTAGGCGGGCGAGACGAGCAGGAGGGAGTGCACTCTGATGTGCATGACCGACTGCGCGTCCGAAGCCCAACAACGCCACGCCGAGCGCAGCAGCTTTGAGTCATGCGGCGATGGCGGTATCGGTGCCATGTTCACGGGTCTTGCGGAACCGCATCTCCGGCCAGCGCTCCTGGGTGAGCTGCAGGTTGACCATGGTCGGGGCGATATAGACCAGGCTGTTGGTGTGGTCGATCGCCAGGTTGTCGAAAGCCTTGTCGCGAAACTCCTCCAGGCGCTTCGGATCATCCCCTTCCACCCAGCGGGCAGTGGCCACGGAGATGGAGTCGAACACGCACTCCACGCCGTATTCCTCCTTGAGGCGGAAGGCCACCACGTCGAACTGCAGCAGGCCCACCGCGCCCAGGATCAGGTCGTTGTTGCGCATGGGCTTGAACAGCTGGGTGGCGCCTTCCTCGCAGAGCTGGGCCAGCCCCTTGTTCAGGGCCTTGGCCTTGAGCGGGTCCTTGAGGATGACGCGGCGGAAGATCTCCGGCGCGAAGTTGGGGATGCCAGTGAAGGTGAGGGCCTCACCCTGGGTGAAGGTGTCGCCGATGGCGACGGTGCCGTGGTTATGTATGCCGATGATGTCGCCCGCATAGGCCTCCTCCACCCGCTCGCGCTCGGCGGCCATGAAGGTGAGGGCATCCGCGATCTTCACCTCGCGGCCGATGCGCACGTGCTTCACGCGCATGCCGGGGGTGTAACGGCCCGAACACAGGCGCACGAAGGCGATGCGGTCATGATGCTGCGGGTCCATGTTGGCCTGGATCTTGAAGACGAAGCCCGTGAACTTCTCCTCCAGCGGCTGTACCTCGCGGGTGACGGCGCTGCGGGCACGGGGACCGGGGGCACTGGCCACGAAACCGTCCAGCAGCTCGCGCACGCCGAAGTTGTTGACGGCGGAGCCGAAGAACACCGGCGTGAGACGGCCGGCCCGGTATTCGGCGAGGTCGAACTCGTGGGAAGCGCCGCGCACCAGCTCCACTTCGGCGCGATAGCTGTCGGCGTCATAGCCCAGGAGTTCGGTCATCTCGTCGCTCATCAGGCCCTGGATGACGCGGGTCTCGCCCAGCTTGCCGCTCTTCTCGCCTTCGTAGATGTGGATGCGGTCGGTGCCGAAGTGGTAGATGCCCTTCAGGGCGCGGCCCATGCCGATGGGCCAGGTGATGGGCGCGCAGCGGATCTTCAGCACCTGCTCGACCTCGTCCAGCAGCGCCATGGGGTCGCGCGCCTCGCGGTCCAGCTTGTTTATGAAGGTCATGATGGGGGTGTCGCGCAGACGGCACACCTCCATGAGCTTGATGGTGCGCTCTTCCACGCCCTTGGCGCAGTCGATGACCATGAGCGCGGAATCCACCGCCGTGAGGGTGCGGTACGTGTCCTCCGAGAAGTCCTCGTGGCCGGGGGTGTCCAGCAGGTTCACGATGCAGTCGCCGTAGGGGAACTGCATGACGGACGAGGTGACGGAGATACCGCGCTGCTGCTCCAGCTTCATCCAGTCGGAGGTGGCGTGGCGCGAGGCCTTGCGGCCCTTCACGGCGCCGGCCAGCTGGATGGCACCACCGAACAGCAGGAGCTTCTCGGTGAGCGTGGTCTTGCCGGCGTCCGGATGGGAGATGATGGCGAAGGTGCGCCGACGTTGGATTTCTTGATCGAACATGGGACTAGAAGCCGTGGACGAAAGGCGCGTATTTTACCTGAAGGGACCGGTCAGGCGGCTAAAGCTCCGTAGCCAATATCAATGCATCCTCGCGCCCCTTCTCGCCGGGGTAGTAGTTCTTCCGCATGCCCACCTCGTTGAATCCGCGCTTGCGGTAGAGGGCCAGGGCCGCGGCGTTGGAGAGCCGCACCTCCAGGAACATCTGGCTCGCCCCCCGCTCCCGGGCCAGCTCCATGAAGTGCTCCAGCAGCAGATGGCCGTAGCCCCGTTGCTGCCATTCCGGGGCCACGCAGATGTTGAGCAGGTGCGCCTCCCCCACCACCAGGGACATGATGCCGTAGCCCGCCACGGCGCCGTGCAACTCCATGACCCAGCAGCAATAGCCCACCCGCAGGCAGTCTCGGAAGATGCCCTCGGTCCAGTGGAACTGGTAGGCGCGTCGCTCGATGTCCATCACGACCCGCACGTCGCCCTCATGCATGGGACGGCATTCGGGGAGTTCGGTGACGGCGAGGGCGTTCATCTTAAGGCGCTTGCTTCGACACGCTCATGGCGAGCTTGAGATCGTCCCAGGCTTTGCGCTTTTCACCTGGGGAGCGCAAGAGATAAGCCGGATGGTAGGTGACGACCACAGGCGTCTCACCGAGCTTGTGCACGGTGCCACGCAGGCGACCGATGGTGGTCTCGGTGCGCAGCAGGTTCTGGGCGGCGATGCGGCCCACGGCGAGGATCAGCTTCGGCTTCACCAGCGCGATCTGACGCTCGAGATAGGGCCGGCAGAGCTCCGCTTCCTCGGGCTTGGGATCGCGGTTGCCGGGCGGCCGGCACTTCATGATGTTGGCGATGTAGGCCTGCTCGCGCTTCACGCCGATGGCGGCGAGCATGGAGTTCAGCAGCTGGCCGGCTCGGCCCACGAAGGGCTCGCCCTGCCGGTCCTCGTCGGCGCCCGGCGCCTCGCCCACCACCATCCAGCGGGCGGACTCATCGCCCACACCGAACACGGTCTGGGTGCAGCCGGCGCGCAGGCCGCATATCGTGCAGCCCTTCACCGCGGCTTTTAGATCCTGCCAGTCCATGGCGGCGATGGCGGCATCACGCTCCGCCGACACCGGCGGCGGCACGAAATCCACGGGGGCAGGTTCGGTGCGGGCGGAAGCGGGACGCGCCGCAACCTGCGCCGGGCGCGCACCGCGGCGCTGCGCCCAGGCAGTGATGCCGAGGTCATGCAGGCGATTGAGGCGCTTCGGATCCATGCGCGGCCGCGGCAGCCTCAGGCCGGCTTGCGCTGGTTGCGGCGGTACAGGCGCCAAAGGGCCATGACGATGCCGGACAAGGCATACAGCAGGAAGGCCAGGAACAAAGTGTTGGGCGGCGAGAGGAAGATGATGACCAGCAACACCGGCACCGCCAGCAGCACCGTGAATGGCACGCGGCCCTGGAGCTTCAGGTCTTTGAAGCTGTAGTAGCCGATGCTGCTCACCATGAGCGCACCGGCACCGACCGTGAGGATGTAGGCCGGGATGATCATGGCGGAGCCGGGGATGTCGAAGTTGAAGGCGCACCAGACGGCCCCCGCGACGATGCCGGCGGCGGCCGGGCTCGGCAGTCCCTGGAAGTAACGCTTGTCCACGATGCCGACGCGCACGTTGAAGCGCGCCAGGCGCAAGGCGGCGCAGGCAGCATAGAAGAACGCGCCCATCCAACCGACCTTGCCCCAGGCGGAGCCATAGTCCGCCATGGAATGCAGAGACCATTCGAACATCACGAGCGCCGGAGCGAGGCCGAAGGAGACCATGTCCGAGAGGCTGTCGTATTCCTTGCCGAAGGCGCTCTCGGTGTGGGTCCAGCGGGCGACGCGGCCGTCCAGGCTGTCGAAGACCATGGCGGCGAACACGGCGATGGCGGCCGGCTCGAACTTGCCGTTCATGGCGGCGACGATGGCGTAGAAGCCGGAGAAGAGGCCTGCGGTAGTGAAGAGGTTCGGCAGCAGGTAGATGCCGCGGCGGCGCGGGCCCTCGCCTTCCGTCTCGATGGCCCCCGGTTCGACCTCGTCGACGCCGAGTTCGGTCTCCACGTCGTTATCGGGGGTCATGGGCTTTTGCATGCGGTGCCTCGGAAAGTGATGGGTACATGATGCCATGAACGCTTTTGGCTGTCTTAAGCCTTCTTCATACCCTTACGCAGAGTCTCGCCAATCTTATCCAGCAGCGCCGCGCGGGCCGCTGCGCGGCCAGCCTTGATGACAGGCTTGCCGGACTCCATCTCCCGGGCCAGTTCCGCCGCGAAACGGCCGTCCTGGATCTCCGTGAGCATGGCGCGCATGGCGGCGCGGGACTCGGGACCGATGACGCGGGGTCCGCGGGTGTAGTCGCCGAACTCGGCGGTGGAGGAGATGGATTCACGCATGCCGGCGATGCCGCGGGCATAGATCATGTCCGCCATAAGCTTGATCTCGTGCAGGCAGCAGAAGTAGGCGATCTCCGGCGCGTAGCCCGCCTCCACCAGCGTCTCGAAACCGGCACTGATGAGATGGGTGAGGCCGCCGGAGAGCACCGCCTGCTCGGCGAAGAGATCGGTCTCGGTCTCTTCCCGGAAGCTGGACTCGATGATGCCGGCGCGGCCGTGACCGAGGGCCCAGGCATAGGACAGCGCGAGCGCGCGGGCGCCGCCGCTCTTGTCCTCATGCACCGCCACCATGCCCGGCACGCCGTGGCCGGCCTGGTATTGCATGCGTACCTGCTCGCCGATGCCATTGGGCGCCACCATGATCACGTCCAGGTCGGCTCGGGGCAGGATGCGCTTGAAATGGATGTTGTAGCCGTGGGCGAAGACCAGCGCCCCGCCCTGCTTGAGCTTGGGCTCGACGATCTCGCGGTAGACGCCGGGCTGGGTCTCGTCCGGGATGAGCATCACCACCACGTCTGCCCAGGCCACTGCGGCGGCGGGTTCCAGTGTCGCGATGCCTGCGGCGGCAGCGGCGGCCAGGGACTTTGAACCGGCGCGCAGACCCACGCGCAGGTCCACGCCCGAATCCTTGAGGTTAGCCGCCTGCGCCCGGCCTTGTGCGCCGAACCCCAACACCGCCACGCGGCGGGCGCGGATCAGCTTGGGGTCGGTGTCGGCGTCGTAGAAGAGCTGCATGGTGGCGTGAAACCGCTAGGCCGGGGTGCTCGGGACCGTTAGAATACGGTCTTTCCGCCATAAAACCCATAAGCAGTACCCATGCGCGCCTCCAAGTTCCCCCTGAACACGGTCAAGGAGACCCCCGCCGACGCCGAACTCATGAGCCACAAGCTCATGATCCGGGCCGGCATGCTGAAGAAGCTGGGCGCCGGGCTCTACACCTGGACGCCGCTGGGCCTGAAGGTGCTGCGCAAGGTGGAAGGCATCGTGCGGGAGGAGATGGACCGGGCCGGGGCGCTCGAGATGCTCATGCCCGCGGTGCAGCCCAAGGAGCTGTGGGAGGAGACCGGGCGCTGGCAGAAGTTCGGCGGCCAGCTGCTCAAGATCCGCGACCGCAAGGAACAGGAGTATTGCTTCGGTCCCACCGCCGAGGAGGTGGTGACGGACTGGGCGCGGAGTGAACTGCGCAGCTACAAGCAGCTGCCCTTGAACGTCTACCAGATCCAGACCAAGTTCAGGGATGAGATCCGGCCGCGCTTCGGCATCATGCGCGCGCGGGAGTTCCTGATGAAGGACGCCTACTCCTTCCACGCGGATACGGCGAGCCTGGAGCGGGAATACCAGAACATGTACGACACCTATGCGCGCATCTTCACGCGCCTGGGGTTGAAGTTCCGCGCCGTGAAGGCGGACACGGGCGCCATCGGCGGCAGCGCCTCCCATGAGTTCCAGGTGCTGGCGGATTCCGGCGAGGACGCCATCGTGTTCTCGGACGGCTCCGACTACACCGCCAACATGGAACTGGCGGAAGCCCTCGCCCCCAAGGCTGGGCGCCCGGTGCCCACCGCCCCGCTGCAACTCGTCGATACCCCGACGCAGAAGACCATCGATGACGTCTCGGCCTTCCTCAAGGTGGACCCGAAGCAGTGCGTGAAGACTCTCATCGTGCGCGGCGAAAAGGGTCTGGTGGCCCTGTGCCTGCGCGGCGACCATGAGATCAACGAGACCAAGGCGGCGAAGCTGCCGGAACTGCCGGGCGAATCCGTGCTCGCGGACGAGGGCGAGATCGGGAAAGCACTCCATTGCAAGCCGGGCTTCATCGGCCCCGTGAAGCTGCCGGCGGACATGCCGGTGATCGTGGACCGTGACGCCGCAGCGCTGGCCGACTTCGTCTGCGGCGGCAACCAGGCGGGCAAGCATTACACCGGCGCCAACTGGGAGCGGGATGCGCGCATCACTCGGGTCGAGGATCTGCGCAAGGTGGTGGCGGGCGACCCTTCGCCGGACGGCAAGGGCACCTTAGGTATAGCCCGGGGTATCGAGGTGGGCCACGTGTTCCAGCTCGGCGACAAATACGCCAAGGCCATGGGCGCCTCGGTGCTGGATCAGGCCGGCAAACAGGTGACGCTGCAGATGGGTTGCTACGGCATAGGCGTGAGCCGCATCGTGGCCGCCGCCATCGAGCAAAACCACGATGAGCGCGGCATCATCTGGCCCGCCCCCCTCACGCCCTTCGACATCGCGCTGCTGCCCCTCAACATGGCCAAGTCCGAGAAACTGAAGACCGCCGCGGAGAAGCTCTATGCCGAACTCACCGCCGCGGGCTACGCGGTGCTGATGGATGACCGGGATCTGCGCCCCGGCCCCATGTTCGCGGACGCGGAGCTCATCGGCATCCCGCACCGGCTGGTGCTCTCGGACCGGGGCCTCGATGCCGGCACCGTGGAATACAAGGGTCGCACCGATGCGGACAAGCAGGACATCCCCGCCCCCCAGGTCATGGACTTCATCCGCCAGAAGGTGAAGGGGAACTGATGCGCGCCGCGGCGGCCATCCTGCTCGCCGCGGGTCTACTGGCCACGGGCGATGCCACCGCCAAGGTCACCGCACTGGATCCTGAGCTGATCGCCCTGGTGCAGAAAGCGGCGGACGACACCGCCGATTTCCAGGACGAGTACGACCAGCAAGTCTGGCTCAACACCATGTCCCTGCGCATGCTGGATCTCGTGCCGGACCCGGACGAGCGCATGAGCCTGCTCAAGATGATCCACAAGGAAGCGGTGCGGGCCCAGGTGCCGCCCCAGATGGTGCTGGCGCTGATCCAGGTGGAGAGCAAGTTCGATCCCTACGCCGTGTCCAAGTCCGGTGCCGTCGGCCTGATGCAGATCATGCCCTTCTGGCTGAAGCTCATCGGCCGCGAGCACGACAGCCTGGTGCACGCCGAGACCAACCTGCGCATGGGCTGCACCATCCTCAAGTACTACCTGGGCAAATCCCACGGCGATATCCGGGAAGCGCTGCATCGCTACAACGGCGCCACGGTGGGAATCGACTATTCGGATAGGGTGCTGAAAGCTCTCAGTAACCGCTGGTACCTGGATTAACGGGTACTGAACCCCATCGGTATTGCATCCAGCTTCGTATCTTCGACTGCTACCCCGCTCACCTCCGCCATGGGCGGTCCCTGCTTGAGCCACTCCACCAGCTGTTGCACTGCGGCTTCGTCGCCGCAGGCCAGCACCTCCACCCGCCCATCCGGCAGATTCTTGGCGTAGCCGGTCAGTCCCCATTGCTTGGCGCGCTCGGCGGTGCTGGCGCGGTAGAACACGCCCTGCACTTTCCCCGAGACCAGACAACGCTTACAAATCTTCATCTTTGCTTCTCGAAAAGATAGCCTTAAAAGCGTCGCGAGCGAAGGCAGGGCTAGGCGCGCGAGGCGAGCAGGAAGGGCTCGCCGGACACGGCGAGCGGGTGTACAGGATGTACACCCTGGGCCGCAAGCGAAGCAGGATTGCATAGCGCGCGGGTACTCTTAGTGTACGTGACCGACTGCGAGTCCGAAGTCCAACAACGCTCTGCCGAGCGCAGCAGCTTTTAAGCTTGCCAAAAGAAGAAGGGGCCCATAGGGCCCCTTCTATCGTCTCTTCATCCGACCCTATTAGGGGTTACCGGCAGCGAACTTCTTGTCTTTCTTGTCCGCCTTGTGGCCGCGCCAGGCGCCGCGGTGCTTGGCATAGTTCACCGCCGCATCCGCGTCCCCCTGGGACGGGTTCTTGGCGATGTCGAACTGCTGCTTCGGCTCGATGAGGTCGGCGTGCTTGATCTTGTCGGCGTTGGCCTTGTAGATCAGCGGCCACTGGTAGGGGTTGCCATAGACCGAGGACTTGCCGGCGATGCGCCAGAGGCTGTCGCCCTTCACCACGGTGTAGGTCATGTGCGCTGCCTGCACTTCGGCCACGAGGGCGGCCAACAGGTCGTAGGCGGGCTTGCCCTGGTTGTTGCTGATGTACTGGCCGGCCTGGGTCAGGCGCGCCTGCTGGTCGGCGCTCAGGTTCTTGAAGCCCTGGGCCTGGGTCTGCAGGTCCTTGGCCTTGGCCAGGTAGCAGTTGTTGATAGCGTCGCTCGCCACCTGCTTCGCCTGGGCGGCGAGCTGCTGGGCCTTGGCGGCATCGGTGGCCTGGGCGGCCTGGGCCTGGTTCAGCAGATCAGCGGCGTTGCCGGTGTCGGTGCAGGGCGCCTGGGCGCCGGCGATGACGGCCTGAGCGTCGCTGATGGCCTGGGTGGCGGCTGAAGCGGCCTGGGCCTTGGCGGCGTCGGCAGCCTGCTGGTCGGCCTTCGGCTTGTTGCTGGCGCAACCGGCGAGCAGGCCGGCGGTGAGCAGCAGAGTGGCCGAGAGCTTGAGGACATTCTTCATGGGGTACTCCAAGAGACCTGATTGTTATTGGCATCGCAGCCCTGTCAGCGCCGCGATGCTTTGGAAAAGGGCGGATTATGTGTCGCAAGGTTAACGTCGTGGACGCGACGCTGTCAAGGAAGATGCAGCCTTAACATAAGGAAATATCAGGGAAAAACCGGGACTTCAGAGCGGAGGACGGCCTGAACTATCCTGCGCCGGGACAAGACCCAAAGAGCGCAAGGCGAGCTGGCGGGCGAACTGGGCATCCTCCCGCGCTGTGCTGAAATCGCCTGCATCGAGAGCGGTCTGGGCCGACTGCAGATACTGGCGTGCGCTCAGCACGTCCGGCGACGCGGGTTTGTCGCCCAAGGCCTGTTCCGCCGCCGCCACCGCCTGGCGGGCATCGCTCATCTCCTGCACCGGCGCACCGGCGCAGGCGCACAGCAACAGGGCCGCGAACAGAATCGCGACCAGGCTACGCACAGTGATGTGGCATGCCGTATACAGGTTCATGACCGCATAGATGCCGGAAAAACCGGCGAGAGGGACGCTATCAGCGCCCGCCGATGTCCGTCAAGCTATGCGCCTGCGCTATAGTTGACGCCCATCCGGCATCCACACACCGCGATCCGTGCGTATGCAAAAAGTCACAATCTGGCATAACCCCCGCTGCTCGAAATCACGCGAGACCCTCGCGCTGTTGCAGGAGCGCCACATCGAGCCGGAGATCGTGGAATACCTGAAGGCTCCGCCCTCCACGACTGAGATTGAGCGCGCGCTGAAGCTCCTGGGGATGGAGGCGCGCGGGCTGATGCGAGACAACGAGGATGCGTACGAAGCGACGCATGCAAACGATCCTGCCCTCAGCCGTGGCCAGCTGGTCCAGCTCATGCACGAGCATCCGGCGCTCATCCAGCGGCCGGTGGTGATCGTGGGCGAGCGGGCGCGCATAGGCCGCCCACCCGAAGCGGTGCTGGAGATACTCCCGTGAAGGCCGAGATCCTGGTGCTCTACTACAGCCGTCACGGTTCCACCGCCGAGATGGCGCGTCAGGTCTGCCGCGGGGTGGAGAGCGTGCCGGGCATGGGTGCGCGCCTGCGCACGGTCCCGGCGGTCTCGGCGGTGAGCGAGGCAGTGGCGGACGCGGTGCCGGATTCCGGTCCGCCCTACGCCACCCTGGATGACCTCAAGGAATGCGCGGGCTTGATCCTCGGGAGCCCCACCCGCTTTGGAAACATGGCTGCCTCTCTCAAGTACTTCCTGGACGGTACCGCGGGCCTCTGGCTCTCGGGGGGGCTCGCGGGGAAACCCGCCGGTGTGTTCACATCCACTTCCTCCCTGCATGGCGGTCAGGAGAGCACCCTGCTCTCCATGATGCTGCCGCTGATGCACCACGGCATGATCATGGTGGGCCTGCCCTATACGGACTCAGGCCTGATGGAGACCACCGCTGGCGGTACACCCTACGGCCCGAGTCACCTCGCCGGCGCCAACAGCGACAAGGCCGTGAACGAGATCGAGCAGCGCCTGTGCCGCACACTGGGTGAACGCGTCGCCGACGTGGCGCGGCGTCTGGCGCAGTGAAGCCCCAGTTCAGCGGCAGGCTGCTGGCACGGGGCGCATTCATGGCGCTGGCGCTGTGGATCGCGCTCTGGCTCGGAGTGCTGGCGGCGGCACCGCCGACGGTGCGCCTGGTGTGGGCGGCGGTGAGCCTCTTGCCGCTGACCTTGCTGGCACCCTTCCTGTTCCGCGGCAGCAAGGCCGGCTACAGCTGGGCAGGATTCCTATCGTTGGGGTATTTCGCGCAAGGCGTGGCGGTGACCTGGGGTAGCCGCAGCGTGAATGGTGCGGTGGAGATCTTCCTGAGCATCCTGCTCTATTTCGGTGCCAGCGCGGCGCTGCGGGAATTGCAGCGCCTGAACGCTTCTAACGTTTCTCGATGAAGTTCTTAACGAACGGAACTGTCACCTTTCTCTGAGCGACCAGCGAGGCCGTATCCAAGGCATCGAGGGTGGCACACAAGGTCGTCATATCCCGCTGCAAGCGATTCAACAGGAACTTGGCGGTCTCCTCCGGCAACTCGAAGCCGCGCCGCTCCGCACGCTGCTGCAGGGCCGCGATCTTGTCCGCATCCGTGAGCGCTTCCAGGTGGTACACGGGACCCCAGGAGAGGCGCGACACCAAGTCCGGCAGGAGCCGCTTGATGCCGGAGGGCGCACTGCGGGCGCTGGCGACGAAGCTGCCGCCCTTCTGCTTCAAGGCATCGATGAGCGTGAGGAGAGCCCGTTGCCAGGGCTCGGCGCCCGCGGTGCGGTGCACGTCATCCACGCAGACGAGCTGGTAGCGATCGAAATCCTCGATGGCGGACGGATCCAGCAGCACTGCCTGATCCATCGGCAGGTATACGGCGCGCCGCTTCACTTCGCCCGCGGCACGGAACCCCGCCTGCAGGAGGTGGGACTTGCCGGTGCCGCCGGCGCCGTGCACGAACAGCACGGAGCTGCCGGATTCCACCGCCGCCCGGCGCACCGCCTCGATGGCGGCGGCGTTGGGCCCGGGATAGAAACCCTCGAAGATGGCGCCGCCGTCCAGGAACATGGGCAGCGGCAGCTGTCCTTCCAGGACCTGCGGTCCGCTCATGAGTCCCCGCTGTCGCTGTCGCCGCCGGCCTCGCCATCGCCGCGATAGACATCGCTCTGGAGATAGCGCTGCTGCGCGTGGTGTGCGAACACGGTGCCGGCGGCCGCCACCGGCAAGGCCAGCAACACGCCGATGAAACCGAACAGCTCACCGCCCGCGAGGATGGCGAAGATCACCAGCACCGGGTGCAAGCCGATGCGCCCGCCCACCAGGCGCGGCGTGAGCACGAAGCTCTCCATGCCCTGTCCGACGGCGAACACGATGGACACCCACAAGGGCAGCCAGCCATCGCCGTCCTGCAGCACCGCGGAGGAGAGCGCGAGGATCACACCGGTGGTGATGCCCAGGTAGGGCACGAAGCTCAGGAGTCCCGCGATGACGCCGATGGCGAGCCCGCCCTCCAGACCCACGGCCATCAGGCCGACGCTGTAGATGACCGCCAGTGAGACCATCACCAGGAGCTGACCGCGGAAGAAGGCCGCGAGCACCGCCTCGCACTCCTCGGCCATGGTGATGATGCCGGGAGCGTAATCCCGCGGCAGCAGGCTCACCACCCGGGCCTTGAAGATGTCCCAGTCCCTCAGCCAATAGAAGGTGATCACCGGCACCAGGAGCGCGCTGATGATGATGGTGAACACCAGCCGCCCGGACTTGGTGAGCGCCGTGAAGGCGTTGCCGGCGATGGCACCGGCGCCGGCGAAGTTATCGGCGGCGATGCCGGAGAGGCGCTCGAAACGCAGCCGCGAGGGGTCGACGTGCAGGTGAGTGGCGAGCCAGGGGGTCGCCACGTCGTGGTACCAGGTCAGCAACTGGGGCGCACGGGTGGTGATGGCCGTGACCTCGCGGCCCATCATGGGCGCGATCAACAGCACCAAGAGACCGATGAAGACGAACGTGGCTGCGAAGACCGTGACCACGGCGAGGCCGCGCGGGAACCTCCATTCCTCGAGCTTGTCGGCGACCGGATCACCGAGCCAGGCGAGCAGCGCACTGATGATGAACGGCGTGAGGATGGGCCCCAGGGCATGCAACAGCGCGAGGCCCGCGAGGACCGCAGCGAGGATCCAGAGACGGCCTTCGGTGGTCACGTCAGGGAGTGTAGGCGTAACGCAGGACCGCGGGTGCGACAGCGCTCGCAGTACCGGCGGCGGGCGCGGCCGTGGGCGTGGACGACAGCAGCCCACCCAGCACCAATGCGGACTCCAGGCCGCCGACCCCACCGTGGATATCCAGGCTGTAGAACACGCTGCCCTGGGCCACGCGCTGCACGCGCACGGCGCGCACCGGCGTCAGAGTGTTGAGGTAGGCGAGCACCTTGGCGTAGGCATCGAGGCCGGTGACGCCGTCCACTTCCAGGGCCACGTTGTCCTGGTCTTCCGCATCGGAAGCGATGGCGAGGCGCGCGGCGAAGCGATCAGCGGCGTTCTGCACGCCGTCCACTGCGGCCAGTGCCTCATCGCCGGGAGGCGTATCCCAGCTCTCGGTGCCTGTAGCGGTGATGAGCTGCCAGCGGGCGTTGTATTGGCCGCCCGCAGCGGTGCCGATGCTGCCCGCCAGCACTGCATCGGCGTGGTAGCGCAACGAGGCCTGATGGATGCGGTCGGCATTGAAGCTGGCGACGTCGGGCACGCCGATGGCGGCGCGATCGGCGGCATCCATCTGCGGGAACATGAGACCGATACCGCGCTGGTCGGCGGCGGCGGTGAGCGCCTGCATCAACGGCGAAGCATCCCCGGTAGCGAGGATGCGACCGCCCGGCGCATCAGGCAGCGCCAGCCACACCAGGGTGCGGGGACGTTCGGCGCCCCAGAGCGGCGCGTGGGCGGCGCGCAAGGCCTTGCCCACCACGTTGGGATCGAACTTGGCCCACAACTGCAGGCCGGCAGCGGAACCCGGTACGGCAGGGTCTGCTGCTACCTGCTCGTAGCGGTATTGCTGCACGAACTGGCTGGGGTTGCCGAGGGTGCCAGCCAGACCCGCAGCGGCACGATTGCCGGTGACCTTCACCAGCACCACGTCGAAGGCCTGCTGCAGCGCGGCATTGCGCGCGGGAGCGGACTGATCGGCCACAGGCACGCGGGCCTCATAGAGCCCGGCGACCGCTGCGGCACGCGCCGGCGCGGCGGCAAGGCCGAGGGCCGCAAGTACGAGGCAGAGGAGGATGCGGATCGGGGTCTTCACGGGCATATTCTCGCGCATACGGCGGCTGGAAACAGCGCCCATGTGTAGAATATACCGTCTTGAACCGCCGCCCGGCGAGCGGTTTTTGGCCGAATCCACCGGGATATGTCCCATGACCGTGAAAAAGCCCCTCACCTACCGTGATGCCGGCGTCGACATCGACGCGGGCGATGAACTCGTGGAGCGCATCAAGCCCGCGGCCAAGCGCACCCTGCGTCCCGAGGTGATGGGCGGCCTGGGTGGTTTCGGCGCCCTGGTGGAACTACCTGCCAAGTACAAGCAGCCGGTGCTGGTCTCCGGCACCGACGGCGTGGGCACCAAGCTCAAGCTCGCCATCGACAGCGGCCGACACGGCAGCATCGGCATAGATCTCGTGGGTATGTGCGTCAACGACGTGCTGGTGGTGGGCGCCGAGCCCCTGTTCTTCCTCGACTACTACGCCACCGGCAAGCTGGAACTCGAGACCGCGACCGACGTGATCACCGGCATCGCGAAGGGCTGCGAGCTGGCAGGCTGCGCACTGGTGGGCGGTGAGACCGCGGAGCTGCCGGGCATGTACCAGGGCGAAGACTACGACCTCGCCGGTTTCTCGGTGGGCGTGGTCGAGAAATCCAAGATAATCGACGGCTCCAAGGTCAAGGACGGCGACGTGCTCATCGGCCTCGCCTCCTCCGGCCCCCACTCCAACGGCTACTCGCTGATCCGCAAGGTGCTGGCGGTCTCCGGCGCGACCTTCGAGCAGCGCCTGGAAGGCCGCTCGCTCATCGACCGGCTCATGGAGCCCACCCGCATCTACGTGAAGCCGCTGCTCAAGCTCCTGGACGAGGTGCCGGTGCACGCCTTCGCCCACATCACCGGCGGCGGACTCACGGAGAACATCCCGCGGGTGCTGCCGGAGGGCCTCGGCGTGGAGATCGACTCCGCTTCATGGCAGCGCCCCGCGGTGTTCAGCTGGCTCATGCAGGAAGGTAACATCGCGCTGCCGGAGATGTACCGCACCTTCAACATGGGCATCGGCATGGTGGCGGTGGTGGACGCGGTGGACGCGGACCGCACGCTCGCCTTCCTCAAGGCCACCGGCGAAGAAGCCTGGCGCATCGGCCGCGTGAGCCGCGGCGCCGACGGCGTCGTCATCCGCTGAGCCATGGCCGGGTCCCGCACAGCGCTGCCGGTGGTGGTGCTGGTCTCGGGCCACGGCAGCAACCTCCAGGCGATACTCGATAAGGCACCTGACTTGGGCGTCGAGGTGCGCGCCGTCCTGAGCGACCGCGCCGATGCCGGCGCGCTCGCAAGGGCACGTGTCAGGGGAGTGCCCGCCGAAACCGTCCTCGCGAAGGATCATCCGGACCGGGACAGCTATGACGCGGCCCTCGCCGCCGCCATCGACCGGCATGCACCCGGCCTCGTGGTGTTGGCGGGATTCATGCGCATCCTGGGCGGCGGTTTCGTCAAGAGCTACACCGGTCGCATGCTCAACATCCACCCTTCGCTCCTGCCCAGATACCGGGGCCTGCATACCCACCGCCGTGCCCTGGAGGCGAGGGATGTGTCGCACGGCTGCAGTGTGCACTTCGTCACGGAGGAGCTGGATGCGGGCGCGGTCATCGCCCAGGCGGAGGTGCCGGTGAAAGAAGGCGACGACGAAACCTCGTTGCGTGTACGCGTCCAGGGGGCCGAGCACGTTATATATCCTGAGGTCATCGGCTGGTTCGCAGCCGGGCGGCTGAGCCTCGAGGACGGACATGTCATGTTTGACGGTGCGCCCCTCAGCATGCCAAAGATATTCCCCTGGAAAGATGAGGGACGGACATGAAGAAGATGCTGGGATACACGGTGTTGCTGACCGCTGCGATGGCCACGGGCGGCGCGCTTGCCGACGATTCCCTGTTCACGCCTTTCCACGCCGACTATGATCTGGAGCGCGACGGCCTGGGTTCGGCCCACTCTGTGTTCACCCTGGAGCGCGGTGCCGACGGCAGCTACACCTACAAGTCCGTGATGCATGCCACCGGACTCGCGGCCATGTTCTTCAGCGACGTGATCACCGAGACCAGTACCTTCACCGTGACGGACGGCCGGCCACGGGCGAAGAGCTACAACAACTCCCAGACCGGCAAGCATCCTTCATCCGAGACCATCAATTTCGACTGGGACAAGGCCACAGCTGTCACCGACAGCGATGGCCGCACCCGCAAGAACAAACTGACGGACGACGAAGGCGACGTGCAGCTGGTGCAGCTGCAGATAGGCGCGGACGTGGCGGCGGGCAAGCTCGCCGAGCACTACCGGACCCTGGACGACGGAGAGATCGTGGATTACGCGGCGCAGGCCATGCCTGCCGCCAAAGTGCGGTCCGGGTCCACGGTCTATGACACCAAGGTGGTTGCGCTGCACGATGCGGCCAAGGGCCGCACCATCACCGTGTGGCTGTCACCGGCCCTGCACTACCTGCCGGTGCAGATCCGCCAGGAACAGACCGGCAAGAAAGCCGTGACACTGACGCTGGAAGACATCAGTTTCGGAAGCGCTGCCGCTCCCGAGAAAAAATGACGCTGATCAGGTCTTGGGGAGAGTGACGCCCTTCTGACCCTGGTACTTGCCGCCGCGATCCTTGTAAGAAGTCTCGCAGACCTCATCCGACTCGAAGAACAGCATCTGGGCCACGCCCTCGTTGGCGTAGATCTTGGCGGGCAGCGGCGTGGTGTTGGAGAACTCCAGCGTCACGTGGCCTTCCCACTCCGGTTCCAGCGGCGTGACGTTGACGATGATGCCGCAGCGGGCATAGGTGGACTTGCCAAGGCAGACCGTGAGCACGCTGCGCGGGATGCGGAAGAACTCCACGGTGCGCGCAAGCGCGAAGGAGTTGGGCGGGATCACGCAGCACTCGCCCTTGAAGTCGACGAAGCTTCCGGAGTCGAAGTTCTTGGGATCGACGATGGTGCTGTTGATGTTGGTGAAGATCTTGAACTCGTCGGCGCAGCGTACGTCATAGCCGTAGCTGGAGGTGCCGTAGGAGACGATCTTACCGCCCTTGTTCTCGCGCACCTGACCCGGCTCGAAGGGCTCGATCATGCCCTGCTTCTCGGCCATGCGGCGGATCCACTTGTCTGCTTTGATGCTCATGCCGTGTCTCTTCTATATATATGAGTATGGGCTTCAGTCTTCGACGATGATCTTGGGGAAGGCTCCGGCGTAGTCCCTGCCCGCCAGCGCCAGCTGGGCCGCGGCACGGCGCGCGATCTCCCGGTAACGGGTGGCGATTGTACCCTGGGGGTCGGCGGCCACGGTGGGGTTGCCCGCGTCGGTCTGCTCGCGGATGGAGAGGTCCAGCGGCAGGCTGCCCAGGAAAGGCACGCCGTACTGCTCCGCCATGCGCTCACCGCCGCCCTGGCCGAAGATGTGCTCCTCATGCCCGCAGTGGGTGCAGACGTGGGTGCTCATGTTCTCCACCACGCCGAGGATGGCGATCTCCACTTTCTGGAACATCTTGAGGCCCTTGCGGGCGTCCAGCAGCGCGATCTCCTGGGGCGTGGTGACGATCACCGCGCCGGAGACCGGCACCTGCTGGGATAGGGTGAGCTGGATGTCGCCCGTACCAGGAGGCATATCGACTATCAGATAGTCGAGTTCGCCCCAGAGGGTGTCGCGGATGAGTTGCACCAGGGCCTGGGTGACCATGGGGCCACGCCACACCATGGGTTGTTCTGCGTCGATCAGGAAACCGATGGACATGCACTTCACGCCATGGGCGGCCATCGGCTCGATGTGCTTGCCGTCCTTGCTGGAGGGACGGCCCGAGAGGCCGAGCATGCGCGGCTGACTGGGGCCGTAGATGTCCGCGTCCAGGATCCCGACCGAAGCACCGTCGGCAGCGAGCGCCAGCGCCAGGTTCACGGCCACCGTGGACTTGCCGACCCCGCCCTTGCCGGAGGCCACGGCGATGACGTTCTTCACACCCGCCAAGGGAGTGAGGTTGCGCTGCACCGCATGGGAGAGGATGGCGCTCGTGACCTGCACTTCCGCACCGGCCATGCCGGCGGCGGCGAGGAGACCCTGCACCTGCCGGGCCAGCTCATCCCGGTAGCCGCCCAGAGGGAAACCCATCTCCAGCGTCACCCGGCCGTCCGCCACCTCGCGCAGCGCGCCGGCGGTCACGAGGTCCGTGCCCAGATGGGGTTCGGTCCAGCTTTTGAGGGCCGCTTCGACGCGGTCCCGGGAGACGACGCTCATGGATGATCGCGGTGCAGTGAGGGCGGCGCATTCTAGCATCCCCTCCCTGCCGGCCCGGGCCGCCTGCGGGCCTGTGGCATAATTGTGGTTCGACCCCATAAGAACCTCCAAGAGACCCTGAAATCCCGCCCATGCCGCAGAAAAACCGCGACATCCTCGTCACCTACGCCCTGACCTATGCCAACGGCCCCCTGCACCTGGGGCACATGGTGGGCAACATCCAGACCGACATCTGGGTGCGCTACCAGAACATGGCGGGCAACCGCTGCCTGTTCGTCTCGGCGGACGATGCCCACGGCACCCCGATCATGCTGAAGGCCCGCGAGCAGGGCATCAGCCCCGAAGAACTCATCGCCGGCGTGGGCGTGGACCACCAACGGGACTTCAAGGACTTCCACATCCGCTTCGAGAACTACCACAGCACCCATTCCGACGAGAACCGGGAGCTGGCGACGCTCATCTACAAGAACCTGCGGGACGCGAAGCCGAGCCACATCGCGGTGCGCACCATCCAGCAGATGTACGACGAGCAGGCCAAGATGTTCCTGCCGGACCGCTTCATCAAGGGCGAATGTCCGCGCTGCGGCACCGCGGACCAGTACGGCGATTCCTGCGAGAACTGCGGCGCCACCTACAGCCCGGCGGACCTCAAGCACCCGGTGTCGGTGCTCTCCGGTACGCCGCCGGTGCAGCGCGAATCGCAGCACTACTTCTTCAAGCTGGGCGATTTCGAACAGATGCTGCGGGACTGGACCCGCGCGCCGGGTCACCTGCATGAGGCGGTGACCCGCAAGCTGGACGAGTGGTTCGCCGCCGGCCTGCAGGACTGGGACATATCCCGCGATGCGCCCTACTTCGGCTTCGAGATCCCCGACGCGCCAGGCAAATACTTCTACGTCTGGCTGGACGCGCCCATCGGCTACATGGCGAGCTTCAAGAACCTCTGCGCCAGGCGCAAGGACCTGAAGTTCGACGACTTCTGGGGCAAGGATAGCCAGGCCGAGGTCTACCATTTCATCGGCAAGGACATCATCTACTTCCATTCGCTGTTCTGGCCGGCGATGCTGGACGGCGCCGGTTTCCGCACGCCCTCGGCGGTATATGCCCACGGCTTCCTGACGGTGAACGGCCAGAAGATGTCCAAGTCCCGCGGCACCTTCATCAAGGCGCGCACGTACCTGGATGCGGGTCTCGACCCGGAATACCTGCGGTACTACTTCGCGGCCAAGCTCGGCCCCGGCATCGACGACATCGACCTCAACCTGGACGACTTCCTACAGCGGGTGAACTCCGACCTCGTCGGCAAGCTGGTGAACATCGCCAGCCGCTGCGCGGGCTTCATCGAGACCCACTACCAGGGCAAGCTCGCGAAGACTCTCACGGACGACGAGTTGTTCCGCAAGGCCGTCGCCGCGAAGGACAGCATCGCTTCGGCCTACGAGAACCGCGAATACTCCCGCGCCATCCGCGAAGTGATGGAGATCGCCGACCGGGTGAACGAGTACATCGACGCGAAGAAGCCCTGGTCGCTGGCCAAGCAGCAACCGGTGCCCGCGGAAGTGCAGCAGATCTGCAGTCTCGGCATCAACCTGTTCCGGGTGATGGCGATCTATCTCAAGCCGGTGCTGCCGGAACTCGCCACCAAGACCGAGGCTTTCCTCGACGTGCCGGCACTCAGCTGGAAGGACCTGGAGCAGCCGCTGCTGGACCACAAGATCAACCATTTCACGCCGATGATGTCGCGCGTCGACAAGACACGCATCGAAGCCATGGTCGAATCCTCCAAGGAAGACCTGAACAAGAGCGCGCAGAAGGCATCGAACATGGACCCCATCGCCGCCGAGATCAGTTACGACGACTTCGCCAAGATCGACCTGCGCATCGCGCGCATCGCGAAGGCGGAACACGTTGAGGGCGCGGACAAGCTCCTGCGCCTGACCCTGGACCTCGGCGACGGCACCCGCAACGTGTTCGCCGGCATCAAGAGCGCCTACGCGCCGGAACAGCTGGAAGGCAAGCTCACGGTGATGGTGGCGAACCTGGCGCCCCGCAAGATGAAGTTCGGCATGTCGGAAGGCATGGTGCTGGCGGCCGGCCCCGGCGGCAAGGACCTCTGGATACTGGAACCGCATACAGGCGCCCAACCCGGGATGCGCGTCAAATAACCCCTGAAACGGGTCTTTTCGTCTCAGGCGTTGTTGCGCATGCCCTCGGACTCCTCACGTACACTAAGAGTACGTTCCGGGTCCTCGATCATGCGCGCCTAGCCTGAGCCAAAAAATCCCTCGTTTCAGGAGTGCATTCTTTCAACTTATGAATGCATTAGCCGAAAAAATCGACGCGCTCTTACCCCAGACGCAGTGCACGCGCTGCGGCTACGCAGATTGCCGCGCCTACGCGGAAGCATTGGCGCGCGGCGAGACGGATATCGACCGATGCCCGCCCGGGGGCGATGCAGCCATCGGCGCTCTTTCGGGATTGCTGCATCGGCCCTCGAAGCCCCTCGCGCCCGAGGTCGGGACTTTCATCCCCGGCACCGTGGCCTTCATCGAAGAGCCCTTCTGCATCGGCTGCACCAAGTGCATCCAGGCCTGCCCGGTGGATGCCATCACCGGCGCACAGAAACAAATGCACACGGTCATCGAAGCCCTCTGCACCGGCTGCGGCCTATGCCTGCCGCCCTGTCCGGTGGACTGCATCAAGCTCGAACCGGCCCAGGGGGTGACGGAAGGTCTGGAGGGCTGGCAGTTCCCCATGTCCGGGGCCGAACGGGCCGATGCCCTGCGGGGACGCTACCGTATATATAGACGGCACCGGATGCAGAAGACGGGGGCGGCGACTCCGAGGCCCGCGTCCACCGCGGAGCGGAAGGCCCATCACCAGGCGGAGATCGCCGCAGCGCTGGCGCGGGTAAAGTCCCGGCGTGCCCAGGACAAGAAGCACTGACATGACGCCCGCGAAGCGCAGGAAGATATTCGAGCGGTTGAAGGCCGTGAATCCGCAGCCCACCACGGAACTGCATTACCGCACGCCCTATGAGCTGCTGGTGGCGGTCTCCCTCTCGGCCCAGGCCACGGACAAGAGTGTGAACCTGGCCACCGCCAGGCTCTTCCCGGCCGCCAACACGCCTTCGGCCATGCTGGCGCTGGGGGAGACAGGCCTCAAGGACTACATCAAGACCATCGGCCTCTTCAACACCAAAGCGAAGAACGTGATCGCCGCCGCACGCCTGCTGCTGGAGAAGCACGGCGGCGAGGTGCCGGATACCCGCGAGGAACTAGAAGCGCTGCCGGGCGTCGGCCGCAAGACCGCCAACGTGGTGCTGAACACCGCCTTCGGCGAGCCCACCATCGCGGTGGACACCCACATCTTCCGGGTCGCCAACCGCACCGGTCTCGCTCCCGGCAAGGACGAACGGCAGGTGGAGGACGGCCTCACCCGAACCACGCCGGATGAGTTCAAGCAGGACGCGCACCACTGGCTGATCCTGCATGGGCGCTACGTGTGCGTCGCGCGCAAACCCAAGTGCCCTACTTGCGTGATCCGCGACCTCTGCGAGTACAAGCAGAAGACCAAGCCTGAGTCGAAAGTGCCGTTGGCGCTGAAGCCACCCGCCAAGAAGAAGGGGAAGCGCGCATGAGCATCCACGGCGAGAGCCGCAGCGACACGCGCCAGACCTTCTTCGACGTGTGGAAGAAGATGCAGGACGGCCTGCCCATGACGGCGCTGGAGACGCTCATCGGCGACGTGATCCGGGCGCACCCGGAATACCATACCCTGCTGGAGCGAGGTGAGGCACTGGACAAGGACTGGCTACCGGAAGGCGGCGAGACCAACCCCTTCCTGCACATGGGGATGCACATCGCCATCCGCGAGCAGCTCTCCATCGACCGGCCGCGCGGGATCAAGGCAGCCTACGAGGCGCTGCTCGTGAAGACCCGCGACCCGATGCGCGCCGAACACGAGATGCTGGAGTGCCTGGGAGAGACCCTGTGGCGCGCGCAACGGGAACGGCGCATGCCCGACGAGCAGCTCTATCTGCGGCTCGTCAGGGAGCGCGCGGGCACCCCCTGACCTTGTCTATCAGGTAGGTCTAGCCAAAAGCATCAGCAAAGCGACAGCCACCGGACCCTCCGGCGCCTTCTCGATGCGTTTCTGGAAGTCCTCGATGCGGCCGATGCGATTGTTGCTCGAGCTGTAAACGTCCGCGTCCCGCAGGTAGGCCATGCGCCGGTTGGTGGCATCGTAGATGTCGTTGCCCCGCACGTAGCCCATGCGCCGGTTCACGGAGTCGAACACCGTGCTCTCGCGCACGTAGCCCAAGCGGTTCTTGTTGCGGTCGCAGAGGTCGACGCCCTGCATGCGGTATTCAGCCACGGCGCCGCCTCAGTGCTTGGCCGCCGCGAGCTGTGAGTCGATGAGCGCCTTCAGGTCCGCGTAGGACGCGCCGCCCACCACCGCCTGATCGTTCACCGCGAAGGTGGGGGTGGAGTGCATCCCCATGGCCTCGCCGTAAGCCTGGCTGCGCACCACATCCTGGTGCATGGCGCCCGTGCGGATGCAGCCCATCATCCTGCCGTTGTCTAACCCTAAGCCGGTGCCGTAGGTGAGGAAGGTGTCCATGGGATCCTTGGACTCACCCCACTCCGCCTGTTTGGCGTAGAGGAGGTCGTGCATCTGCCAGTAGTGCTGCTGGGTGCCCGCACAGCGCGCCACCTGGGCGGCGATCATGGCGTTCTTGTGGATGTCTTCCAAAGGCAGGTCGAAGAACACGAAGCGGACCTTGCCGGTATCCACGTAATCCTTGCGCATCTGCTCCAGCACCGGCTCGAAACCGCCGCAGGCAGGACACTGGAAGTCGGCGAACTCCCGCACCACCACCGGCGCATTGGCTTCGCCGGAAGCGATCCCCAGATCATCATGGCTCGCATCGAACTGGAGGGGGCTGACTTCCAACGCGGTGACGGCACTGGAGCGTGCCTTGGCGCGGACCAACAGCACGCCGCTGTAGACCAGCGCCACCACCAGCAGGGCTACGCCGATGAAGAGCCACTGGCGGGAAGCGCCCTTGTCCTTCTCGTAGTGCTGGGCATGGATGTGCACATGCTCGCGCTTGTGGTCAGGGTCGTGGTGCTTGTGCGGATTCATGGATCACCCCCGTGTTCGTTATCCAGAGTAAATTACTCGGGTATTGCTCCCCCTGCCATCGCAAGGCCCCCGGGGGCTTTTTAATATATAGCCCAAAAGAATATGTCGCACCGAACCAGGCATAGCAAGTCCTGGCCTAAACATGTAATAAATAGCCCTCCATCGGGTCTTGAGTACACCTCAAGGGCAGTGAAAAGGCGCTTCGATAACGCCTCCAATCGCCCCGATGGTCCGTATCCAGTGCGGGACCGGCCTTGCCGGGACCTCCCTGAGATGGGGAAACGCGAGCAACCAGCTCCCGTACAAGGGGATCAGGTTCTCCGACCGGTGGTGGAGTCATCCAAAACCGGGGTGCTTGGATGTGATTTTGGATATGAATAACCAACTCTATAGAGGACTCCTATCATGAACACGACCAAAGTCTCCGGTATCGCCATCGCCGCCGTCGCCGCCAGCCTGTTCGTGCTGGCCCCCCTCGCCACCGCCGCTGACAGCGCCGCTGCCACCGGCAAGTGCGTGGGCGGCAATGCTTGCAAGGGCCAGAGCGCCTGCAAGAGCGCGGACCATGCCTGCAAGGGTCAGAACTCCTGCAAGGGCAAGGGCTTCGCTGTCATGACCAAGGCCGACTGCGACAAGGCCGGCGGCAAGTTCGAAGGCGGCGGCAAGTAATAGCTCCGTCGAGACTTGAATGGGACGGCCCGGTTGTCGCGAGACAGCCGGGCCTTTCCTTTTCGGTATGGGTAGAATCCTGACGTGAGCAAACAAGACTCCAAGTCGCGTCCCTATCTCGGGTTCGGCCTCGGGCTGCGCACCGAGCACTACGACGCGATCCTGAGCGAGAAGCCGGCCATCGACTGGCTGGAGATCATCTCCGAGAACTACATGGTGGACGGCGGCAAGCCGCTCCACTATCTCGACCGCATCCGTGCCTCGTATCCCATGGTCATGCACGGCGTATCCCTGTCCATCGGCAGCGGCGACCCCTTGGATAAGGATTACCTGAAGCGCCTAAAGGCGCTGGCGGCCCGCGTCGAACCCGAGTGGATATCCGATCACCTGTGCTGGACCGGTGTCTCGGGCAAGAACCTGCATGACCTCATGCCGCTGCCCTACACCGAGGAAGCGGTGCATCACGTGGCGGCGCGGGTGCGAGAGGTGCAGGACTTCCTCGGACGGCAGATCCTGCTGGAGAACGTCTCCAGCTACGTGACCTACACCCAATCCGCCATGAGCGAGTGGGAGTTCCTTTCGGCCATCGCCGAGGCGGCGGACTGCTTCATCCTGCTGGACGTGAACAACATCTATGTGAGCAGCCACAACCACGCGTTCGACCCACGCGAGTACCTTGGCGGCGTGCCGGCGGCGCGGGTGCGCCAGTTCCACCTGGCGGGCCACACGAACAACGGCAACATCATCGTGGACACCCACGACCACCCGATCATCGGCGGCGTATGGGACCTCTATGCCGAGGCCCTGCGCGTCTTCGGTCCCGTCTCCACCATGATCGAGCGGGACGCCCACATCCCGCCCCTTCCCGAGCTGATGGCGGAACTGGACCAGGCGCGGCGCATCGCAGCCCCCATACTCAAGGATGCCGCCCAAAGTGGAATGCAACCGCGCCGCCAAGGCGCGCATGTAGTGACACCATAAGATGGCCGCACTCCTCAAGCTGGAACAGGATTTCAAGGACTGCATGCTCGGCAACAGCCTGGACATGCGGGGCCAGGTGGCGGGCGATGCCCGTGCCAGCGCCGAGGAGCGCATCCACATATACGTGGAGGGTTACCGCCTGCGGCTCCTGGAAGCGCTGCAGGATACGTACGACGGCCTGCACGCCTTCATGGGTGATGAGGAGTTCGACAAGCTGGGTCGTGCCTACATCGACGCCCATCCCTCCACCCATCCTTCCGTGCGCTGGTTCAGCCGGCACCTGGCGGATTTCCTGGAGCGCACCGCGCCCTACGACACGCACCCCTTCCTCGCCGAGATGGCCGCTTTCGAGTGGCACCAGGGTTTGGTGTTCGATGCGGCGGATGCGGAACCTCTTGGGTTGCAAGCCTTATCGGCGGTCCCGGCAGACGCCTGGGGTCAGGTGCGCTTCACGCTGCATCCCTCGGTCCGCCGTCTCGATCTCACGTGGAACGTGCCGAAGGTCTGGCAGGCATTGGATGCGGAGACGGATCCGCCGGATGCGGCCGAAGCACCCGCCTCCTGGCTGCTGTGGCGCTCGGATCTCACGACCCGCTGGCGTTCACTGACCGAAGACGAGGCCTGGATGCTGGATGCGGCCTCAGACGGCCGGAACTTCGGCGAGCTGTGCGAAGGGCTGTGCCAGTGGCACGCGCCGGAAGCGGTGGCCATGCAGGCAGCGAGCTATCTCAAACTCTGGCTGAACGACGGTCTCGTGACCGGCATCGGAACAGATTGAACCTCAAGACCTTACTGCTGGCGTCCCTGTCGGTGCTGCCTTCTTTGGCACTTGGCGCCGTACCCGCACCCGCCCTCGGCACCCACATGGGCCCGGTGCGGGTGGACTACCAGGCTTCCGGGCTCACTGCGAGTGAAGACGATGTGCTTAAGTGGATCGACACGGCCCGGCGCGCCGTGACCCACTACTACGGGCGCTATCCCGTGGATGAAGTGGACATCCAGGTGAACGCCCGGCCCGGCCGAGGCGGCCCCTCCGGCACCACCTATGGCGATGAGGATGGCGCGCTCATCAAGCTCGGCATCGGCACGGACATGAGCGCCGCCGACCTGCAGGCAAGCTGGGTCATGACCCACGAGATGGTGCATCTAGCTTTCCCACGTGCGGATGACAACCAGCATTGGGCCGAGGAAGGCCAGGCCACCTACGTGGAACCCATCGCCCGCGCCCAGATCGGGGATTTGAGCGTGGACTATCTCTGGCAAGAGACCATCGAGGGCATGCCCAAGGGCCTGCCTCAGCCGGGCGATGAAGGCTTGGACCACACCGCCACCTGGGGCCGCACTTACTGGGGCGGCGCGCTCTTCTACCTGATGGCGGACGTCACGATCCGCGAGCGCACCCACAACAAGTACGGGCTGCAACAGGCCCTGGCCGCGGTGGTGGCGGCCGGCGGCAACGTCACGGTCTCCTGGCCGCTGGAGAAGGGTTTCGCCCTGGCCGACAAGGCCGTGGGCGTGCCGGTGCTGGAAGAACTCTATGCCCAGTGGAAAGACAAGCCCGTGGACGTGGACCTGCCGGCGCTGTGGAAGAAGCTCGGCGTCTCCCTCAAGGACGGCACGGTCAGCTATGACGACTCGGCGCCGGACGCGGCGATCAGAAAGTCGATGACCGCTCCGGTGCGATAGCCTTCAGAAATTCCAGGCCACGAATACCGCGTTCTCGCCCACGTTCGAACCACGCAGGCCGCCGTTCGAAAGATGACGCACGCCCAAAGACCAGTTGTCCTTGTGGTAGCCGAAGGTGGTCATGAACTGGTACTGGCTCGTGAGGGTCGAGGTCTGGTGTGCGATGAGTGCCGGACCGAAAGCCGCGTAAAGGTGCTGGTCCACGATCTCGTAGGACGCGGCCACCCAGGAGGTGTCGCGGGTCTGGGTACCGTGGATGGTGCCGGCGGTGAAATCCCAGGGACTGCCTTCCGGGACGTAATCCAGCATCAGCACCTGGCCGCGCTGGGCATCATGCTGACCGGTGTAACCGACGGAGATTCCGGTCTGGGCCGCTGCCATGCGCGGCATCACCGCCGCCGACAGGAGCAACAGACCCAGGGACAAGAGTGATGAGGATGATGTGCTTTTCTTCCACGAGATGCTGTTCACGACGGAAACCTTTTCCCATCCCGCCCCGCATGGTTCCTGGTGTTTCCCTTGCTTGAAGCGGCCCTACTTCAGGCGGCCGCCTTCGATAGTTCAGATACCGTGATGCCGATCTGCTCCAGGGCGTCGTGGCGCGAGAGCGCCGCCGCCTCCTCGCCATAGAGCTGACGGTCCGCACGGATCACGCTGATGTCCTTCAAGCCGATGATGCCCAGCACGTGCCGCAGGTAAGGCTCCTGGAAATCGAAACCCGCGGTGGGGGAACCCGGCGTGTACTGGCCGCCCTGCGCGAGGAGGAGCACGAGCCGCTTGCCCTGCACCAGGCCCACGGGCGGCCGCACGCTGAAGTCCACGGTTTTGCCCTGGCGGATGATCATGTCTATCCAGGCCTTGAGCGCGGCCGAGATTCCGAAGTTGTACATGGGCGAGCCCAGCACGATCACGTCGGCGGCCTGCAGTTCGGCGATGAGCTCCTCGGAGAGGGCCAGGGTCTCGCGCTGCTCTTGGGTCTGGCTGGCGGGATCGGTGTCCCGTGCCTGCACCCAGCGGTCCGTGACGTGGGACAGCGGCATGGCCGACAGGTCCCGTTCCACCACCCGGCTCCCGGGATTGGCAGCCTTCCAGGCAGTGGTGAATCGCCCGGTCAGTTCCCGGGAGACCGACAGGTCGCGCCGGGCGCTGGAATCCAATCTCAATAACTGCATGGTTCTGCTCCGTCAGTGCCCTGGGTTCTAGTGTGGTATATTTTAGTAACTAGCTTGATAATCACAAGTAGGTACACTAAAGTAACCATATGGATACCCAACGGAAACCGGGCTGCACCGCCGCCCCCAACGATACCGATACCCCCATGCACCGCATGCTGGGCGTCCTGGCAGGTCCCTGGACCATCTATCTCATCTGGGTGCTGTCCACGGAGGGCCCCATGCGCTTCGGCGCCCTGCGCCGCCGCATCGAGGGCATCTCCACCAAGATGCTGACGGAGCGCCTGCGGCTCTTGGAAGCGGAAGGCTTCGTGACCCGCCACTACGAGCCCACGGTGCCGCCCCAGGTGACTTACAGCCCCACCCAGCGCATCTCGGAACTCTTGCCGGTGCTCCGGACCTTCTGCGACCTCTCCCGCAAGTGGTACAGCGACAGCCATCCCGAGGCGGCGCAGAAGAGAGAGAAGGCGGAAGCCTGATCCCACCCGGACCGCACCAGAAAACGAACGGGGCCTTTCGGCCCCGTTCCTTTTGCGGTCAGGCTTTCGAAGGCCTGAGTCGCGGGAAGAACTTCATCAGCAGGTAGTCCAGGGAAAGCTTCCCCGGGCCATACACGAAGGTGACCAGCAGCATCAGGCCCCAGACCTTGTGGTCGGTGAAGCCATCGCCGAAGAGGCCGTTCCAGAAGCCATCCGGCCAGAGGTCCGGATAGGACAGCACGCAGATGAGGTTGTAGGCGAACATGAAGCCGGCCGAGAGGCGCCCCAGCAGGCCGAAGGCGAGGAACAGCGGCACCACCAGCTCGATGCCGGTGCCGAGATAGGCGGCGAAGTCCGGCGGCAACACCGGCACGTGGTACTCGTTCTCGAACAGCGCGATGGTGGAATCCATGTTGTGGGCCTTGACCAGGCCGGCGCGGAAGAACGCCACCGCCACCCACAGCCGGAGGGCCAGGTCCACCACGGGCGCGGCATACCCCAGGCAGGCGACGAGTCTGTAGTACAGGTCATGGGCCTTGTTGAAAAGCTTCATCTCGAGACACCCCTTCTTCTATAGATGGAAACCGGTGAGGATCTCTTCCTGCACCAGCGTTGCGAACCTCTCCTGCACGTCGAAATCCGGTTCCTGCTCCAGCGCTGCCCGGCAGGCGACGGCGAAACTCTCGCCCCGGCAGAGGGCCCTGAGGAAGGCGTATTCACCCGGGGAGACACGGCGCATGTGCACATCCAGCGCGGGCCGGGAGAAGAGCACGCATTCGCCGCCCTGCTCCAGGTCCAGCTCCCCTTCCGGGTGCGGGTCCTGGCAGAACTCCCAGATGCTCAATACCGGGAAGCGGGAATCGTAGGCGCGCGCCGCGGGCTGATGATGGAAGCGCAGCTCCGGCAACATCTCCTCCGGCACTTCCGCCAGGGCCTTGAGGTCCATGGGCTGATGCGGCGCGGCCACGGCGGCCTGCAGGCGGCGCCACTCGAGGGCCGCCACGTCGCCGAGATAGGGCACGGGAGCGGCCGGGGCGTAATCGTTCAGGAACAGCGGCAGGGCGCCGCCGTAGTCCTGGATGTTGCCGCTGTGGGAAGGGTTGGCGGCGACGTAATGCGCGGCCGCGGCGGCGAAGAACTCCTCCCCCACCAGCCGCTCGGTGACCGGATACACGGCGCGCAGGGCCGCGAGCAGCGCGCTCTCGTAGTTGTGCCGGTAGACCTGCAGCCGGCGTTCGCCGCTGAGGCCGTGGGCGCGCAAGGGCAAGGCCTTGCCGCGCTCGCCGCGCAGGGCATGGGCGAAGCCCCGTTGCAACTCAGGCAGCGGCAACATGGCGCCGTCCCAGGCGGGCATCGGCCTTGGCGGCCTCAGCCAGCAACACGTCGAATGCCGGAAGGTCGCTGTCCCACTCGATGAGCGTGGGCTTCGGCCCCAAGCGCTCCAGCGCGTGCGCATACAGCCCCCACACCGCATCGGAGACGGGGCGGCTGTGGGTGTCGATGAGCAAGGCCGTGCCTTCGATGTCCTTGGTGACGTGGCCGGCGAGGTGGATCTCCTCCACGTCCCGGGCCGGGATGGAGTCGATGTAGAGGCGCGCATCGAACCCGTGGTTCACGGCGCTCACATGGATGTTGTTCACGTCCAGCAGGATGCCGCAGCCGGAGCGCGCGGCGGTCTCCCGCAGGAACTCCCATTCGGGGATGGCGGAATGCTCGAACTCGAGATAACTCGACACGTTCTCTATCAGCAGGCGCCGGCCGAGGTGCTCCTGGGCTTCCGCGATGCGCGCGCTGACGTGCCGCAGGGCCTCTTCGGTGTAAGGCAGGGGCAGGAGATCATGGAAGTGGCTGCCGCCGCCCGCGGTCCAGCACAGGTGTTCGGAGACGAGGCCGGGCGCGTAGCGCTGGATGGCCTGCTTGAGGTTGCGCAGATGCGCCGCATCGAGGGGCTCGCTGCCGCCGAGGGACAGCCCGACGCCGTGCAGGCTGAGGGCGTAGTCACGGCGGACCAGGTCCAGTTCCGCCACGGCGCGGCCGCCGGGAGCGAAGTAGTTCTCGCTGTGCACCTCGAACCAGGCCACGGCGGGCCGGTCCGCCAGCACTGCCTGCACGTGGGGCGCCCGCAACCCTATCCCCGCACGCGCGGGGATAGGGCCGGGACGGGATGCCGCGGTATCCACGGCGAGGCCCCTAAGCGGACCTCAGCCCTTCTTGGCGGGAGCGGTGGTGGTGCCGCCCGCGATCTTGGTGCACAGGCCCTTCGGCAGGTACACGAAGGCGTCCGCCTGGCGGTCCTTGCCGGCGCTGCCGGCGCAGGAGTTGTTGGCCGTGGCGCAGTCGTTCTGGTGCGCGGCGGCGACGCCGAAGCACTTCTCCTGGGCCGGCTTGTCGGCGGCCAGGGCGGATGCGGCGGCGAAGGTCACCACGCCGGCGACGGCGGCGGTGATGGCGAGTTTGATGTCTCTATTCATGTCCAATCCTCCACTCGGGTTGAAGACTCTAGAAATTTCCCCGCATCCAGACTACTCGAATCGGGCCTGGACGGAGGCAGGCTGGATAGAGGCAGCTGGGGGGCGGCCTGGGGCTCCTCCCAAGACCCGGGCACCCCGGGTTTTGTTACGCCGGGGGGCTGTTCCCGACTGATTTCATTAGGTAATCCGCCCCGGACCCCGTATAATGGCTCCCGAGTTTGGTGGCACGATCCGGTCTCAAGTCCCCCAAACCTGTCGCGGTATACCTTCCGTATCCCCGTCCCAACGTAACCCTCTCATGCCTGGACCGGCAGAGCGCCTAAGTGCGCCAGCAGGCTTCTCCAGGAGCTTAAATGTCATTCGATACCCTCGGCCTTTCGGCCGAATTGCTGCGTGCTGTCAAAGAACAGGGCTATAACGAGCCCACTCCGGTGCAGACACGCGCCATCCCCGTGGTCATCTCCGGGCGCGACCTCCAGGCCGCCGCCCAGACGGGCACCGGCAAGACGGCGGGCTTCACCCTGCCCCTCTTGCAGCGCCTCCAGACCAGCCCCGGCCCGAACGGTGGCCACCGCCACCCGGTACGGGCGCTGATCCTCACGCCGACCCGCGAACTCGCCGCCCAGGTGGGCGAGAGCGTGCAGACCTACGGCAAGTACCTGCGCTTCTCCACCGCCATCATCTTCGGCGGCGTGAACATCAACCCGCAGATCGACAAGCTGCGCCGCGGCGTGGACATCGTCATCGCCACCCCGGGCCGCCTGCTGGACCACGTCGAGCAGCGCACCATCGACCTCTCGAAGGTCGAGATCCTGGTGCTGGACGAGGCTGACCGCATGCTGGACATGGGCTTCATCCGCGACATCCGCCGGGTGCTGGCCCTGTTGCCGAAACAGCGCCAGAACCTGATGTTCTCGGCGACCTTCTCCGATGACATCCGCGGCCTCGCTGCCGGCATCCTGAAGGACCCGGAGACCATCGACGTGGCGCCCCGCAACTCCACGGCAGAGCGAGTCAGCCAGCGCATCTACCCGGTGGACCAGGGCCGCAAGCGCATGCTGCTGGCCAAGCTCATCACCGAAGGCGATTGGAAGCAGGTGCTGGTGTTCAGCCGCACCAAGCACGGCGCCAACCGCCTGGCGGAGCAGCTCGGCAAGGACGGTATCCAGGCCGCCGCCATCCACGGCAACAAGAGCCAGGGTGCGCGCACGCGTGCGCTCGCGGACTTCAAGGCCGGCCGGGTGCGAGTGCTGGTGGCGACGGACATCGCCGCCCGCGGCCTGGACATCGACATGCTGCCCCACGTGGTGAACTACGAGCTGCCGAACGTGCCCGAGGACTACGTGCACCGCATCGGCCGCACCGGCCGCGCCGGCAGCTCGGGCGAGGCCATCTCGCTGGTGGCAGGCGCCGAGCGCAGCTTGCTGCGTGACATCGAGCGTCTGCTGCGTACCGAGATCCCGCAGACCATCGTGCCTGGCTTCGAACCGGGCCAGGCTCCGTTGCATGAGCCGGATGCGCGCCCTGCGCGCAGCCACGCGCCACGCCGCCACAACGGTGGCGGCCAGGGACGACAGGGCGGCCACAGCCGTCCCGGTTCCCGCGACCATGGCCATGGCAACAGCCAGGGCCGCAGCCGCAGCAATGGCAACGGCGGCGATCGCAACGGCAATCGCTAAGATATAGAGCTTAGATGGATGGCCCGCGGTGCGAGAGCGCCGCGGGCTTTTTCATGCGCGCCTGAGCTTCGCCTCGAGCGCCAGCTTCACCGAGGGCCACTCGTCATCCAAGATGCCGAAGTACACGGTGTCCCGCATGCGGCCGCTGTAGGTCAGCGTGTGGCGCCGCAGGATTCCCTCTTGCTTGGCGCCGATACGTAGGATGGCATTGCGGGACTTATCGTTGAGCCCGTCGGTCTTCAGTTCCACGCGGGTGCAGCCCAGGCTCTCGAAGGCATGGCGCAGCATCAGGAACTTGGCCTCGGTATTCACCGGGCTGCGCTGCCACGGCTTGCCGATCCAGGTCCAGCCGATCTCGAGCCGTCCGTCCACGCGGCTGACGTTGGCATAGCGGGTGCAGCCCACCACCTGCCCCGTCTCCCGCAGGAGGGTGGCGAAAGGCAGGCTCACGCCGCGCGCCTGGTCGGCGAGCGCGGACTCCACGTACTCACGCATGCCTTGCGGATCCAGCACCCGGGTGGGCACCCACTGCCAGAGTTCCGAGTCCAGGCCCACGGCGCAGAGGCCTTCCAGATGGGAGAGGCTCAGGGGTTCAAGGCGCACGTGGGCGCCTTCGAGGGTGACGGGCTTCAATTCTGGCAGCATCGGAGACGGTCTCAGAACGTGGCGCCGGGCATGACCTTCTGGGCCAGGAAGGACTCCAGTTCCTTGGCGCTGGAGATGTCCACGCCGATCTCCCTCAGCATGCCGTTCTGCAGGCGGTAGACCCAGCCGTGCACCGTCAGCGGTTGGCCGCGCTTCCACGCGTCCAACACGATGGTGGTGCGGCACACGTGAAGCACCTGCTCGATGACGTTGAGTTCGCATAGCCGGTCGAGGCGCGTCTCCTGGGTCGGACGGTTGGCGATGTCCGCCTCGTATTTCTCCTTCACGTCCTTGACATGGCGGAGCCAATTGTCGATGAGGCCGAGAGAAGCGTCGCCGTAGGCAGCCTGCACGCCGCCGCAACCGTAGTGACCACAGACGATGACGTGCTCCACCTTCAGCACGTCCACCGCGTACTGCAGCACCGAGAGGCAATTGAGGTCCGTATGCACCACCACGTTGGCCACGTTGCGGTGTACGAACACCTCGCCGGGCATGAGGCCGATGATCTCGTTGGCGGGCACGCGGCTGTCGGCGCAGCCGATCCACAGATACTTTGGATTCTGCTGACCGGAGAGCTGCTGGAAGAAGTCAGGCTTGAGGCGTACCACCCCTTCAGCCCAGGCGCGGTTGTTGGCGAAGAGTTCTGGAAGCTTGCTCATGCTTTCCCCTTTGATGGGTTCAATCGGCACCGTAGCGGAAGGAGCCGAGGAACGCTCCGCTGCGTGCGTCGGCGGCGAGAGCCTGGTCTATGGGATCGGTGCTGGCACTGGCTTGACCCGTCGGCACCGGCTTGCAGACCGAGCAACCCACGGGCCACTCGGCCCACAGCATCGCTACCTTGCCCTGCTCCGCCGTGACGTACATCAGTATATAGGCGGTGTAGTCCTCGGCCATGCCTAAGTTGCCCAGCAGAACCTCGGTGGGCACCCGCTGGGTATAGAGCCGCAAGAGCCCCGTGGTGGCGCCCGCATGCCAGGGGCGCTCCTCCACGAGGTGCAGAGGTTCTACCCGAGCCTGCACCAGTTGCTTGCCGAAGAAACGCATGGCCCCGTCCGCCACCTGCCCCATGTCAGGCACCACATGACCGCTGGCGGGGAAATCCTCCATGTAGGCCCGGTAATACTCACCGGGCTTGTCCAGAGGGATGAAGCTGGCGTAGCCGATATTGGGATGGTATTCCTCGCCCACGCTCATGTAAGCGTAAGTCGGGTCAGAAGGAGAGATGGGGCTCGCGATGCCGAACCAGCCGCGCATGTCATGGTAGATCCCCTGCTCCAGGCGGCCCTGCAAGGGCCCCGTGGCGTAGTACGGATGCGGCGGCGCGACAGGCGTGGAAGCACAGCCCGTCAGCAGCAGCAGGCAGAAGCCGGCGATTCTCAAGATGGGATATCTCAAGCGGCCGCGCCCGCGCATTTCGGGTTGTGCACCCGCTTCACTGAAGGGGGATGTTTCTCCAGAAGCTTCGCCGGGCGCACCGGCCGCGCCTGGAAGTTGCCGCCGCAATTGGGGCACACGCCCTGCAAGCGCTCCTCGACGCAATCGCGGCAGAATGTGCACTCGAAGGTGCAGATCATGGCCTCGATGGAATCCGGCGGCAGATCTTTGTCGCAGCACTCGCAGTTGGGGCGCAGTTCGAGCATGGCTTCATCCTCCGGAAGGCTGGGGGACCGGCGCGGTGATGGCTGCTGGCACGGGTATCACGGGCAAAGGCATCGGAGTCAGGGGACGGGCGGCGTCCAGCGCCAATCCGACCCTGGGGTTGGCACACAACAGGTGTTCGGTGGGATAAGGCGCGAACGCATCCTGCGCATAGTCATAGGCCCAGGCACCCTCGAAATGATCGAACCAGGCCTCACCCTGATCGTAGTCCGCCACCGCCACGATGCGTGAATTGGGCACCTGATCATCCATGCAGTTGCCCATGACGATGATCTGGCCCTGATGAAGCAGCGGGATGTCCTGCACCGCCACCACCTTCCAGACCTGGGTCAGTTTGTTGGGCGTCGTGTTCTCATCCGCACTCACCACGTAGTGATCGCCCTGCCACACCAGGGACATCCCCCAATCGACACTGGGCTTGGACTCATCGAATTGCATGGTGTCCTGGTCCACGAGATAGAGCGGGCCATAGACCAGCTTCGGATCCTGGCCGATGAACTGGTTGATCTCCTTCGGCACGCAAGCCGAGAGCGCCGTGAGGCAGACCAGGGACAACAAGGCGGATATACGCGTCATGGCACCCATTCTAGCGTGGCCCCGTGCGCGGGTCTTGGGCCAGAGACTTGACAGGACGTCAGCCAGCTATAAGATAGCCGCCCCATGAGAACCCATAGCCTCCACAGCATGCTGCATCAAGTCAGCCGACAACCTTAAAGGTCCGGCTCGGGCACGTTCGCCCGCATGTTTTCAGCAGAAAACCGCCGGATTGGCGGTTTCTTTTTGGGTTTCGGTATCAGGAGGATGGGACATGCACTTCGATCTTTTCGCACGTGGTCTCGTGATCGGCTTCGCCATCGCGGCACCGGTTGGCCCCATCGGCATGCTGGTGATCCGCCGCACCCTGGCGGAAGGACGCTTGCTAGGCCTGCTCACGGGCCTGGGGGCTGCCGTGGCGGACTCTCTCTATGGCTGCGTGGGCGCCTTCGGCCTCACCTTCATCTCCAGCTTCCTCATGGGCTATGCCTTCTGGACGAAGCTGATCGGCGGTGCTTTCCTGGTCTACCTCGGTATCACGACCTTCCGCAGCAAGCCGAAGGAAGAGAGCACGGGCAATACCAAGGCACGCTATGCCAGTGCCTTCTTCACGACGTTGCTGCTCACGCTCACGAATCCCGCCACGATACTTTCATTCATGGCAGTGTTCGCGGGTCTGGGCCTGGGGACCAGCGGCGGGGACTACGGCGCGGCGGCGATAGTCGTGGCGGGCGTGTTCGTGGGCTCGGCGCTGTGGTGGCTGCTGCTCTCGGGCGGCGTGTCACTGGTGCGGCACAAGCTCAAGCCCGGCACCATGAAGTGGATCAACTACGGCTCAGGTGCGTTCCTGTCTGCGTTCGGTGTCTATGCCTTGTTGAGCCTCGCGTTCTAGTGCTTCTTCGGCGCATAGAGATCGGTGATGGTCCCTTCGAACACCTCCGCCGCAAGCATCACGCTCTCGTTCAGGGTGGGATGCGGATGGATGGTGAGGCCGATGTCCTCGGCGTTGGCGCCCATCTCGATGGCGAGCGAGAGTTCGCCTATCAACTCACCGGCGTTCACGCCGACGGTGGCGGCGCCGATGAGCCGGTCCGTGCCTTCCTCGAAGATGAGCTTGGTCATGCCGTCGGTGCGGTCGATGGAGCGGGCGCGGCCTGAGGCCGCCCAGGGGAACACGCCCTTGCCGTAGGCGATGCCCTGGGCCTTGGCTTCGATCTCCGTGAGGCCGACCCAGGCCACTTCCGGATCTGTGTAGGCGACGGAGGGGATGACCCGCGCATCGAAGAAGCGCTTGTGCCCCGCCGCCACTTCCGCGGCCACGTGGGCCTCATGGCTCGCCTTGTGGGCCAGCATGGGATTGCCGATGACATCGCCGATCGCGAAGATGTTGCCGGCGCTGGTGCGCATCTGCCGGTCCACGGGGATGAAGCCGCGCTCGTCCACCGTGACGCCCGCCTTCGCCGCGTCCAACATCTTGCCGTTGGGGCGGCGACCCACCGCCACCAGCACGCGGCCGTAAGTCTGGGGTTCCGGCGCGCCCTCGCCTTCGAAGTTGGCCTGGATGCCTTGCTTCGTCGCCTCCAGCTTCGCAACCTTCACGCCGAGCAGGATCTGCTCGTAACGCTTCTTGATGCGCTGCTCCAGGGGCCGCACCACGTCCCGGTCCGCGCCGGGGATGAGGGTCTCGGTGAGTTCGACGACCGTGACCTTCACGCCCAGGGCGTCATACACGCAGGCCATCTCCAGGCCGATGATGCCGCCGCCCACCACCAGCAGGCGTTCCGGCAGGTCCTTGAGTTCCAAGGCGCCCGTCGAGTCCATGATGCGCGGATCGTCCGGCAGGCCCGGGATACGCGTCACCTCGCTGCCGGTGGCGATGATGCACTGTCCGAACTTGATGACGGTCTGCTTGCCGTCCAGCTCCGCCGCGATATGGTGCGGGCCCAGGAACTTGGCGCTACCCTGCACCAGCTGCACCTTGCGCTGCTTCGCCAGCATGGCGAGGCCGTCGGTGGACTTCTTGACCACCTTCTCCTTGAAGCCGCGGAGCTTATCCAGGTCGATCTTGGGCTTGCCGAACACCACGCCGTTCTCGGCCATGGCTTCCGCATCCTCGATGACCTTGGCGGCATGCAGCAGTGCCTTGGAGGGGATGCAGCCCACGTTGGTGCAGACGCCGCCGAGCGCGGCGTAACGCTCCACCAGCACCGTCTGCAGTCCCAGGTCCGACGCGCGGTAAGCCGCGCTGTAGCCGCCCGGGCCGGAGCCGATCACCACCATCTGGCACTCGATGTCATGCTTGCCGGAGTATTCGGGGACATTCGCCGCAGCGGGCGCCGGCTTGGGCGCTTCAGCCTTGGGCGCAGCCGCGGCAGCAATCGGTGCAGCGGGTTTTGACGCTGTAGCCTTCGGCGCCTCAGCCGTCTCACTCACTTCCAGCACAGCCACCAGGGTGCCCTGGGAAGCCTTGTCACCCTTCTTGAGTTTGACCTCTTTCACCGTCCCCGCCGCGGGCGATGGCACGTCCATGGCGGCCTTGTCCGTCTCCAGGGTCACGAGCCCCTGCTCCTTGGTGATCGAGTCGCCGGGCTTCACCAGCACTTCGATGACTTCCACATCCTTGAAGTTGCCGATGTCCGGGACTTTGACTTCGAGGGTCTTGGCCATGGTTATTCTCTTGTTTCGATAGATGGGACTGGGTTCAGCCCCAACGGTTCGCATTCTTGGGGAAACCGGGGCGTTGCACACGCACCACGCAGAAGCGCTGGCCGGTGGGGGCCTGCATCACCACCCAGCGGGGCAGTTCCTGCACCACCGTGGCGCCGAGATGCTCCAGGCGCTTCACTTCGGCGGGGATGTCATCGGTCTCGATGTCGATGTGCACCCGGCTCTCGTGGTACACCTTCTGGATCTCCACGATGGGCTCATCGGGCGGGGTCTCCAGCATGCGGTAGTTGCCACGGCTGCCGCTGTGGCCCATGTCCACCGGGCGGCCCAGCGCCTCGCCCCAGAAGCGGGCGGCTGCATCCACGTCTTCGGCTTTGCAATCTATGAGCACAGCACAGAGGCGGGAATGGTGCATGCCAGAGCCTCAGATAGCGCCGTTCACTTGAGCATCGACGATCTTTCGCTGGTCCGGGTCGTATTCCAAACCAAACATGTATGGCCCGCCATCACAGATGATTACTGGTTTCTGAGCTTCGTTGTTGGCCGGATCGTAATCGAGATCGTAAAAATTGCCGTAGATCAGACGCTTTCCATTTACGACTATACCCACATACTGACGATGATAGCGAGCAAGCTTTCCCGGAGGAGTACCCCTCCGCTCAGGTGGGCGCCATGAAGTGAAGAAATCATCTATACGGCGTTCGAGAGCGTCAATTTGCTCTGCGGTAGGCGTCCAGAACTCGGAAACGTTCTGAGGGGTATCCCTGGAACACTGCTTCAATAAATCTGGGCCTGCACTTATGGGAAGGATGAAGGCATTCTTGGACAAAGGTTTATCGGTTGCGTACACAGCCGATGCCACAAGAAGAAGTGACATCAGTAAACTTATGCGCAGGATGCGATGCATACCAGCAGCTACAAAACCAAGCCCCGAGCTTCCGACAGGATCTTCGAGAGGAAGCTGGTGAAGCGCGCGGCAGCGGCACCGTCTATGACCCGGTGATCATACGAGAGGGAGAGCGGCAGCATGAGCCGCGGCTGGAAGGCTTTGCCGTCCCACACGGGCTTCATGGAGGACTTGGAGACGCCGAGGATGGCCACCTCCGGCGCGTTCACGATGGGCGTGAAGGCGGTGCCGCCGATGCCGCCCAGGCTCGAGATGCTGAAGCAGCCCCCCTGCATCTCCTCACCCTTGAGCTTGCCGTCCCGGGCCTTGGCCGCCAGCTCGCCCAGTTCCTTCGCGATCTCGAACACGTTCTTCTTGTCCGCATCGCGGATCACCGGGACCACGAGGCCGTTGGGCGTGTCCGCAGCGAAGCCCACGTGGAAATACTTCTTCATCACCTGGTTCTGGCCCGAGGGGTCCAGAGATGAGTTGAAGTCCGGATATTCCTTGAGCGCGGCGACGGTGGCCTTCACCAGGAACGCCAGCGGTGTGAGCTTGGCGCCGATCTTCTCGGCGTCGGACTTCAGTTCTTTGCGCAGGTTCTCAAGATCGGTGATGTCCGCCTCATCGTGCTGGGTGACGTGGGGCACGTTGACCCAGGCCGCCTGCAGGCGCGGGCCGGAGATGCGCTTGATGCGGGAGAGGGGTTTGACCTCGACCTCACCGAAACGCGCGAAGTCTACTTCGTGCACCTTGGGCAGGCCGCCGCCGGCGGCCGCGCCGCCCTGCATGACGGCCTTCACGAAGACCTTCACGTCCTCGGGGGTGATGCGTCCCTTGCGCCCGCTACCGTTGACGCGGCTGAGATCCACGCCCAGCTCACGCGCGAACTTGCGCACGGAAGGGCCCGCATGGGCCTTGCCGAAACCGGATTCGTTGATGGGCGGCAGCGAGGCCGGAACCGAAGCGCGGGGCGCCTGGGCCACCGGAGCGGGCTTCGCAGCGTCCTTAGGTGCCGCAGCTGCCGCGGCCTTCGCGGGCACGGCCACGGGTTTGGCGGCCGCGCTCTCTTCCTGGGCGTCCATGACGAGGACCAGGGAGCCTTCCGAGACCTTGTCGCCTTTCTTCACATTGAGGGACTTCACGGTGCCGGCATAGGGCGCGGGCACGTCCATGGCGGCC